>Ga0315282_10000189_pt1 | contig 124825 bp, 100 predicted proteins | sample YL17G07_20_MG_FD_203693 | JGI IMG/M metagenome (GOLD analysis project Ga0315282, IMG submission 203693) | Sediment microbial communities from Yellowstone Lake, YNP, Wyoming, USA - YL17G07_20 | ecosystem: Environmental > Aquatic > Freshwater > Lake > Sediment | place: USA: Wyoming | collected... | reverse complement strand
AGCGCATCCCACTGGCAGGCCTGCCGCACCTCGACGGGTATCGACTGCCCCAGTTCGCCCACTATCGCCAGCACCGCCTCGGGCTCCACCTGATGCATCGCCTCAACGAGCGCCAGCGGCATTGCCTCCCGGCGCACCGCCTGCGCCACGTACATCAGGTACAGCCGCGTCCAGAGCAGCAGCATGCCCTTCCCGCCCTCAGCCTCCGCGGCCTCCAAGAATGGACGCAGCTGCTCCAGCCATTCCACCACGTCAGTGTTCCGCTCGCCCTCGGAGGGCTGGCCGAGCGCCTCGGTTTCAGCAAGAGCGACCGCCAGCAGGCTTTCGCGGCCCTCGCGTGCACAGAGATAGGTGGCCTGCTTCGCACGCTGCCTATGGAGCACTGCCGCGGGCACAGCATTCGTCCACTCGCGATAAGCCTGCTGGATGGCCTCATCTTCCGGGGCAAGCAGGCTGGCCGTCGTTGCCGCCTCGAAGCCGGTCTGCGGGTCCCTTGCCGCGGCACGCCGCGCCCTGGCCAGCACCATGAGAATCTCGGGTGTCGGCCCGCTCAGCTCCGCAAGGCGTTCCTGGATTGCGGTGAGAAGCTCCGCCCGCGTCGGGTCGTCGTCCGCCAGCCCCAACCCGGCGGACAGCGCGGCGGCATAGTCGGCGCACGCCAGACGCAAGCGCCCGAGGATCGCCACGACTCTCTCCGGGCGCTCCTGCTCCGGGAACAGCGCCTCAATGCGGCTCCCGCACTCCCCCGCCGCCTCGGGATCCTCCACCTCCAGCTCAGCAAGCTGCAAGGTCGCAGCTTCCGATTCCCCGGCAGCCATGAGCTGCTCAGCGATCCACAGCCTGCCCTCTGCGATTGCCCATCCCGGCAAGCCCGGCGTGCGCAACGCCTCTCCAGCCAGGTCCAGCCGCCGCACTCCGGCGTCCGGGCCCGCACACCAGCGCTCGAGCGCCTCAGTCAACTCGGATGGGCTGCCAGCGTGGGCCAGAGCATCCTCAAGCTGCTCGACACCGGCGCCCGCGACCTCCTCGACTGCGGTCTCGCCAGCTTCCGCCACCGCCTCCTCAGCGACCACCTCGCCCTGCTGCAACTCAGGCCGCTCCGGCTCCTCATCCCCTGCTGCCACGACTTCTCCCAGCTCGGGTGGCAGCTCCGGCTCCTGCTCCTCAGCCGCCACAGCCTCCAGCAACTCGGGCGGTGAGGGGTACTCCGGCTCCTCCTCCCTTACTGCCACAACTTCTGGCAGCTCGGGCGGCGCCTCAACTTCAGGCAACTCGCCAAGCTGTGCGATCCCTGCATCCACCATCGCCGCCAACTCATCCGGGATGGCCACCCCCGCCTGCTCATAGACCAGCCGCCAGCGGACCATGGAACTGGCGATACCCCGGGGATCCAGCCGCAGCATAGCCTCCGCCGTGAACCTGGCCAGCTTCTCGTCCTTGGTCAGCGTCGGGTAGTTGAGCAGGAAGTCAACCATGTGCTGGTCGTGGGGGCGGGCCTTGTCGAGCCGCCCCAGCAGAACGGTCCACAGCGTTCGTCCTTCGCTGTAGGACTCAAGCGTCGGCACCAGCGCCGCCTGATGCAGCTCCCAGCTCGCGTCCGGACGGTTATCGATGACCACGGCCACCGTATCGAGGAAGCCCTCTGGCAGCTGCTTCGCCTCCGTCGCCAGCTCGATCAGCAGCTCCTCGGCCTGGCGGTAGTTCTTCCGTTCTGCGAGACACTGCGCGGCCATGAGCTGTACCTGAGCCGTCCGATCCCCGAGCATCGGCTTGTTGGTCAGCAAGTCCTCGAGTGCATGCACCGCCGCCTCATCGCGGAGGCCGATGGTCCCCCTCTTCACAAGCTGCGCCAGTTGGCTGGCATAGTCCCGGAAGTAGCCCGCGTCACCGGTCAACTGGGCCCGTTCCGCAAGGTATGCCAGCAGTCTCTCGGGGCGCATGCTCCCCGTGGTGATGCGCCAACTGAGCATCGCCGCCCGCTCGGCCTTCATCTCGCTCGGTATCTCGAGCAGGCGGTCCACCAGAGCCGCCAGTCCCGGGACCACCGGCACCTTCCGGCTGCGGGAGACCATCTCGGCAAACGTCGCATACGAGATCTTCGATTCGCCAAGGGCCGTGGCGGCTTCAAGCAGGGCCTCGGCACCGTTCTTCAGCAGGCCCGGGTTGGCAGTCCCCGGGTTAGCCACAATCATCATGTAGCGCTTGGCATAGGTTTCCAGCTGATGGATCAGTGGAGCTTGGCGGCGGCCGCGCTGCTGCGGCGAGAGCCGTAGGTAGGCCTCCACCTGCTTCATCAGCGACTTGCCGAAATCGAAGTTGAACATCTCTCGCGATCGTGCCCTATTGCCGCGGGCACCTCCAACTCATTGATGCGCCAGCCCTAAAGATCGGCTGCCACATGCTCCACCATCTCTAATCGCAACGCGTCTCTCAAGCCCTCGGCCTGAGGCGCGCCTTGCTCCACCCAGGCGAGCCCCGCCGAATCCAGGGCACCTTTGGCGCCCTTCGACCCGCCTCCGGCCGCCTGTTCGCGGATGATCTGCCATGCCATGCGGCGGTCGGCGGCCAGTGCCTCCTCATCCGCACCCTCATGCGCGCGTCCGAATCCAGCCAACTTAAGCCAGCTGATCTCGTGAGTGACCCACAGCGCATCCAGAGCCAGCCGGCAGTGCGCAATCGGCAGGTCGCTCTGCTGCAAAAATCCAATGACATCCAGCAACGCCGCGGCAATGCGCAATGGGCCCGTCTCGCCCCGGCGCTTCGGTTTGCCGCCGCTCAGCGGAGCCTCCACCTCCCAGCGGTAGGCCAGGCACACGGCGGGGTCAAGCGCGCCATCCCCGGCAAGCTGCAGGATATGCGGGTGGCCGAGCTTGGCGTGCAGCACCGTCTCATCCACCAGCCGCTGGCTCGACTCAGCTGATCCGTCGGAGCACTTCAGCCATGCCCGGCACCCGCTCCCCAGGGTGCGCGCGAGGAAGACCGGCTCATCCCAGCCAGGTAACTCCAGGCGCCGTTCGATGAGGTACAACGCCCTCACCACTTCAGGCGCGCCGAACGTGTCCGTCAGGCGTGCGCTCAGCATACGCGGGAACTTGGGCTCCTCGCCAGAAGATTACCATGTGCAAAGTAGCGGCGCCATTGCTCGCGCCCGCTAGAAACAGCAGCACAACGGGTCTCGTAACCGCTGGCTCGGACCACTCCCCGGGATAACTGCCCTGCTGAGGATCCTGCCTCATAACATTATATCGGAGACCCGGGCGATCCGCTAGAGTTTCACCAATAATCGATTGAAAGTACCAATCTCACGTCTGGGTTTACCGCATGGTTCGAGGAGCTTCGGCGAGTCCCTCCCCCGGCTGCTATGCCAGTGGGCGGCCCACTCTCACAGAGGGGAGCGGGCCGCCCACGCCGGTGAATCATCAATGTGCATCGGGCGCTTCGCCGATTGGTGAGCTGGGTCTAGCGGCTGGGCCCGCTAGGCGGCTTAACGCTTCATATTGACGATCTCAGTGAGGATCTCGTCCTGGGTCGTGAACACGCGGCTGTTAGCCTGAAGCCCGCGCTGAGTGATGATCATGTTGGTGAACTCCAGAGCCATGTCCACGTTGGACTGCTCGAGGAAGCCGTTGAAGATCACGCCGCTGCCACCCGTGCTGGGGTGCAGCTTCACGGCCTGCCCGGAGTTGGTCGTGGCGCGGAACGCCGTATCGCCGCCGCGCTCCAAGCCCTCCGGGTTGCTGAACGTCGCGAGCGCCAGCTGGGCGATCGGCCGCCGTTCGCCGTTGTCAAAGAACGCGACGATGGTTCCCGTCTGATCAGTTTCAAAGTCTGTCAGGACGCCCATCGCGTAGCCGTCCTGCTCACGCGCCGCGGTGGTCGTTGGAGCCGCATATTGGGTGATTCCCTGGATCGCCGCGCCGGCCCCGTCGAAGATCAGGTTAACCTTCGTCTCCTGGGCGCCCGGCGCGGTGAACGTGACCGGGTTGAGCGGGTTAGCGCTGGTGATCAATCCCTGGGCGCCGAACGTGAGGCGCCCGGTCGTATTGGTCAACGAGATATTCGGCTCCTCGGGCAGCGTGACGTCAAACTGCCATTCGTTCTCCTTCACGTGCGTGAAACTGATGGTTAGGTTGTGCGCTCCACCCAAGGAGTCGTAGACGATTCGGCTGGTGGTGTGCACAAACGCATCTTCGGTGCGGAACGTAGCCTGCCCGGCGGCCAGGACGTCAATGCTGACGTTTACGCCAGGCATCAGCGGGAAGGTGGCTCCGCTGCCTTCGATGGCGTTTTGCACACTGGTGAGGCTACTGGCCGTGTAGACTTCCGAGGCCGGCGTGGATGGGAAGGTGGCGCCGGCCGAGCGGTCGTAGGCCCAGTCCTCAAAGAACCGGTCGAGCGGCGGGGTGCCGTCGTCAGGCGTGAACACAAGATCAGCCTCGGCGTTCACCCCGTTGTCGATGATGCCCGCATCCGGCCCGAGGGCGCCGAAGCTCCATCCGCTGAAGGTATTGAAGCCGTAGCGCGCGCCGAGACCGACGGTGGCCGTGCCGTCAATGTAGATGTCGGCGTTCAATGCGTCGACCGGCGGCGCCACCGCACCGACGATCTGCCGCTGCTGACCGGCGTACTGATGCGTGATGGTGATCGTTCCGTTGGGGTTGGCGGTGGCGATCACCGAGATGTTAGGCGTGTTGTTGATCGCGTTGGCCACGAGGACCGCGTTCTGGGCGGCGGTATCGGTGAGGCCGGCGCTAGTTATCAGGGTGACCGTGCGCCCGTTGATGTCGAAGGTGTCACCCGCCAGGGGCCGGTTCACCCCGGTCCCCATGGGCACCGTCGTGGTCTCGGTGGCGGCCTTGGCTTCCGTGATGGTGATCGTGTTATCGCCTACCAGGAACTTGCCCGGCTCGGCAGGCGCTGTATAGGGGGTCGGGCTGGCGATCAGCCCGCAGCTAGCCAGATCCGAGACGGCGCTGATCGAAATCGCCGTGCCTGGGTTCACCGCCTGCAGGACGACCTGGTAATTGCTGCCGATGGTCCGCACTGTAGCCTCCACCTGCGGGGACAGCGTTGGGTCGATGTTGATCGCATCGGCCACGGCCTGGGCGGCCAGGCGCAGCTGGTCAGGCCCCGCGGGGATGGTGCTCGAATCGTAGGTCACGACGACCCCGTTGATCGTGATGGTCGCCGGAGCAGCGGAGATCGCGGTGAGCGGGTCGCCGACGACGACGGCCCACGGCTGCGCTGCCCCGGCAAAGTTCAGGATCCCGGTGGTCCCGACGTTAGCCGTCTCGTTGTTGGCACTGCCAAAGCGGAAGCTGCCGGAGTCGAGGTTGCTCTGGAAGCCGAGCTGTGTGGAAGCGCGTGCTTCCAGCTTCTTGCCGAACGCGATGATGATGTCGCCGATGCGGCTACCGGGGTCGATGGCTTTGCCGTCGGCGGTCAATTCGTTGTACCCCTGCACGCGGTAGCCGTTATTGGCGGCGAGCCGTCCGTCGCGGTCGATCGAGAAATCCCCCGCACGCGTGAAGAGCTCATCGGTTCCATTGGTGAGCAGGAAGAACCCCGCGCCGTTGATGGCGAAGTCCGTCTGCCGGCTGGTGTTCTCCAGGGCGGCCTGGGCCATGAGGGTGTGAATCGCCGCGATCTGCATCCCCAGGCCAACTTGTTTGGGGTTGATGCCGCCGAAGTTCCCCGTGGGGGCGCTGGCCCCGCGGATGGTCTGGCTGAGCACGTCGGCGAAGATCACGCTCGAGCCCTTGTAGCCGGCGGTATTGATGTTGGCGATGTTGTTGGCGATTGCGTCGATGCGGGTCTGGTGATTGCGCAGTCCGCTCGCCGCTGTAAAGAAGGCACTTCCGGCCATTGTTCATCCTCCATGATTTGTGAAGTGGCATGGAGGAGCGGCCCACCGCTGTCGTTTGGTGGGACATGAGCCTCCCTGTGCTGCCACAGGGTCCGGCCCTCCGCTCCGATTGTCAACTGCTAACCCCGGTGGCATGGGCCCGCCGGTCTGGGTCTGGCGCTGTGCCGCCAGCCTTACTGCATAAACAGCGCGCTGTCGATGTTCGTCACGACGTTCTCGCGCAGCGCCTGCTGGTCGAAAGCGGTGATCACCGTCCGGCTGGGCACGTTGACCACCATGGCGAAGGTCGGCGCCAGGACAAGGCTGTCCCGGGCTCCCTTCGCCGCCGCCCGGCTGACGGCTTCCTCCACCGCGCCCAAATCAGCTGGGGACAGGGTGATACCCCTGCTCTCCAGGCGCCGCAAGGCGTGGGCGGAGAACTTGATCCCGCCCTCCGTGCGTAGCGACTCGTCGAGCAAGTCGCGGAAGCTGATGTCCGCAGCGGCGGGTTGCCGCGCGGCGGAAGGCGCGCCGGGCGTCCGGGGCGTAACGTCCCGGACGGGTTGGATAGGCTGGCCAGGGAGGATCGTCTCAGAGATCAAGGTCGCCTCCCTATCCTGCCGCCTTGTCGCTGACGGTGACCACTTGGCTCGGAAGGAGCAGTTGGTCGCCGATCTTCAGGGACGGCACGCCGTCGATCACCTCGACGCTCTCAACCGTCCCGGCGATGGACGTGCCATTGGCATCCATGCCCTCGACGTAGCGGCCGATAAGCGCCGTCGCGTCGGCAAGCTTCCCGCCGCCGATGAACTGCTCCATCAGCGTGTTCATGTTGATCAACTGCTCGAGGCTGTTGATCTGGGCCAGCTGCGTCGTGAACTCGCCGCTGTCGAGCGGATTCATGGGATCCTGGTTCTTCAGCTGCTCGATGATCAGCCGCATGAAGTCCTGGCCACTGCTCTTTCCAGGGTCGGTGACGACAGGGTTGTTCGGGTCGGGGTTGAGCACAACGCGCGAGTTGGGAGTTCCCAACGTAGGCGCTGTTCCTACACCACTAGCAAACATCACTCATCTCCATGTGTTGGCGTTACCACTGGCTCGCGACGGGCGCACTGCACCCGTCGCACCTATACCGACTGGGAGAACCCTCAGCCGGGAGAGGCGTGCACGAGATCGTCAAAGAACGCCGCTGAAACGGGTGCTTCCTCGGTGGCGGCCTCCGCTCCGGCTTCCTGGCGTGCTTCGTTATCCTGGCGGCCGTTCCGCCGATCGGGGTCGACGGTGACGACCTTCAACTCGGTGACGTTGAGACCGGCGTCCTCCAGGCTGCGCTGCAGAGCACTCAGGCCTTCCTTCAGCTGCTCCTTGCGCAGCGGGCTGGCCACTGCGAGTTGCAGGGACACGTTTTCGCCACGCACGAGGATCTGCACGTTGATGCGCCCGAGGTCGGGCGGGTGCAGCTCGAGGGTGGCGCGGTAGACGCCGTCGCCGGCGCGTTGCGCGTCGAGCACTTGGTTAAGGAGCTGCCCTGCGGCATCGCGGAACTGCAACCCGGCGTAGGGCCGCGTGTCGAACGTGCGGCCGCTGAACTGCATCAGCTGAGCCGGCAGGCCCGGAATGGCCTCGCCCTCCGGCAGGTCATCCGCGTAGTGCGCTGCGCCTGCAGAAGTGGCCTGGCGGTCAACCCTGCTGCGCCACGCGCCGTCGGACCTAAGAAGCTCGTTCAGGGCTTGGGCGACGGAGGACTGCCGGGGGGCAGTGCTCTGCTCCCGCGATAGCGCTGACTCTTCGAGAAGGTCGCCTTGTTGCGAGCTGTTCTCAATTGCGGGGAACGTGCCGAGCTGAGCGCGAATCTGCTGGACTGCCCGGGCTGTGCTCGCGGTGGCGACTTTGCCGCCGGCGTTGGGTCCTGCCGGCAATGCTGCCGTGCCTGCAAGCTCGGCTGCCAGAAGAGGCAGCTGCTGGGCCAGAGGGCTGGCCTGCGCAGCTGCCGCATCGCTGGATGCGAAAACGCTCGCGAATGGCTGATAAGCGTTGGCTACGGGCTCGACCGTGAGCAAGCCAGCTCCGGCAGTAAGGGGAACCTCCGCAGTGGGAAGCTGGAGCAAGTCGGCAACGGATCCGACTGGCATTTGAACGGCTTGAGGCGTTGCCGCCGGACCAGCGCTAGCCATTGGCAGGCTGGGCACGGCGTCCGGCTGCGCGGCCACAAGCGCGCTAGCTAGAGACTGGCCGGGCATCGCGTCGAAGAAGGCTGGCAGCAGTTGTGGAGCAGCCGGCGCTGGACCCGGCAAAGCCGGCTGCGAGCCGCTGGCGGCAGTGCAGTCCACGGTGAGCCGGGCGCTGAGCACGGCCTGGCGTGTAGCCCCAGCGATGAGCTGGAGGTCGTACACACTCGTGCCGCTTGAAGTGATGCCGCTCGCCTCCGCCGTGCCTGCCACAGGCACAATCGCCTGCGGTGTGAGGGCCTGCGGCGCGGTGGCCACCGGGCTGCTACGTGCCGGCGTTGCGGGCACGGACGTGCCGACGACTGGCGTGATAACTACAACGAGGGACTCGCCGTCCGGCAGGACAATGGTTCCGGCCGCCACGGCTCCTGCTGGAACGCTCGCCACCGGTTGGCGGACGCCATCCGTCGGCAATGCTCCGAGCAGCCAGCGGATGCTCAGCGGTGCGGCTTGCGCCGCCTGGCCGTTTGCGACAGCGACGGTGCTCAACAACACATCCGGTGTGGGCACGCTGCCGCCCTGGCCCTCCGCGGGCGTCTGCGTCCAGGGCAGCGGCTTGAACGTAGTTGCAGGTTGCGTCTGGAGTTGATCCAGGCTGACGGAAACGGGCACGCCCAGCAGCTGAGACAGCTTCTCGCCAATCAGGGCCGCCAGTTGTTGCAGGATGCCGGCCAGCTTGAGCGACAGCGGGCCGGGCTCAACACCTGACCCCTGAGCGCTGGTCGTCTGGTCACCAGCCGCCTCGCTTGGCACTGAGACCGGCACAGCGGCGGCAGTCGCCTGCCACAGGCCTGCATTCGCAGGCAGAGACAAGGCGTTGCCGGTAGACGAGCTGCCTGGCGACTCGATTAGCCCGAGTGCTTCGAGCAGGGCTTCTTGAAGCGCGGCGAGCAGCGCTTGCGCATCCACCGCCACTGCCTGCCCATCTTGGCTGCTGGTAGCGGCGAGCAGGGCGCCCGCCTGGCCTGCCACGAAGTACGGGATACCGGAGACTTGGGCGAGCACTTGGCTGTCGACGCCCGGGAGAGACTGGCCGGCGAACTGGTATTCGAGGAGCTTGACGAAACCGGCGGGCGCTGGGGCTATGGTGCGCTGTGAGCTAAGAAGCCCCGTGTCCGCGGGAGTTGCGCCGATGAGATTGGCAACGATCAGACTTGCTTCGTTCATTCTTCACCTCCTTGTGATGAACTCCGGGTCCGGCTTCGCCCGGTTGTTAGGCGTTGGTGCCCGGCGGGGGCGGGCGCTTTCTACCCCGCTTGCCGGGGGATCCGTCCCCCGGCTTGAGCCCGGCCTGTGCCGGCCGGCGTGTTGCTTGACGTTTGTAGCTTGCGAGAGACTCCGCGCCCTTCAGACCCGGGGGTGCGATGAGAGCCGCCGCACCGGCCCCGGGCAGCGGCTGGCCGCCAGGCGGCGGAGGTGTAGTTCCAGGCGGCGGAGGCGTAGTTCCGGGCGGCGGTGCCGCAGCCCCAGGCGCGGTGCCGGGGGCACCAGGCGCTGGCTGCCCAGCCTGGGGAGCCTGGGCGGCACCCGGTGCGCCTGCTGACTGACCCGCCTGCGGCGCCGGGACCGCCTCGGTGAACCCCTGCTGCACGGCGTACGGCAGGTACTGCTCAGGGATCGGCGGCAGCGCGGGCTCAGTAGCAAGCATGGCCACCCAGCGCGAGGAAACGTCCGCAGGCGCCACTTCCAGAATCCTGGCCAGCGGTCTCGGGGGCAGGTGCGACAGGATGCTCGTGGCCTGCGCGTCGCCCATCGCCGCCAGCAGCGCTGCGGCAGGGACAGGGTCCATCTCGGCGATGGCGTGCCTAAGCCGCCACTGGTCGGCTTGATTCGCGGCGATTTCCTGCTTGCGCTGATCGAGGAATCGGTTGGCTTCCGCCGCCAGGCTTGTGTCCGCCGGCGGGACCATGGCCGGCCCCTTGCCCTTCTTGGCGGTCTTGCCCTTCTTGGCGGATGCGGCGGTCGCCGCCTTCTGCGGCAGGAACGCGAGGGGGTCAATCTCGCCCGCCTGAATCATCAGGAGCAGCGAGACGAGCGCCAGCAGGCCCACTACGGCGAGCAACGCGGCGTTGGCGAATCCGCCGCGGCGGCCGCGGGCGCAACGCCAGGGCAGGCGTCCACGCCGCACGATGCGCAGGCGCGGCCCGCACCCTGGACCATCATGGCAGAAGACACTCCCCAACGCCTAGAGTATCGTCAGCGCCGCGGGCAACTTTACGGCCTCTCAGGTCTTGGCAGGCAGAAGAATGATCACCAGCTGGAGCGTCTTCCCGGGGCGCATACGGACCTCCTTGGCATCGGTGGCAACCTCCCTCTCACCCATCTGATACACCTTGAGCAGGTACTTGCCGGCCTTCACCTTATCGATCAAGAAGCTGCCTGTGTCCTCGGTGGTTTCGCGGTACTCTTCCTTGCCAGTCGCCTCATCGATCAACCGCAGGGAGAGGTAGCCCTGACCCTGACCGGCTTCATTCAGCACCTGGCCTTGGACGATCCCCGGGATATCCAGATTCCTAAGCTTTTCGCAGGCAGTGGAGGCAAGGACAACCAGCGCCACCGCCAACACAGCCAAACCACAAAGCCTTCCCACGTTAACCTCCTGGTCCTCGCGACCATTCAAAGCGCGAAGCATCGCCTGCAGGCACTACTTCGCCGATCACCTGAGCGCCGACACCTTCTTCCCGGGCTACGGCAACCGCCCTGTCCGCCTCGCTGGGGGGCAGAGCGATAACGAACCCAACGCCCATGTTGAACACATGCCACATCTCTTGTTTAGCAACTGGCCCCGCGCGCTGGATTATAGCAAAGACGGGTGGCACGGGAACGCTCTCGCGGTCGATGCGCGCGGCAAGATGAGCGGGCAGGCAGCGCGGCACGTTGTCCTGCAGGCCGCCCCCGCTGACGTGCGCCGCCGCGCTGAGACGGCATGCAGCCTGCAGCTCCTTCATCACCGCGGCATAGCACCTGGTTGGTGCAAGCAGTACGTCGCGCAGGCTGCCGCCAAGATCCGGCCTCGGGGCAATCCACTCGTCGTCGCTTAGGTGCTCCCAGATACGTCTGACGAGGGAGAAGCCGTTGCAGTGCACTCCGGTGCTCGCCAGGCCGATGAGTACCTCACCAGGCTGCACTCGCTGGGGACCGAGCATCTCCGCGCGATCCACCAGGCCCACGGCGAACCCGGCAAGGTCGTACTCGCCGCGGCCGTAGGTGTCCCCCAGCTCGGCGATCTCGCCGCCCACCAGGGCGCATCCCGCTTCGCGACACGCCTCGGCCATGCCGGAGACAAACCCCTGCAGGACCTCTGGCACAACCGTATGGCCGGAGATGCAGTCCAGAAAGAACAGCGGCCGGGCGCCGCTGCATAGAACGTCGTTGAGCACGGCGGCGACGAGGTCGCGCCCGGCCGCCTCGTAGGTGCCGAAGCGCACGTGCAGCCGCACCTTCGTACCGACGCTGTCCGTACTGCTCACCAGCACCGGCTCGCGCAGTCCCGCGAGCCCGGGCTGGAACGCCGCACAGAAACTGCCCACCGCCGCCAGCACTTCCGGCCCGTGTGTGCTTTCCACCGCGTCCTTGAAGGCCGCGATCGCCCTGTCCTGCGCAGCGATGCTGACGCCGCTCTCCTCGTAGGTTAGGTACTTGCCCTCGGCCATGCCGCTCCTTCTCCTTGGCGCATGATAACAGGCGCGTGCGGCACGCTATACTTACAGGAGCTCGATATCCCATGGGGCCGGGCGGCGGTCATCCAGGAGGGTGACCGACGACAGAGCCAACACCGTGTGCGAGGAGGTCGTATGTCGACGCTGACTCACCGCTCACTGCACCGCTTCGCCGACAGGCTGAGCGGCTTGGGCACCGAGGGGGCGTTTGCTGTGCTGGCCGAGGCTAAGAAGCTCGAGGCCCAGGGCCGCGACATCATTCATTTGCAGATCGGCGAGCCGGACTTCGCCACGCCGGCGAACATCGTGGCCAAGGCGAAGTGGGCGCTCGACCACGGCTACACGCACTACACGCCCTCCGCCGGGCTGATGGAGATGCGCGAGCTCTATGCGCAGTACGTTTGCCAGCGCTACGGCGTGCAAGGCCTGACCGGCGAGAATGTCGTGATCATGCCGGGGGCGAAGCCGATCGTCCTGCTCACCGGCCTGGCGCTCATCGACCCGGGGGACGAGGTGATCATCCTCGATCCCACCTACCCCGCCTACGAGGGCACGGTGCAGCTTTGCGGCGGCGTCGTGAGGCGCCTGCCGATAACCGAGGATACGGGCTTCCGTTTCGATCACGACCGCCTGAGGTCGCTTGTCAGCGACCGCACGAAGCTGTTCTTCCTCAACACCCCGCAGAACCCCACGGGCGGCGTGCTCACCAGGGAAGACCTGGACTTCATTGCCGAACTGGCCTTCAGGCACGGTTTCTACGTGCTCTCCGACGAGATCTACAACCGCTTCGTCTACGAGGGCGAGCACGTGAGCATGATCAACGTGCCGGACATTCTCGATCACCTCGTGCTGCTGGACGGGCACAGCAAGACCTTCGCCATGACGGGCTGGCGTCTGGGGCTGGCTTGCACCAACGTAGAGCTGGCGAAGCGGCTCACCGAGCTAATGACGGTGGCAAACAGCTGCACGGCGGCATTCAGCCAGGTGGCAGGCGCCGAAGCCCTGCTGGGCGACCAGCGGGAAGTGGAGGAGATGATCGCCGAGTTCAAGGTGCGCCGCGGCCTGATCATGGCCGGGCTCACTGCCCTCCCAGGGATCACCTGCCACATGCCCAAGGGCGCGTTCTACGTGTTCCCCAACGTGAAGGAGTACACCGAGCGGCGCGGCCGGACCAGCCTTGACCTGCAGCGCATCCTCCTCCACGAGTACGGCGTGGCCTGCCTGGCGGGCACGTGCTTCGGGCCGGGCGGCGAGGGCTATCTGCGGCTGAGCTACGCCAACAGCCGTGAGAACATCACCCGCGCGCTTCAGCGGCTGCAGGAAGCCTTCGGGCGTCTGGCATAATGTCTAGTCCCGGCCTTGCTGGCCGGCTAACCTACCGAGGTGCAAGAATGAAGGCTTTTGCGATTGTCGCGCTCGTCGCCATCGTCGCTCTACTTGTTGTCAGCTGCCTGGGACAGGAAAACGGAGAGATCTCGTTTAATGCCGTGCGCCAGGGCCAGCCAACGGGCTGCACAGCTGAGCTCTTCAACTCGAAAGGTGTGAAGCTCCAGGAGGTGTCCTCTGATCCCGGCGGGGTTGGCTACATCAAGGACCTCGTCCCCGGCACCTATACGCTGAAATTCAAGGACAACCAGGGGAACTACTACGCCGCCGTTCGGACCGTGACGCTGGACGCGGGCGAGTCAATGCCCCTCACGAACGTAGACCTCGACCAGGCCGAGGAACCCGGCACAACCCCCTAGGAGCGGCGCGGCGCGGAGCACTAACCGCCTGGCCTGCACCAGCCCAGCCCGTACCATAGCAGGGGAACGCCCAAAGGGTGAGCTCACTCGTGCAGGCAACGGATCGGGTCCAACCGGGCGGCGCGATAGGCGGGATACGCCCCGAAAACGATTCCCATCACTGCGCTGAACGCGACCGCGACCGCGATGGTCAGCGGGCTGATGAACATGTCCCATCCGGCGAAGGCGCAGTACGCCGCGACGCCCCCCACGCCTATGGCGATCCCGGCAGCCGCGCCAATGAGTGATTGAACCACGCTCTCCACGAGGAACTGCGACAGCACCAAGGTCGCACTCGCACCCACCGCCCGCCGGATGCCGATCTCCTTGCGCCGCGAGATGACGCGCATCAGCATGACGTTCATGATGCCGATGCCCGCGACGACCAAGGCGATACTCGCCACGCAGCCGAGGATCAGGCGGAAGATGTTCAGTGTGGACTCCATCAGGCGCTGCGCGTCCTTGAGCGTGAACACGGAGAAGACGTCATCCAACGCCTCGCCCGACTTGAGCACGCCGCGCAGTGCGACCTTGATCGCCCTGACCGCTGCCGCTTCCCCTGCGCCGTGGCGGTAGCGCGCGAAGACGACGTGGACTCCCTTGAAGCGGAATACCTCCTGGGCAGTAGTAAGCGGGATGAACACACGGTTGCCGGTGTCCTCCAGGCCGATCCGCCCCCGGATGCGCATCGTGCCGATGACGGTGTAGCGTTGCCCGCGGACGACGATCTCCTCGCCGATCCCGCTCGACTCGCCAAACAGCTTCTGGCGCACCGTGTCACCGATGCAGGCCACACGGGCATGCTCCAGCTCCTCCTGCTCGGTGAACCAGCGCCCCTTCTCCAGTCCCTCCATGCGCAGCCCAACGAAGGACCACGTTACTCCCATGAGGGTGGTGAACCAGCGCTTGGCCCCCCAGCCGGCGTGGGCCGGCATGAACATCGCGGCGGCGGCGGTCTCCACCTGCGGCAGCCGGCGCACGGCGTCAAAGGCGCTAAGCGGCAGGAACTGCGACGCCTGGACGGGCAGCAAGTTGCCACCGCCCTGCATGTTGAAGAACGGCGTGACGATGACAAGATCCGCGCCGAATCCGCGCATGAAGCCCAGGGTCTGATGGCGCCCGAGGTCGGCGATGCTGATGAGCATGATGACGTTCGCCACGCCGATCGCTACCCCCAGCATGGCAAGCAGGCTCTGGGCGCGGTAGCGTCCAGCCTGCACCAGCGCCGTGCGGCAGAAGTAGCCCAGCACGCGAGCATGATACCTGCTCGCCTGAGCGTCCTCGACATCCGCGCAGCCCGGCCTTGCTATAATCCGCATGCACAGGATGAAGCAGCCGGGCCTATCATTTCAAGCCTGCCGGGCAGGGGTGTACCACGGGTGAAGCCGCGCTATGACCCCCGGGTGTTCCTCGCCCTGACACTCTCCCGCACGGCCCAGGAGCGGCTCAGCGAGGCGCAGGACTGCCTTAGGACGTACCTCGCGAGCTGGCACTTCATCCCCACGGAGAACCTGCACGTGACGCTCAAGTTCTTCGGCGAGGTGCCGGAGGACAAGATCCCCGCCGTCCGCGAAGGATGCCGCGCCATGGCCCGCCGTCACAACCCGTTCTCCTTGCACTGGAACGCGATTGACTTCTTCGGCTCTCCTCAGTCGGCCAGAGTCCTGTTCGCCGCGGCTGAGCCGAATACTGAGCTGGACAGGCTGGCAGTATCGATCTCCCAGGCCTTCGCCGACATTGGCGACGCGAAGCCTCTTCACCCGCACGTCACACTCGCCAAGGCGCGCCGGGAGATGGACCGTGGCACGGCGCAGATGAACTCGAACATGCTGCGGCGGCTCAAGGAGCTCGGCCGCATCGGCCCTGAGCCGGTGGAAGTCGACCTGACCACGGTGCACCGGGACCTATCGCTGATGGAGACTATCTGGGTGGGGCGCGGTGTCCAGTACGAGTTGCGGGAGTGCTTCCCCCTCATAGCATCGGCCCAGTAGCCGCCCGCCGACGCCTAACCGCCCCGATAGCCCTCGACGGATGAGGTAGCAGCTTCGCCGCCGACCCCCTGCCCTTCCCCGACCAACCCGCGGACCAGCTCATAGACCCTCAGCTCGTTCGTAGTCTTCGACCGGACCAGCAACTTGCCGTCCGGGGCGATGTCGTAGCCCGCACAGTCGTTGTCCACAAGGAGCTTGTCCCCGCCGAGAACATCGATCAGCCAGAGCTGGTTGGTGATGTGATCCGCGGTGTTGCTGAGCAGCACCAGGCCCGGGTCGTTCATCGCGCGCAGTTCCACCGGCTCCGCCGTCAGCGGAATCGTTCCTGAGGGCTGCCCGGGGACCTCCGTTTCCATGTAGAACTGCGAAGTGTCCGATGCCGCTGATCGGTGGCAGGTGATCTTGCCCCACAGCGGCTGGAAGCCGCACAGCAGGCCGTCGGTCGCCGGGGCGAAGGCCAGCTTCTTCGTCGCGATATCGCATGTAGCCAGCCCCGGCTCATCGGTGAACTGCCCGTCGTGCAGGCCGGCGACGGCGCTGAACTGCGGCTTGTCGTAGTTGGCGCCGCACCACCACAGCTCGCCGATGAAGCTCAGCTCGTGCGTGCTGATCCGCCACACTTCACTTCCCTGCCGGAGGTCAAGCACGAGGATACTGTTGTCAGAAGTGCTGAACGCCGTGTCGTGGATGAGAACCAGGTAGCGCTCATCCGGCGAGAAGAGCCCGCGGACGACCTGCATCCCCTCTGGGACCGCGAATCGCCGGACGCGGAACTGGGGCGCGGCGGAAATGTCCACCAGCGCGGATTGCCTCGTGCTGTCGTCTTGGAACCACAGGAAGAGCACGTACCGCTTCTGCGGCGAGACCACCCAGCTGAGTCTCGATGTCAGGTTCGCTGGGCAGACGTTGGTCTCCACGAACTGGCTCGACATGTACTTCTCGCGGTCCAGCGAGGACAGGCTGGTGCGCCACACCGCCGCTCCATCGGGCGAGAGCACCAGCGTGAGGAACCGGTCGCTGTCTTGCCAGGCGATGTCCTTGACCAGGCCGTGCGACAGGCTGAGGCGAGCCGCCAGCTCGTAGTGGGCGGAGCTCGCCGCCGGAGCTGGCGCGGCGTCCGCCGGTGTAGAGAGCACGCTGCCACTGACGAGATTGGGCACCTGCCAGCACAGCGCGGCCAGCGCCGTCAGCACCGCGGCGATGACGCCACCGTAGCGCTGTCCGAAGCGGAACCCGCCCCGCAGGCCAAGCATTGCCATGCGGATGCAGCCTCCCGACAGGGACGGTCGTGCACTGGCCACCGGGCTGATTATATCCCCGGAGATTGGAATACCCGCAACCTCGGCCGTCCGGCCGTTGGGGGCTCCGCCGGCGCTACTGGGATCACCCAGGCCGGATGCCGCGCGCGTGCATTCGAGAATCGAAGGGGTCGCTGCGCGACAGGTGCCGCGAATGTGGAGTCGCGGCGGGTGGGGCGTACGCCTAGGCGCCGCTTTGCGCGCCCGTCAGACGCCCAATCGCCGCCACGACATCGCCGACGGTGCGGAACTGGTCCGTGTCCTCGTTGGCGAAATCCACTTCGTACTGCTCCTCGATCGCCATGACGAGGTCCGCCAGATCGAGGGAATCCGCCCCCAAGTCGTCGATGAAACTGGATTCAGGCTTGATCTCGGAGGGGTCGATAGACAGCTTGTTCGCAACCAACTCCTGAAGCTCGCTGAAGACCGACATCTGATTGCCTCACTCTCCTGGATGCATGCTCGACAGGAAGACTACTTCTCTTCCTTGCTGCTCTTCGTCCGTTCGCGCTTGATGAACACCTGCCGCCCGGCATAGAACCCGCAGGCGGGGCAGGTAAAATGACTGCGCTTGAGCGCGCCGCACTTCGGGCAGCGGTTCAACGTGGGAGCCGCTATCTGCCCGAGGAAATTCGCCGCCCGCCGGCTGCGGGAATGGCTGCGCCGTGTCTTGTACTTCGGAAGTGGCATCGCTGGGCCGCTCTTGCGAGTTCGGAATTATACACGACAGATTGTGCCTGTCAACGCCGCCGATCGCCAGCGGAGACGCACCTGCCCCACTTGCCGCCTTCCCGGGCCCGCAGTGGAGGCCGGACGTGTTACCATTCTGCCGTGCGCCCCGCACTTCCCATGGGAGTCCCGTGACACCGTCACTGTCGCAGCATCCAGCGCCTGCCGGAGGCGGTCCGCCACTCCCCCACGCCAAGCGGCCGCTCACCGTCCTTCAGGTTCTGCCACAGCTCGAAACCGGCGGCGTGGAAAGGGAGACCATTGAGATTGCCGCCGCCCAGGCCACGGCGGGCTACCGCGCCCTGGTGGCGTCATTCGGTGGGCGCATGGTCGCCGAGCTCGAGTCGGTCGGCGCGCAGCACGTCCGCCTTCCCGTGCACAGCAAGAACCCGCTGGTAATGGCCGCGAACATCGGCCGTTTGGCGCGCCTAATCGAGGCCGAGAACGTGGACATCGTGCACGCCCGCAGCCGAGCTCCCGCCTGGCCGACCCTGGCGGCGGCCCGCCGCACCGCCACGCCATTCGTGGCCACCTTCCACGGAACCTACAGCACTCACAATCCGCTTATCCGCTTCTACAACTCGGTGATGGTGCGGGGCGACCGCGTCATCGCCGTGTCGGAGTTCATCGGCGAGCACATCCGGCGCCACTACCGCGTGGACCCACAGCGCATCGCCGTCATCCCGCGCGGCGTCGACGTGAAGGAATACTCTGCCGCCGAGGTCAGCGCCGACCGCGTCGCACGCTGGCGCCAGAAGTGGGAACTGCCCGCCGGCAAGAAGATCGTCATGCTGCCCGGAAGGCTCACACGCTGGAAGGGCCAGGTGGTGATGCTCGAAGCTCTCGCCAAGCTCGACCGCGACGACGTGGCCTGCGTGCTGGTCGGATCGGATCAGGGGCGCTGGCAGTACACCGCGGAGCTCAGAAAGCTCGCGGAGCGCCTTGGGATCAAGGCCCGCGTGATCATCCCCGGCGAGTGCAGCGACATGCCTGCGGCGTACCTCCTGGCCGACGTCGTCGTGTCCGCCTCCACCGACCCCGAAGCCTTCGGGCGGGTCATCGCGGAGGGGCAGGCGATGGAGCGCCCGGTGATCGGCACGGCGCACGGCGGCGGGAAGGAGATCGTCGCGCCGGGGACGGGCTGGCTAGTGCCGCCGGGCGACCCCCAGGCTCTGGCCCAGGCCATCGCTGAAGCGCTGAGCCTTGACGCTGCCGCCCTCGCCCAGCTCGGCGAACGCGCAGCAGCCAACGTGCGCGAGCGCTTCAACCTGACGAACATGTGTGAACAGACGCTAGCGCTTTACGAGTCCTTGGTCGAGGCGCACCGGCGCCGCGGCCCTTCTAGCGGCTGACCTCCGCCAGCATCTCCTCCACCGCGCGTCTCAACTCAGGAATGTCGCAGGCTACGACTTCCCAGACGTGCTCCATGCACAGGTTTAGCGACTCGTGGACGATGAGGTTGCGCAACGAGCGCAGCGCCTCCCACTCCATCTCGCGGTACTGCTCGCGCAAACCGCCGGACAGCCGCTGCGCAGTCTCCGCGATGACCTGCAGGTTGCGCAGCACGGCATCCTGGGCCTCGGTGTCGCCCAGGAACGCCTCTTCCCCCTCAGCGGTGTAGCGGTCGATCCGCTCCAGGCACTCCGCCAGATACCTGACCCAGAGCAGGTCCCGGTTCACAGCGGCCGCGCCTCCCGCCGCACGGCTTCGCGGATCAGCGGATGCAGCCCCTCGACGGTAACAACATCTACCTTGCGCCCGAGCAGGTCCTCCAGTTCGGCGATTAGCCCTCCCGGCCACCACATGGTGCGCATCCCGCCGCGCTCGACGAGCAAGTCGAGATCGCTGTCCAGTCCGGCCTGCCCGCGGACGACCGAGCCGAACACCTGCACCCGGGTCACGCCGTGCCGCCGGGCAATGCGCAGGATCTCCTCCCGCTGGCGCCGCACCGCATGGGCGATGTCCATGGGAGTCTTATAGCATCCGGCAGGCTCGCGGCAAGACAGGCCGGCGCGCCTCCAAACGCCCTGCCCGGCGGCATCGCGATGGAGCGGTGAGAGTGCGTCGCAGTTGCGGACAGCATGTGGATCGCACATGGAGGCGATTTAACGTTGCAAATCCGCCAGGCGCGGTATAATTGCACTCCCGCCAGCAACTTGCGGTTCAGGCGGCACTGAGGAGAAAGGAAATGCGGAAACTCTACGTCCTCGCTCTCGGCGTTCTGCTCGCCAGCTTTGCGTGGTCCCTCGCGCTTGCCCAGGACGAGACCGCGGCTGCGCCGGCGACGGGAACTGCGGCTGCCGCGCCGGCGGCGGAGACTGCGACTGCCCCGCCGGCGACGGAAACCCCGGCTGCCAAGCCGATGACCGACAGCTACGGGTTCAACGCCGACGACGTGGCGGTGAACCAAGGGGCCGTAGCCTACTGGTACGCGCACGGCTACGCGAACGCGTTCGGCAGCTTCCCCGCTAAGTGGGCGGATCTCACCGCCAAGGGATTGCCGCTGCGCAAGTTCCAGAGCCCGCACACCGGCGACGAAATCAACTTCGACGACGGCTCCCTCGATTTCGACGGCGACATGACCTACAAGTCGACCGGCTGCGACGTCGAGATCCAGGTGAAGACGACCCAGGGCGTTGTGACGCTGCCCGGTACGCTCAGCTCCGTTTCGCTTTGCCCCAACCAGGGCTGTAACACGTGCAACCGCTGCGGCTCCTGCCGGACAAAGTGCTGCGACATCTCGATCTGCAAGTGGGAGTGCTGGGGCTGCATGTCCGACCAGGACGCGGTCTGCAAGATCATCGGGTGGATGATGTGGCGCAGCTTCGAGACCTACGAATGCCGCTACGGCAGTCGCCCCTGCGACGACATGATGTGGATGGCCTCCGGGTTCGCGCCCATCGATAAGAACTGGAAGGAACTCGCGCCGTTCATGGACATCGAGTACATCTGGGGCAAGTGCGCGCTGAAGAAGGCCAAGGTCCACTGCTGCCAGCCGTGCATGGCGCAGTGCCAGCCGAAGTGCAACACCTGCAACACGTGCCAGCAGCCCAAGTGCAACAGCTGCGGCAAGTGCCACAAGTGCGGCGGCACATCACCGTGTTCCTCCAGCCCCTCCAGCTCCTGCAACCGGTGCGGGCGCTAGGCTAGGTCCCTGATCTGGGCTCAGTGGGCTGCGGAGCCCCAACGTCACGAATGAAGAAGCGCGAGGTGACGATGGTCACCTGCGGCTTGTTGCGCAGCGCCGCATAGAGCCGCCGCGCGGAGGCGTTGTGCAGCAGGTGCGTGATCGGGTTGCCGGTCTCGAACTCGGCGATCACCATCACGAGGCGCGTGCCGGGACGCTCGCGCGTCATGCGATCAACGTAGTCGAGCACTGGCGGGATGAGCCAGCGGTACGGTGACTGCACCACTTCGAGCCGCACGTGCTTGCCGACGAAGGGCTCCACGTACCGGCGCCAGCGCTCCCGCAGCCGCTCGGTGGTCTCCGGCACAAGCTCCACATGCAGCGCCCGCACCTCGCTGTGCGGCCGGTCGCCTGCAATATCCATCGCGCAGTTCAGCCCCTGCAACGCGCCCCGGTTCAGGTCGGAGAGCAGGGTGATCACGGTTAGCGGCTCCGCCTGGTCCCTGAGCGGGCTGAATTCCCGCGGGTCGACTCGCATGCGGCTGCTGAACCAGTCATAGTGCGCCTTGATCCCCCGGCAGACCAGCACCAGCAGCGGAATCAGCAGGACGACGACCCATGCTCCCTGAACGAACTTCGCCTGAACGATCACGATAGTGACGATCCCGGTCACCACTGCACCGACGGCAGAGAACATGGCGCTGGCTTGCCATCCGGGCTGCCTGTCCATGCTGAGCTTGCACGCCATGCCCGCCTGGGAGAGGGTGAAACAAAGGAACACGCCCACGGCATAGAGGGGAATCATCGCGTTCACTGACGCGTGGAATGCAGCGATGAGCACCGCCGAGACCGCGGTGAGAGCGTAGATGCCGCGGTTGAAAACAAGCTTGTCGCCAAGCTGGGTAAAGATCCGCGGGGCGTAGCCGTCGGCGGAGACGATGGAGAACAAGCGCGGGAAGCCAGCGAAGCTGGTGTTGGCCGCGACGAGCAGAATCGCCAGGGTGGAATAGGCGACGATGCTGTAAATGAAGCCGTGACCGAAGTTCGCCCGGGCAAGCTGGGAGAGCACCGTCTCCGTATGCGATGGCAGAACGCCATAGACGTGGGCTGAGAAACCCACACCAGCGAAGAGGAATACGAGGAGACCCGCCAGGATGGCAAGCGTGCGTGAGGCATTACGTGCCTCCGGAGGCTCAAAGGCCGATATCCCGTTGCTCACTGCCTCGACGCCTGTCATTGCGGAGCAGCCGTTTGAGAACGCGCGCAGCACGATGAGTATGCTTACAGCGGTAACCGGCGTAATCGCCCCGGCAACCGGCGGGACGGGGACGATTGTGCCACACAGGTAGTGGTACACGCTGCTGAGGATGACCAGCCCGATGGCGGCGATGAAGCCATAGGCGGGCAGGGCGAAGGTCCAGCCCGATTCCCGCGCGCCTCGGAGGTTGACCAGCGCCATAAGACCCACGCCTAACAAGGCCAGCTCGACGCGGTAGCGATAGAGGTCGGGGTAGGCCGAGGTCAGCGCGGCGATGCCTGCGCTGACGCTGACCGCCACCGTCATGACGTAGTCGATGGCCAGCGCCGCGGCCGCGGTGAGACCCGGGTATACGCCCAGGTTGTGCATGGCGACACTGTAGGAACCGCCGCCCGTCGGGTAGTGGTGAACGGCATGCCGGTAGCTGTTCACCACAATCAGAATCAGCACGACGATCGCCGCTGTCACTGGCATCAGGAGGCCGGTAGCGGGACCGGCGTTACCCAGTGCCCAAGCTGCCGCCAGCACGAACAGGATCTCCTCCGTCGCATAAGCAACGGATGACAGCGCGTCGGAGGCGAAAACCGGCAGGGCGAGGTAGATCGGCAGGCGGTGGGCCAGGCGGGCGGCCGACGGCACCGGCCTCCCAAACACCATGCGCCGCACCAGGCCAAATGGGCCCGGCATCCTGTCCAGTCGCACCGCGGGCGTGGAACCGCTGGCGTCTTGCCGTTGGGTCACCGGCCGCTCACCCCCCGCCTCCGGCCTCTCGGCACGGCGCATCGGCCGCCTGAGGACCGCTCATGGCTCGTAGCTGCCCGCACAAACGCCGTAGTATATGGCTTCACCATAGCTAGCACAAGTGGCAGGTCAGCCAAACGGGATGCCCTTCCGCAGAGCCCGAAGGTGGCGGGCGACTTGCCGCAGGGAGAGCGGCACGCTACGATCGCCACGTGGAAGGAGCTCCACAGCCTGAGAGGCCGCCATGGATCCGCGTGCGCCGGTTGGACATTGCCACGCGCGAGCTGATGCAGCGCAGCCTGGGCGGCCAGCCGACGGTGTGCGTCTCAGCCAACTGCCCGAACATCGGCGAGTGCTGGTCGAGGGGCACGGCCACGTTCATGATCATGGGCGACCGCTGCACGCGCGGCTGCCCGTTCTGCGACGTGCCCCACGGCCGCCCGGAGGCGCTCGACCCATCGGAGCCGCGGCGGCTTGCCGAGTCGGTGCGGCGTCTGGGCCTGGCCTACGTCGTGATCACCTGCGTCGACCGCGACGACCTGCCGGATAGCGGGGCCGCGCATTGGGTGCGGTGCGTCGAAGCGATCCGCAGCGAGTTCGCCAGCACTGGCAACGGCGAGCCCCTACCGGTGGAACTGCTCACCGGCGACTTCCGCGGTGTCGTGGAGCACATTGCAGCGGTGGCGCGCACGCGGCCAGCCGTCTTCGGCCACAACGTTGAGACGGTGCCCAGGCTGCAGCACACGGTGCGCTGCGGGGCATCATGGGAGCGCAGCCTCGATGTGCTGAGAATCACCCGCCAAACAGCCGCGCAAGAGGAGTTCCCGCTGCTGACGAAGAGCGGCCTGATGGTCGGCCTCGGCGAAGAGAGGGCGGAAGTGCGGGAGGCACTGCGCCTGCTGCGGGCGGACGGCGTGGACCTGGTCACGGTGGGCCAGTATCTCAAGCCCCGTGGGCTCCCTGGGAAGCTGGAGGTGCAGCGCTTCATTCCACCCGAGGAGTTCGCCGAGATCGCTCGCTTTGCACACGAGCTGGGATTCCTGGGTGTTGCGGCGGGGCCGCTGACGCGCAGCTCCCATCAGGCAGAGACGCTTTACGCCGAGGCGTGGAAGTGAGCACGCCAGGCCGGTGGGCCGCCAGCCTCGCGGCGGAGGTCCTTCCCGAAGAGCGATGACAAGGCCGCATCACAGGTCGAGTGCAGGCTCTGTGCGGCGGCGCCCTGGCGGGCAGCCGAGCCTGCCAACGCGGCGCGGGTGGCTGCGTGGCTTAGCAGTTGCTCTGGGCATCGCCGTGCTCCTCGGCCACATCAATACACTCCACCTGGCGCAGCCGCTGATCCCCTGGCTGGCGCTGAACCTACCCGACGTAGTGAAGCACTTCCTCATGCTCGCGGCCTTCAGCCTGGCCTATCGCCTGAGCTGGGCAGGGGGCGAGGCGGCGGGCCTCAGCCCCGGCGTGGCCACCGTGCTGTACTGCGGAGGCTGGGGAGCGCTGTGCGAAGTGCTGCAGATTTGGATTCCGACGCGGGAGTTCAACCTGCTGGAGCTTGGCGTGAACGTCTCCGCGCCGCTTGCCGTAACGGGGCTGGTCAGCGCGCTGCACCCGTCGAGCTTCCGCCCGCAGTAAGTCGGCGTAGTCCTGCCTCGCGGCAGTGACCCAGCACCGCGCTCGCTCCTCCACCGTGCTAAGCTTACGCGGGAACTGGTAGGAAGGAAGTGCTGCGATGAAGGGCGCTGTTTGTTGCTGCCTAATCGTTGCGTGCTGCACTTGGCTGGCCCTCGGCGGATGCTCCAATGGCAGCCTTTCTCAAACGAGCAACCCGCCCGCCCCTGCGCCGACTGGCATGCCGGGCATCCCCAGCGGCGCTGCAGACGTCCGCCAGGCGAACATCGTGGATACCGATTCAGTGCCGGGCAACACGATGTTCTCAAGCCAGCACGCCACACCCGCAGGCGCGGCCGCGGTGCTCACTTCCCAGACTGCACCGCCTGAGATCGCCTACGCGGTGTACCAGCACACGGCACGCCCACAGACACCATCGAAGATCACCTTCAACGTGCTCTACCTGGACCCCACCCCCAACCAGACGCTGGCGACCGAAGGCTACTACGTCGGTTACGCGGACTACGCGGCGGGGCACTGGGTGCTGTCCGGGCCGTACCGGCAGCTTCAGTGCAGGCTGACCGTCCCCAGCAGCGCCAATGTCGTCAGCCCGGGAGGCTTCATCTACAGCGTGGCAATCACTGAGAGCGGCACCAGCTCGCGCGTAGTCAGCGTTGAGGTTGGCTACGACATCGGCCGTGGGTACGAAGCCACGCTCCTTGGGCCGCCTCCGGGCGTGCTGTGCGGGCGGCGAACGGACATCCAGCTCGATCCCGCCGGGGTGCCGCAGATCGCCTACCTGCGAGGACCAGGGGTGACGCAAGCCTCCCGGGACCAGGTGTTTGTCGCGCGCAAGTCCGGCAGCACCTGGCTAAGGCAGCTCGTGACTACGTCCTATCCTGTCACGGAAGTCCGTCTTGCGCTGGGGAGCAATGGGCTGCGCGCGCTGGTGCTCTTTGACGACCACTCGGGCAACATTCACTGGCTGATTGACCCGCCAGATGCCAGCTTCGATTTCACGACCGACGAGGTTCTCGCGATAGGCGCGGCGCACTGCCTGCCCGATGTGATATGCGTCAACGGGGCGGATAATCCCGCCGGCGACCTCGACACTGTGCTCGCGGTGTTCTGCGTGCCGAACGGGCCTCCAAACGTAGATACGAAGTTCGCCCGATGGACCGGAGGACCGACCATTACCGGCAACGTGGTGGGGGCACCGACGCGCGAGCCCGGCCGGCTTGTGTTGGCGCGCCGCTCGGACAACACCGCAATCGTCTCGGTTCCCAAAGCTCCTCTGTTCCCGCAGTGGGACGTAGATGTGGGCTCCTTCTCGGCGCTCACCGACACATGGGGTTTCGGTGCGTATCCGACATGGACAGACCTGGATGTCAGCGAGAGCGACTATCACCCGGAGGCGGTTGTGCGCCAGCTTCCTGGCGGGTCGCTCGTTGGGGCCTACAGCGTTTACAGCAACAATGCCGTTGTGGTTGCCCAGAGCTCGACGGGCTGGGCCTTCGATCCTGCCGATCGCGTCCCCGGTGCTCAGTTCTCGACGCTCGATTGCGAGGTGTTCCCCGACGGGCGGCTTGGGATCGTCGGCGTTTACGGCAACTACAGCCTGGTCCTGCATACCGGCCAGCCGGGAACAGGCGGAGCCTGGAACAGCAGGAACGTAACCTCAGAGCCTTACACGGGGATGCAGGCCACGCTCGCCATTGACGCCGCAGGGTCGTGCCACATCGCGGCGCCGAACATGTTCAACGGCACGCTGATGTACTACAAGCTCGATGGCGCCACGCAGACCAGCCAGGTAGTGGACACGGGGGCCATGACGTTCGGGGTCAGCATGATCCATGCCCCGATCGTGATGGCCAACAACCAGCTACACGTGTTCTACACGGACTTGACGCATCTGCGCCTGCTGCATGCGGTGAATGAGAATGGGACATGGCTCAAGGAAGGTGAAGTCCTGGCTACCGAGGGCTTCCCCTATTTCGCGTTCGCCGCTGGCTATCTTGAAAACGAGGACCGCCTGTGGGTCGGCTACATGGGAGCGGTCGGCCGCAAGTGCTACGTGGCCTCAGGCAAGCCCGACGGGACCGACTGGACTGCCAGCCAGTTTGTCGGCGACGCCGAGGAGTACTGCGTCATGACCGACGACGAGACCAACGTCGGAGCCCTCAGCTACACCTATGCGGTTAACGGCGGCGCGTTGGGCTTCACCGTAGGTGACCCGCGCACTGGCCCTCACCCAACGGAGATCGTCGCACCTACCACCGAATTGTCACGTGATCCCTGGGCCCTGGCCTACGACGCCGGCGCCGGCACGTGGGGCGCAGTCAGCAACGACGTCTCTCACGACGAATGCTACTACTTCTACCGCCAGGCGCCTGGAGTATGGACCGGACCGCACCTTGTGACCAGCAGCATCGGGCCGACCGCCTACGCCATAGGGTCTTCGCTGAACTACCTACCTGACGGCACTGCACGCGTTGTTGTAATGGAGCGGGAGGAGGCCACGCCCAACACCCTCAAAGCGAACGTTTACTCCTCCGCCACCGGTCCCCCGGCGTTCGCTCTTCTTTCAACCGTGATGGCGTATGACCTCACGGTCGACAAGCCCGATTTCGTCTGCGCTGTTCCTGGACCGACGGGAGATCCAGTCATTGCTGTGGTCTATCAGAAGGTCGCCACGTTGGATTGGCGTGTCGCCGTGTACGGACCGCAAAGCGGTGGCACGTGGCCGCTGCAATTCGACTGGCTCAGCGGCGTACTGGAGGCCCCGGAAGGGTACGGCTGTAGCATGGCAGCAACGCCGGCAGGCGAGGCAGCACTCTCGATCGTAGACTCCGACACAACCAGCCCGATCTTCGGGAGGGTGCTCGTCTACTACCCCTGGTAGGTTGCCACGGCTGCCCCTGGGCCGGGCAGGCACGAGGTGGGTCCCTCCGGGCGCCTCGCCGTGGCAGGGCAGGCAATGGCTGCGCCCCTGGGCCTGCATCGCCAGCTTCCATGCGTCACCTCCGCGGCTCCAGCACCGCCTGATTGTGTTAAGCTAGGCACGCGAAATGCCGGGAGGAACCGCCGTGATGAAGTTCGCTCTGCGATGCTGCTTCGCTGTTGCATGCTGCGCCTGGTTGGCGCTCGGAGGATGCTCCGGTGAAAGGGCGTCCCAGGTTAGTGCACCACAGTTGTCTCCCCCGTCCGGCATGCCAGGCATACCCACGGGTGCGGCGGACGTGCGCCAGGCCGGCATGGTCGATACCGACAACGTGCCGGGCAACCCGCCGTTCCAGAGCCAGCACGGGATACCTGATGGCACGGCGCTCCTGCTGAAGTCCACGGTGACCCCGCCGGAGATCGCCTATGCCGTTTACCAGACTGCCGCCCGGGCCACTGCTCCGTCAAAGATCACGTTCCACATGGAGTACCTCGACCCGACACCCGCGACGTTCACACCGGAGGAGGGTTTCTACGTCGGCTATGCGGATTACGCCTCGGGCCACTGGGTGCTCAGCGGGCTGACCCGGCTGGGGCAGGTGCGCGTTACCATTCCGCCCACAGCCAACGTCGTCAGCCCGGGGGGGTTCATCTACAGCGTCGTGATCGCCGAGTCGTGGCAGGCCGCGCGCGTGGTGAGCGTCGAAGTCGGATACGACGTCGGGCGGGACTATGAGGCGACCATGCTTGCGGCGCCTCCGGGCGTGTCCGTCGGCCGGATGACGGACATCCAGCTTGATCCCAGCGGGTCGCCGCAGATCGCCTACCTCCGCGGGCCGGGCACGAGCGAGCATGTGCACGACCAGGTGCGCATCGCGCGCACTACCGGGACGGCGTGGAGTCACCAGGATGTACCCACCACTTATCCCGTGAACGACTTCCGTTTCGCCATCGGTGACAATGGGCTACGGGCCCTGGTAGTCCGCGACGACGACACCAGTGACGTCCATCTGCTGATCGACCCGCCGGACGCCAGCAATGAGTTCACCATTGATCAGCTACTCGTTGCGAACCCGCCGGGCTACTGCTTCCCGGACGTGATCTGCATCAACGGGGCGGATAACCCAGCCGGCGACCTCGACACTGTGCTCGCGGTCTACGTCGTGGACGTTGCTTATCCCAGCATTCAGACGAAGTTCCTCCATTGGACCAGCGGCCCGTTCTCCACCGGGAACGTCCTGGCGGGCCCCTCGCGGTGTCCAGGACGGCTCGCCCTCGCACGCCGGTCGAACAACCTGGCGATCATCGCCGTGCCAACCGCAGCCGCATACCCGGTGTGGGATGTCCAATTCGGGGAGTTCTCAGCGCTGACCGGCAACTGGAGCTTCCCGGCTGCCCCAAGCTGGACGAACGTGAACGTGGACGAGAATGACTACCATCCCGAGGCGCTCGTCCGGGAGGAACCAGGCGGCACGTCGCTGGTGGGCGCGTATACCGAGAAGTACAGCGACGCCGTCGACGTGGCGCAAAGCTCCACCGGCTGGACCTTCGACCCCCTCGACCGCGTCGGCTGTGCCGTGCAATCGCCGACGGACTGCGAGACCTTCCCGGACGGGCGGCTGGGCCTGGTTGGCACGTACGGCATGTACAGCCTGGTGCTGGTCACTGGCCGGCCGGGCACGGGCGGCGCCTGGAACAACCGGTATCTCACAACCGATCTCGCTACAGGCATCGCGGCATCTTTGGCGATCGACGCCGCCGGCACCTGCCACATCGCAGCCCCGGACCTGATTAACGGAGTGCTGCACTACTACAAGGTCACCGGGAGCACCGTCACCGATTCGGTAGCAGACTACGGCGGCATGGGATTCGGCTTCTCGACCGGCGTCGCCCCCGTTGTGACGGTCGGCAACGAGGTGCACGTCTTCTACACCGACGCCACGCACTTTCGCGTGTTGCACGCGGTGAACGTAGGCGGCACGTGGATCAGGGAAGGCGAGGTGGTCGCCACAGACGGCCTCCCGTACAACCTCATGGACGCGGGGTACTTGGAGCACAAGCAGCTGCTCTGGGTGAGCTATACCGGCGCGCTTGACTCCGGGTTCCGCATCGCCACTGGGAAGACTGACGGCACGGGGTGGGAGACGCACCTGTTGGTGCCCCAGGCGCAGGAGTACTGCCCGGCAGCAGACGACGAGGAGAACGTCGGAGCGCTTTGCATCACGTCGGCCATCGATCACTATACGGAGGGCTTTGCCGTCGGCGATCCGCGCAACGGGCCCTATTCACCTGAGATAGTCAACCCCAACCCAGACCTAATCGATTATCCTCTCACCCTGGCCTACGACCCCCATGGCCAGAAATGGGGAGCGATTGGCCATGACTACGACCGCCACTACTGCTACTACTACTACCGGCAAGCGCCCAACGTGTGGACCGGGCCGAGCGTCGTCGCCATCCAGTCAGGCGCCACCGGGGAAGTCAATGGAATGGGGCTGCACTACTTGCCGAACGGCACAGCGCGCGTCGTCACCCGCGAGCAGCCGGACGCGAGCACTCTTGTCAGCTTCAATGTCTATTCATCACCGCCTGGCCCGCCCGCCTTCGGCCTGCTGGCCAACGTGACCACGATCAACACCACGCTGGAGGACGTCAAGGCACTCAGGACGACGCCGGGACCCGGCGGCGACCCTCTCATCGGCATCATGCACCGGCTGACCGCCACGCTCGCATGGCATGTCTCCGTATACGGCCCGCAAAGCGGCGGCACTTGGCCGCTGCAGTTTGACTGGGACTCCGGCGTTCAGGACGTCTTGTTCTCCTACTACTCCTTCGGCTTCGCTTCAGACGCCTCTGGCGAGGCGATTCTCTCGGTGATCGACTCAGTCAAGCCCAGCCCGTTCTTCGGCCGAGTGATCGTGTACTACCCGTGGTGAAAAGCGCAGGCTAGGGCTGTTCGTCGGCGGCCGGCGTGAGTCCGCCGCTCAGGCTGCGCAGGCTGGCATCGTCGCCGAGGTCGAGGTTGCGCACGCTCTGGGCCGCGTCGCGATTGGCCTGGTACACCTCCTCCGCCGCCTTGCCGTCACTGCGGCGCACGCTTGCCACCTCGGTGTGTCCGGCGGTCAGCACAAGCTTGCCGTCCACCATCGCCGCCTGATAGGTCACGTTCACGCCGACGACGTCCTCACCGCGCGCCTGGGCCTCGGCGCTCAGCCGGTGGACGTTCGACTCCTCCTGGTTGGTCACCGCCTGCTGCGACTGCGACGGCGTGGCGGAGCTCAACACGCCGCGCTCGCCCGGGTCAAGGCGGTAGTGCAGGACGGCCGCCTCGGTGCTCAAGCTGCGCTTGACGCGCAGCTCCGCCAGGGCGCGCAGCATATAGCGGTATTGGGTGAGCAGGCTGGGTGCTGCCGATGAGGCGATGCCCCGCGGTTCGTCCATGATGATGACCTCCTTGCCATCATCCACCTATCCCACAGGCCGGACAGGAGCATTATACCAGCGGCGCAGGGGCGTCAGTGTGGCACGGCCGGCGTCCCAGCGTAGTCAGGCTCCACAGCGTCAATGATGTCGGGATACTCATCGGGCCAGTCCAGCACAGCGTCCTCGACCGTCTGCCCCTCTGGCAGGTAGACCTCGATTGCAGCCACGACGGGCCAGAGATCCCAGTAGTTCATGATCCCGAGCCGCTCGGCTTCAGTAAAGGCCTGGACGCGGGCGTCGCTCAGCGGCACCTTGAACCCCACGATAGCCACCCCGTCCACGATCTCATAGTGCTCGCCGGTTATCGGGTCGGTGTAATCACGGAAGACCAAGTCGTCTGGGTCAGGCAGGGATGGGTCGGTACAGATCGTCTTCTCCCTTTGCGGGTCCACCCATTCGGGCAGCGGGAGCGCCTCAACCTTGATGTAAGCCTTGACTGGGCTGGGCAGCTTCAGCACAAAACGCGGCGGGTAACCGGGCGCCCGGTCTGCGACAGTCAGATGGGCAACCTCCCTGAAGCCCTTCTCGGAGTCGGTCAGGTCGTAGGCGTCAGTCCAGAGGACCCGGTAGGCTGTGATTCTTGATCCGAAGTAGGCGCCGATGCGCTGCAAGTCGCCTAGAGTGACTTCACCGTTACCATCGCCATCAACCCATGACTTCTGAGGATCTCCGACAGACGCCTGCTTATAGAACCTACCGATTTGCACCGTGTCGGCCAGATTCACTTCCCCGTTCAGGTCATAGTCCGCGCGGTTCAAGTAGCTCCAGGTTAACTCGCCATTGGACTCACTGTACTGGACATCGAGTGGTTCCTCGTAGTAGTTGAGGCCGAGCTGGCCAGCGAGGCCACTGGCGTGCCGAACACTCGAGTTCTGAGATGCCAGCGCCATATCGCCACCAGCAGCGCGCAGCGCGAGAGAGACTGAAGCAACTCCAATAGCCACGAAGCACCTACGAACTCCCTTCAGGTGGTCCCTACTCATTGCATTCTCCTCCATTCTTCTTAGTATCCACCGAAGAGCCCACCGATAGCCTACTGCCCGTGGAGCGCGCCGTACGCATTCAGTCGGCCTATATTGCGATAGTCTCCCGGAAGATCATGGATCGCACTGGCGCGCAATCAAGACCGGATCTGTGCAGGAGTCCAGTCGCGATGAGCCGATGCCATCAAGGCAGCCACAGCCGAAACGTGCGGCGCAGAGGCCGACGTTCCCTGGAACTCATCAATCTTGTAAGACTCGAGACTAGGGTTGTACCCTAGCGGGTGCCCCAGGTAGTTGGTTCCTGGCATGTCAGTTGTAGGTACCCACGTAGGAGCGATCAAAGCTGTCCAGGCAGGGTAGTTGTAGAATGGGATTAGGTCTGTCTGGTTATGAGCAGCAATGCACATCACATCGATGCAAGCTGCGGGGTAGACCCGATAGAAGTCATGCCTGCCTTCATTTCCAGCTGAGGCAACGACAACGGCGTAAGGCGTTAGCCACCGGAGTATTCGGCTTGCAACGTAATCCAGCCATTCACTGCCGCCGAAACTGCAATTCACTACTTCGATGTTGTAGAATGGCCAAGTGTCACTGCCGATGTAGTTCCATATGACGCGCTTGACGATCAGAGCTACCGCGTACGCATTGCAGCATGTACTCGCGGTGAAGGTTGGCCCATATTGCCAATCCCAGTACAGATCCATCGCAACTGGCAGATACCGATTCCCATAGCTGATCCCACATGTGTCGTTCCCATTGTCGGGGATGCCGTCACCGTTGTTGATGCGAGCGCAGACTATACCCGTAGTGCACGTGCCATGACCTGCGACTCGCGCCATGGCCGCGTTCTTCTCGTACACGTAGGGCATAGGCCCGCCGCCACCCAATGTGCATCTCGTACTGACCAGGGTGTGCTTGACGTTGAACCCATAGGGTGTGGCTAGGAGCGCGAGATCAGGGTGGGAGCGCTGGACCCCCGTGTCAATCATCGCCACCACCTCGCTCGGGTAGCCAAGGTAGCCGGACCTCCATGCCTGCTGTATGTTGATGTCGTGATCCTGATCCTCACGAAGGTTCCAGTATGAGGTCCAAGCATCATCGCTTGGCGGTCCGGAGGGCCAATCGGAATGAGGGTACACGGCGTAGTCTGGTTCGACCGCTTCGATGAGGTCTGGGTACTCCGTCGGCCAGTTGCTCACCGCATCCTCCACTGTGGTCCCCTCAGGCAGGATGACCGCAATGGCCTTAGCTGGCGGCCAGTCGCAGTACACGGTCAGGCCCTCCGCCTGGATGAACGCGGCGACTTCGGGTATCTCCTCCACTATCGGACAAAGCGCCATCATCACGGGATCGTTGTCGGGGCGCTCTACGTCGTAGTAGTTAGGGTCCATCTGTGGAGGCTCGGGCGGATTCTTGAAGCCTACGAGCACCCTCCCGTCAACGATCCTGTACGTCTCGCCGTCAATAACGAAGTCCCGGAACACCAGCACTGCCTCAGGTTCCGGTTCCGGCTCACCTCCCGACATGGCGCCCCCTTGGGAGTCCTCACCCTGAAACGCGGAGGATGCGCCCAGCCCTGGCAAACCAGCCACGGCCTGCGGAGCTTCCCGCACCTCGGGTTGCCGCGGCACTGATACGCCGCAGCCCTCGGACAACGTCCAGACCATTCCAACTAGGACAGCGGCCTCGACCACCCCCCATCCCCTTCCGTCTCCCGCACGTCCCGACTGACGACGCTTTCTCTCTCTCATTTCCCACCTCCCACCTTATCGGCGGACCATCTAGTCGAAATCTTACCAGCACATTGATGCTTTGTCAAGGCGACTCCCCGCGAATCCGCATGAAGTCGCGGAACGTCAGGTCTTGTTAGCCCAATGAAGGGACGCGCTGATCTCGGACCATCTCGCCGCAAGAGTGCCCCTCTGAGCCACCTGGGAGCGCAGATGGAGCTTCGTGCCCTACTGCCCCTATAATCTCCCGACACTACGGGGCTATGCCGATGGACGCAACAGGAAGCAGGGCAGTTTCAGGCGCGATGACGCCGCAGCAGGTGGAGCAGCTGTGCTCCGAGTTCCGCCGCGACTACGAGGCGGTGGTGCGCGAGATCGGCCGCGTCATCGTCGGCCAGCAGGGCGTGGTGCGCGAGGTGCTCGTCACGGTGCTCGCCGACGGCCACGCGCTGCTGGAGGGCGTGCCCGGCCTGGCCAAGACGCTGCTCATCCGCACCCTGGCGCAGGTCGTGGACTTGAGCTTCAACCGCATCCAGTTCACGCCTGACCTGATGCCCAGCGACATCACCGGCACGAACATCATCGAGGAGGACGAGCACGGGCGGAAGAACTACAAGTTCATCGCCGGCCCCGTGTTCGCCAACATCATCCTCGCCGACGAGGTCAACCGCGCCACGCCCAAGACGCAGAGCGCGATGCTCGAATGCATGCAGGAGCGCAGCGTGACGGTCTACGGCGAGCGCCGGCAGCTCAGCCCGCCCTTCGTCGTCCTCGCCACGCAGAACCCGCTGGAGCAAGAGGGAACATATCCGCTGCCCGAGGCCCAGCTCGACCGCTTCATGCTAAAGATCCTCGTCGGCTACCCCAACGAGGAAGAGCTGCTGGAGATCATCGACCGCACCACGACGGCGGAGGAGCCCAAGCCAGGGGTCGTGATCAGCGGCAGGCGGCTGCTGGAGATGAAGGACCTGCTGCGCCACGTCCCCGCCGCCCCGCACGTCACGCGCTACGCGGTGCGCCTCTGCCTAGCCAGCCATCCCGACCAGCCGCGCGCGCCGGAGAGCGTGAAGCGCTACGTGCGCTGGGGCGCCAGCCCGCGCGCGGTGCAGGCGCTGATCCTCGGCGGCAAGGCGCTGGCGCTGCTCGACGGGCGCTTCAACCTGGCCTTCGAGGACGTGAAGGCCCTCGCCCTGCCCGCGCTGCGCCACCGCCTGATCCTCGGCTTCGAGGCCGAGGCGGAGGAGGTGCGCCCCGACAAGGTGATCAAGGACATCCTCGCCAGCGTGCCCCAGAGCGCGGAGTAATCCCGACTCCCTCACTGCCCGCGTGGCGGCGCTTCTGGCGCCGGGCGTGCAGATCCCTCAGAGCGGCTGCGCTCCGTGCGGCTCCGCAGGCAACGGCGCCACCTGCATGATGAGATCTGGGTACTCCTGGGGCAGGGCGAGCACTGCATCCTTCACGGACTGCCCCTTGGGTAGGTACGCCTTGAAGGCGCACGACATCGCCGAGTTAGCGTCCAAGCTGTACGCCTCAAGCCCCTCGGCTCTGAGAAACGCCTTAACCCGGGCGTCGGCGAACGTGGCGCGCAGACGAAGGACGACGATGCCGTCCACGATCTGGTAGCTGTCACCCGTACCTGGGTCGGTGTACCCCCGCTCCTGGTGGGCGGTGCCGTCAAGATCCTCCAAGTCGAGGCTGGTCTTGTAGGGCCAGGAGAGGTAGTCCACTGGCGCCGACTCCAGCTTGACGAAGCGCCAGCGCTCGCGCTGCGGAAGGATCAGCGAGAAGCGCGGCGGCCAGCCTGGCACCCAGTTCCCAGGATGGAGGCACGCCAGCTCGCGGTACCCGAACGCCGGGTCCAGGGGATCGAGGTGCTCGGCGGCCAGGACGCGGTAGCCTGTGACGCGCCTGCCGAAGTTGCAGGCGACGCCTATCACGTCACCCAGGGTTATCATGCCATTGCCGTCGTAATCCACCCAGGCTAATCGGCCGTCGCTGTCCACGACTCGTTTGAAGTACACGGCGATTGGCACGAGATCGGCGATGCCTACTTCGCCGTCGAGATTGCCGTCACTGGCGTTCTCGTAGAGCCAGTGCAGCTCTCCCATCGCGGGGTCATACCCAAGCTGGAGCAGGTCAGGCATGTAGACCTGAGCGGTGCGAGTGATGCCAATAGCGGGCTTGATGTCCAAGGCCGCCTGTAGCGCGTCGGTCAGTTGCAGCCAAAGCTGGGCATCGACTCCAGCCGGGCAAGCCAGGGCTGAAGCGGGGACATCGGGGAAAGGAGCCCTCCCGAGCGAGGCGCAACCTTGAGCGGCAATGAGCAGCGGGAGAATACACAGCCATACTCCGGTTCTCAGGACCAAGTTGGTCCCTGCGGGTCGCCACCTACCAGCCATCTTCAATCACCCGTCCCTCTACAACATCTCCACTCGCCTGCCCTGCCTCGGGATTCCGCAAGGCGGGCTAGATGAATACTACCTCAGAGACACGCCGGTTTCAAGGAACACTTGGCTCCGATTCGACGCTACACGGCCCGCCCTCCGCCACTCCCTGGCCCCATCGCCGCTGCGAGCCCGCTGTTATACTTCGCTTGATGCTGTCCTTCGCCGAGGCGGCAGTGGCGTTCCGCGACGCGTACGCTACGGCGCCTTCCGTGTTCGCCTACGCCCCCGGGCGGATCAACCTCATCGGTGAGCACATCGACTACGCCAGCGGATGCGTGCTGCCCGTCGCCCTGGACTTCGGCGTGACCGTGGCCGGCGCGCCAGCAGCCGCCGGGCGCATCCGCGTGCACTCCGACCAGTACCTGCAGGCGGGCGTGGTGGAATTCAGCCCGGGAGCCAAGCCTTCGCCGGCGTTCTCGGCGTTCGTTCACGCGTTGGCGCTCGAGACAGGCGTGAGCGGCGCCGACCTCTGCGTCGTCGCCGACTTGCCGGTGGGCCGCGGCTGGTCCAGCTCGGCAGCCTTCGCCGTGGCGGTCAGCGCGGCGCTGGTGGCGCTGGACCCCGGCCGGCCCCGCCCCACAGCCATCGAGCTGTGCCAGCTCTGCCGTCGCGCCGAGACCGATGCGCTCGGCGTAGCCTGCGGGCTGATGGACCAGTACGTGGCGGTGTACGGCAAGTACGATGCGGCGGTGTACTTCGACGTGCAGGCGCTGTCGCACCGCTATGTGCCGCTGCACCTGCCCGAGGCGGAGATCGTCGTGGTGGACTCCGGGCAGGCGCGGGACCTGTCGGAGAGCGGCTACAACGAGCGGCGCAGCGAGCTGAACAGGGCGCTGGACGAGCTGCGCGAGCGGCTGGGGGACTTTGCCACCTTCCGCTGCATCGAGCCCGCCCGGCTGCTTGCCGCGGCACAGGAGCTGCCCCCCAAGCTGCAGCGGCGTGTGCGGCATGTCGTCACCGAACAGCAGCGCGTGGAGCGCTTCGCCGAGCTGCTGCCGCAGGCGCAGGTCGTGGAGCTGGGCCAGCTCCTCACCGCCTCGCACAACAGCCTCAGCGATGACTATGAGGTCAGCACGCCAGAGCTGGACAAGCTGTGCGCGAGGCTCGACTCTGAGGCCGGCGTCTACGGCTCACGCCTCGTGGGCGGCGGATTCGGCGGCAGCGTGCTGGCGCTCGTGCACCAGCGGGCGGTCTCCGAGCGCGTCGACCAGGTGGTGCACGATTTCGCCGCGCAGTACAAGCTGCCCGCGGCTTACGAGGTGGCGATCCCCGGTGACGGCGCGCTGGTGCAGCCGCCCGAAGCGTCGACACCCGTACTGCTTGCCCAGTGGCTGCCGGGACGGGACGAGGCTCTGGCGAGCCGATGAAGGGGCTGATACTAGCGGCGGGCCTGGGCACGCGGCTTCGCCCGCTGACGCGGCCGCCCAGCGAAGGCGGGCGCTCCAAGCCGTTGGTGCCGCTGGCCAACCAGCCGCTCATCGCCTATCCGCTGCAGAAGCTGATCCTCGCCGGCATCACGGACATCGGCATCGTCGTCGGGGAGAACGAGGACGAGCTGCGCACAGGCCTGCACCGCGTTCCCGCGGAGTTGACGTTCATCCCCCAACCGCATCCACGGGGGCTGGCACACGCCGTGGACTGCGCCCGCGAGTTCGTCGGCGCGGACGACTTCACGCTGCTGTTCTGCGACAACCTGTTCGCCGAGCCGCTCAGCTACGCGCTCGCGGAGTGGGAGAGGCTGCGGATAGGTGAGCCGTCGATGCACGCCATGATTCACACCTACCCGATGCCCGACCCGCGGGCCTGCGGCGTGGCTGTCGTGCAGAACGGCTGGGTGGTGGAACTGGAGGAGAAACCAGCAGTTGCTAAGAGCAACCTCGCGGTGATCGGCATCGACCTGCTCACGCCCGCCATTTTCGAGGCAATCTCGCGGATCGAGCCGAGCGCACGCGGAGAGCTGGAGATCACCGACGCAATTGCGGAGCTGATCTCCATAGGGCACAAGGTCAGGGCGCGGCATCTAAGCGGGTTCTGGTTTGACACCGGGACTTTCGCCGATCTCATCTCAGCGCACCGTCCAGTGATGGAGGAGTTCGGAGCGTTCCAGGCGCAGGGGCGGTACGCCCGCAGCGAGTTGCGCGGGCCGGTGGGCATCGCCCGGGAAAGCGCGGTCGAGGACAGCACGATCGACGGACCAGTGCTGGTCGACTCCAACAGCCTGGTCACCGGCAGCTGGCTCGGGCCATACGTCTCGGTGGGCAAGGACTGCACTGTCGCGGGCTGCACGCTCAGCGACTGCCAGGTCTACGCGGGCACGCGGCTCAGCGGCGTGAGTGCGGCGGGGAGCATCTTCGACGGCGAGCTGCGGTTCACCGCGGATGGGCTGGTCGCCGGCCCGTAACGCTGCTGAGCCGCTGCTGCCTAGACCCAGCGCGCGTTCTTCAGCGCGTCGCGGATCTCTGCTGGACGTTCGTTGCCGGGCGGCAGCTCCTCAACGATGGCCGTGATCAGCCGCCGGAGGTCATCCACGTGTTCGCCCAGGGCGCGGATCACGGTTGGCGCGTCGACCGCTTCGCCCTGGCCGCTCTCACTGGACCCAGCATGGCTGTTGGTGACCAGGCTAACGTTGAGATAAGACAGAGTTAGCTCGCGGGCGAGAGCCGCCTCGGGCATCTGCGTCATGTTCTCCAGGTGCCACCCCTGGGCGGCGTAGTGCCGGCTCTCGGCGCGCGTCGAGAAGCGCGGGCCGTTGACCACGACAATGGTGGCGGAGTCGCTGCACGGCAGGCCCAGGCGCGCCGCAGCGGCCATCGCCGCCTTGCGCATCGCCGGGCAGTACGGGTCGCTGAAGCCAACATGCGTGGTGATCGGCCCGTCGTAGAAGGTGCTCTCGCGCCCGGAGGTGAGGTCGACAAGCTGGTCGGCAAACACGAACTGCCCCACTGCGTGCTTCGTGGTCAGCGCCCCCACGGCGGAGGTGGCGATGATCTGGGTCACGCCAAGCTCCTTGAGGGCGTAGATGTTCGCTCGGTAGGGCACCTGATGCGGTGGCAGGTGATGCCGGCGCCCGTGGCGCGGCAAGAATGCGCACGCCCGTCCCGCGATCTCGCCGACACTGAGCACGTCGCTCGCCGGCCCGTAGGGGGTCTGCACCGTAAGTTCGCGGCCTTTAGAGATGAACTGGTACAAGCCCGACCCGCCGATGATGCCAATCTCCGCCATGTTCATGCGCGGATTCTACCCTAAGCGCGGGGTCATGAGCGGGAGAGCGCCGCCAAGGCGATCCCCACGAAGACTGCGACGATCGCCCCCGCCAGCACCGCGCCGCCCGGCAGCAGGTGCCCCAGCGACAACCCCAGCGCCACCCCGCCGGCGCCGATCAGCATGCCCCCAAGCACCAGGCGCGGTGCCGCAAGGCTGACCAGGTCGACAGCCGCGACCTCACGTCTTATGCTCGCCGCCGGGGCGTTCGGGTTGTCTGGGTCGAAGTCCTCGATGAAGAACTTCGGCGTGCCCTTCTCGAATCCCACCTTCTCCTGGGCGATTGCCTGCAAGCGCAGCGCCAGGGCCTGCTGCTCCTCGGTTAGAGCCGACCACATCTCGCGGGGAATCGGGGCGTAGGCCTGCGGGTAGTTCAGCTCGCTCGCGCTCTTCAGCCCGTAGATGTTCCCGCTCTCCATCTGGGCGATCTTGCCGCTCAGCTTGGGGACTGGAGACGAGGGGCGGCCGTAGTCGGGCGTTGGCGGTTTATGCGCCATCCGGCGGTCAGCGCCGCTGCGGCGTTCCGGGCCGGCGTGAGGCAGCTGGGCAATCCGGCGCTCCGCACTCCCCCGGCCCTCCCCCCCAGGCGGCGTCTGGGACTGCTCCGGCGGGGCGTAGAAGGTCCCCCCTTCCGCGTCCAGGTCAGCAGGCGCGGGGGCACCCTGGGTGATCAGTGGGTCTTTCTTTGATCCGGCGATGCGCTTGTCGCCCATGCCCTCGACGAACTCCACATCCCCATGATAACACGGCAGCTGCGCAGTCGCGGCCCAGCGCTGGATGCCAGCAGGGACGGGGCGGACTCGAGCCGCGCGGCAGTAGAATGGCCCCGCGATGAGACTCGCGGATCTATTCGCCAGCACACCCGCCATGGCCGGGGAGCACGCGAAGGCGCGGCCCGCGCCCAGCAGGCTTGAGCGGCTGCGCACGGCGCTCAACCGCACGCGGGCGTTCTTCGGCACCGCCTTCGCCACGTCGGCGGAGGATCTTGTTGACGAAGACTACTTCGCCCACCTGGCGGAGAGCCTGGTGCTTGCTGACGTCGGCGCCCCTCTCGCCAACGAGCTGGCTGGGCACATCGCGCAGGCGATGCGCGACCGCGGGCTGCTCCGCAAGTCGGACGCGTTGCCCGTCGCCCGCGAAGTGCTGGCCGCGGTGCTCCGCGAGGCACCCATGCCGCAGTTGCAGGAGCCCCACGAGATGCTGGTCGTCCTGCTCGTCGGGGTGAACGGCAGCGGAAAGACCACGCTGGCGGCGAAGCTCGCCCACCGCTTGCGCCAGGCGGGCCATGCGCCGCTACTCGTCGCGGCTGACACCTTCCGCGCCGCGGCGGCGGAGCAGCTGCAGATCTGGGCCGAGCGCGCCGGTGCGCAGATCGTCGGCGGCGAGCAGGGCGCCGACCCAGCGAGCGTGGTCTTTGACGCCGTCCAGTCGGCCATGGCGCGCCACTTGGAAGCCGTCATCGTCGACACCGCGGGGCGGCTGCAGACCAAGCACAATCTCATGCAGGAGCTGGCCAAGATCTCGCGCGCGGCGGCGAAAGGCTGCCCGGCCGCCAGCGTCGTGCACCTGCTCGTGCTCGACGCCACCGTGGGGCAGAACGCGCTGTCCCAGGCCGAGCTGTTCAACGAGTGCTGCCCGCTCATGGGCATCGCCGTAGCGAAGCTGGACGGCACCGCCAAGGGCGGAGCCATCGTGGCCGTCGTGCACCAGCTCAAGGTTCCCATGCTGTTCGCTGGCGTCGGCGAGCGGCTTGACGACTTGCTGGACTTCGACCCCGGTGAGTTCGCCCTGGCCCTGCTGCCCGAGGCAGGCTAGCGCAGCAGCAGCCAGCGAATGCACGTGTCAGGTATCGTGGTGTGGTGCGCCGCCTGCTCACCGACCTGGACCACGCCTCCGACGAGGCTGGAGAAGAGGTCCCACAGCCCGTAGCCGAGGAGCCCGATCAGGCCGAGCCCCACGAGGATCAGCACCAGGAATAAGACCGCGGAGGCAGTCTTGGCCGTGCCGGTGGCAGGCTCGACAGGATCCTGCAGCGCCACGATGTCGGAGCTCATCAACTGCGGGTCGAAGTCCTGGATGAACACCTTCTCCGTGCCCCGCTCATAGCCCACCTTCTCCATCGCCGTGGCCTGCACGCGCATGATCTGCTGGCGCTGCTCCTCGGTCAGGCTGCGCCAGTAGACGCTGGACACGTCACGGTAGAGTTCCGGATACATGCCCGCGCTGCGCGAGGTCAGCCCGAATATGTTCGTCGGAGTTTCGAAGTGCACCTTGGGCGCACCCGCGGTGAGGATCTCAGGCAGTGCGGCAGGCGGCGCCAGCGGCTGCTCCAGGCCAACGGCGGGCGCCTCCGCCTTCCGGCGGCGCTGCTTGCGCCTCAGCACCTGGGGAGGCGCGCTGAACTCCGTGGAGCCGGTCTTTCCGAGTCCCTCCACCAGCACCGGCGTGTCCAAGGGGCCCATCTTGATAATGGACTGCGACTCGCGGAAAGCCACCTCGGGAGCCGAGTAGCGGCGCTCCAGCGGTGCCGCGAGGCGCTCGGCCTCCGCCTGCTTTTTCCCCTCATAGCCGGTCTTGTGCCTCCTCCGGCGCATGAAGTAGTGACGTCGCGACGCGGCCTCGGTATAAGCCACATCCGCGACCGTCATCTCAGCTTCGACCTCGTCCTTGTCGCGGTAGCCGACCCTCTCCACCATTGCGGCTTGACGCGCGATCAGCTCCTCGCGCTCCTTCTTGGTGAGCTGATCCCAGAACCTGGCCAGCACGGGCCGGTAGGCCTCGGGATAGTCCTGCTCGCTGCGGCTGGCCAGACCGAAGATGTTGGTGCTGCTGATCTCCGCCGTGCGCTCAGGGAACTTCAGACTCGAAGGACGTGGGCGGCCCGGCGCCGGCATACTGTCCCCTTCGCCACCTTGCTGCGCCCCGCCTTTCTTCCGCTTGCCCCGTGGAGCGTCAGGTACGGTGAAGTACCTCCCGGACGGCTGCGACGGCGCTGCGGGTTTCTTCTCCGGCTCCCGGGCTGGCTCTGCTGTGGCCTCGTCGGGGCGCCCCTCATCGGGTGCGGCGGCCTCGTCACCAAGCAGGCGCACCTTCTTCGCTCCGCGGATCCGCAGATCCCCCATCCCTTCAGGAAAGGGCACAGTGAATTGTAACTCAGAAACCGCCGTCCCGCACGTCTCGCCCACTGCTGCTATACTGCCTGCGCCCCGGGCGCGGGAGGCACTGGGTCGATTGGATGCCATTGTCCTGCTTCCTACGCGGCTGTCTGGGCACCGCACCATGGTTCAACGAAGGAGACCGCACATGGCTGCTGACCGCTCAGGCGCCAAACCATCCAAGCGCCTTACGGCAAACCGCCACCGCCCCCGTCGCGGCAAGTGGCTCCTGCTGCTCTTGCTTGCGACAGCCCTAGGCGGCATCCTGGTCGCCGGCCCCTCCGTCCTCGCGGCACCACGCCAGTCCGCTCCAACTGCGGCCTTCCAGTTGCCGGGAGTGAGCCCTTCCGCAGGCGGCCAGCCCGAAGCCCAGCAGGCCGCGGCAGGCACCGGGCAAGCGGGCAGCCCACCGCCGCCGACGGTGTCGTTCGATCCCTGGCGAGGGCACACAGCCGCGGCGGAGCAGCCAGCCGGCGAAGAGGCGGGAGGGGAGGCGATCCAGCTGCCCTTCGCCCCCGAGGCGTGGATCCCGCTGTTCATCGTCCTGGGCGGCGCCATCCTCGCGCTGGCCTTCGGCGCAATGTGGTGGCTGCTGACGCTCAGACATGACGCGGGAAGCGAGCGCATGCGCGGCGTCGCCTCGGCGGTGCAGGAAGGCGCGATGGCCTACCTCGCGCGGCAGGTGAAAACGATGGCGCCGCTGGTCGTGGTGATCGGCGTGGGGCTGTTCTTGCTCTACCACAAGCAGTACGCCTTCATGGAAGCGGCGCATCCCGGCATCGCCACGTTGCTGGGATTCGGCGTGGCGATCGCCTTCCTGCTGGGTGTGACCGCCTCGTACATGGCGGGCTACGTGGGCATGGGCGTGGCGGTGCGGGCCAACGTGCGCGTGGCGCACGCGGCGCTGTCCAGCTTCAAGCGCGCGCTGGAGACAGCGTTCCAGGCGGGCGCCGTGAGCGGGATGTTCACGGTCGGCCTGGGATTGCTGGGGGCGACGATCACGTTCATGGTCTTCAAAGAGAACGCGATGTTCGTGCTGGTGGGCTTCGGCTTCGGCGGCTCGCTGGCCGCGCTGTTCATGCGCGTCGGCGGCGGCATCTTCACCAAGGCCGCCGACGTCGGGGCGGATCTCGTCGGCAAGGTGGAGGCCGGCATTCCAGAGGACGACCCGCGCAACGCGGCGACGATCGCCGACAACGTCGGCGACAACGTGGGCGACTGCGCCGGGATGGCCGCCGACGTCTTTGAGAGCTACGAGGTGACGCTGGTCGCGGCGATCATCCTCGCCGCGGCGGTCGGCGCAACGCTGCAGACGCACGGCTTCGGCCGCGTGATCCCCACCGCGGGCGTGGCATCGTTTACCTCGGTGTTCACCCTCAAGCTGGTGATCTATGCGCTGCTCGTGCGCGCCGTCGGCGTGGTGGCCTCGATCGTCGGCGTGCTCGCAGTGCGTGGGAGGGACGACCCGCGGATGAACCCGATGCAGCCGATCAACATGGGGTTCTTCACCTCGGCGGCGGTGGCGACGCTGGGCTTCGCCGTAGTAGCGTATCTGGTCTTCGGCCATCTCGACATGTCGTCGATCCCCGCGGGCGTCGACGCGCGGCTGCAGAGCATCCTCTCGCGCTTCTGGTGGCTGGCGTTCCTGGCAACCTTCGTCGGCATCGTGCTCACGCAGGTGATTGGCAAGATCACCGAGTACTTCACCGCCGTGGAGAAGAAGCCGGTCAGGGAGATCGCCGCCTCCGCGCGCACCGGTGCAGCAACGCTGCTGCTCGCCGGGCTGTCGGAAGGGCTGGAGTCCTCCGTCTGGGCCGTCCTGGCAATCGCCGCCACGATCTACGGCGCATACGTGCTGCTCCCCGACCCGGCGTTCGCCGCCTACGCGATCTCCCTCGCCGGCTTGGGTCTGCTGGCCACCACGGGCTATGTGCTGGCAATGGACACCTACGGCCCGATCAGCGACAACGCCAGCGGCATCTTCGAGATGAGCGGCGCCCTGAAGAACCCCGACGGCACTGAGAACAAGGCGGCGCATCACATCGTGGCCCGGCTGGACACGGTGGGCAACATCACCAAGGCGCTGACGAAGGGCTTCGCCATCGCCACGGCGGTGATCGCCGCCGTCTCGCTCTACCGCTCGTTCCTCGACACCGTCGGCGGTGCGCAGAGCGCGCTGGGAACGGTGATCGGCAACCAGCCGGAGATCCTCGTCAAGAACATCCAGGTCAACCTGCCCGACGTGTTCATCGGCCTGCTCATCGGCGGGGCAGTCCCGTTCCTGTTCTCCAGCTTCGCCATCCGCGCCGTCAGCCGCGCCGCCGTGCAACTGGTCGAGGAGGTGCGCCGGCAGTTCAAGACGATCCCCGGCATCTGGGAGTACACCGGCGTGGGCGAGAAGGGCAAGCCGGACTACGCGCGCTGCGTGGCGATCAGCACCGCGGCGGCGCAGAAGGAACTGCTCGGGCCGGGGCTGCTCGCCGTGTTCGCGCCGATCCTCGTCGGCTTCTGGCTGGGGCCCTACGCGCTGGGCGGGTTCCTCGCGGGGTGCATCCTCGTCGGCCAGCTGATGGCGGTGTTCATGGCGAACACCGGCGGGGCCTGGGACAACGCGAAGAAGAAGATCGAGGACGGCTACCTCGGCGGAAAGGGCAGCGACGCGCACAAGGCAGGGGTGATCGGCGACACAGTAGGCGATCCGCTGAAGGACACCGCCGGGCCGGCTCTCAACCCGATGATCAAGGTGATGAACCTGATCTCGATCCTCGTCGCTCCGAGCACGGTGCAACTGGCAGGCAGCCCCTTCAAGTGGATTGTCGTCGCCGCTGCGCTGCTCATTCTCACTGGCGCAATCCTCTTCAGCAAGCGCGGCGGAGTGAGTACGGAGACCACGCCACAGGAGTCCGCCAAGCCGGCCTGAGCCAGGCCTCCCGCTCAGTCGTCCGCGGGGTGCTCCAAGCGGTCCTCGCGCGCCGGCTGGAAGATGCGGGCCGCGCTCATCACGTCCTGCACCGCCAGCGGCCAGGGCGTATAGAACGCCTGGGCGTAGCGCCCGCCCGCCCAGCGCCCCCAGCGCAGCGCGTTGCTCTCGAAGAAGTGGCGGATGCCCGGGTTCTGGTCGCCCCGCCCGAACTGCGACTCGTGGCACATGATCGCCCGGATGTAGTCGTCGAACTGCTCGGTGATGTCCACCACGAAGGTCGGCATCAGGTCCATCGGCAGGAAGTAGTAGTACACCGCCCGCGGGTGCCACGGCTCGCCTTCGACGGGCAGCTTGCGCAGGTGCGCGTAGTTCGCCCCGTGGGCCACCAGCAGCCCACCCTTGATGTGGTCGTTGTGCCCCAGCCCGCGTCCCGGCGGCAAGTCGTAGTACGGGCCGAGCACGACCTCCGGGCGATGGCGCCGGATCACCTGCGCCACCTGGCAGCGGTACTCGAAGGTGTCCTCGAGCCCGCAGTCCGGCAGCCCCATGCACTCCCTGGCCGCGAGCTTGAGCACTTCCGCCGCCTGCTGCGACTCCGCCCGCCGCGCCTCGATGTCGCCGCCCGACCCCATTTCGCCCGCCGTCATGTCCACCACGCCGCAGGCGTAGCCGCGCTGGGCGAGCTTGAGCAGCACGCCGCCCGCGCCGATCTCCGAGTCGTCCGGATGCGGGCCGAAGCAGAGCACGTCCAGTTTGAGCGCGTCCTGGGAACCTGAAGCCATGGTGCGATTCTACCGCTGTCCACGGCGGCTTAGCCTAATGCGGCGAGGGAGCAGCCTGCAGCCATCGGAGAACCAGGACTGGCGCTTCAGGCTTCCAGCGCCGCGAGTGCGGTATGATCGCTCCGAGGGTCTGATGGTGATCGCCCCCATGGCAAGGCAAGTTGCGCGTGCGCTGCTGAGCGTGCTCGCCGTGTCGGTCTGCGTCTGGGCCGGGATTGTGCGCGCCGCCAGCACTGCGGCGGAGGATCCCCCAGGCCAGAGTCTGACGGCGCCAGAAGCAGGCGCGCCGCCCCGCCTCACGCATGCTCAGCAGGAGCTGCAGGAGCTTGTTGCGGGAGGGGAGACAGATATCAACGAGCTCGTCAAGGTGATCGTCAGCGACACCCGGGAGGCCCTCGACCACGTCGTGATCAACCTGCCCACCCAGACGCTCTACGAGTGCAACGCCGATGGCCAGGTCCTCGGCGAGACGAAAGTCTCGACGGGCCGGCGCGGCTTTGAGACGCCGCCGGGGGAATACCACGTCGTGAACAGGTCGCCCAAGGCCTACAGCCAGAAGTACGAGGCGTGGATGCTTCACTGGATGGGCCTCACGGCGGACGGCAGTGTCGGCATGCACGGGCTCGAGGGATCGAGTTATGAACGCCTGCTCGGGCACGTCGCCAGCCACGGCTGCATCCGCATGAGCCGGGAGTACTCCAAGGGCCTCTACCTGCGAGTGAAGATCGGCATGCCGGTGCTGATCGTCGACGACCCCCATCTGAGCCTGGCGAAGTACGAGCCGGTGAGCAAGCAGGCGGCGGTGAGGATGGTCCTTGAGCTGCTCAGCCCGTCCGATCCGTCGCAGGTGTTCTACTAGGCCGCTGCAGCGCTCCACACTAGCCAACCTCGCCGCTGCGGCGGTAAGATAGCCTGAAACAAAGCAGTTCGCAGAGCGCTCATACACAGCGAGGATAGACATGCAGATTACAGGCTTCCTCTTGCTCTTGCTGCTCCTCGGAGCCGGTGTGTTCGTACTCGTCTACGGGATGCGGATCAAGGCCCGGCAGACGGAGCGCCTCGCCGGGCTTTTGGAGAAGGCCTTGGAGAAGGGCGCCGACCCGCGCTCGATCAAGCTCGAACTGGACGAGCGCGAGCTTGGCGATCCCTACGGCAATCTGAAGGCGGGCGTGATCCTGCTGGCCACCGCACTGGCGATGGTGCTCGGAGTCGTCTGCGCCGACCGCCTCCCCGGCCCCTACCGCGCCCTCGGCTTCGCCCTGATCCCCGCGTGCATCGGCTTGGCATGCCTGTTCATCCACTACACCGTGCCACGCCCAAAGGCGCCCGTCGCCTGAGGCAGCCGCGGGTTCCTAGTTGCGTAACCTCCGCCGCCCCGCAGCGTCGTTATAATGCTATGATTGGCGTATCCCAGACCGAGGTGCGCTATGCGTGGAATCTACATCCTGTTGGCTGTGGTCACGGCTCTGATGGTGCTGACCGCCTGCCCCAAGCAGAATAAGCAGCCGCCGAAGCCGAAGCCCGGCTCAACAGATCAGCAGTCCGAGGACGCGACTGACAACTTGCTCGGGGAGTAGGCATCGACATCGAGGTGAGACATGCGTTACTGGCCAGTTCTGCTGCTTGCCAGCGTCTTAGTTCTGGCAGGCAGCGGCTGCGTAAAGGGATCGAAGGTTGGCGGCGGGCAACAGACCGTGGGCACGGCAGCCCCGCCGGTCGCTCAAGGCACAACGGCATCTGAGGGTGCCGCCACCGAGGCGCCTCCTGCCCCCGCTCCACTGAGCGGAGAGCCTGCGCCACCCCCCGCTCCGCCAGCGACGCCGGGCGAGCCGGCGAAAGCCCCGGCGGACCTGGCGCAGCAACTTACCGGCGAGTGGACCGCGCTGTTCGGCCGCCAGGAAGTCGGGGTCATCGAGAACGCCTGGGAGGACGGGCACCGCGTTACTTTCAGCACCGGCAACACAGGTGTCTGGACGAAGCTGACAAAGGGCGCGGAGGCTGATACCGTCGAGTGCAAGTGGCGGATCAGCGACGGCGACCTGCTTGTTACCCTTGACGGCTCCAAAGCCGCCAAGAGCGGATTGTGGAAGATTGCCCCGTTGGGCATCGGGCGCAACGAGGAGATCGGCCTGCTCACAGCCACGCCTGGCTCCGTCGACACCGAGCACAAGATGCTCGACAAGCGCCTGAAGGTCGTCCTCAAGGATGACTTCCTTGCCCTGACCGACGAGCACACGCGGATGATGGTCTACGCCCGCTACAAAGGCAAAGCCAAGAGCGACCCGAGCGCAATCGCCGCCCTTGAGGGCGAATGGTCCGGCAAGTACGGGAGCAACACCGCCCTGAACGGCACTGCCACGTGGGATGGCAAGAGGTTCAAGCTCGCCTGCGACGATGGCAGCGAGTTCAACGGTGTGTTCGTCGACGGGTACCTGGTTGGCCGGATGAACTCCCTCCACGCTGTAAGTCTGGCAGCCCTCCAGCCGGTGGGCGGGAACAGCATCGTCGGCGCGTACACCCCGGATCCGTACGCCGAGATGCTCTCGGACTTCAGCTTCGGGCGCGCCGGTTAGGACCGCGCAGCATGCGGAGGCGCAGTTGCGCCCTGGCGGGCGCGCGGTGGCGTGCAGGCGGGCAGCAAACACGGTTACCGGCCGCGGCGGGTATAATGGATAGCTCGCAGCGCGGCAGCTACGAGTGGAGTGCCGTGGGCCAGCGTGACGAACCCGACATACCTTAGGAGCAGCGGGGAGGATGAGCAACATTCTGTTCGGTGATGCCAAGGCCACGGCCCGGGCGGCTGACGCCACGCAGAAGCACCGTGAGCTTGCCAATGCGCGTACGCGCTTCGAGGAAAACCCGACACGGGAGACCCAGACTGCGCTCGCCACGGCGCTGTTCGACGTCGGCCGGTTCGAGGAGGCAGAGAGGCTGCTGCGCGACATCATCGCCACCTACGGGGAGGATATACAGACGCTCTACGACCTCGCCTTCACCCTGAAGAACCTCAAGAAGCGGGAGGAGACGCGTAGCACTTTCCAGCGGGTGGTCGAGCTCGACCTGCGCCACCCCCTCGCCCGTTCAGCTGAGCACGAGCTGTGGATGATGGACCCGGCCTTCGTCCCCAGTTGGATGCGCCGCTAGTACCTGACCGCCAAGCTCAAAAGAAGAGGCGTACTCACTTGAAACCCAGATCAGCCTTCCCCCTGGCAGACGCCGCACGGCACACACATCGTGGACCCTCCAGGCGCGGCCCGGCAAGCTTCCGGCGCGCGGGGGTCTTGTGCGCCATCGTCCCTGGTATCACCATGTGCCTCGGTCTGGCGGCGGCCCCGCAAACCTCCGGCCCATCCAGCCAACTCACTGAAGCCGGGCGGTTGCAGCAGGCGGTGGACAAGGTGCGCAACGCCATGGGCATCCCCGGGATGGTTGTCGGCGTGGCAGGACCCGGCCACGATCCCATCATCGTGGCGAGCGGCGAGAGTGACCGCAGCAAGCACGTCGCCGTGCAAACCGACGACCTGTTCGGCATCGGCAGCGTAACGAAGATGTTCGTTGCCGTGGTTGTGCTGCAACTGGCGGAAGAGGGCAAGCTTGGGCTGGACGACACCATTGCGCAGTACCTGCCTGACTTCCCCCACGGCCAGCACATCACGGTGCGCATGCTGCTCCAGCACCGCAGCGGGCTCGGGGACTTCGCCAGCCAGCTTTCGTACAACCCTGGCGACGCGACCGCCGGGTTGCTCCTCTTCGTCGCGGTCCAGCATCAATGGACCCACGATGAGCTTGTGCAGCTCGCGGTGGCCCAGCCGCCCATGTTCCCACCTGGTGAGGGCTGCCGCTACTCCAATGCCGACTACATCCTGCTTGGCCGGATCATCGAGCTCTGCACCGGCAGAACAGTGGCGGAGGAGATCCGCACGCGGATCCTCACTCCTCTCGGGCTGAAACACACGTTTCTTGCCGGCGAGGAACGCCTGCCACCGAGCCGGATGAGGTGCTACCGCCTTTTCGGCGCGGATTACGTGGATTGTCTCGCGTCTGAGAACGCCAGTCTCGCCTGGTCCGCCGGAGCGATGGCCTCCGACGCCTCCGACCTCCTGCGCTTCGCTCCCGCGCTATTCGAGGGAAAGTTGCTCAAGCCCGAGATGCTGGCCCAGATGGTGAGCTTCGAGCCAATCGACCTCGTGGAGCGCTACGGCATGGGCGTCAGGGAACACAACGCAGGTTTCGGCCTGTTGTGGGGCCATCAAGGACAGACGATCGGGTTTACCTGCGTCCTGTGGTACGACCCGGCAACCCACGATACGTACGTGGTCCTCACGAACATGCAGCTAGAGGACCAGGACCCGCTCGTGCAAGCCGCCCGCGCTTGCCTTCATGGCACGGGGTAGCTGGCCGGAGCAGCCAGGAGATTGCTAGGCGCAGCGGTGGAACAGGTCCGCCTGGGCGGTATTGGTGCTGCCGTCGTGCAGGACGTGGATCACCGCCACGTCATGGCGCAGCAGGGTCTGGGCGATCAAGTGGTGGCGGTGGGAGTGCTGAGGGTCGGCCTGCGCGCTGAGCAGGCACACCCGCCGCTCGCCGGCCATGGACAGCAGCTCCAGCACGCCTTCGCGGTAGCGCGGCTCCTGCTCCTTGCTGAGGTAGTCCAGCCGCCCATCGCGCGTGAGCGCGCCAAGCTGGCTGCCCAGCCATAGGTACTCGTACCCCGCGCGGCGCGCCAGATGCTCCAGGCGGTCGCGGTTGAACCACGGCGTCGCTTCGGAATACGGATACGCCCGCACGTCAACCAGCACTTCGATCCCCAGGGGGGCGAGCAGCCTCGCCAGCTCGTCCCAGGAGAGCAGCCCGTGCCCTACAGAATAGACCGTGTACTGCGGCATGCGAAGGCGGATTGTAGCATCGTGTCTGTTATACTCGCCCTGTGAGTTGGGGCCGGGTTCCCATGGCGGAGATGCGCGAGCGCCAAGGCCGCCGGCTGCACCAGTTCCTCTCGCGCCGGGTCTACCCCTACTGCCCCTACTACCGGCGCCTGTTCGACCGCCTCAAGCTCAACCCCGACAAGTTTCGCCGCCTTGAGGACCTGAGGCACATCCCCTTCACGACCAAAGCGGACATCTCGCCGACGGCGGACAATCCCGACCGCTACCGCGACTTCATCATCCAGCCCAGCCCGGAGCAGATCCGCGGCGAGCTGACGATTACCGACAAGATCGCGCTCTTCGCCAAGAGCAAGCTCTTCCTCCGCAGTGTGCAGGACCAGGTGCTCGACGAGTACCTGCCGGTGATGACCACCTTCACCACGGGGCGCACCGCCCTGCCGACGCCGTTCGCCTACACCCTGCGCGACGTGGAGATCCTGCGCGAGTCGGGCCGGCGCATGTTCCAGGTGGCGGGCCTGACCCGCACCCACGACCGCGGGCTGAACGCGATGCCCTTCGCGCCGCACCTCGCGTTCTGGCAGGTGACTCACGCCGGCCTCGCCGTGGGGCTGCTGCTGCTGCACAGCGGCGGCGGCAAGGGCCTGGGCAGCGAGGCGATTCTGCGCCTGGGCGAGCGCACCGCGCCGACCTTCCTCATCGGCACGCCAGGCTACATCTACCACCTGGCGCACCTCGCCGGCGAGGGCGGCTTCCGCATCACCACACTGAGGCGCGTGATCCTTGGCGCGGAGCGCGTCAGCCCCGAGTACAAGCAGAAGCTGCGGGAGCAACTGGTGCGCATCGGCAGCCCGGAGGTGCAGATCCTCGCCACCTACGGCTTCACCGAGGCGAAGAAGGCGTGGATGGAGAACCTCGACGGCCCGGGGAGCAGATTCCCCACCTACCCGGATATGGAGGTCTTCGAGGTCATCGACCCTGAGACGGGAGAGAACGTGCCCGAGGGGCACCCCGGGGAGGTCGTGTACACGCATCTCGGCGGCGCGGGCAGCATCGTCCTGCGCTACCGCACCGGCGACCGCGTGGCGGAAGGCCTGGCCTGGGGCGTCTGCCCCTCCACCGGCCTCACCCTGCCGCTGCTCGGCACGACGATCACCCGCGCCAGCGAGGTGAAGAAGGTCAAGGGAACGCTGGTCGACTTAAGCGAGGTCTATAGCCTGCTCCACGCCCAGCCGGATGTCCTCGATTGGCAGGTCGTGATTAGCAAGGCTGACGGCCAGGAGTATGGCCGCGACCAGCTCAAGCTCAACGTCGCTCTGGCGGAGGGAACGGACACGCAGGCCTTCGACGAGCGGATGAGCCGCGAGTTCAAGGCCGTAACCGAGATCAGCCTCGACGCGGTGGCGCACTTCAGCCGCGGCGAGCTGGCCGCCCAGATGGGCATGGACACGCTGCCCAAGGAGGCGCGCATCGTGGACCTGCGGGGGTAAGCCGCGGCGCAGGTCTGGGACCCCTGCGGGCCGTGGTCATGTATAATGGCCGGAGCATACCCTCACTGGAGAAAGCGCTATGGACTTCACCCCCGATAAGAGCAGTACTGGTATGGAGCCGACCCTCGCTGCAGGCCTTGCAGTTCTCATCCTGCCTGGCGCATGTTGGATCGGAGGCCTGATCTTCTTCCTCATGGAGAAGGAAAGCAAATACGTCAAGTTCTATGCCTTCCAGGCTTTGTGCCTCGGGATTTGCTATTTCGCCAGCGTTCTCGCCGTGATCCCCGTCGTCGGGTGGATCATCGTGCCGCTCTGGGATCTCTTCCTGTTTGTCATCTGGATCATCTGCTTGATCAACGCCTTCAGCGGCAAGATCTTCAAGATCCCGGTGATCGGGAACATCGCTGCTAAGCAAGCCGGGATGGAGTAGGACTCACGGCGCCTCAGCCGGTTGACATGGACTGGAGGGCTTCCCAGGCTGGCTTCTATACACCCACATCTGGGAGGATGCCCCCTGCACCGTTGCGCTGCCGAGCCGTTGCGACTGGCTCTCATGGGCGGAGCAGGAGCGCAGGCGGGATCGCCTGTGGGGACGGCCAAGGCGTGAGGAGGCAGGCTTAGCTTGGCTCACGCGTATGTCCCCGGCCTGAGAGTGACAGAGCTGACGACGCTCCGCCGCGAGCGTTTGCTGCCGCTCAAGGGCGACGTGGTCGTTGAGCTCGGCCAGGTCGTCCGGGCCGAGGACGTGGTCGCCCAGACCGAGCTGCCCGGCCCGGTGAAGACCGTCAACGTCGTCAACCTGCTCGGCATCGACCCCAGCCAGGTCGACGACTTCATGCTGAAGAAGACCGGGGACTCGTTCAAGGCTGGCGAAGTGATCGCCCAGAACCGGCCGCTGCTCGGCTTAAGGCTCTTTCAGTCGCGCGTCGTGGCTGAGTTCGACGGCACGGTGGACAACGTCTCGAAGGTCACGGGCCAGGTCATCCTGCGCCATCCCCCCCGCCGGGTGCAGATCCAGGCCTACATTGACGGGAAGATCGCGGAGGTGCGCCCCCAGGAGGGCGCGATTGTTGAGACCACAGGCAGTTTCATCCAGGGAATCTTCGGCATCGGCCAGGAGACCTTCGGGGAGCTGGCCGTCGCCGTGGACGGCCCCACCGATGTACTCGACGCCGAACACGTGAAGGCGGAGTACATCAACAAGATCATCGTCGGCGGGCGGCTGTTTACCGCGCGCGCCTTCGATCGCGCCAAGCAGGTCGGCGTGAAAGCCGTGATCGTCGGAGGCTTCCACGACAAGAACCTCAAGGACATCCTCGGCTACGACCTGGGCGTAGCGATAACCGGCGCCGAGGAGCTCGGATTGACGCTGGTGATGACCGAGGGCTTCGGCGAGATCGCCATGGCGGAGAAGACCTTCACCCTGCTGAAGAAGCGCGAGGGCATGCGCGCCAGCATCTCCGGAGCCACCCAGATCCGCGCGGGCGTGATCCGCCCGGAGGTGATCGTCCCCGTCCCGGAAACCGCAGGCGTGGCCAGGGAGCGGCGCGGCCACGAGAACGTCGGCACGGAGCTGGGCGACCCGGTGCGGTGCATCCGCGAGCCGTACTTCGGACGTCTCGCGCGAGTGAAGCGGCTCATCCCCGAGCTGCAGGTCGTGGACAGCGGGACTAAGGTCCGGGTGCTGGAGGTCGAGTTCCCCGACGGCGCAGCCGCGGTCGTGCCGCGGGCGAACGTCGAGATGATCGAGGAGTAGGCAGGCCCCGGCGCCGCCGGAGCACACAGTAGGGAAGCAGCAAGGGGCCGGCCGCAGGGCTGTCGGTTGTGTATATAGCTTGAGGTGAGAGCGATGCGTACAAAGTGGTGGCTGGTAGGACTCTCGCTCGCAATGGCACTCGGGCTGGCTCCCCCCGGCCCGCAGACTGCATTGGCCCTGGCCCCCTACCCCAGTGAAGTGGCGGTCTTCGACATACCCAACGACGACGGCACTAACCTGGGAGTCACTTGGCAGTGGTTCGGCGCGCTGGAGCCTGAGACCAAAATCACCATCGAGGTGGAGGTCAGCCCGGACATCCTCGACCAGTTCAGGCTGACGCCCGGCGAGCAGCAGCGGCTGGATGGAGCGCGCAGCGAGTTGGCCCAGGCTCTCGCGCCGCTGATCCCCGAGCGCGACGCCGCTCAGAAAGACTCGGATGCCGCCAACGACGCGCTGCAGCTTGCCAAGGCGAACAAGGCGCCGGACACGCCCGCGCTTCTGCGGGACTATTGGAGCAAGCAGAGCAAGCTCGACAGCCTCAATGCGCGCATCGAGTATTTCAGGATGGTGTTCGCGAGCCGGACGCGTGCGCGAGGGATGACCAAGGATCTCGACCAGAAGTCGCGAATCTTCGAGTTCCTCCAGGCATCGCTCGCCCAGAGCAGCTGGCTGCCGACCGACGTCCACGACGTCGATCCAGCCACCTTGGACAAGATTAAGGATCACCCGGAGATCTTCGGCCAGAAGCCTGAACACGAGGACTGGAGCTTCGCTGCGCTAGACAAGATGGTCGCCACCAATCCGGCGGTCATCGCCGGCACCTACAGCGACAAGCCTGACCAGTATGCCTTCACCGCGCCCAGGACGCTGGACGTGGAACTGCAGAAGAACCACGTGTACAACGTGCGCATGGTCATCCAGCAGCCCGAGGCGCGCCCGATAATCGCAGAGCTGGGCGGAGCCGAAACACGGGTCAACTACTTCAGCGTGTCGAAGCTCAACAACTTCGTCTTCGCCATCCTGTTCGCCATCGTCATCCTCGCCGCGGTGATGATCGCCCGCCGCAACCCCAACATGTTCATCCGCCGCATCCAGGGCCTGGAAGCGGTGGATGAGGCGATCGGCCGGGCGACCGAGATGGGCAAGCCGGTGCTCTACCTGTGCGGCCTGGACCCCCTGGGGAACCTGAACACGCTGGCGGCGATCAACGTGCTCGGCAGAGTGGCCCGACGCATCGCCGACTACGACTCCGACCTGGTCGTGCCATGTTGCGACCCGGTAGTCCTGACCGTGGCGCAAGAGGTAGTCAAGGATGCCTACATCGATCGGGGCCGGCCCGACGCCTACCGGGAGGACAAGATCTATTTCGTCACCGCCGACCAGTTCGCATACACTGCAGCTACTTGCGGGATCATGATGCGCGAGAAGCCGGCGGCGAACTTCTTCATGGGCGGCTATTACGCCGAGTCACTGCTCCTCGCCGAGACGGGCGCATCCACCGGAGCGATCCAGATCGCCGGCACCGATGCGCTGGCCCAGCTGCCGTTCTTCATCACAACCTGCGACTACACTTTGATCGGGGAGGAGCTCTTCGCCGCCAGCGCCTACCTCTCGCGTGAGCCGATGCTGCTCGGCAGCCTGAAGGGCCAGGACCTGGGCAAGGCGCTGATCATGCTGCTCATCCTGGTGCAGTCCTTGCTCTTCGCGGCGGAGATCGTTCTGACCAAGCTGGGATACGACATTCCCCTGGATTTCCTCAAGACGATGGTGCACGCGCTATAGGAGGCTTGAAGTGCTGTTCTTCAAACGACAGTGGCCGATAATCGTTGCCTTCTCGGTGGGCATCGTGATGTGGGCGCGCTACTACATCCCGACCGAGCAGAGCCGGACCATTCAGGATGTCTTCACCAACTGGGACCGCATCATCTTCGGCTTCGCCGCCGCCCTGGCGGTCCTCTCGATGCTGCATCATCACTACACAAAGGTCAGACGGAAGAGGCCGGGATACGCTTTCTCCTACATAACCCTGGGGTCCTTCGTAGTAATGGCCCTAGCAGGCTTCCTGCCTCTCCACTTGCCAGGCTTCACGGGCATCCAGCGGGAGAGTGAGGGCCTGCATATGTGGATGTTCAACTGGATGTTCGTCCCGATGCAGGCAACGATGTTCTCCGTGCTCGCGTTCTTCATTGCCTCGGCTGCCTTCCGCGCCTTCCGTGCTCGCAGCACGGAGGCAACCGCGCTGCTGGTGACAGCCTGCCTGATGATGATTGGCCGCGTGCCGGTCGGCGAGTGGATAGCCAACAACTCGCACCACTTCCAAAGATTCGGCAACGAGTATAAGGCCCTGGACTTCCCCGCGCTCGCCAGCTGGCTGCTTAACGTCCCCAACGCCGCGGCGCAGCGCGGAATCCTCCTTGGCCTGATCCTCAGCTACGTGGCAATCGCCATACGCATCATCTTCGGCATCGAACGAACCTACATGGGAGGTGGTGACTGATGGGCTTCGTGAGGTTCATCCTGAATCTCGACCGCCGCGTGATCTACACGATCGTCGCGGTGAGTGTCGCGTGGCCGCTAATCCAGCCGCTCAAGCTGCCGGTCGTCCCCACTACCGAGGTGAAGGGCATCTTCGACACCATTGACGCCTTGCCCGCCGGCAGCAACGTCCTGATCGCCGCCGACTTCGACCCAGCCAGCAAGCCCGAGCTGCTGCCGTTTCTCGAAGCCGTGCTGGCTCACTGCTTCGTCAAGAACCTGAAGCCGCATCTGCTGACGCTGTGGCCTACCGGCCCGGGCCTGATGCAGACTGCAATCGAGAAAGAGGCGAAGAAGTTCGGCAAGCATAGCGGCGTGGATTACTGCTTCCTCGGCTTCCGCTACGGCACTCTCGCGGTGGTCCTAGGCATGGCATCGAGCATCCCAGACACATTCGTCACCGACTTCTACGGCAAGCCAACGGCGGGCATGCCAATCTATCAGGAGGTCACCAAGATCTCGCAGATGAAGTACCTGCTCGAAATCGCCGCAGGCGCCACCGTCGAAACATGGCTTGCTTACGGCGCTCAGCCGGAGAAAGTGCCGATGGGCGTAAGCTGCACCGCCGTGTCGGCCACCCAGTACTACCCGTACCTGCAGGCAAAGCAGATCACCGGCCTGGCCGGCGGAATGAAGGGCTCGGCCGAGTACGAGAAGCTGCTTCTCGACAAGTATGGGCAGCAGTACAACATCCCGCCGGGCGATGCGATCCGCGGAATGGACGCGCAGAGCATGGTCCACCTCTTCATCGTCCTCTCGATCATCATCGCCAATATCTGCTTCTTCATCCAGACGAGGTATGAGCGCAAGCAAAGGAGGGCGTCGGCATGACCCCCGGAGAAGTCATCGGTACCTGGATCGCGGTCGGCTTGACCCTCATGATGTTCTCCTTCATCTACAGGGACAACGTACTGTTTAGGATCGGCGAACACCTCTACCTAGGCATCACTGTCGGCTACTTCGTCAATATCCAGTACTGGCAAGTGATCGCGCCGGATGTCTATCGGGCGATCCGCGTTGACCACAACTACTTGCCGCTGATCCCGGCGATCCTCGGCATCTTCATCCTGCTCAGGCTGGTGCCTTCCCTGGCCTGGCTGTCCAGGATGTCGTTCGCCCTCATCGTCGGCGGAAATGCCGGCCTGTCAATCCCCAACAACATCCACGGGCTGTTCCTGCCGCAGGTTTTTGAAACGCTCCGGCCGTTTGACGCGGGTCTTGCCGGAAACCTGAACCAGATCATCATCCTCATCGCTGTGTTCACCGTGATCATCTTCTTCTTCTTCAGCCTGGAGCACAAGAGGCTGGTCGGCTCGATTAGCAGGGTCGGGCTGTTCTTCATCATGATTGGCTTCGGCGCCTCCTTCGGGTACACCGTGATGGCCCGCGTCAGCCTGCTCATCGGCCGCTTCCAATTCCTCTACTACGACTGGTTCCAGGGCATCATCTGGCCCTGGGTCAACGTGGTCATTCTCCACCGCGCCGTGTAGGGACGCGCATTCGGGAGCCTGCAAGCGGACAGTGGGGTTGGCTGACGGACGCGGCCGCCCTGGAGGGCCTATGGCCTTGGAGTTCCCTGCGGCGGCAGGCTGCCCGGCAAGTCCTCCAGGTTGAGGTGCAGATTCTGGGGCCCCTCCACCTCGATCACCGTCTTGCCTGACTCCTCGCGCATCAGGATGCGCTTGCCGCTATAGACGCTCTCGCCGCGGCGCAGCACGGGGCTGCCCGAAGCGATGACCTCGCGCCGCTCCAGGTTCAGGTCGAACGTATCCGCGGTTAGCACGATCCCGCGCTCGGTGTCCGTGACTTCCGCTCCGCCCGTGGCCCGGATCGTCCGCGCCTTGAGATCGGCAACCAGCGAGCCGGCGTGCATGCTCAGGCCATGCGCGGTGTCCTGCACATCCGCCGCGCCGGTAGCCTTCATCACGCGCTCGCCAACGTCGGCATTCAGCGAACCGCTGGTGAGCACGAGCGAGCCGTACTTCACGCTGAGCGGGGCGGGGATCTTCATCGTCTGGGTGCGGAAGTCCATCTCGCAGTGCTCGGCGCTGACCTCGACAGGCGTGTCGGTGCCATGCCGGAACACCCCGGCGACGTTGCCCTTCGCCGCGGCACGCTGGCCCTGGCGGTCATAGACCAGGCTGTCCGCCGCAAGCTCGTACCTCTCGCCGCTGCTCGCGTCGACGCGCTCCAGCGTAGTGCGCCCGATCGCCGCCCAGGTGTTCCCGCCGTCGTTGCTTACGAGCGTGGGCGCCGCCAGCTGGATGCCCCTGGCGTCGACACGCACCGTTCCCGTCGCCCCCATGCGCTCGATCGCGCTGGCGTTGAAGCGCGCCTCAGGCAGCTTGAGCTCCTTGGCCATGGCCGCCGCCGCCGCGCCCGGATCCTGGGCGGCGTGCTCCGTCGTCTCGGGAAGCTTAGGCAGCTTGAACGCCTCTCCTCCCGTCAGCCCAGCAATGGCCACGTCCAGCTCAACTACATCCGCGGACAGGCTGAAGTCGGGCCCGGTGACCACGACCGGCCCGGCAAACCTAAGGTACGTGCTCTTCTCGCCGGGCTGGATGGTCAGGCCCTCCCCGCGGATTGTGAAGCTACGCCCACCCTCGGGCGGCATGGTGAGCCGCGGCGGCAGGGGCGCGTTGCGTGCCCCGGCGAGCAGGCCCACCCCGGCAAGGGCGATTCCCAGGTATGCTGACCAGCCAAACGTCACGGGTGATCCTACCTCTCACCTGCGACGTATCCCCGGACGGGAACGATGTAATGCTTCAGGTCCAGTACCTGACTCAGCAACGCCGCTTCCCGCTCTCGATTGCCCTCTCTCACGGCCACGCGGTGCTCCGCCTCCAAGGCGTGCACCAGTCCCTCCAAGTGGTAGTTGCGATGCCGCAGGAGCAGTTGCTCATTCTCATCCATCAGCGGCTCGCGGCTGAACAACTCTGCGAACAGCGCCTCGAAGCGCGGATCGTGCACGAGAACCCCAGGCTCGGCACCTTTGACCAACTCATCATACGCCTCGCGATGCAGGCGATCGGCAAACCACTCCCGCGCGTCGATGAACGGCTCCACCTTCCCCTGGACGCTGTACAGGTAGCGAAACTCCTCATCCGCGGCCAGCCGCCGCAGGACTTCGCGCTCGACGGGCATCGCGCCTTGAACGACGGCCCGCGCCAGAGTCTCCTCGCGCCGCCGCTGCTTGTCAGCCAGCCTGTCTGCCAGCAGCCGCTCCGCGGCCTCGCCGTCGCGCGGCCGGAGCACGTCCTGGTTGCGGGCGCGCAGGGGGTCAGGGTGCGGAGTGCGCCAATCGCGCGGCAGGCGGCCCCCGCCCTGGGCACGCGGCTGGACCGCCACCGCGCCCTGCAGCAGCCCCGCCACCTCCTCGCCGCCCAGGTGCAGCGCGTCGGCAACGTCCTGCTTGACCGCCTGGCGCGTGAGCTCGTCGGGTAGCTGGCGGTACAAAGGGCCGAGCTGGGCGATCCAGTGGCGCAGCGTGGCCGTGTCCGGCTGCGGATGCACCCGGCGCTGATGATCCAGCCAGAAGCGCACCACACTCTGCGCCGAGGCAAGCGCCGCGTCCCAGGCCTGCTTCCCGTCCCGCCGCACCAGCTCGTCGGGGTCGACGCCGGCTGGCAGCGGCACGACGCGCACGTCCAGGCCCGCGTGGAGAAACAGCACCCCGGCACTCCAAGCGGCTCGCCGCCCGGCCTCGTCGCCGTCAAACGCCAGGTAGTACACCTCAGCGTAGCGCCGCAGCACGCGCACGTGCTCCGCGGTGAGCGCCGTGCCGCAGCTCGCCACGGCGTTGTCCACGCCCGCCGCGCTGAGGCCGATCACGTCCATGTAGCCCTCGACGACCACCGCGCCCGACTCGCGCATCTGCCCCTTGGCGCGGTCGAGGTTGTACAGCACATGGCCCTTGTCGTACAGCGGCGTGTTCGTCACGTTGAGGTACTTCGGCGTATCCTCGTCGGAGAGCGCCCGCCCGGCAAAGGCGATTACCCGCCCGGTGGCGCTGCGGATGGGGAAGATCAGCCGGTGCCGGAAGGTGTCGTAGTAGGAACCCTGCTCGCCGCCAGCGACGGCGATCATCTCCCCCGTGCGCGGCTTGATCAAACCGAGGGACACAAGGTCAGCCGCCTTCACGCCCTCGCCGAGCAGCGCGTCGGCCAGCGCCAGCCACTGCCGCGGCGCGTAGCCCAGGTCGAACTCGGCGATCTGCCGCTCCTCCACCCCGCGCCGCGCCAGGTACCGCCGGGCCTCCTCGCCCGCGGTGCGGAGCTGGTTGCGGAAGAAGCGCGCCGCCGACTCGTTGAGCTGGTACAGGCGCTCCTTGCCTCCCGGGACGCCCGCCGCTCCCGCCGGCCGGTAAGCCGCCGGGTCCATCCCCAGGCGGTTGGCCAGCCACTCCAGGGCGTCGCGGAACTCCAGATTCTCCATGCGCATGATGAAGTCGATGGCGTTGCCGCCCGCCTTGCAGCCGAAGCAGTGAAACAGCCCCTTCTCGGGATTGACGTGAAAGCTCGCCGTCTTCTCCTCGTGGAACGGACACCGCCCCTTGAACTCCCGGCCGACGCGCGTCAGCGACAAGTAGTGGCCGGCCAGCTCGGCCAGGTCCACCCGCGCCAACACGGCGTCCCGCAGGTCCACGCAATTAGCCTAACACAGGCGCCGCCACGCCCGCGCGTGCCACAGCCCAGGCTCTATAATCGGCCGTTGCTGAAGATCGTCGACCGACTGTTACTCATCGAGCTGCGCGGGCCCTTCTTCTTCGGCGTGGCGATGTTCTCGCTGCTCACCATCGCCACGATCGTGCTGCAGGAAGCCGCGCGGTTCGTGATCCGCTACAACCTCCCCGCGGGCACGTTCTTCACGCTCCTGCTGTTCGCAAGCCCCCAGTTCGTGGTGCTCTCAATCCCGATGGGCGTCCTGCTCGGCACGCTGCTCAGCGCCGGCCGCCTCAGCGCCGACCAGGAGATCACCGCGCTGCGCGCCTGCGGCATCAGCATCTACCGCGTGCTCGCCCCCTACGCGGCCGTCGGCTTGCTCCTCTCCGGGCTGACGTTCTACGGCAGCGAACGCCTCGTGCCCTACTGCAACAACCAGCTCAAGGAGCTGAAGAATAAGGTGGTGGCGGGCACAGAGGGGCGGGCGAAGCAACAGCGCGTGAGCTGGCCGATCCGCGATCGCGGCGACCTGCGCTGGCTGCTCGTCGCCAACGAGGTGGAAGGCCCGAGACTGAACAGCGTGAAACTGTTCTACTTCGACCCGCGCAGCGAGAACCGGGACTTCTACATCACGGCCAGCCACGCGGTCTGGCAGGGCGACGACTGGACGTTCTTCGACATGCGCCAGGTGATGCTCAGACCTGGGGAGGAGCCGCAGGTGCTCACCGCCGACAGCGCGCGCGTGCCCGGTTTTTCCATCACGCCGCAGTCCCTGGGCTTGCGCGCCAAGACCCCGGAGGACCTGAACATCCGCGAGCTCACGCAGGTGATCGCCGACCTGCTGAAGAAGGGGGAACAGAAGGCCTCGGACACCGAGATTCTCGACTTCCGCACCAAGCTGTACTTCAAGTACTCCATCCCACTCACGCCGCTGTTCTTCATCTTCATCGCCCTGCCCCTGGCCATCATCCCTCAGCGCGCCAGCAGCGCCATGGGGACCGGGCTGGCGCTGCTCGTGGTCCTGCTCTACTACATCGTCTACACGATGTGCCAGAAACTCGGCGCGGCGGGCGTGCTTCCCCCACTTGCCGCCGCCTGGGTGCCCAACGCCGCGCTGCTTGCCATCGGCGCGGTTCTGCTCCAGCGCCGCGAGCACAGTTAGACCAGCCATCCCTGTAACGGGAGCGCGGCCGTCCCTGGCCGCGAATCGTGGCGGCCAGGGACGCCCACTCCACCATCTGGAAGCCGCACGCGGCTGATAAGATGAACGCGGATCCAGCCATGTCCCATGCCACGCCAGTCCGGGTGCGCTTCGCGCCGTCGCCGACGGGATATCTGCACATCGGCGGTGCGCGCACTGCGCTGTTCAACTGGCTGTGGGCGCGCCAGACCGGCGGGCAGTTCATCCTGCGCATCGAGGACACCGACGAGCAGCGTTCCACCGAGGAGTCGACACGGGCGATCCTCGACAGCCTGCTGTGGCTCGGCATCACCTGGGACGAGGGCCCCGATCCCGACCCCGCGCGCTTCGGCGAGAGCATCGGACCCTGCGGCGCCTACTTCCAGAGCCAGCGCGAGAAGCTGCATCTACAGGCCGCGGAGCGCCTGCTCATCGAAGGCAAGGCGTTCTACTGCCCGGCCAGCGAGGCCGAGATGACCCTGCCCGACGGCAAGAAGCGGCTCTTCTCACCGTACCGCGATCTCCCGGTGGACGAGCAGCGTGAGGCGGTCACGAAGGCCGCCGAGCAGGGCTCCGGGCTGCCCCTGCGCTTCCGCTGCCCGCGCAATACGGCTATCGAATGGCACGACCTGATCCGTGGAGAGGTGAGGTTCGACAGCGAGGAGATCGGCGACTTCATCATCTGGAAGTCTTCCGGCCAGGCGCTGTACAACCTCGCCGCCGCCTGCGACGACCACGACATGGAGATCACCCACGTCCTGCGCGGCGAGGATCACATCAGCAACACGCCCAAGCAGCTCCTGCTCTACGACGCGCTCGGCTGGGCGCACCCCGTCTACGGCCACGTGCCGCTGATCCTCGGCATGGACCGCGCGCGGCTGTCCAAGCGCCACGGCGCGACGCGCGTCGAGGCCTACCGCGAGATGGGAGTGCTGCCCGAGGCGCTGGCCAACTTCCTGCTGCTGATCGGCTGGGCCCCGGGCGGCGCCAGCGAGGCGCTCAACCGCGAGCTGTTCACCCGCGACGAGATGATCCGTTTCTTCCACGTCGAGGAAGTCGGCAAGAGCTCGGGCGCGTTCAACCTCGACAAGCTACTGCACTTCAACGGCCTCTACATCCGCGGCCTCAGCCCTGAGGAGTTCTTCGAGCGCCTCAGGCCCTACCTTCCCACGGGCTGGCTGGAGCATCGCGGCGAGGACTACGCGCGGTGCGCCTGCAGCCTCTACCAGGACAAGCTGACGCTGCTCAGCGAGATCGAGCAGAACGCATGGTACTTCTTCATCGATCCCGCAATACGCAGCTCGGACGAGGAGCCTCCCGATGCCGAGGACCCGCGCTCGGCGATCGGTTACTACGACGCGCAAGCCGTAGCCAAGTTCCTCACAGGCAATCCCGATGCCCCGCGCGTGTTGGGCGGCCTGTTTGATCTCTTCGACAAGTGCGCCGACTGGACTCACGACGCGCTCACGCCTCTCGTCGAGGGCCTCTGCGGCGAGATGGGCTTGGGCAAGGCGAAGGTCATGCAGCCCTGGCGCGTCGCCCTCACCGGCAACACGATGTCCCCGGGATTCTACGACCTGCTCAGCGTGCTGGGCCGCGACACCGTCCTCAGGCGCGTGCAGCCGTGGATCGAAACGGCTGGGTAAGCGCTGATGCAGGTCCCGAGATGAGCAACGACAACGAGGTGCTGGAGCAGCGGAGTCGCACCCGCCGGCCAGGACGCGACCGTTTGCGGCCGTGGCTGCTCGCTGCTTCAGCGTTGCTCGCCATTGCCGCAGGCGCGGTCTATCTCCGCGAGTGGCTGGCGGGCCTCCGCAGTGCCGACCTCCTCGGCTTCACCACCTGGGCCGTCTGCCCTCCCCTCCTCATCTCGCTGCTGCTGCTCTTCGCCGCCCTCTCCCGCCCCGCCCGACACTGAGGCTCGGGCAAGTTGGGCTACATTCTCAGGAACTAGATCGCCGCTCAGGAACCTAACCGCCGCTCGCAAGTCTTACTCGTGTGATATACTACGACGTGATACATGCGACGGAGGACTACATGAGAGACGGCGGATATCTGGCGGGGATGCTGCGCGTGCTCATCCTCAGCGAGCTCAGCCGCGCCGAGGGCTACGGCTACGGCATCGCCCGTGCGCTGAGCGAGCGCAGCCGCGGTGACCTGCGCGTGCGCCCGGAGAGCCTCTATCCCGTGCTGCACCGCATGGAGCAGGAGGGGCTGATCACCGCGCACTGGGAGCAGTCCGCGGCGGGCCGCCCGCGCAAGCTATACGGCCTGACGGCGAAGGGCCGGCGGCGCTGGGAGCGGAGCCGGAAGGCGTTCATCGCCCAGAGCCGCGGGGCGCTGAAGGCGATTGGCGCGAGGCTGGCGCCGGGTGAACCATGAGCGCGCGGCGGGCGAGGCATGGCCGGGCATGGGCGCTGGCCGTCGGAGGCGGCGAGGCGGCGGGGTTCGACGACTGGGGCCTCACGCCGGGCAAGGTGGCCGAGCTGACGGCCGAGCTGGAGGATCACTTGAGCTGCTTGGAAGGCGACGAGGGACGCATGGCGGGTTGCGAGGCGCGGGCGCGGCTGGCCAAGCCCAGCGTGCGGCGGGCACTGGCGGCGCCGCACGTGGCGGACCAGGTGTACGCCACGCTGAACCGGCTGCCCACGCGCCGGGAATGGATCGAGCTGGCTACGCTGCTCTGCTGGTTCGGGCTGATCGTTCTGTCCGACCTGGGACTCGGCAAGGCGTCGGACGCATACCAGAGCGCGTGGAAGCAGCTCATGTGGGGACATGGCATCGACAACGGGAACGCCCTCAGTGCCAGTGCAGGCACATGGTTCACGCTGGGGTGGCTGTTCCAGAATGTGGCGCGGGCGGGGTTCTTCGCCACGTTCTTCATGGCGCTGGCGCGCGCCTGGCACACCGGGCGGGGCGTGTGGCTGGCGCGCATCCTGCAGCTCAAGCTGATCCACACTGTGCTGGTGGTCACGGCGACCTTCGCCGTGGGCCAGCAGATCCTCTGGGCTGAGGACAACATCCCGCGCAACTTCATGCACTGGCCAGTATGGCTGATCGCTCCGGTGATCAGCGGCGTGCTCATCCTGACTGCGGCAGCGCTCTGGCTCATGCGCCGTCCGCGCCTGGCGCCAATCGCGCTCTTCGCCCTGCTGCTCGGCGTGTTCCTCTACGTTGGCGGCCCGGGCCTGGAGCGCTGCGCGGAGGTGGAGGTGCCCATCGTCCGCAAGACCGTACTACTGGCTGACGGCACCAAGGTCATGCGGGCAGAAACTGATCCGCAGTTGATCGCGAAGCGGATCGCCGAGATGAACGAGAACCGCCCGAAGCGGATCAACCCTGAGGACGCCAAGCGCAACCGCTGGCGCATCAGCTCGCGGGAAACCGTCTGGATCCCCGGGGTATACAGCTGGGATTGGCCACGTGCAGGCTGGTTCCCCCTGCGTAAGATGCAGCAAGCCAAGCAGTTTCTCTACATGCCTGACACGCCAGACGCCATCCGCCAGCTCACTGTCGTCGGGCCGATTGCGGTGGCGGGAGGCGGGCTGGGGTGGCTGGCGGTGCCGATACCATTCCTCGGGCTGATCGGGCTCTGCGGGATGGTGCTCGTGATGGGCCGCCGCGGCTTCGGCGAAGCTCTGGCCTACACCACGCTCGCCGGCGTGGCTATCGTCTCAACGGTGCTGCCGTTCTTCTTCAGCCAAGAGGTCTCGAAGGTGTTCAATTACACTCCCATGGCGATGATCACCACGCCCTTCCCCGGCTTCGAGAACTGCCTGGCGGGCGCGACCTTCGAAGACACCTGGATGCTGATCCTCGGGCTGATCTGCTCCGCCGCCGTGCCCTGGCTGCTCACCGGGCTGTTCCTGCGCCCGCCGCGTGTGCAGCTCCCCTCCGACGAGTCGGCCATCGCGCAGTAGCGAGCGGGCTGCCCCGCCGAATAGCCGCGGCGTTTTGCGCGTCCGAAGCACTGTGTTAGGCTAGCGGCGGAGGATGCCATGCTCTCAGGACAGGGCAACGCGAAGTCGTGGCGGTTGCAGCGGCGCGGGCTGATTGCCCTGTGCGTCCTGCTGGCGTGGGCGACAGGCGCTGCACCTTCCCATGCCGCCGACCGGCAGGTCGCAGTCACGCGGCTTGCCGTCTACCCCGATGAGAACACGTCGCTCACCGAGCTGACGGCGCTCGCCTGGCCTGACCAGAAGAGCGTGAACGTGGTTGTGGACGTCGATCTCAGCGGCTACAGCGGCGAGCAACGGCTCAACCTGCTTCTGGTGATGCTCGAAGGCGAGAAGCGCGTGGTGAGGAAGAGCAAGGGCCGGCACACGCTTCCCGCGGGCAGTCATACGCTGCTGTTCAAGGACTTCTTCCAGACGAACGCCGTCTTCGGGGACCACTCGTACACGCTCAAAGTGGAGGCGACGCTGAAGGGGGCGCTGCCCAGCCATAGCGAGATGGAGCTGAGCGTCACCGGCCCGGACGAGCCGCACGTCAACTTCCTCGACACGTCGCTCTACGTCGCCGAGCAGGGCAAGGGCGCGCAGTACTTCACGCCTGGAGCTGAGTTCCGCCTCGACGCGCTGATCGAGGTCGAGGGCAACGAGTCGTCGGTGAAGCCGCGGCTCACGCTCTACGGCGTGATGGAGGAGGACAGCTACGACACCGACCCCGAGCTCGACTACCAGCCGTACACGGCGCAGTGGGACATGGCGGAGCTGCCGTCGCGACAGGGCGAATTCCAGGTGGTGGCTGGCGGGCGGCTGCCGGTCTTCTTCGCCCAGCCCTGGGACTCCGAGCATCCGTTCCGCATCTACATGATCGTCGACTTCGGCGGCGGCTGCCGCAAGCTCGACTATGCCCGGGCAATCCTCTATGACCCGCGCCCGGGGGATGAGCGGCGCAGCGACGTTCTGGCGGACCGGCTCATCGACTTCGACCGCGCGCTGCGCTGGGACATCCGGCGCCTGCGCCCTGCCCTGCCCAAGGGCCTTGCCGGGGAAGGGCAGTAGCGTGTGAGGATGTCTACCAAGACACAGGAGAGACTCATCGTCTGCTTAACGCCCACAACAACATCCACTGCGGTATTCACTCACAGGAGCTTTGCATTAAGGCAGTAGGGGCACTTCAAGCTGCTAGATCTCGTTGATGGTTACATCATGTAAGGGAGTAAGCTATGACTAAGGGCCAGTTCTTGTTGGGAGCATTCTGTATGTGTATACTGGGTCTCTTCTTCTGGCCTGCGTGGTTTGTTGCGGTGCTTTGTGTACTTGCAGCGTTCGTAGCGCCTGTCTCGTATGCAAGGAACGCAACACCAAGGGTGTTAGTACCAAAGGGAACAACACTGTTATGGTGTAACAAAGAGAGTGTATGTTATCGATTCGACGTCGATGGAATCGTACATTATGACAATCAAGAAACGCTTGTTAAAGCAAGTCAAGAGATGGTGTTTAAGCATAAGCTCTTTAGCTTCGAAGCAGCGCAAGAGGGCGTATCACTGGTATGGCTCAGCAAAACAGCTGTGGGTGTTAGATTCAACGTCGATGGAATCGTACACTGTCCCGGTAAGGATGTATCTGTTAAAGCAGGCGAAGAGATGACGTTTAACCTTGCAGAAACATGTACATTCGAAGAAGTGGCGCATGACCCAAAGTGAAATAGCGCCGCTAGGGCGCAAGGTAGAAGAGCTGCATCCGCTCCTTGCCGCGTGCAGGCGCTAGCGTGCTGCGCTATCATCTGGTTGCGGAGGTCGCAGAGATGCGTTACAGCACGATCGTTCTGCTCTTGCTCCTGGTTGCCACGGCTTACGGCTGTCCGAAGCCGATCACCCTTCACGGCGCGCGGGTGGCGCGGCTGTCCTCGGCCACACAGCGTCCCCGGCAGTCTCCGCGCCCACCGGCGCGGGAAGGCAATCCGGCCGGCGGCGTGGCTGGCAAGACGGGGACTCCCACTGGCCCCGGTCCAGCGGAGGCGCCAGGCGCGAAGCCGCTCGTCGGGCCTGAGCTTCCACCCACCGGCGAGGGTAGCAATCCCGGGCAAGTAGGCCCGGCAGAGCAGGTCGGCCCGCTGCAAGAGCAGGCCCCGCCGCCGGTGCAGGCCCAGCCGCAGCAGCCGGTTGGCCCTATGCAGCCTGAGGGCGGCGCGCCAGGACAGCCGGGTGTGGTGGGCCCGCAGCAGCCCGCGCCCGCCTATGGCGCCCTCGACGCCGAGAACTTCATGGGCGCCGCGCCGCGCGAGACCGTCTGGGGCCAACCCCCGCCAAAGCTCAGCAGTGACGCCCTGGCGTTCAGCGGCCGGTGGGCCGTGGCGGTGATCCACCGCCAAGGCGAGGCGCGGCTGCTGGACAACGCCGAGGAGTGGGTGCTGCTGCTCGACACCGACGGCCAGTTCTACGCCAAGCAGGTGCGCAGCGAGCAGACCTGGCGCCAGAATGGCGCCTGGGAGCTCAGCGGGACGAAGCTAGTGCTGCATAGCGGACCCGGCGGCGAGCGCGAGTTCGAGCTCAGCCAGGAGATGCCGAACCTCTGCGTCCTGCGCGACCCGACGCGCGAGACGGCGCTGTTCTGCGTCAAGCTGACTGACGCAGCGCCCAGCCCGGTGCAAGCGACCTACGACACCGACTTCGGCGAGCTGAACCTGCGGCCTTCGGGGCCGGGACACTGGCGCGGCGGATACGGCACCCCGCAAGGCACGCTGCTCGTAGCGCAGCTCGGCGGCTATCTCGTCGGCACGTGGGAGCAGGCGCCCAGCCGGGGCTTCGTCGTGCTGGAGCTGCGCGAGGGCGGCTTCGCGGGCGCGTGGGTCTACGAGAACAACACGGACTTCGACGGCCGCTGGGTCGGTGTCGCCCAGCACTAGCCGGGCTGAGGCGGGCTGCCGGGCCTGGCTTACTTGATCCGGTAGCGCTTGACGGCCGGGTTGACGTCGACGGGCTTGCCGTCCTGCCAGACGTAGAAGCCGACGCCCGACTTCACCCCTAGCTGGCCCGCCTCGACGAGGCGTTTGAGCAGCGGGCTGGCCGTATAGGCGCTGCCGAACTCGGCGACCAGCACGTCGCAGATGAAGAGGATCACGTCAAGGCCGACATAGTCCGCGGTGGTGAGCGGGCCCATGCGGTGCCCCAGACACAGCGTGCACTTGTCCGCCTCGTCCGGCGCCATCACTCCCTCCTCGACGACGCGCACGGCCTCGTTCACGAAGGGGATCCACATGCGGTTGATGCCGAAGCCCGCCTTGTCCTCCGCCGGAATCTCAGTCTTGCCCAGGTCGTGGCACAGCGCCACCACCGTCTTGTACGTCTCGTCGCTGGTGAGCAGGCCGCGGATCACCTCCACGCCTTGCTGCATCGGCACGGGGTTCATGAAGTGCATACCCATGAACAGCTCGGGCTTGCCGTAGGCCGCCGCCAGGCGCGTGATGCTGATGCTCGAGGTGTTGCTGACGAGCAGCCTGTCGTAGCCCAGGCCGGCAAGGCGCTGATAGAGCTCCTCCTTGACTTCCGCCTTCTCCACGGCGGCCTCGATGACGAGGTCGCGGTCGAGCAGGTCGCTGAGGCTGAGAACTGTTCTCAGTCGCGACAGCGCGGTGTCGCGCGCCTCGGCGCTGATGCCCTTCTCGCCGCCGCTCTTGTCGAAGCTGGCGACGAGCCGCTCCAGGCTCTTCTTGATGATGCCCAGGCCGCGGTCAAGCACGGTCTCGCCGACGTCGTAAACCACGGTGTCGAAGCCGCACTGGGCGCACACCTGGGCGATGCCGCTGCCCATCGTGCCGATGCCGATCACGCCGATGCGTTCAATCCCGCTCTTGCCCATACCTTCCTCCGCTTAAGCCGGTGCTCCGCCGGTTCTGGATGCATCAAGTCTAGCATCAGCCTCAGTGCGCTAAGATCGACGCAGCTGAACCCGCGAGGAAGGCTGCCGATGAAGCTCAAGACGATCCGCGAGGCTGACCTGTCAGGGCGCCGCGTGCTGACGCGCGTCGACTTCAACGTCCCGCTCAAGGACGGCCAGGTGGCGGACGACACCCGCATCAAGGCCGCGCTTCCGACGATCGCCTACATGCTCGAACAGGGCGCGCACATCGTCCTGTGCAGTCACCTGGGCAGGCCGAAGAAGCAGGTGGTGGACGAGCTGCGCCTCACGCCCGTCGCGATAGTGCTGGACCGGCTTCTCAGGGCTGAGCTGGAGAAGCAGGGGCTGGGCCCGGTGCAGGTGGTCAAGCTGGACGATTGCATCGGCACGGAAGTGGAGAGCGTGATCGAGGGCCAGAAGACGGGAGAGGTGATCCTGCTCGAAAACCTGCGCTTCCACCCCGGCGAGGAGTCCAACGACCCGCAGTTCGCCGAGGCGCTGGCCCGCCTGGCGGATGTCTACGTGAGCGACGCTTTTGGGACGGTGCACCGCGCGCACGCGTCTACCGAGGGTGTGGCGCACCTGCTGCCGGCGTACGCCGGGTTCCTGGTGGAGCAGGAGGTTGCCGCGCTGAGCAAGGTGGTCGAGCATCCCGAGCCGCCGCTGACGATCATCATGGGCGGGGCGAAGATCAGCGACAAGATCGAGGTGCTGGAGAACCTGATCCCCAAGGCCCAGAACGTGCTCATCGGCGGTGCGATGGCCAACACCTTCCTCAAAGCGCAGGGCTTCCACACAGGCCGGAGCTTGGTAGAGGAGGAGCAGGTGGCGACCGCTGGGCGGCTGCTGCGCCTGGCCGACAGCGCGGGAACGATGCTGCTGCTGCCCACGGACTACGTCGTCACTGACAGCCTCGACGAGCCCCGGCGGACGGCCACGGTCATGGCACACAATGTCGGGGACGGCGATATCGCCGCCGACATCGGCGCGCTCACTGCTGACAGCTATCGCGAGGTCATCGCCGACGCGCGCACCGCTTTCTGGAACGGCCCGATGGGCGTGTTCGAGCAGAAGCAGTTCGCCGCCGGCACGGTGGCCGTCGCCCAGGCGCTGGCGAGCGTTTACGAGTCAGCCTACACCGTCGTCGGCGGTGGAGAGAGCGTCAGCGCCGTGCACAACGCCGGCGTGGAACGCCGCATCCACCACGTCTCCACGGGCGGCGGGGCGAGCCTCGAGTTCGTCGCAGGCTACGAGCTGCCCGGCCTGAAAGTGCTGGAGAAGGCTTAGCGCAAACCGAGCTGCCTGCATAGCGGCGCAACCTGCCGCGCGGTGCTGCCCACATCCAGGTCCACGAGCTTTGCGCTATCATCGGCGCATGATGATGCGCTGGACAGCAACCGCCTGCCTTGCAATCGTGATTACCTGCCTGGGCTACGCCCATCCCGCCCTGGCCAACGGCTACGCCACCTCCGTGCCGCCGCTCACCTGGTCGCCCGACTCGCACTGGCTGGCCGCGGTGGTCACCGACGCGCTGCCGCAGGACGGCCAGACGGTCGTGGGCGAACTGCGCCTCTACGACAAGTACAAGCGCTACGCATCGCTCGGCCCAGGTTACAGCTCTCCCAGCTTCAGCCCCGACTCGAAGTGGCTGGCGGTAGTGAGGGACGGCGACGTCTGGATCTACAAGGTTCCTGAGCCACCGGGCGCCACGGCACGCGGCGACGCCGCTAGCCAGCCCGCAGATATCCAAGCGCCGCAGGTGGTCGGGAAGATCACGGCGCGCGGCGACGTCTTTGACTGCCGCTGGGGCGCGGGACCTGGTGGAGACACGGCGATCTACTTCACGGCGGGCGAGCGCTTCTACGGCTCTGCCATCTTCACGCTGTCCTGGCCTTCCCTGGCCATTACCAAGCTCCTCGACAATCCTCCCGATGGCTCAGCCTTCGCGCCTGTGGCCTCGCCCGATGGCTTCAACCTGCTGTGGCTGGCGCAAAACGGCCTCACCGGCCAGGTGGGATACGAGCGGCTGATGGTGTATGACCAGGTCTGGCAGGCCTCGCGGCTACTGACGCTGCCGCAGCAGCGGCCCGATGACTACCACGAGAGCAACGCTGCTTTCCTCGACAGCGGCACGGTGCTCTTCCAGCGGGGCGGGTGGGGCGACTGGAACCTCCACCGCCTCGACCTGGCGACAGGCAAGGAGACGCTGGAGCTGACCGACGCGGAGCTTCCTAGCTTCTCCGCCGATGGGCGCTACCTCGCCTTCGTGCGGCGCGACTACACGGCGAAGAAGCTGGCGGAGTACGACTGGGAGGTGCTCACGAGCGTCCGGCTGCGCGACCGCCAGAGCGGCGGCGAGTGGCAGGTCAGCGCGCCGGGAGTTATGGCCTGCTTCCCCGCAATCGCACCGGACGGCAGCATGATCGCGTGGGTCGAGGCGAGGGGCGAAGGCCAGGCAGTGCAGGTCAGGGCGCGGCAGGCGTTTCAGTCCTAGAACCCGCGCCTTGTGCTGGGCGGGCGCACCTAGAGCTCAGCCTGGCGAAGAGCCTCCTCGATGAAGGCGCTCTTGCCTTCGATGTAGGCGTCAATGTCGAACGGGAACTTCTCCGCCAGGCTGCGCTTGAGCGCGGCGTAGGCCTCGGCACGCAGCGGATGCTGACGGAGGTAATCGCGGAAGACAATGTGCCGCGCCAGCTCCGGGCTATCCTCAGGGCACACGTAGAGATGGTGGTTCTGCCACTCCCGGCCTGAGCCGTCCCAAGGCACATCGTTGCCAGCGCGGAAGAAGGCATGCCTGCCGGCGATGCCCAGGTCCCCCTGATGCTCGTAGCCCAACTCGCGCAAAGCGCTTATCGCCTGTGACAACGCGGACAGGTCAGCGATCACTATGTCCATGTCGATGATCGGCTTCGCTGCCAGGCCCAGCACAGCGGTGCTCCCAACGTGCTCGATCCTCAGCGCCAGCTCGCCGAGCGCCGCGGCGATGACGCGCTTCAGCTCCGCGAAGGCCAGCGGCCACGAGGGGTCGTAGTCGACTACTTCGATCCTCGGCTCCATCCCGGCCTGGCGCTCCTCCCTGTCCGCTACACCCGCTGCTGTTCCTCGACGAGCGAGCGCAGCCCCTCCACGGTGCTGTCGAAGCTCGCCTGCTCGGCGATCCCCTGTCGCAGAAACGCGCGCAGGTTGTCGATGTGGCGGATCGCCCGGTCGATGCGCGGGTTGTTGCCGATCTGGTACGCGCCGATGTTGATCAGGTCCTCCGCCTCGCGATAGGTGGCCATGATCTCCCTGCCCCACTGCGCCCAGGCCTGGTGCTCGGGCGTCGTGACATCCGGCATGACGCGGCTGATGCTCTCCAGCACGTCCACCGGCGGGAGCTGGCCCTCGACGAGCATCCGGCGCGACAGCACGATGTGCCCGTCCAGCACGCTGCGCGCGATGTCCGCCACCGGCTCCGTCATGTCGTCGCCCTCGACAAGCACAGTGAGCAGCGCGGTGATGCTCCCCCGGTCACTCATGCCAGCGCGCTCGCATAGCCGCGGAATCTGCGCGTATACGGAAGGCGTGTAGCCGCGCGTCGTGGGCGGCTCGCCCAGCGACAACCCAATCTCGCGCAGGGCATAGGTGTAGCGCGTCAGGCTGTCCATCAGCAGCAGCACGTCCTTGCCCATGTCGCGGAAGTACTCGGCGATCGTCACCGCCACCTGCGCGCCCTTGACGCGCAGCAGCGGCGACTCGTTGCTGGGCACCGCGACGACGACGCTGCGCTTCAGCCCCGCCTCGCCCAGGTCGCGCTCGATGAACTCCTTCACCTCGCGGCCGCGCTCGCCGATCAGCCCGATGACGTTGACGTCGGAGCTGGCGTTGCGCGCGATCATCCCGAAGAGCGTGCTCTTCCCCACTCCGCTGCCCGCCATCACGCCCAGGCGCTGGCCCTTGCCCCAGGTCAGGAACGCGTCGATCGCCTTGATCCCCGAGGCGATGCGCTCGGTGATGCGTGGGCGCGTAAGCGGGCCGGGCGCGGGCTGGTTGACCGTGTAGGGCGCGCCCTTAGGCAGGGGGCCCAGTCCGTCGAGCGGGCGGCCGATGCCGTCAACCACGCGCCCCAGATAGCCGGGATGCAGGGGCAGGCAGAACGGCCGCCCCGTCGTCTCCACCTTGGTGCCCACGCTGACGTCATCGCTGTAGTCATAGGGCATGACCATCGCGGTGTTGTCGCGCACACCGATAACTTCGCAAGGCAGCGGCTCGGCCATGCGATCGCTCTGCAGGTAGCACAGCTCGCTGATGAACACGGGCGGGCAGGTGACCTCGATCACCATCCCCGCCACGCGTCGCACGACGCCCGTCCTCACCAGCGGGTCCACATCACCCAATCGCCGGCAGGCCTGCTCGTAGAGCCGGCTACTCACCGGCGCCTTCCGCCTCGACCATGCCCCCCACCGTGTCCACCGGCTCGGCTCCCGTCTCCAGGCTGCCCAGGTGGTCCGCCATGCGCTGCAGCGCATCCTCCAGGTCGAAGCTCACGCTCGCCCCGTTGACTGCTGCGATGAATTGGTCATTGCGCAGGTTCTCATCAAACTCCAGGTCCACCTTGTCCCAGCGGATGCCCGCCTCGCTTAGGGCGGAAGCGAGAAGCTCATCCGTCGTCAGGCGCTCGAACACCGCCGGGCTCACGTGCACGGTGAGCACCTGCTCCGGCTTGAGCAGGCGGAAGGCGTGGGCGATCAGCCCGGCGATGAACGAGGGCGACCTGCTCGGCTCGGCGAGCAGCAACTGCCGGGCGATCGCCAGCACTAGGCCGTAGGCCGGCCGCTCAATGCTCGCCAGGTACTCCTCCTGTCTCCGGCGCAGGTCGCCCGCGGCGTTCTCCAGCGCCCGCACCGCCTCGGCGTACCGCCCGCTGTACTGGCCCTCCACCTGCGCGCGCACGTCTCGCTCCAGAGACTCCCGCCGCGCCTCGATCTCACTGCCGGTGCGGGCGCGCAGAGCATCGCCATCGGCTGCGGCCTGAGCCAGCACGCGCTCGGCTTCCACCCGTGCCGCCGCGATGATCTCCTTGGCGCGTGACTCGGCGGAAGCGACGATCTGTTCGGCTTCGGACAGCGCCAGGCTGTCGCCGCCGGACGAGCCCAGATCCTCCTCTGCGCCCAGCAGGTCATCGCGCTCGCCCAGGGTCTCCCGCCTCCCCGCCGCTGGCATCCGCGCCTCGACGACGATCGACTCGCCCTGCGCCGCTTCACCCTTCTTCACGATGCGCTTAGCCACGCCCGCTCACCCCCCCGCTCCAGCGCCTTGCACTCCACGCTGCCCGAGCAGGCCGGAGGGCGGTAGAATTGAGACGTGTACGTCGGACCGTGGATGTACGTGATCCTCATCGTTGGCGGGATAGCCGTGCTCGCCGCCGCGGCGTGGTTCAGCGGCCGCACAATTAGGACCGAATTGGGCGGGGACGAGCCGCCCCCGGCGCCTGAAAGCACGCAGCCCGGGCTCCCCGAGAAATCGGCAGACGAGGAGAAGATCATCTACGGCTAGGCCGCCGTCCTCCAGCCCAGCCGGCCCGGCTCCATTCCCCTGCTCTGCAGTACGGCGCTGCCGCATCGCTACACAAACTGCGTTCCGCCGCCGCGCTCGATGATGACCTCGCCCGAGTCCTCCAGCCGGCGGATGATGTTGACGATGCGCTGCTGGGCGTCCTCGACGTCCTTCAGGCGAACCGGCCCCATAAAGTCCATGTCCTCCTGCAGGCTGGTGGCGGCGCGCTTCGACATGTTGCGGAAGATCTTCTCCTTCACTTCCTCGCCCACGGCCTTCAGCGCCAGGGCCAGGTCCTTCTTGTCGGTCTGCCCCAGCACCGTCTGAATCGAACGATCATCGAGGATCTTGATGTCCTCAAAGACAAACATCAGCCGCTTGACCTCGTCGGCCAGCTCCGGGTCGGTGTCCTCCAGGTTCTCCATGATCGCCTTTTCCGTGCCCCGGTCCACGCGGTTGAGCACCTCCACCAGGCCCTTCACTCCGCCGGACTGGGCGATCTCGGTGGTCATCACCGCGCTCACCTTCTGCTCGATGACCCGCTCCACCTCGCGGATCACCTCCGGGCTGGTGCGGTCCATGTTCGCCACGCGGCGGGCCACGTCCACCTGCACCTCGGGGGGCAGCCCGGCAAGCACCGGCGCGGCGGCCTCCGGCTCAAGGAAGCACATGATGAGCGCGATCGTCTGCGGGTGCTCGTTCTGGATGAAGTTGAGCAGCTGCTTGGAGTCGGTGTGCTTGAGGAAGTCGAAGGGCGTCACGCGCAAGAAGCTGGACAACCGGCCGATGATCTCGTCGGCGCGGTTCTCACCCAGCGCGGAGTGAAGGATCTGCCGGGCATAGTCCACGCCGCCCTGCATGATGTACTCCTGAGCCATGGCCAGGTTGTAGAACTCGCGGAGGATCTCCTCCTGCAGGTCAGGGTCGACCTTCTTGAAGTTGGCGATCTCCAGCGTGATCTCCTCGATCTCCTCTTCGGCCAGCAGCTTCAGCAGCCTCACCGAGATCTCCTGCCCGAGCGAGATGAGCAGAATCGCAACCTTCTGCTTGCCTGTCAGATCGACCACTGAGAGACGGCGCTCGGGCATCGCTCATCAACTCCCCTGCTTACTGGTCCTCCAACATCCAAGAGCGCACCAGCTGGACCACCTGCTCCGGCCGCGAATCGATCAGCCTGGAGATCTCCTGCCGCATGCGCGTCTGGGCCGTCGCGCCGACCTCGTCCAGGCGCTTCAAGGCGAACTCCTCGGCCTCCTCCGCGCCTGGCCGCGCCCGCGCCTCCGGCGCGCCGACCCCGGCAAGGGCGAGGGCCTCACTGGGGAATGCAGTGGTGACGATCGAGCGCAGCACCAACGCCAGGATAACGACCATCAGCAGCGCCGCGGCCCATCCCGCGAGCTTGCCCAGGCTCCGAGCCCGCTGCTGGCGCACGTACTGCTGCGTCACCGCCTCCTTCGCCGCCTCCGAGAACTGGAAGGCCTGGACCGTCACCGCGTCGCCCTTCGTCGCATCGGCGCCGATCGCGCCGGCGATCAGCGCGCCGACCTTCTGCTCCGTCGCCGCATCCCAGGTATCGGTGGAGATGGCCACCGACGCCGAGCGCTTCGTGATCGCGCCCGGCGGCACATCCTCCAGCGACACGTTCTTGTTCACCAGGTAGTCCACCAGCATGTCGTACTTGCTCTGCTCCTTCTGCTCGCCTTGGGCACCCCCCGAGATGCCTAGATAGCCGGGGATGTTGCTGGTGCTGCCAGGCACGCCGCCCTGGGTCACAGTGCCCCCCGTTGTCTTCTCGCGGTGCTCCTCCACGCGCTTCTCGATGCCTTGGTCGCCGTTCACCGGCGTATAGGTCTCGCTCTCGTTGTGGATCGCCCGGAAGTCGATATCCACCGTGACCGAAGGGCTGACGTTGCCGGCGCCGTACGGGCCTTCCAGCAGCGTGCGGATCTTGTCCTCCAGCCCGCGCTCCACCCTGCCGCGGAACCGCTGCTGCAGATCGGTGAGCTGCATCCCCATCAGCTGCTGGGCGCTCGTCGCGTCCCCGGCACGCTCCGCCAGCGGCATGCCGCTGCCGTCGACGATGCTGACATCATCCTTCGCCAGGCGTGGGACAGCGTTAGCCACGAGGTGCCGCACGCCCTCCACCTGCACCTCGCTGAGCTGCGCCCCCGCCTTGAGCTTGAGACTCACACTCGCCGTGGAGTGCGTATCAACGTCGAGGAAGCTGGTCTCAGGGCTGATGTTCAGCAGCACGCTCGCCCGCTCCACCGGTTCGAGGGATTCGAGGGTGCGCGCCAGCTCGCCCTGCAGCGCCCGCTGGTAGTCGATGCGCATCCCCTGCTCGGTCACACCGAGCTTGGTCTTGTCGAACAGCTCGAAGCCCACGTTGCGCTTCGGCAGGCCCATCGTCGCCATGCTCAGCCGCAGCTCGTAGACTTTCGCGGCGGGAACGAGAATGTCCCGCCCCTCGTTCTCCAGCGTGTACTCGACGTTCTCCTTCTTCAGTTCCTCGACGATCCCCGCCGCATCCGCAGTTTCGAGGTTGCGGTACAGCGGAGCCTTTACCGGCGGCGCGGCAATCACCAGCACGATCGAGGCCAGTGCGGCGATGATCAGCAGCGCGGGAAGGCCACCCACGATGACCTTCTGCCACATGCTGAGGCCCGCCCAGAACTGCTGCAACCGACCAACCAACTGCTCCACCGGCTCGCTCTCCCCGCTGGACGAGAGGTCTTGCCCAGCTCACGCCGTCTCCCGCGCCTTGCAGTGCAAGCCAAGCTAAATCTGCATGCGCGAGATCTCTTGATACGCCTCGATCACTTTGTTGCGGAGCTGCAGGGCGAAGTTCAAGGCTAGGTCGGCCTTCTGCACGGCCAGCACCACCTGGGTCAGATCGTCCACCTGCCCCGTGGCCAGCGCCTGCTGCATGCCGGCGGCCTCCTGCTGCAACGCCACGAGCTGGTCCAGCTGCTCGCGGAGCACGTTCAGGAAGCCGCCCTGGCCGGGCTGCTCCGATGCCGCGGGCCCCGCGGACAGCGGCTCGACTCGGGCGATGCTACGGTCGATAGGGCCGATGGTGCGGTCAATGCTCATCTCCGCCCTTCCACACTCCTCGCTTGCCAGAATACACCTTGCAAAGAGCTAAGTCTAGGCCTGAAGGATGGCGATCGTCCGCTGCGCGACGTTCTTCGCCGCCTCGATCACCGTGGCGTTCGCCTCGTACGCCCGGCTGGCGGCGATCAGGTCCACCATCTCCATCACGACGTCGACGTTCGGATAGCTCACGTAGCCCTGGGCGTCGGCGTCGGGGTGCTCCGGCTGGTACACGCGCTTGAGCGCCGAGTCATCAGGGATCACCTTCGCCACCTTCACTCCCAGACCTTCGCCGCGCTCGTCCTGCATCTCCATGAACACGGCTAGCTGCCGCCTAAACGGCCCGCCCTCCGGCGTGCGCGTCGTCTGGGCGTTGGCGATGTTCCCGGCGATGAGGTCCATCCACTGCCGGTGCGCCGTCAGCCCGCTCGCCGCGATGTCCAGCCTGCGAAACAGCTCCTGCATTCCTTCCTCCAATCCCCTGCCGCCCCGTTATCCACTCGCAGCCTTCGCTCCTGCGCCCGCCTCTAGGCGCTACCCCCCCTCCCCAGTCATTCTACTACCGCCCTTCGCGGATGACCATGCGGTACTGGCCGATGCGCTTCTGGAGGAGCTGGCTGTAGGTCGCGCTGAGCAAGCTCGTCTTGGCCAGCTCGGCCATCTCGCGGTCGACGTCCACGCCGCCCTGATCCGCGCGATAGAACAGCTCCTCCGCCACGACTTCCCGCGCCACCAAGTCCTGCACATGGCCTACCCGCTCAGTGCGGGAGCCTGCCTCGCCGAGCGCGTCTAACAGCTCGCTGGAGAAGTCGGAGATATCGCGCCGCTTGTAGTTCGGCGTGTTGACGTTGGCGATGTTCTGGGCGATGAGCGTCTGGCGCAGCGACTGGGCCTCCATCGACTTGGCCAGCGCGGCAAAGGTTACGTCCTGCGCAAGTACATCCACAACGGCGCTCCCAACGTCAGCTTACCGCTGGCCGCCGCATTTGCAGCGTCCAGCATCCACCTCTGCCGACCGCAACCGCGGCGGCCCCATTTCCCTGCCTGGGAATTGTAACAGACCGCCGCCAAGAATAGGGCCAAGGGCCAAGGATCAGGGGCCGAGGGGCAAGGACCGTGGGAACACAAGAACCGTATCGGCGGCGTCCCCGCCGCCGATGGCCAGGGGACAGGGACCAGGTGCTGGGTTCTGGGTTCCAGGTGCTGGGGGGAGGGAACAAAGGGGTAGCGCGGACGCCCCGTCCGCGCAGTGTGCGCACCGCCATCAGCCGCCCGGGCGTAGGGGCGGGCCCCCGCGCCCGCCGCGATTCAGTAGAGCGGACCGCCGTGTCCGCCTATCACGCCTAGCAGCGGCGTCCTCGCCGCCAATGGCGAGGGGACAGGGAACAGGGACTGGGGATCGGGTTCCGGGTGCTGGGTTCTAGGTTCTAGGTGCTGGGTGGGGGCGGCTACCGGCCGCCCGGGCGTAGGGGCGGGCCCCCGCGCGCTCACGGCCAAACAGGCACGGCACACCATACCCAGTGATCCGGGTGTTTGTCTAGGACGCGAGCCGAAGCCGCAACCAGCCGGAGTTGGCCGCTAGTAAGGCCCCGGATCGTGGAGGTGCTCAGATTGGACACGCGCACTTCGATCGTCTTCCAGTGCTCGCGCACCTTCATAGTCCCCCACTCTCCGACGGGCACCACTATCCGTGGCGTGTCAGGCGACACTGCCGCTGCTACGACGTGTGGCGGGCCCCCGTTTGCCTTCGACCCGCCATAGAATGCTGAATCGTATCCCTCAACATCTTCGACCGCCAGGTCTCTTTGCCAGGGAAGGTCGGGCGCAACGACTAGTACCGCGGCTGGTAAGCCGTAGCCCTTGCGAAAGATCAGGGTTAGCGAGTCCTTGCGTGCCCGCGCGCTCATGGGCCAACACTCACCGTCAACACAGGCAGAGCAAAGAAGCAAGGCGCACGCTGCAGCGGCGAGCTTGCAGCAAACCAGGGTCCTCGACCTCCTGCATGCGATGGCCTCGCCGGTACCGCACGCGCGCAGCTGCGGTGATGCCCCGCCCACTGCAATCGGGTGATAGCCGCCCGTTGTCGAGCAACTCCCGCCCATACCGGAATTGTACCGCGCCAGCGCCGCACCCGCCACTGCCTTTCCCTGCGCGCCCCGTCACCGCGCGGACGGCGCGTCCGCCAGAGAATGTGCGGCCGACACGGCGGTCGGCCCTACTAAGGAAACAGAGGTCGCCCGGCAGGGCCGCCTGCATCACCGCAGGCCAACCGCCTGCGCCGCTGCTCCCCCCACCACACCCCGGCGCCTCCGGGTCGCCCCCTCCGTACCCCCCGAGGCGCCTCACCCCCGCACCCCCGAGCTGCACCCCCCCGCGCTCCCTCCCTCTTTCTTCACCGCCGCCCGAATCCCAGCGTGTACTAATGTACTAGTACACTGTGTCACGCGGCACTGGGCCAGGGGCAATGCGGGGTAAATGGAAGCGGGGATGCAAAGCGGGGGGAGGGGGCGCGTTCGAAACGGTGGCGACGCGAGGTGCGGGCGACCTAGCGCTCGCTCTGGCAGCGCCGCCTTCCAAGCGTCACTCGGCGACCTATCGGTCGCCGCTACAAGACGAGGGCGGCTCGCGAGCCGCCCCTACGGGGCGGCGGGACGGCGCCAGGGTTGCCGCCGCCACCTGATGCGCTTCACCGGCCCCGCCGTCGTGCTCCAGGTGTGAAATGACCGGCGGCGGGCTAGTTGTCACCCGAGGCCGACATGGGCACGAAGGTGAAATCCTGCTGAAGCTTCTCGCAGAGCTTGGATGCGATGTACACCGCGCCGTAGGTGGAGAAGTGGATCCCGTCGCCGGCGCGCATCAGCTTGTTCTTGCCGTCGACATCGACCGTGGCGAGATAGTCGCCATGCTCATCGCTGGTTAACTCCCAGGTGGAGAGGAACACTCCCCCGGCGGCCACCGTCGCATCCTCGGTGACCTTGTTCAGCCGGGCCACCTGCTTGGCGAACCCCTTCGGCCGCATGTTCGGGATGCCGATGATGGCAGCGTGGCAGCCGCCCTCGCGCATGATGCCCACCATCTCCTGCACGCGCTGGCCGTACTCGCTATCCCACTCCGGCGTGCCGAACCGCGCCACCGCCTTTCCATCCCGGGTGGCCTGCCCTTGGCAATCGTTCTCCCCCCACTGGCCGATGATGAGGTCCGGCTGGACCTTAGCCTTAAGCTCCTTCAGCTTTGCCGCCCAGTCGAAGAAGTCCGGCCGGGCAAGCCCCGACGAGTACTGGCCGAAGCGCGTGACGCTAACCCCCTGGTACTTCTCCAGCGCGCGCTCCAGCTCCGTGCCCAGGCCCTCCTGGATCGATGAGGCGCCGAGGATGAGTATGTTCTTGGGTTGGTACAGACCGCCGCCCGCCTGCTGCACCTGCACCGTCTTGCCCTGCCCCGTCGCGAATCCCGCAGACTGCGCTGCAGGCGGGGCGGCCACGGTACTCGCAGCTGCAGGCCCGGCGGCAAGCACCATCCCATGGTCATAGAGCGGCAGGACGGCCGAGGCGACGGCCCCGCGCGCCGCCTCCACGCCGCTGAACTGCGCGGCCCCTCGCAGCGAGCTGCTAACCGCCGCCAACTGCGGCCCCATCGGGCCCCCCCGCTGCGTGATCGCCCACTGGTCGATCTCCTTCGCGAAGACCACCATGAGGGCGGCAAGTACCACCCAGGCTGCGACAAGGACGCGCCAGGGCGTCGTGTGGATTCCCGCAGCATGCATCATGCCTTCTTTGAGCTGCATCACAAGTATTCTAGAACCCGAAGTAGATGTAGGGTGCAATCCCGCTGGGCTTGACAGCCAGGATCACCATCCCCGTGGCAAACCATACGACCGGACGAACGCCCCACGGCATGCGTTCGCTGAGCTCGACGTACAGGCTGCGCAGGCGCGGCCCCCAAATGTGCATGGCTACGCCTACGACGATCAGCAACAAGATGAGCAGCTCGAAGCCGTTGCCCGCATGCCCGAAGGCGAACATCCCCTTCAGGTAGGTCATGGCGGAGGCCAGGTCCGGCGAGTTGAACAGCACCCAGCCGAGGGACACCAGCAGGAACGTCCCCGCACGCCCCAGCCATCCGCCGTTCCACCGCATCCGCAGGCCGTCGCGCAACCCGTGATGGATGAACAGCAGCACGCCGTGATACGCACCCCACAGCACGAACGTCCAGCCCGCGCCGTGCCACAGGCCGCATAGGACGAAAGTGACGAGCACCGCGAGCTGCGCCCCCCAAAGCGCGGCACGGCGCAGGCTCATCCTGGCGCGCAGCGCCGCCGACCACCGCGTGGCCAGGGGGAAGAACAGGTAGTCGCGCAGCCAGCTGCTGAACGTGATGTGCCAGCGCCGCCAGAAGTCGCTGATGTCGGTGGCGGTGTAGGGATGCTCGAAGTTCTGGGGCAGGCGGAATCCCAGCAGCAGGCCCAGGCCCAGCGCCAGGTCGGTGTAGCCGCTGAAGTCCCAGTAGATCTGCATCGAATAGCCGAGCATCGCCATCCACAGCGCACCCGCGCCATAGTTCTCCGGCGCGTCGAAGGCGGCAGCCACCAGATGCGTGTCGATCAGCGTGGCGAGCACGGCCTTCTTGAACAGCCCTGAAAGGATCAGCGTTGCGGCGCGGCTTACCTCGGGCACGCTCCGGGGCGCGGGTGCGGCAATCTGCGGCAGCAGCTCCCGCGCGCGGCAGATCGGCCCCGCGAGCAGCTTGGGAAAGAACGCCATGTAGAGCAGGAAGTCCAGCCAGCTCTGCGCGCGATCGCGGCCGCCGCGGTACAGGTCGATGATGTACGACAGAGCCTGGAAAGTGTAAAAGGAGATCCCCACCGGCAGCAGGATCTCCAGCACCGGTAGGCGCAGCGGCAGCCCAACATAGGCGAGGAAGTCGCCCAGCGAGTCCTGGAAGAAGGCGTAGTACTTGAACGCGGCGAGCATCGCCAGGTTGACGATGACGCCGATAACCAGCCATGCCCGCCTCGCGCCCGGCCCCCGGCCCCGCGCGATGCCCTCGCCCACGACGTAGTTAAGAACCGACGAGACCGCCAGGATGGTGACGAATCGCAGATCGATCCTGGCGTAGAAGTAGTAGCTCGCGGCGAGCAGCACGAGCTTCTGCAAGACGCGCTGAGAGCGCAGAGCCCACGTCAGCGTGAGGCAGAGGGTGAAGAACACGGCGAACTCGAGCGTGGGGAACTGCATCGCCGTCCAGCGCTACCCTCGCCTGGGCCCTACTACGCATTGAACCCGACCAGCCATAGAAGGTGCACTGCGCCGCCGCGCAAGTGGGGGCCCAGACTATCAGCCGCGGTGTCGGCTGTAAAGCGCGCAGGCCTAGGCAAGCAGGGGGCGGCCCAGCGGACCGCCCCTCCTACTCGACCCTCAGGAGTGTGCTTCCCGTAGCACCGAATCAGAACTGATAATCGGCTGTGAGATACCACGTCCGCGACTTATAGCCGGGGCCGACGGCGGCCACGGTCGCGGCCTCGCTGGACGCGATGCCGCTGCGCAGCACCAGTCTGTCGCCCGCCAGGTACGTGCGCACGCCCAGGTTGTAGCGCAGCGCATCCGCCACCTTCGATCCCGGCACCTCGTTCAGACCCCAGCCCAGGCCCGCGTCCCAGCGGAGCTTGTGCGCCGATTCGTCCAGCCAGTCGGCGTACACCTCCTTGTAGTCGTAGTGGAGCGGGCTCCAGTATCCGTGGGCCATCACCTGCGCATAGTGGAGGTTGCGATAGGCCACGCCGTAGTTGAGGCGCCCCGCGCCGGCGAACCGCGCCGTGCGCTGCAGGTTCATGCTCAGCGAGTTGCGCGCGTTCCCATCCGAGAGGCTGCCACGGCTGTGCTGCAATAGGAAGTGCGTGTCGTTGTCGAACAGCCGCAAGTCCGTGTTCAGCGAGTACTCCCGCACGCGGATGTCGCTGCGCGCCAGCTGCGTGGTGTCATACATCGTCGAGCTGGCGTATCCGACGCTCGTGAACCAGTCGGGCGTGAGCTGCACGCCGAAGACCGTCCGCCAGTTCCACTCGTTGAGTCCCGGGTCCGCGCCGTTCTTGATGTCCAGCTTGCTGCCCTCCGCCAGCAACCGCGTCTTCTGGTTGATCGGCACGGTGATCCCCAACGTAGTGTTGGTCCCGTCGCTCTTCTGGCCGCGGCGCGTGTTGTCCAGCTTGAAGTCCTCATGGCTGGCGGTGAGTTGCGTGCCGCGCGGATCGAGGGGCACGGTGATAGTCAGGGTCTGCCCGCTGTAATCGTTGTCCTCGCTGTCGTGGCTCTGCCGCTTTGTCAGGCTGGCGACGGGCTTGGGCACATTGTTGAGGCGCTCGACGAGCGCTGGGAGGTCGCGGTTCGTCGGATCGACGCGGGACGCCTCATCGGCCAGCGCCACGGCCTGCTGGCGCTGCCCGGCCCAGAGGTACGAATACGCCTTGCCGATTCTGCTCGCCGCGTAGTAGTCGCTGGTCATTTCGATCTCGTCGAAGAGCTTCTGCGCCTTCTTCTGGTCGCCCTTCCACGAGTACACCTGCGCGCGCCCGATGCGCGCCTCGTCGAAAGTGGGGTCGTCCTTGAGGGCCTCGTTGTACTGCGCGAGCGCGTCATCGAATCGCCGCGCGCCCGCCAGGCACGAGGCGTAGGCGCTGCGAAGCTGCACATTGTGGCGGTCGAAGCGCAGCGCCTGCTCGAACCACTGCACGGCGGCCTTGTGCTGGCCGCTGTTGCACAGCGCCACGGCGTACACGCCCAGCGCCTCGTTGTACGTCTCCAGCGGCGTGTTCGGGTCGGAGATCAGCATCCATGCCTCGTCGGCGGCGGAGGCTGCATCACCGCTGTATAGGATTGTCTGAGCGTAGCGCAGATGGGCGTCCCAATCCTCCGGGCGCAACTTCATGTACTGCGTGTACGCGTCGAGGGAGTCCTGCCACTGCTTGTCCCAGGAGTAGATCTTCGCCAGCTCCAACCAGGACCTGGCGCTCTTCGGGTCATGGCGCACCAACGACTCCAGCTCGCGCTGCGCCTGGGGGTAATCCCCGCGCTGGAACAGCGCCTCGGCCCGCAGCGCGGGATCGCTGGGCAGCTCGGCGATCTTCAGGCGCTCGGCCTCGACGATCTCATCGATCAGCTGAACCGCCCCCTCGGCGCCCTGCACCTTGGCCAGCGCAGCCTTGATCTCGTCCCACGAAGCCTGCTTGTTGATCAGCGCCACCGCCTCGTCACTTCCGGGAATGCTGGCGATCAGGTCACCCAGGTCACGCCACGTCTCCTGCAGGTAGCCGTTGACGTAGTAGGCGTAGACGCGCGCCTCACGGGCCATCCTCACCGACGCCGCGTCGCCCGAGACCTGGTCGAGGAGGTACATCGCCTCCTCTATCTGCCCGCTCTGGGCCAGCACCTTGGCCAACCCGACCTTCGCCCGCACGTTCTCCGAATCGAGGTGCAGGACGCGGTTGAACTCGTCGCGCGCCTTGTCCAGCATCCCGGCGTTGCGCAGCGCGTCCGCGTACTCGAGGCGCACCGCGACGTCAACCGGCCCGGCGCTGATCAGCTGCTCGTAGGCCGCCACCGCATCCGCCCACTTCTTCTTCTTCACATCGTCGCGAGCCGTGGCCAGCCAGTCGGTAGGCTGCGGCTGGCTCTCCCCGCCTGCGGCCGCCTCCCCTTTCGCTGCGTCACCTGTCCCGGCCTGCAGCAGCACCGGCTTGCCGACCTCGATCGCCCGCGACTCGCGCTCGATGTAGAATTCGCCGCCACGGGCAAATCCGGCTCCCGCATCGCTCACGACGCTGGGTGAGACCGGGACTATTTCTTCAGCAGCGCCCAGCCCGCCCCGACCGGCCTGGCCAGCACCCTCGGCAGTATCGTCCTTGACATCCCGGAAGCTCGGCACGTCCGCCGGTTCGTCCGCCGGAGCTGCAACCGGTTTGGTGGCCTCGTACTCCGCCTGCTCAGCTCGCGGCTGCGGCACCTTGGCGTGGGCGGTATCTGCGCCGGATGGCGGCGCCTTCTTCACCGCCGGGCGGGTCGGGCTGCTCGCAGGGGGCTTCGGCGCAGTAGCCGCAGGGGCCCCTCCCGCATCGCCGTGCAGCGCCAGGCTGTACTGCTCCACCGCCCCTGCCAAGTCGCCCGCCGCCTTCAGCGCATCGCCATACTCCACTCGCACGGCCGTGTCCAGCGGACCGAGCTCTGCCAATCGGCCGAACGCCGTCGCTGCCTCCTGCCACTCGCCCAGCTTCGCATGGATGCGCGCGATCTTCAGCCAAGCAATGGGATCCCCCGGGAAGTTGCGCACGATTGCCTCGTAGTCGGCAAGTGCCGTCGCGTAGTCGCCGACGGTATAGGCGACCTCCGCCTGCGTGGTAGCGGCTTCCTGAGCGTACGCTGGCACGCTGCTCAGCAACAGCATGACCGCGAGCGCACAGCGCCCGAGCGGCAGCTTCATCTCAACTTCCTCCTCGAACGCCACCCGTTACGCTGCGGTGGTAACAGCCCTCCCCGTCTTCCCGCCATTCAGGAACTGAAACCCGCTAGCTAGTACGCCGCCATGCGTGCCATCCTCATATTAGCATACTATCCCCAGGTTTATCAACAACTTATGCGAAAGACTGAACATAGTTGGAGTATCTAGGGGCTCCGGGCGAATGCGCGCGCAGGCGGCTGAAATCCCCTCGCGCCAGATGTAGCGTGGCATCCGCCGCCGTGCAGATCAGGCGGCAGGCGGTCCAGGGGCAGGCTGGGGCTGGCGCGGCTCCTTGTCGATCCTGCCGAAGAGGTCCTTCAGGGAGGAGTACACGGGCTTGAGTCGCGAGTGGTACTTGATGTCCTCCACCTTCCACTCCGGCCAGGCGTACCTGCCCGAGGCGGAGGTCGTGACATTCTCTCCGTCGGCGCCCGGCCACATCGCGAGGGCGCTGCCAGTATCGGTGGTGAGCGCGACCGCCAAGCCGACGCCGGTGCTCACCTCCGAGCCGTTCGTCCCGTCCGCCTTCGCCTGCAACACGCGCATCTGGTGAGGCCCGACGAACCCCATGAGTATCCAGGGGATGCGGATTTCCACTACGCCGCTCTGCGGGCTAACGTTCCACACCGCGAGGTCGTTGTAGGCCGGGCCGGGCACGAGGCTGCCCCGCGGCAGGGGGTTGAGCTCCCAGCTGCGCGAGGGATAGACCGCACCGTCGCGGCCCACGCGGCGGCGGTTCGTCTCCACCACGGGCTCAAACCAGGCCCAGCGGTTGGCCTCCGCTTCGAGGACGTGCGGCTGGACCTCGGCAATCTGCGGCTGATCCGACCAGGGCACGCGGTACGGCTCCCAGAAGCGGAAGGTCTCCGTCTGCCACAGGCGCGCCTTACCCGCGGCGAAGCTGATCACTTCTTCCAGGCCGGTGTCGCTGTTCAGCGTGAGCGGCCCCGGCCAGGCAGTATTGCCCCGCGCCGGGTCGAGAACGTCCAGGCCGAGGGACAGCCCGGTCTTCATGAACTCCCAGTCATCGAAGCCCTTGAGCTGCACGCGGACGAAGAGGAACCCCTCGTCGTGCATCACCTTGACGGAGGCGATCTCCGGGGCCGAGTCGTTGGCCTTCACGCAGGCGCCGGGCCGGGTATCCGCGTTGGCCCATTCCGCGTCATTGCCGCTCAGCGTGCAGTCCGGGCCGTCCTTGCCCGGCTGCAAGGCGAGCATGCCATAGTTCTTTTCCGGGTCGTACTGGTTGTACCAGAGGCGGCGGTCGTTCCACGGGTCGTACATCTCAGCCCACAGCCAGACCTTCTTGAACCACTCGTCCATCCAAGAGAAGACAATGCCCCCCGCGCATCCCGAGTCGTAGATGTCGTACGTCATGTGCTGCATGTTCTCGGCCACCTGCTGCTCCGACATGCCGCCATGATTCCAGCCCTGCTTCTGCAGGTGCGCGGTGAGAGGGCAGCTCGCCAGGCCGTACTCGGCGATGAGCAGCGGCCGGTCGTTGTAGTACGCCTTGAGCTGCGCGAGGTAGCCGTAGTAATTGCTCGGCCCGAAGCGGTCCTTCGCCTGGCTGTAGGCAGGCTCGTTGTCGATGAAGTCCGGCCAGTAGGGATAGACGTGGTAGCTGGCGTAGACCCCCGCCTTGAACCGCGGCTCGACCGTGAAGTGCTTGCAGGAGATGTTCACCGCATCGCTGGAGAAGATGTCCACGCGCCCGCTGGTCTTCATGTTCGCCAGGTCGGCCTCATCCTCGATGTTGCTCTCGCTGACGTGGATCAGCGGGTCGGTTGGCGGCCACGAGCTGTAGGCCACCGGGTGCTGCACGTTGTACTTCTTGTCCTCGTAGGTCACGGCGTAGTCGCAGATGCGCGCCAGCCAGCACTCGATGGCTTGGCCGTTGTGGCAGGAGATGTTGGTTCCCTGGTAGTCGGTGTAGTTCGGCTGGGCCTTCTGAAACCCCTGCATGTCGTCCGGCTCCCACTCGCGACCGATCAGCCAGGCGAGGAGCCACTTCGAGACGTCAGCCTTGTACCGCCCGCCGGTCCACCCCGGGCGGTCGTCGAACTCGGCATTGCCGTGCACCAGGTCCACGGCGCGCGAGATGTTCATCTCCACTTCCGCCATGAACGTCGGGTCGATGTAGTTGTACGCCGGCGGCGGCTCGATCCACACGCCCTGGATGAGCCACAGCGGCTTGTCCGGGTGCTGCGTGTTGTGGCGGTAGAGCGCCTTGTACATCTCCGGCGGGTGAATCGTGTACAGGCGGACGACGTTGCAGTTCATGTCCGCGATCTTGTCGAGCCAGTCGAGGTAGAGCGCCTCGTCATGAGGGAACTCGCTGGGATGCTTGCCGGGCAGGGCCACGGAGAGGTTCATGCCCTTGACGAAGACCGGCTTGTAGCTGCCGTCCGGCTGGCGCACCTCGAGGTACTGCTGACCCGCCCGCGTGGGCACCTGCGGCTCCTTCTGGGCCTTCGCGGCAGTCAGACCGAAAACAGCCGCGGCCAGGCTCAGCACCGCCGCCAATCGCGCCCAATATGGCATCACCCGCATCGCATAGCCTCCGTCAAGCCATGGCTGGCCCAGAACGCGCCCGCACATTACCGGGCGCCGCTGCCCTGCGCCATATTGTATGGCGTTGCCGCCAGCCTAGTCCAGCGCCGGATGCGAAAACCGACACGATGGACGAATACTGCGTTGAGTGGTTTAATATCGCTGCCGATGTTGTGCAGACCTATTGAGCATGGGGCGCGGGCTAGGTGCTGCCGGCTCAGTCGCAGCCCTCGCGGGGGTGCGCGCCAGCCGGCGCAAAGTCTCGGCGTGTCAGGGTTGGCGGCGCTTGCCTTTATCATGCCGCTCTGCACCGCCGTCGCAGCGATGGCGCTCCTCTGGAGTTGCAGCGCTTCCGGCACGGGCTCGACGCTGCAAGGACAGACCCACGGGCATAGTGCGCCCCGCCCCGCCGAGCGTGTGATGGAGCTCTCTGGCATGATGGCCGACCTGGATCGCGTGGACTTCCCCGCGGGGACTAGCGCTGAGCTGGCCGGGCAGTTGAAGCAGGCGCTGGCAAGCGCCCTGCGGCAGAGCGGTGCCACCCGCTTCGCCATGTCCGCGCCGACGAGCGCGGCTAGCCGTGTCAGAGACCTGAGGATGTGGGCGACCGCCCAGGGCGCGACTTGCCGCTGGACGTATCGCAACCAGGGTGACTACAACAACGACTCGCAGGTGGCGTTGAGCGACCTGATGCCTCTAGGCGCACATTTCGGACGTCAGTCGGGCGATCCCGACTGGGTTGCGGCCCGCACGGCGGACGGCGACGGCAACGGCCAAGTGCTGCTCACCGACGTAACCCCGATAGGCCAGAACTTTCTCAGCACGGTTGACGGCTACTCCTTGGAGGTCAGCAACACGCCCGACCCCCAGGGAACCTGGGAGGACGTAGCTGAGGTACCGTTCAGCGCGAGCGTGGTGCCCCCCGTCGGCGGGCCGCGGCAGTTCAACTACGAGCTCGACTCGCCGGAGGTTGGCAGGCACTACCGCGTCGTTCCTTACGACGGTACCGAGGAAGGCGCGGCGGGCGAGCCGTGTCTGTACAGCGGCGCGCAGGAGCCTCTCTTCGAGGTGAGCGGTGCATGCCGCGACGCAGCCGGTGCTCCGCTCGCCGACGTACAGGTTGCGCTCAGCGAGCATGCGGCGGCAACGACGGACGCGGCTGGTGGGTATTCCTTCGATTCTGTGGCCGACGGCTTCAGTGGGAAGCTGACGCCGCAAGCGGCGGGGCTGATCTTCCTGCCCCGTGAGCGCCTAGTCTGCATGGATAACACGCCCAGCCCGGGCCAGGACTTCCGTGGATTCGCGGCCAACGCGCTGCAGACCACGCTGCCAGCGAATGGCTTCGCCGACGACGACGTGCAGTTCGAGCTGCGCGCGGTGGACGCCCTGGGCTCCCCCCTCGCGGGGTTCACAACGGGCGCCGAACTCTCCAGTTCGCCAGGCGGCATGACCATCACGACTCCCGCGTACTTCCAGGACGGCGTCGCCACTGCTGTAGTGCACTTCACTTCACCGGGCACTTACTCCGTTTCGGTAAGCGGACTAGGCGGGCCGCTTGACGGCGAGATCGGGCATGTCGTGATTAGCACGCTCCCGCCACCCGAGCTGCACCTGGAGAAGTGGCACGGCGGAGCCGAAGCGGCGCTCAGCCTCACCTTCGATGATGCGTCGCCCGTGCACTGGTCACGCGGCTTGCCGCTGTGGAAGGACTATGGCTTCCACGTAACCCTGGGCATACTCGCGCAGGCGTTCACCAGCGATCCGTCCCGGCTGCCGCAACTGCAGGAGGCCTTTGACGCCGGCCACGAGCTCGCCAATCACACCACATCACACTCAGACCTGACCACATTCAGCGACGACCAGATCCGAGCTGACCTGGCCACCTGCAAGAAGCTGATCCTGGACAACGTTAGGGGCCTGAACCTCGTCCTCAGCGTGGCTTATCCGTACGAAACCTTCGATGACCGCGTCACGGGAGTGCTGGCCAGCGAGGGCTATCTCTTCGCCCGCAGCGGCCCGCAAGGGATCATCGAGTACGCGCCACAGAACGACCCGTACAACCCGGCGTTCCTCCACCTCTACAGCTGGGCCAACGTGAACAACCTGCCGATGTGGATGTGGGACGCTACCACCGACCGTGTGATGTACTACGGCGGCTGGATGATCGAGCAGTGCCACGGCATCGGCGTCGCCGGCGAGCCGGGAGTGGGCTGGAGCCCGCGGCCGGAATCCGAGTTCCGCGCCCACTACGACCACATCAAGTCCTACGGCGGCCGCCTGTGGGTCGCGCCGATGGGCGTCGTGGGCAGCTACATCCTGCGCCGCAACCAAGCGCAGTTCACCATCCTCAAGTACACCCGGCGCGAGCTGGACTTCGAGCTGACGGACCCCTGGGGCAGCACGCTGTTCGCCGTGCCGCTGACCGTGGCGATGCCGATGCCGCCGCTCTGGACAGGGGCGAGCGCCAGCCAAAACGGCACGCCGCTTGAGGTGGCGGTCGACGATCAGCAGACCATCCGCATCGACGTCCTCTCCGGCGGCGGAGACGTCAGCGTCGTCCGCGAGTAGTAGGTGCGCCAATAACCCACCGCTGCGCCGCTCCGGGGCTACCCTGAAGAAAGTATGGTGGACTTGCTAAAATACTGGTTAAGTGGTAGCCTGGAAGTGGCGCGCTGCCGTTTCCGGCGGGGTCAGCTAGTAGCGACTTGTAGGGAGTAGCTGTGGGCAACGGCGTTAGAGTCCTGCTTGTCGAGGACGATCACCTGCTGGCGACGTTCCTCGAGTACAAGCTCGTCAAGAGCGGCTACCAGGTGGAGTATGCGGCGGATGGCGAGACCGCCCTCAGCCGGCTGCAGGCTGAAGCCTACGACGTGCTGCTGATGGATCTGATGCTCCCGCGGATGAACGGCTTCCAGGTGGTGCACGAGCTGCTTGACGACCCGGAGCATTTGCCTTCGGTGTGGATGGCGATATCCGCGCGGAGCAGTGACGAGGACATCCTGCGGGCCTTTGAGCTGGGGGCGGCGGACTTCATCACCAAGCCGTTCAGCCTGGAGATCATGCTGGCCCGCCTGAAGGTGGCGCTGCGCTGCAAGGTTGCCGCGAACGGCGCTCTGGGCCCGCGCGTGGGCTCGGAGGAAGGCCTGGCAGTGGCGCCCGCCGAGGAACGGCCACGGTTCTCGGCGTTGAAAGCACGACACGTTGGAAAGGTTTAGGTTCTAGTTCTCTAGAGCCGCACGCCTTGGCGCCTGGACGAACCGGGCCGGTAAACGGATGGCGGCTGGTTACGGAAGTGGAAGCTGAGCGAGGCAGAGTCGGAGTCCGACGCTGCTTGTGGTGTCGTTAGAAGAGGTTGGCATTGCCGTTTTGGATCGATAAGCTACTCATCCTGCTGGCTGCAGCTACTGCACTTCTGGCGCTCGTTCTGGTCATCGGCGTAATAGCCAAGCGAATAAGCCAGCTGGGCCGGGAGCGCAAGCTGAGAGAGAGCTGCGACCGCCTGCGTCCCATGCTGACGAAGTACTTGGTGGGGGAAGTCCCGCCCGAGGAGATGCTCTCGCAGTTCAAGTCCAGCCCGGCGGCTGCAGAGCATCTGCTGCTGCACTTCCTGCAGATTCTGGATGGGGAAGAGCGCAAGCTGCTGCTCGACCTCGCGCGCGACTTGGGCATCGCCAGGAGCGCAACGCGGGCGCTGCGCAGCCTTGACTGGACGGTGCGCGAGACGGCGGCGATGCGCCTGGGGATCCTGCGCCTGCCGGAGTCGGTGCCCGCGCTGGCGCCGATGCTTCTCGACCACCGGATGCCGGTGCGCTATACGGCTGCTCGCAGCCTGGCGATGATCGGCTCGTCTGACGCGTTCCTGGCACTGGTGGAGCTGTTGGCCAAACCGGACGTTGTGGACACGCCCCGACTGCTTGAAATCGTCCACCAGACGCTGCGCACGGACGTCGAGCCCCTGCGGCGGATCGTTGAAGACGAGAACACGCCCCTGGCCAGCAGGCTGCTGCTGATCGACGTCATCGGCGACTGGCGCGAATACCGGCTCGTCGACGCACTACGCGGCTTGTTGTCCAGCGACGAGACGGAGATCGTGCTGCGGGCGATTAAGGCGCTGGTCCGCATCGGCGACATGGAGATTCTGCCGCTCATCCTCCAGCGTATCGACGATCCAAGCTGGCAGGTGAGAGCAATTGTGGCCAGGGCCGTCGGCAGCCTGGAGTTCGCCGAGGCGGCGCCACTGCTCGAGCGGCTGCTCACCGACCCGGCGTTCTGGGTGCGGCGCAACGTGGCCAACTCGCTGCTCAGGCTTGGGCCTGTCGGGCTCGCCGTGCTGCGGCGTGCGGGAGACCTGGGCGACAGCTTCGCCCTGGACCAGGCCCGCTACAGCCTGGAGCGCCTGAACGGCCTCGAAATACCCAAGGAAGCGTTCGCCAACGGCGGGGAAGCTCTGCTGGAGGCGATGAAGCGCCCCGCCCGGCATGTAGTATCAGCGGAGCTTATGTAGTGTGGGCCGGTGACGCGAACTGGGGCTTCCTGACGATCGTCGCCCTCTGGCTGACGGGCTTCTTCGTCTTCTACTTCGTGGCCCTGAACATCATCTACCTGACGTTCATCATCTTTGGGATCTTCGGCCTGCGGCGCTACGCCCACGAAGTGAGCGTGGCCAGCAACTACACGCTGTTCCGCAGCTCGCTTCTGCGGCCGGTAAGCATCATCGTGCCGGCCCATAACGAAGAGCGCAATGTAATCGAAACGGTCAACTCACTGCTGCTCATGCACTACCCCCGGTTCGAGGTGATCGTCGTCAACGACGGAAGCACCGACAGCACGCTGGAGAAGCTCAAGGAGCAGTACCGGCTTGTCGAGCGGCACAAGGTGTACCGCCGGCGGCTGCCGTCCAAACCTGTGCTTGCCATCTACGAAAGCCGCATCCATCCCGAGCTTGTCGTCGTGGACAAGGAGAACGGCGGGAAGAGCGACGCGCTGAACTGCGGCATCAACATCAGCACGTATCCCTACTACTGCGGCATCGACGGCGACGGGATACTCGATGACGAGGCGCTGCTCAAGATGATGCGCCCGTTCCTCGACGAGCCGGAGTCGCTGGTCGCCGCGGGCGGCATCGTCCGCGTCGCGAACAACTGCATCGTCCAGCGCGGGCGCGTGATCGACGTGCGGCTGCCCAAGAGGCTGCTGGAGATTATCCAGGTCGTCGAGTATCTCCAGGCGTTCCTCTCCAGCCGCGTGGCGTTCAGCGCCCTGAACAGCGTACTGCTCATCTCGGGCGCGTTTGGGATGTTCCAGAAAGAGGCGGCGATCGAGGCCGGCGGATATCGCACCGACACGATCGGCGAAGACATGGAGCTCGTGGTGCGCATGCAGCGCCTGCGGCACAGCCGCGGCCAGCGCTTCCGCATGGTGTTCGTGCCCGACCCCGTGTGCTGGACCGAGGTGCCGTCGGATCTCAAGAGCCTGGCCAATCAGCGGCGGCGCTGGCAAAAGGGGCTGATCGACAGCCTGCGCTTCAACCGCGGCATGATGCTCAACCCTCGCTACGGCGTCGTGGGCCTGTTCGCCATGCCCTACTACTTCCTCTTCGAGCTGTGCGGGCCGCTCGTCGAGCTGTTCGGCTACGCGATGATGATCGTGTTCCTTGTCGTCGGCGTGCTGTCCTGGTACTGGGTGGCGCTGTTCTTCCTGGTCTCCATGGGCTTCGGCATGGTGATCACCGCCGGGGCGATTCTGCTGGAGGAGCTGTCCTTCCACCGCTACCCGCGGCCGATCCACGTTCTCGGGCTGCTCCTTGGCGGCCTGGCCTACAACCTTGGATACCGGCAGCTCAACGCCCTGTGGCGGCTCTCCGCTACCTTCGAGTACGTTGGCGGCTACCGCCTGTGGGGCCGCATCCGCCGGCTGGGATTCCGCACAACCGAGAAGAAGCCGGCTGCGGCTTGAAGCAAGGCTTGCGGCTTCACGGTTGCTAATATAGAATAGGTTTGCTGAATGTCGTTATCGGTGAAGGCGGCAAACGGGGCTCTTCCGGAGAGCCGTGACCAGAGCGGCTCCGAATCTGCGCCCGCAGCGCGGCGGCAAAACCGGTTCGTGGCCTTTCTCGCCTCCACTCGCCTTATCCTCCTCACCATCCTTGTGGTTGCGCTCGTGATCGGCGGGGCGATGTACATCCCGCACTGGATTTGGCTGTCGACCCCCATCAATCCTCTCAGAGTCGTGGTCGTCAACAAGACGGTGCCGTTCCCGGGGATGCGCGAGCACCGCGCGCTGTTCTGGCTGCTGACCCAGAACCGCTTCGTCGACCCGTCCCGCCCGAGCAACGACCAGCTCTACCGCTTCGACAAGGATTACATCGGCTTCCACCCCACCGCGACGCCCTACAAGTACACCACTGACTTGCTCACGCCTGATCGGCTGAAGGGCGCCGACGCGCTGATCTTCACCGACACCTACGGCGTATACGACGACGACTACGCGCAGTTCCCCGGCCAGGAGATGGCGGCGACTCGGCACTCGCCGAAGCTATTCGGTGGGCTGGAGCCGGACGAGGTGGCGGCGACGGAGCAGTTCGCCAAGGAGGGGAAGCTGATCATCGGGGAGTTCAACACCCTTGCCTCGCCTACGCCGCCAGACTTGCGTGCACGCATGGAGAAGATCTTCGGATTCACCTGGACGGGGTGGGTAGGTCGCTATTTCGTTGACTTCACCGACGTGACCGACGTGCCGGACTGGCTGATCAAGCTGCGGCAACAGCAGACCGGGCAGGTGTGGAACCTCCGCGGTTCGGGCTACATGCTCTGCCGCAACGAGAGCCAGGAGTTCATCATCCTGCGCGACGGGGTGGATGCACTCAACAAGGGGGTCGAGCTTAGGCCGCGCGGACCGTACATCGTCGGCGACGTGATGCAGGGCGTGCTGCCCAACAAGTGCAACTACTGGTTCGACGTCATCGTGCCAAACCAGGGGACGGAGGTACTGGCGGACTACTATCTGAACCTCACGGAGCAGGGCGAGCAGGCGGTGCTCAGCCACAAGCTGCCGCTGGTCTTCCCTGCCGTCGTGCGCTGGCGCTCAGGCTACACCGCATACTACATCGCCGGGGACCTGGTGGACTTCAACAAGGCGATGGGGCCCCCCGACTCGACGCTGTCGCTGTACATCAACCGCAGCTACTTCCGCCATCCCGCGCCGGGCGACACCGGGTGCTTCTTCTGGCACACCTACTACCCGCTGGTGAGCAACATCCTGCGCCTGGAGTCCCGGCGCATCACGGGCTCACCCCAGCGGGCGCTGATCTTCCAGTAGCCCTGTCAACCGGGAGCCTGCGTGCCGAGCGTTAGATCCCTGACGAACCAGCCCCGAGGCAGCTTGACCGGGCTAGAATCAGCTATGCGTGGATGGCTGCAGTTTTCCCGGCGCCCTGGGGGCATCACGGCGCTCGCAATAGTGCTCGGCCTGGCAGCCTGCCAGTTTCTCGCCAGCGGCAGCCACACCAAAGCTGAGGCGGCGCAGGAGCCGCAGCTGGCGGGCGACGCTCACTCCGGCGTGCGCTTGCTCGACAAGGCTGCCGCCAAGCCGGAGGTGATCGGCGCGTACCTGTCGCTCGGCTACTGGCACCCTCTGGAGGTTGATCGGACGTTCGCGGAGTTGAGCGAGTGCGGCGTGAACCTCGTGATTGACTATGCGCTCAGCGCGCCGGAGGACGACGGCTCGAACGATGACTTCGAGCACTACCTGAATGCCGCACAGGCGCACGGTATCGGCGTGGCGTTCAGCCTGAAGGACCTGCTGGTAGGCGCTACGCCTGACAACGCCAGCGACTACACGGAGCGCGTGCTGTCAGTGGTGCGCCGGCTGAAGGATGAGCCGGGGATCACCGCCTGGTACGTCCACGACGAGATCCTGCCATCGATCAGCGGGATGGACGGGACGACGCAGTACAGCCTCACCCTCGAGCAGATGACCAGGCTGTACCGCGAGATCCACGCCGCCGACCCGTCGCGGCCGCAGCTCTGCGTGTGGAACTACCTCCCCAACTACGAGACGTTCAAGCTAGTCTGCATGCCACACATGACCTACGGCACCCCACGCTGGACGAGGGACGCTGAAAGCTACGAGGCAGGGCTGGCGACGCTGCTTCAGGGAGCTTGCGACTGGGTGCTGATCGACTCTTACCCGGTGGGCGCGCCGTGGAGGGAGACCCCGGAGCAGCCGTGCGAGGACGTCGTGGCAACAATGATCTCGCGCGCCGCGTCGCTGAAGCGCGCGGACCAGCCGCTGTGCTTCGTGTTCCAGGCGATGAGCTGGGCGCAGTACCTGCCCGAACAGGCCGCTGGCGCGCCGTTCCCCACAGCCGACGAGACGGCGCGGATGCTCGATGCGGCGCATCGCGCAGGAGCGGGCGGCGCGATCGCCTATAGCTGGTTCGACCTGACGGACGCGGCTCCCGATAAGGCTATCCCGGGGCAGGGACAGGCCCTCGCCGACCTGAAGAGCACCCTCCAGGGCCTGGCCGGACAGGGCTGGCCCAAAATCGTGCAGACGGGCGCCGCCGACGGCTAGCTCTTGCCCGCGCCGCCCTTCGCCCGCAGCAGGATCAGCCCGTCGTAGGCCGGCACTTTCACCTGCCCTTCCTCAAAGACCCCGCTGTTCACTTCCGGCACCTGGTGCCCCTCGATGCGCTGCCAAGTGCCCGGCGGAAGCTCCGCCGTTACTTCGCGGTCGAGCGGGTTGCAGATGACGAACCCGCCATCGAACTCCCGGCCCCAGCAGCCCCACGCTGAGCCCGGCTTGTCCGCGACGAGCTGGTACATGTCGGCGACGGGCCCCCCGAGGTAGCCGCGCTGCTTGCCGCCGGCGTCGTACTCGTCGAACCAGAATAGCCCAAGCTGGCCGTGGCCGTCGGTGTGGATCACCCAGCAGTAGTACGCCCCGGCGACAAGCGCGCTGGTCAGCCCCCAGCGCATCTTCTGGTAGTCCGGCTTGTAGAGCATCCAGCGCTCGGGATCGAGAATCTCCGGGTGGCCGGCGAAGTCCAGGTCGGTCTCGATGTCGGTGGTCTCGACGATGGTGCGCACCGGCGGGTGCGAGTTGTTGACGTACTCCTGGATGCCGCCGACTTCCTCGCGGTCGTTGCCGAAGAAGAAGCGGTGCCAGTACTTCGTCATGCCGCGCCCTCCGTCGATGTCCCACTTCGCCCACTGGGTGTCGGGGAAGCCGATGAAGTTCTCGCCGTTGTAGTCGGCGAAGCGGCGGCAGCGGCTGTTGTTGCGAATGATGATCGCCCCGGGGAAGGTCTTCTCGAACATCGCCGTGACGTCCTTGATGCCGGTGAGCCACTTAGTGTCGAGGTCAGCCAGCGCGTCGGCCTTGTTGTCCTGGTCGATGTCGATGCCGCGCGTGTCGGCGAACAGCGTCCAGGTGATGGTGTCCGCCATCAGGTCGAAGAGGAAGCCGTCCTGGTCGCCGCCGGTAAACCAGAACCACGGCGCGCTGCCGCGCTTGCTCATCCTAAAGCTGTACTCCGCCCAGTTCTCATCGGAGGGCGCGCCGTGCAGCTTCGCCTTCGGGCAGTCCTCGGTGAGATTCATGATGTAGCTGCCCGCCCAGAAGCGCAGGATCGGCGCGACGCGGGCGCCCGCCGGATGCGCCTTGGCGCGTGTGCCGTTCATCCCGCGCTTCACGGTGATCGTCTTGGCTGTAGGGTCAAGCCCCGTCACGACCATGATCTCGCCGTCGCAGAGCACGTCGTAGTCGCGGCGGAAGATCACCCACTTGACGTTCTCGCCGCGCTTGTTGGGCCCGCGCTGCTCCCACTGCGCCAGCGGGATGACCTCGCTGCGGGCGTCCACCGCCTGCGGAAGCGTCGTGCCGGGCTCGGTGAGGAACCACCGCGCGGGCCAGTCCTTGATGAACGGATTGGTCTTGCGCGTGCCGCCGTAGAGCGCCGAGTGGCGGATGACGCTGTTGGTGAAGTACGTGAGCAGCTCGATCTTCGGGTTGGCAGCGCGCAGCGCATCGGCGAAGGTCTTGGTGGCGTTGCCCGGCAGCGGGTCCTGGAAGTTGCCCACCACCGTGTCGTAGGCCGCGCACTCAGGGATGGTGTTGCGGTCGTAGCTCGGGTGCCACATCGCCAAGCGCGGGAACGGCGGGTCGCCCGCGGGAGCCCGGCCCGCCTTGCCGGCAGCAGGCGCGGCGGCAATTGAGACGAGCGACAGGGAACACAGCAGAGCAAGCAGGATGTGCAGGCCACGCATGGCCCGATCTTAGGGCACGCCCGCGCAAGGTAAGTCCGCCGCGATGCGATGGTGCGATAGACTACAGGCCGTCACACTGACTGCGCCGAGGCCCGCCGATGATCACCTGCCCCACGCCGAAGTACAGCCTTGAGCACCGCTTCCATGTCATGGTTCCGATGCGCGATGGCGTGCGCCTGTCCACCGACATCGCCATCCCGCGGGGCGAGGGGCCGTGGCCCACGATACTGATGCGCACCCCCTACGGCAACAGCGACCCGACGCGGCATGAATACCTGCTGCAGCTAGCGCGGCGCGGCTTCGCCACGGCCATGCAGGACTGCCGCGGGCGCTTCGACAGCGAAGGCGAATGGGAGCCGTTCCGCCACGAGCGCGATGACGCTTTCGACTCTATCGTCTGGCTCGTCCAGCAGGACTTCTGCAGCGGCAGCGTGGGCATGATCGGACGCAGCTACCAAGGCTACTGCACGTGGGTGGCAGCGCCGGACCACCATCCCGCGCTGAAGGCCATCGTGCCCATCGTCCCACTGCCCGACCCAGTGATCAACGTGCCCTACCAGAACGGCGCGCCCTTCTGGAACATGCTCATCTGGGCGCTGATGGTGCACGGGCGCACCAACCAGGACGTGGCGCGCATCAACTGGAGCGAGTTGTACACGCGCCTGCCGCTGCGCGAACTCGACCGCGTGGCGGGCTTCGACAGCGCCGTGTGGCAGAGCTGGCTCGACCACCCCACCTTCGACGACTACTGGAAGGAAGTCTGCTACATGCACCGCCTGGGCGAGGTGGACCTGCCCGCGCTGCACGTCTGCGGCTGGTACGACGACGACGGCATCAGCACGTACGTGAACTACCCGCGGATGCGGCGGGAGGCGAAGACCGCGGCGGCGCGGGAGGCGCAGCGACTGGTCATCGGATGCTGGCCGCACCAGACCAACGCCTCCAGCATCGTCGGTGAGCTCGACTTCGGCCCCGGGGCGCTGATCGACTTAAACGCGATGGTCTTCCGCTTTTTCGCCAAGCACCTGGCGGGCGAGGACCACGGCCTGGGCAACGACCCGCGCTGCCGGATCTTCATCATGGGCGAGAACCGCTGGCACGGCTTCAAGGACTGGCCGGTGCCGGGCGCGGTGACCACCCGCTACTACCTGCACAGCGGCGGCCAGGCGAACTCGCTGTTCGGCGACGGGCGGCTCAGCCTCGACGCACCCGGAGCTGGCGAGCTGGCGCCAGGGGATGAGCCTAGCGATACCTTTACCTATGACCCGGCCAACCCCGTGCCCTACGTCACTGACCCGGTGAAGCTGCAGCTCGGCGAGGCTTGCGACCAGCAGAGCATCGAGCGCCGAGTGGACGTGCTCTGCTACACCACGCCGCCGCTCAGTGCAGACGTGGTCGTGTGCGGCAGGGTGTTCGCCGAGCTGTACATCGAGAGCGACGCGCCGGCGACGGACTTCACCGCCAAGCTCGCCGACGTCTGGGAGAACGGCCGGGCGATCCAGGTCTGCGACGGCGTCCAGCGCGCGGAGTACCGCAACAGCCTGGAGAGCCCGGAATGGCTTGAGCCGGGCAAGGTGTACAGGGTCGTGGTGGACATGTGGGCCACCGGCCTGCGCTTCCTCAAGGGCCACCGCATCAGGCTTGAGGTAAGCTCAAGCGCAGTGCCCAAGTTCGCCCGCCATCTGAACACGCGGGACGATCCCGCGGTCGCCACTATGTGGCGCATCGCCCGCCAGGTCGTGCATCACGGCGCCGCCCACCCCAGCGCGCTAATCGTGGACGTGCTGCCCGAGAACCTTCTTGGCGACACGGTGGTCGAATAAGGGTGAACGGCAGGCCGCGGCACGCCCAGCCGATGCAGAAGGAGTGAGAGATGCAGCCTGACCAGATTGGCCCGCAACAGCTCGACCCGCAGGTGATGGAGTTCTCGCGCAAGGTCGCCCAGGCCTGTGCGGAGCACGGCGCGGCCCTGCCCTCCGGGCACTCGATCCTCGTGCAGCGCATCCCCAACCAGCCCGGCTGGCCGTGGGTGGTGGCGGTGATCGTCACCGGCAAGGGCAACGACGCCACGGTCGGCATCCTGGAGATGCTGGCCCGGACCATCCCCGCCGCGATGGGCGACACGGGGGACCCCGCCAAGCACGTCGCCGCCCTGCGCGAGCTGATCGAGCAGCTGCGCGCGCTTCCGCCGCACACGCTGGAAGGCATGCCGCCCGCCGGGGAGGCCTAGCGCGCGGGCCTCGGGCGAAGAGCGAAATCCCGCATTTTCGCCCCGATACATTGCAAACGAGTCTCATCAGGGTATGATCTGCGAGCCGTAGAGAAAACGGCGATTCTGCCTTAGGAGTACTCGATGAAGAGGATTCACCTTTGCCTCGTCGTGGCGGCCAGCGTGGTACTGGCTGCTTGCTCGGCGGGCAACCAGATCACAGGCCCAATGGGGCACAACACCTCCGCCGCCCCCAGCGGACCGGCTGCCGCCGCCAGCGGTCCGGCGAGGTACATCGTCGGGCTCAGGCCGCGGGCCGCGGTTGCGGATATCTCCGCGCTGACCTCCACCCTCTCGACGCCTCCGCTGTACACCTACAGCACCGCGCTGAAGGGTTTCGCGGCCGTGCTCAGCCCCGCGGAGAAGGCGCGCCTGGCGGCCGACCCGCGCGTGAGCTACGTCGAGCCGGACCTGCCGGCGACGATCTTCGCCCAGACCCTGCCGTGGGGCGTGGACCGCATTGACGCCGAACAGAACACCGGCAGCGGTGGCAGCGGGATCGGCGTGGCGGTGATCGACACGGGGATCGACCTGACCCACCCGGACCTGGCCGGCGGCGTGGTTAACGGCTACAACTTCGTGCAGCCAAACAAGTCGGCGAATGACGACAACGGCCACGGCACGCACGTGGCGGGGATCATCGCCGCGCGCAACAACAGCATCGGCGTGGTGGGCGTGGCACCCCAGTGCACCGTGATCGCCGTGAAGGTGCTCGACAGAAATGGCAGCGGCTACATCTCCACCGTCGTGGCGGGGGTGAACTGGGTGGCGGCGCACCAGGCGGCCTACAACATTAAAGTGGCCAACATGAGCCTGGGTGCCCAGGGCACGAGCCAGTCCCTGCAGAACGCCATCACCGGCGCGACGAACGCGGGCGTGACCTTCGTGGTGGCGGCGGGCAACAGCTTCGCCGACGCCTCGGCGTTCATCCCGGCGAGCTATCCCAACGTGATCTGCGTCTCGGCGCTGAACCAGTCCGACGGCTTCGCCTACTTCAGCAACTACGGCAGCGTGGTGGACCTGATCGCTCCCGGCGTGAACATCCCCTCGCTCTACAAGAACCACGGCTACGCCACGCTGAGCGGCACCTCGATGGCGTCCCCGCACGTGGCGGGAGCAGCGGCGCTGTGGTTCGATAACCACAGCGGTGGGTTCACCGACGTGTACAACGCGCTTACCAGCGGCGGCGAGTACGGCACCTGGCTCGGCGACCCGGACGGGACGTACGAGCCCCTGGTCGACGCCCAGCCACTGTAGCGCCCACTTCCGCAGGACGTTTGAACAAGTCATGCCGCAGCCGGGAAACCGGCTGCGGCTGGCTATCCTGGCGGGCTCAGCCTAGACGTGTCCTAGAATCAGCGCGTGCTGCTGACTGAGCGCGAGCAATCGATGCTGGACGGGGCCGAGGGGCCGGTGGTGGCCGAGGCGCTGGACTACCTCGTGCAGTTGGGCGAGGCGTTCGGCGCCGAGCGGCTGGTGGATATCACCTACTGCCACTACCCCGCGGAGATGGCGATCTACGAGGGCAGCGTCGAGGACGCGGTGGCATACAGCGCGCGCGGCGGCAGGGTGCGCGTACCCACGACCACTTCCACGCTGTGCGCCGACCTGGAGCGGCCGGCGTCCACGGGCTGCCCAGCGGCCCTCGCCAGCCTGCAGGCGCAGGTGGAGGGCGCGCACCGGCGCATGGGCCTGCTGGAGACGTACACTTGCACGCCACAGCTGCTCGGCTTCGTGCCACCTTTCGGCAGCTACATCGCGAGCGTTGAGAGCAGCGCCATCGTGTACTTCAACAGCGTGTTCGGCGCGCGGACGAACCGCGGCGGCCTGTTCACGCGCTACAGCGCGATCACCGGCAAGTACCCGCTGATGGGCTACCTGCTCGATGAGAAGCGCCGCGGGACGCACCTCTTCGACGTGCGCATCGCGCCGGAGCGCCTGACGACCTACGACACCTGGTGTGCGCTGGGCTTCCACATCGGTGGCATCGTGGGCGGCGCGGTGCCGGTCATCACCGGCGTGCGCCCCGACCGCCAGGAGTGGCTGCTCGGACTGGGCGCAGCGCTGGCCACCTCCGGCTCGGTGACGCTGTTCCACATCCCCGGGGTAACGCCTGAGGCGCGGACGGCAGACGAGGCGTTCCACGGCCAGCCGCCGCGCGAAGTGCACGAGATCACCCCACAGGATCTAGACGCCGTGTACGACCGGCTCACGACGATCCCGCGAGGGTCGGCGGTGGACTTCGTCACGCTGGGCTGCCCGCACTACAACCTGGCGCAGCTCAAGATGGTGGCGGAGAAGCTGGCGGGGCAGCGCGTGGCGGAGGGCGTGCGCTTCTGGGTGTGCACCAACCGCATGACGCGCAAGCAGGCGGAGTACAGCGGCTACGTGCAGGCGATCGAATCCGCGGGGGCGCTTTGCGTCGCGGACACCTGCCCGGTAGAGAGCCACATGCGCCTGAGCACCTGCCGCGAACACGGACTGCGCGTGCCTAACGTCGAAGCGATGGTGACGGACAGCGCCAAGATGGCGCGCTACGTCGGCGACCTGATCGGCTGCAAGACGGCGTTGACGGACACGGACGGCTGCATCCGCGCCGGCTTGACCGGCACGTTTTCGTAGGGGCGGCTCGCGAGCCGCCCTTCCGGACGTTCTATAGAATACTGGCATGCAGCTACGCGACCCGCAAGAACATGACCGGCGCTCAATACGTCTCGCGTACTACGACTACGCCACATCCGCCGCATACTTCGTGACTCTCTGCGTGGCAGGCCAGCAGTGCCTGCTTGGCTCTGTAGAGAACGGCGAGTTCATCGAGAGCGCCTTTGGGCGGATCGCCCGAGAAGGCTGGCTTTGGCTGGAGAGGACGTACCCCTACGTCAAGCATGATGCATGGTCCTTGATGCCGAATCACTTGCACGGCATCATCTGCCTCCTGCCAGTCGCAGCGGAGCGCAAAGCGCTAGGCCAACTCCTCGGCGCGTTCAAGACTACCTCCACCAAGAAGATCAACGAACTGCGCCACACACCGCAAGCTGGCTTCTGGCAGCGCAATTACTATGAGCATGTCATCCGTGATGACAAGGACCTGGAGGGTTGCCGCGCCTATATCGAGTTCAACCAGCGTCAGTGGAATCTAGACCATTGCCGTGTCCAGCCGTACACATGGGAGTAGGGGCGCCTCGTGAGGCGCCCCCCGGAATGCGCGAGGCTGTGGGCACCCATCAGCATGGGCGGGTCTCAAGGCGTTCACGGCTGGGGCGGCTCGCGAGCCGCCCCTACGAATACAAGCGCCTGCTGGTGCAGGCATGCATGGCGGCTCAGGAGGAATGATGACCAGGACGTTCAAGGCACGCAAGGTAGTCCGCGGCTGCGCCGAGGGCGAGGCGCTGATGTGCCCGGGGAGCTTCAGCTTCCTCGGCGATGTGGACATGCAGACCGGCGAGATTATCGCCGCGGGCAACCCCTGCCGCGGGATGCGGCTGGCGGGCCGGGTGCTGGCCTACCCTGAGACCAAGGGCAGCTCGGGCGGCTGCGTGGTGCTGATCACGCTGGCGCGGCGCGGCCTGGCCCCCGCGGCGCTCATCACCGAGAAGCCCGCCGACTACAACCTCGCCGAAGGGGCGATCCTCGCCGCCATCCCGTTCGTCTGCGAGCCGGAGGCGGGCCTGTTCGGCAGCCTCGCCACGGGCAAGAGAGTGCGCGTAGACGCTGACCGCGGCAGGGTGGACTTGCTGGACTAGCACACCCGGGCGGAGCCGCTGCCCGGCCCAGGGTCTGGAAGCCGATTCCCACCAACCCTTTGCATTCTCTCCCATCCGGTGTTATACATAGGGCGTACTGAGCACTGCTACGCCGGGCGACTCGATGTTCGCGGCGTACTGCGCAGGGCAAGTGCGCCGGCTGTAGCTAGACTGATGTGAGGTCCCAGCTGCTGGGAGGTGGCTGAAATGGAGCGCGTCGCATACATGACCGGCCGGGGGCCGTGGGTTTCCGTAATCCTGCTACTTCTCCTGCTTGGCGCCACGGGCTGTGGATCGCGCGGCCTTGCGCCGCAGTTGGAGCCCAGGAAATACGTCGAAGGCTTCGGACTCAGGGTGCTCACCGAATCGCTGTTTGACGGCGCGTCGGCGGAGGCCTTCAACCTGTCGGTGACGCCAGGGGCGGATGGAAGCCAAGTCGCCGTCAGCGTTGTCGGCGCCAGAAAGCTCAAGGCTCTGTACTTCGATCTGGCGTACGACCCTCAGCGCTACAACGCCTCCAGCGCCGAAGCCACCGGGCTTCTGGGCAAGGAGACGGAGCGCCTGACGCTCAGCGTGCTGGACCGGCCGGGCAAGGCCTACTTCGGCCAGGTGCTGATCCACCCCCAGGACCAGCAGGGGTTCAGCGGTGACGGGGTGCTCGCCGTCGTGCATTTCGGCCTCGGACCGCAGGCGGCTGGCCGCACTACCAGCGCTCCGCCGCGCACCGCCGCCTCGCAGACGGTGCTGTACCAGGACGGCGGCGTGCTCGAATGGTCCTTCTTCAACCTGGGCGACTACGACCAGAACGGCGAGGTGAACCTGGCCGATCTGACCCCGCTCAGCGTGCACTTCGGCGATAGCTCTGCACCGCTCTCGCAGTTTCTCGTCTCGTCGGCGCAGTCGCCGGTAGACGGCGACGCTAACAGCGAGATCACCCTGGGGGACATCACTACCATCGCGCAGAACTTCCTCAACTCGATCGCCGGCGGGTACAACGTCTACCAGTCCGCCAACCTGGACGCCTACCCCGAGTCGCCCAGCGAGTACGGCGACCCTCCCGCCATTGCGCCGCTGCGCAACGTTCCACTGGCTGAGGCCCAGGGCGTAGCCGCGCAGCAACGCTTGCGGTTCAGGACCATCATCGGCGCCACGCAGGTTCAGAACGCCTACTACTGGGTCCGTCCGACCGACGGCCAAGGCGACGGGACACCGAGCAACCCCACGGGGGGAGACTCCACGGCGATCCTGCAGTTCCACGTCGTCGACCCGCCGCAGACGGGCACCGGCGCGGGGAATGACCCCTATCGGGTCTCGCCGGGCAATAGCATCGATTTCGAGCTGTACGACCCATTGGCGCATGTAGTCGTCCCGCCCACCTATCCCGGGGTGGTGCTGTTCACCGACGAGCCCGCCGCCGGCCAGTTCTCCAGCGGCCACTTCAACGTCACCGGGGCGTTCCATGGCGATTTCGCCGTGTTCGCGCTGTACCACGGCGAGCCGACCATTCCCCAACGGATCTGCTTCTTCTCCAGGCCCGACCCGCCGCAGAACACGCCGCCGGTGGCCATCGCCCACGCTACGCCTACGGGCGGTGCCGCGCCTCTGCCGGTCACCTTCTACGCGGGCCAATCCTACGACCCGGACAGCGGTGACTCGATCCAGAAGGTAGAGTGGGACTTCGGCGACGGCTCCGGCTTCCATACCTTGAGCAACACCGAATACCACGTCTACGACACCACGGGTGCGTACGATGTTGCCCTGCGCGTCACAGACACGCATGACGCCAGCACCACCACCAGCTTGCGCATCACGGTCGGCGCCAGCCTGCCCAGCGGGCCGACCGCCGCACTGACGGCCTCGCCGGACAGCGGCGATCGCCCCCTGCTCGTCACCTTCGACGCCTCAGCCAGCACCGCGGGAGCCAACCCCATCACCGCCTACGAGTACGACGTGCTGGGCAACGGAGGATTCGTGCCCGGTGGCAGCACTTTCGCTTATCTCTACGGCCTGGCAGGCACCTACCGCGTTACGCTGCGCGTCACCGACAGCGCAGGCTCCGTCTCATCGGCGAGCGCCGACGTGTACGTGGCCCGTCCCGGCGGCGGCCCGGCTCCTCCGCATGCCGCACTTGCCGCGCTGCCGAATAAGGGGAACACGCCGCTAAGCGTGAACTTCAACCTCACCGGGAGCACGACGGGCGTGAACATGCGCTATGTGCTGATTCCCGGCGACGGGTTACCCCGCTATGACCCAGCTTCGTACCCGCTGCAGGTCCACAACTACAACGCCGTCGGCCAGAAGAGAATCGCCGTGGCGATGAGCCAGACCAGGGACACGCTGACCGGTCTGGAAAGCCTCCCCGCCAGCGCGGTCGTCGCGCTATACCCGCCGGGCGCCCTCTGCGCACTGCTCAACGCCAGCCCCGTGCAGGGAGCGGCGCCGCTCAGTGTGTCTTTCAATGGAAGCAACAGCTCCGGGGGTGCACTTCCCTATACCTACGACTTCAGTTTCCACAACAACGGGACGTGGGAAATCACAGGATCGTCATCCGGCTTGGCGATGCACACGTACGGCGCCCCCGGCGTGTACACCGCGCGGCTGCGCGTGCACAGCAGCGGCGGCGGGACGGACGATGACACGGTGCAGATCCGGGTGAGCGCCGGCACGGGGGGGCCAACAGCCAGTCTGATCGCTGCGCCCAACAACGGCCAGCAGCCGCTCGCCGTGACGCTGGATGCCACCGGTACGACCGGTGGGACACCGCCCTACACGTTCTCATTTGATTTCGAGAACGACGGCGGATGGGATGTCACGGGCAACCTGACGGGGTCAGTGAATCACTCCTACGCCGGCGCGGGCGATCACACTGCACGGGTCCGCGCTGTCGACGCCACGTCACAGTCCGGCGAAGCGACAGCAGTGATTCACGTGACCGCGGTGCCGACGATTCCCATCGCCGCCCTGGTCGCCAATCCCGCCAGCGGGATCGCGCCACTGAGCACGACCCTCGACGCCACAGGGACCACGGGCGGCACCCCGCCTTACAGCTTCGACTTCGATTACGAGAACGACGGGACTTGGGACGTGACGGCCGACTTGAGCGGCACGGTGGGTGCAATCTACAGTAATCCCGGCTCATACACGGCGCGGGTGAGGATCACTGACGCCGCGAGCCAGGTCGCCACGGCGACAACCGCCGTGACCGCCCTCGGCCCGCTCACAGCCAGGCTCACCGCCACGCCGAGCGTCGGGATTCAGCCACTCAGCGTGGCGCTCGACGCCCGGACCTCGGGAGGCGGCACACCGCCGTACGCCTACAACTTCGACTACAACGACGACGGAATCTGGGAGGTGACGAACAACACGACGGGCCAGGCGAGCCACAACTACCTCGTAGGCAGCTACGCAGCCCGGGTGAGGGTCGCCGATTCCTCAAGCCCCCCGGCGTTCAGCGACGCGACCGTGAACATCCGCTCGGTGGCCGTACTCAGCGCCAACCTGGTTGCCAGCCCAATCCAGGGCAAGGTGCCACCCAACCTGACGGTCAACTTCAACGCCCTGGGTACCACTGGCGGCATGCCGCCACTCACCTACGACTTCGACTTCGACGGTGACAGCACCTGGGACATCACGGGCAACCTCACGGGCTTGAGCAGCTACAACTACGCCCGGCCGAACTTCTACACGGCGTGGGTGAGGGTGCGCGACTCGCTGCCCGGCTCGCCCCAGACGTCGCTCGCACCGGCTCAAGTCACCATCACGCGCAACCCGAACCCGCCCGCGCCGCACGGCTGGTATGTCTACACCGTGGCACAGATCATCGGAGACCTCAGCAGCTACACCGGCTTGACGATCGTCAACGGCAATCCGGCGGTCTCCTTCTTCGACGCCGACATGTTTATTCCGGGCAAGCAAGGCCTGTACTACAGCCGCGCCACCGACGCCCAGGGCACCCTGTGGCCGGCCCCGCCTACGCAGGTGGCCGGCGGCAACCACGGCCTGCACTCATCAATCAAGCTTGTGCAAGGCAGGCCGGCCATCGCCTACTACGACCAGTTCAACGGCGACCTGCGCTACGTCCGCGCCGGCGACGCCGTGGGAGTTGACTGGGTCAGCCTGCAATCGATCCACGCTGTACCTGACACGCCCAACTGCGGAAGCTGGTGCTCGATGGACTTCGTTGTCGACGTCAGCGCCTCACAGACCCTCCCTGGGATTAGCTACATAGCGGACATCGGGGACTATCCATTTGAGATCCTCTATCACGGCGCCCAGGTGCGCTACGTGCGCGCCACGGACGTTGCCGGGGCGGGATGGGCAGGGCCGCAGCTCATCGATATCAGCCCCGACCCGCAGGTCCGTTTCGCCTGCACATCGCTCGAGCGCCTCGACCCGACCAGCTACAGCCCCGCAGTGAGCTACGTCCAAGAAGCGGTGGCCGCGCCCAACAACTGGCTGAAGTACTCGATCGCCGTGGACGACAAAGGAGATACGTGGTCGCGCCCCGGATTCCCGCTGGCGGTGGAGGCCAGCGTGCCCGGTCCGGGCACGTCCCTCGAGATGTTCCTCGGCCTCCCCTGGGTCTCCTGGTCCTTCGGCAATGGCCAGTCCCTGCACCTGGTTAAGTCCACGACAGCCTCTGGGTCGGCGTGGCTCATCCCTGGCTACCAGCCAGACGCGGGCAAGGTGGGCGACTGGTCATCCTCCGAGATCGTCGGTCCAGTGCTGGGCACAAGCTACGTGGACTACGGCGCGGGGCCACTCAAGTACGTGGAGATGTCCCAGACCACTCCGCCGCTGTGGCTGCCCCCTGAGCTCGTGGACATCACCGGGTTCGCCTGGGGCACGTATCTGATCGAGGTCAACGGCTTCCCGGCGATCAGCTACTACGACCGCGACATCGAGGGCGACTGGGTGCGCTTCGCCGTGTTCCAGTAGGCCGGCACCGCGGCTGCTGCGGCATGGCTCGTGGGGGCGCGAGCCAGGGGCACCCGCGTGCAATGGCGCTGGGCATGAACCCGCACGCGCGGTTGACTTCGGCGGTTGGAGGCGGTAGCATGTTCGTTCGCCCGCGATCCCGCGTAGCTCAATGGTAGAGCAACCGGCTGTTAACCGGTTGGTTGGTGGTTCGAGCCCGCCCGCGGGAGCCACACATCTGAATCCCGCCCCCAGCGCTCGTGTGTATCATCGCAGGCAGCTTGGCACCGAGGTGAGAGCGTTGACCGAGTACGTGATCAACAACGATATCAAGTACAACCCGCTGGAGCTCATGGACATCGCCGCGTTCGCCGGGGCGTGCCGGCACGAGTGGTTCAACCAGGCCCTGTGCCAGGTCAATGACTGCGTGGTGCGCATGGGTGTGCTGAAGGGCGAGTTCCATTGGCACAAGCACGAGCTCGAGGACGAGTTCTTCTTCGTCGTTGACGGCCGGCTCACGGTCGACCTCGAGGATCGCAGCTTCGAGCTGGGCCCGGCCCAGGGCATCCTGGTGCCGCGCGGGGTCATGCACCGGACGCGTGCCGCGGTGCGCACCGTGGCGCTGATGGTCGAGGGCGCTGCCGTGAAACCCACCGGGGACTAGCGGCGCTCGGTACAATCATCGCCGGGATAGCAACCGTCGAGGAAGTGGCAGCATGACGAGAATGACGATGCGCGCGCTGCAATACGGACTGGCGGCCCTGGGGCTGATCGCGCTCGCGCTGCTGGCACGGGGCCTGATTGCGCCGCGGAGCGTGCAAGGGAAGCCGCCGCCTGCGGCGCCTCCGGCGGTGAGCCGGGACATCGTCTACGCCGTGGCCGACGGGCGGGAGCTCAGGCTGGACGCCTACGTACCTCCTGGCAAGCCCGAATCGCCGCGACCCATCGTGGTGTACATCCACGGCGGCGCGTGGCGCGGCGGCGAGAAGTCCGGCGTCAACTGGCTGGCCGGGCCGCTGCGCGACGCGGGCTTTGTCTTCTTCAGCATCGATTACCGCATGTCCTACCAGGCGCACTTCCCGGCACAGATTTACGACTGCAAGGCGGCGATTCGCTGGGTGCGTGCTCACGCCGCGGAGTACGGCGGCGACCCGAACCACATCGGCGTGATGGGCACGTCCGCGGGAGCGCACCTGGCGGCGTTGCTTGGCACGAGCGGCGGCGTAAAGGAGCTGGAGGGGACGGTCGGAGAAACTGGCGTGTCGAGCAAGGTTCAAGCGGTGTCCGATTGGTTCGGGCCCTCCGACCTGACGGTGCAGGGCGACTCCCAGCATTGGCTCGTCGACCCGGTGTCCGCGCTGCTCGGAGCAAGGCCCGCCGACGACCCGCAGGCCGCCGCCGCCGCGTCTCCAGTCACGTACACCGACGCTGGCGACCCGCCGTTCCTCATCGTCCACGGCACGGCCGACCGTACTGTGCCGATAGGCCAGTCGCGGCGGCTGAGGGACAGGCTCGCACAGGCCGGCGTGCCGGTGGAGCTGATCGAGGTGCCCGGGGGCGGGCATGGGAAGTTCGAGGGCACGGTGCCTGACCGCGACGAGCTAGTCAGGCGCACGGTGCAGTTCTTCCAGCGCACGCTTGCGCCGCCGGCGGCGACAGGGTGATGGCCTGCACGCGCTGCCAGGCTTAGCCCGCCGCTTTATCCTGACCGCCGCCATATAATCATCCCGTGCGCGGCGGAATCCCTTTGGTGAGCTATGTCCTCGTCAACTGGCGCACCAACGATCTGCTCCCGCGGGCGCTACAGAGCATCGAGGACCAGACCTACCGCCAGCGCGAAGTGTTCGTCGTGGACAACGCTAGCCCCGGCTTCGAGCCGGAGTCTCTGTGGCCGTTCGAGCCGCTGACGCTGATCCGCAACGAGCGCAACCTGGGCTTCGCCGCCGCCAACAACCAGGCGCTCCAGCTCTGCAGCGGCGACGTCGTCGTGCTGCTCAACTGCGACGCGTACCTGCACCCCGACTTCACCAGCCGGGCCGTCGACGTGTTCGCGGCGAACCCGCGCATCGGCACGGTGGTGCCGAAGATCCTCCGCGACGACCTGAGCGGCGTGATCGACAGCGCCGGCCATCTGATGTACACCGACCGCACGGCCGCTCATCGCGGTGGCGGCGAGCTTGACCAGGGGCAGTACGACGCCGGTGGCTTCGTCTTCGGCGGCACCGCTGCGGCCATCGCCTACCGGCGCGAAATGCTGCAGGCCGTAACCATGCTGGCGGGAGGCGAACCGCCCGAGGGCGGCATCGGCGCGATATTCGACGAGTCGTTCTTCGCCTACTACGAGGACGTGGATCTCGACTGGCGCGCGAACCTGGCCGGCTGGCGCGCGTACTACGAGCCGCGCTGCGTGGCCTGGCATCAGGGGCGGGGGAGCGGAGGCCGGCGGATGCTGGCGATCCGCATCCAGGCGGAGAAGAACCGCTACCTTATGATCGCCAAGAACGACTCGCCCGCGGCCCAGCTTGCGGCGCTCGGCCCGCTCATGGTGTATGAATGCTGGCACGCCGTGCGGATACTCGTCCGGCCGTGGCTGTGGCCGGCGTATGCGCTCCTGCTGAAGCACCTGCCGGAAGCATGGAGCCATCGCCGCCAGGCCCGCGCCGGGCGCGTGATCCCGCCGCAGGTGGTCGCGGCGCAGTTCACGCCGCGAGGGCTGCAGCCGCCGCCGAAGGCCGAGCCCCCCGCCCCACCCTTCTTCCCAGGAGAGCTGGAGGGCGTGAGCGGCGCGCAGGGGGACAGCCTATTCCCTCTGGTGTCGGTCGTGGTCGTGAACCACAACGGCCTGGAGATGACGCGGCGCTGCCTGGCGAGCCTCAGCGCGCAGAGCTATGCCCCGCTCGAGACGATCCTTGTAGACAACGGCAGCAGTGTGAACGAAGCGGAGATGCTCGCCATGGAGCACCCCTGGCTGCGCACGCTGCGCCTGGAGCGCAACCACGGCTTCGCCGGCGGGGTGAACTGGGGGGTGGGCCTGGCGCGCGGGGAGTACATCGTGCTCGCCAACAACGACGCCGTGCTGCACCCCGACTGCGTGCGCAACCTAGTCTACAGCGCCAAACGCACCGGCGCGCCGGCGGTGCAGGGGCGGCTGGTCAACGTGTGCACCGAGGAGGAGGTGAGCGCTGCGCTGAGCGCGCTGGAGCTGGAGGACGAACCGACGGAAGGAGTCGTGTGGGATCTGCCGGAGTCCGTGATGAAAGCGCTTGCCGAGTCGCGCCGGAATCACGGCGTGTCCGTCTTCGGCAGCCGCGTGCTCGATGCTTACGGCGACGTGATGGAGGGGTTCTTCCCCAGCGGAGCACTGTGCGTCTTGCGCCGGGAGGCCATCGCGCCGCTGCTGCCGGAGCTCCTGCCCGGCTTCTACTTCCTGTATCACGAGGATGTCTGGCTCGGATTCCGGCTGCGCGTCGCCGGCGGCACGGTACCGAAAGAGCCGCGCGCCTGCGCCGTGCACGTCATGAGCAGCACGACGCAGCGGATGTGGCAACCACGGGTGCGCTTCTACCAGGAGCGCAACCGCTGGCTGAACCTGCTCGCCTTCGTGCCCGGCCCTGTGATGCTCAAGCTGCTTCCGGTATGGACGCTCAGGCTGCTCGCGATCGCGCTGGCCAACGTCGTCCGGCCCGCGGCGGCGCTCGGCTACTGCTGGGCTCACCTCTGGCTGCTGGCGCACCTGCCCACGGTGATGCGCTGGCGGCGGCAGTGCCGCGCCGCAGTGAGCATCCCGGACGAGCAGTGGGTCGGCGAGCTAAGCGGCCAGGTGCAGGGTGCGGGCGGATTGGCAAACAGACTGGCGCTGGCCTGGTGCAAGGCCCTGTCGATACCCTGCCGCGAGCTGCGCAAGACCCAGCCCTCCTAGTGGCGGATGGCGAGGACGGACGGCGCCAAGGTGAGGGCACCGCGCATTCTGTGCGGTGGGTGTTGCAGGGCGGCGCAAGCGCTGGTATTCTCTGGGCGGCGAGGACTCTGTCCCGACAACGGGTGACGAAGATGCAGGACCGGCTGAAATCGCGAGCAAGGGTGCTTTCCCTGACCTGCTGTGGCGCCCTTTGCGTGGCGCTCGTGGCGTGCGCCGCTCACACGACGGACCCATCCGCATTGCGCGGGCCGGCCGCCGGCCCGGCGTCAGTGCCAGCGCCTGGCACCCCGCCGCCCGTGATCGTGGCCATGTACCTCCCGCCGGACAAGCTCCCCGCGTCCGCCCAGTTGCAACTCACCGGCTCGCCCACGCCGACCGCCCAGGCCAGCCCAGCCCTCCTCCAGAACCCTCAGTACGAGACATTGACGCAGACCATCGCCCAGCGCCTAGGGTTGCACGTGCGCAGCGAGGCCTATGTCGGCTCCTACAACGTCGCCGCGTTCGATGTGCCTGCGGCGGTCGATGCCGACGCGGCGCTTCAGACGCTGCGCAGCAAGTTCGGAGGGCTGCTGCAGTACGCTGGACAGGCGCAGACGGGCCACGCGGCGTACATGCCCAACGACCCCGACTTCCTGACCAGCAGCGACATCACCGGGCTGCAGTGGGGACAGCACGCCGTACGCTGCGGAGAAGCCTGGGACTACACCCGCGGCTCTTCGACCGTGCTCATCGGCGTCGTGGACACCGGCGTGTACCTCGGGCACGAGGAGCTGGCCGGGCAGGTGCTCGACCCCGCCGTGGCGTTCCCGGCGGAGAAGCTCGACGTGGCGAACCAAGACAATGACGTGGCAGATGCTGACGGGCACGGCACGGTGGTCACCGGCTTGATCGCCGCGAAGATCGACGACGGCAAGACAATTGCCGGGATCGCCCCGGGATGCCGCGTCCTCCCCGTCAAGATAGCCGATTCAAGCGCGTTCGCCTATTCCTCGGACATGGAGGCGGGTTGCCTGCTTGCGGCGCAGCTCGGCGCAAGGGTGGTCAATCTAAGCTGGTACCTGGACGGCCCCGACCCACCATTCGCGGCGTTGCTCGACCAGTTCACCGACATGGGGGTCATACTCATCGTCGCCGCTGGCAACGACGGCTCGAACGTATCGCGCTTCCCTGCCGGCTATGCGAAGTCCCTCAGCGTGGGGGCGGTTGGCCCGGGGGGCGAGCGATCTTCGTTCTCCAACTACGGCTACGACGTGGACATCGCCGCGCCCGGGCAGGAGCTCGAGAGCTGCGCAGCCTGGGATGCAAGCGGCTACGTGCTCTGCCAGGGCACGAGTTTCTCGACGCCCTTTGTCGCCGCGGGGGCGGGCCTCCTCCTCAGCCGCCAGCCGGACATGTCCATCGACCAAATGCGCTCGCTGCTTGAGCAGAACGGCTCACTCGCCACCGGCTTCTCGCCCGGGGCGCAGGTGCGCGTGCTCGACTTGGCTGCTGCCCTGGGACAGGTGGATCCGCAGGCGTCGATCAGCGGCGTCGTGCTCAGCCAAAGCGGCTCACCGCTGGCCAACGCGATTGTCACGCTGGATGGCGGGGAGACACGCAAAGTGGACGTGAGCGGGGCGTTCCGCTTCGCCGGCCTGCCGGACGGCATGCACACTCTCACCGCTGAGTTGGCAGGCTACCTGTTCGACCCGGAGACGTTGCAGGTCCCCCTGGCGGGGGCGAGCAAGACCGGGTTGGTGTTTACCGGCTGGCCCTCCGGCGGGCTGCGCCTGACATCGTTCACCGTCGAGGACGGAATGCTCATCGGGCAGTGCACGCCGGCGGGCCTGGTGCTGAGCGTCAACGCGCATGGCTCACCCGGCGTGGCGAAGGTGCGGTACTGGCTCGACCTGGCGCCCGTGGGAACTGACAGCTCCCCGGACATCCACGCTCTGGCGGACACGCCCCAGTACAACTTCCCGGCGCAGTTCGATCTCGCAGGGCTGGAGCTGCCGAACCAGGCGGCGCAGCTCGTCGCCGTCCCGCTCACCAGCGATGACACGCCGGGCATACCGACGCGCCGGACGGTGTACATCTTCAACCAGCTTGGCGACGCCAACGCCGACGGCATCGTGGATGCGAGTGACCTGTTGGCCTACACCGGCGCAGTAGGACTGAAGCTGGGCGACGCCGGCTACGTGCCGTTCCTCGACAGCGACCAGGACGGGCTGATCACCGAGGCCGACGCCGCAGCTGTTGGCTATTTCTTCGGCGCCGGCCAGCCGCCGGGCTAGTGAGGGCGGCCGTCACATTACTGCGAGGCTGGCCGCCGCAACGCCATGCGGCTCAGGCAGCCCCCTGCGGAGGCTGCGCCATGAGGAAGGCGGGCGCGGTCGGCGGCAAACCTAAGCGCGCTGTTCCCTAAATCGCTGCGTTCGAGTATCATTTCCTCGCCCGCAACAGGCTGAGCAGCGAAAGAATCAGGAGCGGGTGAATGGGGGGTATACAGAGTGGCGGTGCGCTCTGTCTTCGACGCAGGGCCCGCTCGGAGCAGCAAAGGAGCTCAGGCATGTACAAGATCCTCATGCACGAGAGGATAGCCGCGGACGTCTACCGCATGGTGGTGGAGGCGCCGCTCATCGCGCGCAAGCGCAAGGCCGGCCAGTTCGTCGTGATCCGCATCGACGAGAACGGCGAGCGCATCCCGTTGACGATTGGCGACGCTAACCCCGAGGCGGGGACGATCACGCTCGTCTACCAGGCTGTCGGCAAGACGACCGAGCATCTCTCCACGCGCGAGGTGGGGGCCTTTCTGCTGGACGTCGTCGGGCCGCTGGGCAGGCCCACTGAGGTCCGCAACTACGGCACTGCGCTGTGCGTCGGTGGCGGCATCGGCAATGCGCCGCTGTTCCCCATCGTGCAGGCGCTGCGGCTCGCTGGGAACAAGATGGTCACCATCATCGGGGCGCGCACTAGGGACCTGCTGATCCTGGAGGACGAGCTGCGCGTCGTGAGCGATGAGCTGATCGTCTGCACCGACGACGGCAGCTACGGTCGCAAGGCCCTCGTCACCGAGCCGGTGCGCGAGGTATGCGAGCGGGAGAGGGTGGACATCTGCGTGGCCATCGGCCCGCCGATCATGATGAAGAAGGTCTCTGAGGTGACCAAGGAGTACGAGGTGCACACCGTCGTCAGCCTCAACTCGATCATGATCGACGGGACGGGGATGTGCGGCGGGTGCCGCGTGACGGTGGGCGGCGAGACCAGGTTCACGTGCGTGGACGGCCCGGAGTTCGACGGGCACAAGGTGGACTTCGACCAGCTGATGAAGCGCCTGAACGCGTACAAGGAGTATGAGCAGGTGGCCCTGGACAGGTGGCGGCGGCGGATGGAAGAGGACTCCGCGGCCCGCCATGAGCGCCTGTGCCACTTAGAAGAAGAGATCGGGAAGGTGAAGCAACATGGCTGATCCCGAGACAGCCCAGGCCGTCGCCGAGGAAGCCACGGCGCCGCAGAAGAAGGAGCGGGTGCCCCGCCAGCCGATGCCGGAGCAGGACCCCGATGTCCGCCGGCACAACTTCAATGAAGTGCCGCTCGGCTACAGCGTGGAAACCGCGATGGTCGAGGCCAACCGGTGCATCCAGTGCAAGAAGCCGCTGTGCGTCGAGGGCTGCCCGGTGTGCATCGACATCCCCGGGTTCATCAAGCTCATCGCGCAGGGCGACTTCCGCGGCTCGATCCGCAAGATGAAGGAGACCAACATCCTGCCCGCGATCTGCGGCAGGGTCTGCCCCCAGGAGGCGCAGTGCGAGATCAAGTGCATCCTGGGCAAGAAGTTCGAGCCGGTGGCCATCGGCCGCCTCGAACGGTTCATCGCCGACTGGGAGCGTGCCAGCGGCGATGTGGAGATTCCCGCCATCGCCAAGCCCAGCGGCAAGCGCGTGGCCGTTGTCGGCTCAGGCCCCGCCGGGCTCACCACCGCCGCCGACTGCGCGCGGCTGGGCCACGAGGTGGAGCTCTTTGAAGCGCTGCACAAGCCGGGCGGCGTGCTCGTCTACGGCATCCCCGAGTTCCGCATGCCCAAGGCGATCGTCAACGCCGAGGTGCACACGCTGGAACGCATGGGCGTGAAGATCCACTACGACTACGTCGTCGGCAAGCTGGAGACCGTCGACGAGCTGCTTCAGCGCTTCGACGCAGTGTTCATCGGCACCGGGGCGGGGCTGCCGTGGTTCATGGGCATCCCCGGCGAGGACCTGGTCGGCGTCTTCAGCGCCAACGAGTATCTGACCCGCTCGAACCTGATGCGGGCCTACGACTTCCCCAACGCCGACACGCCGATGCTCACCGGCCGCTTCGTGGCGACCATCGGCGGCGGCAACGTGGCGATGGACTCCGCGCGCACCGCCATCCGCCTAGGAGCCGAGAAGAGCTACATCATCTACCGGCGCAGCGACGTCGAGATGCCCGCGCGGATCGAGGAGATCCACCACGCCAAGGAGGAGGGCGTGGAGTTCCACCTGCTCACCAACCCCATCCGCTTCAGCGGCGACGAGAAGGGGCGCGTGCGGCAGATGGAGCTTCTGCGCATGGAGCTCGGCGAGCCCGACGCCAGCGGCCGCCGCCGGCCCGTGCCCATCGAGGGCAGCAACTACACCCTGGACGTGGACAGCGTGATCGTCGCCATCGGCAACGGTCCCAACCCGCTCATCCCGCAGTCCACGCCCGACATCGAGACTAAGAAGTGGGGCAACATCATCGTTGACGAGAAGACGATGATGACCACCAAGGAAGGAGTCTTCGCCGCCGGGGACATCGTGCTTGGCGCGGCCACAGTGATCCTCGCCATGGGCGGGGGGCGCGATGCCGCCAAGGCGATTGACGACTACTTCCACACCGGCGATCCCAGCCAACTCGCGGGCGAGCTGCAGGGCGCGCTGGACGGGTATCTCCAGCGCTACCCGGCGATGCCCTGGAAGTCGGTGCGCAGCGCGCTCAGTACGCTGCAGGAGGAAGTTGACCGGCGGGAAGGCTGGACCTAGAACCCGCGGGGCATACGGCACTGGAGACGAAGCTCCTATGGGACGTGATGTATAATCGCGGCATCCCAGGTTAGGTAGCGGAGTGTCAGATGAAGGCCTTGACCACAGCGTTGGCTGCATTGGCGATAATCATGGTTGTCAGCCCTGCTTACGCCACCTCGATTCCCACGCACAGCCGGCACGTCGAGTACCGCGTGGTCGAGCCCTGCGACGTGGAGGTGGCCTCGGGCGAGGCCACACTGGAGTGGGCCGACTGCGGGGGAGATGTGGTCGAGGTGAAGATCGACCTGCCTGGCTATCCGCACCCCGCGGGCATCGTGTTCTACGCCGGCAGCCCTGACTGGAGCAAGATCGACGAGTGCTGCTACGACATGCTGTTCTGCACCATGCACTGCACGAAGAAGCACCACGACGTCTACTGCATGGACTGCGACCCGTGCTGCTGGTACTGCTACAAGAAGGACATCTGCTGGTGCGGTGAGACCGTTTGCGTGCGCGCCGTCCTGCCCAGCTGCATGTCCCTCGAGATCTTGGACGTCTACTAGCCGCGGCGCCAACGCACTTGCGTGCCTCACCGGGCTGCGTGGCCGCCCCAATGCCAATGCTGGGTCAGCGCTCGCTGGCGCGACGGCGATGCCTGCGCGGCTTGACGATTCCTGGGGGGGCACGTAAAATGCCCCACCCCGTGGGCCGTTAGCTCAGTTGGTAGAGCAGCTGACTCTTAATCAGCGGGTCGAGGGTTCGAATCCTTCACGGCCCAGACTACAACTCCTGGCGCGCCTGCCTAATTCCCGTTGCCTGCGCGTGCTGAAGGACGCGGATGCCATGCCTGCTGGGCCCGCCGTCATGCGCTAGACTTGCGCACTGCTACACACCGCCGGTTCCGGCAAGCCGAGCTACCTGATGTGGTGGGAACTCCACGAGAGCGAAGAGGGCATACGGCGCCAGCGCGTCGGCGAGCTGCTGCGCTCGGTGCTGCCTCTCTTCTGGCCGTACCGCTTCTACATGCTCACCGCGATGGGCCTGCTGGTGTTCATCACCGCCAGCCAACTCGCCGGGCCCCTGGTGCTGCAGCACATCATTGACGTCAACATCCCGCATCGCGACTCACGCGGCGTGCTGATCGCCGCCGGCGTGTACCTGCTGATCGCCGCGGGCGGGGCGGGCGTCGGGTACCTCCAGGCGATCACGCTGTTCAAGCTGGGGATCAACATCCTCACCGACCTCAAGGGGCGGATGTTCGAGCACGTCCTGCACCTGGGCCTGGACTTCCACGCCGAGCACTCCCCGGGCAAGCTGATCAGCCGCGTGGAGGGCGACGCGGAGACGCTGCAGCAGCTCTTCAGCGACGTGGCGGTGAACCTGCTGCGCAACGCGATGCTGTTCATCGGCATCGTGGTCGTGCTGTGCTTGAAGAACTTCGCCATCGCGGTGTGGATCCTCGCTCTCATCCCCGTGCTGTTCACTGCGACGTTCCTGTTCATCACGCGGATGAAGAAGTTCTGGCGGGAGTGGCGCGCGCGCTGGGCGATGGTTACCGGGTACGTGACCGAGTACGTGCAGGGCATCGACGTCATCCAGCAGTTCAACTATGAGGGCCGCGCGCGCGAGCGGATGCGGGAGGTGAACCTGGGCAAGTACGGCGTGGAGGTGCCGGCGCAGTTCATCGACTATGGGTTCTGGAGCGTGTTCCTCTACGCGGAGATTATCGCCATCGTGATCGTCCTCGCGCTGGGCGTGCGAGCGGTGTTCGCCGGTACGCTCACCGTGGGCGTCCTGGTGCTCTTCATCGAGTACATCCGCCAGATGTTCCAGCCGATCATGCAGCTCTCCGAGCAGCTCAACTTCTTCCAGCGCTCGCTGGTGAGCGTCGAGCGGGTGATGGGCATCCTGGAGACAAAGCCGGCGGTGACGGACGGCGGCGCCGATGCCGCTGAGCTGCGCTTCGAGCACAGCGTGGCCTTCGAGGGCGTGTGGTTCGCCTACGAGGGCGAGAACTGGGTGGTGCGCGACTTGAGCTTCGCCATTCCCAAGGGCCAGAAGATCGCCCTCGTCGGCGCCTCGGGGGGCGGCAAGAGCACGATGGTGAACCTGCTGCTGCGCTTCTACGACCCGCAGCGCGGGCGCATCACCGTGGACGGGCGCGACATCCGCGACTTCCCGCTGCACGCCTGGCGGGAGCTCATCGGGCTGGTGCTGCAGGACGTCTTCCTGTTCCCGGGCACGGTGAAGGACAACATCCGCGTCTTCGACCAGTCCATCTCCGACGAGCAGGTCGCCCGCGTAGCGGAAGTCACCTGCGCCAACCGGTTCATCGCCGCCCTGCCGGGGGGGTATGAGGGCGACCTGGCGGAGCGCGGCGCCAATCTCAGCGTCGGCGAGCGGCAGCTCTTGAGCTTCGCCCGCGCGCTGGCCTACAACCCGCCGCTGCTGGTGCTCGACGAGGCGACGAGCTCCGTTGACCCGCACACCGAGCGCACGGTGCAGGAGGCGTTGGACCACCTGCTGGAGGGCCGCACCGCGGTGATCGTCGCCCACCGGCTGAGCACGATTCTCAACGCCGACCGCATCATCATGGTGCATGACGGCGAGATCCCCGAGCACGGCACCCACCGCGAGCTGTTAGCGGAAGACGGGCTATACGCCAAGCTGTTCCGCCTGCAGTTCCCGGACGCCGCCGGAGGGGCAGGCGCATGAGGCACGTGCGCTGGATCTGGCGCTTCTGGCGGCCCCACTGGCAGTGGCTGCTGCTGCTGGCCACGCTCACGCTGCTGTCGAGCGCGGTGACCATCGGCTACCCGCTGGTGTTCCGGTACTTCATCGACGGGCTGAAGCGCGCCCTGGAGCTGCACAACCCGGAGCTGGCCAGCAACACTACCTGGCACTGGATGTGGCTGATCGCCGTGATCGGCCTGGCCCGCTCGATGGCGAACATCTATCCCGGCGTGCGGGCGATGATCAACGCGAAGCTGGAGATGGACATCCGCCAGTTCTACTTCTCGGAGATCCTCTCCAAGCCCTACCGCTTCTTCCAGCGCTTCCGCACCGGCGACCTGGTGACGCGGCTGACCGACGACATCGGCGGCTTCCCCAAGATCGCTTGGTTCTGCTGCTCGGGGATCTTCCGCGCCGTGGAGTCCAGCAGCAAGTTCATCTTCTGCATGGCGTTCATGCTGACGATGAACTGGCACCTCGCCCTGCTCAGCATCACCCCCCTGCCTGTGATGCTCTACATCTTCTACCGCATCCGCATCGCGCTCGGCCAGCGCGCCGCGGAGCGCCAGCGGATGATCAGCCAGACCAACGACGCGCTGGAAGCGGCCTTCAGCGGCGTGCGGATCATCAAGGCCTTCCGCGGCGAGGCGAACCAGACGCGGGAGTTCCGGCGGATCCTCAACAAGCGCATTGGCGTCGAGCTGCGGGTGATCCGGCTGTGGATGGGTGTGACGAACGTCTACTGGGCGATCCAGTTCGCCGGGCAGATCATCGTGATCCTCGCCGGCGGGATGATGGTCATCCGGGGGTCGCTGACGATGGGCGAGTTCTACGCGTTCTACGTGTATCTCTCCCTCCTGCTGCCCCCGCTGATGGACATCCCCAACCTCTTCGTGACCAGCCGCCAGGCCTTCGCCTGCATCGACCGCGAGATCGAGATCGAGCAGACCGACGCGCGCGCCGCGGCACTGCCATCCGGCCTACCCGCGCAGCCGATGCCTAAGGTGCATGCTCTGGAGCTGCGCGACGTGAGCTTTCGCTACGCCCCGGACCTGCCGCTGGCGCTTGACGGCGTCAGCCTCGACCTGCGGGCGGGGGAGCGGGTGGCGATTGTGGGAACCGTCGGGTCAGGCAAGTCCACGTTGATGAAGCTCGCCGCCGGGCTGCTAGAGCCGGCGGGCGGCGAGGTGCGCGTGAACGGGCAGCCGCTGGGGGAGTTCAGCATCACCCTCTACCGCGAGCACGTCGGGTACATTCCGCAGGAAGCCACGCTCTTCTCGGAGAGCGTCAAGGACAACGTGTCCTTCGGCCGCTCCTTCGATGAGCGGCGGATCGAAGATGCCCTGGCCCAGGCGCAGGTGCTGCGCGAGATGCAGGCCCTGCCCTCAGGGCTGGACCAGGTCCTCGGCCAGCGCGGGCTGACCATCTCGGGCGGGCAGAAGCAGCGCCTCGCCATCGCCCGGGCCGTCGCCGGGCTGCCCGACCTGCTGCTGATGGACGACTGCACCTCGGCGCTGGACGCGGAGAATGAGCGTGCCTTCTGGGGGAGCTTCCGGGACCTGCTGCCAAACACGGCGTGCCTGATCGTCACCCACCGGCTGGCGACCGCCCGCCAGGCCGACACGATCTGCGTCCTGGTCAGCGGGCGCGTCGTGGGCCAGGGCAGCCACAGCGAGCTCGCCGAGTCGTGCCCTGAGTACCGGGCACTGCTCACGCGCGAAGAGCTGGAAGCCGCCCTGCAAACAAGAGCGCCCGCATTCGCCGTCAGCCGCTGACACACTCCCCCAGTACTTATCATGCGTGAAGCGCCGCGCATCCCTAAGAGTGTTTTCGCGGGCGGGGTTTGGCGGAATCGCCGGTTCATGCTAGAATGGCGCTGACCTCGGGAGGCTTGGCAGGCGTCTGGGGAATGCGCGGTCTTAGGTCTGAGGTATTGAGCCGGGCTTAAGGGACGCATACTCCTGGCGCAGGCGAGGCTAAGCGGGGTGGC
>Ga0315282_10000188_pt1 | contig 124886 bp, 117 predicted proteins | sample YL17G07_20_MG_FD_203693 | JGI IMG/M metagenome (GOLD analysis project Ga0315282, IMG submission 203693) | Sediment microbial communities from Yellowstone Lake, YNP, Wyoming, USA - YL17G07_20 | ecosystem: Environmental > Aquatic > Freshwater > Lake > Sediment | place: USA: Wyoming | collected... | reverse complement strand
CACGAGTTCAACTACAGCAATGAGCAGTTGGCCAAACGGAACCTGAAGCGCCTGGACATCAATCCCAAGAACTTCGAAATGGGCTGGATCATGGACTTCTGCGCCCAGGCCCTGCGCCACATCATCATCGGCATGGGTACCAAGATGGACGGCTTCATGATGAAGTCCTCTTTCGGCATCGCCGTGTCCTCGGAAGTCATGGCCATCCTGTCGGTGACCACCTCCCTGGCCGACTTAAGGGAAAGACTGAACAACATCACGGTGTGCTACGACAGGGCGGGCAACCCCATCACCACCGGCGATCTGGAATGCGCCGGAGCCATGACCGCCTTCATGGTGCCCTCCATCAACCCCACCCTGATGCAGACCGTGGAGAAGCAGCCCGTCTTCGTGCACGCCGGCCCCTTCGCCAACATCGCAGTGGGCCAGTCCTCCATCATCGGCGACCAGGTCGGTCTGAAGCTCTTTGACTATCACATCACCGAGTCCGGCTTCGGCGCCGACATCGGCTTTGAGAAGTTCTGGAACGTCAAGTGCCGCTTCAGCAAGCTGGTGCCCCATGTGGCCGTGCTTACTACCACTATCCGCGGCCTCAAGCACCATGGGGTCAACGCCGGCGCCCTGCCGTGCCCGCCGGGCAAACCGGTCCCCAAAGAATATTTCGAGGCCACGAAAGCAAACTTTAAATGGCTGGAAGACGGGGTTCAGAACGCCGTGCACCACGTCCGCACCATCAAAAAAGCCGGCATCAAGCCGGTGGTGTGCATCAATGCCTTCCATTTCGACTCCAAGGAAGAGCACGACCTGGTCCGCCGGGTGTGCGAGGCGGAAGGCGCCCGGGTGGCGGTGTCCAAACACTGGCAGTTCGGCGGCGAAGGCGCCCTCGAGTTCGCCGACGCGGTCATGGATGCCTGCAAAGAGAAGCAGGAATTTAAGTTCCTCTATCCCAACGAGCTGCCCCTCCGGAAGCGCGTTGAGCTGATCGCCAAGGAAGTGTACGGCGCCGACGGCGTGGACTTCGCCCCCGAAGCCCTGGCCAAGGCCAAAAAGTTTGAAGCGGATCCCAAGTACAACGAGTTCGCCACTATGATGGTGAAGACGCACTTGAGCCTGACCGCTGATCCCACCAAGAAAGGCACCCCCAAGGGCTGGCGGCTGCCCGTGCGGGACTTCCTGATTTACAGCGGCGCCAAGTTCATCTGCCCGGTGTGCGGCGCCATTTCCCTGATGCCCGGCACCGGCTCCGACCCGGCCTTCCGCCGCGTCGACGTGGACGTCAAGTCCGGCAAAGTGACCGGCCTGTTCTAAGGAAAATGTAGGGTGGGCACTGCCCACCACAAATGAAACAATAAACCGGCTTCCCGAGGCTTAGTCCCCGGGAAGCCGGTTTTTTTTACGGGGATTGAATGGATTTTGGGTGGCACAGGCTTTCCAGCCTGCGCCCTTGATTTAAAAAACTTTTCCAGTCCGAAGCCCCCGTCAGCCATCTTCCCCCCTTATTGAAAACTGAAAACCAAAAACTGAAAAATGAAAACTGCTTTTGTGATATTTATCACTTGCGTCTTTCCCCCCGGCCGTGGTAAAAAACAGCGGATCTAGCAGAGACCAAGGCTGGCCCAGCTACGGGCCGGCAGGCAGTGGCGGCAATAAATTTTTCCCGAAGTGAGGAGAGGTTCTTATGTTTGAGATAGTGGAACGCCAGGAAATGGCCCAGGGGACCATCGTCAGCAACTGGATCAAGGCCCCTAAAATTGCCCAGAAGGCCAAACCGGGGCAGTTCGTCATCCTCAGGGCTAACGAGACCGGGGAGCGCATCCCCTTGACGATGGCGGACACCGACCCGGCCAAGGGCCTGATCAACATCATCTACATGGTGGTGGGCAAAAGCACCGCCTTATTCAAGACCCTCCAGGTCGGCCAGGGATATTTGGACGTCATCGGCCCGCTGGGGCAGCCCACCCACCTGGAAAACGTCGGCAAGGTCATCTGCGTGGGCGGCGGCACCGGCATCGCCGTGCTGCACCCCATCACCCGGGGCCTGAAGCAAGTGGGCAATTACGTCTATTCCGTGATCGGCGCCCGCAGCAAGGACTTGCTCATCCTGGAAGACAAGATGAAGGCGGCCTCCGATAACCTGATGATCTGCACCGACGACGGCACATACGGCCACAAAGGCTTCGTCACCGACAAGCTGAGGGAGACCCTGGAGAGTGATAAGGACATCAAGCTGGCGGTGTGCATCGGCCCGGTGCCCATGATGAAGTTCTGCTGCAAAGTGACCAAGGAATTCGGCGTCAAGACCATGGTGAGCCTCAACCCCATCATGGTGGATGGCACCGGGATGTGCGGCTGCTGCCGGGTTAAGGTGGATGGCAGGATGCAGTTCGCCTGCGTGGATGGCCCGGAATTCGACGGCCATGCCACCGACTTCGAGGAGCTGACCCTGCGCCTCAAATCCTACTGCGCCGAGGAAAAGCTCTCTTATGACGAGTTCAAAGGCGCACCCACTACCTGCTCCTGTGGCACCCCTGGCTCCGCGCCCAGGCCTTAAGTTAAGAAGGAGATACGATAATGGCTGAAGAAGTCAAAGCTCCCCCGAAAGAAAAGATTCCCAGGCAACCGATGCCGGAGCAGGAGCCCAAGGTCAGGGCCCGCAATTTCCAGGAAGTCCCCCACGGCTATACCAAGGAATTGGCCATGAAGGAAGCGGAGCGCTGCATCCAGTGCAAAGACCCCCGCTGCAAACAGGGCTGCCCGGTGGAAATCGACATTCCGGTCTTCATCAAATGCATCAAGGAAGGTGACTTTGAGGGCGCCATCCGCAAGCTCTGGGAGAAAAACTCCCTGCCCGCGGTGTGCGGCCGGGTCTGCCCCCAGGAAGTCCAGTGCGAAGGCATGTGCATCGTCGGCAAGAAGGACGCCCCGGTGGCCATCGGCAACCTGGAGCGCTTTGCCGCTGATTACCAGCGTATGCACGGCAAGGACATCCTGCCCCCCAAGGCCGAGCCCACCGGCAAGAAAGTGGCCGTGGTGGGCGCCGGCCCTGCCGGCCTCACCGTGGCCGGGGACCTGATCCTGAAAGGCCATGAGGTCCATATGTTCGAGGCCCTGCACGGCCCCGGCGGCGTGCTGCTCTACGGCATCCCGGAATTCCGCCTCCCCAAAGCCATCGTCGCCCAGGAATGTAACTTCCTGGAGCGCCTGGGGGTCAAGATCGAGGTCAATGCGGTCATCGGCCGCAGTGAAACCGTGGATGAACTCCTGGAGAACTTCGACGCCGTTTTCCTGGCCGTCGGCGCCGGGCTGCCCGTTTTCCTGAAGGTCCCCGGCGAGCACTTCATCGGCGTCTATTCGGCCAACGAATACCTGACCCGCTCCAACCTGATGAAGGCCTATACCTTCCCCGAGTATGACACGCCTATTGTCAAAGGCAAGAATGTCGCCACTTTCGGCGGCGGCAACGTCGCCATGGACGGGGCCCGCACCGCCCTGCGCCTGGGCGCCGATCACTCTTACATCATTTATCGGCGTTCCCGGGATGAGCTGCCCGCTCGTGGGGCGGAAATCCACCACGCCGACGAAGAGGGCGTCGAGTTCTTGCTGCTCACTAACCCGCTGCGCTTCCTGGGCGACAGCGAGGGCCGGCTCACCGGGGTGGAGTGCCTGCGCCAGGAACTGGGCGAGCCCGACGCCTCCGGGCGCCGGCGGCCCATTCCGATTCCGGGCTCCGAGTTCACCGTGGAGATCGACACCGCAGTCATCGCCATCGGCTCCGGCTCCAACCCGCTGCTCACCAAGAGCACCCCGGGCCTGGCCCTGAACAAGTGGGGCTATATCGTGGCCGACCCCAAGACCGGCAAAACCATGAAACCGAGGGTCTGGGCCGGCGGCGACATCGTCACCGGCTCCGCCACCGTCATCCTGGCCATGGGCGCCGGCCGCCTGGCCGCCAACTCCATCCAGGACTATTTGACGATGGGGTGGTAGGTTAAGGTCTTGGGGAAGGGGGCCAGGGGCCGAGGGCCACTGCCCCCTTCCCCAAACCCCATCCCCCAACCCCATGAGTAGGGGCGACCCGCTGGGTCGCCCTTTTTTTATTATGCTTTAGTGGCACCGGCCTCCGGCCTGTGAAAATTCGTAGATTATTCCCGCTCCTTTACACGGGTTGGGAGGGGGGTTTGGGGGGAGGGCAGGGCCGTTGGCCCTGGCCCTCCCCCCAACACATCATTTCCCCAGCTTTTCCACCCGGACGCCGATGAGGCGGATCAGTTTACGCTTGGGGTTTTCGCGGTAGTCCAGGAAAGGCATTAGGAGTTTCATGGCCTCGAAGCGCAGGGTGCGGGGCGAATCCGTCGGCTCGCTTAGGGTATGGGAGCGGGATTTGGTGTCGAAATCGGCGAAGCGCACCGTCACCACCACGGTGCGGTAGGTGAGAAAGCCCTCGGCCTTAACCCTTTTGAAGACCTCATGGCACATGACCCAGAGGCGAGTAAAGATAAAATTCAAATCCAGGGTGTCGGTGCCGAAGGTCTCCTGCTCGCCCACGGATTTAGGTTCCCACTCCAGCACCAGGGGGCTGTCGTGGCGGCCGCGAATCCGCTCGTAGAGTGCCGGCCCCCACTTGCCGAACATTTCTTGTAGTTCTTGGACGGAAAAGCGCTTCAAGTCCCGGACCAGCTTGATCCCCAAACCAGCCAGGGATTTCTCCGTCTTGGGGCCGATGCCAGGAATCTTGCGCACCGGCAGGGGAGCCAGAAAATTCTCCGCCGCCTCCTCCGTGACTACCGTCAAGCCATCGGGCTTTTGAAAATCAGAGGCGATCTTGGCGATCAGCTTGTTGGGGCCGAGGCCGATGGAGCCGGTGAGCTGCTCCTCCTCTTTGATTTCTCGCTTAATTTGGCGGCAGATGTCCGCGGCCCGCGCCATGGACCCGGCAAAACTCAGGTCGAAATAGGCCTCATCGATACTGGCCTCCTCGACCACCGGGGCGTGCCGGCGCACAATGGTCATGATGCGATCCGAGACCTCGGAGTAGCGTCGGTGGCTGCCGCGGACAAACACGGTGGCGGGCTGGCCCCGGCGCCGGGCCGCTTCCGCGGCCTTCCAGGCCTGGGAGATGGGCATGGCGGAGTGGATGCCATATTGCCGGGCCGGGTAGTTGGCGGTGGCGACCACCCCCCGGCCCTGGCCGCCGGCCGGATCGGCGCCCACCACGATGGGCCTGCCTTTAAGCTCCGGGTGGTCCCGCTCTTCCACGGCGGCGAAAAAGGCGTCCATGTCCAGGTGACCGATCAGGCGCATGATCACTCATTTTAACCATTAGGCCACCAGAGGGAAAGGGGCGGTTGCCGGTGGGTTTGCGAGCCTTGAGGGGACGGGATCGACCCCGGCGCGGCTTCCGTAAAAAACGATGGGAGCGCCAACCTGTTATGGCTCACCGACACTGGAAGCAAAATTAAACACGCCTCATTTTTAAGTAGAAAAATATCGTTGCATGTTTAAAAATTAAGTTTATATTCTGGAATAAGAATACGATAGTATTCTTATAGGGGTTTTACTACCGGCGGGTAGACCAAAGAACCTGCAACGGGTCGGTAAGGTATTTCTTTAGGGCGGCTGGGCCACTTGAAGGAGTTGGCTCACCTCTTAACAGGTGCCCATGAACAACGTCATCGACTTCAAACGGGGCCCGCGCCGGCGGTTGGTAAAAAAGGTGGGCAGGGCGCACCGGCATTGGTGGCGGTTGTGGTTCTGGCCCGCGGCCATCCCGCAGGAGGATCTGAGGCGGCTTGCCCCGGAAGAACTGCGCCGGGGCGGAGTTTGGGGGCCGGCCGTGGACCGGGGGCGGCAGAGCGGCGCCGACCTGGAGCTGATCTGAACCGCCGTGGCAAGATCCGAAATTTTGTCATCTATCTTTCCAAGTAACGCCATCCTTTTGTTTGCAGGCCGCAAGCTATTTCAAAACCTTCCTGCGCCGGAAATGTCATTCTGGGCGAAGCGAAGCATCTGGCCGTTCCAGAACCTAGCCCCTGCGCACCCTCCGGGTGACAGAAAATATCGGTTTGAAATGGCTGCGATAAATCGCAATGGTATGAGCCTGCGAGTCCGCCGAGTCGGGTGCGAACTCAGGTGCGCGCTTGTATTATTAGGGGGATAGGAGAAACCGATGGGAGGCCGGGAGGCATGAAGAAGTCAGCCGCCAAAAAGAAGAAACGGCCCAAGAAGCAGGCTGCCGGCTTCGCCCCCCGGAGGCAAGCGGATCCGGCCTACGAGGCCATCTCCCGTAGAGAAAAGGAAACGGTGGTTGAGATTATCGCGGGTGGCCAAACCGCAGAAACAGCCCTGGAGGTGGGGCTCAGCGCCCTGGTCTGGGCAGATCATGGGCTGGCGCGGTTCGACTCGGAAAGCGATTTGCCCCGGCCTTTAGCCTGCCGCGCAGGTTGTGACCACTGCTGTTTTAACCAGGTGGAATTGACGCCGCCGGAGGCTTTGGCCATCGGCCATTTTATCGAAAGATATTTTTGCCAGGAAGAAAGGGCAGGGCTGCTGGCGAAGATAAGAACTGCGCTCGATGGCAAGGCAGGAAAAAGCCAACGGCAGATTGCCAAGATCAGGCGGGAGCTGCCCTGTCCCCTGTTGCAAGCAGCAAAGTGCTTAGTTTACCCGGTGCGCCCCTTAGTCTGCCGGGCCATGCACTCCCTGGATGCCGGGCAGTGTCAAAGCTCGCTCCAGGCCGGCGACCTGACCTCCGGAGCCTACTATTACCAACGCCATGAGATGGTTCGGGCCATCGCCCGGGGGCTGCAGGCCGGCAGCCGGGCCCTGGGCTGCCAGTCGGGCTCCCTGGATCTGGCCCGGGCCCTGCTGGATTATTTCCGTCAGCCGGACCCCCTGGTGCGTTGGCTCCGGGGGGAAAAGGTTTTCAGCCTTTAATCACCTGGCGCCTTTGGGTCCAGAGGAAGAAAAGCATCATCATAGTTTCTGGTGCGAGTGGCTTATGAGTTTTGCCCCAGAAAATAAAGAGGCCGGCAACCTTTTGGTTGCCGACCTTTTTTATTCAAGCTAGGTTGCTGGGAACGGCTAAATTTTAGGGCAATTAGCCGAACAGCGGATTCGAGAGAAATTGCACCGCAACCCCGAAATTGGACGATCCCGCCACGCGCGGTTCAATGCGCTTGACCACGGCCTGGGTCTTGATCGGGCTGTTGATAAAACTGTATTTGGGTGGATTGGTGATGAAGGTGAAGTCTACTACATTGCCGCGCTTCAGTTTGGGTACGGTCTCGCATTCAAAATAGAGCCCCCCCTGACTGATATTTTTCAGGATCGCCCGACTTTCCCAAAATTCATCTGTCTCCGGTACCTTAACCTGAAACTCCATAGGCAAAGAAAAGTAAAAGCGAATATGTTCCCGTCTCTCCATTGACACCACTCCGGCAAATTTTATTTGGAAACCGCTAACACACTTTCTTTGCCAGGTAAATCAGATTTAGTCGGCAGCCCGAAAGTGCCCGGCCAAAATGGGGCTTGGGGCCTCATTTTTTCCTAAACTAACCTATTCAGTTTAATATGACATCAGGAAATCCCGGATTTATACCTTCCGAAAAGCCTTAAATTGAGGTCAGCCCCACATGCCCGGCCGAAAGTTTCTCGCCGTTTTGCCCCAGACGCCTGTCTGCCTGGCGGGTCACCCCCAGAGTCTGCAAAATAAAAAGCCGCTCATGAATCCGCTCATAAAACAGAACGGCGAGAACGGCTTTAAAGACTAATTCATTGATATATATGGTGGAGATGAGGGGACTTGAACCCCTGACCTCCTGCATGCGAAGCAGGCGCTCTTCCAGCTGAGCTACATCCCCACGTGCTGTTATTATGTCGGCTTAACGAGTGATGTCAAGCACAATTGCGCCGGGGTTCCGGCCCCGGGAGCCCAGGTCGGCCGGAACTCGCACTGCTGCCCGGAGCCGACCGCGGCCGGCCGATTCCGGAGAGCGGGGTTAGCGACCCAGGGGTCGCCAAACCCTCTCCCCTGCCAACTCACACGGCCTGGACCTGCTTGAGTCCCGGAACTTCCTTCATCAGGAGCTTTTCCACCCCCTGCTTCAGGGTCATCTGGGACATGGGACACCCTTTGCAGGCGCCGGTGAGCCGCACCCTGACGATGCCGTCGGTCACTCCGACCAGTTCAATATCCCCGCCGTCCCGTTGCAGCATGGGGCGGATCTTGTCCAGGGCTTGTTGCACCGATTTTTTCAGATCTTCCACGTACGTCCTCCAGTGTGCCTTATCATTCAAATGATAACCCGGCCGCGGCCGGTTGTAAAGGACGGCTCCAATAGAACGTGGGCCGAGGGGGTTATGGTTTCAATTGGAATACCACCTGAACATTGGCTTTGATCTCCTCTTCCCCCACCTCGATGGGGGTGGTAGGCGCGGCGGCACCCATCCGCATAGCCTCTCCGCCGCCCCGGTAAGGATGATACTGCAGACCGGTAGAGATCTTTTCCACCCCTTTGATCTTGAGGCCCTGGGCCTGGGCCAGGGCTTCGGCCAGGCGCCGGGCCCGTTCCAGAGCCGTCACCGCGGCTTCCCGCTGTAGTTCCTCCAGACGGGAGTGGGCCCAAAAAGGGCCGCTGACCCCGGAGGCGCCGTTTTTCAGGGCGAGATCGATGATCGCGCCCAGCCGGGCCGGTCCTTTGACCTTAACTTGAAAACGGTGCACCACCTGATAGCCTTTGATTTCCGGGGGGCTGGTTTTGTCATTGGCCGCGTAAACCGGCGAGAGGCGGTAGCCCAGGGTCTTCACCTGATCTTCGGGAAAACCCTGTTTGAGGGCCTTCAAGAGGCCGTCAGCCCGGCGGCTGTTCTCCTGGGCCGCGGCCTCGGCTAAGGAAGCCTGGGTCGCCACCTCCAGGGTCAGCAGGGCCAGGTCCGGCACGGCGGTTACCTTGCCTTCGGCCTCCACCGCGATGGTGGGTCCAGTGGTGGGCGGTTCCGCGGTTTGCCCGGTGGCAGCCAGGCAGCTAAACCATACGGCCAACAGCAACAGGTTGCTGGGCAGAGTTCGTCTCATTGTTCCTCCCCGGCGCCGGCGCCGATCCCCAAAGGTTGAATGGTTGCCAATACCTGCTCAATCATTATATTATTATTCATGTTAAGATTTTTGGCAAATCCGTCTTTTCGAGGTATTCATGGCCGATGAACCCAAAGCCAGCTCCCCGGCCCGTTATTCCATCTGGTACGTGCTGGCCATCCTCCTGGCCTTACTGGTTTTTCAATTTTACAGCGCCGCCAAACAGACCCCGGAGATCGGCTACAGTGAATTTCGCCATCTGATCGAAACCAAAGGGGTCAACGACCTGACCATCGGTCCCGAGTCCATTACCGGCAAGCTGTTGCCCAACGGCATCGAGGCACTGGCCAAAGAGCGGAAAGAGCCGGACCTGCCCCAGAAGTTAGCCCAGTTGTTTGACAAAAGGGAACCCACCTTTACCGCGGTCAAGATGGAAGACCCGGACCTGATAAAGATGCTGGAGAAGCAGGGGATCAAGTACAAGGCCATCCCGGAAAAGACTCTGGTCAACACGCTGCTCTCCTGGGTCCTGCCGATGGTGCTGCTGGTGGGCATCTGGATTTACTTCTTCCGGAAGATCGGCGGCGGCGCCGGCGGCTTGATGACCGTGGGCAAGAGCAAGGCCAAGGTCTATATGCAGGACGAAACCAAGGTTACCTTCCAGGACGTGGCCGGGGTGGATGAGGCCATCGAGGAGCTCAAAGAGATCATCGAATTTTTAAGAACTCCCGCCAAATTCCAGGTGCTGGGGGGCAAGATCCCCAAAGGAGTGCTGCTGGTGGGTCCACCGGGGACCGGTAAGACCCTGCTGGCCCGGGCCGTGGCCGGGGAGGCGGGGGTGCCTTTCATGAGCCTCACCGGCTCCGACTTCGTGGAGATGTTCGTGGGGGTGGGGGCCGCCCGGGTGCGGGACCTGTTCGCCACTGCCCAGGAGAAGGCCCCCTGCATCATCTTCATCGACGAACTGGACGCGGTGGGTAAGGCCCGGGGCCTGAGCCCCATGGCGGGCCCCGAAGAACGGGAAAACACCTTGAATCAGCTCCTTTCGGAGATGGACGGCTTCGACACCCGCAAGGGCGTAATCATCATGGCGGCCACCAACCGCCCGGAGATCCTGGACCCGGCCCTGATCCGCCCGGGGCGTTTCGACCGGCACATCCTGGTGGACCGTCCGTCCCTCAAGGGCCGGGAAGATATCTTGCGGATTCATTCCCTACAGATCAAGCTCGCCCCCGAGGTCAACCTGAAGACCCTGGCGGCCCGCACCCCCGGCATGGTGGGCTCGGACCTGGCCAACATCGTCAACGAAGCGGCCCTGCTGGCGGCTCGGAAGAATAAAAGCGCCGTGGAGATGGACGATTTTGAGGAGGCCATCGACCGGGTGGTGGCCGGGCTGGAGAAACGCAACCGGGTCATGAACCCCCGGGAGAAGGAAATCGTCGCCTATCATGAAACCGGCCACGCCCTGGTGGCCGAGGCCCTGCCCACCACCGACAAGGTGCACAAGGTCTCCATCATCCCCCGGGGCATCGGCGCCCTGGGCTACACCATGCAACTGCCCACCGAGGACCGCTACCTGATGACCAAAAGCGAGCTGGAAGACCGCATGGCCGTGATGATGGGCGGCCGGGTGGCCGAGGAACTGGTCTTCCAGGAGATTTCCACCGGGGCCCAAAACGATCTTTACCGGGCCACCGATATCGCCCGCTCCATGGTGCGGGAGTACGGCATGAGCGAGAAGCTGGGTCCCATGACCTTCGAACGGGAACGCCGACCCATGTTTCTGGAAGGCATCATGCCGCAGGGCACTAAAGATTACAGCGAGGCCACGGCCCAGGAGATCGATCAGGAGGTGGCCGACCTGATGAACCGGGCCCACCAGCGGGCCAAAGAGGTGCTGGAGGCGCAGCGGCCCATCCTGGAGAAGGCGGCCAAGATTCTCCTGGAAAAGGAGGTTCTGGAAGGGGAGGAACTGCGGGAGATTTTGAATTCCACCACGCCAGAGAAGTCGACTTAAAATAGCAACCTTAGAAATAGGTGCTCATGCAATGATTGCCGTTAACCGATCCATAGCCATTTCATCGCTTATTTCTGCCTTTTCCATAATGATATTGGTTTCAGCGGCAAGCTCTCAAGAAATCAAGGCCATAGAAACCCGCCCCGGGGTCACGATGCGTTTTCTCTTCTACCGGCCGCCCGCCACCCCTAAGGGAGTCATGGTGATGTTTCCTGGCGGCAATGGCGCCAATATGTTCAGTGAAGCCGAAGGGAAAATTAACCTGGGGAAAAATTTTCTGGTACGGACTTCTCCCGAATTTGTCAAAGCCGGCTATGCCATTGCCATAGTAGATGTTCCTTCGGATCAGGCAAGCGGCATGTTGCCAGGCTTCCGAAACTCGCCGCAACACGTGCAGGATATTGCCAGGTTGATAGATGTCCTGGGGGCTCAAGGGCTAAAACCATTTTATCTGGTGGGCACCAGCATGGGGACCTTATCCGTCGCTTACCTGGGAATGGAATTGAAAGATAGCCGGATAAATGGCTTGGTTCTCACCAGCACAGTCACGCAATATGTGGACGGACTCCGTCTGAACCGGATTACCTCCCCCGTACTCCTGGTGCATCATTACGATGATGGCTGCAAATTTTGCCCTTTCCTGGAAGCCCTGCGGTTAAGGGACAGGCTCTCTGGCAGCCCAAAAGTGAATTTTGTCGAGGTTCAAGGTGGCGACCCGCCCCAATCCGATCCTTGCCAGCCCTTGAGCTACCACGGTTTTTTAGGGGTGGAAGACCAGGTGGTGCAGGTGATCGCCGATTGGGCTTCAGGAAAAATCATCCCCCCAAGAATTGGCCGTTAATCTCCAAGAGATCTGACTATGCCTGGCGCTTCGCCCCTTAAGCTGTTCTCCACTGCCTCGGCCCTGCAAGATTTTCTCCTGGAGGAGGCCGGCCCCGGCGATCTGGTGGTGGTGCCGCACCAGCGGCTGGCGCAACAGCTCTGGCAGCGTCAGCGCCAGGGTCAGCTCCAGGCCGGCCGCCCCGCCTGGGAACCCCTGCCCCTGGTCACCTTGCAAGGCTGGCTGCACGACCTTTCTAACTCCCTCTGGTCCGAGGTGGCGCTGGCTCCCGACTTGCGGCGCTTAACCCTGTGGCTCCAGGCCATCAAGGCCACCCCGTCGTTGCCCGGCACCAATGCGGATCTCCCCTGGGCCCAGGCCCTGGACGAGACCCACGATATTCTTTGCCGCCATTCATTAATGGCGGGCGGGGACGCCCGCCCTACCATGTCTACTGATGACGCCCGCCCCACCGGGGACGCCCGCCCCACGGACGATGTGCCCCTGATCGCCTGGCGGCGCCAGGTTACCCGGACTTTCAGGCGACTGCTGACGGAGGGCGGCTGGCTGGCGCCGGGGGAGCTGCCGACCTATCTCCTGGCCCGTTTAAATGAAGGGAAGATCAACCTGCCCGGCCGGATCATGGTGGTGGGCCTGGAGAGCGCCGCCCCGGCGGAAGACGCCTTCTTGGCGGCCGCAGCCCGGCGCACCCAAGTGATGCACCTCCAGGTGCGGGGCGATCCCGGAGCGGTGCAGGCCGCGGTGGTCCTGCCCGACCGGGGGCAGGAACTGGCCTGGGTGGCCGCCCGGCTGCTGGAGTCGGCGGCGGCCGGCATCCCCTTGCACCGGCTGGCGGTGACCGCCATGGATATGGAACAATATGGCCCGCGCTTGCAGGTGGTTTTGGAAGAATTACTGGGGCCGCCGCAGGCCGCCGGGGGCTGGGCCTACAACTTCTCCCAGGGGCCGCTCCTTAAGGAAACCCCGCTGTTCCTGGCCGCCACCCTGCCCCTCAAGTTCGTCGCCGCCGGGGAGCATAGGTGCGACCTAATGTCTCTCCTCCTGTCGCCCTTTTATCGCGGCCTCAGCCGGGACCGGGACCAGACGGCTCTGTGGGACCGCATCTTCCGGGAGCGCCGCCTTGACCAGGGCTGGCGCTTCTTTCAGAAGGCGGTGGCCCGGGTCTCAGGGGGGGACCGGGGGATACATCTGTTGGCACGGCTGGAGCGACTCTGGGCCTCGCTACAGACTTCCGGCACCGGGGAGCAGTGGCGCCAGAGGTTGGAGCGGGCCTGGCAAGAGCTGGAATTTGCCCCGGCGGCTGAGGCGGAAACGGCTCAGTGGGGCCGCCTCAAGGCCCTGTTACAAGACCTTGGCGCCGGCCTGCCGTCTGAACCCCTGGAGGCCGGGGAGTTCCTATCCTGGCTGGAGCATGGGGCCGGGAAGGTGCGGTTGCCCGGACCCGGGGTCCAGGAAGCCGGCATCCAGGTCCTGGGACTCCTGGAGATGCGCGGTCTGGATTTCGCCCGGGTCTTTTGTCTGGGAATGAATTCCGGGTCCTTCCCGCCGCCGCCCCGCGCCTTGCCCCTGCTCACCGCCGCCGAAAGGCGCGCCGTCCTGGGGGGCACTTACCAGAGCCAGCACCAATTTTCCCGGGAACTTTACGATACCCTGTTGGGCGCCGCCCCGGACCTGGTCCTCACCCGGCCAAAGGTAACCGAAGACGAAGAGCGGGTGGGCAGCCCCATGTACCTGGGCCCCTGGGACCCCCAGGAGATGGCGGTGCTGAGCCGGCCCCACCCGGCCTGGCTGCGGAGTCCGGCCATCCGGGCGGCCTTTGCCGGCGGCGGGACCGCCTTTTCAGGTTACCCCGACGGTCCGCTGCCCATAAATCTTGAGCCCCAACTCTCCCTGAGCAAAGCCGCCACCGCCCTGGGCTGCCCCTGCCGGTTTCTGCTCGAGATCATCCTGAAGCTCAAGGAACTGCCGGAGATCGAGGCCGGCCTGGACCCCCGGGAGCGGGGCGACCGTCTCCATAAGGTTCTGGCCCGGTTCACCTCCGACTTTAAAGGATTTCTGGAGGAGCACGGCTGGGACCACGAGCAGGCCCAGAAAAGGCTTGAAGCCGCCGCCCGCCAGGTCCTGGGCGATCTCCTGGAAGATCTGCACTGGCAGGCGGAACTGGAGCGCTGGCTGGGAGAGACGGAAGCTGGACGAAGTCTCCTCGGCGAATGGCTTCGCCTGGAGCGGGAGCGTTATGCCCAGGGCTGGCGCTGGCAGCTCATGGAAGCCGAATTTGCCGGGCTCAAGGAGGAGGACTGGCCCTTTGCCTTACACGGCCGCCTGGACCGCCTGGACTATCACCCGGAAGACCGGCAGGCTATTATCTGGGACTATAAGAGCGGCGAGGTCCCCGGGGCCGGGAAGGTGTTTGACGAGTTGCTGGAATTCCAGTTGCCCTGCTACCTGCTGGCGGTGGAGCGCGGCCTCACCAACGCGCCCCGGGAGCGGCAAGGGCTCCGGGCCGGGTTTATCGGCCTCAAATCCCCCCGGGACAAGCACCTGAAGCATGAGGATTTTGCCGCCCGCGCCGGGGAGTGGCCCCAGGTGGCCGCGGCCCTGGTGGCCAAACTGAAAGACCTGGGGCGGCGCCTGGCAGCCGGTGATTTCCGCCCGAACCCCACCCCGGCGCCGGAGGGTAAAAATTTGGGAGCCTGTAAGTATTGCCCTTATAATTTGCTCTGCGGTTTTAGCCTCGCCGCCAACCCGGAGGATGAGGAAGGTGCGCAGGATTAAGCTTAAATGGTGGCACAGGCGTCTCGCCTGTGCTCTTTCAGGTGCGCAGTGCGCACCCTACATGGTGGGCGGTGCCCACCCTACATTTTTCTTGCGTCTTGGCACCGTTGCGTCTTGGCGTGAGAAAAATATCTCGCCATGACCACGATGACAAAAGAGCGATGACCTCCCTACCAGCCGACCAAGACGCCCGGGATCGGGCCCTGAGCCCAAAGGAAAGCTTTCACCTGGAAGCCCCGGCGGGCTCCGGCAAGACTTCGGTGCTGCTGGCCCGCTTCCTCACCCTGCTGGCCCGGGTGGAGGCGCCGGAGGAACTCCTGGCCCTGACCTTTACCCGCAAGGCCGCGGGTGAGCTGCGCACTCGGATCATGGAGCTCCTCTGGCCCCAGGCCGAGCCTTCCTTTGAACACCCCTGGGAACAACGCCTGGCCGACCTGGCCCAGGAAGTCCTGCGGCACTTCGGCCGCCAGTCGGGAGCCCTCCAGGATTTGCTGGCGGCAGAACGCTTGCCGGTTATGACCTTTCACAGCTTTTGCGCCCAGATCCTGAGGCTGGCCCCCCAGGAGGCGGGGGCGCCTCTGGAATTTCAGCTCCTGGAAGAAGACGAGGCCCGCCGTCTTAAGGAGGAAGCCCTGGAGGAGCTGCGCCGGCGCCTGGCCGCCCGGCCCGCCCAGGACCCGGTGCGCCGGGCCCTGGTGCGGCGCCTGGTGCGCCTCAACAACGACTGGGGCCGACTGGCCGGGGAACTGCGCACCCTGCTCTCCCGCCGGGACAGCCTGGGGGATTTTCTGGACCTGGCCCGCCATAGCCGGGAACCGGCGGCCTACCACCGGTTGTTGGAAGATCGTTTCCGGCTGGCGCTGGCCCCGGTGCTGCAAAGCCTGGCGGACGGCTTCGGGGCGACCGAACTGGGCCGGGAGTGGCCCCGCCTGAGGGAGGAACTGGGCGGGGTTTTTCTGGACGTGCCCCTACCTCCGGAAATCCCCGGGACCGCCCCCCTGGACGTGCCGCACTGGCAGGCCATCTCACAGGTGCTGCTGACCAAGGGCGGGGAGCGCCGCAAGCAACTGACCGAGAAGCTGGGATTCCCGGCCGGCTTCCATAAAGGCCCCTGGGCCTTTATGATCCAGGAACTGCCCGCCCCTCTGGTGCGCCATCTGAAACAATGCCGGCAGTTGCAGCCTTTCGGCGTCCAGCCGGAGGAGGCCCAGGCCCTGCAGGATTTGGTGATTCTCCTGGGAGAGGCGCTGGACACTTACGAAAGACTCTGCGCCCGGCGTCAGGCCCTGGATTTCATCGCCCTGGAGCAGGCCACCCTGCGGTTGCTCTCCCATGAAGACCCCGGCGAGATCCTGCTGCGTTTGGACCTCAAGCTGCAGCACCTGTTGGTGGACGAATTCCAGGATACCAGCCAGAACCAGATGGAGCTGCTGTGCCGCCTCATGGCGGGCTGGCAGGCCGGAGAGGGGCGCAGCCTGATGGTGGTGGGGGATCCCAAGCAGTCCATTTACGGCTGGCGCCAGGCCAAACCGCGGCTTTTTGCGGCCTCTTCCCAGGGCCTGCCCTGCCCGGAGGAGCGCTTTCCCCTGGATTCCCTGCTGCTCACCACCAACTTCCGGGCCACCCGGACCTTGATCGACTGGGCCAACGCCGTCTTTACCGACGTGTTGGACAGGGTCCCGAGTTTGGGCTTCCATGCCGCGGACCCGAGCCCCGGGGCTACGGATGGACCCGTTCCCAAGCTGGCGCTTTTCCCCGGCAGTGAGCAGCTCTCTCCCCGGGAGGCCGAGGCCGGCTGGCTGGCCCGGCAGGTGGCCGAGGCCTTGCCTGATCTCAAAAAAGACGAGACCATCGGCATCCTGCTGTTCACGCGACGGCATTTGCCGCTCTATCTCCAGGCCCTGGCGGCAGCCGGCCTGACGCCTAAGGTCCGGGAGGGGTTGAAGCTGGCCGACAGCCGGGTGGTGCTGCATCTCCACAACCTGGCCCGGGCCCTCACCCGGCCCCAGGACGAGCTGGCCTGGGCCACCCTGCTCCGGGGGCCCTGGGCGTCACAACCGTTGGGAGTCCTGACCCGGGTGACGGAAACGCCGGGAGAGCTTTGGCCGGAGAAGCTGCGGCGCTTCGCCGCAAGTGAGGAGTGCCCGGGCGATTTAGCGAGCCTGACTAAAAGCCTGTTGGCGGCCCTGGCCCGGGTGGGGCGCCGGCCCCTAAGGGAAATAGTCGGACAATGGTTAGAGGAGACGGAGGCCTGGACGGGGATAACCGCCTGGGAAGGCCCCATGGGGGTGGCCTGCGCCCGGGCTTACCTGGAACTCCTGGCCCAGGCGGAGTTCGGCCTGCCGGAGGCCACTTTATCCCAGGCCGACTTTAACCTGCCGGAGGCCTTTCAGCCCCCGGACCCCCGGGCCCAAGAGTCCCAGGTGGAGGTCATGACAGTCCACGGCGCCAAGGGGTTGGAGTTCACCCGGGTGTTTCTGCCCTTCCTGGATTGGCAGCCTTTGACGGGTGAGGACAAAATTCCTCCCTTCCTGCTGGAGGAGATTCCCGGCCACCGGGTCCAGGGCCTGGCCCTGGCCCGGCCCTACGTGCAGGAAAAGCAGGGTTCCCTTTACCTGCTATTAAAAGATTTGAAAGACCGCCGCATTCTGGAGGAGGCCCGGCGGGTCTTCTACGTGGCGGTGACCCGGGCCCGGCAGCAACTGACGCTCAGCGCCGCAGTGAAACGAAACAGCCGGGGGGACTGGACCATTCCCAAGGAAAGCCCCCTGGCCTGGCTCCAGGAGCATTACCGGGCCGAACTGCCCCCACCCGGGACCGCAGTAACCTGGCCGGGGCCGGCACTCCGGGTGGAACTGATGACGGAATTGCCGCCGCCCACCCCTTGGGCCAGGATAACCCCAGACCTGCCGGAAGCACTGAGCTTCGCCCCGGAGGCCGCGCCCTATCGGAAAATCTCTCCCTCCCAACTGGTGGAGGACGAAATCAGGGCCGCAGCCGAGGCCGCGGCGGCCACCGAGGACGAAGACATTCCCCGGCTCCGGGGGGAGATCATCCATCGAGGCCTGGAGACCCTGGCCCGCGGGGGCGAGCTCCCGGAGGTGGCCGGCCTGGCTGCGGCCCTGCGCCAGGCGGGCCTGGACCCGGCGGCAGCGGCAGCCCTGGCCCCGGAGCTGCTGGCGGAACTGGAAGCCTGCCGCCGCGATTCTTGGCTGATGCCCCTCCTTGACCCTGAACTGCCCGGCGCGGTGAGCGAGTGGCTCCTGGAAGACCTGGCCGCGCCGGACACCCTGCGCCGGGGCATGATCGACCGCCTGGTCTTCGATGGCTGGGCTTGGTGGCTGCTGGATTACAAGACCTCCCGGCCGGATAATCCCGCGGATTGGGACGATTTTATCGTCAAAGAAACCCAGAAATACCGGCCCCAACTCCTGGCCTACCAAGAGATGACGGCCAAGGCCAAGGGGCTGCGGCTCGAGGAAATCAGGTTGGCGCTTTATTTCACGGCCTGCCGAAGGGCTGTGGAGGTGCAATGAAGCTTTCGGTGATAAAGAAAAGGCTGAGTAATTTGTTGCCGGAAACTCGCGGCCTGGCATTAATGGCGGTTGTTTGTCTAAGCCTTTGTTTTTTATGGTCTAATCAAGTTTACTGCCAAAACACCTTGGAATCCCAGGGCCTCCATTTCCGCCTCATCCCCGGCGGCTATTATCTGCTGGGTTCGCCGGTCAGCGAGCCGGGGCGCTACGCCGACGAAGACACGCCCCACCGGGTGCGGGTGGACAGCTTCTACCTAGCGATTACTGAGACCACCAACGCCCAGTATAGACGCTTTCTCAAGGCCACCGGCCAGCAGGCGCCCCTGTATTGGGAGGATAGAAACCTCAACGGACCCAACCAACCGGTGGTGGGGGTTAGTTGGGACGATGCCGTGGCCTTCTGCCGCTGGCTCACCAAAGTGACCGGGGTGGAGCACAATCTGCCCACCGAAGCGCAGTGGGAGGCCGCGGCCCGGGGCGGCCTCACCGGGCAGCCCTATCCCTGGGGGGCGGAGACCCCGGACGCGGGCGGGGTTTACCGCGCCAATCTGCGCCATGATCGGACTGCCAAGGATGGTTATCTCTTTACCGCGCCCGGTGGCTCCTTCCCTCCCAATGGCTTCGGCCTGTTCGACCTGGCCGGCAACGTCTCCGAATGGTGCCAGGACCAGTACCAGCCGGCCGCCTCCGGCCCGTTCAAACCCGGCCCCCTGCGCCTGCTCAAGGGCGGCTCCTGGTTCTCCCAGGCTCGCGACTTGCGCTGCGCCGCCCGCCAATCCGCCCCTCCCCAATATGCCGACGGCTATATCGGCTTCCGGGTGGTGCGCCAGGCCAGCCCTGCCCTGTAATTCTTTTCACCATTGCTTCGCCGCTCCGCGGTAGTGAATCTTTTCTTCTTGACATAATCTTGTTTGGATAATAGTATGTGAATAAGAGGAGTAAACCTAGATTATTACAGTTAACCTGTTTAAAGAAGGAGAGTTTTCATGGCGGAAGTAGAGTTCGAAAAACTATCCATGGACGTGGCGGCCCAGGAGATGCTGAAGAAGGCTGCGGCCGAGGGCGTTGAGACGATTTTTGATCGCGCCAAGACCATGAAGCCCTGTCCCATCGGGGCGGAAGGCGCCTGCTGCCGCATCTGCGCCCAGGGTCCCTGCCGGGTGCCGCCCCCCAAGAAGAAGGAAGGCGAGACCGGGGAAGAGAAGAAACAGCGCATGGGTCTGTGCGGCGCCACCGCCGAGACCATCGTGGCCCGGAACTTCGCCCGCATGGTGGCGGCCGGCACCGCGGCCCACAGCGACCACTCCCGCGGCGTAGCCAAGCTCTTCAAAGAGATCGCCCACGGTGAGGCCCCCGGCTACGAAGTCAAGGACGTGGTCAAGCTCAAAAGGGTAGCCCGGGATTGGGACGTGGCCATCATCGAGGGTGAAGGCGACGAGGCCAAGAGCCGGGACAAACTGGCCATCGCCAAAGACCTGGCCGAGAAAGTCTTGAAGGAGTTCGGCCAGCAGGAAGGCGAGATCAACTATGTGAAACGGGCTCCCAAAAAACGCCAGGAGATCTGGCGCAAACTGGGGGTGGTGCCCCGGGGCATCGACATCGAAGTGGTGGAGCTGATGCACCGCACCCATATGGGCGTGGATCAGGAATATCACAACCTCATGAAGCAGTCCACCCGCTGCGCCCTGGCGGACGGCTGGGGTGGCTCCATGATCTCCACCGACCTGCAGGACATCATGTTCGGCTGCCCCACCCCCATCGCCGGCGAGATCAACCTGGGCGTGCTGAAAGAAGACCACGTCAACGTGGTGATGCACGGCCATGAGCCGCTGTTGCCCGAGATGCTCTTCGTGGCCTCCCAGGACCCGGAGCTGATCAAGGCAGCCCAAAGCAAGGGCGCCAAGGGCATCCAGCTGGCCGGCATGTGCTGCTCGGCCAACGAAGTCCTGATGCGCCACGGCGTGCCGGTGGCGGGCAACTACCTGCACCAGGAACTGGCGGTAGTCACCGGCGCGGTGGACGCCCTGGTGGTGGACGTACAGTGCGAGATGCAGGCCCTGGAAAACGTCGCCAAATGCTACCACACCAAGATCATCACCACCGACGACCGGGCCAAGATGCCCCTGGCGGAGCACATCCCCTTCGACGAGCATCACGCCCTGGACGTGGCCAAGAAGATCATCCTGACGGCCATCGACAACTACCCCAACCGCAAGGCCCCGGTGCTGATCCCGTCGGTCAGCTCCCCCACCGTGGTGGGCTTCAGCTACGAGACCATCCAGTACCTGTTGGGCGGCTCCATCCGCGGCTCCTATTACACCCTGAACGACAACATCATCAACGGCCGGGTGCGGGGCGTGGCCGGCGTGGTGGGCTGCAACAACTGCCGCACCACCCAGGACAGCTCGCATCTCGAGATGATCAAAGAACTGCTGAAGAACGACGTTATTGTACTGAGTACCGGCTGCGCCGCCATGGCCGCGGGCAAATACGGCCTCATGACCCCGGAAGCGGCCTCCAAGTACTGCGGCCCCGGCCTGGCTGAGGTCTGCGAGACGGTGGGCATCCCGCCGGTCCTGCACATGGGGGCCTGCGTGGACAACTCCCGCATACTCATGGCGGCCACCGCCTGCGTCAAGGCCGGCGGCCTGGGCACGGATATCAGTGATCTGCCCGCGGCGGGCGCCGCGCCCGAGTGGATGAGCGAGAAGGCCATCGCCATCGGCCAGTACTTCGTGGCCTCGGGCGTCTACACCATCTTCGGGGTAACCTGGCCCACCACGGGCTCGGAGCTCCTCACCGATTACCTCTTCAGGGGATTTGAAGAAGAATACGGCGGCAAGTGGGACTTCGAGATGGATCCGATCCTGGCGGCCAGGAAGATGATCGCCCACATCGACCTGAAACGGAAGGCGCTGGGCATCGACAAGGCCCGGGAGCGGGTGCTCATGGATATGGACATGCGCCGCACCATGGACGCCGCTGCCGCCGAGGAGCATTAAGTTATGTAGATATCTCGGGGGAGGGGCTAAGGGCCGTGGGCCCTTACCCCTCCCCCGAACCCCCTCCCCAATCCCTTATGAGGGCCGGTGAAGGCGGGGCTATGGCCCCACCTTCACCGGCCCTTTTTAACGGGGCTGCCTTTTCCTCCCAAATTGACAAAACTATTAGAAAATATTAAAAGAAATTAATTTATTAGCTAAGGCGTCAGCAGGGGCATGACTCAAAAACTCGACAAGCCAGCAAAACCCCATTACCACGGGCACCGGCAGCGCCTGCGGCAACGCTTTCTCCAGGGCGGGGCCGGGGCCTTGCAGGATTACGAGCTGCTGGAGCTGCTGCTGACCTACGCCATTCCCCGGGCCGACGTCAAACCACTGGCTAAAGATTTGCTAAAGCATTTCGGCTCTTTCCCCGGGGTTCTGGACGCCACCCCGGAAGCCCTCATGGCAGTCACCGGCGTCAAGGAGGCTTCCGCCGCCCTCTTGCCCCTGGTAAAGGCTTGCGCCGCCCACTACTTGAAAGAAGGAGTCCTCAAGCGGCCCCGCATCTCGTCGTTGAGCGCCCTGGTGGATTACTGCCGCACCAGTATGGGGGGCCTGGCCGATGAGCAGTTCCGGGTGCTCTTCCTCAACAGCCAGAACGAAATCATGGCCGAAGAGATCGTCCAGGAGGGCACCGTCAACCAGACGGTGGTCTATCCCCGCAAGGTCCTGGAACTGGCCCTGAAACACAAGGCCACCGGCCTCATCCTGGTGCACAACCACCCGAGCGGCAACCTCACCCCCTCGGCCGCCGACCTGGAACTGACCCGCTCCCTGGTGAAGGCTTCCCACGCCCTGAACCTGACGGTGCACGACCACCTGATCATCAGCCGCCAGGGGTACTTCAGTCTGGCGGAGAAGAATATGTTGTGAGTTTCGAGTTTCGAGTTTCGAGTTTTTAGTTTTTAGTTTTTAGTGTGCAGGCCGGGCACTGACCGGATTTTTCTGGTTAGCATGCTCCTGCTTGGGAATGAGATAAATGTTTTTCGACTAAAAACAAGATTTGAGAGAAGAAAATGCCGTATTTGCGGTTTTCCCGAGCCAAATATTCATATTCCTGTGCGCACTGTTCGGCCCCGATAGCAAAGGGTCTGCCATACTTTCGCGATGAGCCACATCCGTTCGCGCGTATGCGTGGTCAAGCCAAAACCCGCCAAATGTGCATTACTTGTGTTCTTGGCAGAAAGACTGCACTTGAGTTTCTCGACAGCCTAGATGATAAACGTCAATTGCCTCTCGGGTTCGAGTTGACTCGCAATGGATTTCTGAAATTCCCTCCACGTGTTGAACTCGTGGACATTAGCCCTCAAATTCTTCGTTTGCTTTCTGGGGAGCCAGAACGATTGCGGGACGCCACTCCCGCATTCTTTGAGGACCTGATCTGTGATCGGCTTGAAGCGATGGGATACAATCTGGTGCGCGTGGGAGCGAGCGCCTTTAGTAAGGACGGGGGAGTGGATATATTGGCGTGGCCCCAAGCAAATGTAGTGCCCTACCTGATGGCAGTGCAAGTCAAGCATACTTCTCTCTCAAATCGGAAAATGGGACCACAACCTGTGCGTGACCTTCTGGGTACTGTTCAGACCCACGGGTTCAATGTTGGTCTTCTCGTTACTAACACGACGTTCACTCCGGATGCGCTATGGATCGCTGAACAGCGCCCTTTTCTCGTACAACTTCGCGATTTCGAGGACCTTCGCCGATGGCTCAGAAATGACTTCCTGCAGGAGCATGAATGGCGCGATTTGCCGAGCCAAATCGAACTTTGTCCAGGTGTTGTCATCAACCTTCCAAGGTAGAATGTGCCTGCTTGCCGATGGTCAGGTATGCCAAATCTGGTGAAAATTGATTTTTTTTCAGAGACTTATGCTATTATACTGCCAAGGGGCAGGGTTGCCCCGATAAGAGGGTCGTTGGCGGGTTTAGGTTCGGGGCACCGAGTTGGAACAGACGCAGATAGGTAGCAAATAATCTCGGTTAAGACACCCAGGAGGGGTGAAACAATGGCGGATAAAATCATCAACATAGCTGAATTTAAGAAGCCGAATCCACGAACTATTGGAATTATCGTGGTGCTCGTCATCATCCTGATCATTGCTTGGGGCACCTTTGTCATCGTCCCGGCCGGCCACCGGGGGGTTGTCCTCTGGTGGGGGAGCGTAGAGAATAGAATCATGGGGGAGGGGCTCAACTTCATAGTGCCCATTGCCGAAAGAGTCATCAAGGTGGATGTCAAGGTTCAACCCCATCCGTTCCGGGAGATCGATGCCTCTTCAAAGGAATACCAGAATGTGAAAATGACGGGCATGATGAACTTCCACATCGATCCGGCCTTTGTCAATGACCTCTACCAGAAAGTGGGGCTCGATTTTGCTGACAAGGTGATCGACCCGGCCTTCAACGACTTCGTCAAGGAGGTTGTGCCGACCTACCCGATCGGGGAGATTCTTCCCAAAAGGGAGGAGATCCGGAAGCGGGCGATGACCAAATTGGGAGATAACCTGTCGAGGTATCACATCATCGTCGATGACATCTACTTTGCCAATATCCGCTTCTCTCCCGAATATGAAGGGGCCATCGAGGCTAAGCAGGTGGCCCAGCAACAAGTCGAAACGCAGAAACAGGTTTTGGCCCAACGCGAGATTGAAGCTCAGCAAAAGGTGGCCACGGCCAAAGGAGAGGCTCAATCCATTCTGGTGGTGGCTCAGGGACAGGCCCAAGCCAATGATGCCCTATCAAAGTCGATCACCCCGATCCTCGTGCAGTACAAGGGTATCGAGAAATGGAATGGGATTTTACCGCAAGTCTCTGGAGGAGCCGTCCCCTTCATCGAATTGGGCAAGATGGGTGGCTCGTCGGGCGGCACGGAAGGAAGCAAAAAATGACCTGAGAGTTCAGAGTTGGGAGTTCGTAAGCTTTCATTCAATTTGTCTTCATGATTCCCGAAAACGTAATTCGTCAAATTGAGGCTATAGTCGGCCCCGAGCACCTCCTCACCAGCCCCGAGGACTGCTGGACCTATGCCTATGACGCCACCGACCGGGCCCACGCGCCGGAGGCGGTGGTCTTTCCCGGCTCGGCGGAAGAAATTGCCCGGATTTTAAAACTGGCCAATGAGCACCATTTCCCCGTCACCCCCCGGGGGGCCGGCACCGGCCGCAGCGGCGGCGCGGTGCCCATTGAGGGCGGGGTGGTGCTGGTCCTGACCCGGATGAACCGCATTATCGAAATTAATCGGCAAGACCTGGTGGCGGTGGTGGAGCCGGGGGTCATCCTGGGCCGCCTCAAGAGAGAGGTGGAGGCCCAGGGACTCTATTATCCTCCTGACCCGGCCAGCGCCGAGTTCTGCACCATCGGCGGCAACGTGGCCGAGTGCGCCGGGGGCGCGGTGGCGGTGCAATACGGCGTCACCCGGGACTACGTCCTGGGGCTCACCGTGGTCCTGCCCACCGGCGAAATCATCGAGGCCGGCAGCCGCACCATGAAGGGGGTGGTGGGCTACGACCTCACCCGGCTGTTTCTGGGGTCGGAGGGCACCTTGGGGGTGATCAGCCGCATTATCCTGAAGCTGGCGCCCAAGCCTGCGGCCCGGCAGACCCTGGCGGCGGGCTTCGGGACGCTTTCGGCCGCGGCGCAGGCGGTGAGCCAAATCCTCACCGCCGGGCTGGCTCCCACTGCCCTGGAATTCATGGACCGGGTCACCCTGGGCTGCGTCCGGGAGCTGCTGCCCTTTGAGGTGCCCAGAGCGGCCGCGGCCCTGCTGCTGGTGGCGGTGGACGGCCATCCCCGGGATGTGGAGGAACGGGCCGCGGCCATCGCCCGCTTCTGCCGGGAGCAGGGGGCTAAACCCGTCCTCCGGGCCCGGACCGCGGCTGAGGCGGACAACCTCTGGCAGGCCCGCAAGGTGGTGTCGCCGGCCCTGCTCAAGGTGAAGCCCAACAAAGTGAGCGAAGACGTGGTGGTGCCGCTGGGGGAAATTCCTGCCTTGATTGACGGCTTGCAAGAAATCTCCCGGCGCCGGGGCCTGCTCATCCCCTGTTACGGCCACGCCGGGGACGGCAACATCCACGTCAACATCCTTTATGACCGCAAGATCGAGGCGGAACGGGAGGCGGTGAACCCCACCGTGGTGGAGATCTTTGCCTTGACCCGGGAGCTGCGCGGCACCCTGTCTGGGGAGCACGGCATCGGCCTCACCAAGGCCCCGTATCTCGGGATGGAGCTCTCCGAGGCGGCCATGGCCTTGCAACAGCGCCTGAAGCGGGCCTTCGACCCCAACAATATCATGAATCCCGGGAAGATCTTCCCCGGTCTCCGGGCCAGATGAAGGAGGCCGGATTTCCTGGACCCTCGGCTTATTTTGGGATATAATGTTTCTGAAAGATAATGGCATGGTTTAGAAATTTTTAATACTTGACAAAATTTTCACAATCGCATACGTTTTAATACGTTTGAAATCAAAAAACCCCGTGGACCAAATATTGAAGGAGGATATTTCGGCATGGCCACTGTAGAATTCAAAGGCAAGACCTTCACAGTAGACGAAGACGGCTTCCTGGAAAACCTGGACCAGTGGTGTCAGGAATGGGTTGATTACGTAAAGGATTCCGAGGGCATCTCGGAACTTACCGACGAACATTGGAAAGTCATCCAGATGCTCCAGGATTACTACAAGAAGAACGGCATCGCCCCCATGGTGCGGATCCTCTCCAAGGTGACGGGCTTCAAGCTGAAACACATTTACGAGCTGTTTCCCTCCGGACCGGGCAAAGGCGCCTGCAAAATGGCGGGATTGGCGAAACCCACCGGTTGCGTCTAACCCCGTTCCTCCTTTTCACATAAGAGGCAATGACCATAGAGCAGATTCCCGGTGGCAGGGGAATCTGCTCTATGTGTTAAGATATTGTTAAGCGAAAAGATTCGTTTGACTTTTTTCCGGCTAACCATTACATTGCCACAATTAGGATCATCCCTTTCTAGCGCACAAGATGGTCACTCCAACAGTCCGGAGAAGGCTGCCGGGGTGGCTTGAGTCCTTGAGCTTCCGGCCGGCCTCAGAATGATTCAACCAAGGAGCAGATCCATGGCGCGACCCATGAACAAGATTCTTTTCATCGAACCTCGGGCCCCCCGGGAGCATATTTTCAGCCGGGTGGCTATTCCTCGCCTGGGGTCGCTCCTGCTGGGCACCATCCTGCAGCGCCAGGGGCTGGAGGTCAAGGTGATCATCGAAGAGATGTTCGCCCCGGACTACGCTTCCCTGGATTTTAAACCGGACCTGGTCTGCATCTCCAGCATCTCTTCCACGGCCCCCCGGGCTTATGAGTTGGCGGATTCCTATCGGAACCAGGGCCTCCCGGTGGTGTTGGGCGGCGCCCACCCCAGCTTCCTGCCCCAGGAAGGCCTGGAACACGCGGATTACGTGGTCTGCGGCGAAGGCGAAGGGGCCTTGCCGGAGCTGATAGACGCCTTGAGAGACGGCGGCGACGTCAGCGGCATCCAGAACCTCTGTTTTCACCGGGGAGACACCATCCAACAAAATCCTTGGCGACCCCTGGTGGAGGACCTGGATGCCCTGCCCATTCCCAATTATGGCCTGATCCACGGCTGGAAGGCCCGGCGCAAGGGCGTGGTCTCCATCGCCACCTCCCGGGGCTGTCCCTTCAATTGCAGCTTCTGTTCGGTGATCCTCTTGTTCGGCCGCAAACACCGGGCCAACTCGGTGGACCGGGTCATGGCGGAGATTCGCCAAAACGGCCTTGAGGCCGGCCACATCTTCTTCTGCGATGACAATTTCACCGCCAACCGGGCCCATACCAAGGAATTATGTGAGCGGATCATCAAGGAAAATCTAAAGATCGAATGGAGCGCCCAGGTGCGGGTGGAGGCCGCCAAGGACCCGGAACTCCTGGACCTCATGGCCAAGAGCGGCTGCTTTGCGGTCTTCGTGGGCCTGGAGTCCATCAACCCGGCCACCCTGAAGGCCTACAACAAGTCCCAGACGGTGGAAGGCATCAAAGAGGCCGTGATCAATTTTCACCGTTACGGCATCGCGGTCCACGGCATGTTCGTCTTCGGCTCCGAAGAGGACCACTACCAGGTGATCCGGGACACCGTTAAGGTCTCCCGGCAACTGGACCTGGACTCCCTGCAATACCTGATCCTGACGCCAGTGCCGGGTACTGCGTTCTACAAGGAAATGGAGGCGCAAAACCGCATCATCTGCCGGGACTGGAGCCAGTACGACGGCCACCACACTGTGTTTCAACCCCGCCAGTTCACCCCCTTTGAACTCCAGATGGAAACCAACCGGGCCATGAAAAAGTTTTACTCCTGGCCCTCGGTGCTCAAACGCCTCATTGCCCGGGACCTGTTTTTCGCCTATATCAAGGCTTACGCCCGCATCCTGTTGTGGAAAACCTCCTACAAGAGAAACCAGTACTTCCAGCAACTCAAGGAGCGGCTGTTCGTCCAGGCCCGGCAACTGCGCCGGTATCTCCCCGGCGGCAACGAAGTGCCCCGGGTGGGAATTCCGGCGGATATCTGGAACCTGGGACCCTGGGAGAAAGGCCCCCGGGAATTCTTGCTGCGCTTCCTGAGACGCCTGGGGGTGGAGGTGGTGCAGGAAGGCGGCGACAGCGACAGCGACGCCGGCCCCCTGGGCGCAGTGAAGAGTGAAATCGCCAAACTCCAGGAAAAGGCCGACCTGGTGCTGCTGCCTTTGTGGCAGGGCCTGGGGGACGCGGCCCAGAAAATGAAGGACCTGCCCCAGGAGTTGGCCCAGGAGACCATGGCCCGGCTCATGGCCCTGGAATTCAGCCCCGCCTCCTTCTACACCGCCTGTATGGAACTGGGGCTGTGCTTCAAAAAGCGCCTGAAACGCATCCGCCGCATCTACTTCCAGACCCTGGCGGAGGTGGGCGGCCATATTTAGGAATGGGTTAAAAGGGGAAAAGGGGAAGAGGTTAAAAGGAGAAAACCCCCAGTAGTTGAGGTAAAATTATCGTCTTGGCTAAAAAAAAGATAGAGACCTTCGAAGACCTTTTGGTCTGGCAGAAGGCCATGGAAATGGTTAAAAAGATCTATCTTGTTAGCCAAGACGGCAAGATAAGTAAAGACTTTGCTCTGCGCGATCAATTGCGTAGCGCCGCCTTGTCAATTCCCACCAATATTGCCGAAGGATTTGAGCGCGCCTCTACCAAGGAATACCTGAATTTTTTAAACATTGCCAAAGGGTCGGCAGGTGAGTTAAGGAGCCTTTTGCAGGTGGCTACGGAAATCGGCTTCCTGGAAGCCTCCCAACATACAGAAATGAGAAATGCAGTTTTGGAAGTGAGCCGCTATCTATCTAACCAGATAAAATCATTAAAACAACAAGCCTTAAGAGCCTCTTGCAAAAGTCCAGTCTAACCAGTCAAGGCGTCTTTCCCCCTCCCCCCTCAAGGGGGAGGGAACAAAGTCAATAACGTTGATTTCGCCATTGAATATGACTTTTGCAAGAGCCTCTTAAGTTTCCAATAAAGATGCGAGCGTTCCAGGGCGACCTTCGACAGATTTAATTAAGCCCTCATTGTCAAAATTTTGCCAATCATTTTTCAAGTTGACGAACCAGCCACTCGTCAATTTTCCGCAAGTATTCGGCTTCACTATCAGGATTTCCGAAATTTCCGCATATTGGTTCTGTCCAAAAAACCCTATCATCACCCGGGATAGTTTTCAGAACGTCATACGTATTAGGCGAGAGAAGTATAAGTTTTAACTCCTCATTAACCTGCCTCGCCATTAAGAGACTGGCCAGTGCCTCATAGTCGCGAAAAGAATAACCAATGGCAATGATTAGTTTGGCATGTTCACAACACCTGGCAAAATAATGGTAGCCAGTCAAATAGGGCTCGGAGGTCGCTACTTTATTACCCGCTGGATAGATTATTGCATTCTGGTATTCATCCGAATCAAAGACATCATACATTGGCACTTGGACAATCTTTCCATTGGCCGTTAGACGAATCCAGTTAACCGATCCATGAAGTTTGAAAAGAACAATTTGACGATTCGGAGGGCGGATGCGTAAAAGTTCAAACTCGAGCGGATTCCAGAAGGTTTCTCGCAACATCTCTTCCATGCCATCAGTAAAATCATATTGCATACATTGATTACTGCAAAAGTTCTCAATTGCCAGATCATAGTTTGTGGTGAAGATCGGCAAACAACGGGTCGAAGAGTCGAGATGCGAGAATATGGTATCAAAGAGGGGTTTATAAACTGCAACAGCCTTTTCTGCATCAATGGAACGGTACTCGCGAATAATTGAATGGCGCATAAGGGATCGTAAGCTTGCAACCTGGTTTCTGTTCACTTCATACGCGGATTTTTGGCCATCAATAACGAAAGACGATATGTACTGCAGATTCAAAAAAGTTTCGAGGTCCCCTAAAATTGACTCTAAATCGTAACCCCTGACTGATATAAGTGTTGAAAGCAAGGATGCATCGTCGCTAACCGTGATCTCGGCAGCGATTCTCTCGACAAATTCTTTCATGGCGGGTTTGCCAAGAGGTACGGATGCACCGGCACCGAGAAATAGAATAATAGGTGATTGTGTAATGATTGGGTTTAGTGGCATGGATTTTGTGCCTTGCTTCCTTATCAAACGGGTCTATCATTATATATTAATGAGATTTTGCCTTTTGCCCATCGTTCTCAAGCTCCTGCCAGGGGGCCAGCAAGTATTTGATCTTCCCCTTTAACCTTTTCCCCCTTTAACCTTTTACCCCTCTTCCTTTCCCGGCTCCAAGCCATAAGCCTTCAGCTTGCGGTAAAGGTGCGAGCGTTCCAGGCCGATTTTCTCCGCCAGGAGGCTGACGTTGCCCCGGCATTCGGAGAGCTTGCGCTGCAGGAATTGCTTTTCGAACAGGGCCCGGGCTTCCCGGAAGGACGGCACCTGGAGGAAGGGGTCGAGGAATTCGGCCTCAGCGCCTTCCGGGCTGACGGTGGCCTCCACTTGGCCCCGAGCCGGTTCCTGACCCGAGGCGCCCAGGGACAGGTCGGCCACGTCGATGACTGCCGTGGGGCAAAGGATGGCCAGGCGGAAGACGAAGTTTTTCAACTCCCGGACGTTCCCCGGCCAGGGCATGGCGGCCAGGGCCTTTAGGGCCGCGGCTGAGAAGGTCTTGGCCAGGGCGTCGCCCGCCTCGGAGAGCTCCTGGAGGAAATGGGCCGCCAGCAGGGGGATGTCCTCCCGGCGCTCCCGCAGCGGCGGCACGCTGAGGGGGATGACGTTGATGCGGTGATAGAGATCTTCCCGGAAGGTCCCTCGCATGATCTCCTCTTCCAGGTTCTTGTTGGTGGCGGCCACTACCCGCACATCCACCTGGATGGGGCGGCTGCCGCCCACCCGCTCGAAGCGCTGCTCCTCCAGGATGCGCAGGATCTTGGCCTGGGTCTTGAGGCTCATGTCGCCGATCTCGTCGAGAAACAGGGTGCCTTCGTGGGCCAGGTCGAATTTGCCCCGGTGCCGTGCGGAGGCCCCGGTGAAGGCGCCCTTTTCATGGCCGAAGAGCTCGCTTTCGATGAGGTCTTCCGGGATGGCGGCGCAATTCACCTCCACGAAGGGGTGGTTCGCCCGCCGGCTCTGGGCGTGCAGGGCCCGGGCCACCAATTCCTTGCCAGTGCCGTTCTCTCCGGTGATGAGCACCGAGGCGTTGGTGGGGGCGACCAGGTCCAATTTCTCCCGCAGACGGCGGACGGCTTCGCTGTTGCCGATGATCTCCTTGACCGGGGCGGTCTGCTGCCGGAGACGCCGGTTCTCTTCGGAGAGCCTGGCCAGTTCCAGGGCATTGCGCACCGACAGCAGGATCTTGTCGGCGTTGGGGGGCTTTTCGATGAAATCGTAGGCCCCCAGGCGGGTGGCCTTGATGGCGTTCTCCACCGAGCCGTAGGCGGAGATCATAATCACCGGCAGGAAGGGGTACTGCCGCTTCAGTTCATTGAGCACCTCCAGGCCGTCCAGACCCGGCAGGGAAATGTCCAGGAGCACCAGTTCCGGGGCCGTTCCCGCCACCATTTTCAGGGCGGTCTCGCCATCCGGGGCGGTGAGCACCTCAAAGCCCTCGTCCTGGAGGATGCCCGCCACCACCTGAAGAATCTGGGGCTCGTCGTCAACTACCAGCAAGTTTCCCGGCATATTCAGCCCTGTGCATGGGAAGGTCGATAATAAATTTGGCCCCCCGGGGAAGGTTGTTTTCCACCCGGATATGGCCCTGGTGCTCCGCCACAATGGAATTGGCGATGGCCAGGCCCAGGCCGGTGCCGCCCCGCTTGGTGGAGAAGTAGGGCTCAAAGATCCGCACCTTGTCCCGGTCCGGGACGCCTCGGCCGGTGTCGGCCACGGTGAGTTCCACTCTGCCGTCGGCCGGATGTCTCCGCAGAGAAACGGTAATCTTCCCGGCCCCGTCAATGGAGGCCAGGGCGTTGTCCAGCAAATTGAGGAGCAGCCGCTTCACCTGCTCCCGGTCCAGAAGCAGGGGCGGCAACTGGGGATCGGGGTGAAACTCCAGGGCCACCCGGGGTTGGAGTTCCTGGTACAGGAGCACCGTCTCCTGGACCAGGGCGTTGAGGTCCTGGGGCGCCACGGTGAGCTGGGGCAGCTTGGCGAATCGGGAGAAGGCATTCACCAGGTTCTTGAGTTCATCCACCTGATTGACGATGATCTGGGTGCATTCCTGGAAAACCTGGTCGTCCTCGCCGAGGCGTTCGGCGTAGCGCCGCTGCAGCCGCTGGGCCGCCAGCTTGATGGGCGTCAGGGGATTTTTCACTTCATGGGCGATCCGCCGGGCCACCTCCCGCCAGGCCGCCAGGCGCTGGGCTCGCTCCAGCTCGGTCAGGTCTTCAAAAACTACGACCACACCCAGATCTCCTCCGGCTTCATCCTTGAGCACCGTGGTTTTGAGCAACAGATAGAGGGTCTGATTGGGCAGGACCAGGTGCAGGGGCCTCTCCACCGTACCCCTGGCCGAACGGCGGGCCGCGGCCACCACTTCGGCCATGCGGCTATATTCCGCCGGGGGCAGCAAAACCTTAGCCTCCCGGCCCAACACTTCCTCCCTTTTCAAGTGCAGCATCTGGGCGGCGGAGTCGTTGATGAGGGTGACCAGGCCCGCGGCGTCCAGGCCGATGACCCCGGCGGCCACGTTCTTCAACAGGATCTCCATGTCCCGCTTCTGGGTGGAGATGAGCTCGTGGGACTGGCTCAACTGCCGATAGGCCGCGGCCAGCTGGGCCTGGCTCTGTTGCAGGTCCTGGGTCATTTTGTTGAAGGACTGGACCAGAAAGCCGATTTCGTCGCGCCCTTCCTGGTCGATGTGGATATCGTAGTTACCCCCGGCCACCTTCACGGTGCCCTCGGCCAGTTGGCGGATCGGGGTGGTGATCTCCCGGGCCATGTAAAACCCCAGCCAGATGGCGGCCATCATGGCGATGAGGGTGACGATGATCAGGGCCAGGTAATGGCTCACCTTGACCGGGCTGAATTGCAACTGGCGCTGGCGCAGTTCCTGGAGGCTGCGCGCCGCTTCGGCGACGCGCAGCAGGTGAGTCTTGGGGATGCGCTTGCGCACCAGGAGGTAGCCCTTGAGGTCGCCGGCGGCGTCGGTTATCGGCACCTGGAGGCTCAAAACTTCATCGGCGCCGACCTTCTGCCGGACCACCGCATCCGGCGATATAGCCGCCCCGGGCTCCGGCGCCGGCAGGCCCGGCAACTTGCCCATCCGGGGGTCGTAGCTATCGGCCAGCGGCGTGCGGTGGGCATCCAGGACCTCCAGGCCGCTGAGGCGGTAGGCGGCGCGGTTCCGGTCGGCGAAGGCCTGAAAAAACTCTCGGTCCTCGAGGCTCCAGCGCTCCTGTTCCTGCAACTCTTGGCTGAACATACGGCCGTAGGCCCTGAGGTTATCCTCCAGGTCCAGGGAGAAGGTGCGGGTCAGGTCGATGGCCTTGTCCAGGGACTCCTCCACCTGCCGGTCCCAGGAATGGTCCACCCTGCTACCGATCAACTGCCAGGCCATGAAAAAGAGGAACAGGGTGGGCAGCAGGGTCAGGCTGATGAAGCTGAGGACCAGGCGGGTGCGCAGCCGGGAACCGAAGACCTTGCGGCGCCGCTCCAGGAAGAGTTTGGACAGATGACGGAAGATGAGGAAGGTGAAAAGCAGTAGCAGGAAGGTGTTGATATTCAGGAGCCCGAAGGCCAGGAGGCTGCCGGTCACCGGCTGGCCGCCCTGGTGCACCAGGTGCACTTCCAGGGAGGTAATAGCCACCACCAGAACCAGGGTGATGGCGATGAGGGCCCGTTCCCGGCGGCGCTTCCGCTGTTCCTTGAGTTGTTCCTGTGTCTCAGGGCGGTTTGCTTGCATCAGCCTTTTAGCGGTAGCCTTATAGTAAAGGTGCTGCCTCCCCCAGGGGTGGTATCCAAATCGACGGTGCCATTGTGGTCGGTGATAATCTTGTGGATCACCGCCAGCCCCAGACCGGTGCCTTTTTCCTTGGTGGTGAAAAAGGGGTGGAAGATCTTTTCCTTGACCTCCGGAGCCATGCCCTTGCCGGTGTCCTGGATGGAAAACCACACCTGGTTGTCCTCGGAGCCGCTGGCCAGGACAATGCGGTCGCCGGTTTCGCTGGCCTCCATGGCGTTCTTGAGGAGGTTGACCAGCACCTGGTTGAGCTGGTTGGGGTCGGCCGGCAGCCGCGGCAGTCGTGGAGCCAGCCGATCTTCCAGGACGATCCCTTTCTCTTCGGCGGCCGGGCCCATCAAGATCTGGACTTCCCGGATAATGTCATTCAGATTGATTTCTTGCTTGACAGGATGCACCGGCCGCAGGAAATCACGTAGTTCGCCGAGGAACGATTCCAGGCGTTTGACTTCCCCCTGGATGATATGGAGTTTTTCTTGGGCGGCGGGATCGCCGCTCAGATGCCTTAGCACCTGGCCGGCCAGGCCGCCGATGACCATGAGGGGATTCTTGATTTCGTGGCTGACGTAAGCGGCGGCCTCGCCCACCGCGGCGAACCGCTCCGAGTGCATCAGGCGCTCCTGGGAATCCACGAGTTCCTTGGTCTTGAGCTCCACCTGGCGGGCCAGGGTCTTGTTAAAGGCCAGGGCGGTGACGATCAAAGCGACGCTGGCCAATACCACCACCACAAAGAACAGCCCCGCCAGAAACAACTCCTGATGCAGGACTTCCCTGACCTGGCCGGAGACTTCCTCCACCGGGGCCACTACGGCCACGCCCCAGAGGTTGTGGGCCGGGTCCTCCAGATCGGTCACCCCGGTGATCAATCCTTTGCTGAACGAGATGGGGGTGTAGGCCGCCAGTTTGGGCATCTGCCCCAATTTTTGCCGGTGCCAGCCGGAGTCGTATTCCGTCACCCCCTCTTGGCCCGCCAGCAGCGAGGCATGGAGTTCCGTCAGCCCCCGGAAGACGATGTTTGGGTTACGGGCGATGCGGATTTCCAGGGCCTTATGGCCGATGAAATCCTTCTCATAATGGGCCAGCATGATTTCGTCCTGGTCGATGATCCAGGCATAGCCCGTCTGGCCGGAGCGCACGCCGGCGGTGACTTTTTCACAGATGAAGAATGGATCGATGAGAAATTCCACCACCCCGGAGAAAACCTGGTCCCGTCCCCAGTAGAGCGGGGTGAGGAAGCGCATGACCCGGCGTCCCTGCCAGGGAGGTTCGGAGTAAACAAAGGTCTTGCTCAAGAAGAGGCGGCCGCGGTGAGCCGGGTCCCGGGCCCACTGGAGATAGGCGGCCGGCAGCGCCAGGCTGGCCACCGGAGGCGGCTTTGCCGCGGTGCTGAAGACCTGCACCCCAGTCCCGGCAGGATTGTAGCGCACAATGGCCAGGAGGCCGAAGCGCTTGTGCCGGGAAAACCGCTCCGCCAGGATGTCGTCCAATTCCCGCTCCTTGGGAGGCGTGGTTTGAAACAACCCGGCATAGCCCATGAGGGCGTTTTCCAGGAAGTCGAAGTAGGATTCGACATTGTCGCCGATCTTCCGGGCCAGCATCAACTGCTGCTGGTTGAACTGGTCTTTCAGGATGACTTCGACTTTCTGATTGAGCTTCTGCCAGAAGGAAAAGAAGAGAAGGGAGATACCCACGGCGCCGACCAGGATGATGATTATGATCAGTGGCAGAGGGATAGATCCCTGGATCCGGCTTGGTCTCATCTTGGCATAACCCTTTAATCCATTTATATTTATCATCCTTTCGGGGCCTTGGCAAGCAGTAGCCAGTAGTCAATGGTCCGTGGTCCGTATCAAAATAAGTTTTTATGCCAAGATAATAACGGATTACTGACTACTGACTCTTACTGGCAACCCAGATGGCCTCCATCTCTTCCAGGGTGGAGGTCTCCGGGGTTTTGCCCTGTTTGGCCAGGGTGCGCTCCACCACGTTGAAGCGTTTGATGAACTTGTAGATGGTGCGTCTGAGGGCCCCCTCGGAATCGATGTTCAGGAAGCGGCCCACGTTCACCAGGGCAAAGAGGAGGTCCCCCAGTTCCTCCTCCCGGGCCGGATCGGGCGGCCCTGCCAGGGCCTGGCGGAACTCGTGCCACTCTTCCTCCACCTTGTCCAGGGCCCCCTGGACATGGGGCCAATCGAAACCCAAACGGGCCGCGGCCTCCCCCAGGCGCTGGGCCTGGACCAGGGCGGGCAGCGCCGGCGAGACCTTACCCAAGGCGCCGGCCGGGGCTTTCCCCTCCCGGGCCTTGGCCTGTTGCCAGAGGCGCCGCAAGTCCTCTTGGGTCCGAGCCTCCTCTCCTTTAAAGACATGGGGGTGCCGGTGGATCATCTTGGCGGCGATGCCGGCCACCACCTCGACCAGAGAAAAATGGCCCCGCTCCTCATAGAGATCGCTTAAGAACACCAGGTGTAGCAGCAGGTCGCCCAATTCCTCTTTGATTTTCTCGGGGTCGCCGCCGTCCAGGGCCTCGATCAATTCATAAGACTCTTCCAGAACGTAGGTCTTTAGAGTCTCCGGGGTCTGCTTGGCGTCCCAAGGGCAACCGCCGGGGCCGCGCAAGCGCCGGACGATGGCGGCGAATTCATTGAGCATCCCTCCGGGGTCGCCGTTTTTATGATTCATCCCAAAATAGTCCTCATATTTACAAATTTATCCAAAGGGCACAGCAAGCTGTGCCCCTACGGCAGTAGTTGCGGCAATTTTGTAGGGGCACGGCATGCCGTGTCCTTTTCCTGGCTGAAAGCTATTTATTCCGCAAGGAGTCCAAGGAACGGCCCAGATCCTCCAACCCCCGCAGCCCTTCTTCCTTCAACCCCTGCTCCTTTTTCTTGGTGTCCCGTTTCTGCCATTTCTGCAGATAGCCGTTGAACTGCTGTTTAAAGTCCGGGGGCAGCAGTTCCAGGGATTGGCGGGCGAGATAGATGAGCTGCGGGGCGGTGCGGGATTCTTTAAAGAGGCGGGAATCTCGGGGCAGGACCAGGCCGATAAAGATCAGGGCGAAGCCGATGAGCAGCGCTCCTTTGGCCAGGGCAAAAGCCGCCCCCAACAGGCGTTCGAAAAAATCGAGGTAGAGATGATACAGGAGGCGCTGGAGCAGGTGGGCCACCAAATGGGTGAGCCAATAGACGGCCACCAGGACCACGGCAAAGGCGATGACCCGGGCGTATTGGGGATCGGTGATCCAGGGCGCCAGGAGTTCCGCCAGCCGCAGGTAGGCATGGGCCGCGACCACCACGCCCCCCACCACCCCCACCAACACCGCCAGCTCTTGTAAAAATCCCCGAAAATAGCCCCGAATGGTTACCAAACCGAGCAGGACTAAGATCCCCAAGTCTAACAGGTTCATGGACGCCGCCGTTCCTTGATTATGACATGCCTATCAAAAAAAGGGGGAACAGTCAATCTATCGTGGTTCGGGGGGCGGACCGAAGGATGGTAAGGGGGGGCAGGGGCGACACCTGATAATGCCATTTAGGGAAAAAGATTTGGGTAACCAAACCTGCGTTTCGCCGGCGCGGTAGGGGCGGGTTTTTAACCCGCCCCTACCCGGCCATTCACCGCACCACCCGGCCCCTGAGGTTGTGCTGGTGGTAATTGAGGGCCTCCCAGAGGCCCTGGTGCTCCACTTCGTGTTCGAACCGGGCCACGAAACGCTCCGGCAGTTCCTCCCGGCAGGCGCAAAAGTGCTGGAACATCTCGTCGATCTTCTTTTCCATGCGCACCAGCATGCGCCAGAGCAGCAGGCCGCTCACCCCGGCGAAGACCCCCACCAGGGTGACCAGGGCCGTGGCATGTACTCCCAGGTCTTGGTAGTTCATAGACATACCGTTTTGGGGTTTTCAGTTCTCGGTTTTTGGTTAAAAGTTACCAGTGGTCAGGCTCTCTGACGCCGTAGGGGCGGCTCGCGAGCCGCCCCTACATCTCCCCATTAAGACTTGGCCATCCCGGCTCGCAGGGCCGCCAGACCCAGAGAGCTGGCCAGCCCCAAAATGAGTTCATACTGCTCCTGGGTGACCCAGCCCAGGCCCCGAACGCAGGTCGCCAGGGCCAGGACCAGGGCGGAGATATAGGTCTTTTTTCCTTCCAGCATTGCTACTCCCTCCATCCCGTGAGGTTCACCGTCTGGTTGGCGGTGTTCTCGTTATTCAGGTAAAGCTTGCCACCCTCCAGGACCCGGCAGCAAAAGGGCATGGCCCCCCGCACCCCCTGAAAGTCATTGGCCGGCGGGGTTCCGTGGAGGAGTAGAGCCGGCGCACTGCCATCATAGGAGATGGCCAACTTCAGGTCATAGCCCGCCGACGCCGCGGCAAATCCCATGATCTGCCGGGCCGTGGGCGGCGCCACCAGCCCCAGATCCACCTGGGTATAGCCGTTGATGGCTCCCGAGGCCAGCGGCGCCGGGGTACGCCAGGTGGTGAGGCCCCTATCTTGGTAAAACGGGGCCAGGTTGCCGTCGGCGTCATTAAAGACCATGCCGAGATAACGGAAGTTGGTGTTGGGGGGCAGCACCACGAACCAATCCCCCTGGGCCAGGCTCAAGGCGTCGCCGCCATAGGTGATGGCGCCGCCGGTGCCGTTGTCAGTGTTGTGGCCGGTGATGGCTCGGGCCAGCCCCCGGGAGGCGCCGCTGAGCACCAGGATTTGTCCGTCTACGAGCTCTCCCGCGGCAAAGCCGTAGCCGAGGTTGGCGGTGTTGCCGCTATTGCGCAGACTGACGGTTTGCCCGTCTTGAGACGCCACCCGCAGCACCGGCATGGCCTTGAGGGTGAAGATGGTGTCGTTAGCCCCCGCCAGGGCGTAAACACCATACCACTGGGAGGCCTTTTCGCTGCCCCACAGACTCCCGGTAGTGGGAAAGTTCAGGGTAACCGGAGCGGCGTTCTCCCGGTAGCGGCCGTCACTGAGCCCCGCGTCCACCCATTGCCCCGGATGCAGGGGCGACGGAAAGCCGTTTAGCATCAGACAGGCCTTGCAATCAGAGGTGGCCTGGACCCTTAAGGTGGCCCCGTCCACGTACTCCAAAGTCGGGGCGCCGGAGATCTCGAAGCTCTCCATCAGACCCTGCTCAATCTTGTCGAAGTCGCTCTTCAAGATAACCTGACGGCCCGTGCCGCTGCCCCATTTGGACTGAGGAAGGTGAATCAATCCCATAGATCGTCCCCTTTAATACAGTTTTCGTGTTCGCTTAAAACCCTTAGAGCGGAATTAATAAACATAGGCCCGGGAATCCCAGTGGCCGTCCCAGGAGCTATCCAGGTCGATGGCCCAGGCGTCAAAGGCGCTGCCGGCCGCGTCCACGGCCCAGGAATCGGCGCAGTCCATGGTCCGGCTCAGTTTCAGATGCACCCGTCGGCGTCCCAAGTCCAAGTTTTTGCCCAGCACGGTGAACTCTTCCCGGTCCCAGCCATGGAAATCCGAAGATACGGCCACGGTATCCCCCAATTCAATCCTCACCCCCTCCAGCCAGGTCTCCACTTCGGCCGCCTCCAGCGGCGGCGCCAGGCGCTGCAGTAAGCGGGTGCACAGCAGCCGGGCCATTTCGGGGTCCTCCAGGATTACTGTGGAGCCGTAACGGAAATCCAGGTCCAGGGCCTGCTCCCCCCAGTTGTCGATGGCCGCCTGGTCCCGAGCCTCACAATAGTTGCTGCTGTCGCGGTCGTAGTCGGCATAGCGCAGCCGCACCAGGTTGACGGCTCCGGCCTGGTCGCAGGCCGCGGTGACGGTGCGGATTTGCGCCGGGGAAAGGACCACCAGGTTATCCCGGACCATAAAGGCCAGGAGGCGGTTAAACCATTCCCAGTCTCCCTGGAGCTTGCCGTGCTCCAGAGCCCCATGCAGCATGAGAACCACTGCCTCCAGGCTGCCCATCTGGGCCATGGCGAGATAGTTCGGAGCATAGCTCCACATATCCCCGGCTTCACAAAAGGTAAAGGGAATCAGGTCGCTATTGAGCACGTTGGGCTTTTCGTCCCCGGCTCGAGCCATGATCCAGGAAATCATTGCGTCAAAATGAGCCTTATCCTCGGCAATAGCCGGAAAGCGATACGACTGGCCGGGCGCCCCGTTTACCCCCAGCCCGAAGGTTTGCAGCACCAGGGCGTTCAGCCAGCCATAATGGCGATCGCTCATATAGCCGCCATAATCCTGGTCCTGCCGGTTAACCCGCAGATCATCCAGAATCCTTCTGGCCCAGGTCCCGGCCCGTTCATCCCCGGTTTTCATATAGATGTGCAGGCAGCCGATGGCGATGGCCGCCGCTTGCCCCGGGTCATAGTCGCCATACTGGAAACCGGAGCCGGAAAAGAGAGTGGGAAATTTCCATTTGCCCGGAGAATCCGTAAGGGTTCCAACCAGGTTCCCGGTGAGGGTGGGCAGGGTTCCGGCTGCCATACCAGCCACCCCATGAACGCCAGTGACATCAGCGGTCAGGTTGGGCAGGATTCCGTCCAAAGCTCCGTAAATATTTTCCGAATACTCCCCGATGACATCACCGGTCAGGTTGGGCAGCACGCCGGCTGCTTCCCCGGCCACGCCATGATTGCCCGTTGCGGCTCCGGAGGCGTTGGCCAGGGTCCCGGAGAGTGAGCCCTCCACTCGCACCAAACCCGAGAGGTCTCCAGTCACCGAACCGATAAGGCCCTCGGCGCTTCCGGTCACGCCGTGAGCCGCCATTATCTCTCCGGCAATGGAGCCCAGACTTCCGGCCACCTGGCCAGCCACGCCATGCGCTCCGATAATGGCAGCAGTCACCAACGCCAGAAGGCCGGTCAAGGCTCCGCTGACGATTGACCAGCCAGAGGCATTGCCGCTGACATTCCCGAGGGTTCCCGCGGCGCTCCCGGCTACGCCATGCGCCCCGGCAACCGCCCCGGTCGCATTGCCAAGCGTCCCCGCCAAGGTTCCGGTGACTGTTTGCTGCACTTCTTTGAAAACCGCCGACACGATGGCCCAATCGTCAGAGGTTCCAAAGGTCCAGGCCATCGCGGTGTTATTGGCGTCAGTCTTGATAAGGTATTGCCCACCGTCGCCATAGGAGCCGTCATCCACATCGTATAATTGCACTCCGGTGCGCCCGGAAGGGTTCCAGGTGGTGGCCCCGGAACCGATGGCCGCCACGATCACATCACCAGAGGCCAGGCCGGTGTGCGTGGGGCCAGTCGGGTTGGTGCCGGTGCCGGAACCTAGATCGGCGGTGCGCAGCGCCGAAGTATAGTTGGACTGAGCCTTATAAGACGAAGCCTCGGCAGTAAAATAGACATTGTTATCGTCTGGAATGTGGATGGTATAGGCCGCCCCCGTGGGTGGATTGAGCAGATACCATAACTCCACCGTGGTTTCGCCGCTGACCGCCTGGGCATTGGTGCTGGCCTGGGTCAGGGCGACGCCGTTGTAAGTCGGGGCGCCGCCGGTCCTGGCCGTCAGGCCGTCCACCACGATCCCCAAAACCAGCAAAGTCGCCCCGGCGCCACAGGTGTAGCTCAGGTCCCGGCCAGAGGCGCTGCGTCCCCGGATAAGGTTTGCCTTGGTATCGTAGGTATGGGCCATTATCTACTCATATTGCTCATGGCGTCATCAAGTTCCTGCAGGCACAGTAATGGCGGCGCTGCTGATTAACACCGGCCCGCCTGTGACGATGGCGGTTGTATTCAGGTTGATGGTGGCGCCGCTGGTGCTCACATCGCCGTGGCATACCTCGGTAGTGCCATCTGTTTTGAACATCTTGAAATAGGCCGCGGTGCCCGTGGCTGTGGCGTTCTGTTGGGTGATGGCTCCAAAGGTCAGGACGCCGTTGGCCACGCTGTTGCTGGCTTTGGCCGGGAGATTCAATGATACCAACACTGAACCAGTGTCATAGGCTCCAGAGTAAAGTTTTAATACGCCGGCATCCAGGTCATCATTGAGTTTGTTTGCTAAAGATGTACGTTCTGCGGTCGGTAGTACAAAACTTGCCATGATATTTCTCCTTTAGTTAAGGGATTAATTAAGCGCCGTCCAATCCGTATTTGTCAATCCATGCGCCTTGTACCAATGGTTTCCGCTGGTATTAAGATATTCTTCACCAATAAAGTTCGGGGTTATCGAACCTGAAGGCGACCCTGACCCGCTTTGGTACCCGACCTGCCCGAAGGCGATCCAGGTGCCGTTGCCTGAACCGCCCCAGTCGCTGCCGTTATCGACGCAAATATAGCCAAGCGGCTTTGTGCCGTTATTGGCAGGCTGGGTATTCCAGATAATATCTCCCCTTCTCGACTGCGCCCCAAGATTAGTAAGGCTGTAACTAAACTCCCAGACATTCTGCAGTTCCCCAAGTTGAAATCCGCCACGAGCAATTAGAGGACCAAAAGTAATTAGAGAGTGATATTGAGCACCGCCATTGCCAGGATCATAGGTTCTTGCCATCCACTGAGGTTTCTGCTGAAAGTAAGCACCCTCGAAAGAACCATAAGGCCACGTGACAAGTAATCCCACATCGGGGCTATACCGGTCATAAGTCCCTGCCCCATAGAAATTCAAAGCATCACCGGAACTGAGCGGATAAGTTCCACTCATAGTGGTTACAATATAAGGTCCATTTATATTGCATTGTCCTCTTTGCTGTATCCGGGCAAATGGCCGTGTGCCAGTATTAATCCGCCCTCCTGTTACAAAGAGGTCACTGTTAAAAGCGACTATCATGGTGCGGCCTTGATCCGCAGCGTTATCCCCAGCAAACCCAGTATTAGCAACATCAACACCATCAAAATTTATTACACATGGATATGAAGTCTTTGCAGAAGCAAGATCAATTACTGCCAATCTGGAATCCGTCCCACCGGTGCTATAGTAAGAACGGCTGGCGAAGGGCAGACAGGTCGCAACATATTCAAAGTAAGAATCTTTGAATTTCAAAGACCCCCTACCAGCAGTATAAAAAGACTGCATGGCACTACCCTGGAGCCAGCATTTAGTAAACCGGAGGTCCCCAAAATAACCATGGCCGTGCGTTGGATAATCGCCATAAAAGTGAGACGCCCAACCACTAAAATCACATGAATAAAAGTCTATATTTGCGGCCATTTCAAACCGCAGGGCCGCTGACCTGTCTTGGTCGGGGCTGGTTATCCAGTCGCTGTTATAAGTGGGAGCGTAGTTCCGGTAATTTTGGAATCGGCAACGGTCAAACATAATGCCATAGGGAATAGAATCAGGATATATTGCACTCGGTTGGAAGCAAACCCCGCTATAGCCCTTGATAAAAGTGCAGTTCCTAAAACCCTGGCCGCCAGCACAATCGGCAATTGCGATGGAGCCGGTTCCCGCTGCGTCGGTAATACCGCCGAAGAATAAGATATTGTCAAAAAATGGCCGGCAATAGTCCGCTATTTTGATCGCATAACCCGTAGTGCCATTAATAATTGCAGCACCAACGAGTCCGGGGCCGTCAGCATCGCTGGGGTTGGGGTTAGTGGTTTTGTCGTAACCGTATTGACTCCCACCTCCGGTGCCATGAAAATACGGTCTTTCCGATTTACCTGTTATGGTTACTTGAGTGCCAAGGAAGTAATGCCCGTTTAAATCAATTCTCGGAGCCCGCCGATAAAGGGGATTGTCAACACAAGTAATCGCTGCTTGCATCGCCGCTGAATCGTCATGGGCCGGAATAGTATAGGCGCTGTCGGCATACCAGGAGGTGCCGTTGATGTACCAAGCATTTCCCAACGCCCCCCACCATTCGGGGTAGACATGGTCTATCTGAGGATTTTCGCCAATAACCACCTTGCCGGTGCCGCTGCAGGAGAAGATTTGATAAAGCCCGGCCGAAAGAGAGCCGTTGATGGTCAGGGTCTTGTTGTTAGCGATGGCGAAGACCGCCCCCCGCTCCGGCTTGAGAGTGATGTTGGCGGGCACCGGCAGGTCGGCAGTGACGTTGTGGGTCCCGGCAGGCACGCGCAGAATGACGTTATTGCTGCCGATGGCGGTGACCGCGGCCTGAAAAGTTGCGCCGTAGTTGGGATCGCCGACCCAGGTTTCTTTGCCCAACCTGGCGTCCACCCGGTTCAATCCAGCATCGAAGGTATTTTTTTCTGTTTGTCCTCGGGCTGATAGCGGGGGCTTATATAGAAAACCGTTGGTAGTAGTGGCTCCAGTATCGGCCCAGGACGGACCAGAAAAGATAACCAGTAGAAATAGAAATAAGAAATAGTTAATTTTTTTCATAGTCATTCCTTTTTAGGTGTCTTCCACCCCGTAGGTGTCGAGCCAATTAAGCCAGTTGTCCAGGACGTTCCAGGCCGGTTCATCCCCGCTGACGAAATGATACTGAGCCAGTTTCATGAAGGCCCAATATTGACCCAGGCCGCAACCCACTTCCGGATAATCAGGCCACCAGCAGAATTTGTTGAAATTCTCACAGCCCAGGATGGCAATGTTCTCGATATCGTTGCGGGTGTGCACCGGCATGATGGGCCCCTTGACCCCGCCGTAACGGGCCTGAAACTCATCCTGGGCGTCCTGATGGAGTTGCACATAGGTCTGGGCCAGGTTCAGGGCTCCGACCAGAAAGGGGGCCAGAGGCTGCGCGTAATGCACTAAAGTAGGCCCCCGCCAGGGGTTCTGGCCGTAAGGCGTTAAGGAAATGGCCAGCCGGGGCGCGTAAGGGTAAGGGTCCTGGGCCTCCAGGTTGAGGGAGATGTCATCCAACCACCACTCGTGCTCCTCCAGTCCCTGTTGCTCCAGCTTGAATTCCAGGGTGCGAAGGCGGTTGGCCCCGGCAAAGGTGAGATGCTCGCCGAACTTGAGGTCAGTGAGATAAAAGGCGCCGTTGCTGGGAGGATTGGCCGGAATGCCGAGGTCGATTACCTGGAGGGGATGAACCAGGGGGGTGGCCCCCGACTCCAGTTGCAGGTCGGACAATTCCACCGTCACCCGCCGCCAGGCGTTCGCCGGCACCGTCACGTCCTGATAGAAATAGCTGCCTTGGGCATCCTTAACCTTGACCCGGAGGGTGAGGGAGGCGACCCCGGCCACCACCGCCCGGACGAGAAAATTGACCTGGCTGTGGCCGGAGGAGTCGCAGCTGCCGGGGTCGATGCCGGCCCAGACTCCGAAGGCGGTGGCGTAAGGCGACAGGTCCCAGGTCACCAGGCGCTGGGTATAGAAAGTCTCGCCGAACAGGACCTCGGTTTCTTCCCGGGTGCCGATGGTGATGTCGCTGGCGTCCTGCTGGGTGGCGGAGTACCAGGCTCCCCACATGGCCGTGACCCGGTCGCCGTCTTCGATGAGATTGTCCCGGCGCCAAAACTGGCTGAAGGGCAGCTCAAAGGGGGTCAGCTCGGCAAACCGGTCCGGAATGGCATGGACATAAGTGTGGGCCGGGCCCCAGGGGTCTTCTGCATCGGAGGCCGAATCATTCAGGGTGACCAGGAGTTTCCGGGGGTGCGTCGCGGGCTCCCCGGCCCAAAAGGTCCAATAGTCCCCGGCCACCAGGTGGGTGCCGGGGCCGCCTTCCCAGTAAACTTCAAGGCCGGCCCACAGGGTTACCGGGTGCTGCCGGTCGCCACTGATCAGGCCACCGGCCTCCCAGGTCAGGCCGCCGTCCTTGGACCACTGGAAGGTGGCGGCGCCCACCGCCCCGGTGCTTTGAATATAGACCACGAAACGGCGCTTCTCCTGGCGGGCATAGTCACCCCGGAGGATCAGAATGGCGCTGCCGCTGCCGATTTTGGTCAGGTTATGGACCTTAAGGGTGCCCGCCGGTCCCTGCAACTTGAGGCTGAGGCGGTCCACGCCATTAAAGGGGGCAGCCTCCAGGGACCAATCCAGGCCGTAACCGAACCAGGCGGCGTCCGTGCTGGCCGGGAGCAGCACCCGGGCATGCAACACCCGGCCGGGGCCGCCCGCCGCCGCCTCGCTTTGAAATACCTGAAAGGCGTCAACCCCGGGGCTGGCGCCCCGGTACATCAGGTGCTCCCCCCGGTCCCAGAACTGCCGTTCAAACGAATCTCGCAAGAGTGGGGAGGTGCGGGACTGCTCTCGGCCAATAAAGGCCTCCCACAGGAAGCGGATCAGCGGGGTGTAATCCTTCCCCTGCGCCGACCCGGCAAAGTGGAGGCAGACCATCAGGTCCAGCAGCCGATCCACCGCGAAGTCGTACGTATAGTCGTCCCGGGAACGGCTGGCCCGGCGGATGCAAGGGTAGTTGTTCAGCGGCTCGTATCTGGCCGCCTGCTTTCCGGTGAGATAGATGTAATAGAGCTGAACCGGAGTCCCGGCCGCCAGGGGCGTCCCCAGGGTGATGCTGGTGGCCTCTCCCTGGTTGCTAAAGGAACCGCCCTGGTAATAGTTGGTCAGGTCGCCGCTCATGGGGTCGGCCCAGAAGCCGTTCCAGGGAAACACCGTGTCCACCGTGTAGATCCCCCGGATGAAGTAAACCTGCCCACCGCCAGGGTTGGGGGCCGTTAGGGTTATCCGGCCGTCGTCCGCGACCGGCGCGGTGGCTCCCTGCCAGTTACCCGCCACCGCTTCCTGGAGCGGCGTGCCGCCCATATTGTCGAAGGCCCAGTTGAATTGCGCCGCCCGGGCCCAATCGATGCGTGCCATAAAAACCCCGTTTGCTATCAGCTTATCGATTCCGAATGACAGGAAGTCCCCGTAGGGGCGGGTTTAAAACCCGCCCCTACACGGCTTCTATTCTTCTCCCAGATAAGCCCTGATCTTGATCTCGCCGAAATCGACCCAGAGGTCATAGAGGCAGCGCCGGACGATCTCCCGCAGGGCCTGGGCGGCGCTGATATTTTCGAAACACACCCCGATGGCGTACTCTGGGGTGAGGCTCTTGGCCAGGGCGAAAGAATCCTGGTTGATGGCCTGGCTGAGCCCTATTTCGGCCAGAATATCCGCCATGATATCCACCGGATGGGTGGTGGCGTCTTTGGTAACCCGGGCCGCCACCTGGTCGCTGCGGCCGGTGACCAGAATCACCCCAGTGGCCGGATCCGCGGCCACGCCCTCCCAGGTCTGGGCCTCGCTGAGATACACCGCGGTGATGGCGACAAACGGGGCGCCGTACACCCGGCAGCGATAGATGGGCGGAGTGGCGGTGAAGGTCCAGTGGTCCCCGGCCACCAGGGCGGTCCCGGGGCCCGAGTCCCAGTAGACCGCGAGGCCCGCCTGCAACTGCACCGGGGCGTCGCCGCCGCCGGTCTGGAAACCGCTATCCTGCCAGCTTTGCCCGCCGTTCAGCGACCAGCGGCAGGTGGCGCTCCCCACCTCGCCGCCGTTCTGCACCTCCAAAAGATATTCCTGGGTCGCATCACCGCGATAGGACCCCAGCACCTTCAAGATGGCCGAGCCGCTCCCCACCAAGACCGGTTCGCTCACCGCCGCCGGGGTCACGTCCGTTAACTCTGCCCGGGCCCGGTAGCTGCCTCGTAGGAAGGGACGCCGTTCCCCTTCCGGGGTGGGCGCCCCCACCGTCTGACGCAACCGGGAGGTCACCCAATCCTGACTTTCGGCCTGGGCCTGATGCCGCTCCCGCCAGCCGTGGCCCATGCCGGTAAGGCGCTGCCAGGCGCCCCGGTAGACCAACTGCCAATCCACTTCGCCACCGGGGAGCTCCCAGCCGTGATACAGGTCCACCTGCCTTGCCGTTTCATCCAGCCCTTGCAGGTATGAAGACGCAGTTCGGGTCAGCCACTGCCCGCGGCGGTGGTCGAGGACCAGGACATGGCTCCCGGCTCTCAGTTCGCTGAAATCCCGGGCCAGGTCCACCCCCACCGCCCCCGGGTCGATGATCTCGCTTTCGGGCAGACTGAGACGCCCCTCCAGACACAAATTGGCCAGGTAACCTGAACTCTCCCCTTCCACCCCGTAACTCTCGTAGCCCCCTGCCGGCGCCGAGTCCACCGCGTAGGCCGTGAATTCATCGGCCTCCTGTGACTGGTCCACCGCCCAGGAGCGGATATTCTGCCGGAATTCCACCCGTAGTTGGAAGTATGGCCCCAAGGGGAATTCCAAACCTGGCGTTATGAGGGTATAAGCCGCCCCGGAAACTTCCAGTGGCGTCTTGCCGGTGCGCAGGTAGACCTGAACATCCATTTGGGCGGCCTGGTCTTCCCAGGAGGGGCAGACGGAGTCGAGGTAGGGGGCAAAGGCGGGCACTACCGGCGAGGTCCAGGACGCGGCAGTATGGTAGCCTTCGGCCAGGGCCAGCTTTCCGGGCTCGCCCCCGTAACAGGTATCGAGATACTCGCCGGAACCGGGAGCCAGGCCGTAGTCCAAATCAAAGGGATAGAGCACGGCCTTCACCCGGGGCCGGGACCCGCGTAACCGGGCCTCTTCTCTAAGATACTCTGATGCTGCCTGCCTCATAAGTTATCCCGGATTATAGTGGGAGACGGCTTAACGGCCCGGGGCGAAAAGGAGAAAAGGGGAAAGGGGGAAAAGGTTAATATCACAAACGACTATGGTTTTCCTCTTCCCCTTTTAACCTTTTCCCCTTTTACCCCAAAAATTTTAGAATCGCAGCCTACCCCTTAATCCATCTAAACTTCTTCCAACACCACGCTGCCTGACCATAAATTCGGGGCTACTTCCTTAAAGTCCAGGTCGTTGGTCCAGGCCCCGGTGAAGGTCTTGGGGCCCGCCGCGTCCCGGTGGAAATCCACGTCCACCTGGGCCTCCTTGATGGCCGCCAACTGCTCCTTCTGAGAGGCGGAGATATACTGGAATTTCAGGACCCAACGCCTTTTCAGAGGGCGGGCGTAGCTCCTCAGGGTGCCGTCCAGGGCCCGATCCCGATCGGTTTCGTCCTGGGCCAGTTCCTGGTAATCCCAGGTGAAGTTTACGGGCAGCGGATAGCTTTGATAGCTGCCGTTCACGGCGGTCCATGCCAGTTTCGCCTTGGCCATAAGAACCTCTCGCTTTCGAGTCGTAGGGGCGGCTCGCGAGCCGCCCTTACCAGCGCCGGTCCGTTTCTTTCTGCAGCAGGGGCATCAGGTGGCGCTGCACCAGCCGGTCCCAATCCAGGCCCGCCACCCCGGCGGCATCCAGGCTCTGCACCTGGATATTGATGTCGTACCGGGGAGCGCCGCCTCCCGGGGTCAGTTCAAAGCGGCCGCTGCGCAGCGCCTCGAAGTTTGCCTCCCCCAGTCGGGACATGCTGTCCCGGGGCAGGATGCCCTCCCCGGCCTGGGCCAGGATGAGCTGCTCGTCCCCCAGCAGCGTCTCGGGCGCCACCACCATGCCCTGGTGGGCCGTCACCATGCCGCCCTGGTGGAACAGACCCCCGAAATTCAGAACTCCACCCAGTAAACCGGCCCAGCCGCTGCCGCTCCCGCCGCCGGAGCCGCCGCCGCCGACACTCCCCATCCAGGCCGAAGCCACCTTCTGCAGGGTCTGGAGGAAATGCTCCCCCCAGTCGTCCACCTGGGCCGAGAGGCCGGTTAAGGTCTGATCCCAGCTCTGGCTGATAAGCCCGGCCGCGGCCTCGCCCTGCGCGGAAATTTCCCCAAACTTATTAATGGCCAGGGAGGTCATGTCAGCAAAGCTCCCCTGCCATTCCTGGGAGAAGTTATCCCAGCTCTCCTTGAGGCTCTGGACCTCGTCGGCCCAGACCGCCAGGCGTTCCCGGCTATACTCCCGGCTCAGGTTCAGCATCTCTTCTTGTACGGCGCGGAACTCCGCCAATTGCTGCCGGACTGCTTCGCCGCTAGCACTGCGTTTGGGCATACTTTCCTCGCTCCCCGGCCAGCAGCCGCGGCACCAATCCCACCAGCAGCCACTCTTCCAGGGTTAAATCGTTGGCCTTAAAAGGATACCCGGCCCGGTGCAACTGGTGGAGAAAGATCAGATGCCAGGTCCAGGGAGAGACGGCTTCGGGCCGCAGGTACTCTTCACAAACCTGGCAGGCCCAGGGAGCGAAGGCGCCGTTTTCGGCGGCACAGCGCCGCCGCTGGGCCGGCCCGCATAGCCGTCCGGCGGCCATCATCTGCAACTCCCGGTGCAGCGGCCAGCCCTCCAGCCAGTCCCGGCCTACGGCGGCCAAATGGGCATTCAGTCCCGGCCCGACTCCTCCCGGCCAGCCAGCCGCAAGCCCTCGAAGACTTGCTGGGCCAGATAGGACACCAGGTCCGGGGCATGTTCCGCCAGAGCCGCCTGCCAATCCGGGTGCCGGGCCGGGTCCAGGGGAACCTCCCGGCCCTCTTCCCTGACCTGGAAATCCCCCTCCCCGAAGCCGGTCAAAATCTCCAGGCCGAACTTGAGGCGGGTCTCCCCCAGGCAAAACCGGCGCTCGCCTCCTTCAATGCGGAAGGCCGACAATTGATAGGCCACCCGCTCCTCCGAAGTGGGCCGGCGGTAGTAGAGGGTGATCACCGAGCCCGACACCGGGTCCTGAATTCGCAAGGCCTGGCGCTCTTCTCCCAAGACTCTGGCCATTTTTACTCCTTGGTTTTGGTAGCCGCAGGCTTTAGCCTGCGCCAAAGCGGCGGGCGAGACGCCCGCCCTGCAACTGCTCACTGTTCACTGCTTACTGCTCACCGCTTTATGCCGCGTAGCTGCTCACCTGGTTCTGGACGTAGGCGATCACCGAGCCGAAGTCGTCATCTTCCAGGACGGCGAATTCCACTTCTTCCCCCAGGCGGCGCTGGTTCACCTTGATCGGGGCATTGAGCACCGCCACCCGGGGAAAGACCAGTTCCACCTGGTATTTCACGCCTGGCTCGAATTCCGGGCCTTCGGCCTTCAGGTGGACGGCCAGGGTGTCGTTGTCCTTCAGGTGCTGGGCCATGAGGAAGTCCCGGAAGTCCCGGTCGAATTTCAGGTTTTGCTCCCGGCCGTAACGGAAGGCGCGGTTGGCATAGCCGGTGCCGGCTCCCGGGGTGCTCTCCGGGGTGAGGTAATTCTTCACGGTCCAGGTAATGGACCGCAACTCCGCGGCCAGGGGCGAGCCTCCGGCAAAGGCGTTGCCGTCCCAGCGGCCCCCGAGAGTCACCTCCACCTGGTTCACCTTCAGGGGCGGCTCCTCCACCCGGGGCGGAAAGGAGGTCCAGCCGCTCTCCCCGGGCAGGTAATAGATGCGGTAGGCGGTGGAACCCGCGCCGGCGCCCGGCGGGCTGATGGTGAGGGTCCCGGGCACCTCGCCGGAAACAGCGCTATAGGCCACCTCATCCCAGGCCTGGGTAACGGGGTTGAGCACCTGCACAGCCTGCACATTGCTCAATCTCTCGGCGGCGCTCTCCCCTGCCACCCCATTGGCGGCCAGGGTCAGGGAGCCGGCATTATAGGGCGCGGCGATCTCTTCCAGGCAAGTGTTGTCACCCACCTTGCCGGTGCCTTTGACCGCGGCGCTGATCTTGGCCCAGCCGTCCTTGGGAAAATCCACCCGGACCTGGTCGACGAAACAAGAGGTAAAGCGCCGTTTCAGGACCTGGCGCCCCAGGCGCATGGCCGCGGTAAATGAGGGATTGGACCGGGCCACGTCCACCTCGCCGTACCGGGGGCGGATGGCGTGACGAAAGCCCATGGCGCCTGCCGGGGTGGTCTCCACCGCCCCCAGGCCGTAGCCCAGCAGGAAGGCGAAATGCTGCGGCTGGGCCCGGGAAAAGGACAGGGTGCCCGCCACCTTGCCGCCGAAATCATGCAGCCGGTCCGCCTCTTCCTTGCCGGTCAATTCCTCCCGGTTGGCGAACTTCACCGCCTGGTAATTGAGGACGGTGTTCAGGTCCGCCAGCAGAGTGGTATCCAGGTCTTGCTCGGTATTGATGGCCGGCTCCTGGCGCCGGGCCGACACCGCCAACAGATTATGGGTGGCTAAAAAATTCCTGATGGAGCGAGTCATGCTCATTTCTCCTGCCTGAGACTCTTGGTGGCACAGGCTAAAGTTTGCGGCTACAAATCCCTGGTCTTTGCTGAAAGCTGACCACTGATAGCTAGTTCACAGATCCACGACTGCCCCGGTGCGGTATTGGGCGGCATATACCGTAAATTCCCGGTTATTGAGGAGCGGCTCCTCCCGCACCAGGGCCAGGGGCAGGACCTCTAACCCCAGGTCTTGATGCCACAAGGCTTGCCGGATACCTGCCAGGATTTGGTAGGCGCCGCCATCTTGCCGCCGGCCGGAGGCCTCGCCCCGCAGTTGCCGCACCACCACCAGCAGCGTGAAATCTAGGGTCAGATCATAGGAGCGTACCGTGGCCGCCTCCGACCTGGTGCTCGCCAGCATCACCAGGACCGCGGGCAATCGCCAGCCTTCCCCTTGCAGGTCGCCGCGCCAGTCCCCCTGATAGGTTTCCAGGGTTTGCACCTGGGTGCCCAATTGGGCTTGCAGGGCCTGCAGCACGGCATCCTCGACGTCAGCTAAAGCGAGGTCGGTCACGTCGTTCCCCTTCTACCACTCTCCCAGCTCGTCCCGGGAAAAAATCCGTCCAGCGCCACTCACCTCGGCCGACGGTGCGCCGGCAACTTCTACCAAGCCAGCCTGGCCCGCGGCCACTGCCTTTAAAAAGGCCAGCGCGGCCTCGTAATTTTGCCGGCGCACCGGGGGCATAACGCTGCGGCGGGAATAGAGGTGGTAGATTGCCAGGTCCACCCCCAAGGACTTGATCAGCTCCGGGGTGGGAGACAGCGGCAGGGAATATCTGACTTGTAGATAAGAGTCGATCTCGGCCGCTGCCTGGTTAATGGCTTGCGCCACGACCTCGGAGTCGGGAATATCGCCTGATTCCGCAGTAAGTTCGGCCAGTTCGGCTTGCGGCATCATCTTTAAAATGTCGTCTTCGCTGCAATAGGCCATCGGTTCTCCCGGCGCACTGCTGTCAGTTATGATTAGCGCTGGTCTAATTGCCGCCGTTAAATTGGCGGCCGTGGGGCCCCGGAGACTCCGGGCCCGGCCTCAATAAAAATACGTCACCCTTAAAGTACTGTTGGTATCCCCGGTCCTGGTAGCCTTGAACTGCTGCAGTGCCTGGGTACCCGACAGCACCAGGGTATCGCCGTCCACCAGATAATGGCCGTCGCCGGCGGTGGGTTGGCCGCCGTCGATGCGAAACCGGAGGTCGCCGCTCTCCGAGGAGATCATGGCCGCCCGGGCCGACATCCGGGCATAGGGCCCGCTGGCCGGCTTGATCTTGCTGAGGGACAGGCCAATGACCGCGGTCCCCACCGTCACCACTTCGTAGTCGCCGGGAATGCGGTTGTAAGTCTCTAGGGTGAAGCCACCGAACCAGGCCATATTTATCTCCGTTTCCGGTTATCGGTTTTCGGTTTCCGGCCATCTCCGCTTTTGGCCGTCAACGAAAACCGATAGCCGTCTTTTAAGTTAGCTCCGGTACCACCAGGAGGTCGGCGGTGCCCTGCCAGACATTGGTTTTGGCGCCGCCGCTGGTGGGATCGCCGATGATGAACTGGGCCTGCAAGATCTCCCGGGCTTCGGCCTCTAAGGCGGGCGGCACCATCAGGAGACTGGGCTTGAGACCCAGGGGCCGGCCCTCGGCGTTTTTCACCGACATCATGGTCGCCCGGGCCGCCGCGTAATTGGTGGAGTTCAGGGTCTCCTTGCTGGCATAGGCCAGCTGCCACAGCCCGAAGGCCGCGGCCCCCCGGTAATCCACGCCGTAGCGTAGTTTTTTCCGCATGAAGGCGTGTTCGTCATCCTGGCGGTCCATCCGCACCAGCTGCACTTCCCGTCGTAGTTGGAAGATAAAAGGCTTGACGGCCCGCGTGGTGTCCATCAGATACCAGGCGACCCCGCTGCCGCCGGCGAAGTTGGCCACCGCGTCGGCGCCCACCGGGTGATCCGACGCAAAGAAATTATGGCCGTCATAGCAGGTGGTGGTGAACCCTCCCCCCAGCAGGTCGGCGATCAGCTTCTCCGGGTGCATCCGGGCCTCCTGGGCCAGGGCCGAGATGATGGGGTTGTACAAACCCAGCTGGTCGTCTTCGATATCGTTGCGGTCCACCTCGATGGTGGCTTCCCAGTCCTTGCTTTCCACCTGGTAGGCCTTGGGTTCCAGGGAACTGATCTGGCGGTCGCCGATCCACTCCCGCACCATGGGAAAATCCAGGAGAAACTTGTAATCCATGATCCGGGTATTGGCCGGGACCGTCATGGCCACCCGGTCGTGCCAGGTTTGGGTGTCCTGGAAGGCGGCGTTGAAGACTGCGGTGAAACCGGTATAGAGTCTTGCCAAAGCCTCTTGATTGATGATCATTGTTATTCTCTCCCTTTACCTGGCGATATCGATCCAGCCCTTGGTGGTTGACACGTATTTGCTCAGGGCGCCCACTTTGATGTGGTTGGTGACCCCCGTGGTGTTGGCAAAGGTCTGGTCATCCACGGCGTACATGGCGTCCCCCACCATGGCCTGAGTGAGGGCGGCGCCATCGAACTCAAAGACTCCGGTGCGCCGCAGCCGCACCATCTCGGCGCCATCGGCGCCGGAGCTGTTGTCCACCTGCTCCATGGCGACCCCCACAAAGCGGTAGCCGCTGGTATCCGCCGCCGGCGCCGCGTAGCCGGCCGCATTGACGCAGACCATGGAGCCGGCATAGATTTTGGTGGCTGCGGCCACCGGGAATTCCACTTCGATGCCTTCCCGATAGGAAGTCGCCCGGTCCCGGGTTAACGCTGACATATCATTCTCCCTCCAGATTTAAGGTTCTCTGCAACTTCTGCCATTACCTTGATTTTTCTGCCTCTGAAGCCTCTGTGGGGGCGGTTCTCGAACCGCCCCTCCCTTCTTTTTCAGCATGGCGGCTGATTAAAGTTGGGCGGTCTGATCCCTGGCCTTCAAATATTCCTCCGGGGCCAGGTTCAGAGACCGGCAGATGGCCAATTCCTCCGGGAGCAGTGCCGTCGCCGCCTCCCGGTCCTCACCCAGCAGCGATAATAACTCGCCTACGGGTACTAGCTTGGGGGCCCGGGCCACATAGGTGGCGAAGCCCTCCGGGGCCTGGCGGAAATACTCCAGGGCCCACTCCTTTTGGGCCGGGCAGATCTTGCCGGCCTGCAGCGCCTCGGCCACGGCCCGCTCCGCCGCCTCAGCGGCCAGGCGCGCCTTGAGGCTGGCCAGTTCCTCGGTGTTTTCCCGGAGGTGCGCCTCTCCCGCTTGCAAGGCGGCCAGAGCGCCGCTGAGTTGGGACACCGAAGCGTCTCGGGACAGATTCAAAGTCGCGGCCATGTCCCCCAAAACCTCCAGGACCCTGTCAGCCACCGCCCCTTCATCCGCCTCAGGGCTCAACCCCAGTAAAGTCTTGATTTTTTCCATGGTCCTCCCCTTTTCCTCTCCCTGGCTCACCGCCGCCTGATCTTCCGGCCCCGGGCCCGGGGCTGCGGCGCCCGTCATTTTACCTCCCCATTTGGCCACCAGGGGCGGCAGACGCTTGATGGCCGGGACATTGGTGAGGCCCAGATGCATCAGCGCCATGGGGCGGCGCGTCGCAGGGTCCAGGCGCAATACCGGGGAAAAGTAGCGATATTCCTTGCTGAGCAGATATTCCCGGGCCTGCCGGGTCCACTCCACCCTGGCCCACAGGCCGTCGGGCCGCGCCTCCAGATCCTTGATCCAGCCCGCCGCCGGCGCCCGCTCCCCTTGCAGAGATTGATGCTCGTAATCGATGACCAGGTCCACCCCCCGGGAACGGAAGGCGGCCACCATGGACGAAAGCGAGGCCCCATCCACCTCAAAGGGCTCCCGGCTGTCGGAGAGCTCCACCTGCCCCAGGGGCAGGATGCGAATCCATTCCGGCAGGGCGGCCTTCTCTACCTGATCTGCAACCTTCAGCGCCATCACTACTCCTTCTTAGCGGCGGCGGCGCTCGGCACGCCCGCCGCTTGGGCCAGTTTTTGGGCTTCCCCCGCCTGCAGCTCCAACTGCTGGGTCTGGCCCGGATCAGGGCACCACTGCTGCTGCAGCTCGCCGGCCAACATCAGGGTGGTGTCCGCCACCACCACGACCTGCCGCAGCCGGTCATTCTGCTGCCAGCCCTCCTGCTGCAACAACGTGTCGTAGAAGCCTTGCACGGTCTCCAAAGAACCTTGCAGTTTTTGGAAAAGCTCCGGGTGGGAACAGCAACCCGCCGCGAGCCACAGCAGCGGCAGAAACCAGCACCATTTGGTTTTCCTCATGATTTCTCCTAGAACTCGATCATTAAATTTGCTCTTCCCGGGTTAGCCTCGTAGGGGCGGCTCGCCAGCCGCCCCTAGGCGCCGGTTTCGGAGGCTGCCGCCATGGGAAGGCCGAACCGCTCCGCCAGATGCTCGGAATTCATGGGGACCCCCAGGGCCGCCAGGTTGCGGTAGACCTCCGATAAGGTCTTGAGGTCTTCCTCTTCTTCATATTTGAACCGGAACCAGGGCACCGGCCGGTCCCAGCCGAAATTGAACCCCACTAGGGGCCGCAGCAGTTGCTCCCTCAGGGTGGTGGCCAGGGCCTGGGTGTCGGCCTCCACCAGGTCGCGGCGCACCTGGCCGTGGACCAGGGCAGCCGCGTAGGTCCCGGTGGAACCGGTGGTGTCCGTGGTCAGGGTCTGCCCCAGCACCGCCTTGGACATCTCCCGGTTGCAAAATTCCGCCATGGACTGGTAGGGATTGGCCTTGCCCCCCTGGGAGGCCGCCTCCACGAATTCGATCTCCGTGGCCTTGCTGATCACCCCGGCGGCGTCGGAGCCCAAATTGCGAACCGCCCGCACCAGCGCCTCCCGGTCTGCCTGAGAAGCTGTTGGGTCGTATTTGCCCAGCCTCAGGGGCATGCCGAAGACCTCGTTGAACGCGGCCCAATCCTTCAGGGCGAAATTCTTCAGCAGGTACATCCAGCCCACCACCCGCAGCACCCCGGCCCGGGAGGCATAGCCGCTCCGGGCCTTGTAGCGGTGGTAAATTACCTTCCAGGGCGGCGGCTCCTCCCCCTGCCACGGGGCCTTGGCGGTCAGCAGCCGGGGGTTCAAGGAATCCCGGAAGGTCACCTTCTTCGGGGGGATCCACTTGAGTTCCGTCACCCGGGCCCGGCCTGCCGCCACCTCCCAGATGATCTCGGACAGGGCAAAGCCCTTGCCGATGGCGTCCAGCAAGTCCAGCAAGGCTTCTTCCAGGTTGGCGATGCCGTAGACCACCTCCCCCGTGAACTCGGCGATGGCCAGGTCTTCCGGGTCCTTGGAGTAAGGCAGGACTTCGTAATCCTTGCTCAGCACCGCCAGTTTCCGGGTCTGCAAGAGGGCGGCCAGGTGGGCGTCTTTCTCCTCCATCTCCTCAAACAGCTCCAGCTGGCGGTAAACGTCCCCCTGGTCCGCCTCGCGAAAAATCTCTGCCAGGCGGTTGGGCGTCAAACCCACGCTGGGATAGGTGCTCCAGCGCTCCGCCAGGCTGACCGCGCCCAACTCCCGGGTTTCGGGCCTGGCCGTGTCCTTAAACAGTCTGCCGAAATAATCCTTCAGCCCCATGGTTTCTCCCGAAGAGTTTTTGTAGGGTGCGTCTTACGCACCATCTTCAGTTTCGAAATGTTTTTATCAGTGGCACAGGCCTTCCAGCCTGCTTGGCGCAGGCTAAAGCCTGCGGCTACAAAGACACTGCTCACCGCTCACTGCGCACTCTTTTAAAACGCCCCCCCGGCCCGAAAGTGCCGCGTTTTTACCGGCTCGTAGACCGTCGCTGCGCCTGCCGGCAATCCCTGGGCCAGGCAGATGGCCCCTTCCAGGGCGTCGGGGCCGTCGTCGTGCATGGTCCGGGAGGGAAAGTAGAGCATTTGCTCCACCAGCAGTTCCTGGTCCGAGTGTCCCCGGATGAAGCGGATCTTGCCCCGCTCCAGCAAAGGCGACAGGCTGGCCACCCGGGTCTCTTTGGCTATCCGGTGGGTCACCCCCTTGAGGGGCAGCAACAGGCCCCGCTCCTGGCCCAGGCGGTCGAACTCCTTGAGCAGCAGCCGCTGGAACAGGTTGTCCTCCACTCCCAGGAGGCGGTAGGAATACCTCTGGTGCCGGTTGAAAATGGCCCGCAGGGTCTGCTCGAGGGTGATCTTCTGGATGAAGGCGTCCATTACGTAAAAGACCATCTCCTGCTGATCCCAGCCCACGGTGACCACCGCCTTGTAATCAGCGCCGGCCCCGGTCTCCAGGGACGGATCGAAGAAGCCCACCACTATCAGATGCCGGTCTTTGAGGATGTCCGGATGATAGTAATGGATCCATTCTTCCTGGAAAAAGCCGCCCTCCGGCGTCGGTTCGTTCATCTTCTCCCGGTTGAAGGCCACCGTGCCCATGAAGCGCTTCTGCAACGTGAGGCGGTCGGTGGAATGCCGGGCTTCCCACAGGGAGCTGCCGTCTTCCTGCACCGCCCGGTAGATGCGCCTCTGGAAATGACAATAAGGCTCGTCCCCGCTGGTGAGCATCAGGTGCAGGGCGCTCTTCCACCTCAAGATGGTGCCGATGATCAAGAGCGACCCCGTGGCATCCAGGGCGGGGTAGACCGCGGACTTGACCCATTCCAGGATCTGCTGGACGATCTCGGGGTTGCGCACGTTGATGTCGTTTTCCAGGTCGTCCAGAATAACCAGGTCCGGGCGCCACTGCTTGTGTTTCAGGCCCCGGAGGCGCTGGCCCCGGCCCCGGGATTTCACCCGGATGTCGTTTAAGGTGACGAAGTCGTCCACGGCCCGGTTGCCCTTCACCAGCTCCCCGAAATCTTGTTGCAGCCTCTCGTTGTAAAGCAGTTCCAGATAAAGGTAGCCGGTGAGGTCGCTGGCCAGGTCCTCGGTGTCGCTGCCGATGATGATGAAATGGCGCCGCTTGAAGCAAATCTGGTGCAGCACGTAGCCGAAGGTGCACACCGTGGTCTTGGCGAACTCCCGGGGCGCCGCCACCACCGCCGGCACCACCACACGGTTTTCTGTTTTCTGTTTTCTGTTTTCTGTGGCTGACAACTGATCACCGATAACGATCTTCGTAGGGGCGACCCGCTGGGTCGCCCTGAGGTCTTCGGTGGGTTGTGGAACAGAAGTCTCACCGCTGCGGTCGCAAGACGGCCGCCTTTCCAAGAGCCGCACCAACTCATAGTGAAACGGCGCCGGCACATGCGAAAAATAGTGGGGCAAATAGGTGCGGCAGAAATAGAGGGGATCAGCCGCAGCTCGCTGCAGCCGCTGCTGCTGTTTCTCGTCGCTGTCCTGCCAGAACGGTTCCACTTCGAGAGAAAGCCGCATCAAGATGTCGTCGGCCCGCTTCCGGAACTCCGTTCTGGTCAACTTCTTTTTCAGGGTCATCGCGGCTCCCGTCTCTTTAGCTGCCATCCTGAATCTCATCTGCTCGCAATCACCCGGGTGCCTTGCTGGCATCCCGAGGGAGCCGAAGCCTTTCTCATTATTTTTAAGAGCAGTTTCCAATGGTTGCCTAACTTTCGTCTTCCAATTGCCGAAAGAATTCATCCACCCGGTGCGAAATTCGCTGGATTTCTTCCTGGTCCGTCACCCAGTTCCGGAGGAAATCGCTGAACCGGTCCATCACCTCCAAGGCCGCGGCCCGGATATCCACCCCCTGGCTGCACAAGCGGTCAATCAGAGTGATGATCTTGCTGAGTTCATCCAGTTCCTGCGGTTTCAGATCTCCTCTGGCCAATAAATTCCCGGTCTTCTCCCGCAGGATGCCTTTCAGGGCCTCTCCCAGCCATCGGGGAGAAACCGGCACCTGGCGTCTTTTGTCCTCCCACTGGCCCTCCTGATGCCAAAGTTTCAGAGTCTGGAGGGCCACCGGCAGCAGCTCCCCGATTTCCTCCAGTTCCTTCCCGGCCAGAAAGAGCGACCGGGCCTCCTCGAAAAAGAGTTCCCGCTTGCCTTTGCGCTTAACTTTTCTGATCGCCGTCATGGTGTCCGCGGATATACGCAAAAATCCGCCAAACCTCCAGAACGCCTGGGACCATTGTCCCCATGTCAATACCTCAGCGTCCCTCAATCCGCCTCGGCCAGTTTCTCCAGCACCGCGCTTTCCAGGATCCTCAGGGTGCCGCCGTTGAGCTTGACCCCCTTGAGCTTGCCCTCCCAAAACCAGCGATATACGGTGGACCTGGATACCGCCAGTTGCCGGGCCACCTCCCGGGGTCTGACCAAGCGCTCTCGACCCATCTCCGCCACCTCCTTTCAACTTTCTTTCATACCTTTCAAGATCCGTGTCGCCCGGGAAGTTAGTTGTCTGCATCTGTCCCAAAACCGGGACGAAAATCAAACTGGACCAAAGTTATTCTTGTAGCCCAGGGCGACCCGCTGGGTCGCCCCGGGCACAACATGGTGCGCCCCTGCGCCCAAAATCGGTTATTTGCAGGCGCATGGCGTGCCGGCCCTTGCCCCAGCCTTTTCTCGAAACTCGCATCTCAAAAGACGGACAATTTCGGGGGGCTTGCCATCATCCCTAGAATTGGCCGCCAGAAGCCCCCCAAAGTTGTCGGGAGATAAAAGGATGACGACTTATTTGCTTATAAATTAAGTTAGTTAGACATTGAGAAATTTGGCCCTGGCCTTGCAACGGTAAAGAGTGGGCGGTATTGCCGCAGGCGAACAACTGAGGGCGAGGAGGTACAATGATGGACTTACTACAAAATAAGCGGTTTTTCCGGCCCGACGAGGTGGCGGTTATCCTGGACCTGTCCCGCCGCACCATCTACCGCATGATCCGGGATGGGCGCCTCCCTGGGGTAAAGTGGGGCTCCGGCCCCTGGCGCATCCCCCGGGAAAGCCTGACCGGGCTCTTTCCAGAGGAGGCCGCCTCCTGGCAGGTCACACCTTAATCTTTAATAAATGGCAGAGCCAGGGGCGGGTGCATCCCGCCCCGCCGCCGCCGGTCGGCTGGTGCCAACGTCAAGAATCCCTTGCATTAATCCCCAATTATCTTTAGAATAATATCTTGATGATAACTGGTATCGGGTAGAAATCCGTCCGCTGTCCGGACCATAAGGACCATAATGAATAACCGCTTAAGCCCCTTCTATAAAAACATCGCCCTGTGGTTGCTCATCACCCTGGTAATGATTGTCCTATTCACTTACTTCAATACGGTGGAGCATTCCCGGGGCAAAACCACCCTCAATTACAGCAAGTTCGTTGATCTGGTGAAGGCTGACAAGGTGACCAAGGTCACCATCCAAGGCGATGATATCAGCGGCGAGCTCTCCGACGGCAAAGGTTTCAAGAGTTACGCTCCGGCCGATCCAGAACTGGTGAAGCTCCTCCAGTCCAAGAAGGTGGAGATCACCGCCAAGCCCAAAGACGAAAACGCCTGGTATACCACCTTTCTGGCTTCGTGGCTTCCCATGCTGATTCTGGTGGGCATCTGGATCTTCTTCATGCGCCAGATGCAGGCCGGCGGCGGCAAGGCCATGTCCTTCGGCAAGAGCCGGGCCCGCCTGATGACGGAAAACACCGTCAAGATCACCTTCAATGACGTGGCCGGCATCGAAGAAGCCAAGGAAGAGGTGTCGGAGATCATCGACTTCCTCAAGGACCCCAAGAAGTTTACCCGCCTGGGGGGCCGCATCCCTAAGGGTGTGCTCCTGGTGGGCGCCCCGGGCACCGGCAAGACCTTGCTGGCCCGGGCCATCGCCGGAGAAGCGGCGGTCCCCTTCTTCAGCATCAGCGGTTCCGACTTCGTGGAGATGTTCGTCGGCGTGGGCGCCGCCCGGGTGCGGGACCTCTTCATCCAGGCCAAGAAAAGCGCCCCCTGCATCATCTTCATCGATGAGATCGACGCAGTGGGCCGCCACCGGGGCGCCGGTTTGGGCGGCGGCCATGATGAACGGGAGCAGACCCTGAACCAGCTCCTGGTGGAGATGGACGGCTTTGAGGCCAACGAAGGGGTCATCCTCATCGCCGCCACCAACCGCCCCGACGTCCTGGACCCGGCCCTGTTGCGCCCCGGCCGCTTCGACCGCCAGGTGGTGGTCCCGGTCCCGGACCTCAAAGGCCGGGAGGCCATCCTCAAGGTTCATACCCGGCGCACCCCTCTGGCCGAATCCGTGGACCTCTCCATCCTGGCCCGGGGCACCCCCGGATTTTCCGGGGCCGACCTGGAGAACCTGGCCAACGAAGCCGCCTTGTTTGCGGCCCGGCGGGGCAGCGATCTGGTGACCATGGACGACTTTGAGCAAGCCAAAGACAAGGTCCTCATGGGCACCGAACGCAAGAGCCTGATCTTAACCGAGCGGGAACGCCGCAATACTGCCTACCACGAGGCCGGCCATACCCTGGTGGCCAGGCTCACCCCCGGCACCGACCCCATCCACAAGGTCACCATCATCCCTCGGGGCCGGGCCTTGGGCCTCACCCAGCAGCTGCCCCTGGACGAGCGCCACACCTACCCCAAAGATTACCTGATGTCCACCCTCACCGTGCTCCTGGGCGGCCGGGCCGCCGAAGAATTGGTCTTCAACCAATTCACCACCGGGGCCGGCAATGACCTGGAGCGGGCCACCGAGCTGGCCCGGAAGATGGTGTGCAACTGGGGCATGAGCGAAGAACTGGGCCCCGTCACTTTCGGCAAACGGGAGGAGCACATCTTTCTGGGGCGGGAGTTCGCCCATTCCAAAGATTTCAGCGAAGAGACCGCCCGTCTCATCGACGCCGCCATTAAAAACCTGGTGCTCAGCGCCTCCGGTCGGGCCGTGGATGTGCTCACCAAGCACCGGCCCCAACTCGAGGCCCTGGCCCAGGGCCTCCTGGAAATAGAGACCCTGGACAGCAAAGAGATCGATAAGATTCTGGCTTCTTTCGAGACCCCGGAAGACGCCCCGGAACCCCAGGACGCCGACCGGTTAATGAGCCTGCAGCAGGCTTGATGTGGTACTCCACGGGTAAATCTGCTAACCTGGGGCAGGCCTGCAAGCCTGCCCTTCTTTTTTGGTAGCGCAGGCTTCCAGCCTGTGGTTGGGCGGGCGTCCCGCCCGCCCTGGGTGGAGAGGGCCGTGGTGAGGGGGCTTTTCAAACCACATGACTGAATTGCAAAAATCCTCCATTGCATCCCAGAGCAAGGCCGCCCGTTACTCCTGGCCCGAACTCCTGGCCTCTGACAAAAAACCCCGGCCCCTCATTATGGGCATCCTCAATGTCACCCCCGATTCTTTCGCCGACCACGGCGAGCACTTCGACCACACCGTCGCCCTGGCCCACGCCCGGGCCCTGGTGGCCGCGGGCGCCGATATCCTGGACGTGGGCGGCGAGTCCACCCGGCCCTTTGCCGAACCCGTGCCCCTGGAAGAGGAGCTGCGCCGGGTCATCCCCGTCATCGAAACCATTGCCCCGGAAATTTCCATCCCCATCTCCATCGATACCTACAAGGCCTCGGTGGCCCGGGCCGCCTTGGCGGCCGGGGCCGCCATCATCAACGACATCAGCGCCTTGCGCTTTGACCCGGAGATGGCCAAGCTGGCCGCTGCCGCCGAGGCGCCGGTGGTGCTGATGCACATGCAGGGCACCCCCCGGGACATGCAGCGGGACCCCCACTACGACGACCTCATGGGGGAGATCGCCACCTTTTTCCGGGAGCGCCTGGAATTCGCTGTGGGCCAGGGCATCGCCCGAGAGCTCATCGTCCTGGACCCCGGCCTCGGCTTTGGCAAAACCTGGGAGCATAACCTGGAGATCCTGCGCCGCCTGGAGACATTTCTGGAACTGGGTTGCCCGTTGCTGGTGGGTCCGTCCCGCAAGGCTTTCATCGGCCATTTTACCGGCCAGCCGGCCGGCCCGGAGCGGGATGTGGGCACCCTGGCCGCGGTGTTGGCTGCGGTCCAGCATGGCGCCAGGATCATCCGCACCCATAATGTCGCCTATGCCCGCCAGTTTTTGGCGGTGTGGGCGGCGATTTTTCAGACTGATCGTGTTTAATAGGTAAATCTTGATTTTTCCTAAAACTAAAAACCCGAAACTCGAAACTCGAAACTAAAAATGCACTTTTTCCTGAACCTGCGCTGGCAAGACCTGGTGGACATCATCCTGGTGGCCGTCATTATTTACCAGGTGGTCCTGGTCCTCAAAGGCACCCAGGCCATCCAGGTGCTGGCCGGGCTGTTTCTCCTGTTCCTGGCCTACCTGGTGGCCCGCCAGTTGGAGTTCTTCACCCTGGAATGGCTCCTGGACATCATTGTCAAGAGTTTTGTCCTCATCGTCATCATCCTGTTCCAGGCCGACATCCGCCGGGTCTTGAGCCGGGTGGGGAAAAAGGCCCTGGCCCCCGGCGGGGTCCAGCCCCTGTTGGCGACGGAGGAGATTTGCGAGGCCGCCGAGACCCTGGCCAGCCGCCACTTCGGGGCCCTGTTCGCCCTGGAGCGCTACATCGGCCTCTCCGAGTACCTGGACGGGGCCATTAAGCTGGACGCCCTGGTCACCAAAGAACTGCTCATCTCCCTGTTCTGGCCGCACACCCCCACCCACGACGGCGCGGTCATCATCCAGGGGGAACGGGTGGGAGGCGCCGGCTGCCTGCTGCCCCTGTCCAAAAATCCCAATCTGGACCCGACCCTGGGCACCCGGCATCGGGCCGCGGTGGGTCTCACCGAGCACACTGATGCCGTGGTCCTGGTAGTCTCCGAAACCACCGGCCAAATCTCCCTGGCCCGGGGCGGTAGTCTGCGCCAGAATCTCAGTCCGGACCAGTTGCGCCGGAATCTGCGAGATCTGATGGAAACTCCAAACGAAGGAAAAGGAACCTGGTTTGCAAGAGTGGCTCGCTTCTTTAGGGCGTCATAAAGCCCTCAAGCTCCTGTCTCTGCTCCTGGCGCTGGCCCTGTGGTTTGCCGTCAGCGGTGAAGAACGCACCGAAACCAGCCTGCATATGGCCCTGGAGTTCGTCAACTTGCCGGCCAAGATGGTCATTACCGGCGAAATCCCAGCGGAGTTGCAGGTCCGGGTCATCGGCCCCCGCTCCATAGTCAACAAACTGTCCCAAACCCGCCTGACCCAGACCATGGACCTGGCCAATTATAAGAGCGGCCCCCATACCTTTTATCTGGGGCCCAACAGTTTCTCGTTCCCCCGCGGCGTGGTGGTGGTCCGGATTCAGCCCAATCCCCTGACGCTTAATCTGTCGCCCACCGTCAGCGCCACTCTGCCCATTAAACCGGTGCTGGCCGGCAATCCTCCGGAAGGCTACGAATTAGTCAACGCCAAGACGCGGCCGGAACAGGTCACGGTCAGCGGTCCCCTGCAGGAGATCTCCGACCTCAAATTCATTCCCACCCATCCCATCGACCTGCGCCGCCTCACCGAACTGACCGTCATGGCCACCGACCTGGATTTCAAGAACCTCCACCTCAACCTGAAGGATCAGATTCCCATCCTGGCGGAATTGGACATCCGGCCCAAGACCCTGATTCGCACCCTTTCCGGGGTTCCCGTGCTCCCGGAGCCCGGCCCCGCTCTCCTGACCCCAGCCCAAGTGGCCGTCACCGTCCAGGGCCCCTGGCCCCGGGTGAAGGACTTGAAACCCGCGGATGTCAAGGCTGCGGTGGATACCAGGAACCTGAGCCGGAGTCGATTGCGTCTCAATATCGCCATCAGCCTGCCCCAGGGAGTCAGCCTGGTGCGGGTCCAACCCGGTTGGGTCAGGGCCTCACGGGAATAAATCCTCTGATTCCCCGCCGGACCCGACGGTTCGCCCTCCTTTCGCCTTAACCTTCCGATAGTTAGAAAAATTGACTTATAGGGGATCAACCAGTTGGTTTCAGGTTGCCGCTCTCTTGCCGCTGTGATACATTTTGCAACCATGCATCCCATAACGGCTCTCTTACTCGGCATAGTCCAGGGCATCAGCGAATTTCTGCCCATCTCCAGTTCCGCCCATCTGGCCCTCCTGGAACATTACTTTCACGTGACCGGCGGCGGCTTGAGCTTCGATATCCTCTTGCACGTGGGCACCCTGGCGGCCCTGGTGGGTTACTTCTATCGCGACTGGCTGGATATGGCCCAGGCTTTCGTCTCTCCTTCCCGCTATAACCGCCCGCAACGCCGCCTGCTCTTCTTTCTCATCATTGCCGTTATCCCCGGGGCCATCGCCGGAGTGCTCCTGGAGAAAAGGGCCGAAACCATCTTCCGGGAGCCGGCCCGCATCGCCATCCTGATGGGCGGCGTAGGGCTCCTCCTGGTCCTGGCGGAAAAACTCGCCCGGCACCTCCGCCGCCTGGACGAAATCACTCTGAAGGACGCCTTTCTCATCGGCCTCTCCCAGGCCCTGGCCATCATGCCCGGGGTTTCCCGGAGCGGCATCACCATGACCACGGGCCTTTTCCTGGGCTTCAACCGCCGCTCCGCCGCCCACTTTTCCTTCCTCCTGGCCACCCCCATCATCGCCGGCGCCGGCCTGCACCATATTCCCCAGTGGCTCCGGGAAAGCACCAGTGGCGAACTGACGCTGCTGCCCGCCGTGGTGGGCTTCCTGGCCGCGGTGATCTCCAGCTACCTCACCATCAAGTATCTGCTGCGCTTCCTGCAGCGCCACACCTTCATCCCCTTCGCGGTTTACCGGATGCTCCTGGCCGCCCTCATCCTGGCCCTGGCCTTTTTTTACCCTTCCGCCTGATTTCCGGAAGCAAATACCTTTGAAAGCAAGATAAAAAATCTGCTTGACAACCTGTTAGACTTTTAGGTAGATTGGCTCCCAAGCAAAAGCCAAACCCATCGTGAGGTGGGGACGGAAAGCCACGGGTCTCGCCAATCTTGCCGATGAGACAGCCGGGTTGCCTGGAATCAGGGCAATCCGGCTTTTTTGTGCGGCCGCCTGAAGCGTTGCCGCCCATAACGAATAACCCTCCAAGTGTACTTTAACCCTTCACCGGCGCCGGGCTTCTCCGGCGCCACCTTTTTTCCCCGACCAGCCGTCCCGCTCGTCCCCGCCCCGTTAGTGCCAAAAATCCTTGACATATTTCTGGGGCTCCCATAAATTTTAAATCTGGACTTGCACTATTTTTCACAAATATCTGGGTAACGCATGCTTGAGGACCTGCTCTACATCACCGTCTATTGGTTGTCCGGCTTTGCCGAAAACCAGTATGAAATCTGGGAGTCCAAGAAAATCAGTATCGTTTCCAGTTCGGAGTCCTTAAGCTTTAGCGCTTATCTAACCTGGCCCCAGGAGGTGGCGGACGAGGCGCAGATCACCATCCGCTTAACCGACGCCGGCCTGGTCTTCGCCACCGATTGGTTTCCGGATGAAGAGTTTGACTTGCAGCTCTTTGCTTCCCAGGACGATGGCGGGATGATCTTGATGAGCAAGTTCCTGCGGGAGACCTTTTTTATTCACCTGCGGAAACAGTATGAATGACACGGGCGGGTCGATAGATAAGCCCCTATCGCCTACCAGCGTCAGTTGCCCCCTCAAATTTGGATATTCAGCTTGATACAGCCAAGAAAAAATTATATTCATAAATTGATGAACAATAGTGCAGTTCTTGCTGGCTTATCAGGTAGCTATTATTCACTAGTTTTAGAAGGTTTAACGGAATGAATTCCCCGATAACCGACAATCTCAGGCCCCGCCTCCTTGCCATCTCGGCCTCCCTGGCCATCGGCGCCGGGTTGATGGCCGTGAAGTTCGTCGCCTTTTACCTGACCGACTCCGCCGCCATCCTCTCCGATGCCCTGGAGTCCATCATCAACGTGGTGGCCGCCGCCTTCGCCCTGGGAAGCATCATCTTCGCGGCCCGCAGCCCCGACCCTACCCACCCTTACGGCCACGGCAAGATCGAATATTTCTCCGCCGGCTTTGAAGGGGCCCTTATCATTCTGGCGGCCCTGGGGATCTTTTATGAGGCCTGGCCCCGGCTCTTCCATCCCCAGGCCATTCCCCGGCTGACCAGCGGCATCCTCCTCGTACTGGGCGCGGCGGTAGTCAATCTCATCTTGGGCCTGGCCTTGATTATGGTGGGCAAACGTACCCGGTCCATTGTCCTGGTGGCCGACGGCAAGCACGTCCTCACCGACGTTTTCACTACCATCGGCGTCGTCCTGGGCCTCATCGGCGTTATGGTCACCGGCTGGAACTGGCTGGACGGCGCCGTGGCCTACCTGGTGGGTTTCAACATCCTGTTCACCGGCGCCCGCCTAGTCCATCAATCTTCCGCGGCCCTCCTGGACACCTCCGATCCGGAGTTATTGAAGGAGATCTGCGAGGTCATCGCCCAAAATCGCCGGGAGATGTGGATCGACGTCCACCAGCTTCGGGCCCGGCGCTCCGGTCATCGTGTCTTCATGGACTTCCATCTGATTTTGCCCCGGGACCTGAGCCTGGAGGCCAGCCACGACGAGGTAAAAAAACTGGAGAAGATCCTGAGTGACCGTTTTGAAGGTGAGGCGGACATCCTCATCCACGCCGACCCCTGTACGGACCCGGAGTGCCCCATCTGCGGCCATGAGCCCTGTGACGAGCGCCAGGCTGAGCATACCATGCACCGCCTCTGGACCCGGGAGACCCTGACCTGCAGCGAACCTCACCTGAATCGGCCGCCGGCTGATTCTGAAGCAAAATGATGGCCAAAAGGCAGGGGCATCGCCGACCCTGCTGTGAGTCTTCATATTACCCGGGGTATTATCTAGAAGTTCTCACCTGCGCTTGCTCCCCTTTCGAAATCCGATCATCCCCATCAAGGCATTTTCTCAAATCTCGGGGAAAACGACGGCCAAAATCAAAGGATATCCCGATTTACTCATATCTTATTTATGGGAATGCTTAACCATGCCGTTCATTAGGAAGAAGGATTATTGAAGGTTAAAAGGGTATGCTCATGAAGGAATCAGACCTGGAAGAAAGGTACATCCTAAAGACTGCAGGTGGCTTTTTTGTCTTAATTATCATCGGCATCGTTATCGGAGCAATAAGATTGAACTTCTATATCTAGCCAGGTTGGACCAGACACCGGCAATCCCGCGGCAAACCCCCACCCCTGCCGGGGTTGACATTGAAGCCCCGGCGCCCCCATGATATAAATAACTTCTAGAATTGGGAGCGGCCCAGCGGCTGGCCATGGCGCGGCACCCGCCTGAGCCGGTCTCATGGCCAAATTTTAAGGAAGGAGCGTTTGTCATGAAGGTAATAAAACTCCTGCTCGTTTCCCTGGTAGTCCTGGCCCTGGCCGGCGGCACCGCCCTGGCCGCCGACCCCAAGCCCCAGACCGTCTGCCCGGTGCTGGGCGGTAATGTCGATAAGAAGGTCTATGTCGATTATCAGGGGAAACGTATCTACTTCTGCTGTAAAGGCTGCGATGCGGAATTTAACAAGGACCCGGAAAAATACCTGAAAAAGATTCAAGAACAGGGAATAACCCTGGAAAAGTGCCCCGCGGGTAAATAATCCTGACCCCGTGGCGCCATAGCGCAGTCGAGAGGCCGGCCGATTTGCCGGCCTCCTCGCGCTAGGGCATTCTTGATTGGGGCGACGAACCTAGGCCAACATTTCCCTGGCCTGGCGCATGAGCGCGGCTATGGCCAATCCTTGCGGGCAGGCCTGCTCAGCCTGGGAGTAATCTACCTCGGTCAACCGCTGCCGAACCTCCTCGGGCAGTCCGGCGAAAGTCAGCCTGGCCAGCTCCGGCTCGCCATAATACTGGTGGTACATGAGGCAACGCATGACCTCGTTCACCGGTACGGCGCCACCCAGAGCCTCCCGGCAGATTTTGCCGCAGCCGGCGCAGTAATCGGCCTGGGTCTCCAGGGCATACTGGCGTAAGGATTCAAATTCCTCCCGGGCCAGTTTGGTCTGGTCCAGGGCCGCGGCCGCGTTGGCCGAGAGGATGGTCAAATTGGGCATCTGGGAGCAGATGCTGGCGATTTGGGGGTTCTCCCAGACGATCTTAAGCTTGGCCTGTTTGTCGGTGAAGCCCTTTTTCAGGAAGCGGTCGGCTATCTCTACTTTGGCCTCGCTGGCGGGCTTCGGTGACCCCGGCTTGCCGGCCTGACTCTTCATGGACACCAAACCGATCCCGGCCTGGCTGGCGGCTTTGATGGCTTCCTGCATCTTGGGGGTGTTCATGACCTGGAAGTTGTAAGTAAACATCACCGCGTCGATATAGCCCAGCTTGGCCGCGCCTAAGAGACAATCCTCCATGTTGGTGTGGGTGCTGAAGCCGAAGAATTTGAACTTGCCGGCTTTCTTCATCTCGGCGGCCCAATTTTTGATGGCCGGGGTCATTTCTTTGATGTCGGTGAGGCTGTGGATAAAGAAGAGATCTACGTGGTCCGTCTGTAGTCTTTTCAGGCACTTATCCAGGCGCTCGGTGAGGTCGCCGCCCTTGGTCTGGAGCTTGGTGACCAGGAAAATCTCCTTGCGGGCCTCGGGATTGCGGGAGAAGAAGCGCCCCATCCCCTCCTCGCTCAGGCCGTTGCCGTAGGACTCGGCCGTGTCCCAGAAGGTGACCCCCCATTTCAGGGCCTGCTTCAGGAGCAATTGGTTGTTGATAGTGTCGAACATGCCGCCCAGGTTAAGGATGGACACCTCCACTCCGGTCTTGCCCAGCTGGCGTTTGGGCACGGTCGCGGCCTTGACGGGACCGGCCGGAGCCTCCGGGGCGGCGATGGCCCCGGTTACTCCTGACCCCGCCACGGCGAGGCCGGCGAGTCCGACGGTCTTGACGAAATCCCGGCGGGTCAGGTCTGTATCTTTAGTCTTCCGGCTCATGATCGTCTCCTTTTGGTGGTCTCGGTGCGCCGCCCTAAATGAGCAGGCGTCCCGGGCGTGAACGGGATTCGTTTTCACTGTAGACGCGGATGGCGCGCTGGCCCGCTACCGGGCATTCATGCTCGCACATGCCGCAGCCGGTACACTTGGCTGCGTCCACAAAAGGACGCGACAATCGCACCACGATATCCACCCGCCCCCCGGCGGCCGTGAGGTCCTCCCCGGTCAGGGGGCTCTCCAGGGTCAGCCTGGTTCCGGCCAGGCCGTTAATGCGTCGCAGCGCGGCCTCGGGCGCCCCGGCGGGACGCAGGTAATAGTCGCCGCTGGCCAGGTTCGCCGCGGTGGGGATGGCCGTCTCCAGGACTAGCCCCTCCCCCTGAGCCTTGGCCGCCACGGCTTGCCCGTCCCGGATGGTCTCGAACCCCGTGCGGACAAAGATGGCCTTGGGGCTCACGGGACACAATTCATGACAGACCAGGCAGGGCCGGTCCATGGCCCAGGGCAGACAACGGCCACGATCCACGAAGGCCGTGCCCATACGGATCGGCCCCTGCGCGGCGAACTCGCCGGCGCCTTGCTTCTCCTCGAGGCTTAGGGGGCGGATGGCCGCGGTGGGGCAAACCTGGCCGCAGGCGATGCAGTTGGGCAGGCAGCCGCTGCGGCTGATGCGGTAGTTGATGGCCGGGGTCCACAGACCCTGTACCCCGGCTTCCAGCAGGGCGGGCTGGATGATGTTGGCGGGGCAGATGCGCATGCATTGGCCGCACCGGAGGCAGCGGGCCAGAAAGCGCTCCTCGTCCAGGGCCCCGGGTGGCCGGATGAGACCGGCGTTCCGGTTGGCCCCGGCCAGGCCGCCGACACCCCACATGGAGGCCAGGAGCAGTCCGCCCCCGGCCAGGATCAGGCCGCGCCGGGACAGATCCGGCAAGCCAACCTCGCCGGCCGCCGAGGCCTTGGTAGCAAAGGAGACCCGGCTGGCCGGGCAGCGGTCCAGGCAGTTCAGGCACATGACGCACTCGCCGATGATGATGGTTCCAGAGGGCCGGCAGGCCCCTTCGCAGTATTCCTCACAGATCCGGCAATCGCCGCACTTATCCGAGGTTTTGCCGATGCGCCAGGGAGCCAAACGGCTCAACAGGCCGAAAAGCCCACCCAGCGGACACATGAAGCGGCAGAAAAACCGGGGCAGGACCAGGTTCAAGCCCACCACTGCCAGGAAGACGACCCCTAAGAGCCAGGCCGAGGCATAAAAGCGCGGCTCGTCGCTGAGCAGGCCCAGCCGATTATCGGCCAGGGGGGCCAGGGCCAGGTTGACGCTGCGATGCAGCAGCGGCAGCGGGTCAAAAACCCCGGTCTGCACCGACCCCATGAGGGCCAGGGCCAGCAGGCCGACCAGGAGGTAGTATTTCAGGGCCTGAGAGCGGCGGTAGCGATTGGCCTCCACCCGGTCGCCCAGATCCAGGCCCCGCCTTCCTGCCCAGCCGGTGAACTGGTTGAGCGTGCCCAGGGGGCAGGCGAAGCCGCAGAAGAACCGGCCCACGAACAGGGTCAAAACGGTGGCGACCAGGGCCCAGGTGAGGGACGCGTAAAGGGTGCCGGTCGCCAGGACCGTGGCCAGGGCGGTGAGGGGGTCCAGCTCCAGGAGCCAGTTGATGGGCCAGCCCCGCAACTGCCACCAGGCCGCGCCCAGAGTGGCCGTGATGCAGAACCACAGGAAAACCGCCAGGAAGAAGGCTTGGCTCAGGCGGCGGACGGTGACGATGCGCATGAGGGGTTTTCCGTAACTTAACCCGGATTATTCATGGGCACAGCACGCTGTGCCCCTACAAAAGAAATTCGCGTCATGCAGGGGCACGGCGTGCCGTGCCCGTCCGAGCTCATCCCGTTACATGACCCTTGTTTTTCGAGTCAACCGATAATTCCCAATAAATTCTCTGAACTAGGCATATTATCCGAAATTCGATGAATATCCTGGTTAAGTCCTGATATCAAGTAGCACCGGCTTGAGCCGGTGATAGTCGGCTTGGCCCGCCCCGGCTTTCTCTGCCATGAGGATATAGGGCACGTCGGCCAGAGTGCGCCCCAAGAGTTCCACGCCCACGGCATCGGCGGCCACCGGGTCGGTGGAGACCACCAGGGTGCCGGTGTCCTTCAGATCGGACAGGGAGCCGCCGGTGGGACCGTTGGTCATCATGCTCACCGTGCCGTCCAGGACGCACAGGGTGGGCTTGAGCAACTGCGACAGCTCGGTGATGATGCCGTTGATGTCCTGGTGGAAGACGTTGCGCCGCCCCCCCAGAAAGCCGTAGAAATTTTTGAGGGTCATGGAAGCCCCGGCGCGTTGGTGGTCCTTGACCGGGCTCACCACTATGACCTTGGTCACTCCCTGGAAAACCCCGGCCAGGACCGGCCAATTTTGCAGGAGCTTGCCTCCGGGCAGGCTGACGGGAGCAAACAGGGCGGCCCGGGGCGCGATGATCCGGGCCCCGCTGGACCGGGCGGCCCCGGCTATCCCGGTGATCTCGAAGCAACTGTCGGGATTGTTGATGGGGTTGTCCGTCACCAGCACCTGGGCCGCCCCGGCCTTGAAGCATAGGTCCGCCACGGCGGCCAGCGCCTCCGGATGGGTGGTGGCCCCCAAGGAGGCCGGGGTGGCGAAGGCGGCGTTGACCTTGATGAGCACCCGGTCGCCCTTGCCGATGAAGGACTCCATTCCTCCCACGGCCTTAACCCCGCGCTCGACCATTGCGGCCCGGTCCGTGCCCCGGACAATGGCCATTTTCCCCGGGCCCGAGGCCAGGGCTTTAGAAGTGTAATCCCCCAAACCACTCAAGGCCTTCTCTCCCTCGGAAGGAGCAGGGCCTTTCGGGTCATAAAGGGCCAGCCCCAGGCCGCAGGCTCCCAGGGCCACGGCCGAGGCGTAGCCCACCCGCTTGAGGAAATCCCGCCGGTTTAACTCGCCGGTTGATAGCTTCTCTTCATCTTCGGGTCGGGTCAAGGCTTCCCCTTGAGTTCGTTTTTTAATTTGATGGCCAGTTCCAGGGCGGCTTCCCGTGAGGTGGCGTCATGCACTCCGGCCATAGTGCTTTCCTGGACGAAGACTATTTCAAACGAGTTATCCAGGACCAGCACCGGGAGGTCAGCCGGCGAACCCGGAGTCTGGACCTTCTGGTAACCGTTGGCCGCCAAGAAATCCAGGTAACGCCGCGCCTCCGCCTGGGCCTGCCCCGGGGTGTCGCGCCGGGCCATAAAGGCCGTGGCTTTGCCGCCTTTCAGGCTGTATTCCCCGGTGAGCATATTACTCAAACCCTCACAACCAAAGGTGTCGGCGGCGCACAGGCGGACCGTGTCCGGCGCCAGGCCTTCCTTGGGAAAGAGCGCCGCCTCGTTGGTCTTTTCACCCTCGGCGGGGATTTTGGCCAGCAGTGCCGTGGCATAGGCTTCCAGGGAGCTCTTAAGCGCCTCGGAAGCCCGGTCCGCTACAATCTCCACGTAAAATCGCCCTTTGGTGAAAAACCAGGCATTGGCCGTGGCATAGGCATTGGCGGTTAGGGGGATACTGGGTGACCCCGGACGGCGCTGGCCGCTGAACACGGCAAAGGCATTTTGAGCCGAACCCATATCATAGATAAACACTTCGACATACGCTTTGCCGGCGGTGTCCAGACCGAATTTGCGGCAGGACATTTCTTTGAAACCCGCGGAAAGGTAAAGCTCGGCCTTGCCGTCGATCTTGTCGGAGAGGGTTTCCGGGCCGAAGCTCTCGCTGGGGGCCAGGGGGGTGAATCCGGAGACCTCGGGGATGAGCGCGGCCGTGGCGGATGGGGTCTGGCCGGAAGCGGCCTGGGATTTGCCTTGCAGCGGGACGCGCAGGGCCACGCCCACCGCGGGGTTGAAACGGGTCTGCTGGACCAGCAGCCAAACGGCGATCAGACCCAGCACGACCAGGATGCCGTAACCGGTCAGCCTCTGGGCGGCGCCCACCTTTGCCTTTCTCCGTGCCATAGTCAGTTGCCAGTTGTCAGTAGCCAGATTTCAGTAAAAACTAACAATGACGAAATGTAGGGTGCGTTCCACGCACCATAATTACTGCCTGAAAAGTTCGTAAATATTGGTGCCACAGGCGTCACGCCTGTGTTTTTTGTAGGGGCGCACCTGCGTGTGCGCCCTTGAGGGCGGACACATAGGTCCGCCCCTACGATCTATTTGGAAATTTTCTTCTGTTGGTTCAGATCATAGATCGGGGCAAATTTGAGATCGACCCGCAGGACTTCTTCCGGAGATTTGGTCAGGAGGTCCCCGTCCTTCTGGATGAAACGGAGTTCGGCGCCTACCCCGCAACCCGCCTGGCAGGCGATATCCAGCTTGGATTTGGTCGGGCCGTATTCCGGTTCCGCTTTGCTCCCATGTGCTTTTTTCCGCCACTCGATCCACTGCTGGGGAGTCAAGCCGCTCTGGTCAATGAAGACATAATAGACCACCTGGTTCGGGCAGTCCTCCTCCAGGTAGAGGGTATACTCCGCCGGTTGATCCGGGCTGCCTTGCCCGGCCGGGCGATTTTTTTCGCCCGCCTCGATGAGCCAGGCCGCGGGGCATTGGCGTGAGGCAGCGAAGGCTTTCACCGGACCGAAAATGAACCCGGGGTTCATCTCGTCGGCCACGAAATTTCCGTCCAGGAACTTCTCGGGTGGGTTGAAGGCGGTCAGGCCGTTGGCCTGCCGCAGTGCCGTAGCCTTCTGACTCGCCGCCAGGGCCGTGGCGCCATTACCAACCAAGAGCAGAAATCCCAAAAATATCGGCAGTAAACACATCATACCCTCTCCTCCCTCACGGCGCGCTGAGAATTGTTGGGAACCTATTAACCGGCCCTGACATTTCCAGGGCTGCGGAACTGGCGGCCACGAATGCATGACCTAGTAATGAGGTCGAGGCGACAAGAATCGGAGCAGCCATGGGGAAAACTCCTTATACCAAATTATCTACATATGCTCCAAAAATTGCAAGAACTCGAAGGCGAGCTTAAAATAAATCCCAAAGGAGGACTCAATTTGATCACCGAAATCCGGATGCGCGTCAAGGGCATGATGCAACAGGGAGGCTTCACCTGAGTGGGCTGCCCGGACGCCGTGCGCGCCGAACTGCTCAAGTTACAGGGGATGCTGGCGGTGACGTATCACGCCGATGAGGATTATTTCTCGGTGCGCTTCGAATCCGTCCTGGTGAACCTGGAGACCATCTTCGCCACCGTCTTCGCCGCCGGCAAACAGATGGGACGGGAATATTTTCCAGAGGTCATCAGGACATCGTAGACCCAGATGCTCCTTGAAAAATTGCCGCGCTACTCCTTTGACAAATCCAACCGGTAGGCAATCGGCCCCGGCTCCCGGGACGGGTCATACTCCGGGGCTCGCTTGAAGCCCAGTTTCTCATAAATATGCCGGGCCGCCAGCATGAAGCGGCCGGTGTATAAAAAGATGGTGGGGATCTGCAAATCCCGGGCCCGGCGCAGGCACTCCAGGGTCAACCTGGCGCCTAACCCCAACCCCCGGGACTCCGGGAGTACCGCCAGGAGCCGGATGGTCCCGGAGCCCGGCGGCCAGTGCCCCTGGCCGGAAAGCCTGGCCTCCGGAAAGAACTGCACCGCCCCCTGGATGGTGCCCGCAGCCTCGGCCACCAGCAGTTGCCCGACCCCGCTGTGAATGGCCTGGGTGATGCTCGCCATCCATCGCTCCCAGCCTTCCTCCGGCACTAACTCCCGGTATTCCCGGTAAGCTCCCTTCACCAGGGCCTCGATGGCCTCCAACTCCCCGGCCCGGGCCTCCCGGATCAAGATCTTAGCGCCCATGATCTCATAGTATTTGCTTCATAAATTGTCTTAGGGCCAAGCAAACGGAAACCTACGTCTGAGGAGCATCAAGTCCCCCTTTGAAAAAGGGGGATTTAGGGGGATTTTAGGCAGTTACAAAATCCCCCCTAACCCCCCTTTACGAAAGGGGGGAACAAAAGGGATAAAAAGCTGTTTTTCAGCGACCTACTTGGACTTCTCCACTATCGTGGCCTTGATGATGGTCACCGGCTCCACCGGCACGTTCTGGTGCATACCCTTATTGCCGGTGGGCACCGCCTTGATCTTGTCCACCACGTCCTGGCTTTTGACCACCTTGCCGAACACGGCGTAGCCCCAGCCTTGAGGGGTCTTGGCGGTATGGTTGAGGAACTGGTTATCGGCCACGTTGATGAAAAACTGGGCCGTGGCCGAATTGGGGTCCATGGTCCGGGCCATGGCGACGGTGTAAGCCTCGTTCTTCAGACCGTTGTCGGCCTCGTTCTGGATGGGGGCCTTGGTCGGTTTCTGATTCATCTGGGCGTCGAAACCGCCTCCCTGGATCATGAAGGTGGGGATGACCCGGTGGAAGATGGTGCCGTTAAAAAAGCCGTCTTTGACGTATTGCAGAAAATTGGCCACCGTGGCCGGGGCTTTGTCCGGGTACAACTCCACCGTGATCTCGCCCATACTCGTTTCCAGTTTTACCAAGGGATGACTCCTTTCGGCCCGGGCCGTACTCCCGGCGGTGATGATTAAAGCCAGGGTCATTAAACCGGCCAACACCAGCCTACCAATAATTTTGCTCCGCCATTTGGTCATTATCTGAACCCCCTCACAAAAAATACCAACCCTAAAAAAACCTGATCGCGGGCCGGCGGCTGCCTCCAATTCAATTTTCACCCTGCCCCTTAGCCAGCCAAATGCAGCCGCGGGCGTCCCTTAAGACATTAATACATTCCGGAACTCGATTCCAGAGGGGCTTACCGATAATCTACGGTGGAGGCAAAATAAGTTGAGGTCTGACCACGCCTTTACCGACCACTGGCTACTGGCTACTGACTACTGATCTTCTCCAGGTCGGCGTTGATCTTGTCGGCGTAATACTGCACGTCCGCCTCATTGAGCATGATCATGTCCAGTTGGCGGGTGTGGATGGTGATATAACCGAGGATGCGCAGGCGGCTCAGCATGTAGTCCTTGGACTCGCCCTCCAGGCGGGCGAAGAGAGAGTCCTCCTTGAGGTCCACCTTAAAGTGGTGCTGCTCCAGGATCTCGGCCACGAATTTGGCCCGGCGGACCCGCCGGGGATAGTCCGCGGCCCCGCCTTTGAAGGCGAAGCGGATATAGTTTTCAAACGGCTGCTCCCCCACCAGGGCCTCCACCGTGGAGAAATGAAAGCCCAGGCGGGAGGTCAGGTTACAAAAATCCTTGGAAATCATGAAGTAATTCTGGTTGCCGAAAATGGTGCCTCCGGCCGCGGCCAGGTTGGGGTCGGTGGCGGCGCCCATGACGATGGACATGAAGCCCCGGGTGTCCACCGGCGGCGGCCCTCCCCAGGGCACCGCGGTGATCCCCTGCCACAGGGCCAGCATGGGGATGGAGGCGATGTTGGTCAGCTCGACTGTATTTCCGGCCACCTCCTCCTTGAAGCCGTCTTCCAGGTCCAGCACCCACCACTCCATGGCCACGTCGGTGACCAGGCGCTTGATGAAATATTTGGAGAAGGCTCGGTGTTTGTCGAAGGCGAACATCTCCTTGACCGCCGCTTCATGGGCGAACCGGGTAATGTCGTGCAAGCTCTTGCAGCCCCCCGGCCTGAAGTCCGGAGCCTCGGGGTTGGTGAGATAAAGGGGGGTGATGAAGGCCATGACCTCTTTAAGGGTCTCTCCCACCGGGGTGTCTATCATGACGCCTTTCCTGGTGGCGGCCAGCTTGAGCAGCTCCTCCACCCGGCCCCGGTAGACGCGGCGGCCGTCCGCATCCACGGTAATGATTTCCCCAGAAGTCAGCCGCGCCGTGGCCTCCATGGTGTTGAACAGGGCCGGCAGGCCGAACTCCCGGGCTACGTTGGCCAGGTGCCCGGTAACCCCCCCCCGGTCGGTGACCACAGCCGCCGCCCGGCTCAAAAGGGTGGCCCAACTGGGATGGGGAAAGGCGGTCACCAGGACCGCGCCCTCCGGAAACTGCAGGAGGTCCAGGTTGTTCCGCACCAGATAAACAGGGCCCGCGGCCACGCCGGGGCTGGCCATTTCCCCTCCCCGGAGCAGAATTGGGCGGTCAAGTCCCGGAGTCCAAGGCTCAGTTTCCCGGCTGGCTGCGGTCATTTGTTTCAAGGGCCGGCTTTGCAGGATATGGATGCGGCCATCTCCTGCCATACACCACTCGATGTCCTGGGGCGCCTGAAAATGCTCCTCCAGGGCCAGGGCGATGGCGGCCAGCTCCAGGGCCTGGGCCTCGGTCAGGACCGGCGCCTGCCCCTGCTCATCATCTTGCAGCACTACCCCTTCTTCCGGCAGGCAAATAACTTTGAGCTGCTTGTCCCGGATCTCTTTCTTAATCACGGTCAGGGGCGGTTGCCGGGAAATGACATAGAGGTCCGGGGTGACGCTGCCGTCCACCACGGATTTGGCCAGGCCGTGCACCGCGTTGATGTAGACGGCGTCGTTGCGGAGGTCGATGGGGTCACGGGAGTACATAACCCCGCCGCTCAGCGAATCCACCATGGCCATGCAGCCCACGCACATGGCCACGTCCTCATCCCGCAGCCCTTTGTGCAGCCGGTAGCTCACCGCAGTCAGGGCATACTTGCTGGCGAGAATTTCCTTATAGACGCTGAAGATGTTCTGCCGGCTGACGTTAAGCTCCGACCGGTATTGCCCGGCAAAAGAGGTCTCCGCGGCGTCCTCGCCGATGGCGCTGGAGCGCAGGGCGACCCGCAAAGGAGCGGGGCAGCTTTGCTCCAACCGGTCATAGGCGGCGGCGATGGCCTCCTCCAGGGGCGGCGGGATTTCGGCGCCGATGATGAGCATCTGGACCTCAGAGCTCATCCGGTAGAGGTCCGAGATGTCCTCCGCCTCCAAAGATTGCAGGCGCCGGTTGATCTCATCCTGGAGCTGATTGTGGGACAGGAAGAGCTCGTAGGCCGCCGCGGTGATGGCAAAGCCGGCGGGTACGGCCAGTTCGGGCAGCCGGGTGGTGATCTCCCCCAGGTTGGCCATCTTGCTGCCCACCCCATCGGCCATGTCCCGGTGCACCTGCTCCAGGGGCAACACCAGTTCCTGGATAACGGGGACCTGACGGCTCGTCAAGGCGGCGTCGATTTTCTCTTTGATGGCGTCAAAGACGCCTTCCAGGGCCTGATACCGTTTGTCTGAGAGTTCGTTGAGGTTCCGGATGATGGCAAAGACATTGACGCAAATGGCAGTGGCGTGCGACCGGATGAAGGACATGCCGAAGCTGTGGCTGCCGTGCAGGGCGGCCTCCATGTCCGTCATGAGTTGCAGGGCGGTGTTGTTGGCCGCCAGGAGGAGCTTGAAGGCATGGTACCTGGTCTTAAAGACCGAACGCATCTCCTCCACGGAGAGCGCCGCCACCGGCTCACCCCCGGAAAAGATGCTCTTCAGCCTCTGGAACAGGTTGGCCATAGCGCGGTGGAGCCCGATTAACCTTTCTCCGGATCCCAGTCTACTTTAACGGGCTCTTCCCCCGAGGCGGACCCAATATCCGGGCGTAGGGCAACGGGGTTCGGCCCAGGAAACCGATTCTGGGAGACCAGAGACGCCAGCTCACCAAACGTTCCTGCCCCTGCTGGACCGCGGCCGTTCTCTGCTGGAACCCCGTTCTGAAACCGGCTCTGTCTTTGCTTCGAGCCATAATTAAAGCCCTTTCCTTACCCGCCCGAATTGCCGCGGGTAATGTTTGCCGATGACTTCGGCCACCACGGCCTTCAACTCATCCGTGTCGCCTTTCTTTTCCAGGAAAGCCGCGGCCAGGGGAACCGTCAGCTGGGTGGGATATTCCGGCAAAAAGGTGTGGATTACCACCGGCAGGGGCGGCTGGCGGTCCTTGAGCCGGGCCCAGATTTCCAACTCGTCCAGATAGGGGATCTCCAGGTCCAGGATCAAGAGGTGCGGCGGATCATCATCATCCAGGCGATTCAATAACTCACGGCCATCCCTGGCCACTTCCACCTGATAACCCTCCGCCCCCAACTCCCGGCGCAAGAATTCCCGGACGTGACGGTTGCGATCCGCAATCAAGATTTTGCAGTGATTGGCCACGGAATAATCTTCCCTCACTCCAAGATGAGCAACGGCCGTGCCAAACGCCGAAGAAAGGTCTATTAAGACAACTAACTAAATATATTGCAGTTTTTTTTGGACAAGACCTCACCCGGCCGCGCCCCATCACCGTGGCACCTGTCGCCATTTTTTACAGTTTGTAAAAGGCTGCGAAGGGAGGGATTAATTCCCCCTATAGGGGCAGGTGATCTGAATATGATCCCCTGTGGAGTATTCGCGTGGGGTATCTGGCGGGGCCCTTGATGCTGCATTTTTTCCAGCCACCGGGAGCCTGATGGCCATGGCCCCCGGAGCATCGGCTTGTTGCTTATTTACCCTTATTGTTCTTTGTCCTCGTCGTCCTCGTTTTCGGAATCTCCTTGCTCATGTCGGAGCACGGCGGCGGTGCCGGCATCCACCTTGACCTCCAGGCCGTTGCTCAGGTTGACACAGAAAACCAGGCAGCCGTTCTCATTCTCCAACTGCACCTTTTGCACCTTGCTGCCGGGGTAGGCGGCTTGGGCCGCGGCCATGGCCTGCTCCGCGGTGATCTTGGCCAGGGCCGAAAGATTAGCCGGTTCCGGTTTCGAAACTTTGATACTGCAAGGATAACTGGGATTTTGGTCCGCCAGGGCGCGGGCCTCTGACAGCAACAGGCTCAACGGCGCCAAGAGCGCCAAAGCGCCCATCCCGAAAAAGCCGATTATCTTTTTCATACCTTCTTCCTCCTTCGAATCCCATGTCCAACAATTATTCGGGGGAGGTCGGTTTCTAAAGATTTACCTCCCGAACATGGTGGCATCTTTGGAGGCCTTCCAGTCGGGCAGGATGGAGCCATCCTGGCCGTGCACGCCAATCTCCACGATAATAGCCCCCTGGTAAAGCATCGGAACCTTCCATTCGCCGCTCTTCCCCAGCCAGGCGGGGCCGACCTGAAGTTTCGGCAGAACCATCTGGACCGTCTTGACTGCTTCATCGGGAGAGACCGAAAGCTTCGGGGCTTGGATTTTCTGCCCCTTGGTCAAAATTTCCCCGGTTAGAGGATTCAGCCGCACTCTGCCGACAACTTTGCCCTCGACCATGAGAGGTATCTCCAACTTGATATCTCCCTGTTTCCCCTGTTTGGTATAAGGTTTGCCCAGGCTCAGTTTGGACACCACCGCCGTAACCGTAGCTTTCGCCTGGTCCGCGGTGATGACCGGCGGAATCTGAGGCCCCCCGCCTTTATCCTTTTTGGCCAACGCCGGACCGGCGCCCAGAATGACGCCGGCCAACACGATAACTACCGCGCTCATCAAACTTTTCATCTGGTTGTCCTCCTCATTTCTAAGTCTGGTGATGGTTAGTCATCAGTATAAATATTAAAGATTACCGGAACCTTGCGGGGACATTACAATTGTGAAAGGTTGACCGAAAGGCGGGATTATTGCGGAAGCTGGCAAACTATATGGGGAGATAAACCTTAAACTGGGACCCGGCTCCGGGCTGACTGGCGACTTCCACCCGGCCGCCGTGAGCCCGAACTATGGCTTTCACCAGGCTCAAGCCCAAACCCAGGCCGCGAGCGGACCGGCTCTTGTCGCCGCGATAGAGGCGGTCCCAGATCCTGGGGATTTCTTCCGGGGGAATACCCATGCCGCTATCCTTAATGGTCACCGCCACAAAAGGCGGTTCCCGATAAGCTTCCACCTCTACTCTACCGCCCGGAAGAGTGTATTTGATGGCATTATCCAGCAGATTCGCCAGGGCTTGCTGAATCCGGGGCTGGTCGATGCTGACTACCAGGTCCGGAGGACAAGCGCTGGAAAAGGTGATTTGCTTCTCCTCGGCCACGTAACGGTATAGTTCCTCGACCCTGGCCAGCAATGTCGCGAGGTTCACCGGCTCCAACTTTAGGGGCATAACCCCGGTCTCCGTCTCGGAGATGTCCATCAGGGTGGTTAACAGGGTGGTGATCCGCTCGGCTTCCTCCAGGCAATCAGCCAGGGCCTCCTGGGAAGCACCGGGCTGTTCCGGAGCTTGCAAAGCCGCCTCCGCTACCCCCCGCATCCGGGTAAGGGGCGTGCGCAAATCATGCGCCACGTTATCCAGGGACTCTCTCAGCCCCGTTATCAGGGTTTCGATTCTGGCCAGCATTTGATTGAATAGCCTGGCCAATTCATCAAGCTCGTCATCCGTCTGCCCCACCGGCATACGCGCCTGGAAATCGCCGGTATCGGTGATGGTGCGAACCGTGTGGATGAGACGGCGAACGGGCCGCAGGGCCCGCACCGCCAACAACTGTCCGCCGACAAAGGCTAGCACTACCACCGGGATTAAGACGGCGACAAAGACCTTTTTGAAACTCTCCAGAACCTTCTCCCGGCTCTCCGTGTTCTTGCCCACTTGCAGGATTAAGCCTCCAGGCAACTGGGTGGCAAGGATCTCCAACACATCATCCTGGCCATGGGCCTTGAGGTGGGTCCATGACCCTTCCGCCACCGTCTGGCCTTCAATAAGGCGCAAGTTGTAGTCGGCCCCATCATCGGGAAAATTTAAAAAGCTCGTCCGGTTATCGGGACCAGCCACCCGGACGAAAAAAACATTGGGCTTACCGGCATACCTCTCAAATTTCAGGTCATTTCTCAGGGCGATGATCCCTCCGGCTCGATACTGGGCCTTAAGCTCGTTGAGTCTACCCCGAACCACTTCCTGGTCTTTCTGTCGCAGGGACGCCGAAAGGAAGAAATAGATGATGACGAACAGGACTACCGAGCTGAGGATAAACATCGCGGAATACCACAGAGTCAAGCGGAGACCGATGGTGCGGCGCACCCGGTTAAGAACTTTTAAGGACATAACCGATTCCCCGAAGGGTATGAATCAGCTTGTTCTCAAAATCCCGGTCGACTTTATTACGGAGCCGGCAGATCAACACATCCACCACATTGGTCTGCGGGTCAAAGTCATAATTCCATACGTGCTCCATAATCATAGTTTTGGACACGACCATCCCGGCATGGCGCAGCAGATACTCCAACAGGGCAAATTCCCGGGCCTGCAGGTCTATCTTCTTTCCCATGCGGAACACCTCCCGGGAAAGCAGGTCCATGACCAACTCCCCCATCTCCAGGTGGGTAGGGTGAGCCGTGCCGCTGGACCTCCGAATCAGGGCTTGCACCCGGGCCAGCAATTCCGCGAAGGCAAAGGGTTTCACCAGGTAGTCATCGCTGCCGGTTTGCAGCCCCTTTACCCGGTCAGCCACCGAGCGCTTGGCGCTCAAAATGATTACCGGAAGATCCTTCTGGCGCCGCCGTAATTCGGCAATCAGTCCCAACCCATCCAGCTTGGGCAACATAATGTCAATGATGGCCACATCATAAGGTTCGCTAAGGGCTAAATGGAGGCCGTCCTCTCCGTCGCTTGCATGATCCATGGCAAACCCGGCCTGTTCCAGACCCTTCCTGACGAAACCGGCGATTTTGGGGTCATCTTCGACCAGTAATACTCGCATAGGTCGCTCTTAAGAAAACTCTGCGGGCCAACAAAATGAGAAAATCTTTTACTACTTGCACCTCAAGGCCCTTCCAACTTGACGGAGGTCTCGAACCTCAGGCGGTATTTATCGATTTTGGAGAGCAGGGTGGGCCGGGAAATGCCCAGAATCTTGGCGGCCCGGCTGCGGTTGCCGCCGGTGAGGTCCAGGGCCTCGCTGATCAGCAGGCTGGCGAACCGGTCCATGAAGGCGTCGAACAGATCCTTGCCGTCCCCGGAGACCAGGGATTGCCGCACCCACTGCCGGATGACCTCGTCGGCCCGGTGGTTTCCCGCCTCCTTGGCCGGCGTCTCGCCGCCGATGGCCCGGGTGACGTCCTCCGGGTGGATGGGATAGCCCCGGCTGAAGATCAGGGCCTTCTGCATGGCGTTGGCCAGTTCCCGGACGTTGCCGGGCCATTGGTAATTGTTGAGCAACACCTTGGCCTCAGGGGCCATGCCCGGATTGTCCAGCCCCATCTCCTTGCCGAACCGGGCCAGAAAATATTCCGCCAGCAGGGTCATGTCCCCGGCCCGTTCCCGCAAGGGGGGCAGCCACAGGGTCACCACCTTGAGGCGGTAATAGAGGTCTTCCCGGAACTTCCCGGACGCCAGGGCGGCCTCCAGGTCCCGGTTGGTGGCGGCGATGATGCGCACGTCCACCGGGATGGGCTCCCGGCCGCCCAGGCGCTCGATGCTCCTCTCCTGTAGCAACCGCAGGATCTTGGCCTGGATGCTGAAGGGCATGTCGCCGATTTCATCCAGAAATACGGTGCCCCCGTGGGCCTGCTCGAACTTCCCCACCCGGCGGTTGACGGCCCCGGTAAAGGCCCCCTTCTCGTAGCCGAACAGTTCGGACTCCAGCAGGGTTTCGGGGATGGCGACGCAGTTGATGATCAGAAAAGGTTTGGCCGATCGCAGGCTGTGCTGATAGATGGCCCGGGCCACCAGTTCCTTACCGGTGCCGGATTCCCCCCGGATGAGCACGGTGGCGTCGGTGGGGGCCACCCGGCCGATGGCCTTGTAGACCTCCTGCATGGCCTTGCTGCGGCCGATGATGGCGTCCGCCCCGGCCGCCGCGGGGGCCACGTCCAGCTCCACCCGGGAGCGCATGCAGCGCCCGGCCTCCAGGGCCTGGCCGATCAAGGCCAGCATATCCGGGACCTCCAGGGGTTTGAGAACGTATTCGAAGGCCCCCAGCTTGGTGGCCTCGATGGCGGTCTCGGTGGTGCCGTGGGCCGTCATGATGATGACCGGCAGCTTGGGCTCGATTTCGTGGATAGCCCGGAAGGCCTCCAAACCGCTCATCCCCGGCAGGCGCACGTCCATGATCACCAAGTCGGGGAGCTCGGCCTTGACCGCGGCCATGGCCGCCTCACCGCTGGCCGCGGTCTTCACCACGTGGCCGTCCTGGGTCAGGATTTTCTCAAAGCTCTGCCGCACCTGCGGTTCGTCGTCCACGATTAAGATCTTGCCCATGGTTAGTCTTCCCTGAGGGGCAGAGTGATGATAAAAGTCGCCCCCTCATTCTCGTTGGCTTCCAAATCCAGCCGCCCGCCGTGGTCTTCGATGATCCGGGTGGCAATGCTCAGGCCCAGGCCGGTGCCCTCCTCCTTGGTGCTGAAAAAGGGCTGGAACACCTGGTCCCGGACGGACTCGGAAATACCCGGCCCGGTGTCACTCACCCGGATGACCACCGTCTGCCCCAGGGCCGGGTCCGGCCTTTGCTCTTCCCGGATGGTGATAACTCCACCGTTCACCATGACCTCGTAGGCGTTGACCAGCAGGTTGGCCAGGACTTCCTTGAGCTGGTCAGGGTCGGCCAGGATTTCCGGCAGCTTGCCGTCCCGCCGTAGCTTCACTGCCACCCCGTAGGACTCCAGGCGGTAGCGCAGCAGCTCCACGGCCGCGTCCACCACGTCGGAGGGGCTGATCCGCTGCATCTTCAGCTTGGGTGGCCGGGAAAACTCCAGAAAATTCCGGACAATCGTGTCCAGGTGCCGGATCTCTTCGGAGATCACCTCGAAATCTTCCTTCTGGGAGGCTGACATGGCCAGGGAGCGCTTCAAGGAAAAGAGCCGCATGTTCACCGAGGTCAAGGGGTTGCGGATGCTGTGCGCCACCCCGGCGGCCAGCTTGCCCACCATGGCCCACTTGCCCGACTGCAGCAGATGCTCCTGGCTGCGCTCCAATTCGCTCTGGGCCTGGTCCACGTTCTCGATGAGACTGTGTACCCGGCGGCTCAGGGCCTTGACTTCATCCGGCCCCGGCGCCTCGCGGCTGGCCGGAGCCGTCTCCAGGGTCAAACGGCGGATCGGCCCCAGGATCTGCTTGATCAGGATGTAGGCCAGCAGCATGCCAAAGATCGCCACCACCGGCAGCGCCGCCAGGGCGAAGGCATTGATAAAGCGGGCCTGAGTCTGGCTCTCGGTGCGGGCCCGGGAAATGGCATACTCATGCATCAACTTATAGCGTTCGCACAGGTTCAGGAGGTCGACAAACTGGCGGCGCACTTCCCAATGCATCTCGGCTCCGGCTTCCCGCTCCCCTTTCCGGTATAAGTTGATGACCTGCTCCCGGGATATGAGGTAAGACTGATAGCTCGTATCGATCTGCTGCAGGATCCCCTCCATGGCCTCCGTATACGCGGATTTCCTGGCCTTTTGCAGCCATTCGGCAAAGGCCTGCTGGTGCTGTTCCATCTGCTTGAGCCAGTCGGGATTGCCGTCCAGGAAGTAGTAGGTGAGATAGCCTTTTTGCTGGAGCAAGGAGGTTTCCAGTTGCTCGGCGGCCTGGAAGGAAGCCACGTTTTTGTCGATCAGGGAGACCAGGAGCGAGTCCATGGCCCGGGTGTGCCAGAGGGTGACCAGGCCACCCAGGAGGGTGGTGCAAACCAGGGCGGCCAGCAGCAGAAAGATGCGGGCCCGCAGACTGAACCGTTTCCACATAAATTAACCGGGTTCAATTAAAGATTTCATGATTGACGAAACAGACCTCCCAAACCAACCTTCACCCGTCAGCCTTCCTTGGACAACATAAACCCCGGTCTGATTTCCTGGTCCGAGGTCACCAGGGCGACGGCATAGGTAGGAGCGGCCTCCTGCACCCGGGCGAGGCCCACGGCCTTACCCCGCGGATTATGAACCTCTAGCTGCAGGCCCGGATGGACCCCGTGCTCCGTTCCCAGACCGAAGTGAATCTCAAAAACTCCGTCCTTTCTAATGACCCGGTAAATCTCAGCCCGGCCTTTTTGCGCCAGCAGCCGGTCCAGCCTCTGGGACAGGAGCAAGACTGTCCCGAAAGTCAGCAAGATCCCCGGCAGGCAGGCAGCCGCCGCCCCCCAGGGAGAAAGACCGGTGTAACCCCGGATCAGCGACTTGGAACTGCGCTGCAGGCTGAGGGAGTCGGGAAAAACCACAATGCGAAAGGCCGGGGTCGCATCTTTGGCAGTGCTCCTCCGGGGCGCCACGGTCAGGTGGTATTCCCCAGGCCGCAGGTGGGGACCGACCCTGATCCGGCCCCGCCACATATCGCCCCCCAGAAAATAACCCTTGTGCACCGAGTCAAAAGTGAGTTTCAGGTCCCCGGAATCGCTAAAATAGGTCAATTCCTGAACCCCTGGGACCTCCTCCAGTAGCGGCCCGTTGATTTCCGCGGTCAGGCCCGGCAGCAGCTTGATGACGCTCTCCGGCTCCCGCCACTGGGCGATGAGGCCGTCCAAAAGAGACAGGAAGGCCAGGAGACACAACCCCGTCCCCGCCCATCCTGCCAGTTTACGCCAGCGTGAGGCTTGATCCAGATTCATGTTGCTATGGTCGATTTCTCAAGGAATTGGCTGGCCGGACTATTCTAACACCAGCAACATACTTATATTACCACAAAAATAAGAGAATCGCCCCGGGATTATGACCTTACCCCCAAGGCGACTCTCTCAATTCCACACAGGCCCGGATTACTTCTTGAAGATATCCGTTTTGGTGATGTTTTGGAACCTCAGGGCCTTGCCCGGCTCCTTATAGTAGACCCGGACTTCGTCCCCGGCTTCCCAGGTGTTATCCGGCAGGGTAAAGTATTCATCCGGCACTGAGAAGGTGCTCAGGAGCTTTTGCCGGCCGGAGTAGATGGTGATGGCCTTCTTAGTCCGGTCCACCATGGGAAATTTCTTCCCTGCCACCAGCGGATCGTCCTTGGACACCTTCTCTTTCTGATCGATCAGGGTATAGCTGATCTTCTTGAAGCCCTGGGAGGCGGGATCGTAAATGGTGATCTCCTTGGCCTTGGCGTCCAGCTTCATCCGCATGCCGGCCTTGGGGTCCTCGCCCCGATCCATGGGGTCCTTGGGCAGCTGAAAGGTTAAGGGGGCGCCACTGTAATCAGGGTTGCCCGGATCCGCCTTGACATCGTGGATAAAGGTAACAGTCTCTTTAGCACTATCAAAGCCTATAACTCTGCCCTGCTCCACCTTGCCCTGCTCCCCGCAACCCAGCAGCAGCACGACGGTCAAGATGGCCAGAAGAGTTAACCAGCTAAATTTTTTGCCCATAAAGAATCTCCTTTCCCGAAAATCCAGGGTGATCTTACCCGGTCACCGAGACCTGGGCCTTTTTGGCGGCGATCTCTCGCTTGGCCCCGGCCAGCATGCGCACAAAGATATAGAGCGACATGGCGCTCACCAGGCCCAGGATAAGGACCGTGGCAGAGCCGTCAAAGAGGCCCGCGTAGTCTGGAAGCCATTTGGCCACTAATTTAAGGAAGATAGATAAGGCGCAGCCGATCACCGCCAGGCCGAAGGCGATGCGGATGCCGTAGCCCTTGATGTACTTGGTGGCCACGGTGCCGATCTGGGCCCCCACTGCGGCGCCGCACAGCATGATCATGGCTGCCACCAACTCGGTCCGGCCTTTGTAAGTATAAGTCGCGGTGCCATATAGGCCGGAGATCATCACCTCGAAGAGGTCGGTGCCCACCGCCACGTGGGTGGGGCAGCCCACGAAGTAGATCAGGGCCGGCATGCGGATCAGACCACCGCCGATGCCCAGGATGCCGGCCAGCCAACCGGTGAGGAAGCTCACAAAGATAGGCAGCCAGGCCGAGCAGTAGATCTGCGCTGTTTTGAAATGGATCATGGGCGGGATCTTGATCTTGTGCATGGTCTTGTGCCACTCAATCCCGGTGGACAGCTTGTCCACTTCTTTGCCGGCCGCTAAGGTTTCCCGGTCCTTCCGCTTTTTCTTGGCCACGTCGGCGAAGACCATCCAGGCGATGAGGGACAGGAGCAGAAGGTACAACCAGCGGACATACTTGTCCACCTGCCCGATGCGTTCCAGCCACATCACCATCTGGGCCCCGATTTCAAAGCCGACGATGGTGCCCACCAGCATGATGAAGCCCAGCTTGTAATCCACGTTGCCGAATTTGCCGTGGCGCATGGTGGAGATCAGGGATTTGCCGGCCATGTGGGCGATGTCGGTGCCAATGGCAAAGGCCATGGGAAAGCCCAGGATATTCAGGCCCGGGGTCACCATCCAGGCGCCGCCCATGCCGAAAAATCCGCCGATGATGCCCACTCCGATACCCAGGATGATGAGGCCAGGCCAGAATATTTTTACACCTGCAATGGGCATGAGAACATAAAAGAATTCCATGATGCAAACCTCCTAACCGAAAGATCTTGATATTAATGTTCCGCCAGTTCCCGGTGTTTCAGGTCCAGGCCGATCCAGTTCATGACGATGTCGGCTATTATCCCGAAGATCAAACCCACCACCGGGATGATGACGATGGTGAGCAGGGCGAACAGAATGTGGCTTTCGTTGTAGAGGTTGGTCCACCAGGCTTCCCAGCCGGTGAACTTCCGGGTATCGGCCACGATGACCAGGGGCGCGGCGGCCGGCCCGGCCGCCGCCACGATCTCCGGCAGCAGCAGGACAGCCATAACCCCCAACCCCGTTATCTTTGCCCAAAGTCTACGCATGGTAAAAAATCCTCCTTATGGATTTCTCTCGTTACCGAACGATGGTTACTTCGCAGGGGGCATGGGCCACCACCTTGGCGGCGGTTGAGCCCATGAGCACCCTATCCAGGGCGGTCATGCCGGTGGAGCCCAGGATGATCCGGTCAAACTTTCCTTCTTTGGCCTTCTGGATGATGAGGTTGGCCGGCACCAGCCCGGTTACTAACACCGTCTCCACCGGCATATTTTTGGCGTCAAACAGAGCCTTGGCCTTCTTCAACGCTCCTTTTGCTTCATCTTCCAGCTTTTCCCGGATGTTCGGCGGCATCTCTTCGAGATAATCCGCGCCGTAATAGGCCACCGACATCAAGGTCACCTGTGCCCCTTGTTTCTCGGCAAGTTCCAAGGCCCTTTCCACCGCCTTCATGGAGTGCCTTGAGCCGTCCGTTGCCACCAATACTTTCATAAAAGTCCTCCTCGTCATGACTTAGGAAATCTCAGAAGCCCAACCCTGCGCCGCTTTGGCCGCCGGACCGTATATGCTGCCAATATTGGTAGCCCCCACCTCGGGGACGCCATCGCACCAAGTCCAGACCCCCAATGGCGAAACTAGCAATGGCCGTGCCAGGAAAAGGAAACCCTGGTAAATGGCTTAAGTATTTGAATTAATAAAAATAATTAATAAAAACGAGGTGTTCCCCCCAACCCTGGAACTCCGTTTCTGTCAGCATTTTTTACAGATTGTAAAAGCCGGTCGCAGAATCGGCGACGCGGGGAGTGGGGTCCAAGGGAAAATCAAGCTGTATCAGGGGGCTACATTCTGGTATAGTTATTGATAGTGGGATTCACGATATAGGCAGGATATCCATGGTAGAGACCCTCAATCTCTTCAGAAACATCTATCGCAAGTTCAAATCGCCGCGGGGCAAAATCTCCCGGGACGAGGTCGCCGCGGCCTTTCGCTTCCGCTATTCCTGCTTTAAAGACCTGCTGGATTCCAATACCCAGCTGTTGAATATCATTACCGACCTGGAAGAAAAGCTGCAAGGCCGCCAGGTCTTTGGCATGTCTTACGTCCGCTCCCAGTCCGCCCGGGCCGCGTTTCACGCCTTTCGCATGATCAAAAGCCTGGATGTCCTTTCCGGCCACCAATATCCCGTGCTCTATGGGGTGCTGGATAGAATCAACGCCAGGCTCAAAGAGGGCTTGGGGGAAAGAAGGGAACTCCCGGTCACGGCGCCGATCCTGCCCCTGTCCCAGGTGACCAAAGAAATGGTGGACTCGGTGGGCGGCAAAAATGCCAGCCTGGGGGAAGTGTTGAACCGGGTGGGCCTGCCCATCCCGGCGGGCTTTGCCATCACCACCCGGGCTTATCAATATTTCCTGGCCACGAACGACCTGGTGGATGAAATCAATAAGAGGAAAATGGAGCTGGACCCCCAGGACCCGGAAACCGTGGCGCAGGTCAGCGCCGATATCCAGCAGCTAATTATCGCAGCCCAGGTGCCCCCCGACCTGGAGGACGCGGTGCTCTCCGCCTATGAAGACCTGACGGTCGCGACCGCCGATGCCTCTTTACGGGTTTCTCTGCGGTCCAGCGCCATCGGTGAGGACAGCGACCTCTCCTATGCCGGCCAGTACCTCACCATCCTGAACGTGCCCCGGGCCCGGCTCATATCGGCTTATAAGGAAATCCTGGCCAGCCTTTACACCTCCCGGGCCATCTCCTACCGCCTCAACAAGGGCATCCGGGACGAAGACATCGCCATGAGCGTGGTCTGCCTGCAAATGGTGGACTCGGTAGCCAGCGGCGTCATGTACTCCCACCACCCCTTCAACGCCGCCGCCAACGACATCATCATCAGCGCCGTCTGGGGCCTGGGACCTTATGCGGTGGACGGAGTCATCACCCCGGACACCTACCGGGTGGGCAAAGCCCCTGATTTGCCGATTTTGGAGATGGAAGTCTCCGTCAAACCGGTGCAATTGGTCGCCAATCCAGACGAGGGCCTGCAGGAAATCCCGGTGCCGGCGGCATTGCAGGACCGGCCTTGCCTCGACCCGAAGCAAATCAAGACCCTGGCGGGCTATGGGATCAAGCTGGAGGAGCACTACCGCGGCCCCCAGGACGTGGAGTGGGCCCTGGACCGGGACGGGCGCCTCCTGGTCTTGCAAAGCCGGCCCCTGCGCCTGCCGGCCACCTCCGAGAGCGACCTGGAAGCCGTGCCGGCGGTGGCCGGCTATCCCGTGCTGCTGGCAGGGGGGGCGGTGGCCTTCCCCGGGGTCGGCTGCGGCCCGGCCTTCCAGGTCTTAAGCGATGAAGACCTGCTCTCGTTCCCCGAGGGCGCGGTGCTGGTGGCCCGGCACTCTTCCCCCAAGTTCGTCATGGTGATGCCCAAGGCCCAGGCCATCGTCACCGATGCCGGCAGCATCTCCGGCCACATGGCCTCCCTGGCCCGGGAGTTCGCGGTCCCCACCCTGCTGAACGCCAAGGTGGCCACCGCCGCCATCCCCCCCGGGGTGGAGGTCACGGTGGACGCCTACGCCGGTCGGGTCTACCAGGGCCGGGTGCCCGAGCTGCTGGCCCGCCAACAGACCCGGGAATCCCATATGCAAGATACCCCGGTGTATCAAACCCTGAAAAAAGTGGCCGAGGCCATCCTGCCCCTCACCCTGGTGGATCCCAAGGCTCCGGAATTCACCGCGAAGCACTGCCGGTCCCTCCATGACCTAGGGCGCCTGGTGCACGAACTATCCTACACCGAGATGTTTCAGATCAGCGATCTGGCGGCGGCAAGAGGCGGCGGCGCCGTGAAGTTGGAGGCCCCCATTCCCCTGGACCTTTACCTCATCGACCTGGATGGCGGCCTCACCCCTGAGGCCGGCGACCTCCACCGGGTGACGGTGGACCAGATCGCCTCGATCCCTTTGCGGGCCCTGCTTAAGGGGATGCTGCACCAGGACCTGCGGACCCGGGAACCGCGTCCCATCGAGCTCTCGGGGCTCTTGTCGGTGATGCGGGAGCAACTCATGGCCTCCCCCAATATCGAAGAGCGTTTCGGGGAGAAAAGTTATGCCATCATCTCTGACAAATACCTCAATTTCTCCTCCCGGGTGGGTTATCACTACAGCGTCCTCGACGCCTATGTCGGCAAGACGGTGAACAAGAATTACCTCACCTTTTCCTTCAAGGGCGGCGCCGCCGACGACCTGCGGCGCAACCGCCGGGTCCGGGCCATCGCCCTCGTCCTCCTGGGCCTGGACTTTTCGGTGGACGTCAAAGGCGACCGGGTCGACGCCCGCCTGCAGAAATACGAGGCGCCGGTATTGGAGGAAAAGCTGGACCTGGTGGGCCGCCTGCTGCAATTCACCCGGCAGATGGACATGCTCATGACCAGCGAAGCGAGTGTCGAGTTGGTGGCCCGGAATTTTTTGCAAGGGAATTACGGCCTTGATTTAAGCACCGTCGAAAATTCCACGCCCCGAGATGAATAATCTATCAAGGCAAAACCTGGCTTGCCTTTGTGGCTCACGGTGGCACGGGCTTTCCAGCCTGTGCCCGGCGCAGGCTAACGCCTGCGGCTACCAAAGCAAGAAGCGGGCAAGTAGACTCGCCCCAGTAATTTTTTCAGGAGGGCTTGGTCATATGAAATCTCCAATCAGCAATTACCGGGAGAGTTCCCTCAGGATTCATGGGATGATTTGCGCCAAGTGCGGCCGGGAATTTACTCACAGAAACAGGCAACTGTTAACGGTGCACCACAAGGATGGCAATCCGTTGAACAATCCTACGGACGGCTCCAACTGGGAGAATCTCTGTGTTTATTGCCATGAGGATGAGCACTGCCGGAAACTTCTGGGTGATTATCTCAGCGGGGAATGAGGGATTCGAAGATTGGGTGGCAGAGTCTGCACGCCGCCGCGGTAGCAGTTTAAACCCGCCCGACCTGATTGGGCCGCGCTGGCGCCGATAGTGACCAGTAAAACTAACTTCTCGTCTGAGCCTGGGCCCGGGTCCTCTTTTCCCGCTCCACTTTCTTTTCATAGGCCGCCTCGATCTTCAGCAGCAGTTCCTCCAGCGGGCACGGCTTCAACAGGTAATCGTACCCCCCCAGTTTGCTGATTTTAATGGCGGCATCCATGGAGGCATGTCCGGTGAGCATGATCACTTCGAGGCCGGGAGCCCTTTTTTTCATTTGCGCCAGGGTTTCCAGGCCATCCATGCCGGGCATGCGGAGATCCACGAGGGCGACGTCGTAAGATTCAAGTTGCAGCAGTTCCAGGGCCTCCCGGCCGCCGGCGGCATCGGCCACTTCCAGCCCCTGGGCCGCCAGCATCTTGGCCAGATTGGTGCGGAATCTGGCCTCATCGTCCACCAGCAAGATCCGGGGGCCACTCATGGGGAACTCCCTTCCATCTTGGCTTGTCGGGGCAAGCTGATGATAAAGGTGGTGCCCTGGCCGACGGTGCTCGTGACTCTAATGCCCCCTCCCAATTGCTGGAGCAGCCCGTGACTGATGGCCAGGCCTAAACCGGTGCCCTGGCCCGGCGGCTTGGTGGAAAAGAACGGCACAAAGATCTTTCTCAGATTCTCCGCCGGGATGCCGCCGCCGGTGTCCTGAATGACGATCTCTACGCCGTTCACCCCCGACCGAGTAATGATGGTGACGGTGCCGTCCTTGCCGATGGCCTGGCAGGCATTAGAGAGGATATTTAACACCACCTGGCGCAACCCCGGGGCATCGCTGTCGATCAGGGGCAACTCCGGGTCATAGCGCCGGTCGATGGCAATGTTGTTGTTCCGGGCCTCTTTTTCCACCAGCATGGTCATGTCTTCAACAATCCGATTGACATCCACCGCCTGGACCACCGGCTCCCGCTGGCGGGCAAAATCCAGCAGATTGCGAATGATCTGGGTGCAGCGCTCCACCTCCTGGACCACTTGGTGGATGCAACCCCGCAGTTCCTCCACTTCATTAGCGCCCAGAGTATCCTTTTTCAGCAGATGCTGCATCCATTCGGCTTCCTGGCGAATGATGGCCAGAGGATTATTGATCTCATGGGCGATGCCGGCGGACAGCTCCCCCAGGGCCGCGAGTCTCTGCGAATGGAGCAGGCGCTCTTTCAGAAGCCATTTTCGGCTATTTTTATCAGCCTCTGCCATCTGGAATCCGTCTCTGAGCCCCTAGCTCGCAGGGGAGGGGGCGCCACCTTGCCGGGACTCTTCAGGCCTTGCCAGTCTGGATCAGCTTTCTTTCATAAGCCTGGCGCACCTTTTCCAACAGCTCATCCAGGGCCACCGGTTTCATGACGTAATCGAAGGCCCCCAGTTGCATCCCCTGGATCCCCGACTCCACCGAGGCATGACCGGTGAGCATGATGACCTCCGTCAGGGGGCTCTTCTTCTTGATTTCCCTCAAAGTCTCGATCCCGTCCATTCCCGGCATCTTGACGTCGAGAATGATCACGTCGGGGTTGCGGCCGTCTAGAACTTCCAGGGCTTTATAGCCGCTCTCCACCCCATTTACATCGATGTTGCGGGCCTTAAGCCGCTTGACAATGGTCTCCAGAAAATCGAGTTCATCATCCACGATCATCACCTTGAACTTTTCCATACCGCTCCTCCTCGGCCTATGTCACCGGCAAATAAATGGTAAAGGTGGTCCCCTTGCCTTCCTCGCTGGCCACCATCATCCGGCCGCCCAGTTTTTCCACGATGCTGTAAGAAATAGACAGGCCCAGCCCGGTCCCCTTGCCCACCTCCTTGGTGGTGAAGAAGGGATCAAAGATTTTGTTCAACACATCTTTGGGAATGCCTGGGCCATTATCATCAATTTCTATCCTAATTTCATTATTTTTAGCTATGTGTTTGCTCCTGATATTGATCTCGCCCTCTTTGCCGATGGCGTCGATGGCGTTGTTGAGGATATTGAGGAAGACCTGCTGCAATTGCGAGGAGTCGCTGGTGATCAAGGGAAGATCGGCGGCATAGTCCGCCTGGATATCGATGTTGCGATAGCGGGCTTCGTTTTCCAAGAAGGCGACGCTCTCATCCAGGACCGTATTGATACTGACTCTCTCCGTCACTGGCTCCATCCGCCGGGCAAAGCCCAAAAGACGATGGGTGATCGTCTTGGCCCGGTTGATGTGCTGCTCAATCTTGTTCACCGCGTCGGCATATTCCTGAAAATTCTCGCTCTTGGAGATATCTTCCATCTGCAGCAGGTCTTTGATCCAGCCCGCCTTTTCCCCGATAACCGCCAGGGGATTGTTGATTTCATGGGCAATGCCCGCGGCCATCTTTCCCAGGGCCGCCATCTTGCTCTCCTGTATCACCAATTCGTCGCTGGCGGCCTTTTTGCGGTCCATGATCATCAGTTCCTTCATCATCGACCGGGTGGTGAAAACCGCCCCGATAATGATCAGGATGACCCCGCCCAAAAAGACCAGGATCATCATGAACCGGGCCCGCAGCAGCGGCGCGAGTTGGTCGGTGGGATCTTCGTTGATTACCATTATCCATTTCTTGAGTTTGATGATACCGGTGGCGAAGAGCATATCTTCACCATTAAAGGTCATCTCCTCCGCCTCGGGAACGGTGACCTTGGAGAAATCGGGAGCGTTCGGAGACTCCATGATGGCCCCGCCGAACCGGGGCGTAGTCTGCAGAATATTTTGGCGGTTAATTATAAAGGCGTCCCCTCTTTTGCCGATCCAGGCGGCCCGCACGATATTCTCGATGATGTCGGAGTCAATGGTGGCCCGCAGGATCCAACTCTGGTTTTTTTCCCGCACCATGACCGCGATGATGAAATGCGGAAACTTCCGAAACCCCAGAAACACGTCACTGACGTAAACGCCGGTGGACAGCACCGCATGGAACCAATCTTCGTTCTTATAATTCACCGCCTTCAAGATGCTGTGATATGGCCCCACATAAGCCAGATGGTTCCCTTCCTGGTCGATAACCCCCAGGTCCAAAAACGACTTGGAACGCGCCTGGATGATATTAAAAACCTTATGTAAATAATCTTCATTACTCAGTTGTGCCAGTGAGTTGGTCTGCGCCAGGGCGCTGAGTTGGGAGATGCGCTCATCAAAGAACAGGTCGACGGAGGCGCTGCGGTTTTCCGCCAGGGTCTTCATGTTTTCCGTGATCTTGGCGGAGTAAGAGACGCTGAACTGTTGATAGATGACGGCTCCCAGGATGAACAACGGGATTACCGAAAAGCCCAGGGTTGCCAGGATAATTTCCCACCACAACTTTTTGTAATATCCTTCTTCCACGATGCTCCTGCCTCACGGTCAACTGGGGCGGATCCAATCCAGGCGCCCTGCCTCTCAAGTCCTGAACTGAAGCCGCACCCCTTCACAAGCATGATAAGCAATGGTCGTTCCAAGGCGAGCCAATTGGTTAACTATTTGTATTAATGAATTATTTTTGCGAATAAGACAAGCTTTCGAGATCGTTCCCGGGGCCTATCTGTCAATATTTTTTACAGATTGTAAAAGGCAGGTCCCGTCCGGCGGTCTTTGCGGTTATAATTGTTTATGGTAATGGGGCAAAAGAGGTCAAGCGCCCGGCTAGGAGGTGTTTCTCCTTGAAACTCCTTTACAAAAAGGCTAAATTGCTTATATAATATAATATTTCCGGCCTCGACTCCGCCGTTTCCAATTGGAGAACTATGCCGACTAAGCGCTACCAAGACCCGAAGTGGGCTGAAAGCCAGGCTCTGAGCCTCGATTATAATTACGCCATGGCCGAGTTTGTGGGCGATTATGGCCTCATCGAAGCGGATCTGGCCGGCCTGATCCCCGGCCCGGCGGCCCTGGAGCAGGATCTGGCCATGGGCCGGCAAAACGGCCGCCTGGGCTTCATGGAACTGCCGTACCAGACGGAGGTCCTCAAGGAGATCCGTAAGTTAGGCAAGCCGGTGCTGGAGTGGTGCTGGGACTTCGTCGTCCTCGGGATCGGCGGCTCCGCCCTGGGGGCCCGGGCCCTGCAACAGGCCCTGGTGCATCCGCAGCACAACAAGTTTCCCATGGGCCGGCGCCAGCATAAGCCCGGCCTCTGGGTGCTGGACAATATCGACCCGGATTTCTGCTTCGGCATTCTGGACGGCCTGGACCTTAGGCGCACCTACTTCAACGTCATCAGCAAGTCGGGGGCCACCGCCGAAACCCTGGCCCAGTTCCTCTGGATTTACCAAATCCTCAAGAACCGGGTGGGGGAGGACAAGGCCCGGGAGCGCCTCATTATCACCACCGATCCGGCCAAGGGGCCTTTGCGGCGGTTGGCGGCGAAGGAAGGCTTCGCCTCCCTCAGCGTCCCTCCCAACGTCGGGGGCCGTTTCTCGGTACTCTCGGCCGTGGGTCTCCTGCCGGCGCATCTGGTGGGCCTCGACCTGGAGGAGCTCCTGGCCGGGGCCCGCTTCATGGACCAGCGCCTGAAAGAGACGCATTATCACTTGGCCCACCGGCTGGCGGCGCTCTACTACCTGTTCGCCGCCCGCAAGCACCGGCCCATTCTGGTATTCATGCCCTACAGCTCGGCCCTGGCGGGTATGGCCGATTGGTTCTGCCAGCTCTGGGCTGAGAGCCTGGGGAAGAAATTCGACCTGAGCGGCCGGGTGGTGCACGCCGGCAGCACCCCGGTCAAGGCCCTGGGGTCCACCGACCAGCATTCCCAATTGCAGCTTTACATGGAAGGCCCCCAGGACAAGCTGATCACCTTCCTGGAAGTGGGAAAATTTAAGCACCAATTGGAAATCCCCAACCTCTTCCCGGATCAGGAAGAGATGAGCTATCTGGGGGAGCATTCTTTGGGCGAGCTTTTGATCACCGAGAGGCGGGCCACGGCCTTCAACCTCATGAAGGCCGGCCGGCCCAGCCTCAGCCTGCGCCTGCCGGAAATCAACCCCTTTACCGTCGGTCAGCTGATCTATCTGTTGGAAGTGGTGACCGTGGCCGCGGGCCAGTTTTTCGGGGTGAACCCCCTGGATCAACCGGGAGTGGAAGGCGGCAAGCAGACCACCTACGGCCTGATGGGACGCCGGGGCTATGAGGCCCAGCAGCAGGAATTCGCCCAGGCCAGGACAACTTTGGAGAAGTATACGGTTTCCTGAACGCATGAAACGCCTGAACCTGAAAACTGCCTGGTGGCGCCCGGGCCAAGACCTGAACCCCTTTGGACTGGTAAAATTCTTTTCTTTGCCCGGTTTTATCGTCATCCTGATCTTCACCGTCATCCTGGTCGTCTTCCTCACGATCCGGGCCCAGCAGATGACCCTGAAGAAAAACGAAGACTACCTCATCTTACTGGCGTCCAATCTGAACCATCAAATATTTCAGCAGTTCGTCGTTCCCACCGCGGTGGAAAAGGGCGGGCGCATCACCCTATCCGACCCGGAGCAGTCCAAACGCCTGGACGAAGTGGTGCGCAACACCATCCACGGTTTTCACGTGGAACAGCTGAACCAGTACGACCAGGAAGGGGTGTTTTCCTACAGCACTGCAGACCTGCCCCTCGGGGAAAAGTGCGACAACCTCATCGGCGTCCAGAAGGCCCTGGCCGGGGAGAACTATTTTGAACTGCCCGGCTACAGTCCCTTTTGGAGCGTTCTCTGGCCCCGCAGTGATAAAGCGCAACACCTCAAGGCCTTCATCCCCTTCCGCCTGGAAGAAAAATTCATGGCCCATGCGCAGCCACAGGTGATCGGGGTCTTCGAAATCACCCAGAACATTTCCGCCGACCTGGCGGAAATCAGCAAATTTCGCCTCATCATCCTGGTCACTCTGGTGGTGATCATGGGATTGCTGTTCCTCGTCCTGCGCCAGATCGTCAAAAAGGCGGGCGTCATCCTGGCGCGGCGCCAGGAAGAGCAGCGGGCCCTGGAGGGGCAGTTGCATCAGTCGGAGCGTTTGGCGGCCCTGGGGGAAATGACCGCGGGCGTGGCTCACGAGGTCCGTAACCCCCTGGGCATCATCAGCTCCACCGCCGAACTGCTGCAGGAGCGCCTGGCTAAATACGAACCGCAAAACCGCCTGGCCCGGATCATTGTGGAGGAAGCCAACCGCCTCAATGAAAAGGTCACCGAATTCCTGGACTTCGCCCGCCCCCGAATTCCCAATTTGCGCCATTGCGACCTGGAGGCGGTGCTGGACCGGGGGCTGGAGTTCCTGGAGCCGGAGATCCAGCGCTTGGAGATCAGAGTCACCCGGGAATATCATCTCAACGGCCGGATGCTGGCGGCCGACCCGGACCTGCTTTATCAGGCCTTCCTGAACCTGCTCATTAATGCCATCCAGGCCATGCCCGGGGGCGGCCGGCTCATCGTCGCCACCAAACCGGGCCCCCAGGGCCGCGGCGGCGAGATCAGCTTTGCCGACACCGGCGCAGGCATCGGACCGGAGAGCCTGAAAAAGGTCCTCAACCCTTTTTTCACCACCAAGGAGAAGGGCAGCGGCCTGGGCCTGCCCATCGTTAAGAGCATCATTGAGACCCATCAGGGGGCCATCAAGATCGACAGCGCCGTGGGCGACGGCACGGTGGTGACCATTACCCTGCCGGAACTGCCCCTGAAGAAGGTGGCGTGATAATTAGTTATGTAGGGTGCGCCCTGCGCACCATTTGTACCGGGATCATGGCGGGCCTGGGACTCGTTATTCACAATTTTTCCCGGCCTTAGCCCCAAAAGGGTGCGCACGGCGCACCCTACAAAACTCAAAACTAAAAACTCGAAACTCGAAACTCTTATGGATACCATCTTAGTCGTTGACGACGAAGTCAATTATCTGACGGTCATGGAGGCCCTGCTGGGTGAGACGGGCTATGAGGTCCTCATCGCCCCCAGCGCCACGGAGGCCATCAAGATCGCCGGCGCCTCCGACCTGGATCTGGTCCTGACGGACATGAAGATGCCCAGGATGAGCGGCATCGAACTCCTGGTTGAGCTGCACCGCCTTTATCCGGACCTGCCGGTGATCATCATGACGGCCTTCGGCACCGTGGAGAAGGCCGTCACCGCCATGAAAAAAGGGGCCTTCGACTACATCCTGAAGCCCTTTAAAAATGATGAGATCCTGGTGACCATCGCCAAAGCCCTGGAGCACCGCCACCTCATCCTGACCAATCGGCTCTTGTACCAGGAACTGGAGAAGAAATACGGCTTCCCCAACATCGTGGGCGAGTCCAAGGTGATGCACGAGATCCTAGCCCTGGTCAAACGCGTGGCCTCCTCCAAGGCCACGGTCCTGGTCACCGGCGAGAGCGGCACCGGCAAGGAGCTCATCGCCCGGGCCATCCACCTGTGCAGCAACCGGGCCCAAAAGCCCTTTATCTCGGTGAATTGCGCCGCGCTCACCGAAACCCTGCTGGAGAGCGAGCTCTTCGGCCACGAGCGGGGCGCCTTCACCCACGCCGTAGCCATGCGCAAAGGCCGCTTCGAGCTGGCCGACGGCGGCACCCTGTTCCTGGACGAAGTGGCGGAAATGTCCCAGGCCCTCCAGGTCAAGCTGCTGCGGGTCCTCCAGGAGATGGAGTTCGAACGGGTGGGCGGCAACCGCACCATCAAGGTGGACGTGCGGGTGGTGGCCGCCTCCAACCGCGACCTGAAAGAGGAGGTGGAAGCCGGCCGCTTCCGGGAAGACCTGTTCTACCGCCTCAACGTGGTCCATCTTCACATCCCGCCCCTGCGCCAGCGCCAGGAGGATACCCCCCTGCTGGCGACCCATTTCCTCAAGAAGTACACCCAGGAAAACGTCCGGGGCAAGATCCGCCTCACCCCGGAGGCCCTGAAAGTCCTGGTGCAGTACGCCTGGCCGGGCAACGTCCGGGAACTGGAAAACGTCATGGAGCGGGCCGTGATCCTGTGCCACAACCACCTGATCACCCCCGAGGACCTGCCCGGCGGGCTGGTCCCGGAGGCCGCCGAGGCCAAGCTGGACATCGACCGCTTCGTGCCCATGCACACCCCGCTGCCGGAGGCCCTGGAGGCCATCGAGGAGCTCATGATCCGCCGGGCCCTGGAAAAGTCCGGCCAGGTCCAGGTCCGGGCCGCCGAACTGCTGGGCATCACCAAGAGCCTGCTGCAATACAAGCTTAAAAAGTATCATTTGACCACATAAACATGTAGGGTGGGCACTGCCCACCATTTCCTTTATCTGGTGGCACAGGCGTCTCGCCTGTGCATAGCTGTCGGTAGGGCGGGCCTCCGTGCCCGCCGAAACATGGCGGCCATAGGCCGCCCTATACTGGGGATGTTGCATGACGATTAATATTACAAAACAGCAAATCGATATTGCACTTTCTCTGATTGAAGATGACCTAAAAAAATATTATTGGATTCAAAACAACTTAAATAATATAGATGTATCAAGGGATAGAATATTCCAAAAAAAATATAATGGATTTTATAAAGTTAGGAGAAATCATTTTTGGCGACAGCATTATTTCTCGATATTAGAGCGGGCTAAGTTTAGAGGAATTACTTTTGAAAAGGCAATGGATGAAATCTTAAGACAAACAGGGCGGTATGAGGCATCTTTTGCTAGTAAGCTTGTAGCTACTGTCAATCCGGAATTTCCGGTTATCGATAAGTATGTATTGAAGAATGTCGGTTTAAGGCTCCCATATTATTCGGCAAACGACAAAAAAGCCAGAATTATCGAAGTATATGAGATCTTGGTTAATAAATTCCAGAAATTTATGCAAACAGAAATTTATGTATTTTTGGTCAAGAGATTTGCTGAAAAATTTCCTTGGGCAAATATTAATCCTATAAAAATGGTCGATTTGGTTTTGTGGAAAAGTCGTTCCCTTAATCATCCGGAGGCCCCTTGAAGCCCGAACAATTCCCCGACGACATCCGCCCGCATCTCATCCCCCAGCCGGAAGGCGACCTGGTCTACCGCTGTCTCGAATGCGGGGCGGAATATGATATCAGCCGGCTCCTCTATACCTGTCCGAAATGCCAGGGGCTGTTTTTACTGGAGGATAAGGCCGCCGACCGTCTGACCAAACAGCCGGGGACTTTCTGGCGCCGCCTCTTTGATTACCGCAAGATGCTCAATGTCCCGGCTCTGAAGGGGATTCATCTTTTTTATGAATTGATCACCCCGGTCATTCCCTTAAAGGACATCATCTACCTGGGCGAAGGCCATACCCCCCAGGTGGCGGCCAATGACGCCCTCCGGGAAGAAGTGGGCGGGGCCTTCTATTACAAAAACGACGGCCAGAACCCCAGCGCCTCCTTCAAGGACCGGGGCATGGCCGCGGCCCTGAGCTACCTCAACTACCTGGTGCGCCGGCCCGGGGCCGGCAAGATGCTGGCCATCTGCGCCTCCACCGGCGACACCTCTGCCGCCGCCGCCCTCTATGCCGCCTATCTGGGCGACAAGGTGGCCTCGGCGGTGCTCCTGCCCCACGGCAAGGTCACCCCCCAGCAACTGGCCCAACCCCTGGGCAGCGGCGCCCGGGTCTTGGAGATTCCCGGGGTCTTCGACGACTGCATGAAGGTGGTGGAGGCCCTGGCGGATAACTACCAGGTGGCCCTGCTCAACTCCAAGAACCCCTGGCGCATCCGGGGCCAGGAGTCCTACGCCTACGAGGTCGCCCAGTGGTTCGACTATGATCTCACCGGCAAGGTCGTGGTGGTGCCCATCGGCAACGCCGGCAACATCACCGCCATTATGCAGGGCTTCCTGCGCCTGCACGATCTGCAGATCATCGAGACCCTGCCCCGCATCGTCGGGGTCCAGTCCCGCCACGCCGACCCGGTGTTCCGCTATTACCTGGAGCCGGACAAGTCTAAACGTATCTTCAAGCCGGTGGCGGTGACGCCCAGCGTGGCCCAGGCCGCCATGATCGGCAACCCGGTGTCCATGCCCCGGGTCATCCGCCTGGTGGACGAATACCACCGCCGGGCCGGCGAGGGCAGTGTGGCGGTGGTCCAGGTGAGCGAACAGGAGATCATGGATTCCATGTTGCTCGCCAACCGCCACGGCCACATCGCCGACACCCAGGGGGGCGAATCCCTGGCGGGCTTCCGGGTGGCCTTAAAGGAAAAGCTGCTCGCTCCGGACGAAGTGGCGGTGCTGGACTCCACCGCCCACCACCTGAAGTTCATCGGCTTCCAGCAGATGTACTTCGAGAACACCTTCCCGCCGGAGTTCGAGGTGATCCCCAAACCCGAGTACCAGAACCGGCCGCAACTGCTGACCCCGAAGACCGAGGACCCGGCCCAAAAAACCGCTGACCTGGCGACGCAAATCGCCGCCTTACTGGGACTTAGCCCGAAGCCGCATCACTGACTACTGACTACTGGCCACTAACAATCTAGGCAGGCAGATGACTTCGAGAAAGCAAGACTCTTCCAAAAACCAGTTTCCAACGCCCCTGTCCGACAACTACTGCTTTGTCTGCGGCAAGGACAACCCTCAGGGCTTCCAAATCGAGGTGCGGTATTCGGAGGCGGAGCTGGCGGCGGAGACCGAACTGAGCATTCCCCGGGAGTACCAGGGCTGGGCCGACGTGATCCACGGCGGCATCTTGTCCACCCTGCTGGATGAGCTCATGGCCCACGCGGTGTGGCACTTCGCCGGTCCCGGCCTCACCATCAGCATGGAGGTGCGTTTCCATGCGCCCCTCAAACCCGGTGAGGCAATCCGGGTGCGGGGCGTCATGCACACCACCAACGGCAGCCGCCGCCAGGCCGAAGGCGAGATCATCCGCCTGGCCGACGGCCAGCGCATCGCTTCGGGCAAGAGCCGGTTTTTGCTCCTGGGAAATCAAGCAGAACAAGTTTGAATCACCAAGGCGCCAGGCAAAAAAAATAAGCAGGTAGGGCGGGCCTCCGTGCCCGCCTTCCGTCAGGCGGCCAGGGACGGCCGCCCTACCAGTCATCTTTATGACTTTGGTGTACTTGGTGTCTTGGCGGTTAAAGAATCATGCTGCAGGTCACTATTCTCATGGTGGGCAAAACCAGGGAAGGCTTCATCCAGGCCGGTCTGGATTTTTACCAGCAGCGCCTCAAGCCCCTGGTGCAGCTTAGCCTGAAAAGCGTCCGGGAGGAAAAGGAAAGCGGCGGCTTAAACCCGGAGACGCTAAAAACCAAAGAAGGCGAGCGCCTCCAGGCCCAGATCCCGCCCCGGGCCTGGGTGGTGGCCCTCGACCCCAGAGGCCAGGAGTTCACCACCGAAGCATTCGCTGCCTGGCTCGGCCAACGGGAAGAGCTGGCCCGCCCCCTCGCTTTCCTCATCGGCGGCCATTGGGGTTTATCGGAGGCGGTGCTGGCCGCGGCCGACCAACGCCTGGCCCTGTCCCGCCTCACCCTGACCCACGAAATGGCCCGCCTGATCCTGCTGGAGCAACTCTACCGGGCCCTGACCATCAAAATGGGCCACCCCTATCACGTCTAGCCTTGTAGAGGCGGTTCTCGAACCGCCCCTACGACGATTGGATCATCTGCTTAACCAATCCACTTGACAAACTTCTCCAGCGGCTCCCGCTCGGTGCGGAAGGCATTGGCCGGACTGGCCAGCTCCGGGTAGCCCAGGGCAATGCCCACCACGATCCGGTGGGATGGGGTGAGGTTAAGATGCCGCCGGATGATGTCCGGGTACAGGGCCAACTGCGCCGTGATGCAGGTCCCCAGACCCAGATTGTGGGCCGCCAGGCTGATGCCGTGGGTGATGGCCCCCAGGTCGAACATCGAATAAGGCTCGGTAAGATCGGCATTGAAAATAACGTAGATGATCGCCGGGGCTCCGAAGCCCCCGGTCATGTTCACCATATGGGCCATCCGCCGGGCCTTGTCGTCCCGGGCGACGCCCATACTGCCGAACAGCCCCGCGGCGCAGGCCATGTAGCGCTCCTTATAGACGTCGGGAAAGCTGCCCGGCATGGCCACGTCCGGGTTGGCCGCCATTCTTTGCTGGAAGGCCGCCACCAACTCCCCCGTCAGCTTCCGGACCATCTCGCCCCGCACCACCACCAGTTCCCAGGGCTGGGTGTTCCCCCAAGAGGGAGACCAGCGGGCGGCCTCGAGAATCTGGGTGATGAGCTCCTGGGAAACGGCCTCGGCCTTAAAGGCCCGGATGCTCCTTCTGCTCTTCATAGCTTCCAAAAGTTCCATGGTCCCCTCCTTGTATCTCCGGTTCTCTTGAGATATTAATAGAAAGCTCAGAGAAAGACAGCCAATTTTTAAGTGAGGGCTGACTGCCGGAAGAATTTTACCAAGTCTCAATCTAATTTAAGCCCACGAAGGCGGTGACCTTATGGCAGCGGACTGGCATATCGTGACCTTTCCCCTGATCCTGCCGTGGCGGGACGAATTTTGGACCCTGCCTCTCTATTTTCCCCAGCTCAAGGTGGGGGTGGTCCCGGGCTGGCCGACCCAACTGCCGTATCAGGGGATACCGTTGCCTCCGGAGGCCCAGGTCCGTCCCCATGAGCTCAAGCACTATAAGCCCGGCGATTTGCGCCAGTGGCAGGCCTTTAAGGAATATCAGGAAGCCCAGGGAGAAGCGGGTGATTTGCTGCGGGACATCCGCGATTACGGCCGGGTGGAGGCGCCGGAGCAGGATGCTTCCCCGGCAGCCTGGTCCCTGGCCTGGCAGTTGGAGAAGCTCCAGGCCGACCAGGAGGCCCAGTTGCTCATGGTGGACCAGGGCCAGGAATGGCTCAAGGACATCCTGACTCCGGAGCCTTGGGAGGAGCGCCCCAGTTTTGGTCCGGTGCCCGGGGTCCAGGAGATGGTGGACCCGGACCTGGCCAGGCTGCGCTACCGCCTCTGGGAGCGGATCATGGCCCCGCACCTGCAAAACCCCTGGGTGCCTTTTTTATTGGGCCGCACTTCCCGCTCCTTACTCCTTACTCTAAAAGGCTGGCCGGAGTGGACCGGCCTCAAAAAGATAGAGGTCTCCTTGCCCGGCTGCCGCAGTGCCGAGGAGTGGCTTAAAGTCTGCGGCAAGGGCGAGGCGCCGCCGTGGCAGGCGCAGGCGGTGGAGTTGTTGGCGGCGCTCCTGGACGCCGCCAGCGATCCTCAGGAAATGGAGGCCGCAGCCCAGAGGCTCAATGAGTTCTTGGCGAACACGGTGATAGCCAATTGGCCCTTCCCGGTGATCTGGCCCTTTGATTTGGAGATCTGGGCGCCGGATTCCGAAGACGAAGAGCCGGTGCTTTGCTGGACCGGGGCCGGGGCCGGCGTCTTGCCGGGATAGTTAAAATAGTTGCCAGTTGTCAGTTCCCAGTTGTCAGTATAAATCAATCTGGCAACCGGTAACTGGGAACTGGCAACTGGGAACTAATCAGCTTTCGGGCAGGAGTTTTTCCGCCGAGGATTTGTCGATAATCACCGGCAAGGGTTTGGAGGGGACGATCTTCCCGGCGGCGATTTCCCGCATGGCCATGACAATCTCTTTATTATCCCCCCGCACCAATACCGGGGCGCCCCGGAAGATCTGGCGCACCCGCTTGGCGGCCAGGTGGACCAGGCCGAAACGAGTCGGAATTTTTTCCAAACAATCTTCGATGGTGACGCGAGCCATGATGTATTTCTCCGGAAATGAGCTGAATAATTTGGAAACCTGTTAAATTATAACATAGTAACAGGGCCGGCGCCAGGCCAGGTGGCGAAAATAGCCCCTTTTTCCCCGGCCAGGCGGACGAACTCCAGTTGGTCCCCTTCTTTCAAGACGTAAGACGCGGCCACGTCCCGGCCGTTGACCAGGGCCAGGGCCCGGGGGTCGATATTTAAAGGCTCCTTCAGGGCCTGGCGGACCTCCCCCACCGACTGGCCGGCAATGGCGGCCTCCAGGCTGTGGACCCCGTAGCTGATTTTCACCTGGCCGGCGCGGGCCTGGGCCGTTTTTTTCAAGCGGGTCAGGTCTTTTAACTGGGCGCTCAGGCGGGGTCACCTTCAGGCCGGGAAGGCGGCGAGGCCGCGGCCCGGTCCCGCCGGGACATCAATTCCCTGAACTCTTCGGGTGTATAACTATGGCCGCATTCCCGGCAGCCGATCTCCACCCCGCGTCAGGTAGGCTGAACGCTAATTTTTCCTGTCTGGCAGTAAAGGCAGTTCATCTCTTATTCCATTTTTTAGCCGAAAACCGTCTTAAAAATAGCGGGACAATTGCGGCAGGGATGGATCCACCTGCCGGCATTCCCGCAGCAGGGCGTTCAGGTAAAGCCAGGCAAAGCTCGTCAGAAATTCCGGGCCGTATTTCCGGGCACCAACGCTGTCGAAGGCCAGGTCGGCGGCGCCGCCGGCCATCCGGAAACGGAAGGCCAGGTCACCCAACAGGGGCCAGACCACCTGCCAACCGCTCTCGATGACCGCAAAAGTGCCGCGATCCATCCGCCGCAGGGCCACTTCCACCACCTCCGGGGTCAGGAGCGGCAGCAGTTCTTCCCGGGCCCCCAGGGACACCTCTTGCATGGGGCCGGCCGCGGCACTGGCGAAATCCGACCAGGACAGCCATTCCGGTCCGGGGCCGGCCTCCTCCAGCGCATATTGTCCCCGGCCGTAACGGGCCAGGATGGCCACATAGTCCCAGGCGAAGACGTAGGCGTCTTCGGTGGGCACCGCCAGGCTCTTGCGGGCATAGAAGACCCGCAAATCGGCGCCGAATTCCGGGTCTTGGTCAAATAACAGGTAGAGTTCCAGGGGGCGAAACGGCTTGAGGCGCAGCACCCACTGGATGCTGGCATAAGGACGGCCCGCCAGGACCTCGCCCCCGAGCAACCGGGCCAGGGCCAGATGGTCCATTCCCGCCAGCCCCGCCAGGTCCTGCTGATACTTCTTCCTGACGTACTGGCGGATCTGGGCTTCCCAACCCCCGCCGGCCTCGAACTGGCCCAGAGTCACCAGGTCGTAAGGAAAATCTAGAGAAGCGGCGCCGCTGCTCAGCTCTTTTTTGCCTCCACCCGCTGATTGAACTTCTCTGCATTGATTATAAACCGCTCGTGCACCGCCTCGCCAATCTTTTCCTTTTCGTCGAAGCCCTCTAACTTGAAGGTGATCTTCCGGCCCTCCACGGCGGTGACTTCGGTGACCGCCCGGACCTCCATGCCCAGGGGGGTGGGGGCGGTGTGCTTCAAGTTCATGGAGATGCCTACCGACAACTCCCCGGGGGCCAGATGCGAGGCCATGAACTCGGCGCTGGTCCCTTCAAACAACCCGCCGAGAAACGGGGTGCCGAAGACGTCGGGGACTCCCTGGAAAAACTTCTGGGCCGAATGTTCCGGGCCGGTCTTGAGCCACTTTTCGTGCTTCATGCCAACCTCGATTGCCATAGAGCCTCCTTTTGATAGTAGCCAGTAGTCAGTAGCAAGTTCCCAGTGGTCAATACTTTAACGGGGCCAAAACCGTTTAAAACTAAAAACTGACTACTGACTACTGGCTACTGCTCCTAAACCGCCAACGGGTCCATTTTGATGGGGCCCAGCTGCTCGCCCTGGGCCAGGCGGCGGCCCAGGTCCCGGGCCTGTTCCAGGGTCTCCGGCTGGGTCTGGATGGCGCCTTTTTCGTCCGCGCCCCGCACCAGGATTTCCGCGGCGTAGCGCACGTTGATGGCGTCAAAGAAATATTTGGCCGTGAGGCGGGTCCCCACAAACAAGAGCCTGCCCTTGGTGGCCCCCACCGCCAGGAGGACCCCCTGGCGCCGGCCGCCGGGGAAGTCCTGTTTCAGGACGTAGCGCCGGGCCCAGAGGGCCTGGGTGCGGTCGATCATGGCCTTGGCCTGGGCCGAGACGTTATAAAAGAAGATCGGCGAGGCCAGGGCCACCACGTCGGCAGCCAACAGCTTGTCGTAAAGCCCCAGCATGTCGTCTTTAATCGGGCAGGTGCCGTCTTTAAAACAGTGGTATATTTCCAGGCACGGGGAAATCTTCAAGGTCCGCAGCAGGATTTCCTCCACTTCCGCCCCACCGTCTGCGGCCCCCTCCAGGAAGGCCTTGAGCAGGATTTCCGAGTTGCCGCCCCGGCGGGGGCTGCCCAGGATACCCAGCACTTTCATGGTGATCTCCTTAAGGTGATTCATACAATATGGAATACCCGGGGAAGATGTCAAGAAGTGATGCTATCGTTTCTGGTTTTCTGCGCTCGGAATGGTTACTATCTAACGATTATCGAAATGACGTAGGCGCCAACCTTGAGTTCGCCCTGAAAGGGTTACGCACTAACTTTGCCGGCAGATAAGGCCCCCATGGAATTGATCGTCCAAATAACTAGCCCGGAAGCCCTGGACGCCGCCCTAACGGCCGGGGTTGCCGGAGTGACGGTAAACCTCCCCCGGGATCCGGACAAGGCGTGGTGGGCCGAGGTCAAGGCCTGGCAGGCCGCGGCCCGGGCGCGGCAGGTCAAGTTTTATCTGCAATGGGATCGGTTGGTGCGGGAAGAGGAACTGACCCAGGCTAAAGAAGCCCTGGCAGCCTTGGCGGCCCTGAACCCCGACGCCCTGGTCCTCCGGGATCTGGGCCTCTGCCGGGAGGCTCGCCTGCGTCATCCGGGTTTGAACCTCCATGCCGCCGGGAGCACCGGCTTCCACAACTCTCCGGGCCTGCGCCTGGCCGAAACCATGGGATTCAGCCGCGTGGTGCTGGAAGGCCCTATCCACCTCAAAGATCTGGGTTTATTGCGCCGGCAAACCGCCCTCCCCATGGTGGTGGTGCTGCCGCACGCCTGCCCCGGCTTCGGCCACCTCTGCCTCCTGGACGATTATCTTGTAAGTGGGGCCGGCTGCCCGAGCTGTTGCCGTCCTTCCCGCTGGCACCCGGATGCGGCGGTCAGCCTCCTGGCCGCCCTGGAGATGCTCCCCGGCCTCTCCCAGGTGGGGGTGGCGGCCGTTCAGATAGGTGGCGTCTTCTCCCGGGGGGAGCCCCTGAAGCGGATTATCGAATTGTGCTGCCTGATGTGGGACACCACTCCGGCGGGGCGGCCCCGGGTCCTGGCCGCGGCCCGGGAGGTCCTGGCGGCCTTTGGGGGGGAGTTCCGCCTCGAATTCCTGTCCAAAGAGGCTCATCCCCCGAAAAAACCGGCCGCCGCGCCCCAGAAAGAACGTAGACCCCTGGGCCCTAAAGAGCGGACCCGGACTGCCCCCGGCCCCAGCCACATCTGGCTGGAGCCCCGGGACTATGCCGAGGCCATCGTCCTGGCCCCGGTCTGGCGGGAGCCTTTGATTCTGCAACTCACCCCGGAAAACTATAACGCCTTTTTGGCCCAGTACCGCCAATGGGACCGCCACCGCCTCGTCTGGCGGCTGCCGCCGGTCATCCGGGAATCGGCCCTCTCCTTCTTTCAACAGGCCATCGCCACCCTGAAACAGGGAGGTTTCTCGCGCTTTGTGGCGGGCGACTGGGGCGGCGTCGCCCTGATCCGTGAGGCGGGCGGGGAGATTTACGGGGATCAGACCCTGGGAGTAAGAAATTCCCTGGGGGTGATCGCCGCCCGGGATCTGGCGGTGTCCAGGGTCTGTCTACCCGGCCGCGGCCCGCAAGCCTGGGAAGCAATGGTCCAGGCGGCGCCCCGGGCCAGCTTCTGGAGCTATCTTTACCACCTGCCGGCTCTTACGACCTGTCCCCGGGGCGCCGAGGCTCTGCCCCCACGCGAACGGGGCCCCGGCGGGGAAAAGCTGCGCTGGCTCATCGAGGCCGACCTGGCCCTACTCTGCCCGGAGGTGCCGCAGGAACTGGGGCATTTACAGGATTGGTTCAGGCAAAATGGCGTCAGCCCCCTGGTGGTCTCCCTGCCCCGCAGCGGCCTGCCCTGGGGCCAGGTGCCGGCCCCGGCCCGACCACGGCCGGAACCCCGCCCGCGGCGGCCGGAACCAAAGGGTCGCCGCCGGCCTTAGATCAAACTTAGAGCATCGGTTTTTTGGCCTCAATGCTGGCCGAAGCGATGTAGTCCTCAATCTTGCGTCCCGGAGCCCAGTCCCGGATCAACCGGCGGCTCTCTTCTTTGGGCTGAATGCGTATCCGGTCGAACCCGGCCTCACGCAGCATGTCTTCCAGTTCGGCTTTGGTGGCGGCCCCGGCTATGCAGCCGGCATAAAGAGCCAGATCGTTCCGCATCTCTTCCGGCATTGTACCCAGGGCGACTATATCGGAGATGGCCAGCCGGCCTCCCGGCCGCAGGACGCGGAAGGCTTCGCGAAGAACCCGGCCCTTATCCGGGGAGAGATTGATGACGCAGTTGGAAATGATGACGTCCACGCTGGCGTCGGCCACTGGCAGGTGTTCGATTTCGCCCAGGCGAAACTCGACGTTGCCAAAACCCGCTTCGCTGGCATTTTCCCGGGCCTTGGCCACCATCTCCGCGGTCATGTCCACGCCGATGACCTGTCCGGTTGACCCCACCTGCCGGGCCGCCAGGAAACAATCGAAGCCGGCGCCGCTGCCGAGATCCAGGACGGTCTCCCCCGGCTGCAAGGCCGCGATGGCCTGGGGGTTGCCGCACCCCAGCCCCAAATCCGCGCCCGCCGGCACGGCTTGCAACTCCTCCTGGGAATACCCCATCTGCAATGAGGAAATGCCCGGAGGTGCGGGCGCCGGCCCGGAACAACACCCCGAGGGCGCGCAGCCGCATCCCGACTGGCCCCCTGCGGCTATTTCCCCATACCTTTTCCTGACCGACTCCCTGATCTTTTCCGGTGGTAGCTCTTTCATGTTAATATCCTTTCTCGATGCCGGCAGGTGTCATGGCCTCGCCAGCAGGTAAAAGCCGATGACGATAAGTAAAAGCCCGGATTAGGATTCCGCACCATTACCCGGGAGGAGCAGAAAGCGGCTTTTGCCCGAGGCGATGCGCTGGCCGTCGGCGATCCGGATGATCTCCCCTGCGGCCTGGCGGCGGCTGCCATTGGGGGTGTGCATAACGCCCCTGACCCGGATGGACTCCCCGGGTTTGAGGGGCGCATGGAAGCGCACCTCCATACTCAGGGTGAAGCCGGGGCCGGCGAAGTGCCAGACCGCATGGGCCATCAGCTCATCCAGCAGGGTGGAGAGGATGCCGCCATGGATCACCTCGGCCCAGCCCTGGTATTCCCGGGGAATGGCCAGCTCGGTTTCTGCCGCCAGATCTGCTTCCGAATAACGCACCTCGATCTTGAACCCGCGGGGATTGTTCTTGCCGCAGACGAAACAGTAGTCGGCCAGAGGGGTCGGCAGCGAGGGTTTTGAGGAGTTGTGCTCTTTAGAAGTCATTTTTCGGCCTCTCCTCCCCGACCACGTCAGCCGGCAGGCGGCCGCTCAGCAAGTTCGCCGTTGCCTCCACCGTTTCCCGGTCCACCCAACACAGGATATTCTTGCCGCGTCTTTCCACGCGGACGAGCCCGGCCCGCCGCAGTTCCTTGAGGTGGTGCGACACCGTGGAGGGATCGATCTCCAGGTCCTTCCCCAGTTCACCGACGCACCGCCGTATGGCCGCCTCCGAACTGCATTTGGTCCCCGGGGGACAGCAGGAAACCAGGCACATGAAGATGTGCAAACGGTTCGGATTCGCCAGGGCCTTGAAGACCTCGGCGAAGCGGTGCGATTCTTCAGTTGGATATTTTGACATATTTCCATAATTACCAGCTTGCCGGCCCTTTGTCAAATAAATTTTAAGGAGGTTCCGGACTATTTGACCTATTCGCCCTCCTGCCCATTTATTTTTCATTGGTTCTCAATTTGCTTGGCACCGGGCGTTTTGATATTATCATTCTTGAATGAGAGTTTTTTAACCTCAGTCCAAGGAGAGCGTTAATGGCTAACAGGACTTTTAGCAGTGCTCGCCGTATTGGTTTGGTTTTGCTTCTGGCCGTCACCATGCTGGCGATGGCGGGGACCGGCTGGGGTGCCGGCAAACCCGCGGCGGACTTTAACCTGAAAGATGTCCTCCAGGGCCAGGATTTCACCCTGAGCCAGTTCAAGGGCAAAGTGGTGATGATCAATTTCTTCACCTTCTTTTGCGGTCCTTGCCGGGAGGAGATGCCCGACCTGAACAAGATTTACCAGGAAAACAAGGATAAGGGTTTCCAGACCTTGGGGATCGCCCTGAGTTCCGATCCCACCCAGATCAGATTTTTGGTGAAGCAATTGGGACTGACCTATCCGGTGCTCAGCGGCACCGACAAGGTGAGCGAGGCTTACGGTAGCGTGGTAGTGGTTCCCACTACCTTCATCATTGACAAGCAGGGGAACGTCGCCCAGAAGATCGAAGGGACCCGGAAAAAAGAAGAATTTGAGAAAATGATCAAGGCGCTGCTATAAACCGGGACGCCATTTCCAGTGGTCATCTAAAAATCTGCCGGGAGGATTACATCGCTGGCTGACCAAGCTGCCGCTGACCCTCTTGGGCCGGAGAGCTAACGAGGAGCCATCATGGGGCCCTGGAATAACCTGCCTCATTGGGCCCAAGAATTTGACGCGCAGCTCAGGGAGGGCGAGTCGGCCCTTTCCATCCTGCACGGGCAGGTCTATGACTACACCCGGGTGGCTGGAGATTACCTGCCCTTTCGCCATTTCCTGGCCCAGTGGCTGGGGCAGGAGCGCCATGTAGTCTTCTACAATCTGGGGCTGGGCCTCGAGTTCGGCGACCAGGCGGGCGAAAATGTCTTCCGCCAGGCCCTGGAGCCCCAGGGAAATCCGGCCGAGGCAGACGAAGCCGAAGACGTCTCACGGGTCCGGGCCCGGGCCTTAAACGCCCTGGGACAGAAGCCCGCGCCCCCACCGCTGCCCCAGAGCCCCCGGGAGGTTTTGCAACTGGCGGAGCGGGTCATGGCCGCCCCCTGCCGGGGCCCCCAAATCTGCCAGCCCCTGGCCCTGATTCTGGAGTACGCCGAGACCATCGTCCCCGCGGTGGACCTGGGCTCCATGGGCGAGCCGGACCGCGCCGCCCTGGTCACCCTGCTGCGTTGGGCGCGGCAGGCCGAACTGGTGGAGCAGGGCCACCTGGTGGTGCTCACCACCGGCAACCTGGCGGATCTGAACCCCAACCTGCTCCTGAGCCGCCACGGGGCCCAAATCATTGAGGTGCCCCCCCCGGACCGGGACGCCCGCCTTCACTTCATCGATCATCTCTTATCCCAGGGTAAATACCACCTGAGTCTCAGCTCCCAGGAGCTGGCCAACCTGGCGGCGGGACTGAGCCTCAGGGTGCTGCACACCTTGTTGCGCCAGAGCTTCGGCCAGCCCCTCACCATGGAAATGGTGCGCCGCAAGAAAAAGGACTTGCTGCGCCAGGAACTGGTGGGCCTGGTGGAAGTGATCGAGCCCCGCTTCGGTCTGGCTGACATCGGCGGTCTGGAACCCATTAAGGAGTATTTTGCCCAAATTGTCGCGGCCATTCAAGCGGACGAGGTCCGGCTGGTACCCCGGGGCATCACCATGATGGGCCCCCCCGGGGTGGGCAAAACGGCCCTGGCCGAGGCCCTGGCCCGGGACTGCGGCTTCAACTTCGTCAAGCTCCTCAACCCCCGCACCAAGTGGGTAGGGGAGAGTGAACGCAACTTCTTCAAGGCCCTTAACACCTTGCGCAGCCTGACCCCGGTGGTGGTGGTGGAAGACGAAGCCGACCAGAGCGAGCACAGCCGGGACGAGTACTCCGGCGACACCGGGGTGAGCAATCGCCTGCGGCAGATGCGCTTCGAATTCGTGGGCGACCCGGCCATTCAAGGCAAAGTCCTGTGGATCAGGATCACCAACCGGCCGGACCGCCTGGACAAGGCCGACCTGCGCTCCGGCCGCTCCAGCGAGCGCATCCCCTTCTTCATGCCGGACTTCAGCGAAAAGTGCCACATCTTCCGGGTGGTGGCGAAGCGGAGCCAGATCCCGTGTGACTTTGATGATTTTAGCGGCATCGTCTCACATCTGGACCAGCGCCACCCCGAAGTGATCACCGGCGGCGACATCGAAGAGCTGGTCTTCCGGGCCTATCGCCGGGCTCGCCTGGAGGGCCGGGAGCAGGTGAGCCTGGCCGACTTTACCCAGGTGATCGACGATTTCCTGCCGCCGCACCAGATGGAGGTCCTGCGGCACATGGAGCGCCTGGCCCTGCACCAGTGCTCCTCCCGGCGCTTCGTGCCGGAGCGGGTCTGGTCCTGGGCCGCCCGGGGCGAGGAGGGGGAGGAATGAGAGTGGTCAGTGGCCAGAAAGAATTCCTTGGGGTAGCATAGCCTCTTAACCTGAGGTCAAGACGGAGGACGGGAGACGGGGGACTGGAGAACAAAACTTCTTCAGTCTTCCGCCTCAGATCATTCATCTCACGGCAAGACCCAAGGCGCGGTTTTTTTTACCCCCTTTGAAAAAGGGGGGTAGGGGGGATTTAAAAATCGACCCATGCTCAAGTATAACCCCAAGCTGAAAGCCACGGGTCGCCAACTCCGGCAGAACCTGACCGACAGTGAGCGTGCCCTATGCGAAGATTACGTGGAAAACAGCTTGCAGGTGTACAATTCTACCAACAAAAACCGATTGGCGATTATATCGTTGATTTCTATGCCCCCAAGGCAAAATTGGTTATCGAAATAGACGGTTCCCAGCATTTTGAAGCCCCTCATGCCGAAAAGGATAGGAAACGGGACGAGTACTTATGTGGTCTTGGCTTAATTGTTCTGCGCTTCAATAGCAGGCAGGCTTTGAAAGAAACCGAGGCGGTAATGGAAGTCGTCTATCAGGCGGTAATGGATAGAATAGCTGAATAAATCCCCCCTAACCCCCCTTTTTCAAAGGGGGGGATAAAAAAGCAAGGGGGGATTAGAGAAGCAAGGAAGACCCAGCCATCCGCGACAAGATCATCATTGAGGGTAGCGAAGTCCTGCTGCTGGAGGAGACCGGCCCCGGGGAGACTCGGGTGGCCCGGCGGGTTCCGGTGGAGACCCTGCTGCGGTTCGTCTCCCGCATCATGCCGCCGCCCCTGCCGGTCTTGCCCCCGGGGACCCGCTGGCTGCGACAACGGCAGGACCTCCTGCTGCTGGCGGTGGAACACCCGCCCCAGTGCCGCACCCTGAGGGTGAGCAGCAGTAAAAAGGGGGGCGACGACTACCAGGCCTTCCGCCTGGCCCTGCCTTACGTCGTCTATCTCCTCACCTTCTACCGGGACGGCTTCGAAGAAATGAAGATGTTTTTTAGGGTTTCGCCTCTGACTGCCATGGCGGACACCCTGTACCGCACCTGCCTGCCCAACGTCCGGGGGGAGCCGGGCCATTACGGCTCACAAAGAGTCTGCCTGCGCTACCGGCCGGAGATGCTGGAGGGAGTCCCCCTGGCCCAGGCGGTGCCAGCCCTCCTCGACTTCTTCTGGAGCACCGGTTTCAACCAGGACATTAGCAACAGCGCCTTTGAGCAGGCCCGGGGCCTTGACCCCCGCCTGGCGAACCTGGCGGCCTGGGAAGCGGCCACGGCGGAGAACCCCCTCTTCCCGCTGGAAGTGAACTGGGAAGCCGCGGAGCGAAACCTGCCGGACCTCTGGACGGAGTGCCTGAAACTGCACGGAGAGAACGAGCAACCGGTGAACGGCGCCGAAGAACTGGCCGACATCCTCTACCGCTTGCCGGTGGGGTATTGAGACGGCCCCGGTGGGACGGCGGCAAACCGGTTCTTGAGGTCAATCATCCAGCGAAGTCAAACCCTGGCGGATGGCATATTTGGTGAGTTCGGCAATGCTGTGCAGCCCCAGCTTGTTCATGATTTGCTTGCGGTGCGCCTCCACGGTCTTACTACTGACCTTCAGGGAACTGGCGATTTGCAGCGTCGTCTTCCCTTCGGCCATGAGCTGCAACACTTCCCGCTCCCGGGCGGTCAGCACGGCATAAGCCGAAATGGGTGCGCCACCCCAGTGGTTGGCAAGGTCCTTGATCAGTATGTCGGATAACCCGGGACTGATGTAAGTTTTTTGCCGCATCACGGTGCGGATGGCCTTCACCAATTCCTCCAGGGCGCAATCTTTCAACAGGTATCCCAAGGCCCCGGACTTGAACATATTCATCACGAAGAGGCTGTCGGAATGCATGGAGAGCGCAATAATCTTCACGTCGGGAGACTTCAGCAGAATTTGGCGGGTGGCGTCGATGCCGTTCAAATCGGGCATGGAGATGTCCATGATAATCACATCCGGGGCCAGTTCGTGCGCCAGCCCCAGGGTCTTGCGGCCATTGTCGGCTTCTCCCACTATCTTCATGTCTGGTTCGGCGTCCAGCAGCGTCCGCAACCCCTGGCGCACTATCTGATGGTCATCCGCCAAGATGATCTTTATGGTCATGTTATTGCCCTCCCCTAAATCTTGCGGCAGGTTCCGAAAGTTCAGGGAACTCGGCCTTCCCAAAAATCATAGTCGCACTGCTTTCTGTAGAGGCCAGGATTTATCCCGCCCCCTGGGCGCAACCGATCGCGCCCTTACAAGAAAAGTTAAATAATTAGTAAATTATTCGACTCTAGAATATTTAGATCTCTCCCAAAATACACTTGGGAAAAACCTATATTTGGGGGTGGGAAAACCTTTTTTTGCGGGGTGGGAAACCTTATTTAGCAAGGTTTCCCCCAAAAGAAAGGAGGAAAGGAGATCCAACCGTGGTGCGGGCCTAGTCTTCCAGAGAGGTTAGACCCTGGCGGATGGCATATTTTGTCAGCTCGGCCACACTGTGGATCCCCGACTTGTTCATAATCTGCTTGCGGTGCGATTCCACCGTTTTGACGCTGACGCAGAGGCAATCGGCAATCTGAATGGTGGTTTTACCTTCGGCCATGAGCTGCAGCACTTCCCGCTCCCTGGCGCTCAGCACGGAAAAGGCCGAAGAGCCGGTGCTGGTCCATCCGCTGACGAAGTCTTTGATGACGACGTCCGAGATGCCGGGGCTTAGATAGGTCTTCTGGTCCACCACGCAGCGGATGGCTTTTACCAGTTCCTCCAAGGCACAGTCTTTCAGGAGATACCCGGAAGCGCCGGCCTTGAGCATGTTTAACACAAAGAGACTGTCGGAGTGCATGGACAGGGCGATCACTTTGACCCCGGGGCACTCGGCCATGATCTGGCGAGTCGCTTCAATGCCGTTTAAGCCGGGCATGGAGATGTCCATGATCACCACGTCGGGGGAGAATTCCTTGACCAGGCGTAGTACCGACCGACCATTGTCCGCTTCGGCCACCACCTTCATGTCGGGCTCCGCCGTCAGCAGGCTGCGCAGCCCGTGGCGCACAATTTGGTGGTCATCCGCTAAGACGATCTTAATGGTCATCGCTACTTCCCCATATGAGTTTTTTTAGCGTATTTTAAAGGCACCGTCAAGGTGATCCGGGTTCCTTTGCCTTCCTCTGAATTCACCTCCAACCGGCCACCGAGATAATGCAGGCGCTCCCGAATGCTAAAGAGACCGAAACCGCCACTGCTCCCGGGCTGGGTATCACTCTTGGCGTGGTCGATCCCCACCCCGTCGTCCGCCACTTCGATGTCCACCCGGTCCTTGATGCGCATGATATTTACTTGGGCGTGTCGGGCCTGGGCATGTTTGACGATGTTCATCATCAACTCCCGCACCGAGCGGAAGAGGAGGACTTTGATTTCGTCGCTCATGGGAATTGGTTCCATGCCCCTCTGAACTTCCACCTGGATGCCGTGCTGGGCCCTGATGTTCCTGGCAAACCACTCCACCGCCGCCTCGAACCCTAACTCATAGAGCACCGGCAGGCTCAACTCAAAGGTCAAGGACCTGGTGTCCTGGATCATCTTCTCGATGAGTTCCCGGACCTCCCCCAAGGGGTTGGCAATCTCCTGGGCCGTCACAGTTTTCTGCAGCACTCCCAGCTTGATCTTGGACACGGCCAGGGCCTGGCCGATATGGTCGTGCAGGTCGGTGGCCAGACGGCGCCTTTCCCGCTCCTCCGTCAGGGAGAGTTCCGAGGCCAGGGATTGGAGCTGCTCCTGATTGGTCCGGATCTCGGCCTCGGCTTCCTTGCGCTGAGTGATGTCTTGGGTCATGACGATGGCAAACTGGGGCTCTCCCCTGGGACCCCGTAGGATAGAGATCGTCACCTGACCCCAGACGATCTGGCCGTCCTTACGAATATAGCGCGTTTCCCGGGTATAAGATTCCCGTTTCCCTCCGGTCAACTCCTGGAATAAATTGATGCTCTCTTGGATATCCTCCGGATGGGTGAAATCCTTGAAAGACTTCATATACATCTCTTCCTTGCTATATTTGAGCATCTCCGCCAGGGCGGGATTACTGTCCAGCAGGTAGCCATCCATGTCCACCAGGGACATGCCGATGGCCGCCTCCTCAAATATTTTCCGGAAGCGCTTCTCCGTTTCCCGGAGGGCGGTAATGTCGCTGAACATGGCAAAGGCCCCGCTGAATTGACCGTTTTCGAACAGCGGCACCGAACTCATGATCAACGCAGCCATGCCCCGGTTTTTGCGAGTGATTTCCAGTTCCTGCTGGGCCACCTTATTCTGACGGTTCTCTTCCAGGACCTTCTCCATGAGCTTCCAATTGGCCCGGTCGAATAATTCCTGGATATTCTTATCTTCCAGCTTCTCGTGGCCGGTGATCTCCCGCATGCGCCGGTTGACGAATTTTATCTGGCCGGTTTCATCGATGATCCAGATGCCTTCGTGGGCAATTTCGATGAGTCCCCGATACTTACGCTCGGAAATCTCCAGCTTGCGGTAGAGGACGGCGTTCTCCAGGGCAACGGCGATCTGGTTGGCAAAACTGACGATGAACTCCCGGTCCCCTTCAGTGATGGTGGCATCCCTTTCCACCCGGTCGGCCAGCAGCACCCCGATGACTTTGCCCCGGACGGTGAGGGGCGCCAGGATGAAGGCCTTGGGTTTGAACTGCTGGATCAGGGGGTTATTCATGTTGAGCTTGCTGCGGGCCACATCCTGAATCACCACCGGAATGCCGGTCATGGCCACCCGGGCAATGATGTTGTCCACCTTGGAAATGGGGATCCGGTAATCTTTCACCTGTTCGAACAGGGCGGGGTCGATCCCCGCGGCATAGGTAAGCTCCAACACCTCGCCTTCCTCGTCCAGCAGCAGGATCCCGGCCCGGTCCAGCTTGGAGGAATTGATTAACAATCGCAGGGTCACATGCAGGAGCCTTTCCAGATTGAGGACCGACAGGGTGGCGGTGCTGGTCTCCTGAAGGCAAATGAGCTGATCGATCTTTTCCTTGAGTTGGATGTTCAGCCGATGGACTTCATCAAACTTCTTCCGCAGCAGTTCCTTGTCCCGCTCCAGCTCCTCGACGGTATAAGTGAGGGCCCGCCAGGGCACCGCAAACTTCAGCAGGCTCTCTTTTAAGAAAAACCGCTTTTGCCATTTCAGGTGGTATTCGCAGTAATCATCTCCCTTGAAGAAGCATTTGGTTTCTTCCAGAGTTGCTGGAGGCATCTTCCAGACCGTGGGAATGCCCGAGTAGATCCCTTGATTGAACAGGCAGAAATCGAGGTTCGCCGGTATATTCTTAAACCAATGGAGCCGCACCACCGCGCTGTTCCGCCTGGTTGACACCAGCTCGATAGTCTTATTTTTATTAAACTTATCATTGATGGCCTGAACCCTTTTCAAAGTCTGGCGCGGATTTTTATAGGAAAAGAGGAAAATTCGCTGCACATAGCCCAGCTTTTTCCGAGCCGCGGAATCAAAGCCGATCTTGAAGGCTATCTGGTTGTTTCGAGTTAGCCTTTTGGCATTTTCGAACATCCGGGTGACCACGTCGCTCGACACCCAGTTATTGACTTCCATCAAAAATTCTTGGGGGTTGGCCAGTCCTTCGATTTCCGGCCCCAAGCCGTCGAAAAGCCCCGGCAATTCCCCAGGCAGGTTATCCTGGAAATATTCGATGATGGCGCGGGTATTGAGGCAGCTATGATGCTTTTCCATTAAAGGCCTTTTCTCCGCCAAAGGCTCCCTATTTCGGCAATGTCTAAACAGAAGGAGAACCTGTCACCGGTGTTCCTGATAATCCCCGGATTCAGGTTGGAAGTTTCCTGGAATAATTATAATATATTTTTACTAATAAAGAGGCGGATTAAAACCGCCGGATAATATCCCGCTATTACTTAGTATCTTCTGTCATTTCGATGCTTTTCTGGTTGCGGCGCTTTTGAACTAACCGATTCCCTCAGTAAGAATCAGGATTTTTTCCTCCAATTTCAGGTGTTTCCCCGATTGCCATCTGGCCCCGGGTGGAATAGTTTTAATGAGGCTGGGCGTACCGGGGCGCCCTAAATCAAAGCCCCAGGTGCATCCGATTCGCAGCCACCTCATGGGTTTGGACCACAAATATAAGGGAGGCCCGGAGCTAAAATCAGGGATATCCGTATTGCCTGTTATCTTAAAACAAATATCTTGATTTGTATTCAGAATTTTATAGTGGTGTGCCACGTTCTTATGCTAAAGTGTGTCGCCGGACATTTCGAAGAGAAAAGCAACATGGCCTCCAAGTGGAGTGGCAGCTTGGAGGATTCAGTGGATATGTCTCCAATTCAAGGAGGATGGGGCATGTCTTCCAAGTTCTTGCCGTTCTGGAAATCCAGGCCAAGTCTGAGCCAGTTCCTCCAGATAAAATTGAACCACCTGCTCCTCCGGTTCTTGCCTTTCACCATCTCCAGGGTCTATATTAGAAGTTTGGGCCTGATTTATTATCTGCTGAATTGGCCAGAGAGAACCTTGATCCGGGAAGCCATTATCCAGGTTTTCCACGGCAAGATAGCTGCCGGAGAACTCCACAGGAAAATCAACGAGGCCTTCAGGGGTATCTTCGATCATTACCATGAGAAACTCTTCGTGGGGTTTTCCAATTTCCCTAATTTGCTGGCTTTTTTTAGAAACCAGGTTCGTTTCCAGGGCCGGGAAATGTTGCAGGAAGCCTTGGCTGCCGGCCACGGTGTCATCCTGGTAACCGGTCATTTCGGCGCGTTGGAATTATTGCCCGGAGTCCTGGCGGTGAACGGCCTCCCCACTTCCATGATCTGCCGGTTTAAGACCACTCGCCTTCGGGAAGCCCAGGGCCGCCGGGCCGAGTGGCTCGGCGTGAACTTAATCGATGCCGATAAAGGCAAAAGCTTCTTCGCCGCGGTGAAGGCCCTCAAAGAGGGTCGAATTCTCATCACCGAGTGCGATGAATTCGACGCCTGGCGGCCCGACCCCCAGCGGGAAACTCACTTCCTCAATCACAAACTCGCAGCAGACCGCACTCTGGAGCTGTTGCGCCAGCGCTCCGGCGCCCCGGTGATCGCCGCCGTGGTCAAGCGAGATGGGCACCAACAATATACCTGCCATCTCACCCCGGTAAGCCATGGCGCCGCCCCGGTGAATATGCCCGTCAGCGAACAATGTCTCAGGGTCCTGGAAACCTCGGTGCAAAACCATCCGGAGCAGTGGTATCAATGGCCGAATTTTGCTATGATGATCAAAACTCACCGCGAGATCGAGTATGATCATCAGGCAAGTGGATATCTGGCACCTGCGATTAACCTTTCTCTCCCCGATCAAGCATAGTCTAGCCACCCACCAAGGCACCGATAACCTGGTGGTCAAAGTCAGCACGGATGGACCCCTGCCGGGGTATGGCGAAGGGGTTCCCCGAGACTTTGTCACCGGGGAAACCCTCGCGGGCAGCCTTGCCTTCCTGACGGAGACCCTGGCCCCGGCCATTTTAGGCCAGGAGTTTTCTTCGCCCCCTCAACTCCTGAAAGCGCTGAGAGAGCTGTTTCAAAAGACGGCCGGGGAGAAACATCCCGGAGCCTTTTGTGCCCTGGAGACCGCCTTGTTGGATGCCGCCGGTCGCGCCTGGGGGCTGCCGCTGCGAGATATTCTTGGGACCAGCGGAAAAGGCCGTCTGATTTACAGCGCCGTGATTCCCATGGCATCGCCGGAGCAAATGGCCCGGTGGTTTGACCTGGTTAAAGCCAAGGAAATGTCTTTTGTCAAGGTGAAAGTGGGAAATCACCACGACCTGGAGACCCTGAGAATGGCCCGGGAGATCCTGGGTTGGGGGGTGGATCTTCGGGTGGACGCCAACTGCGCCTGGAGCGCCCCGGAGGCCATCAGGCACATCCAGGAGATGCAACCCTACCGCATCAGTGCGGTGGAGCAACCCGTGGCCAAGGATGACTTTGCCGGCCTGAAGGCGGTGAGCGCCGCCGCCGGACTCCCTATTATCGCCGATGAATCATTGTGCAATGAACGAGATGCCCAGAGATTGATCGACCTCAAGGCCTGCCAGATCTTTAATATTCGCCTGTCCAAATGTGGGGGCCCCCTGGCTGCCACCCGGATCAGGCGGATGGCCGCGGCGGCCGGGCTGCGCTGCCAGTTGGGTTGCCACGTGGGGGAAACCAGCATTCTGGCCGCCCTCGGCCGCCACTTTGCCTCGTGCGACCCGGAATTAGTCTACTTGGAAGGCTCCTTCGCACCTTTCCTGTTTACCCAGGACCCGGTCGCCCAGGCCGTGGTTTTTGGTCACGGGGGAGTGGCCCAGGAGCTTAACGGCCCCGGTCTGGGGATCGAAGTTCTCGAGCCAATCTTGCGTGAACTCGCCGTGGCGCACCTCCAGCTCGCCGCCTGATCACACCCGGACTGAGTCTTTTGTCATATTTTTTTTGACATAAAAATCAGAAATCGTGCGATTTTAGTCCCCATCTTTCCTGATATCCTGTCATCTGTAACCTTCCTTATTTTTTTCCCCAGGTACTTCCTGGATATTAGGTAAGCTAAAGATATAAAACTCTGACTAAATCCGCCTCCATCCCTGCCCTGGGGCTCAATCGTAGGTCGCGGAGGGGTTTGCTGAAAAGGAGTCGTATATGAAGACAGTGGCGCAGAAGATCCAGGAGTTAAGGGAGCGGGAGGCCAAGGTCAAGGGCCTGGGGGGCAAAAGCGCGGTGGAGAAGCAGCACGCCGGCGGCAAGCTCACG
>Ga0315282_10000187_pt1 | contig 125293 bp, 102 predicted proteins | sample YL17G07_20_MG_FD_203693 | JGI IMG/M metagenome (GOLD analysis project Ga0315282, IMG submission 203693) | Sediment microbial communities from Yellowstone Lake, YNP, Wyoming, USA - YL17G07_20 | ecosystem: Environmental > Aquatic > Freshwater > Lake > Sediment | place: USA: Wyoming | collected... | reverse complement strand
ACTTCAGGCGGATAAGGAAGCTGTTTCAGCTCATTAGGCATCAATCCCGGGGTCTTTAACCATCGCCAGAACTTCTTTATGGTGATTTTATAACTTTCAATGGTTTGCTCTGCATAGCCCTCCGCCAAAACTCCTTTTGCATGCCGCTTAATTCTAATACCCTTGATTTTCTCCACGAGGTCAACAATGTCGTTTCTGGCGAGACTTTCGAAGGGTTTATGGTCCAGCCAGATGGAGATTCTGTACATGTTGCCAAGCAGCACGCTGACCCTTCCTAAGCAGAGCTCTTCGATTACTATGCTCCTGTAGAAATCCAGGAGCTTGCTTCTATTGGGCTCAGGTACCGTCTGGTCGTACATTGGGTCGGAGTCTTTTGTGCCTCGTTTGATTGGCTCACCCTTTATTCTCGCCAGTAAAGTTTTTATAGTTCGGTCTTCACTATGTAGATATAACCTGTCCATACCCAAAGCCTCGAAGATTCCCTTTAGGGACGTTGCATCTGCGGCGTGCCAAGCATACTCACCCTGCATTTATTCACGTTTGGGTGCATTTTTGAGGCAAAGCCACAATGCAGGGGGCATGTGGGACGCGTTGCGGAGATGCCATCTGATTCGCTTCAGCGAGCCTGATTGAGTGTGCATTTACGACGCAGACCGGAAATGCCTATTGTATGTGGGATGCATTGCAAAGATGCGGCTTGATTTACAGCGCCGATGCAACATGATTTTTGTATTACTTTATTGGTTGAACTAATATATAAAGTTATTCGAGAAGCTGCGATCGTGTCGACGAGGCTTGCAAATCATGCCGATTAACCCTGTCTGGATTAGGTTGGTTAATACTGTGTCAACCGAAACATTGGTAACACTTTTTTGAGTTTATGTTCGCTTGAAGAGTATATAAGCCAGTTAGGCCTTATCGGGTACTTGGTTTCATAGTTGGTTGAGCGTAGAAATTTATTTTGGCTAAGATTTGAGTTGGGTTAGTATTTGAGTCTATTGCCCATGAAATGATTATCACAAAAGGCCTGAAACGAGACTAAAAACGACTCATTAACGACTAATTTGCAGCGGGGGCTTTAACCTGCTCAGGTACCGCGGGGGCTTGTCTGCCTGCGATTACGCGTGGTTTTGTTCGGAATCTATCAAGGTAATGTGCCAAGATGGCAGAAAAAAGCTCATCAGGTGGAATTTTGGTAGAAGGGGGTCGAAAAAATATTTTAGCATAATCATATTTGTGATAAGCAGTTAGATAAATAAATCCTATAATAAGGGAACTGGCACGATTCTTGCGTATTAAGACTATGATTACAATATAAAATTTGATTTGGATTGCAGCAAAGCCGCGGAGGCTCGGCAATCCTCAGAAGCGTATTTTGGGGGTTTCTGATTATTCGCTTGATGCTTTTCATGAGAAATATCAACTTTATAATTAAATTTAAGAAAAACTCAAAAAAAGGAATTTTTTTAGTCGATTTTTCTGATTTTTGCGAGTGTATAGATAGCCGCCACTATCTTTGACTAAGGAGCGGAGATTAAAAAATGACCGAGAAGACGGTTGACGTAGAAACAATAGATATCCTTTTAATTGGCAGCAAAGGTGAAATTGCCGAAGCTGTAAAGCTAATTGATTCTCATTTCCGTGAAAAAATAGTTGGGATTATACGCAAAAAGGCGTTGAGTGCTGATGCCCACGATTTATTTGACATATATCAGGATGTAATGTTGAGCATCTTGGAATGTGCCACCAGCCGAAACTACAATCCTGACGCCCAAAAACTGGAAGGGCTTATTTATACGATAGCATATCGCAGGGCAGCGGATTGGGTCAGAGCCAAAACGGGCATTAAAGAAGAATACAATACCGATGATATCGCAGATTCTGTCCAACAAATTATCTGCGGCTCAAAATATGATGAGCCTTGGCAAAAAGCTCAGTCTGAAGCGAAAAGAGGTTTGATTCTAAAAACCATTGAAAATTTAGTGCCGACGCTAAAACATCGTCAGCGGCAGGTTGCGGAGATTATTAAAATAAACTTTCCGGATTTTTTGGACGACCCCAGTATAAAGAAGCAAATTCTATATATATATGGAGAAGATGTTACGACTTTAGCCGTTAGAAGTGCCAGACAGGAAGTATATAGTAAAATCAGGGACGCTTTATCAATCGCCGGTTATGGAGACTATACAGATGAATAATCTGAACGACAATATCAATAAAGATGAAAAGGCAATGGATGCATTGTTAGCAGCAGCCTTTCGCCTGAACTTTTCGGAAGAAATTTCCAATGAGCAAGCAGAAAAATATTTCCAACAGCCTGCTCGTCTATCGAAGGAAGACAGAGAAGCAATAGAATCTTGGGGAACTGATTTTATAGAAAAGCTTATCGAAGGACAGAAAACGATTTCAGATGAGTCCCAACAAGATATTGAAGTTAATGAGGAACTGGAGCAGGAATATATTGCGATGAACCGAGATAAAGACGGGAACGATATTGACGAAGAAACCCGTCGCAAGATAGACGAAGAGCGCACAAAAGCCTTAGAAGAAGAGAATAAAGACAATGACACAGACCATTGATTCTGAAACTAAACAAATAATTGATGAACTTCATAAGGGTACGAAGTTCCCAATTGATCTCAACAGGATAATTCAAGCTGAGGGCAATATTCGAACAAGACCGGCCAATTATGGAGAAAAATTTAATGGAAGGATAGAGTATATCCGGGACAGGAAAATTTTTATCCTATATCATCCTGCAGTAATAACAGCAAGGACAAGATTTTCCATAGCACATGAGTTAGGTCATTTCTATATCTCAGAACATAGAAATTTGCTGCTTGCTGGCAAATCCCATAATTCAAAATCAGGATTTATCAGTGATAAAAGGCTGGAGAGGGAAGCTGACGAGTTTGCCTCCTATTTACTGGTTCCACAATCCCACCTTAAAAAACTCTTATGGCAAAAAACTTTTTTGACGTTAAAAGATTTGTTAGAGCTTTCGAATCAATTGCAGGTATCTGCTACTGCAATGGCTGTACGATATGTGAGGATGACTCCGGAACCCTGCGCCATTATCCTGTCACAGGATGGGCAGCAAAAGTTTTACTGGCCGTCCGATGAAATGGAATGTAGGGGGTTTAAGTGGCGTGGTTGCAGGAGCATTCCATCGAATAGTGCAACCAGCGAAGCTGCTAAAAATCAGGGCAGCGGACAAGTGTTTGAAAATAAAAAAGAAACCGATTCCTCTGTATGGTTTTCCAACAGACAAAGGGAATGCGAAATCTGGGAGGAGGCATTTCCTCTTGGATATACAGGATTAGTTCTGACTATGTTGTCAGATACATCATATAACGGTTAAATTTTACAAGGAGGTTTAAAGTGGCAAGAAACCGGAATACCGATCGAAATGGTAATAGTTTTGATGATGCTACTATTGAAGCTGTATGGCAGAAAGGAAAGCCAGAACCAGGATATCCGTCGTTTCGCAAAGATGCATGTGGCGCCTCGATGCAAAGAAGTAAATATGGGATAACTGAGCAATATGGATGGGAGATAGACCATATCAAGCCAGTATCAAAAGGTGGAACAGATGACCTTTCTAATCTTCAACCACTTCAGTGGGAGAATAATAGGCACAAAGGAGATGATTATCCAAACTGGAATTGTTTGGTTAAAAACTAACTGTTATAGTAATGACCCTTGTCCGCCGAGAGATAAGGAACATTAATTTTCGGGCATAGAAAAGGTGGTGTTTATGGAATTCGAAATTGATTTTTTAGCTGTTGGTAAAGACAGTCAAAGTGGGGATGCTATTACATTTAGGTTTGGAAACCTTTATGGAGAACGTAAGGAACAATTCGTTGTTGTCATAGACGGCGGATTTAAAGAATCAGGAGAGCAATTAGTCAATCACATCAAAAAATATTATCAAACAAGTGATATTGACCTTGTTATCCTTACTCATCCCGATGCAGACCATGCCTCCGGATTGGAGGTTGTATTAACTGAGCTATCAATAAAAAAATTATGGATGCACAAACCGTGGAATCACACGCGGGATATAGCTGATATGTTCAAAGATGGACGTGTAACTGACCAAAGCGTTAGAGACGCACTTCGGAGATCTCTGGAAAGCGCCAGATCTCTTGAAAACCTTGCAAATGCTAAAAAGATTCCGATAGAAGAGCCGTTTATTGGTTTGCAGGCGGCAAACGGGCATATCACTGTCATTGGCCCAACAAAAGATTATTATGAAAGTTTATTGCCAAGTTTTAAAGGGACGCCTGAACCGAAAGAGCAATATAATTTAATGCAACGAGCTGTAATTGCCGTATCTGATGTTATTCGAAAGATCGCTGAAACCTTCGACATTGAAACGCTCGATGATAATGGCGAAACGACCCCAGAGAATAATTCAAGCGCAATCGTCGGAGTTCAATATGATGGCAAGCTCTTTCTCTTTACGGGTGATGCTGGGATACCTGCCCTCACTATAGCAGCCGACAGCTTGAATGCCGCGGGCATCGACTATTCGAAAATATCGTTTATGCAGGTTCCGCACCATGGAAGCAAGCGGAACGTTGGACCAAAAGTCCTGAATCGACTGATCGGGCCTAAATTGCGGGCAGATACCCAGATCAAAGCGGCATACGTTTCCGCAGCGCAAGACGGAGCGCCAAAACATCCCGCGAGAAAAGTTACCAATGCATTCCGTCGGCGAGGTGCTCCTGTATGTGCAACTACAGGACGGTCGATTCGATGGCAGAAAGACGCCCCACCCAGACCAGATTACGAGGCGATCGACCCGTTGCCATTCTATGCCGAAGTGGAGGAGTGAGATGAAAGAATTGCTCGACAAGATTTCCTCTTACAATATATTCAATTATTTGCTTCCTGGCATTATCTTCGCGGTAATAGCAAGCAGGATTACTCATTATCCCTTCGTGCAGAAAGATATTGTCGTTGGAGCGTTTGTGTACTATTTCATTGGCCTCGTCATAAGCCGTTTCGGATCACTATTGATTGAGCCGCTCCTTAAGTGGTTCCACTTCGTCAAGTTCGCGGACTATAAGGAGTTTGTAGCGGCGTCGAAGAAAGACGAGAAATTAGAGCTATTGTCAGAAGTCAATAACACGTATCGCACACTGAGCTCCCTGTTCTTGTTGATACTTTTGCTAAAAGGGTACGAGAAGGTTGAAGCCAGATTCTGTATTCCTTCGCAATGGAGCGCGGGCATACTTATCGTGCTTTTGGTAATCATGTTCTTGTTTGCATATAGAAAGCAGACAAGCTACATACAGAACAGAATCGAGGCAAGTGGAGTGTGACATGAGTATCGTAAAATCTCTTTCCGTTGGTGATGGCGACATGTTCTATATTACGCATGGCTCGGACAATTTCACAATTATTGATTGCAGCATGTCAGAGGAAAATAGAGACGATATAGTCAGAGAGCTTAAATCTGAATCCAAAAACAAAGGCGTTACTCGCTTCATTTCAACGCATCCCGATGATGATCATATTTCAGGACTCGATTATCTTGATGAAAGAATGTCTCTACTCAATTTTTATTGTGTAAAGAATGAAGCAACAAAAGAGGATGAAACGGATGATTTTAACAAATACTGTGCTCTAAGGGATGATTCTAAAAAAGCGTTTTATCTTTATAGGGGCTGTTCCAGAAAATGGATGAATCAGGACAATGAGGAGCGAGGAAGCTCCGGAATCAATATTCTTTGGCCAATTACGACCAATGAACATTACAGGGACGCATTGACTAAAGCCAATGAAGGGGAGAGTCCCAATAACATCTCTCCTATAGTTAAATATAGCCTGAACGGCGGTGCCACAATTCTATGGATGGGGGATCTCGAAGCTGATTTCATGGAGGATATAAAAGATGAAATCACAATGGACGCTGCGGATATACTCTTTGCGCCTCATCATGGTAGGGACAGCGGCAAAGTCCCAGCAGACTGGCTTGAGGAAATGAATCCCAAGATTGTGATAATAGGCGAGGCACCGTCCGAGGATCTGAATTATTATGAAGGTTACAACACAATTACTCAGAATTCTGCAGGTGATATTACGCTCGAATGTATTTCGGGGAAAATACATATTTACGTATCCAACGAGAATTACTCTGTTGACTTTTTAGACGATGAGAACCTGCCCGATACTTATGGCAAATATATTGGCACCTTATATGTATAGGATTTATGAAAGTAAAAAGGGTTGGCTAATTGTTTCTAACCCCGTTTCAATCCTTTTGCCTACCCCTTAGGCAAAGCTGGGTGATAAATAGATGGATATCGAATTTCATTACTATATTACATATATTCTTGCAAAGGGGGCCGGTTTCACCAGCAAAGATGCACAGACCATTGCATACGCGTCTCAATATACCGACGACAACTGTAAGGAATATACTATCAACGAAGGGATGCAGGATGAATATAAAAATTATATTTCTCAAACGTACGATATCCTAAAACCACAGAAGGAAAGATTGAAAATTTATCCATGTTTTCACTTTTTGCCCGGCGATTACGATAATGAATCAACAATGCGAGCTGATAATCGTACACATACGTTTAATACTACTGCGAATAGCAAAAATGCCAATATCTTGATGGATGCTGCGCTACAAACTGATGATCCATATCGAATCGGGATTTGTACACATTGTTATGCTGACACATGGGCGCATCAGAATTTTGTTGGCTGGGAAGATAATTTTAATTCAATATTTGGTATCCTCGAAATGGCAATTCCCAATATAGGGCATGCCGATGCCGGCTTTAAACCTGATATTCCCAATTTGCTCTGGGAAGATAAACGGCTCTTACAAAAGAATCAAAGAATAAACAACAAGCTGCGTTTTTTGGATGCTGCAAAAAACATTTTTTCCAGATTCTTTCATCATGTTGATGTTAAAGCAACTCCGGAAATCATAGCGACGGAATGGAATCATCTTGAAACCATAATTTCCACAGCCATAGGGAAAGAATCATATACTGAAAAAGCGGAAGATCCAGAACGTATTGAAAGATATATAATCATAGCCAAGGATATCTCGGATTACGACAAGCAGTTATGGTTCAATGAGGTGATAGGAAAACGAGGATTTTTAAAGAAACCAAATTTTCAAAATAGTCATTGGTGTAAGTTCCAAGAGGCCGTTAAGGCTCATCAGAAACTGGCTTGGCTAACAGTTTATAGTCAAATTGCCAAAATATGGCTTTCCGAATCACAGGTGTGAGTGCTCGCACAGCAGAAGAATAAAGCTGGCGATCTGATGTTATCAATGCGAATGCCTACCCTAGTTTGTATTGGCCTGAATTCTTTGAAGAAATTTAGGGTGAGAGGGTTAGCGTTAAATTGGGGGATTTTGAGGGTAAAATTATGGCGTCAAGATTTATGTGTTATAGCCGATTACAGTCACAATAGTGATAATAGTCCCTTTCTTAGGTTTTTTGCCTTTTCTCTGGGATTTATAATGTCTAACTGCCATAAGTACTTCTTCACGAGTCAATTTGCGATAAGCCAAAACTCTGTAGCGAACTCCATTTTTGTCATCAATTAACAAGTGCTTTACATTAGGGGGCTGCATATCATTCACCCTTATTTCTTAATCTTTCCGCGGCGGAGTTGGGTTGGTTCGGGGGTCATCGAATGAAATTTCGAGGGTTATTTTTCTTCTGTTTTCTCTTCATGTTTTTTCCGTCTTATCAATTTGCTTTCTTCCAAGCTAATAGTGCCTGTATCAGTACAATTTAGTCTTCCTTGTGCTTCAATCCAATCCTTCTCATTTAAATCTATAAGGTCAGTCTTTGCAGTTTGAGAGAAACTCGCTACCACGAGATCAGGGAATGATTCGTCCTCTTGCGATTCCGGTCGAAATATTACAAAGACCCCTTCCCCATGACCAGGAGTTACTGAACTGACATAACCGGCCCATCTTACCAATCTCCCATTATGTTTTTTCTTAAATTCAGACTTCTGTAAATCAGTTAATGAATCACTCTTTAAAGTTCTAAATACCTCATCAATAGTTACAGGTGATTCTGGAAGCTGTGTTGAGGGCTGGTTGACTTCGACCTTTTTCAATAACTCCGTGTTTTTTTTGTTCTCGGCTGAATCATCTATCAGTTTGCCAAGCAAATAATTTCCCAATGGGGTCACAAATGTAATAATAGCAGCAACTAAAATTAGGACAGCAGCAACCAGACCTATTTTCGCAGCTTTCCATTGCAAGGAGCTTTTGGCGCTCGCTAGGGCTTTCTCTGCTTGGATGCGAGCCGCCTCCTCAACCTTTGCTTTTCCTTGTATTTCGTCGAGTTCCTTCTTACTTTTCTCGTGCTCTTTTCGATATCTTTCAGCAACTGCCGTTGCACGCTGAACTTCAGATTCCTTTTGAGATAAACTTTCTTGTAACTTTTCCCTCTCGCTTATAAGAACCTGTAGTTTTTTTGTGTGGGCTTTCTCTTTTTCAGCGGCGGTTTTTTCCTTTTCAGTTCTTGCATTTTTTTCCTTTTCGAGTTGCTTAGCCATAGCCGCCTTCTCTTCCAGTAAATTCTTGTTTTCTTCAACAAAAGCTGCCTCAACACATTCAGCAAATTGTTTGTCATCTGTTGTAGTTTTTAGCTTGTCCAAGAGCACATCGTTAGATAGCATCTTAAATGCCGTCTCCTCCGGAACATCTTTATAGCTTGCAAGTATCGAAAGCATCTTCGAGCATGCTTGGCTCCCTTTGCTACCAATCACTCTGAATTCAGGTATTGCAAATGTCTGGGCAAAAGACCTTGCAAAATCATGATCCGAAGGTATGAAAGGTTTTAGAATTTGCCAGAAAATGTTTGGCAAAACAACGCAAGCCATACGATTGCTGTGACGAGCTGTTTCCCAATCAAATATGTTAAGCAAGTAATCACACGATATTAACAGCGCCTCCGCCTCAAGGGTCGATTTAGAATTCGACCTTCGCTGCCTTACCGCATCGAGAACAGTAACATCATGATTTATGGTTTCATAGACCTTATCCTCTCTACCGTGCTTTTTAAGAAAATCTTCGTATTCGTGATGTAAATTTGCACGCTCTCGCAAGCGATCTTCCGGAGATCTATAAATATCGATACCCTTTTCCTTTAAGAGCACGTCTAAGTGCTGATAAGGCCGCAGAAATTCATCTACGTCGATCTGCTGAATCGCATTCTTCTCATGATACTTCTGTTCTAACCCGCTTAGATTCATTGCTGCTGCAGCTGCCTGACTGAGACCCCGTGTCCATTTTCTTCCTTGCAAACTACCAGAATAGTGGGAAATGGTACTTATCATTTCTCGTCGTGTTGCTTCGTGGTACCTTAGCTTAAAAGGAAGATGATGGGTTCTTATGACACGAATTAGTTCATTCGAAACTTCAACCTGTGAATTATTGTGCAAACCAAGTATTCCAAATAAGAAATTGGTATCTAAAAAAAGAACTGTTTCATTTAAATTGGCTTGTAACTTCGCTGTCAAATCCGGCGAAACCTCAAGAGTATAGAAGTTGAAAGCACCATCTGCCAGCTGCGCAATATACTCTGACCTTTCGGGGTCTGTTGCAACCTCAGCAAGAAAAGCTGAAATAGCTTTTTTTACGTATGGTCGCTCCTTTTCTTTAAATTTATCTTCTATTACTTCCATTAGAAGTTGAGAAAGGCTTTCGGTATATTCAACTGGGGTATCAATAGAGAGGTCAAGCAGAGAAGCTGTCTGCAGTCCATGCCTACGAAAAGCTCTCGACAAGTAGCCTTGGAGTACGGGCCACATTTTTTCTATGGGTAGTATCGGGTATTTTTGAATAATAGACTTAAGCCATGATTTCTTGACGCGTTCTTCTAAATCTTGTGACTTTTTTATTCTTCCCTCAATTTGCTGTCTAAGTTTGATATCGAGTACAATATTTGTCCCGGCAGGTCTCGATATACTTCCCTTACTTATCATCACTTTAAGAGTGTCTTGTATCTGATGTTCAGGTATCTCGAGCCCAAACAGTTGTTCGATTTCTTCGACAAATTGTATATTTGTTGAGAACTTTTCCTTTGGCCTGAGTACAAAGCATAATTGCACTAATCCCTCTAATGTTTCACTCGGCTTCCCTGTTTTAGCTACGGCCATGAAATTGCACATTTGCTCAAAGACATTAGAAAATCCTTTAACAATGATTTTTTCGCCTTGATTCATTTATCTATAGCCTTTCACTAACCCAGTCATTTTCCCCACAGAAAGCCATGTGTAACTGAACTTGAGTTCCCCAATACGGCCTTAATTGCCATTACAACTCCCTTTTGATATTTAAAAGGAAACGACAACTCTACCACATTCAGCTACGGCCAAGTTTGTACGCCAGAGCATGCTCGCGAAACACTCTCTCGCCCTCGGTCTATTCAAGGGTGTAATCTCGAAGCGGGCTGGCGATGCAGCGATGCACCACAATTAGTCATTAGTTTTTAGTCGTTGGTCGTTAGTGCTAAATACTATTCACCAATCACTATTCATAAGCTTATCTCCTCTCAGTTGTTTTCCCCAACACCAGCGTGATTTGCGATTATACCGGCTCCGGATGGGATTTCAACGAAAAACTATTGTCCCACTAAAGCCCACTATCCATTAGATTTTCCAGTCAAGGATAAAGAACAGGGTTAATCCGAACCGACAATTTGCAACAGAATTTGCAACAACAGCGCTCGTTTAGGCTACTGTTACGCTTCGGTTGCGCTACGGTCAGCATCATAAGTTTTTATTCTGCAATCATTAATCTTTTTCCCACAAATACTTACAAAACCCCGAGTCGGCCTTCGAATCCGAAGGTTGCAGATTCGAGCCACTTCGTAGTATAAATGAGTGGTTTACGAAGGGAACACCCCACCCAAAGTGCTCTTATATCTTTTTGCGGAAGGTCTCATCATACGCCACCTACGGCAACATCATATAATTGCGTTTAAGTGTGGCCTACCCCTCAAAGTCAAATTTTTCTTTTCTCCAAGCTCGGGGTTGTCTCGAAGTAACTTTCGGTGTCAAAAAAGTGTCAATCGTCACTGTATAACCACTTGTCAGTCACTTGTATACTCACTTGTCAACCACTTGCAACCCTCGTTTTTAGTCAAAAAACGTGTTATAATCCATTGTGTATCAGTGGCTTATGGTGGCAATATCAGATTGTCGATCCGAAGGTTGTGGGTTCGAGACCCATCGGCCTCGTTTTGTAAGTGGCTTTGGGGTATGGACTTATAGTCCTGCCTTTTTGTTTACCTGCCAAAAATCCTAAACGTTCATTTACTCAGGGAAATCCGATTCAGATTTCAGTCGGAGGTAATCATTGATTTTTTTGCTTCCATTTGTTATTATAGTGTTTGATACAATGAATCGATTTCGAGCACATGCACCAGTTTTACAAAGAACGGGAGGGGGAGAGTGTATTCTCATCCTGCTGCTGACGATGGGGATGCTTTTTGCGGCCTGCCCTGCATATTGCACTAATCGTTATGTCGACCCAAACGGAAATGATAACAACGATGGCTCCATAGACCATCCCTATAAAACGATTACCAAAGCCGTGAGCATGGTCGTGGCGGGTGAAACTATTTACGTGCGTGGCGGAACCCATACCTATGCAGATCCCATTACTATTTCGAAAAGTGGTACAGCCGGTGCCAAATATTATCTATTTGCCTATCCCGGCGAAAAGCCCATCCTTGACTTTTCCTCAGAAGATACCGGTGAAAGAGGACTCCAGTTAAATGCCAGCTATTGGTATATCAAAGGCTTAGATTTTTATAAAGCCGGTGATAATGGAATGATTATCGAAAAAAATAATGCTTCATATAATAGAATTGAATTATGCAATTTTTATGAAAACGAGGATTCTGGTTTACAATTAGCCAACGGTGCAGCGAACAATGAAATTATTAATTGTGATTCCTATTACAATAGAGATGTAAATCAGGGAAATGCGGATGGTTTTTCACCAAAACTTACTGTCGGCACAGGCAATTATTTCTACGGCTGCAGGTCGTGGCAGAACTCGGATGATGCGTATGATTTATATCTGAACGCACCGACTGATAATGTAACTACAACATTTGAAAACTGCTGGGCTTTTAAGGCTGGTTATCTCAAAAATGGAAGCGCAGGCATCGGTAATGGCAATGGATTCAAGATGGGTTCTTCGACCAATCATCATAATGTGATTCTGAAGAACTGCCTGGCATTCCAGAATCTGAAGGAAGGATTTGACCAAAATCACAATAAAGGTTCTATGACTCTTTACAATTGCACATCATATAATAATGGCGGCTATAATTTTGAAATTTCGGAAGCGCCGTCGAGCGGCTATACGGCAACAGTTACCAATTGCATTTCTCACGGGCCGACAGGAGCGACGCGGAATCTCGGCACTTTTGTCGTGCAAGCAACAAACAGCTGGAAGCCGCCGTTTGTTGTTACCGATGCAGATTTTGCGAGCCTTGACCCTAATGCCGCATACGGTCCAAGAAATGCAGACGGCAGTTTGCCCAGCATTGCTTTTATGCGCCTTGCAACCGGAAGCGACCTTATTGATGGGGGAACAGATGTTGGGTTACCGTATAACGGCATCGCACCAGACGTGGGTGCCTTTGAACATATAGACGGCGATTGCCAGGCCAGCGGGCATATTAATTGGGCTGATTTGGCGTGTCTGGTGTCCAACTGGCTGGATTCCAATTGCGGGACGTGCAACGGGGCCGATTTTGACGGCGACAGCGAGGTAAACTTCTACGATTTCAGCATAATGGCGGATAACTGGCTGAAATAATACGAGTATCTCTGTTGATGCCTGAATCGTGCCAGCTGGTTGGTACGGCCCGGGCGTGGCTTGACAAGAAAGCCTGTTTTTGGTATCATAGGGGGGTGTTTTAATCCTTTGAATTGCTCCCTTGGAGTGTCTGTTGCGATTAAGGTTATATTTTAGTTTTAGGCTTGGAGGTGAATAGTCTAAATATAATATTATGAAGATGAGTCAATTTCGAGAAAAAAGCAAGCAATGGCAATATCTTCTCATTTTGCTGCTGACGATGGGGATACTTTTTGGTGCCTGCCCCGCATATTGCACTGATTATTATGTTGCGACGGATGGAAGTGACGACAACAACGGTCTTTCTATAGACTACCCCTTTAAGACGATTCCACATGCAGTAAGCGTGGTAGTTGCCGGTGGCACTATTTACGTGCGTGGAGGAACATACACATATACAGACTCAACAGGTTCAATCACTCTTCCTTCAAAGAGCGGAGCAAGTGACGCCAATAGATGTTCTTTGATGGGCTATAACGGTGAACGACCACTTCTGGATTGTACAGCGATGACGGGCACCTCCAAGGACTGCATTAAAATCAATGGAAATTATTGGTATGTCAAAGGGATGGATTTGAAAGGAGCTCCGCGCAACGGAATAAATATTAACGGAGGAAGCTATAATATCGTCGAATTCTGTTCCTCATACGAAAATAGGAATACCGGCGTTCAAATACAAAATAGTTCAGCGTACAATCAAATCATAAATTGTGATTCCTATTATAATAGAAATGCAGGCGATGCGGATGCCGATGGTTTTGCACCGAAGATGGATGTTGGCACAGGCAATTATTTCTATGGCTGCAGGTCGTGGCAGAACTCGGATGATGCGTATGATGGATATCTCAGGGGTGCTGATGATGTAAATACCACTTATGAGAACTGCTGGGCTTTTAAGGCTGGTTATCTCAAAGATGGTAATTTAAGCACCGGTAACGGTCAGGGATTTAAGATGGGTGGAAGCGACGATGAGGACTTGAGACATAATGTGATTCTGAAGAAATGCTTGTCATTCTCCAACAAGGAGAGAGGATTTGATCAAAACCACAATAAAGGTTCCATGACTCTATACAATTGCACATCATTTAATAATGGCGACTATAATTATTACATCTACGAAACGCTGGCCAGCGGCAAGACGGCAACAATTACCAATTGCATTTCTCACGGGCCGACAGGAGCGACGCGGCGTCTGGGCACTTTTGTCGTGCAAGCAACAAACAGCTGGAAGCCGCCGTTTGTTGTTACCGATGCAGATTTTGTCAGTATCGACCCTAATGCCGCTTATGGTCCAAGAAATGCAGATGGCAGTCTGCCCGACATTACTTTTATGCACCTTGCAGCCGGAAGTGACCTCATTGATGGTGGAACAGATGTTGGGTTGCCGTACAACGGCAGTAAACCAGATTTGGGAGCCTTTGAACATTTGGGTGGCGATTGTGAGCCTGATGGTGATGTCGATTGGGTTGATTTGTGGTGTCTGGCATCCAACTGGCTGAATTCCAGCTGCGGTACCTGCAACGGAGCCGATTTCAACGGCGACGGCAACGTAAACTTGTACGACTTTGCTGTGATGGGGGCGAACTGGGAGGAATAATAGGTATCTCTGCTGATGCCTGAATCGTGCCAGCCGGTTGGTACGGCCCGGGCGTGGCTTGACAAAAAAGCCTGTTTTTGGTATCATAGGGGGGTGTTTTAATCCTTCAAATTGCTCCCTTGGAGTGTCTGTTGCGATTAAGGTTATATTTTGGTTTTAGGCTTGGAGGTGAATAGTCTAAATATAATATTATGAAGATGAGTCAATTTCGAGAAAAAAGCAAGCAATGGCAATATCTTCTCATTTTGCTGCTGACGATGGGGATGCTTTTTGGGGCCTGCCCTGCATATTGCACTGATTATAATGATTATTATGTCGCACCGGACGGAAATGACACCACCGGCGATGGTTCTATAGGTTCCCCCTATAAGACGATTACCAAGGCCGTGACCATGGTTGCGGCGGGTGGTACTATTTATCTTCGCGGCGGCCAGCATGACTATTCCCAAACCATCCAGATTTCAAAAAGCGGCGATGCGAATAATCCCATAACGCTGCAGGCTTATCAGGACGAGGTTCCCATTCTGGATTTTACGGAGCAGCCGACTGGCGACGACTACAAGGGAATCGCCCTGAACGGCAATTACTGGCACTTGAAAGGCTTCATCGTCCAATACGCCGGGTTTAACGGCGTGCGTGTTCTCGGAGCTCACAATATTCTGGAGCGACTGATTACTCGCCGTAACGGCGACACAGGACTTCATCTGCACGCCCCGGCTTCTTATAATCAGGTGATAAACTGCGATTCTTATCTTAATTACGATCCGGAAGAAAGCGGCCAGGACGCTGATGGTTTCGGCGCCAAAGGACCAACAGATGACAGCGCCAGTCTTGGTCCCGGCAATGAATTTATCGGCTGCCGGGCGTGGAACAATTCCGATGACGGCTTCGATTTCTGGCATGCCGGTGCTGCTGTTACCGTTAAGGATTGTTGGGCATGGCGCAACGGCGATGATGTCTGGGGTGATGGCGGGTTTACCGGAAACGGCAATGGCTTTAAGCTGGGACATGGCAGCGGAGCACACAAGTTAATCCGCTGCGTAGCTTATGACCATAAAACACACGGAATCGATTTGAACGGCAATACATCAGGGGTTAAGATTTATAACTGTACATGCGTGAGTAGTGCCGGCAAGAATTTTTATTTCGATGAACATTCCAGTATTCATAAAATGCGCAACAATCTCTCGCACTTAGGTTCGGTAACGATTTATACTGAGATTGACGATGTAAATAATTCCTGGAATGGTTTTACGGTCACTAATGCGGATTTTGCGAGCCTGGATCCTAAAATGAATGATATTACAAACCCCGATACATACAGCAACGCGGACTCTAATGGGATTGACAGTCCTCGCGGGCCGAACGGTGAACTGCCTAAACTGAGATTCTTGCGTCTTGCCAGAACAAGTTCGCTGATAGATGCTGGAATTGATGTCAACGAGCCTTTTTATGGGGATGCGCCTGATTTGGGAGCATTTGAGCACATAGACGGCGACTGCCAGCCTGATGGGAGTGTCAATTGGGTCGATTTGTGGTGCCTGACGTCCAACTGGCTGGATTCCGGCTGCGGAACTTGTAATGGGGCTGATTTCGACGGCGACAGCAGCGTAGACTTGTACGACTTTGCTGTGATGGGGTCGAACTGGGAGGAATAATACGAGAGTCTGTGCTGACGCCTGTTTACATTTAATCGCCCAGACGGTTATTCCTTTAGCGAAACTGTTATTCTGGGCTGCTTTTAGTAAAACGTTCAGCTAATCCGCTTAATTTCCTTCAAACCGTCACTAAACAAGGCCCAACCAGAAGCAGGTCGAGCGGCACGTTACAGTGACAGGTTTAATTTTTTATTGGTTTTTGGCTTTTTATTAGCTGCTGTTTTCTGATAAAATTCACGGGCAAAGTTTGAAAGGAATAATGCTTTTAGCGGAAAGAAAAAATGAAACATAATAAATCAGATTGCCCGGGTAAAGCGAAGTATCTGTCGGGGAAAAGGATTCTTCCAAAGCCAATCGACCGAGACACAGGTTTAGTAAAGCTGATAGACAATATGGATGCTTATAACGGCGGAAGGTTGAGAGCCGCCTGTCACCTGCTCAAAGACAGATACTCGCAGGATGACGTTACAATAGGATTAAGCCTGGCTGGTGCACTGACGCCGGCAGGGTTGGGGCCTTCCACAATAATTCCATTGATGAATCATGGTTTTGTCGATTGGATAACTGCAACCGGAGCGAATATGTACCATGATTTGCATTATGCGTTTAATCTGCCGATGCACAGAGGAAGCCACAATGTTAACGATGCGGACCTGAGAGCAAAGGGCATAACAAGAATCTACGACATTCTGTTCGATTATGAAGACGTCCTGATGGAGACCGATAGGAGGTTAAGGGAAATACTTGTAAGACCTGAATTCCAGAAGGAAATGGGGACACGCGAGTTTTATCATCACCTCGGCAAAATCGTCAACGAACTCGAACAAAAGAACAATCTCGGCCAGGTGAGCATTCTCGCAGCAGCTTATCGCGACGGCATTCCAGTTTTTACATCATCGCCGGGCGATTCGACAATCGGAATGAATATAGCCGGCCTTGAGCTTCTGGCAGAAGCGGCTGACTTGCAGGATAAATTCAAACTGAAAATCAATCCCAGTATTGATGTCAACGATTCGACAGCCATAGTGCTGAACGCCAAAAGATATGAAAAAGGCAAGACGGCGGTCATCCTGATTGGCGGCGGCAGTCCGAAAAACTTTATGCTCCAGACTGAGCCGCAGATTCAGGAAGTGCTTATGATACCGGAAATGGGCCAGGATTACGATATCAACATAACCGATGCCCGGCCGGACACCGGCGGCCTCTCAGGCGCACCGCCCTCTGAAGCGGCAAGTTGGGGCAAAATCGACCCTACAAAACTCGAAGAAACTGTTACCGCGTATCTCGATGTTACAGTAGCGTTTCCGATTATGGTTGCTTATACGATACAATCCACTAAGCCCAAAAAGCTAAAAAGATTATACGACAGGGGCGATGAACTGCACAAAAAGCTCATAGAGTCTTATCTCGAAAACAATAGAGAGGTTGAAAAACTTAAAAGTTTTATAAAGAAACTGTAAGTAGGTGAACATTTTATAGAAAGTTAACGGTTATCAGTTTATAGTGAACAGTAAACTATGGTTGAATCTGAAAAAAATAGGGACATAATTTCTGCGAAGCAGCGAGGAGTTGCAACAAAAGAAGGTAAAGAATGTGTCTGACCCCTTTAATTCTCCTAGTGTAAGAAAAAGATTGAAGGAGAAGAAAATGCAAGTGAAAGACACGTGGTTCGAATTCAAAATAGCAAGTTTTGTGTCAGTCGGTATGGGGTTAACGGTGTGGGTAACCACATACGTGGATGCAAGGACAACGCATCCGCTGTACCATGCCAGGGAATATCCAATGGGGTATTGGATGCTATTTATCATTCCTATTATTTTCGCTACCATGTATCTGGGTAGTGTTTCGAATGTATCCTGGCATAAGAAAATTGTGCTTGCAGAGCTGGGGCTTGTAATAGTGGGAGTGATTTCGTTATTTAATTTTCTCCCCGAATTTCCTCACGGGAATATGTCTGTATGGCTCGTGCTTTATGGCATCGCAAGCACCATTGCTTACTGGATTCATTATACCCCTGTGAGGAGTGATTACACATTGCAGCCCGACATTGTGGATGATGCTAAAATAGAAAGAGTTAAAGAGTCGATCAATTTGTGGCGCATTATAGTCATAACATTAGGCGCAGGCTATTTGGGGATTATGTTACAGTGGTGCCATCTGATATGGTTTGAGGGGACCAATACTGTTTCAGATCCTTACGAGAAACATCTTATTGCTTTATTCCCTTCGATCGAATTGGTGTTCTTTACCTTTTTTATTATATTTGGTCTGTTATATGAGGGCATCAAAAAAACCGAGAAAGCAGCGGATGTTCTGTTAAGTATCAAGAAGGGACGAAACTCATAAGGCTCAGGAAGCTGAAGAATGACAAATTAAACCGGTTTCGTCCTATGGACTATGCCGCGACCCCGATGAGATAGTTTCACATCTCACAGGGTAAAGATGAGCAACAGAGGAGAATTAAAAATAAAACATCTTAAAAAAAATGACTGATCAAAAAGACAATTTCAATACTGAGGAACAACGCAGGGCAGTCGAGAATATGCACAATACGTTTCTTGAGGCCTTAAGGCATCGAGAACAGGAAATTCTTCGTTTTATTGCGATTTTGGCTCCGGCCTTGGGAGGATTCTTATGGTTGCTCAAAGAGGTAGACTTGAAAAGCGAAAAAGGGCCATTTATTTTTACTATCGGGACACTATGTGTGCTATTTCTTCTTTGGGTTGGTGCGGTATATTCTATCGCGCTTGGTTATAATTTTCGATATGTTACGTTCCAACTTGCGAAGCTGGAATTACCTTTCTGCTTGAATATTAAGGAGTTTACTCTTGATAAATGGCCACGAAGTCTCAATAAGTTTAAAAAATATATATTTAAGTTTATTCCATGGTGCGAGCCACCGGAGATAATAAAAGTATTTTGGTTAGCTTTTGTTATGGCTATACTTGGCGTTATGGGTATTGCGTGGTATTTTCTTTCTACCGAGCGCGGAAATATGTGTGGACAAATATGCATAATAAAATTTGGGAGCGGACTTTGCATTATTGCAGGGTTGTTAGTCCCCATTTGGTTTGGTTGCAAGCTGCATGAATATTGTGATGCTGAAGACCCCAAGAAATGGAATGTCGTTGCACCAGACAAAAAGAAGTGAAGTATTTTCTGACTGGACAATTCCTAATCGGAAAAGACTGAAGTATAATGCTAAGGCAAAAAGTGCGGTAGATTATTGTGTTAGACAAGGGAGTAATAAATGTACGTAAAAGGTAAGGAGATTTACAAAACAAATCGTTTAGAAGTTGTAACCAGATGTCCCAACTGCGGAAATAATGGAACATTTGATCCATCAGAAGTAGAGGACCTTTACATTAATGATGGGACGCAATATAACCACGTTGGCCTTAGATTCTGCCCTAATCGTGCTTGTAGAGCCCTTTTGTTTTTCTGGAAACCTCAAAATGGCACCCTTGTGACATTTCCATCATTGCGAATTGATTTCAATTCAGAAAATTTACCCACTCAGATTCATTCAAGTTTTAAAGAATCAATAATATGCCACGCAGAAGGTTGTTATACTGCCGCGGCGATTATGGTGAGAAGGACACTCGAAGAGATTTGCGAAAATAAAGGTAGCAAAGGCAAGGACCTTAAGCAGCGCATTGAAGGTCTGCAATCGATGGTTGTTCTTCCTAAAGAGCTTTTTCAGGCTATGGATGAATTGAGACTTCTAGGAAATGATGCTGCACATATCGAATCAAAAGAATACGAACAAATTGGAAAAGATGAAGTGGCAATAGCCATTGAACTGACAAAAGAAATACTTAAGAGCGTTTACCAGATGGATAGTCTCTTAGCTAAACTTAAGAAGCTAAAAAAGAGCTAACAAGTGACTTTAGTCAGACGACCTAAATCTCAGTAGTGCGTTGATATTAGTATAATGGCAGGAAAAAATTGGTGGGAAGTTGTGGTGTAAATTTATGTTAGGAGCCAATTGCTGATACTATGAGTAATATAGAAGATATAGAAAAAGCAAGAAAACCAATCGATGAATTTATTGAATTTCTTGAAAAGTTCGACAGAGCCAAAAGAAGTTATATACCAATTCAGAACGGCATAAACTGGCTTTTAGGTTTATCTGCTGGAATATTAATTTGGTTTTTGAATGATTTAAATAAGTTTAAAATAGATAATTCTTCTGCATCTAAATACATCATTCTAATAATCGTTATTTCCTTTGGAACGTCAACTTTGTATTTTGGTGTAATCAGATTTGCACTGCTACTTCGAGAAATAGGGATGAGTTCTGCTATTGATAACCTTCAATCACTTCCTAGTAAACTTATTCTTGATAAAGAAAAGCTGGATGAAAAAGAAATTGAAGAAAAATTTACGAAAAAACTTGAGGAATATTTTAAATTATGGTGCGAAGGCCATAACTTAATGATATTTTCCAAACCAATTCTTCCAGTTCTTAAACTTGGTTTTATATCATTTATATTTGGTCTTATGCTAATGACCTTTCATATAATTAGATACTACATAGTTATTTCTTTCTAAGGATTCTTAAAGGATTTTGCAATAATTATGAAAAAGGAACTTGTTAAATTAGCTCAAAAGCATGGGACGCCTTTGTTTATTATCGACCACGATGTAATAAGAAAAAACTTCCGCACCTTTAAGAAAAACCTCCCTAATGTTCAGGCCTATTACGCGGTAAAGGCAAATTCGAACCAGGAAATAATTGAGACACTGTTTAAGGAAGGCGCCAGTTTCGATGTCGCTTCCTACAATGAGTTTATGCAGGTTTACAAGTATTTGAAGCATTTTCAAAAAAGTGATAAATATTTCTTCATCTGGGACAAAATCATCTTTTCCAACACAATAAAAGACAGGCAAACTCTAAAAAATATAAAGAGATATAAGCCGCTCGTTACTTATGACAATGCTGACGAAGTTAAGAAAATAAAGAAGTATTGCCCAACGGCGGGATTGGTTCTAAGACTGAAAGTACCAGATACCGGCTCGCAGGTGGAAATGGGTTCGAAATTCGGAGCAGAGCCAGGCGAAGCGGCTGATTTGATAAAACAGGCCTTTGATTCGGGACTAACTGTCGAAGGTTTGAGTTTTCATGTGGGAAGCCAGTGCACCAATTTTGATAATTACAGTTCCGCACTGCATATAACCTCTGATATTTTCAACGATTCGAGGAAAAAAGGCTACAATATGAAAATAGTCGATATAGGCGGCGGATTTCCGGTGCCCTATGATACACATGTACCCAGGTTCGAGCAGCTTGCGGAGATAATAAATTCCGAATGTAAGAGACTTTTCCCGCTGGATTCGGAGATTATAGCTGAACCGGGGAGATTTATGGTTGCGACAGCCGCTACATTAGTTTCGGAAATAATAGGAAAGGCACGGAGAGACGGCAAGATTTTCTATCATATAAATGACGGAGTCTATCATACATTTTCGGGGATTGTTTACGACCACTGGACTGCGAATTTTCGCGCGTTTAAGCGCGGCAAACAGGAGATTTGTGCCGTAGTCGGACCTACCTGCGATAGTTTTGACAAAATCTCTCTGTCGGAACAATTGCCGGCAAATCTTCAAATCGGTGATTTCCTTTACACGGAAAACATAGGGGCGTATAGTATCGTTTCTACAACCAAATTTAATGGCTTCGACGGAGCCAGAATTTTACATATTAATGATTAAGGTCTGGAGATTTATATGCAGTTCGAACATTTTGGACTGAATGTGCCTGACGCCAGGGCGATGGCGGACTGGTATGTGAAACACTGCAATATGAGCATAGTTCGTGCCATACCTAAGGCACACCAGACACATTTTCTGGCTGATGAAAAAGGCCATGTTATGATGGAGATATATACCAATCCGACGGCTGCCATTCCTGACCATTCAGCTGAACATCCGCTTCGTTTTCACTTTGCCTTTGCTGTATCGAACCCAGCGGCGATAAAAGAAAAGCTGGTGGCAGCGGGGGCGTCGGTTGTCGAGGAACTGAAATTAGATGATGGCTCTCATCTTGTGATGATGCGAGACCCCTGGGGCGTGCCGTTTCAATTATGCAAAAGAGCAAATCCGATGGTCTGATTGACAGATAGGAGGTTTGAAAAATGGAAATGCGTTATGTTGCTGATGCCGTACGTTTCGAAAGGATGAATTCCGAGGAAATAAGAAACAGTTTTCTGGTAGGAAATCTGTTTGGGCCTAACAAGATAGAATTGGTTTATTCGTTTGACGACCGTGCGATAATCGGCTCGGCTGTTCCGGTTGCCGGCCCGCTGAAATTAGAGGGCGGCGAACAATTGGCCTGTGAGTACTTTGCCGAGCGGCGCGAGATGGGAGTTATCAATATCGGTGATTCGGGTATTGTCAGGGTGGACGGCAAAAAGTTTACACTGGATACCAAAGATGTTCTTTATATTGGAAAAGGCAGTAAAGAAGTTCAGTTTGAGAGCGTAAACAGCCGCAAACCTGCAAAATTTTATCTTGTGAGTTATCCTGCGCACGCCGCATATCCGACAACAGCGGCGAAACGGAGCGATGCACAGCCTGTTAAGCTCGGCAGCGATGAAGAAGCCAATAAGAGAACCATATATAAGTATATTCATCTCGAAGGCATCAAAAGCTGTCAGCTTGTGATGGGATATACGGAACTTGCCCCGAACAGTGTTTGGAATACTATGCCGGGCCATACCCACACAAGAAGAACAGAGATTTATATGTACTTCGAAGTTAAACCGAATTCAGTCGTGTTCCATTTCATAGGCAAGCCTGAGGAAACCAGACATATTGTTGTCAGAAATCAGCAGGTGGTGCTTTCACCGAGCTGGTCCATTCACAGCGGGGCGGGTCTGCAAAACTACAGCTTTGTGTGGGCGATGGGCGGTGAAAATCAGGCGTTTTCCGATATGCAGGGGTTCTCGCTGGAACAGATAAGATAAACTCAGCTTAATAACAAATCAGGGAGAAGAAAATGATTCTGGATAAATTCAAACTCGAGGGGAAGGTTGCGATAATAACAGGTTCAGCCAGGGGATTAGGACAAGCAATAGCAACGGGTTTGGCTGAGGCTGGGGCTGATATTTGTCTGGTTGATATACTTGATATGAAAGAAACTCAACAGCAGATTAAAAAACTCGGTCGCCGGTGCATAACAATAAAAGCGGATTTGAGTACAAAGGACTGCGTCGAGGAGATTGTAAATACGACCGTCCAAAATCTGGGTGCAATTGATATTCTGGTAAACAATGCGGGTATAATTCGACGCGCGCCGTTTACTGAGTTCAGCGAAAAGGACTGGGATGACGTAATGAACATCAATATCCGAACCCTTTTCTTTTTGAGCCAGGCGGTGACAAGAATATTTATCAAACAGCAAAGGGGAGGCAAAATCATCAACACTGCCTCTATGCTGAGCTTTCAGGGCGGCGTCCTTGTACCTTCGTATACAGCCTCCAAAAGTGCGGTAGCAGGTTTGACAAGGCTGATGGCCAATGAGTTGGCCAAGCATAACATAAATGTCAATGCCATAGCGCCGGGCTATATGGCCACTGACAACACGGCCCCATTGCGGGCAGACCCAGTGCGAAGTAAGGCTATCCTTGACAGAATTCCGGTCGGGCGGTGGGGCAGTCCAGACGACCTTAAGGGGGTAGTTGTATTTCTGGCCTCCGAGGCATCTTCGTATTTGTACGGCGCTATAATACCAGTTGATGGCGGCTGGCTGACACGATGACAGCATAGTTTGTCGGTTAAAATGATATAAACCATCCAGCGGGGCACAATCCGGGGCTTTTCTTCCGACAATAGTACGTGTGAGTTGTTTTCATTTTGGAGCAGCCGGCCGGTTGCCGAACACCGGGTATCAGCATATGGTTGGCCTAAAGTTTGTGATATGAATTTTTCTCAGGCCTGCCTGTGCTGTTTCTGGCGAAAGGTTTTTAGTGACTCGGGCCTAATACAGGTTCCATAGAGAGACTATCTTGCCAAGATGTGTACAAAGGACTTGCTCTTTAGGAGCAAGTGTTGTATCTTTTTGAGAAGGATATCCCAGGGCAAATCATTTTGGTATATGTAAAGGTAATAATATGCCTTATAACATCAGAATAGTCAGTACTTATCCGCCGAGGAAATGCGGCATCGGCACATTTTCGAGGGATTTGGCTGATGCTCTGAAACATTTCACCGGAGAGGTCGGCAGCATACGTGTCGCAGCGATAGACGATGAAGGTTTATCCTATAATATTCCTGTTGATTTGACTGTTGAACAGTACGCCCCTCAGTCATGGAAATACGCCATAAAGGACATTTTGTCCAGGGCTAACGAAAGCCCAAATCCGACGGTTGTGTTGTTACAGCACGAATATGGTCTGGACCCCGATGAAAAGGGCAATGACGGCGAAGGGACTAATTTTGTCGATATGGCAGAGGCATTCACCTCGAAGGGATTGGTAACCCTTGTTTATTTACACACGGTTCTCGATGAGCCTAATCCGCATCAAAAGAAAACTCTGCAAGAGCTTGCTAAGCATAGTGACGGGCTTATTGTAACGACGGAAAGCGCGATTCAAATACTCGAATCTGATATATATGGGATTGAGCGCGAAAAGCTAAAGCACATAGACCACGGAATCAGGATGCAACAGCCTTCCCATTACGACAGACTTACTATCAAAGAGCAATATGGGCTGAACCATCATTTTTTGATAACCACCCTCGGGCTTCTTTCTCCGGACAAGGGCATTCAGTACAGTATCAGGGCTTTTGGCAGATTTTTGAAGGAATCCTGCACGGAAGAACAAAGAAAGGATATCGTATATGTCATTGCCGGACAGTATCACCCGGGTTTTGTAAAGGCCAGCAGCGGGAAAGATTACGAAGGATATCAAGCGATACTAAAAAAGGCCTTGGAAGAATCGGGGTTGAGATGGTGTAAAACAAAAGAGCTCGCAGGAACAGATTACAGCCTCTTCGATGTCGTTTTTCTTGATACTTTTCTGGATGAGAGCGCCCTGTTAAAACTTTATGGTGCTACCAATGTTATGCTACTACCGTACCTCAATATGCAGCAGATTTCCAGCGGTGTGCTGGCGGACACGGTCGGGGCAGGCAGGGTGGCGGTAACAACAAAGTTCAGGTATGCCCTTGAATTGATTCATTCAAATAAACGCTGTCCCGACGGTATGGTGGTTGGCAGACACGCCCGCGGTGTATTAGTAGACCCCGGCGAACCCTCAGTCGAGCAAATTGCAGAGGCACTCGATTATCTGGTCTTTAATCAGAATGAACGCCTTATGATGGAGAAACAGGCTCACCAGAGAGGTTATCAAATGAGATGGTATAATAGTGCCTGGGGATTATTGCAGCATATTGACTTCGTCAATGAGCAAAAAGAAATAGTAACCGGAAGGGGAGTAAAATTCAAAAGGGAAAAGACATCGGTGCTTAATAAAAGATATGAAGAAAGAACATCAAAGTGATGACATGACGATGGGAAACCCGTAAGTGTCAGATTAAGCTGCACCGCCCGAGTTGGAGTGGCTGAGGATAAGCATAAATGGATTCTTCGTTGGTTTTCAGTTCGGATTTTTATACTTGGGTTGTATTGCCGTTCCTTATTTTCATGGCAAGAATTGCTGACGTGAGCATAGGGACAGTCCGGGTGATATTTATCTCGAGGGGGTTAAAATACCTGGCGCCGATTGTGGGGTTTTTCGAAGTGCTTATCTGGCTTCTGGCTATAGGTCAGATTATGAAGAACCTATCGAATCCGGCCTGCTATATTGCTTGCGCAGGGGGATTTGCGATGGGCAATTTCGTTGGGATGCGGATTGCGGAGAAATTATCGCTGGGGCTAGTTCTTATACGCGTTGTTACAGAGAAAGACACTTCGGCACTGGTGGAACATCTTAAATCTGCCAATTATGGAGTGACCAGCATTGATGGGCATGGTACAGCAGGCGAGGTAAAATTAGTCTTTACAGTCGTGCCCAAGCAAGCGGTCCGGAGTATAATCGGACTAATCAAGAGGTTCAACCCCAAGGCGTTCTATTCGATAGAAGAAGTGAGCTTGGTCGAAAAGGGTATATTTCCAGATAAGAAGAGCGGAGATTTCTTCGGTTTAGCGAGGCTCTTTTGGCCATTTCGGAAGGGCAAATAAATTTTAGGAGAGGTCTATGAGCAAATACTTAAGGCGCGAGCTTTTTCAGCGGTACCCTGGCAATCCGATTTTGTCGGTGGAGGACTGGCCATACGGGGCCAATTCTGTTTTTAACGCGGCGGCAGCGGAGGTCGATGGGAAGGTGCTGCTGCTTGCGCGGGTCGAGGACTTCAGGGGGATTTCGCATTTGACGGCGGCGAGGAGCGACGACGGAATAAGCAACTGGCAAATAAGCAAAGGGCCGGCGTTAAAGCCAGAGCCAAAAAAATATCCGGAAGAGATGTGGGGGATAGAGGACCCGCGGATAACGTGGCTTGAGGATATGAAGAGGTGGGCGATATGTTATACGGCGTATTCAAGAGGGGGGCCGTTAGTTTCGCTGGCGACGACGAGGGATTTCAAAAAGTTTGAACGTATAGGACCAGTTATGCCGCCGGAGGACAAGGACGCGGCACTATTTCCTGTGAAGTTCAAGGGGCTTTGGGCTATGCTGCATCGACCAGTTCCAGCGCTTTTTGGCGCTCATATATGGATATCCTTCTCTCCCAACCTTAAGCACTGGGGCGAGCATCGTAAGATAATCCAGGCCAGAGAAGGAGGATGGTGGGACGCGAACAAGATTGGGTTGTGCGCACCGCCTATGGAGACGAAGGAAGGATGGCTGATTCTGTATCACGGGGTGCGAATGACGGCGTCGGGGTCAATTTATCGATTGGGGCTTGTGTTGTTAGATTTGGAAGAGCCGACGAGGGTCATTCGGCGCAGCGATGAATGGATTTTCGGGCCGAAGACACCATACGAGCGTGAAGGCGATGTAGATGATGTTGTGTTTCCGTGCGGATGGATAAAAAAAGATAAAAAAGTTTTTATGTATTACGGCGCCGCTGATTCGCGTATTTGTCTTGCAACGGCTGATTTTAGTGAAGTGGTCGAATTTATTCTCAAGTGTCCCTGCGGGGATTATACAGATTAGAATACGAAAGAGATGACAGGCACTAAAGATTCAAATCGTATAGGAAGGAACAGCAAGTGTGCCGTTATTGTAGCTCATCCTGATGATGAAACTTTATGGGCAGGGGGGACAATACTGCTGCATCCTGATACTAACTGGACTATCATAACAATTTGCAGAAAAAGTGACATGGACCGCGCACCGAGGTTCTTTCGCTGCCTTGAAGCACTTAATGCTGCCGGAGCTATGGGTGATTTTGATGATGGTCCGCAGCAGAAACCTCTAAATCTGAAGGAGGTTCAACGCGAAATTGTGGCTATGCTGCCATCCAGGCGATTTGATTTGATAATAACACACAGCCGGCAGGGTGAATACACACGTCATCTAAGACATGAAGAAACAGCCGGTGCGGTATTCGCACTATGGAAAAGTAAAGAAATTTCGGCTGGACAACTTTGGCAGTTTGCTTATAAAGATGATGGTGGAAAGTACCTGCCAAAGGCTGTCGAGGACGCGGATATAGTGAACGAGCTGCCTAAGGAGATATGGCGGAAGAAATATGAGATAATTACCGAGATTTATGGCTTCGCACCGGATAGTTTTGAGGCAATGGCCACACCTCAACAGGAGGCATTCTGGTGTTTAAAAGGAGTCGAAGGATGAAAAACAGCAGCTTTAGGAGTGAACGAAGATGAAAGTGCTTATGCTTTACGATTACCCGCCTTCGCCGGCAGGGTTGGCTACGCAGGGACACCTGCTTCACAGAGGTTTGGAGCAGATTGGGGTTGATGTGCACTCGGTTGATTTTGAATCTGACCAGGAAAAGGAGTGGTATTATCGATGGTTCAAGCCTGATATTGTAGTGGGAGTTGGATACTGGGGCCACACACCTTATCTTGTACAGCATCCTCAGGAACATGGTCTTCAGCCGGTGCCCTGGCTGGTCGCGGATGGCTATCTGGCCAATTATCATGAGGTGCTTGATAAACTGCCTTTAATCCTTGTTACCTCAAGATGGGTCAAGGATGTATATATCAGAGACGGTCTTAGCGGCAAAAATATAGAAGTTCTTCCGGTCGGCTGTGATACCGATTCTTTTGCTCCACGGGATAAAAATGACCCTAAAGTGTCTGTGGTACGTGAGGCTCTTGGTGTAACACCTGACCAGATAATGATTCTGACAATAGGAGGAGACGCCACCAGCAAAGGTGCTCAGGAGGTTATGCACGCTCTGTCGCTGAATATCGCCAAAATTCCCAGCGGCTGGAAATATGTGTGCAAGGTGTGGCCTCAGCCGCGTACTGAGGCGCAAAACCAGATGGACATGCAGTTAGCGACCCAGCTCGGTATCAACAAGAATGTCGTGTATACAACAGGTGTAATGAGCCGGAATTTTATGCCGTACCTGCTGGCTGCCTGTGATATTTATGCAGCCCCTTCGAGACTGGAAGGCTTCGGAATGACTCAGGTCGAAGCGAATGCCTGCGGCAAACCGGTAATCGGTATCAAGGCAATGGGAATGCTTGATACAATGGTTCATGGAGAAACAGCGTTATTGGCTGAGGTGGCTCAGGAAGTGCATATCAAGGAAACTATCGTTGGTGATGAGGCTGGTTTCGGGCCCAGACACAGACACATTTTCAAAGAACCGAGAGTTGTAGACTATCGAGCCAGCGTTCACGATATCGCAGATTATCTTATGCGCCTGATGACAGATGCCAAACTCAGAAAAAGAATGGGTGAAGCCGGCAGGAAACGTGTCGTCGAAAATTATGACTATCGTGTTGTAGCAAAAAGGTTTGTTGAAATTGTCTCAGATAAGCTGGGTGTTTCTTGAGTCTGAACAAGAAAGAAAAATCATTAATCGCCAGAGCCAAAGAAGCTGCTATCGGAGTTCTCCTTCATAATTCTCACGGTTGCAGGGGACTTCCGAGAGCTGCGGGCTGGGGCTATCCTGAACCGTATACGCGGGACCTATTAATATCATCACTCGGAATTTTGATTTCCGGCAATGTTAAACTTATTGCTTCACTCAAACGCGTTCTTACAGAATTGGCTTGCAACCAAAGCCCGCACGGCCACATTCCATCTCTTGTTAGCGACCCTGAGGACCGCGGAGCCAGTGATACAACGCCGCTGTTTTTAATGGTTATGGCATTGTATAGGAAAACGACGGGTGAATACGACTTTTTGGAATCAGCTGTAAATAAGTCGCTTACATGGATGGAGTACCAAAGTCCCTCAGACCGTGGACTCGTGGGACAGCTTCCGACGAGTGATTGGCGGGACGAACAATGGGTCTTAGGATTCGGTCTGTATGTGAATACCATTGTTTACACATATTTGAGACTGTTTGATAAAAATGAACAGGCTGAAGAAATCAGAGAGCTTATGGATAGATTTGCTATCACGCGGGAGAGACAAGAAAGACATGTTCATGAAGGTCTTGTCCTCAGACGCAAACCTTACTACGCCTTGTGGTCGTATAAAGTACATAAAAGTGAGCGGTTTGACCTTTTAGGCAATAGCCTGGCTATTCTTTCGGGGATTGCTTCTCCTACAAGAACTCGGTCGTTATTATCGTGGATAGAAAAAGAATCGGAGGCTCTTCGTAAAAATGGCGACTTGGCTGTAGGTTTGCCACCGAGCTTCTTCCCTTACATCAAGCCCGGTGACTCTGATTGGCATCCGCGCTATGAGAAATACAACCCGCCGGGCGAATACCACAATGGCGGCGTCTGGCCTTTTATCTGCGGATTTTATGTGGCTGCACTCGTTGCTGCAAAAAGATATCGACTTGCTGAAGAAAAGCTAACTTGTTTTACCGAGCTTATTAAACCTGCGCGGCATGCTGACGTTGAATTTGGCTTTAATGAGTGGTTAAGAGCGCAGGACGGCACGCCACAGGGTGAAGACTGGCAAAGCTGGTCTGCTGCTATGTATTTGTATGCTGCAGATTGCGTTGAAAAAGGGAATACGCCTTTTTTCAATGAGCTGCGGAGTTGCTGATTAGCTGCCGTGAACAGAGAGAGGAGTCGAGCTTTTCAGGAATTGGGGGTCTTTAATCTTTAGCTTGTGAAACGATGCCGGCCGCTGTCTGTAGGCCGGTAGCCACTTCGGGGATGATTCCTTTGCGGACATAAATCGGATGCACCAAACGGCGTATATGAGGCAGTTGCTTTGATAAGAGTAGCATCACAACAATGCTTAAAAGCCCACTTAGCAGGAGGGTGTGTGGCGCACCGAGTTTCTCGGCGGCGAATCCTGCCAAGAGACTACCCAGCGGCGCCGTGCCTATAAATGCCATCACATGAAGGCTCAGCACCCGGCCACGCTTGTCGTCGTCAACTATCGTCTGGAGAATTGTATTTATCGCGGCTGCCTGTACCATTATTCCGAAACCAGGCAGAGCCACTAGCAAAAGCGACAGCCACAAATTTCGTGAAAACGAAAATCCAATGACTCCCGCTGCAAAGATACCCGCTGCAAAAAGCACGGCTTTCTCAATGCCCTGAACAGTTTTTCGCCTCGCAAGAAAAATTGCGCCCACGAAAGCTCCGATTCCAACAGAGCCTGAAAGAAAACCCAGTGTTCTGGGCCCGCCATGCAGGATGCTCTTTGCGAAAACCGGCATCAAAACCATATACGGCATCGCTATAAGACTTATCATCGCCATGTACATCAGGACCGACCTTATAGGCGCAAAACCAAATGAATAGGATAGACCGTCCTTTATTCCGGCAAACACCGGACCAGAGTGTTTTGGTCCGCCGGAACGAGTGAGTCTCATAGCTGCGAGGGCGTAAATAACAGCCAGAAAACTTACACCATTGAGAAAGAAACAAGCGGTTTCACCAACCAAGCCTATCACAACACCTGCTATCGGAGGGCCTATCAGTCTTGCCATATTAAAAATAAGCGAATTGAGCGCAATAGCGTTTGGCAAATCTCCCTCATCATCAACTATCTCGTAGACAAAGGCCTGTCGGGCCGGCATATCAAATGCGTTAATCAGCCCCATAAAAATACTTAGCAGAATAATTCGCATCAGCGTTATACTTTCGAAGGCAACTATCGCAGTCAGCAGAAATGCCTGTATCATCGCCAGGACCTGTGTGGTTATAACTATTCGCCGTCGAGGCCAGCGGTCTGCAAGCGCACCTCCAATCGGAGCACCGAAAAACACAGCTATCTGACTGCAGAACGGCACCAGCCCCAGGTAAAATGCCGAGCCGGTTAGTCTGTACACCAGCCATCCTATCGCCGTCTGCTGCATCCAGGTGCCGATAAGCGACGTCCCCTGGCCGACAAAGAAAAGCCTGTAATTCCTATGTTTCAAGGCCCGCAGCATTAGTTTTAAACCGTTTTTTTGCTGCGAACCATTATTATTCACTGCCATTTTTCATCCTATGCTTTGGTAACTGGTGAATGGTAACTGCTTATCATAAAACTAATAACTTAAAACTAAAAGCTCAAAACTATGGAATTCATCAATTTTACATTTTTAGCTTTACATTTTCAGCTCCTTCTGACCAATTACCCTTCGGAAAGACCCTTGACGCCGGTCACAACGTCGGTAAAGTAGTGGCCAGAAGCGCTGCCGGGCGGGCAGATTTCAGAAAAGGAAAAATTTAAACAAGGTTTGGAAGGATTGATTCAATGGCAAAACATACCAGACTCGAAGTTCTGACAGCGATGAAGCAGATAGGCTTAGTACCCGTATTTTACGATGCCGATTTCCAGACAGCTAAAAATGTCGTTAATGCCTGTGCGGATGGAGGTGCGAAGGTAATAGAATTTACCAACAGAGGCGAGAGAGCGATTAACGTGTTTACAAAGCTTGCTGAATACAGGGATAAGGAAAGACCCGATTGTCTCTTAGGAGTTGGTTCTGTCTGTGACGCACCTACCGCGGCAATGTACATAGCGGCAGGCGCTGATTTTGTGGTGGGGCCTCTTTTGGATGAGGATATAGCTAAGCTGTGCAACAGCAGAAAAATCCCATATAGTCCCGGCTGCGGCAGTGTTACCGAGATTCATAAGGCTCATATTCTCGGCGTCGAGATTGTGAAGATTTTCCCCGGCGACAGTGTCGGCGGCGCCAACTTTGTCAAGGCTGTCCGAGGTCCCTGCCCGTGGACGGAAATTATGCCTACCGGCGGCATTTCGCCAACGAAGGAAAGTCTTTCCGAGTGGTTCTGTGCAGGCATTGCCTGTGCAGGTATGGGCTCAAAACTGATAACCAAAGAGCTTGTTGCTGCTAAAGACTGGGCCGGCATAACAAAAAAGGTCAGAGAAACAATCCAACTGATAAAACAAGTCAGAGGAGGTAAATAAAATGTCGACACTTAAACTCAGAGCGGAATCGGATTGTAAATACGACATCCTTTCTTTAGGCGAGGTAATGATTCGTCTCGACCCGGGTGACGACCGAATCCATACGGCACGTACATTTCGTGTCTGGGAGGGCGGCGGCGAGTATAACGTCGCAAGGGGTTTAAGACGCTGTTTCAATAAACGGGCAGCGATAGTTACTGCCATACCGGATAACCCTGTCGGCAGACTGCTTGAGGATTTGATGCTTCAGGGCGGAGTATCTCTTGAATACATCAGGTGGGTGCCGTTCGACGGTATAGGCAGACAGGTTCGTGTGGGTCTGAACTTCACGGAAAAAGGCTTCGGCGTCAGGGCCGCCAAGGGCTGTTCCGACAGAGGCCATTCCGCTGCATCACAACTGAAGAAAGGCGATATCAACTGGGAAAAGATATTCGGCCAAGACGGCATTCGCTGGTTTCATACCGGAGGAATCTTCGCAGCTCTTTCAGAAACTACCGCTGATGTAATTATCGAAGCTGTAAAAGCTGCCAAGAAACACGGCACAATAGTTTCCTACGACCTGAACTATCGGCCGAGCCTTTGGAAATCCATCGGCGGAAAAGAAAAGGCACGGGAAGTCAACCGCAAGATTGCCCCTTATATTGATGTGATGATGGGTAACGAAGAAGATTTCACTGCCTGCTTAGGTCTTGAGGTGCCCGGCCTTGATGAGCATCTTTCCAACCTTGACCCGTCCAACTTCAAGAAGATGATAAAGCAGGCCGTCAAGGAGTTCCCGAATTTCAAGGCTGTGGCTACTACTCTCAGAAATGCCAGGACCGCCTCGATTAATGACTGGGGCGCTATTCTCTACACCGGTGGCCAATTCTACGAGGCGACGCTGAGAGAAAATCTGGAGATTTATGACCGCGTAGGCGGCGGTGACAGTTTTGCTTCAGGCCTTATCTATGGCTTGATGGAAGGTAAAGAACCGAAAGCTGCGGTTGAATATGGCGCTGCTCATGGAGCACTCGCAATGACTACGCCGGGCGATACGACAACGGCAAGTCTCTCTGAAGTCGAGAAGGTAATGGGTGGCGGCACCGCGAGAGTAGACAGATAGGCCGTACAGTACGTTAACAAGGCTCAGAAAATTAAGGGCAGGAAGGAGTGAATAAAATGGCATTGTTGTTGGGGTATGATGTCGGAAGCTCGTCGATAAAGGCAACATTGATGGAGGCAGAGACCGGCAGGGTGCTTGCGGCGGTGGTGATGCCGGAGAGAGAGCTGGAAATCATCGCGAAAAAACCCGGCTGGGCAGAACAGCATCCGCAGACCTGGTGGGAAAATGTTGTAGCCGCAACGCAGAAGATAAAGACCCTGACAAACTTTGCCGCAGGAGAAGTAAAAGCAATCGGTATATCATATCAAATGCACGGCTTGGTGATTGTCGACAAGAACTACGAGGTGCTTCGGCCGGCCATAATCTGGTGCGACAGCAGGGCGGTTGAAATCGGGCGAAAGGCGCTAAAAAGTATTGGCGAGCGAAATTGCCTCGCTCACCTGTTGAACTCGCCGGGAAACTTTACGGCTTCAAAGCTCAAATGGGTTAAGGACAATGAGCCGAAGATTTTCTCTAAAATCTACAAGATGATGCTCCCAGGTGATTATGTCGCAATGAAAATGACCGGCGAAATCAGGACTACGCCTTCCGGCCTTTCGGAAGGCATAATGTGGGACTTTAAGAAACAGGCGCTTGCCGATTTGGTCCTGGATAATTACGGGATATCGCCTGACCTTATCGCTGAGACCGTCCCGACCTTCTCATATCAGGGTGAACTTACCAGTGATGCCGCAAATGAACTGGGACTGAAAGCTGGAACCGTCGTTTCATACAGGGCAGGCGACCAGCCGAACAATGCACTGTCGTTGAATGTTCTTAACCCCGGCGAGATAGCGGCTACCGCGGGCACATCGGGTGTCGTTTACGGTATTACGGCTGAAACAAAGTTCGACACCAAATCGAGGGTCAACACGTTCGTCCACGTCAATCACGCGCCGAAAAAGCCCAGATACGGAGTGCTGCTGTGCGTTAACGGCACAGGTATTCTCAATAGCTGGCTCAAGCACAATACCGGCTCAGTAGATTACCCGCAAATGAATGCACTGGCGGGAAAAGCGCCCGTTGGTTCAGAAGGCCTTGTCATTCTTCCTTACGGGAATGGTGCGGAACGAACACTGGAGAATCAAAATATCGGTGCTTCAATTCACGGCCTGAGCTTCAACATCCACAACAGGTCTCACCTGTTGCGGGCTGCTCAGGAAGGTATCGTTTTTGCGCTTAACTATGGCATTGAGATAATGCGCAAAGTTGGTGTCAAGGCCAAGAAAGTTCGGGCCGGCCATGCGAATATGTTTCTAAGTCCGCTTTTTGCTGAAGCATTTGCGACGGTTACAAAATCTGTCGTCGAGCTTTATAACACCGATGGCTCACAGGGGGCTGCTCGCGGCGCTGGAATCGGCGCAGGTATTTACAAAGGGCCGGAACATGCCTTTGTAGGCCTGACGCCCGTTAAAACAATCGAGCCAAACAAAAAGTTTTTCTCTGCCTATGGCGAAGCATACAATAACTGGGAAACCGTTCTGAAAAAACAACTATAAGGTGGCAGATTTATTATGAAAATCCTGTTGAGCTGGCTTTGTGACTACATCGAAACAGGCCTTGATACCGTTGAGATCGCTGATATTTTAAGCAATCTGGGGTTGCCTTACGAGGGGATTGAATCCATCGGGGGCGACGCTGTAATAGATGTTGAGGTTACCTCCAATCGTGGCGATTGTCTCAGCTATATCGGCATTGCCCGCGAATTGGCGGCAGCGACAGGCAAAGAGCTGAAAATACCTGCTGCCAAGCTTAAAGAGTTACAGAAAGATGTTACTAAATTTGCGAGCGTTGAGATAACAGCGGCGGATTTATGCAGCAGATACACCGCCCGCATTATTGAGGATGTCAAAGTAGGACCGTCGCCGGCCTGGCTCAAAAAGCGTCTCGAGGCAGTCGGAATGCGCAGCGTCAATAATGTCGTTGATGCGACTAATTATGCGATGTTAGAGACCGGGCAGCCGCCGCACGCCTTCGACTACGATAAAATCGCCGAGGGGAAGATAATAGTTCGAAAGGCACTTGCCGGCGAACGCATTGTCAGTATCGATGGCTCAAAATGTAACCTTGACCCTGATATGTTGATTATCGCCGATGCCCGGCGGCCTGTTGCCATAGCAGGTGTTATGGGTGGTCTGGATACCGAGGTTAGCGAAAACACAAAAACAATTCTTTTGGAGGACGCCTGGTTTGACCCTGTCAGTGTTCGTACCACATCCAGACGGCTTGGCCTGCCTTCGGAAGCAGCTTTTCGTTTCGAACGTATTGTCGATATTGAACAAATCGACTGGGCCTCCAGACGCACCGCTGAGCTGATTACTCAAGTTGCAGGCGGCAAAGTAGTCAAAGGTCTAATCGATGTCTACCCCGGCAGACCATCGCAAAAGCAGGTAACGCTTCGGCTTTCACGCCTGAATAAGCTGCTCGGCATCGAGATACCATCTAAAGAGGTGGTAACGATTCTTGCAAGGCTGAAATTTAATCCACAACAAAAGAATGATTCGATAGTCTGCACGGTGCCTTCCTGGCGCAGCGACGTTTACCGCGAGGTTGACCTGATTGAGGAGGTTTGCCGGGTTCACGGCTACAATAAGATACCGACGCAGCGCAAAATACAGATTGAAGTTGTGCCGGCCGGTGCCCGTCAGAAATTGTTGCAGGCAGTCGGAACATATCTTAACGGCTGTGGCTTCTATGAAACAATTAGTGTTGGTTTCGTCGATGGCTCCATCGCTGAGTTTTTTGTGGTTTCCGACGTTAAGCAGCATCTGGCGGTAAAAGACGAATCGCGCAAAGGTGCGAATCTGCTCCGGCAGATGCTGATAGGTTCGTTGCTTGGCGTTTTGAAAACCAACCTTAATCTCGGCAACAGTCCCTGCAGGATATTTGAAATCGCCGATACTTTCGTGCCGACCGCTGATGCTGCTCTACCAGTTGAGAGAACCAGGCTGGCTTTGGTTTGCGACAGTAACTTTCGAGATTTGCGGGGCGTCGTTGAAGGGCTGATAACCAACATCGACAGGGATGCACAGGTGGTTTTTGTCCCCACAGAACAAATATGGGCTCAGACTGCCGCAGAGATAATAGTCAACGGCAGCAGTATCGGTGTTGCCGGCATTATCTCGAACCGGCTTAGAGATAAGTTTGACTTTGAGAATGTAATTCCCTGTGCCGCGGAACTGGAATTTGAGGCGCTCTTGGCGTTGCAGAGTAAGGAACTAAAGGTTAAACCCATTCCAAGATTCCCTGCAATAGTACGCGACCTGTCGTTGATTGTAGATGAGCAGGTTCGTTGGGCTGATATTGTTGAGGCCGTGAACAGAAAGACCTCGGCCGAGCTGGAACAAATCTGCTTTGTCGGCATATACAGGGGAGAGGTTATCCCCGCGGGCAAAAAGAGTGTTACGCTTTCACTCAGGTTCAGGGACCAGGACGGAACGTTGACGCATGAGTCGGTCGACCGCCTTGAAGCTGATATTATCGCTGAGCTGGCGAGGGCCGTCGGTGCCGAGCTGCGAACGGCGTAACTGCCGATGTACGCCGCTTAATTCATATCGGCGATACGGCGCGCCACAGGAAAACAAAGCCGCCAGCGTAAGCAACCGGTCAATTCATCATTCTTTGAGACGCAAATATCCCCTGACTATCTGGTAGACCACGAAAATAGCGGCCAATGCTATCACGCCACTTGTACCAACCCAACACCCAATAGCTATAGCTACAACTATTGCAAGAATGATGTAGCCGAGCATCATAAAGGCAAGTTTAAGGGAGTCAACTGTACCGGCATACTTCCAAGTTCCAACTATAGCTACTCCCAAGACCCAAACATAGAATGCAATGGCTTCAACCGAGAATAATTCGACTGCAACTGTGTCCTCAGTACCCATTGTCGATAACCCTCAATCAACTTTTATGTTAATACTGCTATGGATTACAAATCTGGCAACGACGAAGTTGACCGCATACTTCTTTTTCTGCCCAACCCTCAAGTTCCCTTTTGTCTAATGAACAAATTTTAATGTAACCTGTTGTCGTCCAATTCGTTCTTGTAGGGGTGCTTATTGTCCAACAGTTAGCACGATGAAGTATGAGATAATCCGGAGAAGGATGCAGATAACTATTCACCACAAGACCGTTTGGATTTTGAGTTAGCCAACGCAAATACGCTTTATCATCGTTGACAAAAATATCCAGCTTATAATTTTTTGTGTCCATAATTTCAACTCCTTCCCAAAATGATGATTTTTTAGAATCCCGTTTTACTGTTAAACCCAGAGCCTCCATAATTATTGACGCTGTTTCTGTTCCTGTATCCTTTTCGCCGGTTAAAAAAGTGTAGACTGTACGCTGCGGTACTTTGTGTCTGACCATATTTGAGACTTGATAGATAGTCAGATGCAATTTTGACATTTCTTCTAATATCGAGGCTCTTATTTTTCCCATAAGCATACTATTGCACTTTTAGGCAATAGTATCAAGGGTTTTTTCAGATTTTTTGCATTTTCTCGCAGTTTTTGCCAATTTTTCGCAATTTTGCACACCAACTTGTGCATTTGGTCGCGCCAAAACCCCGTTTTAAACCCAAAAACCAACATCACCCCCCTAAAAGACACCCCCAAATTTTGTGTTTTTCACAATTTTGGATGACTTCAGGTTTAATTGCCGGTTGCTTATACTCCCGACTCTGTTTGTGTGCGATTGCCTTGAAGAAAAATACCGAAAAATCACATTCACTGTTTCAAAGCTGCTATTATGCTGGCTGCGTTGAAAAGGGAGTGGATAAAGATAGGTCGAAACAAAGAGCCGCTCTTTTCATAAGCATATCCCATAGACATCGAAAGTGCCAGCAGCGCCGGCCAATGCGCTGCATCTGCGTGTGTTACTGCGAACACACCTGAACATATCAGGATTGCAGGCCAGGGCTTTGCCACAAGGCTGCGCAGCCAAGACTGAAATAAACCTCGAAAGAGCATCTCTTCAAACACAGGCACAACCGCCACAGCCGTAATAGCAATCAGCGCTCTAACGGACCATTGCGGATACTGTGTTATCAGTTTGAGTTCCTCGTGTTGCTGCAGGTTAAAGTTCTGGCCCCAGATTAGTCTTCCGAAGAAAACGGTCAGCACAACCATCAGCATTACGAGCGGCCAGACCGAGAGCAGATTGACCGCCGCCGCGATGAGGTCCCTATGGATTGTTTTTGGATTCAGGCCGAAGCCTCGCAGCCTCCGTGCAAAATGGGCGTTGGCCAGGAGAAGGATAACCGCTATTGCCAAAACAGCGCCGATGCACAGAATAACGTTGTCCAGAAAAGCGCGCTGCCAGTCAGGCAAATTGACCAGAATCTTTCCTGTTATCGTTGCTGTAATCGAAACAGATGCGACCCAGATAAGCAGGGGGACAAACGGTACGTATCCGGGCATATTATTCCGGCGAGGTATCGAATCGGCCAAAGCATTTTTGCCCAGAGATGTCCTCAGCAGCCAGATACCAAGCAATAAGGTCCCAGCCGCCAAAACAACAAAGTCAGCGGTTGTGATATAGTCGCTCAATCCCTGGTGGGCCTGTCGAATCCACTGCTCTATCGTCTCAAAGGTATTCATTGTGCATATTTATCCGCCTGCGGCGGATTTACTCTATCGCAACCTTGAAAACCAGCGCCTCTTGTATTACATTGGTAGGACCTTTTCAAGGAAAATGGATTATGGATATATTCCGCATCGAGGGCCCCGTTACGCTTCGCGGCTCGGTCAGGATAAACGGCTCGAAGAATGCTTCCTTGCCAGTGATGGCGGCTGCCATTTTATCGGCTGGCAAATCTGTCCTGAAAGGCGTTCCGAATCTTTCTGATATTTTTGTTTTTGGCAAGCTGCTGGGACAATTAGGCTGTAAAATCAGCAAGACCCCAGCCGGCCACTTGTGTGTAGATGCGACCGTAATTGACAATCCCATCGGCGAATATGAAATTGTCCGCAGGATGCGAGCCAGTATCTGCATACTCGGCCCGCTGCTTGCCCGCTGCGGCAGGGTGGAGGTCTCGATGCCCGGCGGCTGTGCAATCGGCGATAGACCTGTTAATATTCACCTGCACGGCCTTAAGCAGCTCGGGGCGGAAATTCACCTTAGGAACGGCTATATCGTAGCCGAGGCGCCGCGAGGCCTGGTCGGCAGGGAGATATTTCTCGGCGGACCGTTCGGCTCAACCGTCCTCGGCACCGCAAACATCTTGACGGCTGCAACGCTGGCAAAGGGCAAAACCATTATCGAATCAGCCGCCTGCGAGCCGGAAATAACCTATCTGGCGAACTGCCTTAACAAGATGGGCGCTAAGATTACCGGTATCGGCTCACCCCGGCTGACTATCGAAGGAGTCAGGCAATTGCAGCCGGTTGAGTTCGAGATAATCCCGGACCGAATCGAAGCCGGCACTTTTATGGTCGCCGCTGCCATAACAAAAGGCGAGCTTAAACTGGAAAACTGTCGGCTCGGAGATATGATGGCCGTCGTTGATAAGTTGAGAAGCATCGGCGTAACAGTCGAGTCAGCAGATGACGGCTGCATTGTTTCACGGACCGGCCCGATAACACCCATCGATGTTACCACTCAGCCATATCCGGGTTTTCCTACCGACCTTCAGGCACAGTTTATGGCACTTTTAGCGCTGGCTGATGGCAACAGCATAATAATCGAGAAGGTCTTTCCCGACAGGTTTATGCATGTAGCTGAGCTGAACCGGATGGCTGCAAATCTTCGCAAAGAAGGGCCGGCTGTTATTGTCGCAGGCGTAAAGAAGCTGATTGCTGCCCCTGTAATGGCTTCGGACCTGCGGGCGTCAGCGGCGCTGGTGTTGGCCGGCCTGGCTGCTGAGGGCACCACCATTGTAAACAGGGTCTATCACATCGACCGCGGCTACGAAAAAATCGAGCAAAGGTTGAATCCAGCCGGTGCAAAAATCCGCCGTGAAAATGTCGGATATGTTTAAGTTCAAAGGGGGGCTTTTACACGAAGGAGTTGAATTCTTGCATCAAAAGCGCGAGCAAAAGAGGGGAATTTTCGCATCAAACGCGCATGTTGGGTGAAAAAAATGCAAAAAATTGTAAAAAATTTGCAAAAATTTCAAAAAAATGCAAAAAAATTACAAAAATTGCACCGTTTTGATCCTATCTTGGGCAATGATTGAAGTACCCCCTCGCGCATTTGGTTTAACTGACCCCGCTCAAGCGCCGCGGTGGCTTCAATCGAGAAATTAGTCACAAACGCGCAGGTAAAATAAAGGAATTTTCGTCACAAAAGCGCGAGCGAAATAAGGAAATTTTCGCATCAAACACGCTGGCGGAGTAAGGGAATTTTCGCAACAAACTCGCAAGTATTTTTGGTCTTCTTTTGACACTGATTGACACTGTAACATCTTTGGGAAAATTTCAGTAGGTGGTAATACCACCTAGCGCAGATAAAAAACAAAAATCTTTTTAGATGTGGATTCTGCGCAGGACGAGTTTTGCTAACGGCTGTCCCGTGAGGGACGCTGCGTGGTTGGTGCCGAAGGCTGGTCTCAATTTATTATTGGGGTGGACTTCCTTCGACTGGCTCAGGACAGGTCTCGATGACGGATATGGGATATAAAACTCTTCTATAAACCGGCACATAAATGGGGGCAGATTGTTTCGGGACACCTGCGGTGTCGTTACCGCATGTCTGGGGCCTCGTGTCGTTCGAGACAAGTATTTAATTTAGGTCCGATATTTACGGCGGGTCGGAAAACGTTGCCCTTATATAAGGTTGTATTGCCTCAGATGACCATAATATATGCAGTGGTTTGGGTATTTTCCGCCTTAGTAGGAGGAGGGGGAGTTATATCCGATATTTTCTCGTCCCAATAAACAGTCTGTGGGGGGAAATGCCGACTTTTTTGACTAATTGTGAACTATAGATAACTGACTACAGCGATCTCAGGAGGTTTTTGAGTGTCTTTGGGAGTTTCAGTTATTGCCTTGAGTAGTAAACCCCTTAACCGGGCCAAAAGAGATGAAGCGAAAGACCTGAAGAAACTTTACGGCAGAATCAATGCTGTCAAAAAATGGTGAAGTAAGTTTCCAATTGCAGAATACCTTATTTTAGGAGGTAACAATTATGTTCATACAAAAACGAATTGTAAATCGATTTTTTGTATTTTTGTTGATGTTATGGCTGATTTCCGGTTTTGGTTTGCAAGCACTCGCAAGGGAAAAAGACCCAAATGAGCAAACCAGTTTATCCGAAGGGCTTCATAAAGAAAATGCAGATGGTAACCTGCCTGCAGGGTCTGAGCACAAAAAAGACTCTCGCGGGTGGACGGGTCGTTTGTTCGGCCCAATACTAAAATACTCTCCGGAGTATGGTTTCGACATTTTGGATATTCGACGTGGTCTCAAGGGCAAGATTTCGGTCGACTTAAGCACTACGGTCCAGAGCAAACATATGTGGCACGGCTTTGACCTGTATAATAACCACGGGGTCGTTATGCCTGCGGTTGGTGTAACTCTGGGTGATTCGGGTTTCAGCGGAAAATACATACGTGCTTATCCCACAGGGAGCGGTCTCGAAAAATTTGTTCAGTCTCTCTATGCAGTTTTCTACACAGGCACTTTCCTGAAAGATACACCTTACGTCACTAACTTCACTACCAACTACTTCTATTACGGCATGCCGGAGTTCATGCGGCGTAAGAATGATTTGCAGGAGGTTGGCATAAGCTTTTCTTGGCCAAAGCTCTTAGGTAACAGTGGTCTGATGCCTAACTACTACTTTGGAATGCTGTGGCCGACCAGAAGCAATACCAATCTTAAAGGAAGTGAGGGCTTCATTCACGTTTTCGGTTTAGCGTATGACCTTAATGCACCTAATTTCTGGGGCGTTGGTAAGGGTCAGACTTTCAGACTTTCCAGCGATATAACCTATAACGACGGCTTCGGTTGTGGTGCTGACCATGATTGGTCCCATGTTGTTCTTGGTGCCAGTACAAACTTCGGATTTGGCAACTTGACGTTTACACCTTTTGTAAACTATCAAATCTCCATGGATGACTCTGTTAATAAAGAGAACGAACTCTGGTGCGGTGTGAACGCAACCTACAGGTTCTAAAAATAGACTGCTGGATAAGAGAAGACACAAGGGTCAAAAAAATGAAGACAAAACATATTTCTATGCGGCAGATACTGATTCTCACCCTGTTGGTTGTGTTTTGTGCGCTTAGTGGTTGTAGCGCAAAAAAACAAAAGGTGTATCGGGTGGGTATTCTGACGAGCTTTGCTCCTATGCTCACTATAGCAGAGGGCTTCAAGGCCGGAATGACAGAGTTGGGTTACGTAGAGGGCAAGAACATCGTTTATGATGTGCAAGTAAAGGACGCTGACCCCGAAGGGGAAAAGCAGACTGTTAAGAAATTTATAAACGATAAGGTTGATTTAATTTTCACTTTTCCAACCGGCGCAAGCGTTACGGCTTATAGGATAGCCCAAGGGACAGGCATCCCAGTGGTTTTTGCTATGTGTGGCGTAGAAGGCAACATTCAGGTAGAGAGCGTACGCCATCCTGGCGGGAATATAACTGGCGTCCGCTTCCCCGGCCCGGACAACGTGATTAGGCATCTGGAGCTTATGATTGAATTGAAGCCACAAACCAAACGAGTTTGGGTAACCTATGACCCATGTTATCCTAACACGCCCATTATGCTGGATGCGTTGCGCTTAGCGGCTTCGTCCAAGGGTATAACCATAGTGGAAGCTTCTCACACTAATGCTGAGGAGGTTCAGGCTGACCTGCAAGCAGTAGCCGCATCGGGCGATATCCCAGATGCTATTCTTCTCTTACCAGAAGCTCTTTCTCAGTCGCCAAGTGGTTCTGGGGTAATGATTAAGTTTGCGAATAAATATCGTATACCGGTTGGCGGCGGCGTGCCCTATACGTTAGACTCCGGTGCTGTGTTTAGTTTTCTTCCTGACGAATTGGAAATGGGCAAAATGGCCGCGCCCTTGGCTGACAAAATCTTTAGAGGCATCCCAGCCGGCGGCACAATTCCGCTCGTAACACCGGAGAATCATCTATGGCTGAATTACAAAGCAGCTCAAGAGCTTGGGTTGACAGTGCCTGAAGGCTTGTTAAGCAGGGCCGATAAAATAATTCGTTAAATTATTATTACTGAAAAAAAGGTGATTAAAATGAATCTAAGTAAGCAAATCAGTTTTAGGCGGCAAATGCTGCTTGCAGCCTTATTGGTTGCGGTTTGCATGTTTTTGAGTAGCTGTAATGAGAAGAAAAACAAGGTGTATCGGGTGGGTATTCTGTCTGGCCTGAATTATATGGCCGATGCTACCAACGGCTTCAAGGCCAAAATGACCGAGTTAGGATATGTCGAGGGCAAGAACATCATCTATGACTTGCAGAAAACGGACTTTGACATGGCCATGTATAAGAGCAGCCTCAAGAAATTTGTGGATGATAAGGTAGACTTGATTTTCGTATTTCCAACCGAGGCATCCATAGAGGCGAAGACAGCAACCCATAGGACCAACATTCCTGTAGTTTTTGCCGTTGCCAATATAGAAGGCACTGGCCTGGTAGACAGTGTGCGCCAACCAGGCGGGAATATTACCGGCGTGCGCTACCCCGGCCCAGACTTGGCGATTAAGCGTTTTGAGATTATGCTGGAGTTAGCGCCCCAGGCCAAAAGAATGTGGATACCCTATCAGCGAGGTTACCCTATTGTAACCAGCCAGTTAGAGGTATTACGTCCTGCAGCCGCATCAGCGGGCGTAACGTTGGAGGAAGCTCCCGCTGACAATGCAGCAGAACTTCGGGCTATTCTCGACGCGCGAAATAAATCGATTGATATTGGCATGGATGCCATACTTGCTCTAGCTGAGCCTCTTTTCGTGACGCCGGATGCTTTTGAAGTAATGGGTAAGTTTGCGGCTGAACACAGGTTGCCCATTGGCGGTGCCTTAATGTTAGTGGGAGGCTATGGGTCTGTTTTTGGCGTCAATATTGACCCCACCAATACAGGCAAACAAGCAGCAATACTGGCTGACAAAATCCTCAGAGGTACCCCAGCCGGCACCATCCCGGTTGTTTCATCCGAGAGTTATTTTGAAATCAATTACAAAGCGGCTCGAGAACTGGGGCTGAAGGTGAGTGAAGGCTTGTTAGGCAGGGCCGATAAGATAATCCATTAAAATGTCGATGATACTTAAAGCAAAAAAAACGAAGGCGTTTAGGAGCTTGCGGGTTACTTTAGCTATTGCTTTTTTAGCCTTGAGTGCGGTTGTCCTGCTAATTGCCAGTAGCTTAAGTATGTATTTCAGCTTCCAAAGCCAGCAAAAACTCATTATTAATGAGCAACGATTCATTGCTCAAAATGCGGCCAATACAGTTAAGAGTTTCGTTCAAGAGAAATTAAGCGAACTAAAGGCGACAGTCCGTTTTGGTAATCTGGTAGATGCCAGTCAAGAAGAGCAGAAAATAGTCCTTGAGCAGTTACTTGGCTTTGACCCCGCCTTTCGCCAGTTGGCCCTGTTAAACGCCCAAAACCAGGAGCTGGCAAAAGTCTCTCGTCTATCAAATTTGGTTTCATACGGATTTATAAAGCGAATCGGTAGCGATACGTTTTCTCAGGTGAACGAGGGAAAAAGGTACATCGGCTCGGTATATATTGATGAAACAACCAGTGAACCAATGGTGATAATGGTTGTTCCGGTCACGGATATCTTTGGCGATTTCAAAGGAACATTGATAGCTGAGGTGAACTTAAAATTCATGTGGGATTTAGTAAGTAGGATAAAGGTTAGTAATAAAGGCCTAGCTTACGTCGTAGACAAACAGGGTAATCTCATCGCTTCCGGTGATATTAGCCGTGTTTTAAAGGGAGAGAATTTAATCTATCTGAAAGAGGTAAATAAATTTGTAAAAGGGGATATATTGACCCATAAAGACAGTGCCAAGGTAGTAAAAGGTATCCAAGGAAACCTGGTTGTGGCTAACCATGCGCATCTTGGCAGGCCTGACTGGGCAGTTGTGGTTGAATCACCGGTTCTGGAGGCATATGAAACTGTAATTACAACACTTATAATATCGGTATTAATTATGCTCCTAAGCTTTGCCTTGGCCATTACATTCGGCGTCTTTCTTTCAGAAAGAATTGCAAAACCAATAATAAGCCTAAGAGATGCTGCTGTTAGAATAGGTGAAGGTAGATTAGACACACAAATAGAAATTAAAAAGAAGGATGAGATAGGAGATTTAGCAGCGGCATTTAACCAGATGACCGAGAACCTGCGGAGGACAACTACATCGATAGATAATCTCAATCTAGAGATAGCCGAGCGCAAGAAGACGGAGGATGCGCTGCGGAAAAGCGAGGAATTTACCAGACGTGTAATCGAGAGCAGTGACGACTGTATCAAAGTTTTAGATTTGGAAGGGCATTTATTGTCGATGAGTGAAGGTGGACAAAAACTGCTGGAGCTCAATGATATAACGCTTTATTTGAATAGTTCATTTATTGATTTTTGGAAAGGTAAGGAAAGAGAGGATTGCCTTGAAGCTATTTCAAAGGCCAAGCAAGGCGATACAGGCATCTTTTATGGGTATTTCGAAACAGCTAAAGGCACGCCAAAATGGTGGGAAATTATCGTTACGCCGATAAAAGACGCTGATGGCAGCATTAACCGTTTGTTGGCCGTCTCGCGCGATATCACCGACCGTAAAAAGGCTGAAGAGACAATGAAACGACTAAACAGAGACCTTGAAAGCGCCATATCTAAACTCGACAGAGCAAATGGTGAACTGAAGGACTTTGTCTATATTGCATCGCATGACCTGCGGGAGCCTATGCGAAAGATATCCGCATTTGGAGAACTTTTGTCAGCTTCCCTTAAAGATGAGCTAAAAGACGACGATAAGGAGAACTTCGGGTTTATGATAGACGGGGCAAAGCGAATGCAGCAGATGATAGATGCACTGCTGACTTATTCGAGGGTAACCACCAAAGGAGTGGAGTTTGAGGCAGTTGACCTGAATAAGGTAGTGAAGGAATTGAGTGAAGTTGAACTGGCGGTAAAGATTGAGGAGAGCGGCGCCAAGATACTGGTCCCGGAGCAACTGCACACCGTCAATGGCGACTCCGCTCAGGTAAGACAGCTTATGCAGAACCTCATAGCGAACGGGCTGAAGTACCAGAAAAAAGGTGCTATTCCGCAGATTACTATTAGCTCGAGCACTGCGGATAATGATATGGTCCGTGTGGAGGTGGCGGATAACGGCATCGGGATAAAGCAAGAGCAGTTCAAGAATATCTTTATTATGTTCAGGCGGCTTCATTCGAGGCGAGAATACGAAGGTTCAGGTATAGGTCTTGCGGTCTGCAAGAAGATTGTGGAGCGTCACGGAGGCGATATTGGGGTCAGCTCAACTTACGGCGAAGGTTCGACATTCTGGTTTACGATGCTGGCACAGAAACCTTCGGAGGAAAAACAAGCGCAATTAGTTTCAAGCTGTGAAGCCGGAGTCGGGGAACAACAAGACGGGTAAATCAGAAACTTCGGTTGTATCACCGGTTGAATTTCCTTCCGTAAGTTTTCAACTTCATATCATTGACATCAAAGCTCGCTGAGTACGATTGTGGACGAGCTTTCCTGCGATAATTATCTTTTCCTGAGCCGGACACTCTTGGCGCTGCGGGAATCTGCAGTTAGTATTGTACACAAACGGTGCCGGATTTTTACAAACTGCAACGGACAAAGTAAATGAACAAACTGCATTACAGTATGCTGTGGGCTGCTCTTATTATAATCATATTACTGATTCTATTCTCGATCTACGGTGCTTTTCTCGGCTCTGAGGGGGCGCAAAACTTTTTCAACTGCCCTGTGCTGATGGCCTACTGGTTTGTGCTGGGTTTGATGCTCATAGCTGGAAGCATAATCTTTCGGCGGCTGCTGTTAATTCATATCGGCTGTATCTTAGTCCTTCTTGGGGCTATGCTGGGTTCGGATGCGGGGCACGGATTCCGGCAGAAACTTCTGGGAATAAACAAGATTCACAAAGGACAAATGTTAATCTATCAGGGCCAGGAAAGTAACAAGGTCAAAGTGGAAAGGGACAGCATGACAGAGGAGCTGCCATTCTCAATAAAGCTGAAGAAGTTTAGAGTAGATTATTATGAACCCAAATACCCGAGGCACTCAGAGGACAAATTTCTGCCAAGCCACAGAGGGGCTGTGCGCGATTACATAAGCAGTCTGGCTGTTATTGAAAACGGCAAGACCGTTGCGGAGAAGAATGTGGAGGTCAACCACCCGCTGCATTACGGCGGATACTATTTCTACCAGCATTCGTACGACGCTCAAGACGGTCAATACAGCGTTCTTATGGTTGTCTCTGACAGCGGTTGGGCATTCGTCTATGCCGGATATGTGGCGCTTTGTGTTGGTGTTATCCGGCGCTTCTGGCTGCGCAATATACTCAGGAAAAAAGATGTACCGGATGGAAATTAAATATACCGTTCAAGGGGTGCTGATTTACCTTGCTATGGCAGGCTACCTTTCGGCTTTTGCAGCCACATTGCTCAAATACCGAAGGACAGGTCACAGCTTATATCTGGGCGGATTCATAATAGCGGTTTTCTGTTTTGCTTACCGCTGGTACGATGTTCACCATATCCCCATGCAGAATTTGTTTGAGGTATTTTTGTGCCTTGGTGTGATGGTTTTTCCCATCTCACTTTTTTGCAGGCGGGCATTTCGCATCGGGGGCTATGGCGCCGATATGCTCATCGGTGCGATGGTTCTGCTGCCTGCGGGGTTTGTCTTCAGTGCAGAACCTCAACAACTTCCACCGGCATTACAATGCTGGTTGTTTGTCCCTCATGTTGCAGTCTATATGCTTTCATATATTTTTATGGCAAAGGCTGCCTTCCAGGCCCTTGCACAATTTGCGGGCAAAAATCCTAACCCCGGCGAAGAACCACTCGACCCAGAGGTGGCAACATACTATATGGTTCAGGCCGGGTTTCCGCTATTGACACTCGGTCTTGTTCTCGGCAGTTACTGGGGCCAGTTAGCCTGGGGTGACTACTGGAACTGGGACCCAAAGGAATTGTGGTCACTTGCCGCCTGGCTGGTTTATGTCGGATACTTCCACTTCCGCTGTATGTTCGGCAAAAAATATCCTCGTGTCAACAGCACGTGGGTCCTCGCAGGTATGGCGCTTATCGTGATAACCCTCCTATGGGCGAATTTGTCCCGACTCTTCCCAAGTCTGCACAGTTATGCAACCTGATGTTCGGAAATCTCCAAAGCAGTTTGAAAGAGAAAGATTTGTTGCCTGGTAAACAAGCCAAAGATATTATGAAACCCTTTAAGAAGGGTAGTAAATGCGTATTGTTGTCCCCATAAAACAGGTGCCGGAAACGAAATCTGTAAGGATGGATGAGAAGACGGGTACGGTTATCCGGGAGGGCGTAGAGGCTATCGTTAATCCGCTCGACCTTTACGCCATCGAGACAGCCATCCGACTGCGCGAGAAATTCGGCGGCGAGGTTGTCGGCATATCAATGGGGCCGTCTAAGGCAATAACAGCGCTCAGAGAGGCGATAGCAATGGGAATCGACTCTGCGGTTCTCGTCAGTGATTCGGCTTTTGCAGGCTCTGATACGTGGGCAACGAGTTACATATTAGCAAAGGCAATAAAACGCACAGGAGACTTTTCTTTGGTGATTTGCGGTGAGCGAGCCACAGACGGTGATACGGGACAGGTAGGGCCGGGCATCGCTGCATTTTTAGGTTTGCCGGTGATTACGTACGTAAGCAGGATTGAAGAAATTAACGGCCAAGACTGCAGGGTAAAACGACTTATAGAAGATGGTTACGAAAACCTTTCTTCTTCTCTGCCCTGTCTCATAACGGTTGTTAAAGAAATAAGCGTTCCTCGGTTACCCACTTTGAGAGGCAAACAACGGGCTAAAAGAACAGAAATACCGGTCTGGGGCAGGGATGATTTGGGAATCGAACTGAGCGAAGTCGGTGTAAACGGCTCCCCTACACAGGTGGTAAAAATCTTTAAGCCGAAGGTTGCGAGGGAATGTGAGAAAGTTCCGGCAAAAGATGAAGAGTCGGTAGAGAAAGCGGTTGATAAACTCACGGAGTTTCTTCGACATAAGGGGTTGATTTAGATGGAATACTGCGGCGTGTGGATATTTGCTGAACAACAGCACGGACGAGTCCAAAGGATTTCGTATGAACTGCTTACTCGCGGACTTGAACTGGCAGCCAAACGCGACTGTAAGCTGTCCGCTGTGATTTTCGGCTGCAGTATAAATACGAACGACCTCGAAGAACTTATAGAACGAGGTGCGGATGAGGTTATAGCGATGGAGGCGGCAGATTTAGAGCATTTTTTAGTTGAGCCTTATGCAGCCTGTATGTTGAAACTAATCAAGCAATATCGGCCGGAAATAATTATTGCGGGTGCGACGTCAACAGGCAGGACGTTAATGCCTTATGTGGCAGCCAGGGCCCATGCGGGTTTGACGGCGGACTGCACCGGACTTGATATAGAAAAGCAGACAAATAATCTTCTTCAGACGCGGCCGGCCATCGGGGGCAATATAATGGCGATTATTAAGACGCCCAGATTTCGTCCTCAAATGTCAACCGTTCGGCCTCGCTCAACCAAACCGGCACCGAGACGGCGGGGCAGGGGGGGAAAAATAACTCGCCTTGTCGCATCGAAAGAAGAACTCAACAGCCGTATCACAAGGATGGGTTTCACAGCCAGCGAAGAAAAACAGACGCTCAGCGAGGCTGATACCGTTGTGGTTGTGGGCAGGGGAATTAAAAAGGCGGAAAATATACCCCTTGTTCGCGAATTGGCAGAGAGCCTCGGGGCGGCATTGGGCGCTACGCGCGACGTGGTGGACAGGGGATGGCTGAGCTATCCTCATCAGGTGGGTCTTAGCGGCCAAACTATCAGTCCAAAACTTTATATCGGTATAGGAGTTTCCGGTTCGATTCAGCATCTGGCTGGGATGCAGACTGCCGAGACTATAGTGGCCGTCAACAACGATAGCGATGCTCCGATTTTCAGGGTCGCAGATTTTGGGATAGTGGGTGACCTTTTCGAGGTTGTGCCGGTCTTAACAACGCATATAAGACAAAAGAAAAATCGTGAAAAATAAAAAGAAATATAATCCAGTGGGACCGAGGGTCGTCGATGAGCTGCGGGCAATCGTCGGCGCCAAATACGTTATCTACGGGGACAAGGAAAAACTCGAACCTTATTCACACGATGAGATTCCCGGTAAAGAATACGCTCATACGCCGGAGGTGGTGGTCAGGCCGAGGACTGCTGAAGAAATCGCTGCGATTATGAAACTGGCGAATCGAGAAGAGATAGCGGTTACACCTCGCGGCGCCGGGTCAGGTTTATCCGGCGGGGCTGTTCCTATCTATGGTGGCATAGTGATAGCAATGGACCGTATGAACAAAATACTCGAATTAGATGTAAAAAATATGATGATAGTTGTAGAGCCGGCGGTTGTTACCAACGAGATAAATGAGTTTCTCAAAGAGTATGACCTGTTCTACGCCGGCTATCCGATGAGCGTTGAGACGTGCTATATCGGCGGTAACGTGGCGGAAAACGCCGGCGGAGCAAGAGCAATCAAATATGGAGTAACGAGCCGATATGTTCTCGGGCTTGAGGTTGTTACACCAACCGGAGAAGTTATTGAGCTGGGAGGCAAACTTGTTAAAGATGTCAGCGGGTATAATATCTTGCAGCTTATGGTCGGCTCAGAGGGGACGCTCGGGATATTCACAAAGATTACGCTCAGACTAATGCCTCTGCCGAGAGCACAGGTTGACCTTCTGTGCCTGTTTGAGACAACCGAAAAAGCACTTGAAGTGGTTCCAAAAATAGTGACCTCAAGCGATATCATTCCCACAGCTATCGAGTTTATGGACAAAAACTCGATTAGGGCGGCCTGCGAATACCTCAACGAATCGATTCCGTATCAGGAGGCTGGAGCGATACTTCTTATCACGGTGGATGGCTCGGATGGACAACAGGTAGAACGGCAGTACGAGTCTATAGGGCAATTATGTCTCGATGCCGGCGCTATCGAGGTTTACGTTGCTGACAATGCTACGACGTCTGAGCGAATCTGGAAGGTTCGCAGGAATATCGGCGAGGCCTACAACGTCATATCCCGCCGGCAAAGCCCGGAAGATATTGTCGTGCCGCCGGCTGCTGTCGCCGCAATGGTTGCTATGATGAAGAAATTGTCGGACAAATATGATGTAATGATACCCTGTTTCGGACATGCAGGAGACGGCAATATCCACGCACGTATCGTTTCACAACCAGAATGGTCCGACGAAAAATGGCACGAGATTCTACCAAAAATACTTGATGAATTGTACCGGCTGACCGCTGAGGTCGGCGGGCGAATTTCGGGTGAACATGGAATAGGACATAAAAGAAAAAAGTATCTGCCGTATGTTGTGTCTGGGAATTATATCGATATGTTGCGAGCAATTAAAAGGGCGATGGATCCTAACAATATTTTAAACCCAGGCAAGATATTTGATTTGTGAGCCTAACAGGAAGGACTGAATGGTTAGAAAAATAACGGATATTTTGAAAGAGAAAAAGCGCACCTACTCTTTTGAGTTTTTCCCGCCCAAAACAGAAAAGGGAAGAGTAAAGCTTTTTGAAACGGCCGGTGTTTTTGCCGAGTTAAAACCCGATTGGTTCTCGGTAACCTACGGGGCGGGCGGCGCTACGCGGGCGATGACTATGGAAATTGCGGATGAGTTGCAGAAGCGTTTTAATGTTCCGGTAATGCACCATTTCACCTGTGTGGGGCATAGTAAGAACGAACTAAAGGCCATTATTGCAGAGATGAAAAAAAGAAACATTCGTAATATCCTCGCTCTCCGCGGGGATGTGCCCGAGGGCGAAAAAGATTGGAAACCTGCTCCGGATGGCTTTGAATATTGTTATCAGTTGATTGAGCTGATTCACAGTTTTGGCGGTTTCTTTAGTATCGGCGTGGCCGGCTTTCCCGAAGGACACATCAATTGCCCGGACAAGGAAACCGATTCCAAATATCTGAAGATTAAAATCGACACCGGCGGTGAATTTGTAATTACCCAGCTTTTCTTTGATAGCAGGGATTATTTTGCATATTTAGACAGGATAAGAAAAACAGGAGTGAATGTGCCCATTATCCCCGGGATTTTGCCGATTACGGATTACCAGACTTTGCTGAGATTCTGTAATACCTGCGGCGCGACTATCCCTCAGAAGGTTCATGATATTTTTAAACCTTTGGATGGTGATGTAGAAGGCACCTACAAAATGGGCGTGGAGTTCGCTGTTCAGCAATGTAAAGACCTGCTTAAAGGCGGCTCGCCGGGACTACATTTTTATACCTTAAATAAAGTTGACCCCACACGGGAGATTTTAAGTAAAATAAAGCGCTAAGTAACACTTATAATCAGGAGATTTCTGTTTTTGGGAGATGTTGAGAGATGGCTCATATCAATCGCAATATGGTAAGGTCGTTGTATTTGTTTGTTCCTGTATTGCTGTCAGTTTTTTTGTTGTTTAGCGCGTCCAGCTTTGCCAGCGATGTGGATTCGACAGGCTCACCACGAGTCGAGATTTTCTATTTTTATGAAACTGGCTGTTCTTCGTGTGAGAAATTAGAGGAATTCTTTGAGCAATGTCTTGAGCCAAATTATCCTGTTGCAATCAGTAAGTATGAGATTCACGAACCCAATAACGCCAATCTGATGCTGGATATGGCTGAGGCTTACAATGCGAAAGAAATCATCGCAAAAGGTACGCCGGCGGTCTTTATAGGCGACAAGGTCTTTCAGGGAGACAGCAAAGAAACACTGAAGGGCATCGAAGAGGCAGTTCGAGCGGCGATTGGTTCCCCTTCAGGGACTCCTCAGCAAAAAACGCAGGAACAGGCTGCCGGAGGGCGCCAGGGGAAAAGGGAAGGCATAAGAAAACAATTGACCATATTGGCTGTGCTCGGAGGTGCAGCATTGGATTCCGTCAATCCGTGTGAGTGGGGTGTTCTGACACTTTTGTTGAGCACTATGTTGATAATTTCGAAATCGAGTGGGTCGAATGTTCGAAGCCGGGTTATAAATGCCGGCCTTGCTTTCACGGCTGCCACCTATATTTGCTATTTTCTAATGGGGATGGGGCTCTTTGCTGCCATTCGGGTTACAGGCATAAAACACTATATTTATATCGGCGTCGGCATTCTGGCAATAGTGGTAGGGTTGTGGAATACAAAGGATTTCTTCTGGTATGAACAAGGATTTAATATTGAGGTGCCGCAGTCATGGCGGCCCCTGCTAAAACGAATTACCCGCGGCGTTACCTCGGCACCGGGCGCTTTTGTCATCGGCTGCTTAGTGAGTGTTTTGCTGCTGCCATGTACGTCAGGACCTTACGTAGTGATTATAGGTATGCTCAGCGACACGGCTACCAGAATGCAGGCGATTTGCTGGCTGCTAATATACAACGTCATATTTGTTCTGCCATTCATAATTATTACCTTATGCGTTGGGTTCGGCCTTAGCAGTCCGGCGATAGTGGAAAAACTGCGTCTAAAATGGCTCAGGAGGCTTCACTTGGCTACCGGCATCTTTATGCTCGCATTGGGAGTCGCTATGATAGCACTATTGATAATCGGGATTATTTAATAGCCGTACGTCGTTGAAAGGTTCGACGTGGGCTGCCTTAACTAAAAATCGGTATCATTGGTGGAAAAAAAATCAGGGCGAAAAAGGGTTTTATCCCAGGATGCACAATAAAAAGGCTGGTTTGTTACAAGCGGTTTCATAAGTACGTTTTGTGTTCGTAACCCCTTGTAAATACAGAGGTTAAGCCTTACAAACCGCCTTCAGAAACCAGCGTTTTTACCAATACAGAAGTCACCGGGTCCGGGTTCCATCGCAAACCTGAAAAAAAAATTTTAATTTAAAGAATTTTAGGCTTGATAGACGAATTCCCTTCTCTATGATGTTTATAGACTTAATAAGAAAGGGAAATAGCTGTGAGGCTGACTACAAAAAGCGAATATTCGATACTGGCGCTCATTTATATGGCTCGAAACGAAAAACGCGGTTTCATAAAAATAGAGGAGATTTGCTCCAGACGCTATATTCCCAAGAAATACTTAGAACTTCTATTTATGATCCTTAAACAGAATGGCTACATAAAAACCAAAAGAGGCACCAGCGGCGGTTATAAATTAGCAAGGCCCGCATCAGAGATAAACATTGCAGGAATAATAAGGCTAATGGACGGTGCCTTAGCCTCAACGGAATCCGTAAGCAGATATTTCTTTTCTGACACACCCCTGGCGAAAGAAAAGAAGATAATAAAGATTTTCAGGGAAATCAGAGACTACGTTTCAAACAGATTGGAAAATTTAACGCTTGCTGATTTGGTCTGAAGAAAGGAGACAAAATGAAATGGATTTTGAATGGTTTGTTGGTTCTTGGTCTTTTCTGGTCGATGGGATGTCGGAAGCAGCCGCAAGAGCAAACGAAGGAAGGGCTAAAGGGAACAATAACCATATCAGGGGCCTGGGCTCTTTATCCTATGGTGGTTAAGTGGGCTGAGCAGTTTCAGAGTATTCACCCACAGGTAAAGATAGATGTTGCTGCCGGCGGCGCCGGCAAGGGGATGGCTGATTGTTTGGCCGGGGCTGTGGATATCGGCATGGTTTCACGGGATATTTATCCTGCTGAAATTGAAAAAGGAGCGTGGTGGGTTTCCGTGACCGAGGACGCCGTAGTACCTACGGTCAACCAGAACAATCCTGCATTAAAAGAACTGCTCGTCAAAGGTGTTAAAAAGGAAACCTTCGTTGATATCTGGATAACCGGAAAAATCAAAAACTGGAGTCAGGTCAGCGGCGGGGGGACCACAGATTTAATCAACGTTTACACCCGTTCTGATGCCTGTGGTGCTGCCGAAATCTGGGCCAAGTTTTTAGGCAAAAAACAAGAGGACCTTCTTGGAGTAGGAGTCTATGGCGATCCTGGATTAACTGAAGCTGTAAAAAAAGATATTCTTGGGATTGGATACAACAATGTCAACTATGCCTACGATGCCAAGACCAAAAAGCAGGTTGAGCAGATAAAAGTGCTGCCTATCGATCTCAATGGTAATGGTCTGATAGACGAAGGTGAAAATTTCTACAACAGCAGGGATGAAATAGTCAGCGCCATAGCAACGGGGAAGTATCCATCTCCGCCGGCCAGAGAGCTGTATCTTGTCTCCCAGGGTAAGCCAAAAAAGGAAGTAGTATCAGAATTTATCAAATGGGTTCTTACCGACGGCCAGAAATACGTTCCTGAGTCCGGGTATATTAATCTGACCCAGGAAAAAATCCAGGAAGAGCTCAGGAAATTCGAGAACTAAAAACGTTAAGAAATCAACAGGAGATATTATGGAAATAAAGCGAGTAACAATAATCGGAGGTTACGGCAAAACAGGAGACAAAGAATTAGTAGGTGAAGTCAGCTTTGAAATGGGCGACGAGGTAAGCATTGTCGGACCAACGGGTTCAGGAAAGACCGCATTGATTAACGATATAGAATTGTTTGCAAATGAAAATACGCCATCCCGAAGAAGGATACTCATAAACGATGCCGTCCCATCAGAGGAAATTTCCGCAGACCCATCCAAGAATCCCATCGCATTGATTACCCAGCATACGAATTTTCTGTCGGACATGCCTGTAGAGAGATTTCTGGAGACCCACGCCAGGATAAGACAAAGCAGCAAAAGCAGAACAATCACAGAAGAAACACTGGACTTCGCAAACGAACTGACGGGAGAAGCCATACTTTTGGACAGCGTGATGACCGAACTATCCGGAGGCCAGACCCGTGCGCTCTTGATAGCAGATGCGGTGATAATAGGAAATTCACCGATAATTCTGCTGGATGAGATAGAAAATGCCGGCATCCATCGCACGAAAGCCATGGAGCTTTTGAAAAGGTATGAGAAGATTTTCATCTTTGTTACCCATGACCCAAGAATAGCACTTCTCTCGGACTTCAGAATCGTTATGAAAAGCGGAGCAATGCAAAAAGTAGTTGTAACAGACGATGAAGAAATGCGGGTGGGTGAACATATAAAAAAGATAGACGACCTTATGTTGGACTTTAGAAACAGCATAAGAATAGGGGAGCGTCTGAGCCACAGGGAGCTGGAGAGTAAATTAAAGATACTGGGATACGTCGCCCCACGAAAGGAAGGAATAAGGTATGAAAGTTGTGATATGTGCCGGGCCGCCGACAAGCGGCAAGACAACCGTATTGAAGCAGGTCATTAAAGGGCTTATAGAAAAAGGGGTCAGGCCCGCATACTTAAAAATAGATGTCCAGTTTGCCGACGAGGATGAGCTCTTTAGAGATAAGTTTTCAATACCGGCGAAAAAGGTTTATTCAGGGGATTTATGCCCTGACCACTGCAACGTGGTGGTTCTTGGAGACGCTATAGAATGGGCCAGCCGGGAGCAGGCGGACGTGCTTTTTGTTGAAACAGCGGGACTGTGTCTGAGATGTTCTCCTTATATTGAGAATTCACTGGGTATGGTTGTTCTGGAGGCAACAAGTGGAATGAACCTGCCCCGAAAGATTGGACCAATGTTGTCGCTGGCTGACATTGCGGTAGTCACAAAAATCGACCTCGTATCCCAGGCGGAGAAGGAGGTATTCAGAGCCAATATTAATGAGGCAGCAAAGGCGGATGTTATAGAAACCGATGCATTGCACGGCATAAATATAGGGCACATTATAAGGAGAATTGAAAAGATGCACCATATAAAAGGACCTTTGTTGCTCAGAGGCAATCCGCCTGTCGGAACATGCACAATTTGTGTTGGTAAGAAGCAGATCGGCGCCCAGGCTCATTTTGGAGTGTTAAGAACTTTGGAGTCAGACATATTTTACAGAGGAGAATAATAATGGCTGATACAAAACAGTTGCTCGAACAAATACCGGGAAAGAATTGTGGGTTATGCGGCTTCAAAACCTGCCGCGAATTTGCTGAGATAGTGTCGAAAGATAATGCTGCGATAAATCGGTGTATTTTTGTGGGAGAGAAAAAAGTATGCCCGATTAGCCCAGAATTCAAAGAAGAAGACATCACCTGGAAGGATAACCTCGACAGAGAATACGATTTTATTCTGGACAAATTTCCCGGTGAGCCCGGCCCGCGAGAAACCATAATACTATTTAACCCGACGAATGTAGAGAAGCTTAAAATCAAGAAAGGCGATGTCCTGTACGGTCGTCCCGCCTGGATTTCCTGTGGCTGTCCCGTCACTCACGTTGGCGTAGTCGTAGATGAGCCTGATTATTTCAACGGGACCGTTGTATGGTGTATTGTCGGTCCAATGCTGTCGAGGGAAAGAGGCATAGACATCGGCTACTATAACACCACAGCTTATGAAGGTATGGTGAAATACAAAAGGCAGGAGCTCCAGATTGGCAGGCGTTATTATTTCCAGCCAAGATACTGTATGCTCCAGTGGCGACATTGCGGCCTCGTCAACCAGTTGGCTAAAACAAAGGATGGCCTTCGTGTGCGTATCGAAGGGTTGTGGATAGGTTAGAAATACGGGCGGGCAAGATTTTGTTCGACATCGAAGATACAAGAAACCGGACGTTACAAATTATGCAGAGCAAAAGATTGTTAAAGGACAGATTCGCCGGCAGGCTTATGCAACTGCTGACGGTTTTCTCCGGCTCACTTGTGTTTCTGATGGCACTTGGATTGTATCAGAGGTCAAGGCCGATTCTGGCAACTAAATCTTTAAGTGAGCTGTTATTCTCAACATCCTGGCACCCCTTAAGAAAAGAGTTTGGCTTTTTCCCATTTATTATGGGTTCGCTCTGGGTAACGGGGGTAGCTGTTGTTATAGCAATTCCTCTATGCCTTTTGACGGCAATCTGCCTTTCTGAGTACGCACCGAGATTCGTACGGGAATGGACAAAACCCCTTATTGACCTGCTTGCAGGCATACCGCCGGTGGTCTATGGGGTCTGGGGGGTTCTGGTTATAGTACCGCTGATAAAAAACCACATCGGACCTTTCTTTGGAACTTTCTCAACCGGCTACAGCGTGCTCGCAGGCGGCGTTGTCCTTGCGATAATGATATTTCCCATAATCATCCACGTTTCAGTGGAGGTTCTCGGGTCTGTACCTTATGAAATCAGGGAGGCTTCTTTATCTTTAGGTGCAACCAAGTGGCAGACGATAAAGCATGTTGTTATTCGCAAAGCTATGCCTGGCATTATCGCTGCTATCGTATTAGGGCTGTCGCGGGCATTCGGCGAAACGATGGCTGTACTTATGGTAGCTGGAAACGTAGCCAAGGCACCATCTTCAGTATTTGACCCCGCATACCCTTTGCCGGCATTGATTGCCAACAATTATGGAGAAATGCTGTCTGTGCCATTATACGACTCAGCATTGCTGCTTGCCTGTTTGGTTTTATTGCTGGTGGTGCTGTTTTTCAACGTCATAGCCAGAGTTGTTCTAATCAGAGTCGAAAAGAGCATACAGTAAGACAGTAAGATGGATAGAAGAAAGATAGAAGAAGGTTTGTTTAAGGGATTAATGATAGTCTCTACGCTTGTCATCCTTTCAAGCCTTATGCTCATACTGGCTACAGTCATTACCAAGGGGCTGCCTGCGATGAATCTGGCAATGATTACACAAACTCCCAAAGGCGGATTCTACCTTGGCAAAGAAGGTGGAATATTGAACGCTATCGTCGGCTCCGTCTATCTGGCGACGGGGGCAACATTTTTAGCTATTGTGATTAGTCTGCCTGTTGTCCTGTATCTGAATGTGTATGCCAAAAAAGGTTCTCGTATAATAACTTTTACCCGCTTTTCCCTCGACGTTTTATGGGGTGTTCCATCAATAGTCTACGGGGCTTTTGGCTTTACAATTATGCTTTTCTTCGGTCTGGGGGCCTCGCTATTAGGCGGTATCATTGCTGTATCACTGCTGATACTGCCTATTATGAGCAGAGCGATGGACGAAGTAATAAGAATGGTGCCGAAAGAACTTTCAGAAGCATCATACGCTTTAGGAGCAACTAAATTAGAAACCGCTTTGAAAGTGGTGGTCAGACAATCTCTGCCGGGGATACTAACCGCTGTGCTGATAGCCTTTGGAAGAGGTATTGGAGATGCAGCTTCAGTACTTTTTACTGCCGGCTTTAGCGATTTTATTCCGAGCTCACTGCTACGCCCGGCGGCGACCCTGCCGTTAGCTATTTTCTTTCAGCTCGGAACCCCTTTTCCTGAAGTCCAGGAAAGGGCGTACGCCGCTGCATTTATACTCACTATCATAATTTTGATAATAAGCATAACTTCCAGGCTTCTAACCAGAAGACTCACCAGGCACATAATTAAATAGGAGGACAGGATGGAATTCAAAACACACATAAGCGTCCGCAAACTGAATGTATTTTACGGAAACCAGCGGGTACTGAAAAACATAACCATTGACATTCCGGACAAGAAGATAATCGCTATTATTGGCCCATCAGGCTGCGGTAAAACCACGCTTCTAAAGTCATTCAACCGCCTGATAGACTCCGTGGAGGGCGTCAGGGTTACCGGCAAAGTTTACGTGGACGGAGAAAACATCTTCAACCCGAAAACGGAAGTTACTCACATCAGAAAAAAGATGGGCCTGCTTGCCCAGAGTCCTTATCCTCTGCCAATGTCAATTTATGATAATGTCGCCTATGGCCCAAGAATACACGGACTAAAAAACAAAAAGAAGTTGAGCCAGATTGTCGAGCATTACCTTAAGGAAGCAAGCCTCTGGGATGAAGTCAAGGATAGATTACATACGTCGGCATCGAAAATCTCGGTGGGCCAGCAACAAAGACTTTGCCTGGCAAGAGGATTGGCAGTCGAACCAGAAATTATTCTTGCCGATGAACCGACCTCAGCCCTTGACCCAAAGTCGAGCCAACGAATCGAGCAGAGCTTCCTTAAACTAAAGGATAAATATACAATCATTATTGTTACCCACATTCTGCGCCAGGCAAGAAGACTCGCCGATTATGTAATTTTTCTCTATTGCGGCGAATTGATAGAACATGGCCCGGCTGAGGACATTTTTGAAAATCCCAAAGAAGAGATGACCCGGGAATATATAGGAGGAGTAATAAGCTGATATGGGTGCAGCGAAGCACTACTTTTGACGGTTGCCTGCGTAGTAATCAATCAGGATGTCCATCACTTCGGGCCGGCCGAATTCTTCCGGGGGTCTGTGGCCTTTAGCGAGCATCGCCCGCAGCTCAGTACCGCTAATCATCAAGCGGTCCTTATCAGGATGAGGACAGGTCTTTGCGGAAACAATGGCACCGCATTTGTAGCACCAAAAGGTCCAATCGAGCTTTATGGGTTTGATATGCAAGTCAGAGGGGTCTAACTTTTCGAATATTTCCTGCGCTTCGAAGGGGGTATAATAATTGCTTACGCCGGCGTGGTCGCGTCCGACAATCAAATGGCTGCATCCGAAATTCTGTCTGATGATGGCGTGCAGAACAGCCTCCTTTGGGCCGCCATACCTCATCTCCATTGGATAAACCTTCAGAACAACACGCTCTTTGGGATAATAATTATCCAGCACAGCCTTATAGCATTTCATACGGATATCAGCAGGGATGTCGTCAGCCTTGAGTTTACCGACGATAGGGTGGATAAACAGGCCGTCGCACATCTCCATCGCGACCTTGGTGAGATATTCATGGCTGCGATGTATTGGATTGCGCGTTTGAAATGCGGCGACGGTCCTCCAGCCCTTCTTTTTGAAAATTTCGCGTGTTTCAGCGGGTCTTGCAAACTCGGGGTATTTTTGCGGGTATCCGCCTTCACTATAGGCCCGGAGCGGCCCGCCGAGGTAGACTTCGCCCTGGTCGTGAATTTTTTTTACAGCGGGGTGGGCATGGTCCTCTGTGCCGAAGACGCCGAGAGCCTCTGCCTTTTTGTTATATGTGAATTTATCTTCGACAACCATACCGGCCATAATTTCGTTGTGTTCACCATCGACCAGCGTAACCTGCCGGCCAAGCTTAATACCGTCAGCAACCTCTTTCGAAACAGCAACTGTCACCGGAATAGGCCAGAGTAAGCCACAGGACAAACGCATCCCGTCGACCACGGTCTGGTAATCGCTCCTGCACATAAAGCCCTTCAAAGGGCTAAATGCCCCCGTTGCCAGCATAATTACATCGGAGGCTTCCTTCGAGTTGAGGCGCAGTTTCGGCAAGGTCTTTGCCCGTTCGATACAATCCATTCGTTCTCGCCGGTCCTGAACCAACAAAGGGGCTAAAGTTCCACCATGTGGAGGGACTAAATCACTCATAAATCTGTCTTCTCACATATTCACTGTCGGAATGACCCGCATCAAACATTACGCTTTTGCTGCCAAGCCATTCAAATTTTCTTCCGAAACCAATGGTAGCGGATAACCACATAACAAACAAGAAATTTTCTTTACACTCAAAAGGGACTGAGACGACAGCAGCAAGTCTTGACATCAACGATTTTGATTCTAAAATCCTGCTATGGCTGACCCAACGCGACAAGGGAAAAGAAAGAGGAAGAACAACGTGGTCATAGACTGGCTTGTCTATATTGTACTTCGGATTCTTGTTGTTTTCATTCAGCTGTTTGACATTGAGACAAATCTAAGAACGGCGCGTTTGCTGGGGCGATTGTTGTGGAAATACTATCATCGCGGCCGAGCACGAGCGTTGGACAATCTACACGCGAGTTTCCCGGAAAAGAGCGAGCGATGGCATCAGCAGACCGGTCAGCGGAGTTTCGAACATATCGTGATGCTGGCGGTCGATGTGCTCTTGGCGCCGCGACTGGTGGGAAAACATAATTGGCGTCGGTACTCCCGGTTCAAAGCGGCTGAACAAGCCAAGTGGCTGATGCAGCAGGGTAAGGGGTTGGTAGTGGTGACCGCCCATTACGGCAACTTTGAAATTATTGGCTATATGCTCAGCCTTTTCGGCTTTAATATCTACAGTGTAGCCAGGCCGTTGGATAACAAGTTTATTAACAGATACCTGTACGACGTTCGCCGACGGAAAGGACAAAAAATAATTGACAAAAAGGGGGCATCCGAACTGATGTCAGATACTGCATTAAGGGGGGCGACACTGGGTTTTATAGCCGACCAGGACGCAGGCAAAAAAGGGGTATTTGTGGATTTTTTCGGCCGAAAGGCGAGCACCTACAAAAGCATAGGGCTGCTTGCGATAAGTAATAATGTGCCGATATGTGTAGGCTACAGCAGAAGAATTGATAACCGTTTTTATTTTGAGATGGGAGTAACCCGCATCATCTTCCCCGAAGAGTGGGCCGACAAGGATGACCCGCTCAGGTGGGTTACAGCCGAATACACCAGGGCAATCGAACAATTCATACGGGAAGACCCCACCCAGTACTGGTGGCTTCACCGCAGATGGAAGCATCGGCCGAAAGAAGAATCGCAGGAAAGTTCACAATAGAACCTATCTACGGTTATCTGATGAACGGCGTGCTGTATGCTTTCCGCGAAAACCGTCGGTGTGAACAATCTTACTTTAGCTTAATGGGTATAAAGCCTTCTTTGTTAGATTTTTCGATGAAGGTTCTTAAGTCCTGGAGCAATACCTGCATCTGCTGAGTATTTTCAAGCAGCTCGTCATACAACTGGCCATCGTTGATAAACTTAGCTGCATCGCCTTGGCCGGTGTTTATCTTTTCCAAAATTACTTTCAACTCCTTTGTGGTCCGGCTCATATCTTCACTTACACCAATCCAGGCGGCAAGAAATTGTTCGAATTCTTCGAGGGTTCCTTTGACCTGACCGGATGCATCGGCCAAGTTAGCTAAACTTTTCTTTATATTTTCTTTGTTGTTGGGGTCGCCAAGTATGGTATTGGCGTGTGAGATAAGAATACCGAGATTGTCGGCCAGCTCTTCCAGCTTTTTCTGACTTTCGGCGGGGAAGAACTCACTGGTGACGCCGGTTGAGCCCTGCAGAAGCATCTGGTCAACCAGGAATTTTGTTTCCGGCCTGTTCGGGTCGCGTGGCGTCAACGGCAAAGCGGGGTCGAGGGTCAGTTCGATGTAACTGCTGCCAAGACCACGAGTCATCAGTTTTATCTGGACATTAGAGGGGATATTGGCATACTTATTGTCGATACAGAGAACAACAAGGGCCTGGTGATAAGCTAATTGCGTGTTCAAATCTGTACGGATTTCGGGAGCCATTACATTCGTAACTCTGCCGATTTGATAACCGCAAAGACGAACCGGAGTATCCTTCTGCACACCAGGAGCAGTCGGAAACTGAACAAAGACCCTGAACGAGCCCAGGCCGGTGACGGCAGCAGGCAGGTCGCCAAACATAAATATCAGCCAGACAAACGCACCCAGGGCTACCAATACGAATATGCCAACAATAATGTTCCGTTTTCTCTCGGCAGTTTCGTAATCACTCACTTTTTACTCCTCTTCAAATCAGTTCGGCCTTCCAAAAATAACTCGCGTATAGCGCGCAGTGGATAGCCACTGTCGTTGAGCTTTTTTATCAGCCTGATTCGCCCTATTGCTTTCTCATCAAACATTCGCCTTGCGGTCGGCGTAACAAAAGTAGGCTCAAGCAGTCCGACCATAATGTAATATTGCAAAGATTGGCGAGAAATGCCAGCTTTTTTTGCTGCGGCACCTATCGACAACAACGATTTGCGATTTTCAACGCTCATTAATCAATGCCAGACAGGTAAGCTTATGCACTGCACCCTGATAACTTCCTTTGCAATATTCTTATTTGTTTTTCGTGATTTCGGCTACAAGAGCAAGAAACGAAGCCCTTACACGTTCAAACGTCAATCGCTTTAAGACCTCTTTAGAGGCTGCGGATTTATCTGGCTTTGCAAATCGGGGTGAAACCATAAGCAGATAGTCAAACTCCTCTGGAATCCGGTTCTGGTTTTGCCGAAAGGTCTCTCTCAAAAGCCTCTTCAGGCGATTCCGCACAACGGCACTGCCACAAAACCTGCTAACGGAGACACCCAATCTGGGAAAGCCGCAGTCATTTTCGGCCATATAGACCGTCAACAAACCATCACTGCTACGCAGTCCGTGAGCCAAAACAGTCCTGAACTGCTCATTTCTGACAAGCCTCTTACTCTTAGAAAGGGTAAAACGCTTCAATGTTCCACCGCGGCAGTGTCAACTCGAATCCGGCAGAGCTCTGCCGGTAAATCGCCTTCACAGATTACCACGTCTGTGCTTCACGTGTCTGTCTTATTTCATCATCACATTCTTTAATACAGGTGCCATAAGACTGCGCAAGCTTCGTATCTTTTGAGTTTTCAGCCATTTGCTGCAAATACTCGTATGCTATTCTCGCAGCTATGACTCTGTTCAAAAATCCATTCTGTTTGGTGTGGGCGCTTTTATTCTTTGCGAAATCGTCGATGTAACTACTGAGGGAACTATAGACGATGGAATTCAGCCCAGCAGACCTTTGCCCTGCGACTATTATTTCCAATACAGGGGTTGCTGAAGGCGATAATTCGAGAGCTCTGATGGCGGTTTCAAGCCCCTTTTTACGCGCGGCTTCTCCATCGCCGAACAAGGAAAGATTGTGAGCGATAGTAAGGTTTTTGGAAAAATCATCGGGGTAGAATGCTTTGTCTTGCACCATATTTTCGAAAAGTTCCCTGCCCTGAGTGGTTTTTATATCAACGAACAATTTTTGCCTATCATCGAGGAAGACAATCGGCCAATCGCTATTGCGTTCGAGCGCTTTTACAAAAGTATCGGTGCCTGGCCCCACGGGCATCAAAACAACCCAAACGTTGTACTTTCTCAGTTCTGTGCCTATCCATTCACCGATTTCTGGGTAATTGTATCTTTCTTTTCTTATCGTGGCGCGCTGGACGGGGGGACCACCAAACATAATATTTGCCCAGATGTCATATGCTCCGCGGTCATAAGCTGCCTGGGCGCGGCCATCCATAAATAACTGCAGGGGTGTTTTTCCGGTGTTCGGGTCGGGGTCCTGGCCCCAGGCGATAAAACCACCTTCCGTCCAGTAATTGAACATTTTGCCCTGCAACTTGTTGTCTCTTATGAACCTGCAGGCGTAAAACGGCTTGGCGTCCGAGGCTGTCATTCTTATGAAGACGGAAGTTAATTTTGGGTCGTTGTGCCAGGGGTCGAGGTAAACACGCTTGAACTTGAGCGTCCACCAAGAGCCCAGACCTAGGACTACGACGGCGCCGACAAGAATGAAGAACAACTGCAGAAAATAAGGCATCGGTGAGACAACAAGGCGATTGTTTCTGTGAAAGTTGCGTGCCGCCGAGATTGTTCGAGCCATCTGGTCAATAAGCATAGCAGCAGGAGGACAGGCGGCAATGGCCGCTATCGGGATGAATCTGCGGGAACAAATAGCCATATAGATGGTAAGAGCAGCAATGACAATCAGAGCCAAATCAATCTTGGGCAGTTCATATGTGGCAGTTTGCGGCTGCGCCTGCCAGGCTTCGGTTTCCGGCAGCTCAGCAAGCACTTTCAGCAGGCTGGGTAAAGTCAGCCAGACGATAGCCAGGACAATATTCACGACGTAAAGAATATCGAACAGGTGTGCATAGCTCAGGCTTGGAGTGCGCTCATAATTCGGCTGCCAAATTCGGTGCAGATTCAAAAACTGCCCTACGTGCCAAACAGGTAAGCTAAATTTGAAAGGATTAAATAAGACGGTCATCAGGATTAAAGCCGCAACGGCGGTGGCAGCTACGAAAATGATATTCTTCGGTTTGGGCTTGACGGCTTTCGAGAGCAGCGAGGCAATAATATGTGTTATGACATAAGCTGGCAGCAGAACAAATGGATAAATGTACCTGCTGACAAAACCGGCACCGGCATCGGTGGACCAAAGCGCAAACAGGGTCAAGGGAACCGTAAAGTAAATAAAGTGCACACTTTTGCGGACACTATGTAACACGATGGCCACGAAAACGGCGCAGATAAAGAAGCTGCTGACATCGAGGTTAAGAAAAGAAAGGCTTATAAATACCACCCAGCCAATAAGGACAGCGGTGGCATAGCCAAGTACCTCAGAAAGGATAGTAAAGAGCTTTTTCTGGACCTTGAGTTCGTTCTTCGGTGCCTTTAGCAATCTGGGCTTGAGAAAGCGACTGAGAAGCCAAAGTACGAGCAGACCAGCGCTTAAAACATAGAGCACCAAAAACGGAAAACCTGTGCCGACCGGATTGTCCCATTCAAAAGCCGGATGCCATTCATTGACAGACCGCCACCTCTCGGCGTGCTCGCTGACACTGATTTCAAAGGTATGGGTCAGGTTTGTTAAATGAAACGGATTAAACACAACCATCGCTATGAAAGCGACAAGACCTGCGGCGGCAGTATGATAGACGCCTTTTCGACCAATTGAGACAAATCTTTTCGGGAGAAAGCTCGCCAGAAAATTCAGGGCCATGAACGGAACCAACATTATAAAAACATAGACATAACCGCCGTGGACGTTACACCAGAAAACAACAATTGGCACAATAAGCCAGATGTACAGGATGTTTCGATAGGTGGCGAGAACAAGTACGAGCAAAAATACAGCTACCAGGAGATTGGAAAAGCCGGCGGGGCGGATATCGAAATATGAGCGGCCTGTGAACATCGCAAAGCAGGCGAAGACCGCTGACAGGACGGGATTAACACCGAGGAGCCGGCTGATGTAATAGACGCAAATCACGGTCAATATGTATATCGCAAATTTCCAGTATACAAGTGTATTGAAACACCAGTTATCCGCATCCGCAAAAGGCGACAGGTGCGACAGCCAGTAAAACATCACGTGTGTCAGCCAGTTCTGATTGACCCAGCCGGTCGGATGCCAGTATCTGACGGTCTCAAGGCCGACCTTGTCGGTAACCCACTGCGCCCATTCGGGCCAGGTTTTTATCTCCTCTACTGTTGGTCCAGCCTTGTGTGAATTGGCACTAAAAGGCTCGATAGTATTAACGCCGTGATTTATGAAGTGCCTTCCAGAAGCCAGAGCAACCCAGGTGTCGCCGGCACCGACCATATGCGTAGTGGAATGCAGGGCAAAGATAAGCATACCCAGCCAGGCCAAAATCATTGGCCAGCCGGTCATCGCTTGTTTTTTATCCTGCATCAATTCCGCCATAACCAACTTTCCATTCGTTTTTGTCTGGTGGCGTTGTTATTTCCAAACCCTTGTGGCCAAAGCAGTTATAATCGAACCAGCCATTAGCCTACTTTCTTTACATCGCTTGGTTGTTTCGCATAATACGTTCTAATCTCTATATCGTCAAGAGTGACCCCAACTCGTAATTCTCCCGTAGGTGATGATACCCGCCGGCGTCACCGGTAAAATGTCCCTCAAGGGCAGAGATTGCTTTGGCCGCAATTGGTGAACCACCAGCTTTAGTTTCGGAGTCTGGTTTATATTCGACCACCCATCTGGCATGGCGAACTACTAACCCAGCCATTTCTCCAGCCGATTCAGCCCTTCGGCGATATTCTGCATCGATGTCGCAAAACTCAGGCGGATGTTTTTGTCGCAGCCGAACGGTAATCCAGGGACCGCAGCAACATTAGCCTGTTCAAGCAGCGCCTTGGTAAAGTCCATAGAGCCGGCAATCCTGACTCCGCCAATGGTGCGTCCGTAATGCGCCGACACATCGGGGAAGCAATAGAATGCCCCTGTGGGCTGGGTGCATTTGATGCCTTTTATTGAGTTGAGGCGTTCGACCATATAATTGGCGCGTTTCTCGAACTCAAATCTCATTTTTTCGACCTCGCCGGCGGGGTCTTTGAAAGCTGCTATGGCGGCATCCTGCGCGAATGTTACGGGGTTGGAGGTTGAATGGTCCTGCAACCGGCCCATTGCCTTTATGACGTCCACAGGCCCGGCTGTATACCCCAGCCGCCAGCCGGTCATCGAATAGGTTTTGCTGAAGCCGTTTATCGTCAATGTCCTGTTGTAGGCGTCTTTGCTCAACGATGCGAAGCTGACAAATTTTGTGTCGCCGTAGATGAGCCGTTCGTAAATTTCGTCCGAGAGCACAACCACGTCTGTCCCTTCGAGCACTTTGGCAAGTGCGGCAAGCTCTTGTGGGGTATAGGTGAATCCGCCGGGATTATTTGGCGAATTAAGCACAAACATCCGCGTTTTTTTGCCGAGAGCCCTTTTTAATTGTACCGGCGTAATCTTATAGTCGTATTGGCTGCTTGTTTCCACAATCTTTACCTTTGCGCCGGCCAGCTTTATTGTCTCTGGGTACGTCAGCCAGTATGGCGTTGGCAAAATCACCACATCCCCCGGGTCCAGCACAGCCTGCATCGCATTATAAACGGAGTGCTTTGCACCGATATTGACGACAATCTGCTCCGGTTTATACTCAAGGCCGTTTTCCCTTTGTAGCTTTTTCGCAATTGCCTTTTTAAGCTCAACCGTCCCCGATGCCGGTGTGTACTTGGTCCTTCCTGCCTTTAGTGCCTCAATTGCTGCCTTTTTGATATACTGCGGGGTATCAAAATCCGGCTCGCCTGCTCCAAAGCCAATTACGTTGATGCCCCGCGCTTTCAGTTCCTTCACCCTTGCCGTTACCGCCAACGTTGCCGACGGAGGGACATTGCGGGCTCGTTCGCTGACCTTCATTTTCCGTGCCTCGTACTTTCTAAATCCGCATTCTCTCAATATCATCAATATAGACGACGACATTAATAAAATCAAGACAAGACTGCCAGTCAAGAAAATTGAGCGGTACAGCCGGCAGAACCCTGCCTATCCACAGCACAAAAAACAAGGCAGACCGTTTTGCCCAAGTTCTGTGAAAAATTGTCTTGCCTATTATGCTTTTTTATGCCATAATTCTTGGTTCTAAGTGAAATTAAAAAACCCAAGGTATTTGATGTTTGGCGCGGTGCCCAACGCATCAGAATACCCACAGGGAGTTTAGTTACAAATTCTTTTTCTTTAAAGGAGAAAAAATATGAAAAAGTTAATTGTGGCTGTTCTGCTGGTGAGTCTCGTCGGTAGTAATGCCCTCGCGGCAACCTCGAATAACTGGTTCCACCAAACTGGCAACTGGAACGATGCCTCCAAATGGGACCCGTGTATTCCGGACGGCAGCAATGAAATCCGGATCAGGTATGCTGATTCAAGTTGCACATTAAATACCAGTGTCGGAACGTCATGGGCTAATACCAACAGGCTCAGAGTATTCGGGGACGCAAACCTAATAATCACAAACGGAGGAGACCTTGCCGGCGTGTCTTGGATGCGTGTTGGCACGGCTGAAGGCCCCGGCTACCTTGTGCAGACAGGAGGAGCTATACGCCTTAAAAGGGGCGGTGATAACTCTAAATTTTGCGTAGGAGACGCAAATGGTTCACGAGGCTCCACCTACACTATGAGCGGCGGAACTCTTACATACATCGATGGCGACGGCGGCTTGTGGCTGGGATCCCGGGGCGGCGAAGGAAAATTTACCGTCGTAGGAACCGGTCCTAAAATTCAGATGAAAAAACTGGGTGTTGGAGGTGAGGCGACTAAAGCCGCTGCCGGCACTCTCGAATTCAGGATTGGCTCCAATGGTGTAAGCCCAGTTGAGATTTCGGGCAGTATTTATATTGACCCAGCAGGGGCGGGTTCTACGGCAAATCTGCTTGTTAGTGCAGCTGCTGCGCCTCCGAAGGCTGATATTATTCTTATTAAGAATACAAGCGGCGGTAATGTTATGGGCACATTCGACACGGTCCAGGATGCGAATGGTACCAGAGCTGGAACGGAAGGTGCTCCTGTGATTCTTAGTTACGGTGGAGCTGACTATCACTATCGGTTAACTTACAAATACACCGACAGCAAGAGCGGTGCTACAAATAATGTTGCGCTGATATATACACTAACAAAGGCGGCAACTATGCGCCCTGAGGGTCCAAACACTCCGGTTAAAAAACCGCTTCCTCAGGAGAGCAATAGTCTCAGACCGTAGCTGGTGAAAGGAAAAGATTGCGCTTTTGACACCATCAGCTCATTTTGCTTGTTGTCGGCGGTCGACTGGAGCCGCAGGAAGTTGTTATATTACAGAGACTTAAAAAACAGGCGCCTGTAGCTCAATTGGATAGAGCGTCGGTCTACGGAACCGAAGGTTGCGTGTTCGAATCACGCCAGGCGTACTTCAAGCTGGTTAAAATAGACAGGTGACATAAACGTTGTAGAAAGTTCCTCCAGGTTCTCTGGAAATGTTACTCAAATAAATATCAAAAAAATAAATATCAAAAAAGTTGCACGGCGGGAATAAATCTGTTATCCTGACCCACAAGGCCCGGCTGTTTAATCGGGCAGCAATAACAAAAACACCAATCTAAAAAAAGGAGAACAAGATGAGGATTAGCAGGTCTGCAGGTTATGGACTTCTGGCGGTCGGCTACATTGCCCAACACAAGGAGAAGAAGATTGTTCTGTCGGATACCATTTCCCAGAAATATGATATACCGCTGGAATACCTTCTTAAGATAATGCAGCAGTTAGTCAGAGCAAATGTCCTGCGAAGCAAAAGAGGGCCGAGGGGCGGATTTTCGCTGGCAAGGTCACCGGGTAAAATCACGATGCTTGAGATAGTAGAAGCCGTCGAAGGACCGCTCTCCAGTGAATTGCTGATAGCTGAGCACGCGCCGAGAGATAAATTCGGCATCAAAGCTGAAAAGGTGCATGCAAACGCAACAGATGCGGCCAAGCGAGTTCTCAAAAACGTAAAACTCTCTGACTTGATCTGATTGCCCTGATTGCCAGGCAAAAAAGAGGATAAACTTAAGCAGGCGGAACAGCCTTTCACCGGCGAGGTGAGTTTACTATAGTCAGGCGGAGGGTCTGAGGTTGTTGTTAATATTGCCTTTCGACTTGGATATATAAGCAGGTCTATTTGGCATCACTGCCCTCTTGGGTGTTGTATTCTGCGCGGCCGTTCAAAGGATTACGATGCTAATTTACCTAGATGCTAATTTGGCACAATACTGTGCCGATTATGAAGATTTTATCTTTGGGGGGAATGATGTGCCTCCTGTCAATGAACCCAAATTACTGAGGGAATTAGAAGCACTCCAACAAATTATCGAACTGGAACGATTAGGAGAAGAATGGCATGTTGCCGCTCCAAAGCACTTGATGAAGGAATTGCTCTGCAAGCCAACTCATAGCCAGAGAGGGGTTTATTCTATTCTGCTGCAAGCTTGGGAGGAAGCAGGACAACAAGAGGCTAATGATGCGGATGAGGAAACGATTACGCAAATTGAACAATCACTTCATCCATTGCAACTCGAAGATAAAGACAGACGGCACCTAGCTGAAGCAATCGCGTTGGGCGCAGTATGGTTTCTTACAAATGATAAAAGATTGATAAATCATACTCGCCCCCCAGAGTGTCCGAATCTCATTTGTAATGTGCAGGGTGTTTATGTTGCCAGACCCTTCGAGTGTATTCCAGAAATATCCAGAGGGTTATTCTTAAATACAGACCAATCGGATTGAGCAAAATCTGGGGACGCTGTACTGATTTTGATTCAGAACATTCCCTGGCCACTCTACGCTGAACGCTGTACGCTCATTATACATCCAGTTTTTCGCGGATGTGGTTCAGAAGCTGGTCGGTTGAAACTCTCACCTGGTCCATCGAGTCGCGGTTGCGAACAGTAACGGTGCTGTCTGTTAGAGTCTGGCCGTCAACGGTTATACAAAAAGGCGTGCCGGCCTCGTCCTGCCTGCGGTAGCGTCGGCCGATTGCGCCTTTTTCATCGTAGAAGCAATTGAAATGCTTTTTTAGGTCGTTGTAAATCCTCACCGCTATATCCGGCATGCCATCTTTCTTGACCAGCGGAAAGACGCCGACCTTAACCGGCGCAAGGGCGGGAGAAAAACGCAGCAGGTTTCTCTGCTCGCCGCGAACTTCCTCCTCATCGTAGGCATCAACCAGAAAAGCGAGGGTGCTTCTGTCTATGCCGGCACTTGGCTCAATGACGTAAGGTATATACCGCCGCTTTTTCTCATCATCGAAATATGAGAGCGGGCCTTTTTCGTAATCGTCGGCCTCATCAGCCAGCTTTACTTTGGTAATGTCGCGGCCGTTCTCGAACCATTCGCTGAGGGTCCTGATTCCGCGCTGATGCTGACGAAGGTCGTAATCGGTGCGGTTTGCGATGCCCTCAAGCTCCTGCCAGTCGCCCGAGCCGAATGGGAATTTATACTCGATATCGACGCAGGCCTTGGCATAGTGAGCGAGTTCGCCGGCATCGTGCTCACGGAAATGCAGGTTTTCTTTTTTTATTCCGAGATTTAGATACCAGTTGAATCGCTGCTCTTTCCAGTGTTCGAACCACTTTTCATCGGTGCCTGGCTCGCAGAAGAACTCGAGCTCAGCCTGTTCAAATTCCCGCGTGCGGAAAATAAAGGCCTTGGTGGTTACCTCGTTGCGGAAACTTTTGCCGATCTGGGCGATGCCGAACGGTATCTTGACTCTGGTGGTATCGAGCACATTTCGAAAATTGGCGAAGATTCCCTGAGCCGTTTCCGGACGAAGCTGAATCGTCATCGAATCGTCGACATTGGCGCCCATCTGCGTTTCGAACATAAGCTTAAACGGCATCGGCTCAGTGAATCGACCGACCGAGCCGCAGTTGGGACACACTTTGTTGCTTAAATCCTGCGTGGCTACCATAGCCGCTTCGATTGAAATATGTTCGGTATGCTCTTGCCGTGACTCGTCTCCCGTGTCTCGCGACTCGAGCAACGAGCGTTTGTCCTCTGTCCTCTGTCCTCTGTTTTCTGTCTTCTGTTCTCTGTCCTTTAAATGGTCAACGCGGGTTCGGGTGTTGCACTTTTTGCACTCGGCTATCAGGTCGGCGAATTTGTCGGCGTGGCCGCTGGATTTCCAGACCAACGGGTGCATAAGGATGCTGCAATCCAGGCCTACGACGTCGTCGCGCATCTGCACAGTTGCTTTCCACCAGGCGATTTTGACATTGTTTTTTAATTCGACGCCGAGCGGGCCATAGTCGTAGCAGCTTGCGAGACCGCCATAGATTTCACTGGACTGAAAGATAAAGCCTCTTCGCCGGCATAAGCTTACGATGTCGTCAAGTTTTGTGATTTTAGCCATAGTCAAATTCCTCAGTAATCTCATTCTTAACGCAGAGATAATAAGCAGCATTATATAAGTAGAAAGGACGATTACAAGGACTGAAAGTCGATTTGGCTATTGCCTCGGTCGGCTGGAGAAATGCTTTGACTTGCTTTTGTTTATGACTAATAATGCTCGCCATGCAAATTATAAATACGCTGCTGCCGGTATTTTTGATAATTGCCGTGGGAGCTTTTCTGAGGAAGATAAAATTTCTCTCAGATGAGTTTGTTGCCGGCTTGAATCGGCTTGTGTTCTGGATAGGTCTGCCATGCCTTTTGTTCGGCAAGATAGTTGTCGCGGAGTACAACTATCAGGTCGCAGGCAAGACCACCCTCGTTATGGTTGCGGGGACGCTCGGCTGCATTGTGGCGGCGTATATCGTTGCATTTATTATTCGCGTTCAGCCCCGGGCAGTCGGCACATTCGTTCAGGGAGCATTCAGGGGTAATCTCTATTATGTGGGACTGGCACTATTAATATACATTTTTGCCGATGCTGATTCCAAGACGTCGGCCCGGATGGAAAATGTTGCGATACTTGTACTGGCCCTGTTGGTGCCCGTCTATAATATAGGGGCTGTTATCGTATTACTTGCCAGCCGGCACAAGCTCGACCGTTATGTTCCGGCAAAAATTGCTCGCGAGACAATTGCAAATCCTCTTTTCATAGCGTGTGCGGCGGGAATTATTTATTCGTATATTTTTCCGCCTCTTCCGCTGGCTGTCACTCGAAGCTGCGAGGCCGTCGGGCAAATATCTCTGCCGTTGGCGCTTATTGCTATCGGTGCCGTTCTGGCTCAAAGTAAAATTACTGGTAGCGGCATACCTGCCCTTGCCGCTTCGATAATCAAAGTAGGCGTCTCGCCGATTGTCGGACTTTGGGCGGCTCGTTTAATTGGTCTCGGTGCTGGTGAGACAAAGATGGCACTGTTATTTTTGGCCTGTCCGGCAGCCGTAACGTCCTATGTTGTGGCTGAACAATTAGGCGGCGATGAGGAACTCTCCGCCGCGATAATCGTCGTCAGCACAATCCTTTCGATAATCTCGCTAAGCGTCGTCATCGGCCTCTTCTAAGTCTTTTGAGATTGACTATGTATAGCGCAGCGAAATTGAATCTGCTCTACACAACTGTCAGGGTCATATTGATTGCCGGCGCGGCAGTAGCACCTGCACATAAGCCCGCTACGGCTGCTTCCGGCCATAAGATAGACCGTCGCGCATTGGTCACACGGCATAATATTACCTTCAACAAACCCGACCCGCTGACCCCGCTTAGCGTCGGCAATGGCGAATTTGCCTTCACCGCCGACATTACAGGTCTCCAGACATTCCCAGAGTTTCATAAGCAGGGCATCCCGCTGGGCACGCAATCTCAATGGGGCTGGCATAGCCTGCCAAACCCGGAGGGTTACAAATTGGCCGATGTTATGGAGGACTATGAGGTGGCAGGACGCAAAGTGCCGTATGCCTCGGATAGAGAATATTCCGGAGGATATTCGCCCGCCGCATCCTGGCTGCGCGCAAATCCGCATCGTCTGCACCTCGGACAAATCGGATTGCGGATTACCAAGTCCGACGGCTCGCTCGCAGATATCAATGACTTGGCCAATACCTCTCAAACGCTGGATTTATGGACCGGCATCTTAAGTAGCCAGTTCGAAATAGAAGGCCGGCCGGTCAAAGTTGAGACCATCTGTCATCCGAAGCGCGACCTGTTGGCAGTCCGCATCGAATCGCCTCAGCTGCAACAGGGCAGATTACAGGTCTCGCTTGCATTTCCCTACGGCAGTACCGATTGGGGTAGTGCAGCGGATTGGCAACGTCCACAGCACCACACAATGCAGATTCGGACCACCAGCCGTCGGGTCGATTTTACCCGGATACTTGATGCCGACCGTTACTATGTCCGCGTCGCCTGGTCAGCGGCAGGGGGGTTCCGAATCAAATCACAACGCGAATACGAGATTTATCAGAAGGACGGTCAACCTTTGGAAATTGTGTTTGCCTTTTCTCCAATGAAGATAAAAGAGCCGCTCCCTGATTTTCAGGCTGTCCGGACGGCGGCTGCTAATTACTGGCAGCAGTTCTGGGAGAGCGGCGGGGCAATCGACTTCTCGCAGTGTACCGACCCACGCGCTAAAGAGCTGGAGCGCAGGGTTGTGCTTTCACAATACCTGACAGCCGTTCAATGTTCGGGTTCTTGTCCGCCTCAGGAGACTGGGCTGGTTTGTAACAGTTGGTTTGGCAAATTTCACTTAGAGATGCACTGGTGGCATGCGGTTCATTTCGCGTTGTGGGACCGATTGCCGTTGCTGGAGCGAAGCCTGGGGTGGTACAAATCTATTCTTCCCAGGGCAAAAGCCGCCGCCAAACTCCAGGGCTATGCCGGTGTTCGCTGGCCGAAGATGGTCTCTCCGGATGGACGGGATAGTCCGAGCCGGGTCGGCGTGTTCCTGATTTGGCAGCAGCCGCATCCAATTTACTACGCCGAGTTGTGCTACCGTGCTCATCAGGACCGTCAAACGCTGGAGCGATATCGAGAGATTGTTTTTGAGACAGCCGAGTTTATGGCGTCATATCCGGTGTGGGACGAGGCCAACCATCGCTACGTTCTTGGGCCTGCGCTGATACCGGCCCAGGAAAGCTATGAAAAATATAAGGCACGTAATCTTAATCCGACTTTTGAGCTGGCCTACTGGTATTGGGGACTTGAAACCGCACAGAAGTGGCGCCAGCGCCTGGGACTGAAGCGTAATCCGAAATGGGACAGGGTGATGCGGCTGCTTTCGCGTCCTGCCATCCGCGAAGGTGTTTATACGGGAATTGAGACCCCGCCATATACGATACCACGCGACCATCCTTCGATGGCCGCTGCGTTCGGATTCGTTCCTCCAACTCCATTGATTGACCCGAATATAATGAAAGCGACGTTCGAGAATATCATGCGGACGTGGCAGTGGTCTGAAACGTGGGGCTGGGATTACCCTATGCTGGCTATGACAGCGGCCCGTTTGGGTGAGCCTGAAAAAGCGGTGGATGCCTTGTTCATTGAATCACCGAAGAATCGTTACCTTGCCAATGGACACAATTTTCAGTCGTCCCAGCTGCCGTTGTACCTTCCCGGCAACGGTGGGCTGCTCACCGCGGTTGCGATGATGGCCGCCGGCTGGGATGGCTGTCCGAATCGGTCGTCGCCCGGCTTTCCCGACAATGGAAAATGGAAGATTCGCTATGAAGGACTAAAGCCTATGCCATAAGCGAAAGTCGAAGGCAGCGGCGGATAATTTATGCGGATAGATGTTTGCATAATCGGAGCTGGGCCGGCAGGACTGATGGCATCTATTCACTGCGCCATCGCACCTGCCTCGACTCGCTGTCTTCGGCGAGGCGGGAATGCCGAAACTGTTGTGATTGAGAGTAATACCGCAGCAGGCAGGAAGCTTCTTCAAAGCGGGGCCGGCAGATGCAATTTTACACATTTAGCGAGTCCCGATGAGATTGCGCGGGCATTCGGCCCAAGGGGCAGATTCCTAAGCTATAGTTTGCATCGGTTTACGCCGGAGCAGGTCCGGCAGTTCTTCCGCGAATTGGGACTGGAAAGCAAGGTCGAGCAGGATGGCTGTGTGTTTTCTGTTACCGACCGGGCAGGTGATGTGAGGGACGTTTTGGTAAGGTGCGCTGAAAGCCGCGGCGTGCATTTTTGTTTCGGCAAATCCGTCAAGTGTGTAGTACGAGACGGGGATTTTTTGGCTATCCATACAGTCGGTGAAGTTATTTTTGCCAAGAAGGTGATTATTGCGACCGGCGGATTGTCTTGGCCGCAGACCGGCTCGACCGGCGATGGTTTCCGGTTTGCGCGGGAGCTGGGGCATCATATTATTGAGCCGAGGGCGTCTTTGGTGCCGCTGGTAACACGCGAAAGCTGGCCGGGTGAACTTGCCGGTGCAAGTCTTGAAGATGTAAAGATATCGGCTGTTGTCGGGGGCCGGAAGGTTGTTGCAACCGGGCCGATGATTTTCACCGATGACGGGATTGGAGGGCCTGCGGTGCTTGATTTAAGCAGGTTCCTGACTGATTACCTGCCGAATAGTAAAAATCCGATTGAGATTTATGTTGATGCGATGCCAGGGGTGAGCGAGCAGGAGCTTGATAAACAGATTCGTGAGCAAATTACCGCAAATCCCAAAAAGACCGTTGCCGGTATTCTGGCATTTTTTCTGCCTAAGCGTGTGGCGATAACTTTGAGCGAACAATTTAATTTTGATGCCGGCCTTTTGGGTAGTGAGCTTAAAAAGGATGCGCGAAAAAAGCTGGTGCGGGCACTCAAAGCCCTGCCGATTTCCGTAGTAGGCACTCGTTCGATAGATGAAGCGGTTGTTACGCGCGGCGGCGTCAGCATTGAGCAGATTCAATCGAAGACTATGGAGTCGAAGGTTTGTCCGGGTTTATTTTTTGCCGGCGAGGTTCTGGATGTCGATGGTCCCTGCGGCGGCTATAATCTTCAGATGTGCTGGTCAACCGGGGCTTTGGCCGGGGCTGCAGCCGCGGTTTAGTCGTTAGTTGCTGATAATTAGTTGGAGGAATCCGGCGAAGCCGGTTTGCTGTGACAAGCCGCCGAGAATAATGGTTTGCTGGCGCGGACGATAGTCCCGCCGACCCCAGGCCGGCTCGCAATAATTGTAACGAGGAGGGGCTCTATATGAACCACGTCCATAATCGTTGCGGTGACCAACATTAAAACCCTGACGACCGCCATGGTTAATGTCTACCTGCGCTTTGGGACGTGCTAAAGCCGCATTCGACAACCCAATCAGTAAACCTGCTGCCGCTGTTAATATGTATCTTGACGTTTTCATTTTTATCCTTCCTTTCTTTACTTTTCAGCCGTTTTGTTCACCAATTCAGACGCTCTCGACCGGCCTTTTATTGCAAACAAAACTGAAATAGATGTACCATAAAAACGCCGAGGTAAACTATGCTGCGGGAAGTTAAACGATTTTGGGGTGTCTCGTCAGCACGCTTTGGCACCCCTTCACGGAATTACCAAGAGCGAGAGAGTATATCTTTTGTCGTTAAATAAATGATTGCTTTCTTGCCTCTCTACCTGCCCACACGGTATTAGATGTTTTCTTCATCTGTCATCGCATCAGCTAATGCTCTCGCAATCTTTCTTATACTTAAGGTAGCAGTCTTCGCTGCGACTTTGTCGGAGAGCGGTGGACTAAAATGCTCTACTTCTTTCTTAGTGACTCCATGCCAAACAGGCAAAATCACTTTCTTCCCCTCTATTTCTCTAGAAACGAGCCCGTTCAATTCATACTGGGGCCAATTTTTAGCAAAGAAATCCTTCGACAGAATAATCACTCCAAATCTGGATAGACGAAGTCCACGATCGATTGTGCGCCTAAGACTGTCACCTACTTTCAACGAAAATTCATCAAACCACACACCGAATCCTAGTTTCATAAGTTCCTTCGCCAATGGGCGGGCAACATTATCCTTGTCTTCGCTAGCGTAACTGATGAATGCATCATAGCCGACATCTTGCGGTGCCTTTTTTGACATCCTAAAATCGTCAGCCATCATGCGCAGCATTAAGCCGGTATGCATGGAAAACGCTTCATCGGCAGAACGGAAAAATCTCTTACTATATAGATTCATCGGGGTGCTGCCACCTACGACCCACCAATATGGGTCCTTCTTATCAATCGTTCGTACTGAAACGACGACGTCACTCCGCCCCATCAGATTGAACCGCTCTGCAAAACGCATGGAAGTAACCTTCGTGCGTGCCTCCACTTCTACATACTCTCTAGCGTGCCGCATAAATGTCTTTAGATGGATTCCCATAATTTTTCTTCGCCTAATCAATGATTATACAGTATGCATAAACTGGGTCAAAGCACAACTGTCAGAATTCAAATCGCTGCGCATGAAGCATAAATCGCAGCTTCGCTACGCTATTACCTGCCGTTCTCCATACGATTATCTGAATTCTTTCCCTCTGACTCAGCAATTTCACTCAGCATGTAGAACCAACGATGCTTCTCCTTCAACTTGTTCTCAAGAGGGATCCCCACTCCTTCTTCGATTGCCTTTTGAGCTACTGTTCCGACCCAAGGAATGAAGCCAATAGGTAGTGTGGCGTATCCTAGAACGTTTCGCCATTTCTTCGCACGCTTGGAGTCTTCAAAGACTTCTATTAAAACACGCTTGGCGAATTCATTATCAAACTCAACCTTGCCATGTGCAGCTTGATCCACCAATTGACGTAGCTCGTTGATTCTCTTGTCGTTCAGCGCTTTCATCAGAGACCGAGTGTTGCGAATGGCCAAGTCAGGAAAGGGAACTGTGAAAAGTTTCTCAAGTTGCGCTCTACCCTTCTCAACAGGATTTCCATTCTGCCCCACAGAAAGAAATTTCGCTGCGTAAAATGGCGTGAAGTCGAGCCAATCATGGAAACCTACACCTAGTTCGTGTGAAAGTATAAGATTTGCGTCTACATACGCTAGGTACGTTCGAAGTACGTCACGCAGGGGACCTCGATACTCTTTCCGCTTACGTTTCTCTGATGATTCTAATGCTTCGGCAACCATCGTCGATATCAATTGCATATTATTATTGGCTTTGTGAATTGCCATGTGTCCGATTTCGTGAAGAAGTACGAGTTGGTAACGTTGGTAATATTCTATGTTCCTTAATGGTGCTTGATGAGGCCCCGGTTCTCTTTCTGAACGCATGATGTCCATAGTCATCATAGAGAAATGTTGCCAAAGAGACAGTGATTCACGGAGAGGATTGACCCAGTGGTCAAGCAATTTGATGTCGTGCTCAATCATACGCTGCAGCAGATTTGACTGAGATTTGAGGACTGATGAGAAATCTTTTATTTCAATACGTCCTTCTGACCTTAGCGATTGGAAAACGTCAGCCACGTGCGAATAGGCCGGCACAGAACCATGAATCAGGCGGTCGAGAGATGCCCCATCCATGATCACGCTGTCGCACAGAAGAAGCAGTTCGTAGTCCGGCATGAACATCTCATTCATCCATCGAAACGAAACGGGTGGCATATTATGAAAGATGGACTTATGCCTGTCAGCGGATAATATTGAGTGCTCTATTCCGAACGATGTAAGCATTACCTTCATGGCTTACTTCTCCTTCTCATGCATAGCTGCATAGCAATGATTATACCGTTTGTAAAAAACTAGGCAAAGCATATCTTCCAAAGGGCAATGTTGATGGACAAAGGTGGGATTCTCCGCATCTTCCGGCTTTAAGGAATCATTATATTGTTAAATGGCAATAGAAAACAAGCTTTTTTGCCAATGGCGCAATCAAAAGCGCAGGGGGGTAAGAGCGAAAATCCATTTTTCTAAAATTTTTTCTATCTCTTTAACTGCAACGACTTAGCCAAAATCGCACCTCGAAGCGTAGCGAAGACCTCGGCGTAGTTTTTAACGAAGACGGGCCTAAAAACCCCATAATTTTCGCATCAATCGCGCATGTTCGCCCTTACTAAAGGAGGGAGGTATTATTTCTAAACATTATGAAAAAAATCCGTGTAAATCCGTGTTCATCCGTGGTTAATTTTTCTTTGTGCCGGAGCCTGTCCGCCGTAGCCTTGGCGAAGGCGGATCAATCAAAAACAATAAATTATGCAAAACAAACCCAATTTCCACAAAGCCAAAAATGGTTGCAACCTTAGTAATAACAATGACTAATAACAATGAACAACGAACTACGAACTGCTCAAAACAAACCCAATCAAACCCAATTTTATCGGCTACGCAGGGTTTTAAATTAAAGGGCCCCGTATTAATCAACCAGAATCAGGCCGTAGTAATTGGGGCACTGGCGGGTAGTTCGGACGACTTCGATGGGGAAACCGACCTTTTTGACCGTCGAAAAGACATCGATTCCACAGGCTTCCATCGATGGACGCGCACGGTCAGAATGGCGGCACTGCTTTTCCTCAACGGGACACTGCTTGCAGAAATAACAAGGGCCTGCACCGAGGCCGAAGGCCTTCCAGCAGCCGAGAAGAAAAATGTCGCGCTCAAGGTCGGCAGCTATCGCTTTTACGTCGGCATCCGGCTCGCAGTGAATCAATACCGCCCGGCGGTAAACGTCGAGGACTTCACGCATCTGCTGCGGCGTCGGCGTAAAAGGTGGGCAGACGAGGCACAGGCCGAAACCATCGCATCCGAACTGACACTTCAGCCGGACCCAGCCGGTTGTTACAACTTCTGATGGAGCGATTACGCGGGCGTCTATGACGCCGGTTTTGCTTTTCGCCATCTCGCATAACGCTTTGTCAGACAATTTTGTTGTTGTCTTACTGCTCATCGATTTCCTTTTTTATTTCGTTCAATAAGTTAATCGCTTCAATCGGCGTTAGATTATTTATATCGGTTGATGAGAGCTTTTCGAGGATAGATTTGTGCTTTTGGACGAAAAGGCTGTCTTTATCCGGCTCTTTTGTTTTATGGCGGGCAAGGCGGTCGCCGGTCGCTTCTTTTGCAAAGGTGTTCTCTAATTCTTCGAGAATTTCTTTCGAACGTTCGAGGATTGGTTTCGGTACGCCGGCTAATTTTGCGACGTGGATGCCGTAAGATTTGTCCGTTCCGCCGGGCAGAATCTTGTGCAGGAACACGACCTCATCCATCCATTCGCGGACAGCGACATTGCAATTTTTGACATTCGCGAAAAGCTCGGCTAATTCGGTCAGCTCGTGGTAATGGGTGGCAAAAAGCGTTCGGCATTTTAGTTTATTTGCGATATGCTCGGTAATCGCCCAGGCAAGGGACAAGCCGTCGTAGGTGCTTGTGCCGCGTCCGACCTCATCCAGAATCACCAGCGATTTTTCGGTTGCGTTGTTGATGATGTTTGCAGTCTCGGTCATCTCGACCATAAATGTCGATTGGCCTCGGACCAATTCGTCGGAAGCGCCGACACGGGTAAAAATTTTATCAACCAGGCCAATCTCTGCGCTTTCAGCAGGTATGAAACTGCCGGCCTGGGCCATTATGGCCAAGAGGGCGACCTGCCTTATGTATGTGCTTTTGCCGGACATATTTGGGCCAGTGATGACAAGTACGTCGCCAGCTTTATCGCCAAGCTCGATATCATTTGGCACAAACTCTGCGCCGAGCGTTTCAGCGAGGACGGGGTGTTTTCCTTCGCGTATGATAAGCTCACTGCCATTGGTAATTTTCGGGCGGATGTAATTGCGGCGCTTGGCCAGATGCGCGAAGGTGCAAAGACAATCACACTGGGCAATGGTGTCGGCGAGGTTTTGCAATCGGTTGATATACTGGGCGGCGGATGCACGGAGCTGCTCGAAAAGCTGCTGCTCCAGTTCGATGGATTTTTCCGCAGCGCCGAGTGCTTTGGTTTCGTAGCTCTTCAGCTCGTCGGTGATATAGCGCTCGGCGTTTTTGATTGTCTGCTTGCGGACATAGTTGGCCGGCACTTTGTGGGCTGACGAGTGGCCGACTTCAATATAATAGCCGAAGACCTTGTTGTAGCCGATTTTCAGATTGCTGATGCCGGTCTGCTCGATTTGAGTTTTCTGATAGTTTCGCAGCCAGGCTGTGCCGTCTCTGGAAACCGAGCGGAGCGCATCGAGTTCTTCGCTGAAGCCGGTCCTTATCACGCCGCCGTCGCGAAGATGCGGCGGACTCGTCGGCTCGACTGCCGATTCAAGCAAATCAGCCAAGTCATCCATACTGTCACATTTTTGTGTGAGCTGCATAAGTAAATCGGCGCCGAACGTCTGCAAAATCTGCCGCAGATGTGGTATCTGACGCAACGTACCTGCCAGAGCAAGCAGGTCTCTGGGGGTTGCGCGAAAAGTGCTGATGCGAGCGGCAATTCTTTCGGTGTCGGATATTTGTGAAAGGAGCTTATGGATTTCAGCCAGTTTCATGTCGCCATTTTTTAGCTCTTCGACTGCGTCTTGGCGCAATTCAATAGTACCGAGTTCACAAAGCGGCATACGGAGCCAGTTGCGGAATTTGCGGGCGCCCATACCGGTCAGCGTTTCATCGAGGCAATCGAGAAGTGAACCTTTCCTGCTTTCGGTACGGATGGTTCGCAGGATTTCGAGGCTTTGCAGTGATGTCTGGTCAATCTCCAGAAACTTTTTGCGGTCGACTTTTTTCAGGTTCTGAATGTGGCCGAGCGTGGTCCTTTGTGTTTCATTAAGGTATTCGATGATGGCACCGGCGGGGGCGATAAGGCCGTCGTCGCCGTCCTTGATGCCGAAGCCTTCGAGTGTCGCTGTGCCGAAATGCTTCAACAGCCTCTGTTTTGCCTGATAAGGGTCGAAATACCATGCGGGACGCTCAGTTACGACGGCTCCGGTCAATTGGGCGATATCGGCGGTGAGCTTTTTTGTTTCGGCTTCGAACAGTTCACCGCGTCTATCGGCCAGCAGGCACTCGGCCGGCGAGAGTCTCAAAATCTCATCGAGCAGCTTTCCCTCCGAAACGTGCTGAACGAAAAAGTGGCCGGTGGAGATATCGACCCAGCTAATTGCGGCGTACGACCTTGCCCCAGGGTTCAGGGCACAAAGGAAATTGTCTTTTTTCGCGTCTAAGAGGATGTCGTCGGTGAGCGTGCCGGGCGTAACAATCCGCACGATGTCACGTTTGACAACACCCTTTGCAGTCTTTGGGTCCTCGACCTGCTCGCAGACGGCTACTTTGTAGCCGGCCTGGAGCATCTTTTTGAGGTATCCGTCAACTGCGTGGTACGGCACGCCGGCTAAGGGTATGGGGTTATCGCCTTTACTTCGGCTGGTAAGGGCAAGACCGCAAACGCGCGAGCATATTGCGGCATCTTCATAAAAGGTTTCGTAAAAATCCCCCATTCGGAAAAACAATATGCAATCCGGGTATTTTTGCTTGAAGCGAGAAAATTGCATCATCGCGGGCGTCAGTTTTTCATCGGGGCACTTGGTCATTACGAAGCATCCACCCTTTCTTCATCATCCGAACTCTGTCCATCCCATACTGCTTCGGAGCAGTTTATCATATTTCTGCCTTTTTCACCACAGGGTCAAATATGATATAATGAAAGCTGTTGGGAAACCTGTTATTCGGGAGGCCGGAACAATGAAAACCATTATCACAATGAGTGTAGGAATATTGCTGTTCGTCTGGGTTCTTGACTGCTCGGTCAGCGGCGCACCTGCTGAAGCGAACGCAGACGGAAACTCCGCCAGGGCAGAAGGCAAGACCATGCAAGTTTCTCAACAGGCTGAGAAGCCGGGCAAAAAGATGGATTTTGTCAAAACGGTGGATTTCCAGCTCAACAACGGAACCGCTGTTTCCGGCAGACTGATTTCGGAAGACAAAAACAAAATCGTCGTCGAAGAAGTGCAGGAAGGCGGTATGGCACCATCGACCTACAGCAAAAAAGAAATTGCCCCAAGGACACTGAATACAAAAAGCATACTCGAATACAAATACTATTTGGGCCTTGCCGAACACTTTTCCGCCAGGACCTGGGATTTTCAAAATGACCCCGACGATTTTATACAGGCAATCCGGTGCTATGAAAAAGCCAAGCAGTTGCTGGCAAATACCGAAAGACGGGATAACGAAACAAATCAGATAGATGAGAAAATAAAACAGCTTCAGGCAGACAGGGAAGTCTGGACGAGAGAAGCTGAATCCCGGGCCAGACTGAAAAAACTGGAGTTTGATAGCACAATAGAACAAAAGCTCAAAGACTTTGAAAACAAGCTTAATGCAGCCGGCCCGCAGCTCGATAAAAGTATGCAGCAGATTGACAAGACAGTAGCGACTGTGCAGGATAACTACCAAAAACTTGAAGCGAGTGTTTCGAAGACAAATGAGGACATAACCCGGCAGCTTAAAGACCTCGAGAACAGGGTCAGAGAAAACGAAAGAATACTCGGTCGCGGATGGTTGTATCCGCGATACTACTATTCGCCGCAAAACCGAAATCCCTGAGTCCCAAAAGGAAGAGGGGTAGTTTTTAACGGTTCAAAAGGTTAAAGCAATCCCTTTTGCCTTTTCTATGGCCTGTACTTTCTGCTTTTGAGCAACTTCAGGGCCTTCAGTAAGAGTCGGTTCGACAATGACCGAGCGGATGTTACTTAACCCCATAAAAGCAAGTATCAGCTCCCAATACTTTTTTTGAAGGTCAAAAGCTTCCTGCTGGGAGCCGGGCGGGTATCTGCCGCCGCGTGCGTAAGCAATAAAAACCGGTTTGTTTTTCACCAGGCCGATATAATTTCCTTTTTCATCCGTTGAAAAAGTCAAACCCGGCTGGACAATGATGTCAATATACTGCTTGAGACGGTAAGGAATAGAGAAATTCCACATCGGCACGGCAAACACGAACTTATCCGCACTTTTGAATTCCTCGATGACCGCAACGACATTTTCCCACGCCTGTTTTTCCTCGTTTGAGTGCGGCTTGCCGTGCATTATTTTGTATTTGCCTGACACCGCGGCACCATCAAACGAAGGCAGCTTTTCTGCGAAAACGTCCAGCACCTTCACATTATCTTTCGGATGCGCCTTCTTGTATGCCTCCACAAACGCATCCGCCACCGCCACCGAATACGACCGCTCGCTTATCGGCGACGCCTTGATGTACAATACCTTGCTCATAATACCCTCCGTGAAGGATTCAAAACCCATAAATCATTTTCTGGCGGCCCGCTGTTCCAGCGCCGCCCTGACCTTACCGACAAACGCTGCTGTTTCGCTCAGACACCGGTCTGTATTACCCACATTTTCTTCGATTATGCCAACAATTTTCGAACCGATTATCACGCCGTCAGCGCCGGCCTTTGCGACCTCGGCAGCATGCTCCGGCTTACTTATGCCAAAGCCAACGCACACCGGAACGCGAGTTTCTTTCTTTAGCCTGCCGACCAGCACTTTGACGGAATCTGAAAGTTTCTCCCTGCTGCCAGTAACGCCCAACAGCGAGACAGCATAAATAAAGCCGGTTGTCTTTGAGGCTATCAGCTTCATTCTGCCGGTTTCGGTGTTTGGGGTGACCATAAAAACAGTATCAACGCCTGCCGAGGTCGCTGGGCCGGTAATTTCGTCAGCGTCATCAATGCTCAAATCAGCAATTAAAACACTGTTGACGCCCGCCCGATGAAAATCCCTGAAAAATTTTTCCGTGCCGTACTGATAAACCAGGTTGTAATACATCAAGAGGCCAATAGGAATATCTTTGTAGTTTTTGACTTTACCGATAAACTCCAGCGCTTTTGTGACATTCATACCGCTATTTCTTGCGCGGATGTCGGCCTTTTGAATTGTCGGGCCGTCTGCTATCGGGTCGGAAAATGGTATGCCCAATTCGAGGATATCGGCCCCGGCGTCAATGGCTGCTTTGACAATCGCAAGGCTGGTCTCAAAGTCGGGGTCACCGATTACGAAAAACGGTATTAACGCCGCCCGCCTTTGGGCCCGTCTCGACTCGGCGTCGAGCCGAGGTCGGACGAGGTCTCGCCCCGACGAGTCGGGGCGGACTCTTGCCAGTTCAGAAAAAACCTGCTTGTACGTTTTCATAACCTTGTGCCTCTTTTCGTAAATGCGTTTATGCGTAAATGAGTCGATGCGTTAACTCATCCACCCATTCTCTCATTCACTCATCTACTCATTCACTCATCTACTCATTCACCCATTTACTCTTCTGCGTTCTTCGACAATCGAGACGTCCTTGTCGCCTCGGCCGGAAAGATTCACAACAGCAACAGTTTCGGCGTCTAACTTGCCTTTCTGGCGGATAAGATACGCCAGTGCATGTGAGCTTTCGAGGGCCGGCAATATCCCTTCGCTTTTAGTAAGCAGTTCAAACGCGTCAAGCACCTCGTCATCTTCCGCTGCGACATATTCAGCCCTGCCGCTATCTTTCAGCAGGCAGTGTTCCGGCCCGACGGCAGGGTAATCCAGCCCTGCGCTTACGGATTCGGTCTCATTGACCTGGCCTTCTTTGTCCTGCAGCAGGTAAGCCTTTGCGCCGTGCAGGATGCCGACGCGACCGGCGACTAATGTCGCAGCGTGCTTTCCGCTTCTTAAACTTCTTCCGCCTGCCTCGACGCCAATCAGCTTCACATTCTTGTCTTCCATAAAGCCTGAAAATATACCGATGGCGTTACTGCCTCCGCCGACACAGGCGACGACCATATCGGGCAGTCTCCCGATTTGCTCAAGACACTGACTTCTTGCCTCTTTGCCGATACAACTTTGAAAATGTTTTACTATCGTAGGATATGGATGCGGCCCCGCAGCCGAACCGAACAGGTAAAACGTATCTGTAACGTGGGCCGTCCAGTAACGAAGGGCATCATTGATAGCGTCCTTCAAAGTGCCCGTTCCGCCTTCGACCGGCACGACCTCTGCGCCGCACAATTTCATCTTGTGGACATTGACGCTTTGCCGCTCGATGTCAATTGTGCCCATAAAGATTTTTGTTTCCATACCGAACAAGGCGCCAATCATTGCTGTTGCCAGGCCGTGCTGGCCGGCGCCGGTCTCGGCGATGAGTTTCGTCTTGCCCATATATTTTGCCAGCAGGCCTTGTCCTAAGGTATTATTGACCTTGTGTGCTCCGCCGTGCAGAAGGTCTTCTCGCTTCAAATAGACTTTAAAGCCGACGTAATCGCTGAATCTTTTCGCGAAGTAAAGCGGGGTCGGCCTGCCGGCGTAGTTTTTCAAAAGCTGCGATAATTCAGCCACAAATCGCTCGTCTTCATAGAAGCGGTAAAATGCCTCTTCCAGTTCTTCCAGCGGCGGTATCAAGACCTCCGGCACATAGAATCCGCCATAATCTCCGAATCTGCCTTTATATTTCATATCTTATTCCTCACTTCTTGATACTCGCTTTGGTCTTACGAGCATCGAGCATCGCTTGTCCGCCGTAGCTTCAGCGAAGGCGGAAGTATCCAGTATCTAGCATCGAGTCTTGTCCGCCGTAGGCGGAATCCAGCATCGAGCATCATGTTTTTCCCTTTATTCCTTCGCGCCGGCTTTTTCAAGCAGTTGAACAATTTCTGTGTGGCCTTGCATTCTTGCCACCTTTAAGGCCGTTACACCAGTGTTGGTCTTGGCGTTGACGTCAGCTCCCTTAGCCAGCAAGAGCTTGACGACTTCCGTATGGCCCTCCTGCGCCGCTAACATCAGGGCCGTTTCGCCATTCTTATCCTTGGCGTTGAAATCAGCACCCTTTTCCAAGAGGAGTTTAACGATTTCTGCATGGCCCATATACGCCACTATCATCAGGGCCGTTCCGCCGTCGTTATTCTTGGCATTGATCTCAGCGCCCTTTTTGAGAAGGATCTTGACGACTTCCGTACGACCCCCCAGCGCCGCCATCATCAGTGTCGTCCCGCCGTCGTTAGCTTTCACATTGACATCAGCGCCCTTTTCCAGAAGGAGTTTGACAACTTCTGTATGGCCGTTATTCGCTGCCGCCATCAGGGCCGTTCCGCCATCGGTGATTTTCTTGGCATTGACCTCAGCACCATTCTCTAAAAGGAGCTTGACAACTTCCGTATGATTCCCCTGCGCCGCTAACATCAGGGCTGTTCCGCCGTCGGCGGTTGTTTTCGCATTGATCTCAGCGCCCTTTTTGAGAAGGATCTTGACGACTTCCGTACGACCCCCCCACGCCGCCCACATCAGGGCCGTTCCGCCACCGTTATCCTTGGCGTTGACCTTAGCGCCTTTTTCCAAAAGGAGCCTGACGAATTCCGTACGACCATCTCGCGCCGCCCACATCAGGGCCGTTCCGCCATCGTTATTCTTGGCATTGACCTCAGCGCCTTTTTCCAAAAGGAGCTTGACGACCTCCGTATAACCCCCCAGCGCCGCCCACATCAGGACGGTTGCGCTATTGTTATCCTTGGTATTGACATCAGCGTTTTTTCCCAAAAGGAGCTTGACGACTTCCGTATGACCTGCCGTCGCCGCCAACATCAGAGCCGTTACGCCGTTAGCAGTGTCTTTGGCGTTGACATCAGCACCATTAGCCAGAAGAGTTTGCACGGCTGGGAGGTTGCCATTTTTTGAGGCTTGGAGCAATTGAGCATTCTTATCTGATACATCCGCCTTGGCAAAGCTGGCAGGTATCAGAAAAATGCACACTATAGAAAACAGAATTCGTTTCATTGGATTCTCCTATCTTATTCCTCGTTTCTCGATTCTTGATGCCCGATGCTCGTAATTGGTATCAACGTTAAATCGAGTATCGCTTGTCCGCCGTAGCTTCAGCGAAGGCGGAAGTATCCAGTATCGAGCATCCAGCCGTATTAACCTCTCAAACGATGTATGATTTCAAATAGTTTCCTCATTTTTCTAAGGTCTTTTTTGCCGGGCCTTGATTCGATGCCACTACAAACATCAATTCCATAGACTCCCAATTCAACAGCGGCCTCTACATTATCGGGATTTATTCCGCCCGCCAGGAAAACGCGTTTGTTGATATGTCCGATTATGTTCCAGTCAAACTTTAGGCCCGTGCCGCCATATTTTTTGGGGTCAAAGGCATCCAGCAAAATAGCATCGGTGAAAAAACTCTCTGCTTTTTCAATATCTGCTTGGCTTTTTACGCGAATCGCTTTCATCGTTCTTACATTAATAGAACGTAGCGACTCACAGAACCTGGGGTTTTCGTCGCCGTGCAATTGCACCCAGTCTAAGTTGCACTCGCCGATTACTTCTTTAATCTGGTCAAGCGAAGCATTCACAAATACGCCGGCAACATGGATGAATGCCGGCAGCTTGTTTATTATCCGCGCCGCCTGCTCCGGCGTTACGAACCTCGGGCTTTTAGGATAAAAATTGAAGCCCAGTAAGTCCGCACCCATATCCGCCGCAGCGGCGGCGTCCCGATAATTCGTAATGCCGCAAATTTTAACTTTCACTATCAGCATGAAAGCAAAAAACTGAAAACTAAAAGCTAAAAACCATAGTGCAAAACTTAAAACTTTTGAATTTTACGTTATGGTTTTGCATTTTTCGCTTTAAGTTTTACACTTTATTAGAAATCTCGATTAATTTTTCCAAGCACGCTAATGCTTTGCCGTTACTGACCGATGCCTGTGCCAACTCAATCGCCGATTCAAAATCGTCAGCCAAACCGCCGGCGATTATGGCGGCAGCGGCATTCAGGACGACAATATCCTTGCGTGCTCCGGCCTCTTTGCCGCTCATTATGTCTTTTAATACCTTCGCACTTGACCTGGCATCAGTAACTTTAAGCTCTTCGAGCGTCGTCAGATTTATGCCTAAATCTTGCGGATTCAGTTTTTTGTTTGTAATCCGGCCGTTTTTCAGTTCTGTTATTTTCGTAACCGCTGCCGTGCTTATTTCATCCAGTCCTTCACTATGCACAACCATTGCATATTGTGTGCCCAAGAGCCGCAGGGCCTCAGCTATCGGCCGCATCAGATTTTCATCCGCTACACCCAGCACCTGTCTCGGCGCGCCGGCGGGATTTGCCAAGGGGCCGAGTATGTTAAAGACCGTCCTGAAACCAAGGGCCTTTCGTACAGGCTGAACATACTTCATTGCCGGATGAAACATCGGCGCGAACATAAATCCGATATGCGCCTGCTTTATACACTCCGCCACGACATCAGCGGGGGCGTCTATCCTGACGCCTAATTCTTCGAGCACATCCGCTGAGCCGCAGCCGCTGGTTATCCCGCGATTACCGTGCTTGGCAATGTAAACGCCTGCGCCTGCTGCCACTATTGCCGCAGCGGTTGAGACATTGCAGGTTTTAATGGCACCGCCGCCTGTTCCGCAGGTGTCAACCAGATTCTCGACATCGACCTTCACGCGGATGGCGTGCTGGCGCAGTGATTTGGCAAATCCTGCAAGCTCAGCCGATGTTGCGCCTTTGGCCTGCATTGCCGTAAGAAATGCGGCGATTTGCACCTCGCTGACGCCGCCTTCGAAGATGACGTCCAAAAGGCTCGTCGCCTGCTCAATGCTCAAATCTCTGCCCTGCAGCAAAGGTTCCATGTATTCGGTTATAACTGCCATATTTAGTTCCTCACTTTATGGTGAGCTTGTCGAATCCATTTTTGTGTTTTTCGGCTGCGATTGCCAAAACATTTTCGATTATCTTACCGCCCGCGGGAGTCAGAATACTTTCCGGATGAAACTGCACGCCGTATATCGGAAGCTCTTTGTGTTCGATAGCCATACAGATGCCTTCAAATTCAGCCGTCTGTTTTAAGCAGTCCGGAATTTCCAATGTATAGATACAAAGACTATGATAGCGTCCTACCTGTAGCGGGTTTTCCACGCCGGCAAATATGCCTTTCTCATTGTGCGTTATTCGTGAGGGCTTGCCATGCATCGGCTCAGGGGCGTGAGTAACTTTGCCGCCGAAATACTGTGCTATTACCTGATGACCGAGGCAGACGCCGAATATTGGCAGCTTGTCCTTGAAATAATCCACTGCTGAAAGTGAGATGCCTGCGGTATCCGGCGTACCGGGGCCCGGCGAAATCACAAGTAAATCAGGATTGAACTTGCCGGCAACCGCCTGAAGCTGCTCGATTGTTGTGTCGGCACGGTATACCTTCGCCTGACAATTACGCTTGCAGAAATCATCGACAAGATTGTACGTAAACGAATCGAAGTTATCGATGAACAAAACTTTTGTGGTTTTTTCTTTCATAAGATTCGGCCTCTGATATTAGGTTCCCTGAACAGCCTGTATACAGGACCTTGCCTTGTGTTCGGTTTCCTCAAATTCGGTCTTTGGAACGCTGTCGTGGACGATGCCTGCGCCGACTCGAACATAAGCTGTGTGGTCTTTGACCTGAAGGCTTCTTATCGTGATACAACTGTCGAATTGGCCATCAACAGTCAGATAGCAGACGGCTCCGCCGTAGTAGCCGCGTTTGGTTTTTTCGAGCTGACGGATTATCTTCATTGCTTCAATCTTCGGGGCGCCGGTGAGCGTTCCCATATTCATCGTGGCAAGATATGCACTCAATGCGTCAAGTCCCGCAGCGAGCTTGCCTTTGACGTTACTTACCATATGCTGGACCGATGCGTATTTTTCGACTGCCAAAAGTTCCGTAACAACTCTGCTGCCGGGCTCGGCCACGCGTGCGATATCGTTCCTCGCCAAATCGACCAGCATTATATGCTCAGCCAATTCCTTGCGGTCGAGCTTCAGTTCAGCCTCGTATCTAAAATCTGTATCGGCGTCAATTTGCCCGGCGACTTGGCCTCTGGGCTTTGTTCCAGCTATAGGCCTTATCTCCACACTGCGTGGCTCGACGCCACTTACTCGCAGATTCAGCTCCGGGCTGGAGCCTATCAGTATCGTGCTGGGCGTATTGAGGTAAAACATATACGGCGAAGGGTTCAGAACTCTGAGCCGTTTATAGACATCCAAAGGCTCATCAGGGCAAGGCTCTAGTCTAGTTCTGCTCAGGACCACCTGAAAAATATCGCCGTCGAGAATATGCTGCTTGGCCTTTCGCACCATCTGTTCATATTCGGCCTGGCCTGTATCCGTTGAAGCAGGGGGGATAGGCCCTGTGTGCTTTCGGCCTTTCGGTATGTCGGAGTCTAAGATGCCCCGGTAGTAATCGAAGCACTCCTGCGCCTCATCGACTATAGCCTGGCGATTGCCGTCGGTTATCATTACATTGACAATCACGAAACCTTTTTTATTTGCGTGGTCGACCAGAAAGATATTGTCGGCAAAGTAAAGCTCGTAATCGGGATTGCCTAAGAGGTCTTCGCCGCTGGCGGGGAGTTTCTCAAACTGGTCTATAAAGTCGTAGCTTATGGCCCCCAGCAGTCCGCAGGTTACGCGGAAAGGCTTGCTCGCCAGCTTAAATGCAAACGCTACTGCCCGAAGCACGTCCATTTGATTTACACTTGTCAGGCGGGTCTGCTCGTCAACCAGTTTTTCGGCTTGTTTAATTCGCCCGCTGATTTGTTTCGGGCTGAATTTCACCGATTCGCAAAAGCTGAACCTATCCTTATCAGCGGACAGATATTCGAGCATTCGTCTGCCGGTATTGCTCAGGGCCTGAATGGAAAATTCGGTGCCTGTACCGGTAAGATAAAGTGCAGGCCTGGCTGTGCCGAAACTAAGAGCATTTTCCGCAAGGTAGTCGCTTGCCTCCAGCAGGCAGCAGTTTTTGCTTCGGCCGTAGTCGCTCAGCCTGGCGAAAAAGTCCACCGGCTCGTCAATATCAATCTCTTTGACTATCGGCACAATCTGCCCCGGCTTTGCGCCGATTATTATTTGCCTGTAATCGTCCATTCCCGCTTTTTCCTGTCATTCCCGCGCAAGCGGGAATCCATTTTCTTCTTATTTTCTCTGTGTTCTCTGTGGCTTCTTATTTCTTTTTATTGCAATTTTTAGCTGTAAACGGCCAAAAATACAAATAAAAAAAGCCTGTCTTTCCGACAGGCTGTGTTTTTGAAAATCCGACTATTTAATTATTTATGGCAAATCACCGCAAAGCCTGCCGGTTTTATTCCGCAGGCCGCCACCAACAACCGGTATTTTTACGGCTGATTCGCCTCATAGTAACTATATTTAACCAAATCCGCCCAACTCTGTCAAGGGGAAAAAGCGGCTCTTGGCAGAAAAATGAGAGAAAAGTGGAAGATTTATATTATACTCATCGATTTGAAGACAAGTATGAGGCGTAGAAACTTTTTGCAGATTGTTTTTGGGAAATGTTATTTGAAAGGAGATACAAATGCGTGGATTGAAGATTTGTCTGTTGATAACCGGTATTTTGTGCCTGCCGTGCGTATTGGGAGTGTTTCTGCCCATCTCGACATTGGAATCATTTACCAAATTCTTTGGAATAGAATCGCTTTCTGGTCCGCCTCTGGCCATATATGCGGTTCGCGTTATGTCAGCCACGTATGTAGGCATCGGGGCGTTTTTCATTATCCTGGCGCTGAACCCGGTGAAATACGGAGTGCTGGTGCCGTTCTCGGGTATTGTTTCTATACTTTTAGGTATGGTCTGTGGGATAACGGGGTCGGCAGTGGGAATGCCCCCTCAATGGTTTCTGGGTGATTCTTTTAGTTGTTTGGTGCTGGGCGTTCTCATTCTTGTGTTCTGGCAAAAGGCTAAGCAGACCGCTTTATAAATTAGTGCACCACTATCGGTAAATTCAGAAAAGGAATTGAACACATTAAAGGAGACCGCTATGAAAACCCACAAATTTCTTCTTTTATTTCTGCTGCTTACTTCATTATTATCAGCACAAGGTAATAATAGCGGAAAGAACAATATGGCGTCTAAACCTATTGCAAGACAACAGGATCCAATGGAACGGTTTGAGTTTTTATTGGGGAACTGGAACCTTGAGTACAGGGTCCCTAAAAGCTCACTCGGCGAGGCGGATACCGGCACGGGCACGGGGACATTCAAAAGAGCACTGGACGACAAGTATGTAATCTTGGAATATACCTGCTCTTTAACAAAAACCGGCCGGGGGCAGGCACAGGGAATCTTTGCGTGGGACGACAAGTCGAAGGTTTATAGATACTGGTGGTTTGAGAGTTCCGGGAGTTTTTCCCAGGCAACGTGCAATTTCATTGATGATAAAACGCTGTTTTTGACTTGGCACGATACTCTCCTGACCCAGACCTTTACCAAAGTCAGCTCGGGCAAAGTTATACTGAGAATGGAGCAGCCTGGCCCGGAAGGAAAGTCTGAATTGATTCTGGAAGTTATCCTTACAAGAAAGGAGGTCGCAAGATGATTACGGAGATTACCGCACAGCAGCTTAACACCGAAAGCTTCATCAGTGAAAAGGTCAAAGAAATCAAAGACACTGTCGGTAGTGGAACGGCAATAAATGCCCTGTCGGGCGGCGTCGATTCATCGACGGTTACGATGTTAGGCCATCGAGCCTTGGGGAAAAATCTTAAAACCGTCTTTATCCAAAACGGCCTGATGCGCGAAGGCGAACCTGAACAGGTCGTAAGTCTCTTCCGAAAACTCGATGTTACGGTCGAAATAGTTGATGCCCGCAAAGAATTCTTCGCGGCACTGAAAGGAATCACCGACCCTGAAGAGAAACGCGAAGCCATTACCCAGACATTCTACAAAAAAGTATTTGGACACCTCGTCAAACAAAGCGGAGCAAAACATCTTCTTCAGGGAACTATCCTGACCGACGTCGATGAGACCGTCGCAGGGATAAAGCGCCAGCACAATGTCTTCGAGCAGCTCGGCATCGACCCGCAGGAGGCCTTCGGCTACCGCATCATCGAGCCGTTGATTCAGCTTCGTAAAGACGGCGTCAGAAAAGTAGGCAGGGCACTCGGCTTGCCGGACGAAGTATTCAATCGCATTCCATTTCCCGGCCCGGCACTATCGGCACGCGTGATAGGCGAGGTAACGCCGGAACGTATCGAGACCGTCCGCAAGGCAACTGTTGTTGTCGAGCGGCTGCTTAAGGATACAAAGGCGTTTCAGTATATGGCCATCCTTCACGAAGACCGCGTAACCGGTATGCGCGATGGCAAGCGTGATTTTGGCCGGCAGATTGAAATCCGCTGCTGGGACAGCGTCGATGCCAGAATCGCATCACCGACGCGGCTTCCGTTTGAAACCCTCGAAAAACTCGCTGCCGAGATTATTCGCAACGTGCCCGGCATCGTTAGTGTTACCTACAACATCGCCCCCAAACCGCCTTCGACAATCGAAGCGATATGATAAGATCGGCCGTTAGCTGAGATTTTGGATTTTGTGCCGCACCTATTTAATTTTTGCGCCACCAGTATCATTCAAGCCACTGGCAATCAATCACTTTTTACCGTGAGCGCACCTTATAAAATAGGTGCGGCATAAATTTGTCTATCTGCAGGGAAGGATTTTCGGTATACTTAATCTGCGCAAAAAATGGTTTACCATTCGTAGTGTAACGAAGAATGGTTCACCATTCGTAATGTAACGAAGAATGGAACTTTTCCTGAATAATCTGACATTTCATAACTGCCCGGTAGAGCTGCGCGAGAGGGCTGCCTTCAGCGGCGAGCAGCGGCACTATATGCTCAGGCAAATGCACGCTGAGGAAAGAATAGGCGAGGCGGTGGTTCTGCAGACCTGCAATCGGCTCGAATTCTATCTTTACGCAAAAAAAAGTTTCGACTGTAGCGGGTTTCTAACAGGGCTTATCAGGCAAACAAAGCCTGATGCGGCCGAAATATGGAGTAAATACAGCCGAGAAGTGTCCGGCATTGACGTTGCCCGCCATCTTTTCGAGGTCGCCTGCGGTCTTGATTCGCAGATGCTCGGTGAAAATCAGATTCTTTCGCAGGTAAAATCCGCCTACACAAAGTCCTTGGACAGCCGGATGAGCAGGTTCTTATTCCACCACCTCTTTCACACCGCATTTCGGGCGGCAAAGGCTGTTAGAACTAATACGAATATCAACGGTGGGACGGCTTCGGTCGGCCTTGCCGCTGTGGAGCTGGCGAAAAGAGAAATTGATTTGTTGGCTGCTGCGGCAATGGTAATCGGGGCCGGCGAGAATGCCGAGCTTGTGGCAAAATATCTGGTCAAGGCGGCGGTAGGGGGGCTGATTATAGCCAATCGCGATAAAACGAAGGCACAGGCTATTTGCAACCGGCTCAGTACCGGCTTATATGGTGAGCCTGTCGAACCAGAAGCAATCGGCCTGAAAGAACTGGCCGGCAGATTAGCTGATGTTGACTTAGTGATTAGCTCAACAGCAGCGGAAGAACCGATATTAACATACCAAACAGCTTCGAAAATTCTGGCGCAGAGGAAAAGGCCGATTCTGATAGTGGATATTGCCGTTCCGAGGGATGTGGAGGCTAAAGTCGGCGAGCTCGAATGCGTCCGCCTGTATGATATAGATGATTTAGGCGGGCAGATACTTGAAAACGAAGAGAAGCGAAAAGGTGAAATCGACAAAGCTCAGCAAATTATAGATGATTTTACAAACGAGTTTGCCGGTTGGTACAATTCGTTAAATCTTGTGCCCGTGATTGCGCAACTGACCAGCAGGGGACTTGAGCTTGCCCGCGGTGAAGCAGGGCGTTATGCGAAAAACTTCGGCGACGACAACAGCGAAAAACTGCAGCGTTTCGCCGAGTCGCTGGTCAAAAAGATATTACACGGGCCAATCGACTTTCTTAAAAATGGCGACGACCGGCAGCCGAGTGCGGAACAATTACAGGCAGCCGATTTGATTAACAAAATGTTTCTTTCGCAGGATAAGCGCAGCCAACGATGAGCGTTCTAACCGTTGCAACCCGCGGCGGAGCACTGGCCATTGCCCAGACGCGAATTATACTGGGCAAACTAAAGGAAATTTATCCCGAAATACAAATCAGGATTAAAAAAGTAACTACCAGAGGCGACCGGGACAAAAAGACATCGCTATGGCAATTAAAGACAAGCGGTTTTTTTGCCTCGCAGGTTGAAGATACTCTGTTGGCGGGCGAAGCCGATTTTGCCGTGCACAGCTTTAAGGATTTGCCCACACAGCCGCGAGAAGGGTTAACTATAGCAGCGGTTTGTGACAGGCGATTTGTCGAAGACTGCATTTTGTCGACTGAGGCCGTTAGTTCCATCAAGCAGCTTAAGGCGTCGGCAAAGGTCGGCACTTCGAGCCTTAGAAGGGCTGTTCAATTGAAACGTTTAAGGCCGGACCTGAAGCTAATGCCTGTCCGGGGCAACGTTACAACGCGGATAAGGCTGATGGAAGAAGGAAAATTCGATGCGATTATTCTGGCAAGGGCAGGGGTAGAGAGACTCGGCTTGGCAGAGAAGATATCGTTCTACTTTGACCCGGAAGGGTTTATTCCCGCACCGGCACAGGGTGCATTAGCTGTTCAGACGAGAGCCGACGATATCGCAACCAATAGACTTATCGCCGCCATCGATGATAGGAAAGCGCGAGCGGCCACCTTCGCCGAAAGGCAGATTTTAGTAGCAATGCAGTGCGGCTGTCACGCACCGGCAGGGGCCTTTGCGGAAATTGAACGAGGCGATATCAGAATCTTTGCGTTTATATCGGATTGTGAAGGAAAGAGTTTTATCAGGCGGGAAATTACCGGCCCGGCTGAGCAGGCTGAAAAGTCGGCAGAGAAACTTGCAAATGAAATTCTCGAAGCCGGCGGCAAAGAAATTTTAGAAAAACTGGAAAAATGACAAGTCGCAGAGACAAAGGCAAAGTATATCTGGTTGGGGCGGGGCCGGGAAGGATGGATTTGATTACGGTTCGCGGCGCTGAGGTTCTCAGGACCGCCGATTGTGTGATTTGCGACAGGTTAGTCAATCCGGCCTTGCTCAATTTTGCACGCGAGGATGCTGAGATTATCAATGTGCCTAAAGGTATCGGGCCTGATTCATTTTCGCAGGAGCAAATCAACAAACTCTTAATCGAAAAGGCGTCGAGCAGAAAAACCGTCGTTCGGCTAAAGGGCGGCGACCCCTGCATTTTCGCAAGGGCCGCCGAGGAAGCTGCGGCACTCGCCGAAGCGGGGATTGATTTTGAAATAGTGCCGGGTGTAACCGCCGGTGTCGCTGCGGGTGCTTATGCCGGCATAGCGCCGACCGACAGAAAACATAGTTCGCAGGTTATCTTCGTTACAGGCAAAGAGGCAGAAGGAAAACAAAAAAGCAACATCGACTGGCATTTGCTTGCTGAGTTCAGCGGAACTATTATTTTTTATATGGCGATGGGTAATCTGGATTTCATCGCCGCCGAGTTAATCAAAAACGGTATGGACCCGAAGACGCCGGCGGCAGCCATCGCCGACGTTAGTTTGCCGAGCCAGCGAGTCGTCACAGCCTCAATCGGCAGTATAAGCGAAAAATGCTGGCAGGAGAAAATCGGACCGCCGGCGATTATGGTCGTCGGCACAGCCGCCAAAAGCGAGCCGGGACTGAACTGGTTTATGAAAAAGCCGCTGTTCGGCAAAACCATAGTCGTAACCCGTGACCGGGCAGGCAATGCCCGCTTTGCCGCCAAAATCATAAGCGAGGGCGGCAATCCGATAGAATTTGCAGCGATAAAAATCAAACCTCTGACGCAGACAAATCAGTTTCTGCAAACACTTGCCAGAATTGTGGAGTTCGATTGGGTGGTTTTTACTAGCACAAACGGCGTGGATATTTTCTTCGAGGCCCTGAAAGACCTCGGTAAAGATGCACGCGTTTTCGGTTCCGCGAAAGTCGCGAGTTTAGGCAGCCAGACCGCCAACCAATTGGCCGAGTTTGGGATAAAGGCCGATTTTGTGCCGAGTGTTTTCACCAGTAGAGAGCTCGGCAAACAATTAAGGGCATTTGCAAACCTGAAGGGTAAAAAGGTCCTGCTTTTGCGCTCGCAGGTCGCTTCAAACGAGCTTACGCAGCTATTGGCCCAGGGCGGCGCTGAGGTTACGAATACAGCTATTTATAATATCACAGCAGAGAAAAACGATTGCTCGCGGCTCAAGCAGGAAATCGCCGGGGGCAGAATCGATTGGCTTGTCTTTGCATCTGCTTCATCAGTCAACGGATTTTTTGAACAAATAGCAGGCGACATTGTAAACTCCAGCAGCGCTAAGGTGGCGTCGATTGGCCCGGCAACTTCCGAACAATTGAAAAACCACGATGTCAGGATTGATGCTGAAGCGGTCGAGCATACAATCGACGGCCTGATTGAAGCAATGGAAAAAATAAAAGGTAAAAGGTAAAAAGAAATCAAAATTAGAAATTTCTTTGTGCCTGTGTGCCTTTGTCCCTTTGTGCCTTGGAATTATGATAAATATATCAAAACTATATTGCGGCAGGGGGGGGCAGTCCGATGCCTTGCGGTACTCGGCAAAAGATTTGTCAGGGCCTGTCGTCGTTTATAACTGCACGTCAAAATGCAACCTCAAGTGCCTGCACTGCTATAGCTCTTCGCAAACCAGTAGGGGGGATGATGAGTTAAACACCGCCGAAGCGAAGAATCTGCTGTTACAACTTGCGGAAGCTAATTGTCCGGTGGTGCTGTTTAGCGGAGGCGAGCCTTTACTTCGCGAGGATTTATTTGAGTTATTGGCCGAGGCGAATCGGCTGGGACTGCGAACCGTTATCTCCACTAACGGGACACTGATTGATTCTGCTGCCGCCGATAGGTTTGCACAGGCAGGTGTAAGTTATGTGGGCGTTTCCATCGACGGAGATGAAAAATTCCACGACCAGTTCAGGGCGTCAAAAGGTAGTTTCAAAGAGGCTTTAACAGGAATCGAAAATTGCCAAAAGGCTGGCCTGAAAACCGGCCTGCGCTTCACCATTACCAAACAAAACGCTAATAAAATCCCAGCTGTTTTCGACATCGCTGCTTCGGCAAACATACGCAGGATATGTTTTTATCATCTTATAAAAGCGGGCAGAGCTAAAGAGATAACGGATAGCAAAAACAACCTGAACGCTGCACGCTATACGCTGAACGCTGTTGAAACTCGTCAGGCTGTTGACACAATAATAGAAAAGACTAAAGAATTCGTTCAAAAAAAACGTGTTGATGAAGTGCTCACCGTTGGCAATCACGCGGATGGGCCGTTTATCCTGATGAAATTGAAAGAGTTTAGCCGTCGCCGGTACGGCGACGTATTTAGCCCCCAGGCCTGCCTGGGGGTTATCGAGGAATGTCAAAAACTTTTGACATTACACGGCGGCAACAAAACAGGAGAAAAAATCGCCTGCGTCACTTGGGATGGCTCTGTCCATCCCGACCAGTTCTGGCATAATTACTCGCTCGGCAGTATCAAAGATAAAACATTTAAGGCAATATGGGAAAATCCTGATGAGCCGGTGCTGAAAAAACTCCGCAATAAATCAGAATTCGCGGATAAACGTTGTTTGAAATGCAAATGGCTCGACCTGTGCAAAGGTAATTTTAGATTTTTGAACGGCCAATCAAGCAGCGAAAATTGGCTTAATGAGCCTTCTTGCTATCTTACAGATGAAGAAATAGCTTGATTTCGAGTTTTTAGTGTTTAATTTTGATTTTTGATATGTAATTTTGATTTTTACATTTTGATATTTGATTTCTTAAGGATTTTATTGTGTCTTTCCCAAAAACCCGATTGCGTCGGCTGCGTAGTAGCGATGCTATGCGAAGACTGGTGCGTGAAACGAATTTAAGCGCAAATGACCTCGTATATCCTCTCTTTGTCAGACAGGGTGAAGGCCTGAAAGAGCCGATTAAGTCGATGACGGACTGCTTTCACTTTTCGCCGGACACGGTTGCCGAAGAAGCAAAAGAGATTTTCAATCTGGGAATACCTGCGGTTTTGCTTTTCGGCCTGCCGGCTAAAAAAGATAAGACCGGCTCGGAAGCCTGGTCGGAAAAAGGTGCCGTCCAGCAGGCTGTCAGGGAAATCAAAAAGACTATGCCTGATTTGCTTGTCATTACCGATGTCTGTCTTTGTGCCTATACCGACCACGGCCATTGTGGGGTTGTTAAAGACGGCAGGATAGATAACGATGCGACCTGCGAACTTTTGGCCAAGGTCGCTCTCTCGCACGCACAGGCTGGCTCTGATATAGTCGCTCCTTCTGATATGATGGATGGAAGGGTCAAATATATCCGCGAAGCCCTCGAGAAAAATGATTTTCAGGATGTTGCTATTATGTCTTATGCCGCCAAATTCGCCTCCGCCTTCTATGGCCCATTCAGGGACGCAGCCGAATCCGCTCCTGCCTTCGGCGACCGCAAAACCTATCAAATGGACCCCGCCAATGCAAGGCAGGCTTTGGCCGAAATTGCCCTCGATATAGAAGAAGGCGCTGATATCGTAATGGTCAAACCCGCCCTTTGCTTTCTGGATATCATTTATCGAGCGCGCCAGCGTTTCGATTGCCCCATCGCCGCCTATAATGTCTCCGGCGAATATATGATGGTCAATTCCGCCGCACAAGCGGGACTTCTGGATAAAGAACAGGCAATGCTTGAAGTCCTTCACTCTATTAAACGAGCCGGGGCTGATATAATAATCACCTACTTCGCCAAGGATATCGCAAAGGGCAAGTTGGCCTAAGGCCGATAAGATTGGGTTTGATTGGGTTTGTTTTGCATAGTTCATGGTTCGTTGTTTTTTGTTATTAGTCATTGTTATTAATAGGGTTATAACCATTTCAAGTATTCCAGAAATTGGGTTTGTTTCGCATAATAGTTCGTATATCGTATGTCGTATATTGTATGTCGTATATCGTGAAACAAGGTTCGTATTTCGTGGTACGTTGTGAGTGGTTAAATGGTTCATTGGTTAAAAGGCATTTTAAAATCCGGGACTGAGTTCCTAAAGAGTTTCCGTTTCGAAAACAGACGTTCCCCTTAGTAGGGCGAACTTGTGCATTTGGTCGAAAATTCGGGCAATATTGGGATGGTCAAAATTTGTAAGTGCTTATGTGGAAAGAGATAAAAAAATATTGAAATTAGCCGTTTTTGGTGTGCGGGTAACGGCACATTTGATTGAAATACGGATAGCGGGCAGCGTACAGCGTATAGCGGACAGGGGAAGAAAAAATACAATACCTAAGATACTTAGGTATTCTTTTATCGTTCTAGTCTTTTTGATTAATCGAAAGGACTACGAGCCTTTTATATGTCGAATGGTTTTTTAGTGAGGGATTTGAGGTTTTCGGTTCGGACGCTGTCCCGTAAGGGACGCTGCGCGGTGCTGCCGGAGGCCATCCGCCGAAGGCGGACGAGTTAGTCGATAGTCGCTGGTCGATAGTCGTTAGTTGGAGGAACCGCCGGACGGTGGATTTTTTTATTGTGAGTCAAGCAGGGGTGGCGTCAGAAAGTATATTAGTATATGCATATATACTAATGTAATGCTTTAAGAGTCGTGGTTTTTTAAATGAGGGGTTTGAGAATGGGTTTTTTTGCTACGGATTGCGAAGTGCTGCCGGAGGCCGCAATGAGGAAACATACAGTAGTACGCCGAAGGCGTACAGATAGAATAATTTCCGAACCGCAGGCAGCACGAGCTACTCCGCGACCAGACGCAAACAAGCTGCGAAACTAAGATGAAAAGCTGGAGCGAAGCGTAAGTCCCGCACTTACAGGGTTAGTGCGAGGATGGAATTGTTTATTTAAAAGCTGTGTGGGGGATTATTCCTTGTTCGTCATTAAGAGTTTTTCTTTTATGCCATCCAACTCAATGAACTTCTGAATGATACCTTTGCAGATACCTTCGTACAAAGGTTTGGCCTTGAGCAGATAACTGTCATACGATTTCAAAAAGATCGGATCATCTGTCCGGATGTCAAAGAATGCAAGAATGCTCTTGCGATCATTGCTTGTACCGATTTGGGACTCGACAGCAATGCCTTCGTGGCGTGTCTTTACGGTGAAGTTGAACCCATTAAGCTGATTCACCTTAGGAAGCCCGATGTCTTTATCGAAGGTCTTGAATAACAGATCGCGCATGTGATCCGGCGCAACTTCGGAGGAAAAGGGAATGACGAACTTTATGTAAAATCCGGATTCTGTAATTTTCTTTGGTTTCCGGAATTTGACAATCTCATCGATCAGGTACGCAGCATCGCGGAGATAACCATCCTTACGGAACAGTAAATGCTGTTTCAGCAATACGCCGATCTCAAGGACAACCGCCTTCTCGGATATTTGTATCTGTACTTTGCTCTCATCGACGCATTGAAGGCTTAGCACAGCTTTGTTTGTTATAGTGTCACCATCCTTGTCAAGCAAGCGAACGAAGTAATCGTGCTTGATTCTATTGGCCTTTCGTGCTTTGTCAACAACGGCGCCAAGCTTATTCACGTAAGACTCAGTGTTTGTCTTGAATTCAGCATCCTCAACATGAAAAACGCCGCCTATCACTTGCGCAACCAAAATGTCTTTTAGTTTCATAATCGTATTCCTTCTTTACAAATTTTGAGTTTCTTATTTATTTAACCGGTATCAGCCAATTTAGGATAACCAGTAAATGCTGTCTTTGTTGTTGTTTCTTTACCAGAATAAGGCTTACCAGATGCATCAAGAATCACGCTCGTTTGTTTTCCATGTTGACTGCTCATCTCATAATGATGCTCTATTAGCTGCTTACCTATATAATCAAACCGTTGACTAATTGTTTCTTGTAAATCTGTATATGTTCGGTAGCCTGCTGCCTGTGCACGGCTTTGCCTCTCAGAGACCCCCGTCATTAGCTGATCAACGTGACGATACAACTTTTCAAAGTTTTTAGCCAAATCTTCAAGGGTTTTGCCTCCAGATTCATGAACATACGCTTTTTCCTCAATGATGTCTTCATCCTTTTGCAAAGAAGGAATTTCATCGATAGATGGCAATGGTATTAACTTGCAAACCCCAAATTCTGAACGTAAAAACGACTCCCAACAGATAATTGCAGCATAAACCCAATCCAATTCGTCTGCTGTCTCGATTGCATTATAGCTTTTGCTAATAGCATCGAGAAAACCCTCGATCACTGTACGCAATTTTTGCTGGTCAGTTTTACCTTTAGCCCGCCGACACTTTTGCATGATATCGGCTTCTTGTATCATTAAATTTTCAATCTGTTTCATTTTAGGCAGGTATAGTTCTAGAATAGAGAAAAGATAAAACTTGAATCATAGCAATTAATACGTCATCAGCACGACTTAAAACTAATCTTGCTTTACCCTCAGTATCCCTTCTGACAAGTCCATTTGTCCACTTCGCAAGATCATCTGCCAATATTTTGCGTTCGAGGGCAAGGCTTGCAATTTTTTGGATTTCGTCTACATAGATTTCGGCAGCCTCAATTGCAGATGGCACAAATGTTTTTAGGTGCAAGAGACATGTCTCGGTGTAATAATCCATTTTCCATTCTTCTTTTATTTCTAGGCTAATGTCTTTATTTGTTTGCGTTGTTTTTGCTTTAAAAAAATCCAAATCACCTTTAAATTTTGAAATTTTTTCAGAATACTTTCCTTTGTAGTGCTTGGTCCATGCCTCTTGGATATCATTAACGGATTCTAATATATATTTATCATTATTACCAAAAAGCTGCACTGAAAATTGGTCTAAGAATTCTTGTGCAAAAGCATGAATGGTTTTGAACATGTTAACTTGTTTAATTAACGAACCCCAATCTTTTACACTTGCAGCAATATCATCATTACTCTTATTCTTCCTTGACAGTACTTTATCAATAGTTTCGAAAATTAGTGTAATAAGAAAACTTCCAAAAAACTTTCCAGATTCTATAGCCAGATTATCATTTTGACTCATCGCTTTCCCTTTCTTGATTTGACAATAAACAAAAACCCGCAAAAATAGAGGCCATCTCTTTTCGTTAATTCAACTAACCAAACTAAACCTTTTGTTGGCAGTTTAATCACTACATTTCTTTCAATCGCCGCATACTAATGATTAATTTGCCGGAAATCAAGGAAATATTAACTTTCCCACAGGAAGATTCAAGCAACCAAACGACAACTCTCCCGCATTAATCTTACGGCCAGAATAGCCTACCAAAGCGTTCTGGCGAGGCATTTGTAATTGGCGATTAAGCATTTTGCCAATTGACTCGATATTTTCGCGTTTGGGAAAAATCATATCTGGTGTTGATTCCGCAGTAAGTATCGGATTAAGTATTTTGTAACGTCGCCCCGCTGACACGATGAGAAAATCGCAAAACAGCGGGGTAAGTATTAATAAAATAGGTGGAAAGAGGGGAGAAGTCAAGAGGATTTTGTGGATAGTTTGAAACGCCTGAAAACGGCAACTCTCTCGAACTAAGCTTGCCGAGTTAGCTCACCGCAAGCGTTCTGGCGAGGCACGAATTAGTCGTTAGTCATTCGTCGTTAGTCGATAGTGGAAAAGTAACCCACCGGATAAATCCGACTTCGCCTGTGCTACGCCGGACAGGTCGGTGGGCTTACGGATAGGAATAGACCCCTCGCTTACGCTTGGGGCTCCGACCCGCTTAAAGATTGCGATGCTTTTCTTTGACGTCAGGTCTTTGTAGGTAAAGCGGCTTGAGTGTTAGAGGGTCGGCAAATTGTCCTTCGCAGGCCATTTTATAGCCAAGCAAATGGACCTTTGCAGCGTGCGGGCACCAGAAGCTGCTATCGAGAAATTCGATGCCGGGGGCACTGAAAAGATGCTTATAATAGACCAGGCCTTCGCCAAGCAGCCAAATGGGTTCTGCCGTAGGGCATCCCTTACGGGATTTGGTATCGGCGAACTTCTGGACAAACCCCTCAGGGGTCATCAGGCAATCAGGCAGCGTTTTTATCCACTGGCCATCACTGTTTTTATACGCAGCGACGAAGAATTGGCCGCGCTTGGCGTCGAGGATGGTTGCGATTTTTTTCAGCTCCTTGCCCTTTGTTTGCGTATAGTCGGCGGCGTTGGCGGCGATACAATCCGAAGTGTACACCGCTACAATCTTCGCGGCGTTCGCTAAGTGCATTGTTTTTGCGATGGTTACAGCTATCCGCAGGCCCGTGAAACTGCCCGGCCCAATAGATATATAGACGTGCTGGATTTGGTCCGGGCGCCTGTTAAAACGGCTCAGAAGGCCGCAAACAGCCGGAAAAACCTCCGCACTATGCTTGACAGGCGTGGAAAAAACAGCCTCGGCGAGCAGCCGTCGGCCGTCTGCTATCGCCACAGAACCTGTTCTGCCGGAGGTCTCAACAGCGAGGATAAGAGGTTTTTGGGTCATTATCTAATATCCAGCTCTTAAAGATAACTTGGATAACTTGCGAAAAATAATATCGCAAAGGGTAGTATAAATCAAACTTTTCACTTGCCAAACCACGAATTTACTTGTATAAGAAAGGGTCCCGGATAGAGCAAATCAGTGTCACTCGGTGCCGTTGATTTTCCGCGGGCGGGTCGTCTTTAAATGGAGTTTGGTTTTGGACAACAAAAAATTTCTGATTAGATTTTTGAGCGAAAAGGTTTTTCTGGCAGCATTGGTGCCGGTTTTGCTATTGGCACAAGTCTCGAAAGCGGACCCAATCCAGCCAGACGAAGTCAAGAAACAAAAAGTTCTGCGTCAGGTGGCTCAAGATTGGATGCGGGTCGGCACAGAACAATACGAGCGAAGTTTCTACAAGCAGGCGGAGCAGTCCTTCTTTCAGGCAGTAGAGTATCAGCAGTGTTTAACAACAGCCGAGCGTGAACAGCTAAATAAGTTTTTGGAAAAAACCTATAAAGCCGAACTCGAACGTGAGCATGTATTAGAGCAAATCAAGGCTGCAAATGCGTTAGCCGGACAGGGCCGACCAGGCACAGCCAAATCCAGGCTTGAAGGACTTAAGGATAGTGAATTTCTGACCGAAGCCGAACGACGTGAGATTACAGAAACCCTCAGTGTATTAAAGAAGCAACTGAATCAGCGAACAACGGAAATCAACAAACTTTATGACCACAGCGTAAGTCTCTATCTTACCGGTCGACTCGAAGAGGCCCGGCAAGGCTTCATTGAAGTCGCCAGAAGCGGTTTACTGGTGGCACCCGTGGGAAAATCTGCGGAAGATTACCTTGTCAAAATAGACAACATTTTAGCCCAGAGAATTGAGCTTTCCACCGCAGCACAAACAGAACCTCAGAAAAAGCTACTGGAGTCTACAGTGACGGCTATCGAAGATAAATTGCTTGGTTCCCGGACAGAAGAAAGTTTGCAACAGCAGGAGAAGACGGAGGATGAACCCAATAAACCTGTAAGTGATAGTGAAATCAGCAGGCGCAGAGAAAATGTTCTGCGAAGCTATACCAGTGCGGTTGTCAATGATGCTGCTGTGAAGGTCCAAAATTATATGGAGCAGGGCGAACTCGATAGAGCAGAAGCGGCTATTGAGAATGCCGAGACAATCGTTAGCAAAAACCGCGTGTACCTTGAAGATAAGCTTCTCAAAGAGTTCAATAATAAATTGACTGAGCTGCGGGCTAAAATAGGCGGGCAAAAATCCGGACAAAATCCTTATCAATAACAACAAAGGTGCGAGGAGGAAATAAATATATGATTGGCCGAAAAGCAACATAAGGCAAATCAAAACCTCTCAGGCTGATTTTGCAGGTGTAAAACAGAGCTTGACTTGAAAATACATATCAGACCCCTTTTCCGCCTGTAGTGAACAAGGTATTTTTTTTCGATGTATCGGTGTCGTTGACTCAGATACCTGTACTCAAACCGCTGGAGTTGCTTAATCATCCGCAACAATATAGGACGTCGAGAGCTTTAAAAAAATAATAAAGCTTAGGCGGAGCCAAAGCTCATTTTTCCCTTGCAAAAAAGTGGATTTGGAGGTATCCTATTTTATGTAAACACCCTATCTTAAAGGGGTGGGGCTAAGTAATGCGAATATAGGAAAACTTTCCTAATCTTAAAGTAGGAGGATGACGGTGAAGTCTTTAATCATTTATGCAGGCCGTAAGCGGTGGTTGGTCTTTTTGGTATCAGCTTTGTTCCTCATGGCAGTTGCTCCGCCAATGGCTCGGCCAGAGGCCAATGAAACCAACAAACAGGCAATAGTACACCAAGTGGCTCAAGACTGGATTAAGGCCGGAACCGAGCAATACAAACGAGGTTTCTACAAAGCCGCGGAACAATCCCTGCTTCGAGCACAAGACTATGAAGATTACCTAACGAATGAGGAACGCGAAAATCTAAAGCAGATTCTGGAAAAAACGCGCACAGCGGCACTTGAGAAGGAACGGATTTTAGGTGAGGTTCGGACAGCCGATGAATTAGCCAAACAGGGCAAGGCACTCGATGCCAAGAAACATCTGGAGAATGTCAAAGGCAGTGAATTTCTCACCGAAGAAGAACAGGGGTTGATAACTAAGTCGCTTGACAGGATAAACAAAGAGCTCGGTACTGAACCCGCGGAGCCTGCAGCGGTGATAGAAGCTAAAGAGGAAGTTAAGGAAGAGCCCCGGGAGATTAACCAGCCACCTGCAGAGACGAGCGTTAAGGATGTCGAGGACAAGCTGCTTGGCACCAAAGCCGAAACAGCAGTTGTCGAAAAAGCTGAGGAGCCCGTTGCGGCCGGTGCCGGTAAGACCCAAGCTGCTATACCGGAGGTTGGCAAAACCACGGCCGATGAAGGCAGCTACATTGAGGCAATTAATCGCAGAAGAAATGTAATACGCAGTCACACCAAAGCTCTTGTAAACGATGCAATTACAAAAGCAGAAACTTGCGTAAGCAAAGGTGACTTCGGCGAAGCAAAAGAGATAATTACGAAGGCTGAGTGGACTATGAACGAGAACCAACTGCATATCGGAAAGGACGCCTTTAACGAATATGCCCGTCAGATGAAGCAGCTAAGAGAAAAGATAGTCGGCGAACAGGAAAAAAGCCAGATACAACTGCAGCAGCAAAAGCAAATAGAAGCACAGGAAGCACAACGAAAGTACCTTGAGCAGGTCGAGGCTGACAGGAAAAAGAGGATGGCTGAGCTTATGGGCAACGCCCAGGCTTATATGAAACAACAGCAATATGAAGAAGCTCTCGGTCAACTGGAGAGTCTGCTTGCATTAGACCCATTAAGTAACGAGGCACTGATACTGAAAGACACACTGGATGATACTATTAACTTTCAGAAACAACTGGAGACCCAGAAGGAAGCAAGCAAACAAAGAGTGGAGATTTTGAAAGAAGCCGACGAATCGGCAACTCCATACGCTCAGGAGTTCAGGCTGCCAGGAGTTCCGGATACTCTGCCCAAGAATTGGCGTGAGATTGTCGCCACGCGCAAACCGAAGGAAGCAATCGTGCAAGAAGCCAATGAAGCTGTTTACAAAAGCCTGGGTAAGGAGGAGGTTGTTGACCTTTCGGACTTCACACCGACAATGCTTTTCAGCCAGGCAATAGAGCGGCTAAAAAACTCGGTAGAACCGCCACTGAAGATGAGAGTGCTGTGGAAAGATTTGTACGATAACGCTGATATCGACAAAAATATTACGGAAATAAATATGGACCCGATATCTGCTAAGGTCTCACCCGGCACTGCACTGAAGTTTTTGTTGGAGTCGGTAGGTGGAGGTGGAGTTACGAAACTGGGTTATACAGTCGAAGACGGCGTGATTATAATCGCCACAGCAGAGACACTTAGAGTCACTGCCGTAGAAGAGAAGATGCCTATACAGATTTACGACGTTTCCGAACTGATTGAAGGCAATGCCAACTTTGCTGTTCAATTGGGAGTTGGCGCAGAGGGTGGCGGCGGTGGCGGCGGCCTTGGCGGCGGAGGCGGCGGTGGCGGCGTCGGCGGCGGTGGCGGCGGCCTTGGCGGCGGAGGCGGCGGAGGCCTTGGCGGTGGTGGCGGCGGAGGCCTTGGCGGCGGTGGAGGCGGTGGCGGCCTTGGCGGTGGAGGCGGTGGCGGCGGTTCAGAAGGCACACTATTGGGCACCGAAACAATAGAAGAAAGAGCCAACGCTATCGTTCAACTTATACAGGATAGCGTTGACCGGGAAAGCTGGTATGCGGTGGGTGGTGAGGCCACCATAACAGTCTATCCACCACCGCCGAGCAAACCAGGCAAACTGATTATTAAACAAACGCTCGAAAACCACAGACTAATCCAGAAGTTGCTCAATGACGTGCGCGGGTCACTTGGCGAACAGATTGCTATCGAGGCGAGGTTCCTGACACTTGGCGAGAACTTCCTCGAAGAAATCGGTATTAACCTCAATTTTCCATTCATCAAGATTGGGGGTAAGTTCGGCGGTATTCAGTTTAACCAAGCCCAAGGTACAATACCAAACCTTGATAGTGTCACCCCTGCTGCTACGGGCATACAGGGAAACTTGGCAGCAGTCGTAGCATCTCAGGTTACCGGAGGCTATGGTTCCATACTCGATGACCTTCAGGCGAATTTCCTCATCAGAGCAACGCAGGCCCACACGGATTCGAAGGTTCTTAATGCCCCCAAGGTTACCGTGCTTAATGGTGAGTCTGCATCGATCGCGGTCGAAACCGAGTTCGTGTACATATCTAACTGGTCGGTTCAAACAACTGCTGCCGCAGGCACCACAATAGCTGGTAATCTTGTGTGGACTACTGCTACCCCAACGCCCGCCTATACTACGGATGGCGTGGTACTAAACATCACGCCCACTATTAGTGCCGACAAGAAACATGTGCTCCTGCGGATTACAACGTCGTTCGCGCAACTGAAACAGCCGATACGCACGGTACTTGTTGGTCAAACTACCGGGGCTAATCCGCAGCCCTATAACGTTGAACTGCCGGAGAGACAGATTGCGCAGGTGCAGACCCGTGTCAGCGTCCCTGACCGCGGCACTCTTCTCATTGGCGGTCAAAAGATGGGCGCGACGGTCGAGAAGGAAGTGGGCGTGCCGGTGCTAAGTAAGATACCGGTTATCGGCAGACTTTTTGAAAACCGCAGCAAAGTCAAGGATGAGAAAATCTTATTAATTCTGGTTAAGCCCACTATGATAATCCCACAAGAGGTTGAAGAGCAGGCGGTTGCCTCGCTGGAAAAGGAACTATAATAAAATCTCCAAGGGTTCACGTGATGATGGATGTTAGATTCTTGTAAGGCCTTTTTCATCATTTGGAGAAGAGTTTTCTTTGTAAATATTGTAATTGCAAAGGGTTCGAGCAAAAATGCTTATAGTCCTAATAACTAAATGTCTAACTTCTAATTTGTTTATTAAAAAGGTGTTAATGTTGTATAATAAAGCCAAATAATAATGTTATGTAACACGGTGCGTTACGACATTCTTTACGCAGGTGGGTGCCGGAGTATTAACGCTTGGTTCGTGGAGGCGGTGGAATGAAGCGGCAAATTTTAATAAGCTCAATAATCTTGTTATTTATACAGACTCTTGCTTCAGCGGTAAACCGGTATGTTCCATCAAGGGATTATCCCACTATCCAGAGGGCCATTACTGTTGCTGCCAATGGTGATGTGGTCATTGTTGCTCCAGGTGTGTATACCGGCACTGGCAACGTTAACCTCGACTTTGGTGGAAAGGCCATTACCGTAAGAAGCCAGATTAACCCTGCCAACCCTAATCCGGCTATTATAGCCGCTACGATTATTGACTGTGGCGGTAATGTCGGTCTGCCGTTGAGCGACCCAAATCAGACAGGATTTGGGGCAGCGAACCGCGCCTTCTGGTTCCACCATGGTGAAGGCAACAATAGCCAAGTTACGGGTTTTACCATCAGAAATGGTTACGCCAGAGGCCCTAAAGGCGCAGATGGACAGTTCGGATACGATGGCGATCCCTTGAACCTTTTCATACCTATCCCTACTTGTGATGACCCGTGTAACTGTCCCCCTTATGCCCTTAATGGCGACGATGCACCCGGTGGCGCTGGTTTCGGCGGCGCGATTCTCTGCGAGAACGCGAGTTCTCCGACCATAATGCACTGTGTGATAAAAGATTGCACTGTTACCGGCCCCCATGGCGGTAACGGAGCCGATGGCCTGAGCGGAACATGGTACCATTGGACCCGCGGAGACGAGGATCCCTGCAACCCCGGACAGATCGACCCTAATGCAGCGATTACAGAAAACCCTGACGGCCAGTGGGGTGGTAGCGGCGGCCAAGGCAGTGGAAACGGCTGTGGCGGTGCTATCGCCTGTCGTGGCGGCAGCAACCCATTCATCAGTAATTGTACCATAAGCGATAATTTTGCCAGGGGTGGTCGTGGCGGAGATGGTGGAAACGGTGGTGACGCTGCATCCACTGGAACGCCGCCGACTTACAGTGGTGCCGAAAGTGGCGGCGGAAATGCCGGCGAAAGCATAGGCGACGGTATCGGTGGTGCTATCTACTGCGATGGCTCAAGCAACCCAACCATCACAAATTGCGCTTTTAGTAACAATGCCGCTACGACGGGGCCACGAGGAGCCGGCGGTCAAAGAGGTTTAGGCACTGAAGCTGACCCACGAACTCCTGAAGGTTCCGATGGTCTGGTGTATTCCATAACAGGTGGTATTGCCGGCGGTGCTGCCTACTATGTCGACAACTCACACGTAAACGACACCAACTGCACATTCACCGGCAACAAAGCCTATGCGGCTTATCCCTTCTACTATTCCTACTTCGGCGAAGATATTTGGCGATACACCGTAGGTGGTGCCTTGTATTCTGGCACTTCTAACATTGTTAATCTAAATACCTGTGACTTTGTAGGCAACTTAGGTGGTGCGGTTTATTGCGACATCGGCTGCAATCTGAACTTTGACGACTGCTTATTCACAAACAACTCTGAAATCACGAATGGCGGCGCTGTCTATATCGACTCCAGTTGTACTGTAGACCTCCATGGTTGTATCTTCGGAGGTAATTCAGCTTATGACGACGGCGGCGCTTTGAAGTGCAGAAGTAATGCCACCCTTACAAACTGTTCCTTCGGTAACAACAAAGCCGACAGCGATAATGATGGTTACGGATACGGCGGCGCAATAGATGCCTACCAGTCCGGCACAACTTTGAGAATAGACGCCAACGCCTGCAGCTTCGTTGGGAACCAGGCTATATACGGCGGCGGTTTTTCTTCCGAGAACTTCCACAATACCAAATTCACAAATTGCTACTTTATTGGCAACACAGCCCATGACGGCGGCGGCCTGGACCTGGTCAATGGAGATTTCTCTGTCACCGGCGGCATTGTCAAAGGAAATAATGCCACAGACGGCGACGGCGGCGGCTTCGATTGTTGGTACACTATAGCAGATATCAACAACTGCACTATTAGTGATAATTTCGCTGATGGCGCTTATCCGACCAGCGGCAACGGCGGCGCAATCAATTTCTACGGTGAAGCCCCTACGCAGAGGGTCTTCAACTGCCTTATAACCGGCAACTCTGCCGCTGTTGACGGCGGTGCAATATTCTGCAACTATGCATCACCCAATATCGGAAACTGCACCTTCAGCGGTGATTCAGCGGCCGGCTATGGCGGCGCAATATTTGCCGATTGGGGTTCATCACCACAAATCACCGACTGCATATTCAAAGGATGTAACAACCACGCAGTACATGAAGAGGTCTTCGGCGGCAATGCAATCGTAGGATACAGTTTATTCTATAACAACCTCGACCGCGACTACTATGAATCTGACACATTTACAAGTTATAATTTTGGTAGTGTTGCTGATCCGAACGGTAACTTCAACAGAGACCCGTGTTTTGTAAGCGGCCCTTTGGGCAACTTTTATCTGAATCAAACTTCCAGTCCGGCTATAAACAGTGGAAGTGCTACAGCGGCGTTTTTGGGGCTGAATACCTACACTACCGATGCGAATAATGCTTTTGACTTGGGCCAGGTTGATAGAGGTTATCATTACCCGATAAGCACTTCTGTCCAGACTTTTCATTTGACCGCAAGTGTGGTCGGCGGTCACGGAATGGTTGTGCCAACCTCTCCGGAACCCGTTGATTACAACTCGACCACCGATATTTACACCTACTACGCCGGCACAATAGTAACACTCACCGCCATGCCAGATGGCGGCTGGCGGGTTAAGGCCTGGGGGGGAACCGACGACGATTCTTCCACCGCCACAACAAATACTGTTGTTATGAATTCCGACAAAAGCGTTACTGTTGAATTCAAGCAGGGGCGAACTCTTATAGTCGCCGCCGGTGGTGGACAGCAGGGTTATTATTCCAATATCCAGGATGCAGTTGGTGACGCCAACGACGGCGATACGATAGTGGTTTATCCCGGCATTTATAACGGCGGATATGAAAGTATATCGGTTTATGTGGATAAATCTGTTACTATCACATCCGTTCATCCTGACGACCCCTGCTGTGTCGCAGCAACAATTATTGATGGATACCGGCAGTCGCCGTTCAATGAAGGTTATGTTAATGCTGGCGTTGAATTTGGGCCTCATACAAATACCGATACCATTTTCGACGGTTTCACAGTCCAAAACTGCGGTGGATACGTGGGTGGTGGCTTAGATGGCGACAGGTCGAGGAACCATCCTAACGGCTACGATGGTGGAAGTGGCTATGGTGCCGCGCTTATGGTTTCTTCCGGTGGCGGCCCCGTTATCAAAAACTGTATAATTAGAAACAATGTAATAATCGGCGGTAATGGCGGCAACGGCGTCTCTGCCGACACCACTCATAATGCCGGCCGAGGTGGTTGGGGAGGCTATGCATACGGCGGTGCAGTATACTGCGACGTCGATAGCAGTTGGATATTTATAAACTGCCAAATCATCGACAACTACGTTCAGGGCGGCAACGGCGGCAACGGCGGCGGCGGCGTGGTAGACGGTGGTTCTGCCAACTACGGAGGCAACTGGAGCATAACCGGCACCCCGGAATTTCCTGTGAGGGATTTTGACCCCGATAGTCGCGATATAACCTATGTGACTGATGGCGGCCTCTGGGAAAGATGGGGCTACATCGGCGACTATCGGTGGTACAGTGCTTATGGCGGCGGAGTATTCTGTAACACCGGCAGCACTGTTACCTTTATACACTGCACAATCAGCGGAAACCGTACTGTCGGCGGCGTAAGCGGACAAGGCGGCCCGCAGCCACCTAGCAATAGGCCTTTTGAGCCGTTAATTCCTTACGAGATACCGACCTTTGGCGGCGGTGTCTATTGCGCAGCCGAATCCACTGTAACATTCACCGATTGCACGGTAACAAATAATTTGGCCTCCGAGCCAAACCAAAGTAATAATCATCTTGACCCATACCTTGGTCATGGCGGCGGCGTGTGCGCTGAAGACACTGCCAAATTGACATTTACTAACTGCACGTTCAGTGAAAATACAGCCAATGTTGGCGGCGGAACACACTTTGCCAATGCGAACCCGACAATCAGCGACTGCAACTTCATATCCAACTCAGCATTTCAAGGTGGCGGATTGTTCGGAGAACACGGCCCGGTAAGCATAATCGGCTGCAATATAATCAGCAATGAAGCCGCCTCAAATGATTCCAACATAGTCATACTCGGCAACGGCGGCGGTCTGCATTTATGGGCAACAGAGACTAACATTATCGACTGCAATATTAGCGGCAACCAAGCCGAAGATTCCGGAGGCGGCGTATTTTTCGGAGGAGAAAACGCTTCCTCACTTACTAACTGTTTGCTCACAAAAAATACAGCCAAAAGGGATGGCGGCGCAATATCGACCGGCATTTTTGCCCAACTGGCAATCTCCAACTGTACGATTGTCGGCAATACCGGAATATCATACGGCGGCGGACTGAACTGCTCGTATGGAAGTTATGCCAATATCATCAACAGCATCATCTGGAGCAATGTTGGAATTCATGGCTCACAGATTGCCGTCGGAACCGGCTTCGAATATGACGAAAGACCTTCAACGGTAGACATCTCTTACAGCGATGTTGGTGTTCCGCCTTACGAATATTCGGCTCCGATTGACCCCAATAGATTACCCGTTATCCGGGCAGGATTCGATGATTCTAACCTGCCGGCCAATGACGATGAATCAACTGGTCTGGTTGACATCGGGTTCACTCTCAACCTTTTCGGTATTGAGACATCCGGGCTTTACGTCAATAACAACGGCAACGTGACGTTTGATGCGAACATGATGACTTATACGCCGTTCGGCCTGACCGGCAACATCGGCAGGGCGATAATCGCCCCGTTCTTTGCCGATGTCGACACAAGAGCTACAGATTCGAACCTGGTAACCTACGGGACAGGTACAGTCAACGGCCGGCCTGCCTTCGGCATCAATTGGCTCAACGTCGGGTATTTCAATACGCACGCTGATAAGCTCAACAGCTTCCAGCTGATTCTCATTGACCGTTCGGACCGCGCCCCAGGCGATTTCGACATCGAGTTTAACTACGAGACGCTCAATTGGGAGACCGGAGATGCCAGCGGCGGAGTCAACGGTTTCGGCGGGCAATCCGCCCATGCCGGCTTCTCCAGCGGCACCGGTGAACCCGGGACATTTTATGAGTTTGAAGGCTCGGGAGTTTCCAGAGCATTTCTGGACTCCAGCACGACCGGCCTCATCTATGGCAGCAGAAAAAGCAGCGTCAACGGCCGTTACATCTTTGCTGTTCAGGGCGGACTGCCCGAACTACTGACATCGCGGCCCTTCTATGTCGATACTAACTGCGTCCTCAGTGGGTTTGACCCGAACAATGACACTAATAGCTGGGACCCCAATAGCAACCTGCGTAATATTAGTAAGGACCCGAACTTCATCAGTGGCTATCTGCTGAGTCAAATCGCTGCAGGTCAGGAAGTTAATAGTCCGTGCGTGGATGCCGGCAGCGACCTTGCAAGTGCCTTTGGTCTGGATACTTATACCACCAGAACCGACAGCATATCCGACGACGCGAACGTCGATATGGGTTACCATTACAACCTGTTTACACCCACTCAGTATGAGTTAACGGTAAGGGCCTTTGACATCAACGGCGTAGAAAACTCAAATCTGGTCGACCCCAATGGCGGCCTATACTATGCACATACGACGGTTCGGCTGACAGTAACTTCGGCTCAGAACCCGGGCTTCTACGACTTTAACGACATTGTCTGGAGCGGAACCAACAATGATGACTCGAATGAACCGAACAATACTGTGACAATGGACGGCAACAAGACCGTTACGGTCCGACTCGTAAAGAGTGTGCACGACCTGACGGTGAATGCCGGCTCTGGCGGCACGGTTGCTCCGCCGTGGAGCCCCGGTATTTATACCGTTAAGCATCGTACTGTTGTAGCGCTTGAAGCCGTTCCGGATGAAGGCTACAGGGTCAAAAGCTGGAGCGAAAACAACGACGTTATGTCCACTGACCCCTGCTATACCGTTACTGTAGATTCGGATAAGATAGTCACAGTTGAGTTCGAACAGCCGCGAACTATCACTGTCCCCGGTGATTATATCGACATTCAGTCGGCTATCGGGGCAGCTCGGCTTGGCGACATCGTCAAGGTCGCAAGCGGCGTCCATAACGGCAGCCACATTGTTGTCGACAAGGAAATCACCGTAACAAGCACCAACCCCGACGACCCCCGTGTTGTCGCGGCGACTATTATCGATTCTTCGGGATACGCTGACAACGCGGTTGTCTTCTACACCGGCGCGACCCAAAACACGGTCTTCGACGGTTTTACCATTAAAGGCGGCACATATAATCCGATTGACGCCCAGGACACCAACGCGGCAGGCCAGAACGGCTTTGATGGCTACTCCATCGGTGGCGGCGCCGTGTATGTCTACAGCGGCGCAAGCCCGACTATAAAGAATTGCGTCATCACAGATACCAACATTACCGGCGGCAATGCCAGCGACGGCGGCAACGCCGACGCAACCGTCCCTGCCGGTCGCGGCGGCTGGGCCGGCGGCAGCTATGGCGGCGGCATTTACATCGACTCCGATGCAAACCCGACGCTTATCAACTGCACAATTACCAACTGCGTAGTCAGAGGCGGTAACGCCGGCAACGGCGGCAATTCCTCTGGCACATATCCATCCCCGGATTATCGTGACGCCAATCACGGCGGCTCGTGGAGCAACGACGAAACCTTCCCGTGGCAGTCGCTTGTCGGCTCCAACGGCCAGCCATACTTAGGCGACTACTGGTACTACAGTGGTCTCGGCGGCGGCGTCTTCTGCGCCCCTAACAGTTCCGCGACCTTCATTGCCTGCAACATCACCAATAACACCGCTTTTGGCGGTATGAGCGGTATCGGCGGAACCAGACCCTGGGTAATACCCGACCCAGTCATCGCATACAGGATTCCAAGCTTCGGCGGCGGCGTATTCTGCGCCGACGATACAAACGTCAGCTTCATCGATTGCAACATCACCGGCAACACCGCGCCGAGGCCGGATAGCACGTATCATATTGACCCGTATCTCGGCCACGGCGGCGGTATCGCATTCAGCCAGACCGCTTATATCGAGTTCACCAACTGCAACATCGCAGACAATAACGCCGCAGTTGGCGGCGGAATGTACTGGACAGGCGGCGACCCGCAACTGTTTGACTGTAACATAGCGGGCAACGTCGCATACGTCGGCGGCGGCATCTATGGCACCGAGAGCACCAGCTTACTCAAGGGCTGCACCTTCTCCGGCAACTTTGCCGGCGTCTCGCCGAATGACGTCGATACCAATGCTATCGGTCAGGGCGGTGGTATCTACGGTGCCTCTATGGAATCGCAAATCATAGACTGCACTATTATTGATAACGAAGCCGCCGCATCCGGCGGCGGAATATTCTTTAGTGGCATCGAGGCCAGCACGCCAATGGTTAAAAACTGTCTGGTGGTTGATAACCAGGCTGGCCGAGACGGCGGCGGACTGTCAGTCAACTGGTATGCCGCGCCACTGATTACAAATTGCACTATCGTCGGCAATGGAGCCACGGGTAACTTTGGCGAGCCCGGCAAAACCGGCTTGGGTGGCGGTATATACAGCGGCTATCACAGTCACTCAGTCATACTCAACAGCATCCTGTGGAATAACTATGCCCTGCGGGGTGAAGAATTAGCTGTGGGAACCGGCTTCGAATACGACCCAAGGCCTTCGACAGTTGATATCAACAACAGTGACATAAAGGGCGCACAAACCAACGCTTTTGTCGATACCGGCTGCACGCTTAACTGGGGCACCCGTAACATTTACGCCGACCCTTGCTTCGTAACTGGGCCGTTTGGCGGCTACTATCTCAGTCAAACCGACACCAACGACCCCAATCAGACCGTTGACAGCCCTTGCGTCGATAAAGGCAGTGGCTTGGCAAGTAGTGTCGGCTTGCACCTGTACACCACCCGTACCGACGAAGTATTTGACACAAACATAGTCGATATGGGCTATCATTATCCACTTACCCATCCGATAGAATTATGCAGTTTATGTGACCTGTCCCATGATGGGGAGGTCAATCTTGTTGACTTTGCGATATTCAGCCTGTACTGGCTCAACGAAGGATGCTCGGCTGACAACAACTGGTGTGGCGGCGCCGACCTTACATTCGACACATACGTCAACTCCGATGACCTGACCTCCTTCTACGAATGCTGGCTTGCCGAAGATACTAATGCTCCGGTTCCTAATCCAAGCAAGTGGGAGATAGTGCCTTATTCGACTACATTGACACCACCTTACACGGTCAGCATGACCGCCGAAGCTGCCTTTGACGCTTGGGGTGGGGTTGTCGAGTATTACTTCGAGTGCGTTACCGGCAATGACAGCAACAGCGGTTGGGACCCCAACAGAACACACATCTCCACCAGCCTTGTCCATGGGACAGTATATGGCTACAGGGTAAAGGCTCGTGATGAAAGAGGCAACGAAACCCTGTGGTCGGTAGCTGGCTATGTGATAGCTGGTGAAGGGGCCTCGCCGATGCAAGACCACAATGCGCCGACACCTAATCCTATGACCTGGGCGACCACCCCTCATGCGATTTCGCCGACTAAGATAGCAATGGTGGCCACCACTGCTACAGATGACACCGCCAGCGTACAGTATTATTTTGAAGACGTTAACGTCCCTGACGTGAACAGCGGCTGGCAGATCAACCCGTCATGGACAGATACAACGTGTGAACCTAATACGACGTATACATACCGCGTTAAAGCCCGCGACACATCGTTCTGGCAGAACGAAACCGGCTGGTCAGACCCGTGTTCCGCAACTACTCCTGCAGAGGGAAATGAACCGCCGCCGGACACTACAAAGCCGCTGCCCAACCCAAGCCGGTGGGCAGCAGGCGGGGCGCCCAGCTACTATCAAGCTTACTATGCAGGCTGCGGGTGCATAGCCTTCTGGCATACAATGACGGCTGAACCGACAAGTGACGCAACCACCGGAGGCCACGACCCTGTCGAGTACTACTTCGAGGAGACTACCGGCTATCCGGGAGACAACAGCAGCGGCTGGCAGTTAAGTAATACTTACAATTACCCGGTCTCTATTAATCCGGTTCAGCATGGTATGTACACAGTCAAAACCAGAGATACGGTTCATAACGAGACTACGCCGTCAGACCCGTGTGGCTTTTAGCCCGGACTTTGGGTGCGGTATTACTGCACTATGAAGCGTTTTGCTTTTCTCTCAGCATTTGGTAGCCGTAGTGCGCGATAAGGTTGTCGAGTATCACCATAGCGGTGTAGTTTTCGGCGACCGGCCATATACGGGCTACAATCGTCGGGTCACGCCTGGTAATAGCAGCCAGTTCTTTGTTCTCGAGGGTGTATTTATCGATTGTCTTCTGCGGTTTATCAATTGTCGGGGTCGGTTTGACGGTAAGCCTGACAACGATAGGCTCACCGGTGGAAAGGCCGCCCGTAATTCCGCCGGCTTTATTCGACTCAAAGACAACTTTGCCACCCACAGAGCACATCTGGTCGTTGGATTGTGAGCCGGTCATATCCTTGACGGCAAAACCGGCACCAACCTCGATGGCTTTGACCGCTCCGATTCCAAGCATTTTGCCTAACTGGCCGTCGAGCTTGTCGAATACCGGCTCGCCGAGGCCTGTGGGAACGCCGGTTACTATCACTTCAACAACTCCTCCTGCCGAATCACCTTTGGCGACAATTTTATTGCATGCGCTGACCATTTTCTCCGCGGCTTCGATGTCGGGACAGTTCAGAATGTGGTGAATGCCGTATTTGGTCTGTACCTGCTTGGGTTTGAGCCTTAGAGCCTTGTCACGGATAGCGTCAATCTGCTGTTCAATCTCAGCAAAGATTTTCATTTTTTCGAGAAACCGCATATCCATATTGATTCGGCCTTCGACGTAAATCTGCTGGTAGAACGGGTCGAGGTCACGCCGCATTTTCTTGTAGTTTTCAGTATATTCAAAGGCCCGTTCAGCCGACACGTCGGGACATCGAACCGAGGCAAGCTCTTTGACATACGCGAATACTTCAATGCCGCATTTTTTCAGAATTTTTTTAGCCACGAAACCAGCGGCTACAATTGGTGCGGTGTAGCGTCCGCTGAAAAACCCAGCGCCGATTGCATCATCGTCCGGCCCATACTTGATAAACGAGGCATACGACGCGTGGCCCGGCCGTGGTGTGCGGTTTGTGTCCTGGTACTGCCCGATATGGACAAAGTGCCTGTCCAGATTGGGAATCAAAATCGTCAGCGGCGTGCCATTAGTGTGGTTTTTATTGCCGGCACCTTCGATGGTATCAGCGGCGTTTAGGCCGGAGTAGATAATCGGCAGGTCCGGCTCTTTTCGCGGACTGGACAGCTCATCCGTCCCCGGCTTTCTAAGAAGCAAATCGCCGTAAATCTCCTGTTCGCTCAGCAGCATTCCCGGCGGATGGCCCTGCACAACCGCCGTCAGGCCTTCCTGATAGGAGCCGCCTGCAACCGTTACCTGAAAGAACCGCCCAATATGACAGCCAATCATTTTCTTCTCCTGTTTAAGTCGTTTCCATATTTGCGCCGATGCTCTTCATCAGTTCGACGTAATCCGGAAAGGTAACACTCATTGCTTCAGCCGTATCAATACTGCACTCACCTTCGACAGCTAAGCCCGCCAGCGATAATGCCATTACGATTCGATGGTCTGCCCAGCCGTGCAGTTTTGCCGGCCTGACTTCGCTGCGGTGTATTATAAGCCCGTCAGAAAGTTCTTCAACATCTACCGACAGCTTTTTAAGCTCCTTAGCCATACACTTGATTCGGTCGGTCTCTTTGCCGCGTGCCTGTGGGGCGTTGATTAGTTTGGTTGTCCCCGCAGCAAAGGCTGCGGTAACCGCCATCGCGGGCAGGGCATCGGGAGTTTTATTCATATCTATCTCGATGCCTTTAAGCGGCGCAGCTTTAATTGTTACCGCCTTCGATTCGGTGGTGACGTTAGCACCCATTGTTTTCAGGTAATCGACCACCGCCTTATCCGGCTGACTATCGCTGAAATCCAAACCAAGCAGCGTTACTTCATCCGCCACCAAAGCAGCGGCACAGAAGAAAAACGTAGCGCTGGAAAAATCAGCGGGTAAACAAGTATCAAAGGCCTTGTACTTTTGATTGCCTTTAATCTTAAATTTACGGAAATTGTGGTTTTCATATGCTATACCCTGTTTATCGAGCCAGTCGAGCGTCATTTGCACATAGCCCGGCTCGTTGAGCAGAGTAACATCTATCTCGGTATCTTCCTTTGCCAATGGTGCGCACAGAAGCAGGCTGGATAGATATTGACTTGACACCGCAGCGATAGTGGTCCTTCCGCCTTTCAGCCCGCCCACAACTTCAACCGGTGCTTTGCCATTGTTTTTCACACTTGTGCATTTTGCTCCGAGATTACCCAGGGCCTCCATTAACGGCCCGACAGAACGGTTTTGAGTTTGTTCGTCTCCGGTAAGGGTTGAGATTTGGCCGGCGCCGGCCAAAGCAGCTGAACCCATCGCCAGACGCAGCGTCGTGCCGGAATTACCCACATCGATAATTTTACGTGGCGATTTGATTTGTCCGCCTGTGCCGGTTACCTTCCAGCAGGATGAATCTCCTGTGTCAACCTCAGCGCCCAACTGCCGGTAGCAATTTACAGCCGATAGCGTATCGTTCGAGACAAGCGGTTTGCGGATAGTACTCTGCCCATCCGCCAAAGAGGCGATTGCAACCGCACGGATAGTGTGCGATTTGGATGGCGGAATCACCACCTCACCTCTTAGCTGCGATTTTCGAACAATCAATTTCATAAGCGATAATTATTCAACCATTTAACCTTGGAGCGAAGCGGAAACCCCTTAGGGGAATTAACCAATTACCATTTACCAGTTACCAATAACCATTTACCATTAACCATTTAACCATTTAACCAATTAACCACACCTCGAACTTTTACCAGAAATGGCGAAGAATTAAAAGAAGTTTTTGGTGAGATGACTTGCCAGCTTGCCCTGTGGGCACCGCGCAAATCAAAACCGTTGGCCCTGCCAACGGCGTATTTAGCCCCGGTCTCTGGCCGGGGGTGCAAACGTGAGGTTCACTTCTTCCTTCTTAGTCTTTATCCGAAAGCCCTCAAGTTTATCTTGGGGGTTTTCTTTAACTATTTGCTTGTCCTGTCTCTTGCTCGGATACTGTTTTTCTCATATACTTACTAACTTAAGGAACGTAATTATGTCAAAGCTTGAATACTTTGGACAGTTCAATAGAGAAGATCCTGACTCTGGCCATCTATATTTGTTAGAGATACCCTCGGTCTCTTCACTACCGCGCCAAATAGAATTACCG